>PJUC01000004.1_pt1 | contig 457994 bp, 437 predicted proteins | sample 1512161 | NCBI WGS metagenome assembly PJUC01 (sample SAMN08177676, study PRJNA422409) | Soil metagenome, whole genome shotgun sequencing project. | isolation source: Soil enriched on filter paper | place: USA: Madison | collected 2015-01-15 | reverse complement strand
TCCCATCCCGAACAGAGAAGTTAAGCCCGCCTGCGCAGATGGTACTGCAGTTTTGTGGGAGAGTATGTCGTCGCCTTTCTTTTAAGAATCCTCATCATTTATTTGATGGGGATTTTTTGTTTTATAACTGTTTTGGATTTGTTGCCGATCGCAGTTGTGAAAATATTCTCCTAAGATCAATTACTCTCTTTGTGTTTTACATTGTTTTTCTCCTTTAGTTTTATTGTTTTTGAATTTAGAACAAGAACATCACCTTTTTTAATTTAGCATCTGAAAAGCCATTATTTGTTGTTTTTGCGTTTTGCGATAGTTTGATTATTTCAAGTTCATTTAAAATCATTTTAATTATTGATAAATTTGTTTCATAATCATTCATGATATGAAACAGCTTATTGATGCTATTAATAGTTTTCAGAAATTAGACGATGAAACAGAACAAGCTATAATGAAATATTTCGTTATTGAAAAATTTAAAAAAGATGAGTTTATTATTCAGGAAGGTAAAATCTGTAAAAAAGTTTATTTTATAAAAACTGGAACTGTTCGAAGATTCTGTTTTGAAAATGAAACAGAAGTTACAAAATGGATTTATACCGATAATCAGTTTATAACTTCTTTAAGTAGTTTTTTTGAGCAGAAACCTTCGTTTGAAAATTTTCAGGCTTGTGAAGACACTGTACTTTATTCCTTATCTTATTCAGATGAACAAATTTTATTAGAGTATCCTCTTTTTTCTAAGTTTCATATTAAACAGCTTCGCCTTTATCTTTCTAAAATTAATGAGTTTCATCATTTATTTAGCGCAATGAATGCCTAGCAGAAATATTTTTTTCTTCTTATTTCTTTTCCCCAAATTATTATTAAAGCCAAATTAAAACATATTGCTTCTTTAATCAATGTAAGTCAGGAAACTTTAAGCCGCATACGAGCTTCAATTTCTTGACATTACATCAAGAAAAACCAATTATTATTTTTCAACTTTTGCGGTCTAATTTAAAAGATTAAAAATTGAAAGATTATAGTATTGAAAAGGAAGCAATTATTGGCAAAAATGTTCATATTGGAAATTTTATTACAATTGAAAATGATGTTATAATTGGAGACAATTCCTGGATTGGGAACAATGTAACTATTTTAAACGGAACGAGAATTGGGCAAAATTGTAAAATCCATTCCAATTCAGTTTTAGGCGGGATTCCTCAGGATTTAAAATACAACAATGAATACACAATCCTCGAAATTGGAAATGATAATATTATTCGAGAATTTGTTACTATAAACAAAGGAACTAACTCAAAACAAAAAACTGTAATTGGAAAAAATAATCTAATTATGTCAAATGCTCATATTGGGCACGACGTCATTATTGGAAATAATTCTATTATTGGTTTTAGTGTTGGGATTGCTGGTGAGGTTGTGATAGGAGACTGGGTTAATATCAGCGGTTTAACAGCTGTTCATCAATTTTCTTTAATTGGAGATCATGTTATGATCAGCGGATTAAGTCGGGTGGTTAAAGATATTCCTCCTTATATCACTGCCGGGCGTGAACCATTAAGCTATGCTGGAATAAACTCAATTGGATTGAAGAGAAGGGGGTTTCAATCTGATAAAATTGAGGAATTGAAAATGATATATCGAATACTGTACAAAAACAGCTTTAGAATTAATTGAAAAAGAATTTGATCCAACATTTGAGCGTGATAAAATCCTGCAGTTTATACGCCATTCAAAAAGAGGTATAATAAAAGGCTGCAGATTAGAATCTCATTAATTTGATTGAAAAATTTAAAAAGCCTCAAAATATAATCTTCACTTTTTTAAGATTTGCTACATTTGAAGTAGGATATAAATTCTATCAAGTATTTATTATAAAAACTGTCTGGATATTAATTTAAAGTGAAATGAAATGTCAAAAAGTGTAGAAAACCCAAAAGTTGATTTCTTTTTTGATAAAGCTGATAAATGGCAGCAAGAGTTAAATTTAATGAGAACAATTTCTCTTGAATGCCAGTTAACCGAAGAATTAAAATGGGGAGTTCCATGTTATACTTTTCAAAATGCTAATATTGTTTTAATTCATTCTTTTAAAGAATATTGTGCTTTTTTGTTTTTTAAAGGATCTTTATTAAAAGATACCGGCAGTATTTTGATTCAGCAATCTGAAAATGTCCAGGCAGCACGTCAAATACGATTTACAAATCTTCAGGAAATAATTGATTTGGAAGCGGTTTTAAAAACATACATTTATCAGGCTGTAGAAGTTGAAAAAGCAGGTTTGAAAGTGGAGTTGAAAAAAACATCAGAATTTGAAGTTGCTGAGGAATTCCAAAAGAAACTGAATGAAATGCCAAATCTCCAAAAAGCTTTTTATGCTTTAACTCCCGGAAGACAAAGAACCTATTTACTTCATTTTTCTCAGCCAAAACAGTCTAAAACCAGGGAATCGAGAATAGAAAAGAATATTCCAAATATATTAGACGGCAAAGGACTTAATGATTAGTAAAAGATACAGTCGTGTTTTTATAATTATTTGTGATAACATACAATAAAGAAAGATGAGTCAAACAAATAAATTGTCATCAGAACAACAGGAATCATTATTGAATGTTTTAGAAAAACGTTTTGAAAATAATAAACATCGCCATCAAAATATAGAGTGGGAAAAAGTTCTGTTAAAACTAAAAGCTAATCCTGAAAAACTTTGGTCTCTTGACGAAATGGAAAGAACTGAAGGAGAGCCGGATGTTGTAGGTTTTGATGAAAAAACAAATGAATATATCTTTTATGATTGTGCTGCAGAAAGCCCAAAAGGACGCAGAAGTATTTGTTACGATCATGAAGCATTAGAAAAAAGAAAAGAAAATAAGCCAAAAGACAGCGCCATAAATATGGCACAAGAAATGGGAATTCAAATTTTGAATGAAGAAGAATATCGAAATCTTCAAAAACTTGGGAAATTTGATACCAAAACTTCAAGCTGGATTTTAACTCCTGTAAATATTAGAAAACTTGGCGGTGCAATTTTTTCAGATTTTCGTTATGATACAGTTTTTGTGTATCATAATGGTGCTGATTCGTATTATGCTGCGAGAGGTTTCCGCGGTTCATTAAAAGTTTAAGATTAAATAAAAACATGATATTAGCCTTCGATACGTATTATTTTGATAATAAAGCAAAAACAGTCTGCCTTGAATTTGAGAATTGGAATGAAGATAAAAATTTTAAAGTTCATGCCGAGATAATACATAATGTTTCAGAATATATTCCGGGAGAATTCTATAAAAGAGAACTTCCTTGTATTCTTAGTTTGTTAAATCAAATCGATTTAAAAAATATCGAAACGATTATCGTTGATGGATTTGTGTATTTAGATGATGATAAAAAATACGGTTTAGGCGGCCATTTATATGAAAAACTAAATAATGAGATTCCTATTATTGGTGTAGCCAAAACTAATTTTGCGAGTATCGAAAAAGATAAAAAAGCTTTGCTGAGAGGCGACAGTGCAAAACCATTATTCATAACTTCTATAGGAATTGATTTGGAAGAAGCTTTTCAAAAAGTTGAAAGTATGGCGGGTGAATTCAGAATGCCGACTTTATTGAAAGAGTTAGACCGACTCACAAAAGAATAAATTATTTTCTTAATCGTCTTTTTGACTAATCAATTGTCCAAATTGGCTAAAAACAGCTTCAGGCTTCGGCAGATCTTTGCATTATAATTTTAAAACAATTAAAAATGCAAAAGACAATTTTTATTACAGGAGCTTCGACTGGTTTAGGAAAATCAGCAGCAAAATTATTTCAAAGCAAAGGCTGGCAGGTAATTGCCACAATGCGAAATCCTCAAAAGGAAACAGAATTGACTTCATTAGAAAACGTAATTGTATTACCGCTTGACGTTACAAATTCAGAACAAATTACAGAAACAATAAAAAGTATTACAGAAAAATATTCTGTAGATGTTGTATTAAACAATGCCGGTTACGGGTTAATAGGTGCTTTAGAATCTTTAAGCGAAATTCAAATCGAACGCCAGATTGTTACCAATTTATTTGGTGTTATTAGGATTTCAAAAGCTTTTGCACCGCATTTTCGTGAGAAAAAAAGCGGTACTTTTATAAATGTTACTTCTACTTTTGGTTTAATTGGATTTCCAACTTGTTCTATTTACAGCGCAACTAAATTTGGTGTCGATGGTTTTTCAGAAAGTCTAGCATCAGAATTAACTCAATTTGGAATTCAGGTTAAAGTTGTTGCTCCGGGCGGCATGAAAACCGATTTTGCAATTCGTTCTATGGAAGTAGGACAGCACGAAGCGTATGAAAAACTTACCGCAGAAGTTAGTAAAGGTTACAGCGCCGAACAATTAGAGAATTATACAAAAGCAGAAGATGTTGCTCAAATTATATATGAGGCAGCAACAGATAATAAAAATCAATTGCGATATATTGCCGGAAATGATGCTAATGCTTTATACGATGAAAGATTGAAAAATGGTGCTGAAACCCAAGTTCAGAATATTAAAGCAATGTTTACTTTTTAATTTAAAATAAGATGAAAAATCAAGCAATAGAATTAACGACTTTTAAATTAAACGGTTTTACAACACAGCAATTTATTGAAGCTAATAAGGAAATCGACGAATTTTTAAAACGTCAAAAAGGATTTCGTTCCAGAACCATTTTTGAATTGAAAAAAGGAATGGTTTACGATATGTTAGTCTGGGACAGTGCAGCACAAGGCACAGATGCGATGCATAAATTAATGACAGAACTCAGCGATTCTGTTGTACACGACATGATTGACCAAAGTACTGTGAGCTGGAACATTGCGCCAGTCGAACATTTTATAAATTTGTGAGATGAAAAATCAGCCTAGAATATTTCATTCGATATCAGAACTTCATAAAGCGATGGGACAGCCAAAACCTATGCATCCGCTTATTAGTATCTTGAATTATGGCGAAGCGGTTTTTGACCCAAAAGATTTTGAAAACGGAATTATTTTAGATTTTTATAAAATCTCTTTTAAAACTCATTTTTCGGGAAAGCTTCGATATGGACATGGTTTTTATGATTTTGAAGAAGGCGGTATGTCATTTGTTTCGCCGGGGCAAATTTTAAAAATGCAGGAAGAAGAAGCAGATTACAGCGGTATGTCATTAAATATTCATCCTGATTTTATTCGGCCTTATACTTTAAATGCTAATATTAAAAAGTACGGATTCTTTTCGTATACAGCATCGGAGGCTTTGTATTTATCAGAAAATGAAAAAGAAACTATTTTAGGAGTTTTTGCTAATATTCAAAATGAACTGAAAGAACGAATTGATACTTTTAGCCAGGACGTTCTTATCTCGCAGATCGAACTTTTACTTAACTACAGCAATCGGTTTTATAATAGGCAGTTTATTACCCGAAAAGCAGTTAACAATGATGTGCTTTCAAAACTGGAAATTTTACTGGAAGATTATTTTAATAACGAAAAAACGCTTGAAAATGGTTTGCCAACCGTTCAGTTTGTGGCAGATGAATTAGGTTTGTCTGCCAGATATTTAAGCGATCTGCTTCGGAATCTTTCGGGACAAAATACACAGCAGTTTATTCATGATAAATTGATAGAAAAAGCAAAAGATTATATCATGAAAGGAACTTTTTCAATGTCTGAGATTGCCTATAAATTAGGTTTTGAACATCCGCAGTCTTTCAATAAATTATTCAAGAAAAAAACAAATTTAAGTCCAATCGCATTTCAGGAACAATTCAATAAAAATTAAATTATTGCATCAATAAATTTTGAACAGATCAAAGAACGTTCTTTAGAAATAAGAAAGCGTTATCACGAATTAGAATTATCGCATCACGGAAGCGAATGGACAATAGAAGAAGATGCATTGGCATTTTTGACAGATGCCGGCTTAGTCGGCCGTAACGTAATGTCGCAGCAGGGAAGATGGCCAAAAGGAAACACAGAACAGGAACTCAAACATAAATTAGGAGAATCCATTTGGTGGCTTGCGGTTTTGGCCGAAAGAATGAATATTGATATTGAAAAAGCCACAGAAGATTTTTTAACCAGTACCGAAAATTTACTGGGAAAATAACTTTTATGTTTTGAATCGTTTTTGCCAAATGGCAAATTCTGCACCAATAACTTTGATTAACTTGCCTCTATGAAAGAATTTATAGATTATATATTGCAATTTGGGACTTTAAATCAGCATCAGCTGGATTTAATTGCAAGTAAAACAACTGTATTGGAACTTCAGAAAGATGAATATTTTTCAGAAGCCGGAAAAATTGCCCAGCAGGTTGGTTTTGTTTTAGAAGGAATTACCCGTGTTTGTTACTACAATAACAAAGGCGAGGAAATTACTAAATATTTTATCGACGAAAATAATCTGGTTGTTGATATGGAAAGTTTCGATAATGATATTTGTTCCAATGCTTATGTGCAGGCTATAACAGATTGTAAATTGCTGGTTTTTTCTAAAAAAGACTGGAAAGAACTTTTAGAAACAATAATTGGCTGGGATGCCATTGTACACAGAATTATTTCGAAAGCATTGAGACAAAAAGTAGAAAGAAGAAGTCCGCTGGTTTCAGAAGATGCTACTACGCGTTATTTAATGTTTTTAAAAATCTATCCCAACGTTATCAATCGCATTCCGTTATCTTATGTGGCTTCGTATTTGGGAATTACACAATCGTCTTTAAGCAGAATTAGAAAAAACATTCGTTAAACTGCTTTTTGCCAAATGACAAATGATTCCATTTTTAAAGTAACCAACTTTGTATTGTAATTTTAAAACAATTTAAAAATGAAATCAGTATTAATAACAGGAGCAAATAGAAGCATAGGATTAGAAATAACAAAACAGCTTTCAAAACAGGGATTGTTTGTGTATTTAGGAAGCCGTGATCTTGAAAAAGGAAACGAAATTGTAAAAGAATTAAACAAAGATGGTTTTCAAAATATCAAAGCGATTCAAATTGATGTTACCAATCCGGATTCAATTTTAGCAGCAAAAAATATTATAGAAAGTGAGCAGGGGAAATTAGATATTCTAATCAACAATGCAGGAATAAGCGGCGGCCAGTTTCCTCAAACTGCTTCAGACACCAGTGTTAAAGACATTAAAAATGTATTTGAAACTAACTTTTTTGGTGTTATAAGCGTTACTCAGGCTTTTTTGGAATTACTTAAAAAATCAGACAGTCCAAGAATCAGTAATATTACTTCAGGGCTTGGTTCCTTGACTCTGCATAGTGATCCATCATGGAAATATTACGATTTTAAATCGGCGGCTTATGGAACTTCAAAAACAGCGTTAAATGCATATACCATTGTACTGGCTTATGAACTAAAAGATTTATCTTTTAAAATAAATGCAATCGATCCGGGTTATACGGCAACAGACTTCAATCATCATAGCGGTCCCGGGACTGTAGAAAGTGCAGCATCTTTTATTATCAAACATACATTGACTGATGAAAACGGACCAACGGGACAATTTTTCAGCAATGATATTGAAGATGAAACAGGAATAAGTCCTTGGTAAGAGTTCAAATTATCAATATAAAAAAGACTCCAATAATCTATTGGAGTCTTTTTTGTTTTAAATCTGAATTAATATCTTTTATAAAATAATTAAATGAACTTTTTACTCATATTTTAAGTATTTCAAAACATCCGTTTTGGCTGCTGCATAAGCTCTTGATAATACAATTAATAAAGTCAGAACCATTAAAATTGTAAACCCAAGAATAAACGGAAATACGCTTATCTCAATTCTGAATGCAAAGTTGTCAAGCCATTTTTTTAGAAAATAGTAAACGGGAAACAACGCAGTTAAAAATCCAATTACGCAGTAAAAGACATACTGTTTAGATAATTCTTTAAGCAAAGTATTCGTTTCGGCACCTAGTGTTTTTCTAATCGCAATTTCTTTCATTCGTCTTTGTATAGAATATGATGCAAGAGAAAATAAACCAAATAGTGCAATTAGAATTACTACAATGTTAAGCAGTGAAAACAAATTCTTTTGCTTGGTGTAAGTTTCATAAGTTCTTGCATATTGTTTGTCTACAAAATCATATTGAAAAGGATATTCAGTATCTACTTTTGTTTTCCAGAAATCCTCAATAGAAGAAATCGTATTTTGGATGTTATCTGATTTTAATTTTATATAAACCGTATTGATTTCTCCCGCCATATCCAAACTTTTGATATGATAAAAAGTCATTGGCAAAACGGCAGATTCAGGACTTAGCAAATTGAAATCCTTAACAATACCAATAATTTTCATGGGCTGATTACCAATTCTAATTTCAGTATTAATGGGATCTTTAATATTCATCAGTTTTAAGGCTGTCTCATTTATTAAAACAGAACTGGTAGTGTCAGAAGCTATTTTTTTATCGAAATCCCTTCCTTTTATTATTTTTATTTTCATTAAATCCAGCATTCCATAATCTAATCCAATTGCTTTTTGTTTAAAAAGTTCGTCTTTATACCAAATTGGCGCTAAAGAAGTATCATTTCCGTCAAAGGAAACTAAACCCGTAGAAACTTTATCAACCCCTTTTATCTTAGATAGTTCTTCTTTGATGGCAGTGTATCGGCTGAAAATCTTTTTGCCAATTTCATCTCCTTCATAATAAGATGATGGAAAATTTAATGAAACGGCTAATACCTGACTGCCTTTAAAACCTAAATCTTTATTGGTTAAATATTGTATTTGTTCATATACGATATTGGAGCCAATAATAAAGAAGGCCGCAATCGCAAATTGAAAAATCAACATTCCGTTGCGAAGCCAAATACCATTTTTACTTCTTTCAAAATTGCCTTTTAATACTTTTATAGTTTCAAAATTAGAGACATAAAGTGCCGGGAATATACCAGCGGTTAAAATGGTGAGAATAAAAATAAGAATCAATTGCAGGTAAAACTGACTGCCAATGATCATTAAATTCTTATCCAGAAAATTATTGTAATAAGGCAGAGTAAGTTCTACAATTACCAAAGCAAGCAAAATAGAGAAACTGCAAATTAGAACTGTTTCAAAAATAAATTGTAGTACAATATCATTTTTTGATGCTCCAAGAATTTTTCTAACTCCAACTTCTTTGGCTCGTTTAATGGCATTTGCGGTTGCCATGTTAATGTAATTCACTATTGATAAAATAAGAATAAGCACAGATAATCCTGCCATTATCCATAAAAACTGGTAATTTCCCCTTCCTTCTGGATAGCCGTCAGCGATTGAATGTAGTCTTGCATCAGAAAGCGGCTCTAGAAAAATTTTAAAATGACCAATCTTTTTCTCCATTTCGGCTGGTGACATTCCCGCTTCTTTTGAGCTTTTTACAATGATTTCATCATAATATACCTTTTCTAACATTCTTTTAGTCACATCAATTTTCGAAGGATCTTTTATTTTTAAAAGAATTTTTAAAACAAAAAGACCTCGGTTTTTATTAATATCAACTAAATCCTTCATGTTATTGACAACCACATTAGGCATAATTGAAGAATTATCAGGAACTCGATAAACGGCACGAACTGTATACATAGCAGAAAGACAATTGATTTGTTTTCCAATTGGATTTTCATTGCCAAATACTCTTTTTGAAATGTCTTCAGAAATTGCGATACTCGAACCATCTTTTAATGCTGAAGCGGCATTGCCATGAATTATTTCAAAAGGAAAAAGAGAAAAGAAATCACTTTCGACATTGATAATTTTATTTACCGTCTCTTTTTTTCCTTTATAAGTGATTTTGTCTTTTTTATACCAATTATCAGCATAAACAATATTTTCAACATTAGGATCATTTTCTAAATATGCTTTTAACCGAACTGAATTTTCAGCTACGGCGGGCATATCACTCAATTGAACCAAAACCTGATAAACATTATCTTTTTCAGGATTCCATTTATTGTAACTATGTTCGTCGTTCCAATAGAGCAGGGCAAAAATAAGCCCTGCAATTGCTATTGATAATCCTAAAATATTTAATGTTGAGAATAGTTTATTGTGTTTTAACTGGTAAATAAATATATTGATATAGTTTAGTATCATAGTTTTTTGTGGAAGTTAGTTAGTTGAAAAATCAAAAGCAGTAATGATTATTCATATTTAAGATATTTCAAAACATCAACTTTAGTTGCCTGATACGCTCTGGAAAGAACTACCAATAAAGTCAAAATCAGTAATGCAGTAAATCCAATTAAAAACGGATAAATAGAAATCGTAATTCTGTACGAGAAATTTTCCAGCCATTTGTTTAGCAGATAATAAGCAGGAAATAAAGCAATTAAAAAACCAACTACACTAAAAAGAATATATTGTTTACAGAGTTCCTTTAGTAATACATTGGTTTCTGCACCCAGTGTTTTTCGAATTGCGATTTCTTTCATTCGTCTTTCTATAGAATAAGATGCAAGAGCAAATAATCCTAAAAGCGCAATTGTGATAACAATGATATTCAATAAAGAAAAAAGATTTTTTTGTTTTACATAACTGCTGAATGATCTTTTGTATTGTTTATCAACAAAATCGTATACAAAAGGATAATCCGGATCTACTTTTTTGATCCAAAGATTTTCTATACCAGCTATAGTTTGCTGCATAGTTTTAGGATCGGCAGTGATGTAAATATTATTTAAGTTTGCTGTAAACCAAGGCACAGTTTTAAAATGGAAAAAAGACATTGGAGGAATTGGTTCTCCAGGGTTTCCTACATTAAAATCTTTTACAACTCCAACAATAATGGCATCTAGTCCGTTCCAGTGTACTTTTTTGCCTATCGGATCTTTTTCATTTAATAATTTTAGAGCCGTTTCATTAATTAGCATTGAAGAAATGGTATCCTGTGCAAATTTTGGATTGAAAGAACGTCCTTTTACAATTTTAATTTTCATCATTTCCAGCAAGCCAAAATCGATGGGCATATTACTTCCGTCAATATTTAGATCTTTATAGTGATAAGAAATTACAGATCTTGCTCCATTTCCTAAAACAAAACCAGCGCTCGAAACCTGCTTAACTCCTTTTATATGCTGCAATTGGTTTTTAATAATAGTGTATCGTTCAAAACGGTCTTTATTAGTTATTCCTTCGCCATAGATATTTCGGTATGAAATATTAAGAATCTGTTTGCCGTTAAAGCCCAAATCTTTCGAGTTCATAAGATCTATTTGTTCGTATACAACATAAGATCCAACAATAAAGAAAGCAGCTACTGCAAATTGAAAAATAAGCATGCCGTTTCTAAGCCAGACACCGCTTTTGCTTCTTCCAAAATTCCCTTTTAATACTTTTAGCGATTCAAAATTAGAAACATAAACAGCCGGAAATATCCCTGCCAGTATTACGGTAATAATAAATATAACCACAAGCTGTAAATAAAACTGACTGCTTTGCAATGCAAGAGATTTTTCTAAAAAAGCATTGTAATATGGCAGAGAAAGTTCTACAATAACAAGCGATATTAAAATGGAAAGTAAAGCGATTACTGCGGTTTCAAAAATAAATTGTTTGACAATAGCTGTTTTTGAAGCACCGATAATTTTGCGCACTCCAACTTCTTTGGCTCTTTTTACAGCATTTGCCGTAGCCGAATTGACATAATTTACAATGGATAAGATTAGAATTAAAACCGATAACCCAACCATGATAAGCAGAAATTGATAATTGCCTTTAGGTTCTGCCAACCCGCCGGTTTTGGTATGCAGACGAATAGACGACAACGATTCTAAACATGGTTTTACTTCGCCATATTTCTTAATAAATTCTTCTGGTGAAATACCTTGATTTTTAGCATAACGAGATGTCATATTCTCAAAATATATTTTTTGAAGATTTTGAGTCACTCGTTTTTGCTCATTCGGATTTTTTAGTTTTAATAACAGCACAAATTGAAAATCACCCCATGCCTGAGCGTTTCCTTTTAATCGTTCATCCATAAAGTTAACCACGCAGGACGGGTTATAAGCTGATTTTTTATCGAGTTTGTAAACACCAGTTACGATTAGGTTTTTACCTTTCAGCACAACTTGTTTACCCAAAGCAGTTTCGTTTCCAAAAAGCTGAGCCGCCAAATCTTGAGATAAGCAAATACTGTTTATATCTGGTAATGCGGTTTTTGAATTTCCTTCGATAAATGAATAAGGGAAATACTCAAAGAAGTTTTTTTGCGCCGCAATTATTTTATCTGACTGTACTTTTTTGTTATTAAAACGAATGATTTCATTGTCGTAATCACCGCTCAAATAGCAGTAAGATGCTACTTCAGGATTTATCTCTTTTATGGCAGGTCCTATTGGTGCCGAACTTGAAGCCCAATATGTAGTCGCGTCCATTTGGTTAGCGACTAAAAAGATATTGTCTTTGTTAGGATTCCATTGATCGTAACTTTGTTCATCGTTCCAATATAAAATCGCAAAAATTAAACCTGCGATTCCAATACTCAAACCTAAAACATTCAAAGCTGTAAAAACCTTATTGTTTTTGATGTGGTAAATAAATATGTTGATCCAGTTTTTAAGCATGATCCTTAATTTTTAGAAGTTACCAAAACATCAACATTTTTATGATTTAATTTCTCTGAAAGAATAACACCGTCTTTCATTAAAATTGTTTTCTGAGAAAATGAAGCGTCGTATTCAGAATGCGTAACCATCAAAATTGTAGAACCGCTTGCATGAAGATCTGTCAATAATTCCATTACCTCATTTCCGTTTTTACTATCCAGATTTCCTGTAGGCTCATCAGCAAGAATAATTTTAGGGCTAGTGATTAAAGCCCTTGCAACGGCCACACGTTGCTGCTGACCTCCAGAAAGCTGCTGCGGAAAATGTTTCAAACGATGTGAAATACCCAATATATTGGCAATATCTTCTACTTTTTTCTTTCTTTCAAAAGCATGAATTTTATTGTAAAGCAATGGTAATTCGATATTATCATAAACCGATAATTCATCTATTAGATTAAAATTCTGGAATATAAAACCGATATTCTTTTTTCTGGCTTTTGATTTCAGGTTCTCTTTTAGTCCAACCATTTCCTGATCGAGTAAGGTATAACTTCCGTCAGTAGCACTGTCTAAAAGTCCTATAATATTTAATAAAGTAGATTTCCCGCTTCCCGACGACCCCATTATCGATACAAAATCGCCTTCATTTATGGTTAATGAAACTTCACTTAAAGCTTTTGTTTCTACTTCTTCTGTTCTAAAAATTTTTGAAAGATTTTTGATGGTAATCATAATTGATTTTTTAAAATTTGATTGATGTTCGTTTTTTGATCTTCAGAAGTAAAAGAAACACAGTCGGAAAATTAAGATAATTAATAATACGGCTGATAGATATTTATTTTGTTATTTTTACCTCTGAAAGACTTTAATAATTAATGATTTACGAGTAGAAATGTGATTTTCGTGCCAAGAAATTAAATCTTGTAACTGCTTAATTTTTAAATTTTTATTTTTTCAAAAAAAATCACAATGTCCATAATTGGACACTTTTTGTCCAAAACTGAACAATAATGAAAAAAACAAACGCTTCAATTTTAATCATCGACGATCAGGAAGATATTCTTTTTGCTTCAAAAGTATACCTGAAAAAGTACTTTGAGAACATTCATACCCTAAATAATCCGAAAAAAATAGTCGAATTACTATCTCAAAACAGCATTGATGTTGTTTTGCTCGACATGAATTACCGGATAGGTTTTGAAGATGGAAGAGAAGGACTCTATTTATTAAAAGAAATAAAAACGCTTTCGCCAAAAACAGTTGTAATTTTAATGACCGCTTTTGGAAAAGTAGAAACCGCAGTTGAAGGATTAAAAGCGGGCGCTTTTGATTATATCTTAAAACCCTGGGAAAACAAAAAACTATTAGAATCTGTAAAGCAGGCGGTAGACAAATCCCGTAAAGAACAAAAAAAGAACAAAGAGATTGAAAACGAAAACGACTTTTTTGTTGGAACATCTGAAATTATAAAAAAAGCTTATTCACTTGCCGATAAAGTAGCCAAAACCGATGCCAATGTTTTGATTTTGGGAGAAAACGGAACCGGAAAATTTGTTTTGGCACATCATATTTACAGTCAGTCCGAAAGAAAAAACAATCCGTTTATTGCCGTCGATTTGGGTTCTTTGAATTCGAATATTTTCGAAAGCGAATTGTTTGGTTATGCAAAAGGCGCTTTTACCGATGCCAAAATAGATACGCCGGGACGTTTTGAAATGGCGCAGAACGGCACTATTTTTTTAGATGAAATAGGAAATGTGCCCCTGCATTTGCAGTCAAAATTATTACAGGTTATTCAAACCAAAACCGTAACGAGACTAGGCGAAACAAAAGCAAGACCTTTAAATGTGCGAATTATTACAGCGACCAATTTGAATTTAAAACTGGAAGTTGCCGATAAAAATTTTAGAGAAGATTTGTATTACCGAATCAATACAATGGAAATTGTGCTGCCTCCGCTAAGAGAGAGAAAAGAAGACAAAATTCCGCTGGCAGAATATCTCCTGGAAAAAATGAGGGATAAATACGGAAGAGGTGAAATTACTTTTGACAAAAAGGTATTAGAACAAATTGAAAATCATGCCTGGAACGGAAACATTCGCGAAATGGAAAATAAAATTGAACGCGCCGTTATTCTTTGCGAAAACAATAAAATCACCGTTTCAGATCTGGATTTAGAAATCATAACGCCTTATGATGAAAACCCGGACGATATTCAGCTTTCGTCTGTAGAAAAAGCGGCGATCGAAAAAGCACTGCTTAAACACAATAATAATATCAGCAAAACTGCCGAAGAGCTGGGTTTGTCAAGAGGTTCTTTATACAGACGTTTAGAGAAATATAATATCAATATTAATTAGTATGTTTAAAACGCTGCAAACCTATAAACTGCTTTTTTTTCGATTGCTGGCTATTATTGCGGCAATCGAAATTTCGATTTATTTCTTTAAAATTAATTTGCTTTTTACAGGCATATTTGGCTTTTTTATTGTTTTTCTTCTTATTCGCGAAATGTATTTTTATGTTCGGAATTTTGTCTTGATTTACAATAAAACTATTGCGTCGATACTTCAGGATGATTTTTCATCAGATTTTAAAAAGCATAAAGAAAATGGTAATTACGATGATTTGTTTCAATTGTACGATACTTTGAAGAACAGGCAGAACGAACAAATTTCAAAAGATATTATTTACCGTTCTATTTTAAACAACATCGAAACCGGAATTATCATTTTACAAAAACACGATAATGACTGGGATATATTTTTGATGAACGATTATTTTTCTTCTCATTTTAATGTGCCCAAAGTTTCAAAATGGAAATATCTTAAAAACCAGCTGCCGTCTCTTTGTGAAATTATTGAAGTTGATGATTTTCATGAAATAAAAACTTCTGTAGAAATCAGCATCAACGAACAAAATAACCAGACTTTTGTTCTACAGGCTTCAAGAACCGAGATTTTCGAACACGATTATTATATCGTTTTGTTAGATTCGATCCAGAATGTTGTCGAGAAAAAAGAAAAAGATGCCTGGGTAAATTTGATGAAAGTAATTTCGCATGAGCTTTTAAATTCTATAACGCCCATTCGTTCTATTTGTCAAAACCTGCAGGATTTGGTAGAACAGGATTCGCTTTCGGCAGAAGATCTGGAAGATATTAAAAACAGCGTCGAAACCATGTTAAGGCGAAGTGACCATTTACAGAAATTTGTTGAAGGTTATCGAAAACTGGCGATGCTTCCTTCTCCCAAAAAAGAAAAAACAGAATTAAAGGATTTGATCGATAATTGTCTTCAAATCATGAATCCGTTGTTTAAAAAAGACGGCATTGAAGTAGAGAATTCGATTTCTCTAAAACGCCTGATAAATGTTGATGCGCAGCAAACCGAACAAGTCATTATTAACCTTTTGACAAATTCGATAAACGCTTTAAAAAATACCAGCAAGAAAAAGATTTTAATTTCGGCGGAAGCCAAAGAAAACAGAATCTTTATTAAAATAACCGATAACGGAAATGGGATTGAAAAAGAAATTGAAAATAAAATTTTCCTGCCTTTTTTTACTACCCGAAACGAAGGCGCCGGAATTGGTTTAACGCTTTCCAAAAACATCATAGAAGCACACGGCGGTTATATTTCATTTAAAACCGAGAATGAAAAAACGGTTTTTGAGATTTGTTTGGTTGAAGGATAAGATTTTTGAGTTTAATTTTTAATAAAGATATTTCTTATATATTAGCAGGATAAATACTTCTTTTATGAGATAAGAAAAGTAGAAAAACAACCAAAAACAAATAAACAACCATTTAACAGCCGTATAAACAGGATGAAGAACAGACTTTTACTTGCATTCTTATTTTTGACATTTTTTGCATTTGGGCAAAAAACAACTTTTAAAATTAAATATTCTGAACAATTAGCGGTTTTTGTTTTCTTGCAGAATCTCTCTGAAAATTATCCTGATAATGTTTTTAAAACAGAGTTCCAGAAATCGAAATATAATGTTGAAAAATACAAAAATGTAATTTCAAAATTTGAAAAACTAAGAATTGACTATAGTTATAGGTTTGAAGAGTTTCCTTATGGATCAAAGAAAACAATGCAGACAGAAGATATCCTCAAAAAAAATCTAATTGAGACTGGAGATTTAGTAAGCTTTAAAATTCGTTCTGTGGGGATTATACCAAGTAAAACTTTGATTGATTTGGCAGAAAGCATTTCAGAATTTACGCCAATTTACAATGAACTCATTTATAATCCGAATAAAGAAAAGTTTGAAAAACAATTGGAAGAAATTACAAAATATTCCAATGAACATCATATAGAAAACTACTTTAATACAGGATTGGTATTTTATAACTCAAGCTGGGATAATGCAATTCCTTTTGAAATCACTTTTTATCCGCTGCCAAATTCTAAAGGTTTCACAGCGCAGGCGTTTTGCAATAATGCTATAAGTGCAATACAAACAGGTCTAAAATCATATAAGGATTTGTTTAGTGTTATGATGCACGAGATTTATCACATTATTTATGATGAACAATCGCTGGAAGTAAAAACTCAAATCGATACTTATTTTAAAGAAAATAAATCGAAATGCAGTAATTATGCTTATCAATTAATGAATGAAGTTTTGGCAACAGATCTGGGAAATGGTTATGTTTATGAACAACTAGACTTTAAAACAGATACATACGACTGGTATAACAGAAAATATATAAACCTTATGGCCAAGCAGATTTATCCATTGGTTAAAGAATATATTGATGAGAAAAAGCCAATGGATAAAAATTTTATCGATAAATATATCCAGACTTATGAGGTAAATTTTCCAAATTGGATCAATGAACTGGATAATATTATGACTTATAGATATGTACTTTCAGAAAATGAAAATGATTTTACTGCAATAGGAAGAATGTTTCGTTATCGTTCCAGAACACAATATGATTCTGAGATTACAGGAACAAGCATTGAAAAAATGAAAGAAACACCGTTGACAAAAGTCATCATCATTTCTAAAAACAATTCTCAAAAGCTAAAACTGATAAAAAGTAAATTTAAGGAATTAAAAAAATGGCAGTTTAAAGCAGACAAGGAGTTTGCAGAAAAAATCCTTCTCGATGACAAAAGTCAGTTGATTGTAATAAATCAAAAAGAATCTACAATTGAATCTCTTATTAAAACCATAAAATGAAAAAAGTAAATAGTTTTTTAGTATCAGTGATCTGCATTTGCTTTTCATCTGCACCGGCATTTGCTCAATTAACATCGCAGCAAATTGATGTGTTAATGGAATCTGCCCTGACAAAGTTTAAAGTGGCAGGCGCATCGATTGCTGTTGTTAAAGATGGAAAAATAATTCACTTAAAAGGATATGGAGTTGGTTCTGTAGAAACAAAAAAAGCAGTAAATGAAAATACTAATTTTCAAATTGCCTCAAACAGTAAAGCATTTACCACGGCAGCGCTTTCTATTTTAGAAGATGAAGGAAAAATAAAATGGACCGATAAAGTAAGAGATTATCTCCCGGAGTTTAAAATGTATAACGATTATGTAACCGAAAATTTCAACATACAGGATTTATTGACTCATCGGAGCGGACTAGGTTTAGGAGTGGGCGATTTGATGTTTTTTCCCGATGGTTCTAATTTTACCATTAAAGATGTCTTGACGAGTTTTCAGTATTTTAAACCCGTTTCGGCTTTTAGAACCAAATTTGATTATGATAATTTGCTTTATATTGTAGCCGGAGAAGTAATTGCAAGGGTAAGCGGTATGAGTTATGAAGAATTTGTACAAAAAAGAATCATTATTCCTTTGCAAATGAATAATACGTTTGTGGGAAGCAGTTTGATAATGGACAAATCTAATTTTGCGGTTTCGCATTCGTCTGAATCCGGAACTATAAAAACAATTGACGCTTTTGGAGATCAAATGAATGCGGCTGCGGGCGGTATATTTTCTAATGCTTCAGATATGGCAAAATGGATGATTGTTCGTTTGAATAAAGGCCAATATGGAGAAGATCCAAAAACAACACTTTTTTCTTTAAAAAACCATAAAGAAATGTGGAGAATCCACACGGTTCAGGAATCAGATGAAAACTCAAGATATAATTTTCATTTTAACGGCTATGGTTTAGGCTGGCAAGTATCTGATGAAAAAGGAAATTTAAAAATATCGCATACCGGAGGTCTGCCGGGAATGCTTTCTATTGTAACCATGTATCCGGATCTCAATTTAGGGATTGTAGTTTTAACCAATACTGAAAATGGCGGAGGCGGACTTTTTTCCGCAGTTTCTAATACAATTTCAGACAGTTATTTGGGTTTAGACGATTTTGGCTGGACAGATAAATTAGTCGAATGGATGAAAGAGGATAGAAATACGGGTGATGATGTAACCAAAAAAGTATGGGAAAAAGTTAAGCTTTCAAAAAATGTAAAAATAAAAAACGAAGACTTTATAGGTGTTTATGCAGACAAATGGTTTGGCGAAATTGAAGTATTTGAAAAGAACAAACAATTATGGTTTAAATCCTACCGTTCGCCTAAATTAAATGGTCCAATGGCTTTTTATAATGCCAATACATTTGCTGTAAAATGGGAATATCAAGCTATGAATTGCGATGCATTAGCCATGTTTTCTCTGGATGAAAACGGCAAAGCTCAATCTATTAAAATGAAAGGGATTTCTCCAAACATCGATTTTAGTTTTGACTTTCAGGATTTGGATTTAATAAGAGTTAGATAAATATATTAGATAAGATAAAAAAGCTGGTATATTTGCAACAATAAAGTATAGACTATACTCTATGCTTTATTGTTTTTTATTAAAAAATAAAACTATGCTTATAAACGAATTATCAAAAAGAACAGGATTGTCAATTCATACAATTAGATATTACGAGAATTTAGGAATGATCAAAGGATTGACTGATGAAAAGGTGGTGTCGAATAATTATAAACATTACGATGCCAATACTATTGAGCGATTAGAAATCATTATAGAAGCAAGAGAAGTTGGATTTACTTTAGCAGAAATAAAAAAAATATTGACCAGCTGGTTCGAAACAATAGATTCGAAACCGGAAACACTTGAGCTTTTTCAAGCCAAAATAAAAGAGATTGATGATAAAATGAAATATTTTAAACAAACCAAAAGTCTTCTTGAAAAAGTATGCGAGAAAATACAAAGTAATAATGATTGATTATTAAAGTTTAAAAGCGTGTAAAGAACTCCTTAAAAAATTAAGGAGTTTTTTATGGTTATTATTTTAGCTATTTAAGAAAAGTTTTATACGGAATTTAAGAAATTAATAAGAGATTTTACAAATAGTCTTATATTCGCTTTTGAACTCATAGAATTAACAGAGAAGTAAAATAAACTAAAAACAAGGACCAGAGTTAAATTATAACACTAATTATGCAAGAAGAAATAACCAAACATTCAAACAAAATTTATAAAACTGTGAAAAATTCAGAACATACATTGGGAGAAAAAGTAAAAGAAATAATAATAGAAATATTTATAATCGTTTTTGCCGTAACACTTTCAATATGGCTGCACAGTTGGAGTGAGCATAGCCACCAACAAGAAGAAGTATCTGTGTTTCTTTCTACTTTAAAGAATGATTTGCAAAATGACGTAAAAAGTATCGACAATGAAATGGAAGCATATCAAAAAACAAACAAAAGCTATGAGAAGATTTTGGCATTAACGACTTCCCAGCTGGATAGTATTTATAAGTCTAAAAATAAAGTTAGTTTTCCTATTCATTCGCATGGTCAAATATTGAATATAGGTAATTATGAAGGTTTTAAATCAAGTGGTAAAATTGGCTACATTGAAAATGAAGAATTAAAACAGAAAATTTTAAACTATTACCAAATATTTGTACCAGCTGTTAATGAAGTTAATAAAATGTACAATGATTATCTGTTTAAGTGTTTTGATAAAGAAATAGAAAATGCAGATAAATCTGAAAAAGAATTATATTCTGATCCGAAATATAAAAAAACGCTTGAGTATCTTGTTAAACTAGGAAACAATAATCTTAGGGTTTATAACGAAAATACAAAACCACTTGCAGTTGAACTTATTAAAGAAATTGACAAAGAGTTGAATAAATAAAAAGTTGAAGCATAAAAAACTCCATTAGAAATAATGGAGTTTTTTTATGCTTTAAAAGGTTATTTTCCTTTTACTATTTTTTCAAGATATTCAACTTTATCTTTTTCTGCCTGGATCAAACGTTCATAAAGTTTTTCTTTTTCTTGATAAAGATCTACAACTTTATCAAGCGGATTAAAGCTAGGTTGAATATTAATTGCTGTTATTGTTGAGTTATCATGACTGCTAATGACATTTAATATTGTTTCATCGCTGTAATTTTTAATAGCTTCTGCAGTCACGCCAAGTGCTTTTGCAACTTCTGCAAGTTTTGAATCATCTATAGTTTCGCTGTTTTCAATAGCAGAAATTGTTTGCTGGCTCGTGCCTAAAGCTTGTGCCAAAGCTTCCTGCTTCATATCACGAAGTTCACGAATACGGCTTATGTTTCTTCCAATGTGTTTTGGTCTTGATAGTGTGCTCATAATTCAAAGATAATAATTAAGTATAATAAACCGGAACTGTAAAAAACAGATTTTAAATGTATGTTACAGTTGTTCTTTGGGAGCGGTAAACAAAAATACAATTTTTCTGATAAGTATTTTTAAACCGAAACACTTTTACTCTGTCTTATTTCTGTCAATAAGATTTGCCATATTAGAATTAAACAGCGGAAGATTTTCATCTAAAGAAGAAAAGAAATCAAGATCGGCATTTTCTACTTCAATAAGACCTTTTTGCAAAATTGTTTCGCCTGTATTCGTTAATCGAATGGTTTTTGCTCTTGTATCAGTTTCATGTTCGTGTCTTGTAATAAAACCTTTTTCTTCCAGCGTTCGCAATACTTTTGAAACCATCATTCTGTCGGCATTACTTTGGTTCGCAATATCAATTTGCGTTACAGAATCGCTTTTTTTTGAAAGCCAGCCCAAAGCAGCCAGCAGTACAAATTGAGTCTGCGTTAAATCCAGCGGATCTAAAACTTTTTTTAGTTTGCGCTGCCAAAGCATGGTTAGCTGTCCAAGTAAATATCCGGGACTGTCTTTTGGACTTTTAAAATGAAAATTAATTTCCTTAGCCATAATAATGTTGAAGCATTTTTGTCAATATTAAAAATCAAGTTTATTGGTTTCAAAGATAGCCATCAGAACCTTTAGTAAATTGGATAACGGAAATTTTTTCTTCCTTAATCTGTTTCTAAAATTACTGATATTTACTTTTATTTTGTCTCTAAAAAAGTAAGTTTATAACCGTCAAGATCTTTTACATGAAAAGCTCTTCCAAACGGAGTATCTATAATTGGTCCCGCCGTTGTTATTCCGTTTTCGATGTATTTCTCTTTTAGTTCGTCTACATTTTCGTTAACAGCAAACCAAAGCGCTACGCCAATTCCTAATTCTCGATCTTCTAAAGGTTCAAGTGGAGTACGAATAGCAAAACTTGCTTTTCCTTCGTCGTATTTAAAAATACAAGCCTGCGGATTAGTATTTCCAACTTCAAACCCTAATTTCTTTTCGTAGAAGTCTTTTGATGCTTCTAAATTTTTTACCTGTAGTGATGCAAATGTAAGTTCTCTCATTTTTTTCTAAAATTAAATTGTTGTCGCAAATATAGTATATGCGACAACAATATGCAAATAGTTTTGATTTTTTAAAAATTACACAATCTTGTTATTTTGAATGAAGGGAGAAATCGCACAATCTTAGCCAATTCTCATAAGAATTTTACAAAGTGATATTATGCCTTTTTCTTGCAGTTAATATTGTATGAATGTCAACTTCGGTTTCTGATTTCCTATATTCTACTTTGAATGTTTGAATTTCTTCAAATTTATTTTCAAAAATTGAGCTTTATAAAAAGTAGATCGTAAAGCTACAAATCGAATATGTTTCTTACCGATTTGCAGCTACTATGGTAAATCACTGTTAATAGTAGTTTTAATTATAATACTCTGATATTGTAATAATTGTGCTTTTTTCTTTTTCTGAAATTTCTATCCCTTCAGAAATTAAATTATCTTCTGGATCATCATCTTCAAATTCCAAAAAAAATGATGATTTACTATTATCAATTTTTTTAAATTGACCTTCAATAAGCTTGTTGCAATAATTATTAAATTTAAATTTACAGGCTACATCGTTAATTTTTCTTATCAAAGTACTGTCTAATTCTTTATTTTGGTAGATATTGGTTTTAATTTCTACTGAACTGACAAAATGGGTACAGCCGCCTTTATACACAGTTAGAGTATCATTATTATAGATTAATGTTGCTTTGTTAGTTTTTGAATCCCAAACATATTTTTTGATTTCAAGTTCACTCAGCCATTCTTCAGTTATTTTTTTGTAATTGTCATCAAATACACAATCAGAATCGTTTTCTAATTCATCATCATCTATTTTAACAACCGAATCGGATTTAATATTTTTAATTATAACATTTTCTGTTTTTGTCTTTTTTTCTGTACAAGAAAGACTTATAATTAATATCAATACAGAATAGAATGTTTTTTTCATAAAATAACTCTTAAATAGGATATATGTTTAATGATGTTAGACTTATTTACATCAAAATTGGGTTGGTAAGTCTAAAGAATGTTGGTATTTTTTTGTTTTAAAAATAGAACTTTTATTTGATAAAACTTCAAGCGTGTCTCTTATCTGTTTAATGCTTTTTCCTGCTCGCGCATAAAAGAGGAATCGCATGATTTTAAGGTTTTAGATGTTTTTTGAATAAGCATAAAAAAAAGTCCTAATTTTCATTAGGACTTTTTTGTGGGGAGAGCAGGATTCGAACCTGCGAAGTTCACACAGCAGATTTACAGTCTGCCCTCGTTGGCCGCTTGAGTATCTCCCCAAATATGAGGTTGGATTTATAATCCTTGAACATTCGCAAAAGCGTAAAAAAAACTCCTTAATTTCTTAAGGAGTTTCTTGGTGGGCGATGATAGCTTGTTCCGATTTTTCATCGGAAGGTTCGAACCCCCGGCCACTTCCGATGAAAAATCGGAATGCTCTGAACCAGCTGAGCTAATCTTTATCATCAATTAATTTCTGAATTTGAATTCTGCTTTTCCAAGATTTAATTTGTAATTCTCTTTTATGTGCAGGTTCTTTTTTTTGTAATTTTCAGTATAAATAACTCTCCAGTCATTTACATTTCCAGTAAAACCTTTGCTTTTTTGATTATGACGAATAAGCCTTTTTTCTAAATGAGAAGTAAATCTAATATAAAATTTATTCTTGCTTTCGCTAAATAAGATATAAAAAATAAAACTCATGAAATGAATATAAAGCAAAAAGCTCCAAAATCATAAGACTTTGGAGTTTTTTAAATTTCTGTGGGCGATGAGGGGTTCGAACCCCCGACCCCCTCGGTGTAAACGAGGTGCTCTGAACCAGCTGAGCTAATCGCCCTATTTTACTAGGTTGCTATCGTTTGTGATTGCGAGTGCAAATATACGCTAGTTTTTGAGTTCTGCAAAGAAATTCGAATAAAAAATAAAACTTTTTTTAAAATAAGTTCTATTTCGTTGTTTATGAATTTGTTAAAAAATAGATTTTTTTCTATTTTTTTACTGAGGTTGGTCTTTACTTAAGACAATGGCAATTCGGCAACAACAAAAGTACTTCCGCCAACGTAAATAAAATCATTTTTTGAGGCATTTTGTTTGGCTTTCGCGAAAGCGCTTTCAACTGAATCGTATTTTTCTCCAATTAAACCGAAGTTTTTAGCTGCGTTTTGCAATGTTTCAGTCGGTAAACCACGGGAAGAATTTGGACTGCAGAAATAATATTGCGCCTCTTTTGGGAAAAGTGGCAAAATAGAATCCAGATCTTTATCGTTTACAACACCCAAAACAATATGCAGTTTTTCATATTTCTCATTTCGAAGCTGATTCATTACCACCGATAATCCGTGTTTGTTGTGCGCCGTATCGCAGACAATTTTTGGGTTTTCACCCAATTGCTGCCATCTTCCCTTCAACCCTGTATTTTTTACGACATTCAATAAACCTTCTTTTAATTGTTCTGTTGAAACTTTAAAATTGGTTTGATTGTTCAGAATTGAAATCGTCTGCTGAACCGTCTTTTTATTGTGAAACTGATAATCTCCAATTAAATCAGACAAATAAATTTGATCAATTAAATCTGAAGCAAAAGAAATCGGCGCTTTGTTTGCTTCGGCTTTAGCCAAAAACACAGGTTGTGTTTCCGCAGTATATTCGCCAATTACAACCGGAACATTTGGTTTAATAATTCCAGCTTTTTCGCCTGCAATCGCTTCAAGCGTATTTCCTAAAAACTGCGTATGATCTAAACCAATATTGGTAATTACCGAAACCAAAGGCGTAATAATATTCGTAGCGTCGAGTCTTCCGCCCAAACCAACTTCAATAATCGCGATATCTGTTTTTTCTGCTGCAAAATAATCAAATGCCAAACCAACCGACATTTCGAAGAAACTCATATCATTGGCTTCAAAGAAATCTTTGTGTTTTGCGATAAATTCACACACAAAATCTTCGATGATTTCCTGACCGTTTATTTTGATTCTTTCTCTGAAATCTTTTAAGTGCGGCGACGTGTACAAACCTACTTTATAACCCGCTTCCTGCAAAACCGAAGCCAGCATGTGCGATGTTGATCCTTTTCCGTTTGTTCCCGCAACATGAATCGTTTGTAATTTCTTTTCCGGATTACCAAGATGCTCTGCCAGTAACTTGATGTTAGTCAGGTCTTCTTTGTATGCCGAAGCACCCTGAAGCTGATACATTGGTAATTGATTAAACATCCAGTTTGTTGTTTCCTGATAGTTCATTTTATTTGGATAAAATAGTGTGTAATTGAAATAATTTTCAGTTTTTTTAGTTTAATATTACAATGAAAATTATCTTTATTGCAAAATTGAAATATTTTTTAGAATTAATTATTAAAAACCAGAATTAAAATATGTTTAGCTACATTCAATTACAAGCTGATACTCTCGCAAACGCATCAAACGTAGTGATCGAAAAAATTGCACCAGAAACCGAAATCTCTGTTTTAGGCTTTATCTTAAAAGGAGGTTTTTTCCTAATACCAATCGCACTTTTATTATTTTATACGATTTACGTAATTTTTGAGCGTTACTTATATATTCAAAAAGCGTCAAGAATCGATTCTAGATTAATGCAGGATGTGGGCGATAAATTACATGCCGGAAATATTGAATTAGCCAGAACAATTGTAGAAAGAAACGATACAGCTGTTGGAAATATTCTAAAAGAAGGTGTTTTAGTAATTGGAAGACCAATTGCCGAAATAGAATCTAACATGGACCGCGCCGCTGATATTGAAATTGGTGAAATGGAAAGACGTTTAGGCCACTTAGGACTTATCGCTGGTATTGCGCCAACGCTTGGTTTTATTGGAACAATTTCTGGGGTAATTAAAATTTTCTACAGTATCTCGGTTACAGAAAATATCAGTATCGGAAATATCTCTGGTGGTTTATACGAAAAAATGATTAGCTCTGGTTCAGGACTTATCGTGGGAATTATCGCGTATAGCGCTTACCACTTACTGAACGGAAAAATTGATGATTTTGCTTTAAAAATCCAGAAACAGATATTAGAATTTGTAAACATAATTCAAAGATCATAAGGTATGTCAATTAAGAGAAAAAGAAGATTTCACGCTGAGGTTGCGACTTCATCTTTGAGTGACATTATGTTTTTCCTGTTGTTGTTTTTCCTTATTATCTCAACACTGGCAAATCCGAATGTTATTAAGATGACGCTGCCAAAAGCGAAATCAAATGAAAAAACGAATAAACAATTAATTAGTTTATCAGTTACAGAAGACAAACAGTTTTATATCGACAAACAGCCCGTTCCTTTTGAAGAACTGGAAACTACTTTAATGAATAAAATAGGAGCTGATAAAACACAGACTGTCGTAGTTAGAATTCCGTTTAATCTGCAGGTACAAGACTTAGTTGATGTATTGCAGATAGGAGTGAAGAACAATTTGAAATTTGTAATTGCTACAAGTCCGAAGTAAAAAAACATACACAATCAAAGTCATTGCGAGGAACGAAGCAATCTCACTAAGGTATATCTTTGTATTACTTACAGCCGTGTGATTGCTTCGTTCCTCGCAATGATATAAAAAAAGGCTTTCAGAATTTCTGAAAGCCTTTTTTTATGAGAAACAGATTCGTGAAAATCTATGTAATTCGTATTTTAATTCAAGCTGAAATTATAAATAATCTTTCCAACTTGTTTTACAGGTGCATTATCGTCAGACTGCCATTTAGTATTCATTGCAGCAATTTTTGCCTGCTCTAGTAAACAGCTTGCCGTATTGGTAGTTCCTTTTATTCCTGGAGTCGCGCTTATGGTTTTTCCGTTTTGATCAACCGTAACTTCAACCACAACTTTTCCTTCTTCGTTGCAGGTGTATTTTGGTGCTGGTTTAGATAATGCTTTTCTGTTTCCTAAAGAATATCCAGATCCGCCTCCAGAACCACCGCCGCTTCCGGCTCCGTAACCACTTCCTGTTCCAATACCATTTCCGGTTCCATTACCGCCTCCGGTTCCTCCGCCAGAACCTCCAGATCCGTAATAACCGCTTGAACCTAAACTTCCGTTTGATTTCCCTTTATTTCCCGTTGCTTTATCGTCTCCGTCTCCGCCTTTGTTTGATCCTTTCATGATACTTGCCAATGCGTCGTTTGTAGAATTTGAAACTTTTGGTTTTTCAGGAACTGCTTTAGTTTCTGGTTTTACAACTGGAGTATTTTTTTTAGGTTTTTCTTTTGTTGGAATAACAACATCCGTTTCGTCAGTCTCGGCATTTTCCTGAGAAAGAATAGATTCATCAGGCGTTGCTTTTGCCGGAGCTTGTTTGGCGTTGTTTTTTACATCCAGAACTTCGCTTTTATAATTCGCTCCAGAACCTACATCGCTGTCACCAAAATTTACCGTTACACCGCCGCCGCCTCCGCCTTCAGCAAGTGCAGAGTTGTTCTCTGGATTATAAGGAGGCCAAAAACGGATAAAAAACAACAATAGTATGATTACCGCATATATTGCTGTAGTGAATAGTAATGATTTCTTTTTATCTGAAGAAATGGTGAAACTCATTGTAATTCTGAATTTTGAAATTGTATTATTAAAAACGTTTAAAAGTACTAAAAATTGTTTAGAATGAAAGAGAGAATTTAACCGCTAAGTTCGCAAAGGTTTACGCAAGGTTCGCAAAGCAGTTTGTTTTTAAATCTCGCAAAGTCACGAAGTCGCAAAGTTTTTCTTTTTTTTAGTTTCTTTGCGACTTTACGACAAATAAACTAGCGTTCTTTGCGCAAATCTTTGCGTTCCTTGTGGTTAACTTAGATAAAAAAAAACGAGCCAACAATAATGCGGCTCGTTCAGGTTGAGATATAAATAAATTATACTAATTGTTTCAATGCAATTTCAAAAGCAGTTGCGCTGATATTTGTTTTAGACGAATTTAAAGCATGAGCCTTAACAATCGCATTTTTTATAGTTTCTGAAGTATCATTAAAAATAGCCTCATCTGTCATTTGAACTTTTTTCTCCATAAAATAAGCAAAAACTCTTGCCATTCCGCAGTTTGAAATAAAATCAGGAATCAAGCTCACTTTGCGGTCTACTTCTTCCATAATAGAACCAAAGAAAATTTCTTTGTCAGCAAAAGGAACATTTGCACCGCAAGAGATTACTTCTAATCCGTTTGCGATTAAATTATCGATTTGTCCCTGAGTTACTAATCTTGATGCAGCACAAGGCGTGAAAATCTCAGCACCAATAGTCCAGATTTTAGAATTGATTTCTTCAAACGGAATCATATTTTCAGCAACTAACTTATTTCCGTCTTTATTTAAAAACAATGTTCTGATTTCTTCAAAAGAAAAACCATCTTCTTTAATTAATCCACCGTCGCGATCAATAATTCCGATAACTTTTGCTCCCATTTCTGCTAAATAAAAAGCAGCGGCAGAACCTACGTTTCCAAAACCTTGTACGATTGCTTTTTTACCTTTAATATCACCGCCGTAAGTTGCGTAAAAATGACGAACTGCTTCTGCAACACCAAAACCAGTTATCATGTCGGCAACTGTATATTTTCTAGTTACGTCTGGAGAGAATTTCGGGTTTTCAATTACCTTAATAACACCTTGACGCAATTGACCGATTCTGTTTATTTTATCAGCTTCGGTAGGTTTAAAGTGTCCGTTAAAAACACCTTCCTGCGGATGCCATACACCACATTCTTCGGTCATTGGAATTACTTCGTGGATTTCATCAACATTTAAATCTCCTCCGGTTCCGTAATAACTTTTTAATAAAGGAGAAACGGCTTTGTACCAACGCTGCAAAACACCTTTTTTGCGAGGATCGTTTGGGTCAAAATTAATTCCAGATTTAGCTCCTCCAATTGCGGGACCAGAAACTGAGAATTTAACTTCCATAGTTTTTGCCAATGACAAAACTTCGTTCATGTCTAAGCCTTTTCTCATTCTTGTTCCTCCACCTGCAGCTCCTCCGCGAAGTGAATTAATAACAGTCCACCCTTCGGCTTCTGTTTCTGAATCTTTCCAATTGAAAACAATTTCAGGTGCTTTGTTTTCAAATTGTTGTAATAAATCTTTCATTTTGTTGTGATATGTTTATTTTGCGTAAATGTATAAAATAGAATAATGCGAATAATGTATTTTGCATCAAATTTATAAAACAAAAAAGAAAAGCCGTCCCGAAATTTTTCGGGACGGCTTTTCGAATATTTAAAAAATTAAGAATTATTGTCCTAATAAATGTTTTTTCAAAGTTTCGTCAACTGGTTTGTCAGAAAGCCAGATTCCGAATAATGCTTTTTTGAAATCAAATCCCTGAATTTTTCCTTTCAGAATTTCGTTTTTAGTAACATAAACATTTTGATCAAGGGGGTTGTATGCTAAAACAAACACATCTTTTTCTGTAATAGCATCGCTTAAATAGCTTTTTAACTGCTCGATTCTAGGTCGTAATTCTTCAAGATTACTTCCTGCCGATTTCTCAAAACCGGTATTCATTGCTTTTGTTAATTTACTTGATGATACCATTGATGAGGTGATTTCAATGCGAATGGCCATCTCTGTATCGCTGTCGATAATAAATTGCGGATCCTGACTTAACTGCGATAAGTACAATGCCTGAACATAAACTTCTAACCACATTTTCGATCTTCCGCCGGCGCCGTTAAGTTGTAAAGTTTTGCCTTGAAATTCAATTTTTCGTGGAACAGTAACACCATTTACTTCTAAGTGAGTTTGCGCAGAAACTTCGGAAAACAGCAGACTTAAAAGGAGTGTAAGTACTAGTAAAATCTTTCTCATACTCTATCGATTATTTAATTTTTGGTCAAAAATAATGTTAATTTATCAATTTTATTGATATTTTGAAGAAGTTTTTTTTCTTAGGTTTTTTAATTTTTTTGTTCTATTGCTTTAATAATCAAATTAGTAAGACTTGTTTTACGTAGATTTGCATGCTTTATGAATTGTTTAATCTTTTACTGATAAGAATTGTCTTAGAAAAAGAAATTTTTTTGCACAATTTTTTAATTTTTCTGATCCTGAATTTTAGAAAATTCGCTGCAGGATTATTGCTTCTGTATTATAAATAGTGAATATTTACGAAAACGTTATCGTTATCGCTGCTGATCTATTAAATTTATATGCATGCATTGTAAATTACGCATTTAAAAATTATCTTTGAAAGCCTTTTTTATAAAAAGGTATTTCAAAAAAATAAAAAACCACATAAACTGAATTTTCATTTGGTTTAGAAAAACAATAAAATAAAAACTATGGATTTTAATCTTACCGAAGAACATTTAATGATTCAGCAAGCTGCAAGGGATTTTGCTCAAAATGAATTATTGCCAGGAGTTATTGAACGCGACGAAAAACAAATTTTTCCAACTGAACAAGTTAAAAAAATGGGAGAACTTGGATTTATGGGAATGATGGTTGATCCAAAATACGGCGGAAGCGGACTTGATGCAATCTCTTATGTAATTGCTATGGAAGAAATTTCTAAAATTGATGCTTCGGCTTCTGTAGTAATGTCGGTAAATAATTCTTTAGTCTGCTGGGGTTTACAGGAATTTGGAACCGAAGAACAAAAACAAAAATATTTACCGGGATTGGCTTCAGGTCAAATTCATGGCGCTTTTTGTTTAAGTGAGCCGGAAGCGGGAAGTGATGCCACTTCGCAAAAAACAACTGCGATTGATATGGGCGATCATTATTTGGTAAACGGAACTAAAAACTGGATTACTAACGGAAACACAGCTTCTGTATATTTAGTAATTGCACAAACGCATCCTGAATTAAAACATAAAGGAATCAATGCGTTGATTATGACTAAAGATATGCCTGGTTTTTCTGTTGGTCCAAAAGAGCAAAAAATGGGAATCCGAGGTTCTGATACGCACTCTTTAATGTTTACGGATGTTAAAGTTCCAAAAGAAAACAGAATTGGCGAAGATGGTTTTGGGTTTAAATTTGCAATGAAAACTTTAGCAGGCGGTAGAATTGGTATTGCATCTCAGGCTTTAGGAATTGCTTCCGGAGCTTATGAATTGGCGCTAAAATATTCTAAAGAGCGTAAAGCTTTTGGAACTGAAATCTGCAACCATCAGGCAATTGCTTTTAAATTGGCAGATATGGCGGTTAATATCGAAGCAGCGCGTCATTTATGTATGAAAGCGGCTTGGGATAAAGACAATCAGAAAAATTATGACGTGAGCGGTGCAATGGCAAAATTATTCGCTTCTCAGGTTGCCATGGATACTGCGGTTGAAGCAGTTCAGATTCATGGAGGAAACGGATATGTAAAAGAATACCATGTTGAACGTTTAATGCGTGATGCAAAAATTACTCAGATTTATGAAGGGACTTCAGAAATCCAGAAAATTGTAATTTCAAGAGCCGTTATCGCAGGATAAATTATCTTTAAAATATATTTTAAACCCTTTCTACTTTTAGTTTGAAAGGGTTTTTTTATGAATATTCTATTACTTTTCATAAGTTTATAGTTTCAAGTAAAATAATACTTTCAATCAATCATTAAACTAACCACAAAAACCATGAAAAAACTATACTTTTTACTTCCGTTTGTTTTTTTAGCTTGTAAATCAGGAACTTCAACTGTAAATGAAAAAGAATCAAAAACAGAAACAAAATCTGTTGAGATTAGTTATAAAGTCGAAGAATCTGAAGTGTCAGATTTTTTAAAATACCTTTCTTCGGATGAATTAGAAGGCCGCGACACGGGAACAAAAGGAATAGAAAAAGCAGCTGTTTTTTTAGAAGATTTTTTTAAAAAGAACAACGTCAAACCTTATTTTAAAACCTATCGCGATACTTTAACCAATTTTAAACTTCCGGCTTTTAATATAGTTGGAGTTTTAGAAGGGACAGATCCGGTTCTAAAAAATGAATATGTAGTTTTAAGTGCACATTACGATCATATTGGAATTGAAAAGAAACAGCAGCCAGATCAAATTTACAATGGAGCAAATGACGATGCATCCGGAGTTACGGCTGTAGCGCAGATGGCGAAATATTTCAGCAAAACCAAATCGAATAAACGAAGCATTCTTTTTGTGTTTTTTGCCGGAGAAGAAAAAGGACTTTTAGGTTCTAAAAGTATGGTTCAGAAACTAAAAGCACAAAATTTTAATTTATACACACAGCTGAATATCGAAATGATAGGTGTTCCTATGAAACGTGATTATCTGGCTTATATTACCGGTTTTGATAAATCGAATATGGCCGAAAAAATAAATGAATATACAGGAAAAAAGACAATTGGATTTTTACCAAAAGAAGCCGAATACAAATTGTTTTACAGATCTGATAATTATTCGTTTTATGATGTTTTCAAAAAGCCATGCCAGTCTTTGAGTACTTTCGATTTTGAAAATTTTGATTTTTATCACCATGTTTCAGATGAATTTAAAGTAATGGATATTCCGCATATTACTAACTTTATTCAGGAACTACTTCCGGCTGTAACCAAAATAAGCACTTCGCCGACTCAGGAAATTGTAATGAATTAATAACAGTTCTTTATTTTGGTTTTCCTTATTTTTGCTTCATGAAAAATATTATTGTTACCGGAACGAGTAGAGGTATTGGCTACGAATTGGCTTTGCAGTTTGCCAACGCCGGAAATCAGGTTTTAGCGATTTCAAGAAAAACTCCAAAATTACTTTTAGAACATCAAAATGTTACCTGCCTGGCAATTGATCTGGCAGATGAAACCGCTTTGGAGGAAGTAGAAAAATTTCTTTCTTCAAGCTGGAAAAAGGTAGATGCGTTAGTTCATAATGCCGGAACCTTACTTTTAAAACCTTTTGCTGAAACAACCCAAGCCGATTTTGAAAGTATTTATAAAGTAAATGTTTTTGCTGTAGCTAATCTTACCAGAATCTGTCTGCCTTATTTACAAAAAGGAAGCCATGTTGTAACGATTAGTTCTATTGGCGGTGTACGCGGCAGTCTTAAGTTTGCCGGATTAGCGGCATACAGTTCAAGTAAAGGCGCTGTAATTACTTTAACCGAATTATTAGCAGAAGAATATAAAGATCAAGGCATTTCATTTAATGTTCTGGCTTTGGGCTCGGTTCAAACAGAAATGCTTAATGAAGCTTTCCCAGGTTATCAGGCTCCAATTTCTGCTGAAGGAATGGCGGCATATATTTATGATTTTACTCTTAACGGAAATAAATATTTTAACGGAAAAGTTCTTGAAGTTTCTTCAACAAATCCGTAAAAAGTTTTGAATTACACTTTATGAATTATGAGTGAGAGTATTGTAAAAACTAAAAGTTTTGAGTTAGCCGTAAGAGGAGTTAATTTTTATAAATGGCTGGTTGCAGAGAGAAAAGAATTTGTAATGAGTAAACAATTTTTACGTTCAATTACTTCTGTTGGTGCAAATGTTAGAGAAGCTGTCAATGCCCAAAGTAAGCTTGATTTTATTCATAAATTGTCTATTTCTCAAAAAGAATGTGACGAGTCAATGTATTGGTTAGAAATATTAATCGCAACAAATTATATTAGTAATGCTGAATTTGAGTCAATGCATAAACAATGCGAGGAAGTACTAAAAATCATAAAAAGTATAATTATAACGACAAAAAAAAACTCATAACTAAAAACTCATAATTCATAATTAAATTGAGCGATACATTAGCAAAATATATTCCCCAACATGCCGTAAAGCCTGTTTTTGATTTGATTGTAGCCAATCAGGTGCATTTGAAGATCGTAAACGAACGTCAGACACGTCATGGAGATTACAGGCGCGGACCTAGCGGAAAACATGAAATTACGGTTAATGCGAGTTTGAATAAATACAGGTTTATGATTACGCTGATTCATGAAATTGCACATTTAGTTGCTTTTGAAAAATTCGGACGAAATATAAAACCACATGGAAATGAATGGAAATTTACTTTTCAAAGATTAATGGTTCCGTTTATTCGTCCGGAGATATTTCCGAGTCAGATATTACCTTTATTAGCAAGACATTTTAAGAATCCATCGGCGAGCAGTGATACAGATACAACCTTATCTTTGGCACTAAAACAATTTGATACAGACAACGACAAAAGTTATGTTTTTGAAATCCCGTTTGGAAGCGTTTTTAGGATCAAAAACGGAAAAGTATTCAAGAAACTAGCAGTTCGTACCAAACGTTTTGAATGCATTGAAATAAGCTCTGGAAAAACATATCTTTTTAATCCAAATGCCGAAGTTGAATTGATGGATTAGAAAATTCAATTCATAAATATATCCAAAAAAGAAATCCCAAATTCCAATTTAAACAGCTTGGAATTTGGGATTTTATATTATTGTAAATTTAAAAGTTTATAGTCCTCTTAAATATGCTTCACGTACTTTCTTAAACAGGTTAGAAGAGTATACGAACTTAACAATATCTTTATTGTCGGTTTTAAAGATTTCCTCTTTAGTTCCCTGCCAGGCTTTTAATCCTTTTTTTAGGAAAACAATATTTTCACCAATTTCCATCACAGAGTTCATGTCGTGAGTATTAATTACGGTAGTGATATTGTATTCTTTCGTGATTTCCTGAATCAGATTGTCAATCAAAGTTGAAGTATTCGGATCCAGACCTGAGTTTGGTTCATCACAAAACAAATATTTCGGATTGTTTACAATAGCACGAGCAATCGCAACACGTTTCTGCATACCTCCGGAAATTTCAGAAGGTAATTTTTTATGAGCATCTATCAGATTTACTCTTTCTAAAACAAAATCTACGCGTTCCTGAATTTGTGCTTTGTTGTTTTTGGTGAACATTTTTAGCGGGAAAGCCACATTTTCTTCAACTGTCATTGAGTCAAATAATGCAGAACCTTGAAATACCATCCCGATTTCGGTTCTTAATTCACGTTTTTCGTCTTTATCTAAATCAGAATAAACTCTTCCGTCAAATTCAATTGTTCCTGCGTCTGGTGTGTGAATTCCTAAAAGCGTTTTTAATAATACTGTTTTTCCAGATCCACTTTGTCCGATAATCAAGTTGGTTTTTCCAGTTTCAAATACCGTCGAAACGCCTTTTAAAACTTTACTGTCACCAAATGATTTTTCTATATTTTTTACTTCTATCATTATCCTAGTAATAATTGAGTTAATATATAATTTAGAAGGATAATAGTAACTGATGTCCATACAAATGACGTTGTACTAGCCTTACCAACTTCTAATGCACCACCTTTCATGTAATATCCATGAAAAGACGGAATTGTTGCCAATAACATTGCAAATATTAAAGTTTTGATAAATGCATACGTAATATGAAATGGTATGAAATCTTTCTGGGCTCCCATAATAAAATCTGCTCCGGTTGAAAATCCTCCGTAAGCGCAAGCAAGCCATCCTCCAAAAATTCCTAAAAACATACTAATCCCAATAACAAAAGGGTACATTAATAAAGCTATAATTTTTGGGAAAACAAGGTAGTTTACTGAGTTAACTCCCATAACTTCTAACGCATCAATTTGTTCTGTAACACGCATTGTTCCAATACTTGAAGTAATGTAAGATCCCATTTTTCCGGCCATAATAACCGAAATAAAAGTAGGGGCAAACTCTAAAACCACAGATTGACGTGTAGCAAAACCAATTAGGTATTTTGGAATTAAGGGATTGGTTAAATTTAATGCCGTTTGAATGGCAACAACTCCTCCAATAAAGAATGATATAAAGCAGACAATTCCAAGTGAATCAATAATCAAATCATCAATCTCTTTGAAAATTAAATTTTTCATAACAGGCCATTTGGTCTGTTTATTGAAAATTTCCTTCAGCATTAAAAAATATTTTCCTATTTGGGATAAATAACGAATTAGCATCATAAGTTTTAAATATTGGCTAAATTAAGGATTAGTTTACAGTTTACCGTTTCAGTTTGCAGTTTTTTAATTTTTTTTAAGATTAAAAAAGCTTTTCTTTCATCTTTTTTAAACGATAATTTCTAATAAATTTAGCTTGTTCAGGGGTAACTAATAAAGGAGTTTTTGCTTTTTTGGCTTTCAAAAATCCTTTGATATAATCTAAAAAGAGAAACGGTTTTTTCTTCATCATTGCCAGTTTTGCCGAAGCAATTGCCGTAATCCAAAAACCATAACCTAAAGTATAAAAAGCTTCGCCTTGTTTGTAGCGGGCAGTTTTGTTGTAATTTGCACCAGTTGGTTTTAGATGTTTTACATGTAAAGAATCATCGGTAACAATTTTCCAATCGTAATATTTACAAAGTAATTCATCTACAGTGTCCCAACCCATTGCTGGTCGTAAACCTCCAATTTGCTGGAAAGTCTCTTTTCGGTACGCTTTTAAAGCTCCGCGAATATGGTCTTTATCCGTAAGGTTTTCTAAAACCCATTCGCCGTTTTTATCAATACAGCAGAATCCGCCGGCCATCCCAATTTTTGGATCAGATTCGAAATGTTTGATTATAGTTTCGAAATAATTTGGCGGGAAAATTAAGTCACCGTCTATTTTTACAATAATATCGTAATCAGAATCCAGAGTTTCAAAACCTTTTTGAAAAGCCTGTATTACTTTGCTTCCCGGTAAATGAATCGCATCTGAAGTTTTGTTTACAACAGAAATATACGGATTTTCTTTTGCAAAACTTAATACAACTTCTTCCGTTTTATCTGTAGAATTGTCGTTTACAACTACAACTTTTGCAGGCAGAACAGTTTGAGTAACCAGAGATTGTAGAGTCAGGCCAATTAAATCTTGTTCGTTATGAGCGGGAATGACGATGTAATATTTCATTTTAAGAATTTTAGTCCCGAAGCCTCGGGATTAGATTTTAGACTTTAGATTCTGTGAAAGTCATCTAAAAATAAAAAACGGTTAATCTGCAATCTTAGTTCTTAACTTTTTCAGCTGCAACAATATAGTATCTTGGAGTAAAATATCGTAATAAAGGTCTGATTCCAAGTTTTTTTACCGGATGTGTAAATTGAAGACGGTCTGTTATTTTCCATCCTGTTTTTTCTAAAAGCCAGTCCAATTGCCAGTCTTCAAATTCGTGGTAATGTCTGTCCCACATATCAGTTTTAGATCGATAAGCAGGTGAGAACCATAAACGTAACGGAATTGAGATTAACAATTTGTCGCATTTTACGTTTTCTAAAATTGTGTATGGATTTAGTAAATGTTCGAAAATTTCAAATGCTGTAAAAACGGTATATTCTTCTGTTTGTAAAGCAGTATGATCGTTATCTAAATCTTCGCCTTTTGTGTTTTTAACGGTATATCCGTTTTCTTCCATTATTTTAGAAAATGGATTTGGTACGCCAAAATCAAAAATGGTTTCTGATGTGCTAACGTGCTTTTGTAAAAACTCTAAGGTAAGTTTGAATCTTTTATTCGGAAACGTTTTTTCGTACATAGTTATTGTGAGGAACGAAATAAGCTCTCGTTCTTGATTTTAATTAGGTCGCAAATATACTAAAAAAGTCCGCACTATAAGATGCGGACTTTTTTAAGTTTTCAGTTTGCAGTCGCAGTTTTCAGTTTGTAGAACTGGTCACTGAAACTGTAAACTGCGACTGAATACTAGTATCGGTAAACAAAAGCATTAATATTCATTCCGGCTCCAACTGAAGCAAAAATAATAACATCGCCTTTGTTGATTTCCTGGTTTTCAATTTTTCCTTGTAAAATCAAATCGAATAAAGTAGGGACAGTTGCAACACTGCTGTTTCCCAGATCATGAATACTCATTGGCATGATGTCTTTTGGCGGCGTTTTATCGTAAAGTTTGTAGAAACGCTCGATAATTGCTTCGTCCATTTTTTCGTTTGCCTGATGGATTAAGATTTTTTTTACTTCGTCAATGGCAATACCACTTTTATCTAAACAGCTTTTCATCGCGCACGGAACATTGCTCAAAGCAAATTCGTAAATTTTACGTCCATACATTTTAATGTATTTGATATCCGGATCTAAATCTGGATTATATGATTTTCCGAAGAAAAGATAATTCGCTTCATCATTGGCATAAGTGGCACTTTCGTAAGATAATAATCCTGCTTCATCTGTTGATGCTTCTAAAATAGAAACTCCGGCTCCATCAGAATAAATCATCGAATCGCGGTCATGATCATCAACAACTCTTGATAAGGTTTCGGCTCCAATTACCATTACTCTTTTGGCCATTCCGGATTTAATAAAAGCATTGGCCTGAAGCACGCCTTCAATCCAGCCCGGACATCCAAAAAGAATATCATAAGCCACACATTTAGGATTTTTGATTCCTAATTTGTTTTTTACACGTGTTGCTAGACTTGGCAGGATATCAGTTTGATGAGTTCCTGTTTTTACATCGCCAAAATTGTGAGCGAAAATAATATAATCTAAAGTTTCAGCATCGATTTCGGCATTTGCAATAGCTTTTTGAGCTGCGAAAAATGCTAAATCAGATGCAGTATATTGAGGTTCTGCATAACGGCGGTTTTGAATTCCGGTAATGCCTTTAAATTTTTTAATTACAACTTCATTCGGGTAACCAAAAGGAGTTCCGTCCTCATTTAAAAAAACATGTTTGTCAAAATCTGTGTTTTTTACTTCTAAATTAGGAATATAACTCCCAATACCAATAATTTTTATTTTCATTTTTCCCTTAATTATCCGATAAATTTCATGCTAAAGTATAAATAAAAATATGATAACTATCATAAAAAATACTATGCATGCATATAATTATGAAATAACGATTTTTTAGAAGATATATTGTTTATTTTTTAATGATTTTTTGCTTTTTCCGAGATTTCAAACGTTTGAGATTAATTCTAAAATTTAAATTTTATTTATTAAAATATTTTGAAGTGTTATAAAACCGGGTGATATTTTTTAGAATGTTATAAAAAACGAAAATTGGTTTTTTTAAGTCAAAATAAAGCAGAAGTTGGTAGTTTATCAGTTTTGTAAAACTTTGATATAAAACAAAACCCGACAAGTTTTTAGAACCTGTCGGGTTTGAATATGTATAAAAAACTATTTCTTAGTTTTCCATGTAAGCTTCAATAGGAGCACAGCTGCAAACTAAGTTTCTGTCACCATAAGCGTCGTCTACGCGGCGAACAGATGGCCAGAATTTATTGTCAGCAATATACTCTAATGGATAAGCTGCTTTTTCTCTAGAATAAGGGAAATCCCAAGAATCAGAAGTTAACATTGCTAATGTATGAGGTGCATTTTTCAATACATTGTTTTTATCATCGGCAGTTGCAGCTTCGATCTCTTTTCTGATTGAGATAAGCGCATCACAAAAACGATCCAATTCAGCTAAATCTTCAGATTCAGTAGGTTCGATCATTAAAGTTCCTGCTACTGGGAAAGAAACCGTAGGAGCGTGGAAACCGTAATCCATTAAACGTTTAGCGATATCACCAACCTCGATTCCGTTTTCTTTAAATGCACGGCAATCTAAAATCATTTCGTGAGCAGCTCTTCCGCATTCTCCAGTGTAAAGAATTGGGTAGTGGCCTTCGAAACGAGATTTCATATAGTTCGCATTCAAGATTGCGTGCTCTGTAGCACTTTTTAATCCTTCAGCACCCATCATTGTGATGTAGCCGTAAGAGATTAAACATACTAAAGCAGATCCGTAAGGTGCAGATGAAATAGCAGTAATTGCTTGTTCGCCGCCTACTTTTAAGATTGGGTTTGTTGGCAAGAACGGAACTAATTTTTCGTTCACACAAATTGGTCCAACTCCAGGCCCGCCGCCGCCGTGAGGAATAGCAAATGTTTTGTGTAAGTTTAAGTGACAAACGTCAGCACCAATTGTAGCAGGATTTGTTAATCCAACCTGAGCGTTCATGTTTGCACCATCCATATATACTAATCCGCCATTGTCGTGGATTAATTTAGTGATTTCAATAATCGAAGATTCAAAAACTCCGTGAGTAGAAGGATATGTTACCATTAAACAAGATAAATCATCTTTGTGTTCAATTGCTTTTTCTCTTAAATCTTCTACGTCAATATTTCCTTCCGGAGTAGTTTTTGTAACGATGATTTTCATTCCGGCCATAGCTGCAGAAGCAGGATTTGTTCCGTGAGCCGATGAAGGAATCAAACATACATTACGGTGACCTTCGTTTCTTGATAAATGGTAAGCACGAATAGCCATTAAACCAGCATATTCTCCCTGAGCTCCAGAGTTTGGCTGTAATGTTGTTCCGGCAAAACCAGTAATTACATTTAATTGCTGCTCTAATTTTTTAAGCATTGTGATATAACCTTCTGCTTGCTCAACTGGTGCAAACGGGTGAATGCTGTTCCAGTTTGGCATTGAAAGAGGCAGCATTTCAGAAGCAGCATTTAATTTCATCGTACAAGAACCTAATGAAATCATCGAATGATTCAACGATAAATCTTTACGCTCTAATTTTTTGATGTAACGCATTAATTGGCTTTCAGAATGATGATTGTTGAAAACATCATGTGTCAAGAAAGAAGATGTTCTTTCTAATGAAGCTGGTAATTGACTAGCTGTAGTTAATTCAGAAACCGTAACAGCTTCTTTACCTAAAGCTTCAGCAAAAATTGCAATGATTTGGTTGATGTCTGCAACAGAAGTTGTTTCGTTTAATGAAATCGAAACTGATTCAGCATCTGGATAGAAGAAGTTAACTTCGTTTTTCTCAGCAATTGCTTTTACTTTTTGAGCATCAGCTTTTACTAAAATTGTATCAAAGAAAGCTGTGTTTGTTTGGAAAACTCCTAATTTATTTAAAGCTTCAGCAGTAGTAACTGCAGAGGCGTGAACTTTGTTTGCAATATATTTCAATCCTTTTGGTCCGTGGTAAACAGCGTACATTCCGGCCATAACTGCTAGTAAAACCTGAGCAGTACAAATATTAGAAGTTGCTTTTTCACGTTTAATGTGCTGTTCACGAGTTCCTAAAGCCATACGTAAAGCGCGGTTTCCGTTTGCATCAACAGAAACTCCAATGATACGGCCCGGCATTGAACGTTTGTACTCATCTTTAGTCGCAAAATATGCTGCGTGAGGACCACCGTAACCCATTGGTACACCAAAACGCTGAGTTGTTCCAACTACTACTGCAGCTCCCATTTCTCCCGGAGAAGTTAAGGCAGCAAGTGATAAAATATCAGCAGCAAAGGCAACTTTGATTTCATTTTCTTTTGCTTTAGCAACAAAAGCACCATAATCGTTTACCTGACCATATTTTCCTGGGTATTGTAAAATAGCTCCGAAAAACTCAGTTGAAAAATCAAAATTTTCGTGGTTACCAACAACTAATTCAATCCCGATAGGAGTCGAACGTGTTTGAAGTACAGATAAAGTCTGAGGTAAAATTTCTTCAGAAACGAAGAATTTGTGTGTATTATTTTTCTTTTGATCTCTCGTACGAACGTCAAATAATAACGCCATAGCTTCTGCAGCTGCAGTTCCTTCATCTAATAAAGAGGCGTTAGCAATTTCCATTCCTGTTAACTCAATAACAGTAGTCTGGAAATTTAAGATAGCTTCAAGACGACCTTGAGCAATTTCTGCCTGATAAGGTGTGTAAGCTGTATACCATCCCGGGTTTTCAAAGATGTTTCTTTGAATTGGAGCCGGAACGATAGTTGGATGATAACCCAAACCAATATAGGATTTGAATACTTTATTTTTCTTTCCTAATTCCTGAATGTGGTTTGCGAATTCGTATTCTGTCATAGCAGGATCTAAATTCAAAGGAGCTTTTAAACGAATATCGTCCGGAAGGGTTTCATAAACAAGTTGTTCAATCGAGTCAACACCAATTGTTTGTAACATGTGTTGAAGATCTGTTTCTCTTGGACCAATGTGTCTTAAAGCAAAAGCATCTGTTTTCATTTGTAGCAGTCTATTTTTTAAAGATCAAAAGTAATTTGCCGGGTGTTTTATTTGACGTAATCTCATGCTACACAAGGTTTATTACATTTTATAGTAAATGTGTTGTTTTTTTGTGGCGCAAAATTAAGTATTATTAATAATTTAATGGGTATTTTTAACTTCAATTTTTGTCAATTTTCTAACTAAAGAGTTGATTTGTTACCAATTGATTAGATTTCGGGATATGAAACTTCTAAAACAAATATTTAATTTTTATTTAAACAGCAGTATTCACGTGGCTTTATCGTGTTATGCTTTAGTTCGAATTACGTTTCATGTATTTCATATTCAATACGATGCGCCAATGGCGTTATTTGTTTTCTTTGGAACAATTGTAGGATATAATTTCGTAAAATATGACGCATTAGTCCGCGTAAAGAAAAATCCAATTGGGACTCAATTAAAAATTATCGCCGTTTTAAGTTTTATTTCTTTGATTTTGGTTGGTTATTATTTTTTTCATTTAAAGCGGATTACTCAAATTGTCTCTGTAGTGATTTTTTTTATAACGGCACTTTATACGCTTCCGTTTTTCCCAAACCGAAGAAATGCCCGAAACTGGGCAGGAGTTAAAATTTATATTGTAGCACTTTGCTGGGTTGGTGCGACTTTGGTTTTACCTTTAATAAATGCCGAAATTCTGTTTACAACAGATTTCTTCATCAAATGCATTCAGCGTTTTGTATTGGTTTTTGTTTTGATATTGGTTTTCGAAATTATCGATTTGGCAAATGACGATCCGCATTTGCAAACCGTGCCGCAGACAATTGGCGTTAAGAAAACAAAACTGTTAGGCTTTTTACTTCTGATTCCGTTTTGGTTTTTAGAAGTTTTTATTTCAACATTCAATTACCACGATGCTATTATAAATCTTATCATGGTGACTATGCTGATGTTATTTATCTTTTTTGCCAACTCAAACCGTTCTAAATATTACACTTCCTTTTGGGTTGAAAGTGTACCCATTTTTTGGTGGCTGATGATTGTGTTTTTATAAAAATAATTTGGGCGTGACCCTCCGGGTCGGGCTTTCGGCTATATCTTTTATTCCGCTCCGCTGCATAAAAGGATACCGCCTCTATCCCTCACGCAAAACGTAAAACGAGGAAATTCATTTTTAAAAGAAGATTGCGTTTAAATATTGGGCTTTGCCAAATTAATTTGTTAAAATCTGCGAGAGAAAAAATTACTTCGCTTTCTGTTCCGCCAAAGCTTTACTCAATTCAGCTTTTGCTTCATTTAGTTTTTTTCTTTTCTTGTCGATTTTTTCTTTGCTTTCCTTGTCTTTAATCGCTTCGTTCAAATCGGCAGTTCTTTCGTTGACTTCTTGCTGTTTCTCTTTTACCTTTTTGTCAAGATCTTTGTTGACTGTTTTGGTGGTGCAGTTTTTTTTGGTTTGCGCAATAGCTTCTTCAACACCTTTAATCTGATTTTGATTTCCAGCTTTTTTTGCAGCAACCAATTTTGTGTTTAATTCACAAAGCTTTCTTTCACATCCTTTTAAATTTGTACAATTGCTTTGAGAAAATCCGATAAAAGAAATGGTAAAGAAAACTACAGTTAATATCGTTTTTAATTTCATAAGTATACTTTTTTGATTTCTAATTATTCATTTTAAGGATAATACTTATAAAAGTAAGCAAATTATATTAAACGACTTTTCCGAAATGGCTTTCAAAATCTTATTTCTTTCCAAAAGAAAATTAGTAAGATGCTTTTCCAAAAACAAAATATCAAAAAGTTCTCCGAATATTCCAAACGGAGTTTCGTATTGCAATTTGTCTTTCATAATTGTAAAGCCATTTTCCTCTTCAAAAATATGTTCGTGTTTGAACGATTTGAATTTGCCTTTCTCCATTTCATCCACAAAATAATCATAGAGATTCATTGCCTTAATTCGGCTTTTGTGAGTAAGGTAAAGCCCAAAATGTTTACCTCGCCAAGTTACGGTTTCGTTTAAATTAATTAAACCAGATGTTACACCCGCAATTGCTTTTTCTTTTGACGGACTTGCCGATTGCTGGTGAATGTCGATATTTCTTGCGGCGTCAAAAACGATTTGTTTTGAGGCTTTTATTTTGGTTTCGAGGTTTATTGTTGTCATTGGTTTAAGTCTGTTTTTTACTTACTCTTGTCATTTCGACGAAATGACAAACTATGTGAATTTGGGTTCTAAATTAAATCTCGAAAAGCCTCATCAATATTCCCAAACTTAAATCGAAACCCATTTTCCAGAAGTCGCTTAGGAATCACATTTCGACTTTTTAAAACCAATTCCGTTTCTGTTCGAATAATAAAAGACCCAATTTCCAGAAAGAATTTATTCAGCGGAATTCCGAAAGGAAAACCAGCTGCTTTTCGAAGTTTCTGCATAAAATTGACATTACGAATAGGTTCAGGAGAAACAATATTAATAACGCCAGTCATCTCTTTTTCAATAATAAAGTCAACAGCATTGGCAAAATCATCTTCATGAATCCAGCTTACAAACTGATTTCCATTTCCCTGTTTTCCTCCAAAACCAATTTTTGCCAAAGTCTTTAAAGGAACAAAAGCACCGCCATTTTTTCCTAAAACAATTGAAGTTCGCAAAGCCGTTTTTAAAGTTTTTGGAGTTTCGGTTTTAAAGAATGCTTTTTCCCATGAAAGTGCAACATTTATAGAAAAGTCATTTCCAATTTCACCATCAGCTTCATTCATTTGTTTGTCAAGAGAATATCGATAAATGGTTGCGGTTGATGAATTCAGCCAATGTTTCGGCGGATTTTGACAATTTAAAACGGCTTTATTTAGAATTTTGGTGCTTTCAATTCGGGATAAAAGAATCTCTTTTTTATTCTTTTTCGTATAAGGGCAGTCAACTGATTTTCCGGCAAGATTGATTAAAACCGTTGCATTTTCTAATTCCTTTTCCCAGCCGGAAAGAGTTCTGGCATTCCAGTTTACATATTTTATTCCGTCAATTGTCTGAGATTTTCCGCGTGTTAGAATTACAATTTCTTCAAATTTATTTTTAAAATGATGGACTAAAACTTGTCCGAGAAAACCTGTTCCGGCAGCTATAATAAGTTTGTTCATTTGTTGAGTTTTGTTTTGTGTCGAATCAAACCCGACAGTCCCGAAGCCTCGGGAGAAAACCTGCCGGGTTTAGTTACGAATTAAGCTTTAAAAACCAATCTTTCTTCCCTTTGAGCTTCTTTTGCTTTTCTTTTTCCTCTAAAAAAGAAATATAAATTGAAGAATAACATGATGCCAAGATAAATAGAAAATCCTCCAATTTTGTAACTTAAATTTTCAATTAATTCCTGATAACTGTCACGGTTTAACTGCATTTCCAAAATCATTAAGGCAAAACCAATGTTTAAAAGATAAAATCCGGTTTCAAAAAGTTTGTTGGTTGCCTGAGCAATATCTTCACGGCCTTTAAATATATCAAGCATAAAGATTTTTCCGTTTTTAAAAAGAGTTTTAGAAACGTAATATGTTAATAATAAAGCGACTGGTAAATAGATTCCGTAACCGATTAAAATTTTTGTAGTTTCCATAATATTTAGTTTTTATTGTTATGAATTAGTTTTTGAGCGTATTTAGTTATAATTAAAATGTTGAGGTAATGCAGAATTGAAATAATAAAAATTATAACAGCTGTTTTTATGCAGATGGTTTCAATTAATTGAGTGGATGAAATAATTTTTTGCCAGGAAATTAAAGTCATAGCACAATAGCCAATATTTAAAAGATAATAGGCGAGAAGTAAAACCTGATTTATTTTCTGGCAGAGATCGGCATGGTTTGGAATTAGCTCTAAAACAAAAACATTTCCGTTTTTGTAACAGATTTTTCCAACTTTTAGGATAATGAAAATAGTTATGATGAGATAAATAAAATAACCAATAATATTAAAATTCATGATTTCCAGGTTTACAAGGTTTAATACATTTCTTCCAGAACAGGAATAACCTGCAGTTTTCTTTTATTTTTTACCGTAATTTTTGATCCTTTAGCCAGAAAAATAGAAGTTGGTTTTTGAGTTTGAAGAAATCCGAAATCACTTCCATAATTTTTTTCAAAATCAATATCAATGCGATGATTTAAGACTTCATATTGTTCCCATCTTGGATGTGTAACTTCGTATTCAAAAGTAGTTTCTTGATCAATTTTTGTATACCCAAAATAATGTTCAGTAATAAATTCAGCTTCAGAATCAGTTTCAATTTGTGTCAATACATTTTTAGTTTCTAATTCAATTGTATTCCACTCTTTGTCATTTTTCCATTGATAAATAAAAGTATTGGTATTGTTACTTTCAATAATTTCATGTCTCATTTTCTGAGTTTCATAATGTTCCTGATACAAAGTATTGGCAATAAATGTGATTGCTTTTTTAGGAACAATCTCTTTTATGAAAACCACTCCGCGTTTCCATTCGGCGTTTTCAAAACGTTTTACATAAAATCGCAGATTGACTTCTTCAAAATCAACATGAAAAGGAACTTTAATGCCTAAAACTTTGGTGTTTTTAAACATAAAACCAACCAGACTGACATAACATTTGTTGTTCCAAATGTCGATTTCTGTTCCTTCGGGAAGGTATTTTTCTAAAATTTCTTTATCAACCTCATAATTAAATAAGGCTAAATTTTTCCATTCTGCTTTTAAGAAATCCATTTTAATTGTTTTTAAATTTTTAAACTTTCAGAAAAAATTGAAAGTTTGAATTAAATTTTTTTATTTGAGTAATTTGATGACCATACGGCCCAGCCAGTTTTCATTCATTTCTGTTACTTTGTCAAGCATGTTGTCAACTTTTAAAACGAAGTCATATAGTTTTTCTGTTTGATCTACAAAGTGTTTTTCTTCAGCAGAATCTTTTGGTTCTATTGTCGAAACTTCTTTTAAGATTTTAAGAGTAGGTTTAATTTCTCTTTTACTTCTTTCTCTGGAGATTTTTACTGCTAGTTCATCCAAATCTTTTTCTGCGGTAAAAAATTCTTTTCTTTCTCCGGCTTTATATTCTTTATAAACTATTCCCCAATCCATTAATCCTCTAAGATTCATACTGGCGTTTCCGCGGGAAATTTGCAGTTCTTCCATAATTTCTTCCATAGAAACAGGTTCATTCGAAACCATTAATAAAGCATGGATTTGTGCCATAGTTTTATTAATTCCCCATTGAGAACCTAATGCTCCCCAGGTTTGTACAAACTTATTTTTTGCTTCTTTGAATTCCATGAGACAAATGTATATAAAAGTTTTTAAACTTTCAAAAATAATTGAAAGTTTGAAAGTTTTTACTTCGTTATGTGTAAGAATAGTTTTAGTGTTGTTGTTTTAAGTGGTTCATACATAATATTTTGTGTTTTATTACATTTTTTCTTAGTGTGTAAGAATTGTAATATAATTTCGTTCGTGGAAATATAATTAAGCTAGCCCAAGATCTATTTTCTACTTGATTTAAATGTGGAGCAGAACCCACTATAAAAAACGAGGCGGAACCCGAAAAGCCTTATGAGTAAGGAAAATAAACCAAAAAACAATGTCAATACCTACAAATCAATGCACGGTCTTTGTTCAAGTGTGGGCAGATGTCAATTCACTAAAACAAGGAAGTACTAACGGATGTTATGCTGTTAGTAACAAAAGCCAGCAATCAACTGGTGAAGGTTCGGCAAACTTAACTACTAAAGTAATCACTGGTAGTAATGTATGCTGGTCGGTTTTACCAATCGATCCTCAGTTTGCTAATGAATTTGCAATTACTCAGGTTGGAGCTCAATCTGGATGGGCGACTCCGCCGGCTCCAGTTCCAGGATCTCCTAATATGTTTACAGGACAGCTTACAACATCAACTGTTGGAGGAAATGTTAATTCAAATATAGTATTCAGCTATATTGGAGGAGGGCAATCTATAACAGTAACTCTGCCTGTAACTATTATACCTGTTACTGCTTAATAATTAATTAAAAAATAAAACTATGAATAATAGAACAAATTTAGCTTTTAGCGCAAGCTCTGTAATTCCTGCAAGAGTAATCAATATTGCAGTTGATACAGTCTTTTTATATAGCCAGACTTCTGGTCCATACGCAGGAACTGGTATTTATATGATGGATAATAATGCAGTTGGCGGCAGTACAGGAGAAGGTGGACTTGAGCTGTCTTCACAAGTTACAGCAGGTTTTGGAATCGCATTTAATGTTTTTCCTATTGATGCCGCTGGACAACAGGGAGATACTGTTCAAATTGTGGGTCTTGAGATTTCTAATGGTACAAATATTTTTGGAAATTGGGGATGGCCGGCACCACAGGCGACAGGATCATATCAGTGGTTAGGAACTGCTATGGTTCAAGGACAATGTACATATCAAATTAAAATAGGAGTATCTGTTGGGGGGGCACCTATGCAGTATTACTGGTGGGACCCATTTTTAACATGCACCGCATAATATTTTAAGTGTATTACAAATTAGTACCTCCGAGGAAACTAGGAGGTACTAATTCTTTATTATTGAAAATATTTTATATGTCATTCATTAAGAATAAAATTGACAGCAGTTAGTTAAACTCAATAAATTAATACTGTGATTGAAAGTAATAAAGAAATAAGAAAATCTAAAATTGCTCCGTCAACATGTACTGTCTTTATCCAAGTATGGGTTGATGTTAATATGTTGTATACAAACAATCCAGAAAAAGGCTGTTATGTAGTTGATAACAGAAGTAAATATTCTGAATTTGAAGGCACTGATCAATTACAGACTTGCGTTGTGTCTGGCAGTAAAATCTGCTGGAGTATACTGCCTGTTGATCCGCAATATAACGGCAAGCTAATTATAACTTCAATTAATGTAGAATTTGCCTATAATGACCCGCCTTTGCCTTACGATGATAATTTAAATGTTTGGACTGGAATTGCTGCGGTTACTCTTACACTTAAAAGTATTCCTGGTAATTTAACTTTTAGTTACAATGATAGTTCCTTGAGCCGTACAGTTGTATTGCCTATTTGTGTAAGACCTTCTACTAGCGGATGCTGAGGACTATCTGAAGGACTCGTTTTACGGTGTTTTTGAAAGTCATTTTTAAGATAATTGAAAAAAATAAAAACTGCTTATTTTTTCTTGTGTCATCTTTTTCGAGTTTTATGACTCAAAATTCTCATTTCATAACATTTTTTTAATTATGTCTATCAATCTAATATAGTTTTGGTATAGAAATAAACCCGATCCTATTATTTAAAATGTTGGTTAAAAGCAATTAAATAATAAAAACAAATCAAATAGGTGGAGCAGAACCCACTAGAAAAAACGAGGCGGATCCGAAAAGCCATACGAGTAGGAAACCAAAAACGAAAAGTTATGTCAGATTTATTAGCAGGTGCTTACTTAGCAAAAGGCACAATTGGAAATGTTGGAACACCAGGTGCTCCAATCGCATCATTTAGTTTAGTTGTTGTACCATCACAAAATTCTGTTTCTGGTACAGTAGTAATTACTCAGGCTGTACATGGTCCTGATAGCCATATTGTTGTTCCGGTAACTGGAAAAATATATGCAACTGGATTTGGACAATTTACACAAGTTGTGAGTTTAAAAGGACAGTATGTTCACACTTTCCCTCCTCCTGCAATTGGTGCTTTTTTAGCAGATTTTGATGCTCATTTAGCTATTGATGGTTCATGGAATGGAACAGGAGGTTTTTCATATTATCAACATGATGTTGAAAATGTACCAGTAAAAGCTGCTGCAAATTTACAAGCTGAGTTGGCATAAAAAAAGACCCCAAATTTTAACAACTCCAAAAACGATATGATTAGGAATTTAATAGAGTTCCTGATTTGGTTACTGTTTTGATTTAAAGGGTCGTCTGTTTTAGACGGCCCTTTTTTATTACCCAAAAAATAAATCTCAAAAAAATAAATCTCAAAAATGAAAAAGAAAACAATTATAACCACAGCAGTTGCTCTTACAGCAGCAGCGGGGTCATTATTTTTTTTGAATAAAGAAAAAATAATGGATAAAACCGCGTATGCCGATAATGCAGCTGAATCTTGCAATTGCGAAGCCGGCTGGTTTCCGCATGAGCAGACTCCCGCGCCAGCAGAAGGCGACGGAAGTCCATTTGATTCTTCAAGCACTACCAATTGTATTTTTCATCAATGGTCATGGCAAAAATTTTTATGGGCAACAAAACCTTTGCCAAGCGGCAATCCGCTGTTTTTAGATTCTTTAGATATTGTTACTCCAGAAATGGAACGTGTTAGTCCGCAGTTAGGCGTAAAATTGGTTTTAACCTCAATTGCTCAGGCAGGTCCGGCTGGTGTTTTAGTCTCTAATCCAAAGGTCGTTCCGGGAAAAACTGCTGGCGATACTGTCTTTTATTCTATACACGTAAACAAAATATTATTTGATAAGGCGATTATTGCAGCTTCAGAAATTAACAGCGGAAAAACACCTTATTCAAATCTGGAGACATTTCCGGTTGGTTCGCTTGAATTAAAAGTTTCATGGATCAGCACAGCTTCAATTCCAAAAGAAAAACTGGGAGATTACTTTATTACTAAAGCTGCAGTTAAAAATAAAGCCGGACAATATGAAGCAAAATCGGTAGCATTACTGGGAATGCATGTTGTTGGAGTTGTAAAAAATCATCCTGAATTTATCTGGGCTACTTTTGAGCATAAAGAGATGGCTCCAATTTATGACTGGAAAAATAATTCTGTAACAGCAAATGATGAAAAACTGCTTTATGAAAGCGGTACAGATTCGGGCTTAAAAGGTATTACCTGGGATAGAACTAATAAGAAACCATTAGTGCCGGGTAAAGCATTTGTTCTTTATGAATATGGAGTTCCAAAAGTTGTTGAAACTAATGATTACATGAAAACAAGCCAGTCAGAGCCAGTTAATTTTAATAATATTGATTTCATTAATAAATGTGTAGCTTCAAAACTAAAAGATGTTTTTAAAAATTACTTTTATAACGGCTCAATCTGGCTGGATACTGATGGAATGTCTCCTTCAGATCAGGCGAAAGCAATTGTAAAAAGACAAATATCAAGTGTACTTCCAGATTCATTGGCGAGAGGGTCTTCAAACTTGGCAAATATTACAATGGAAACTTATACGCAGACATTTAAAGACAGCATTCATAAAATTAATGCCGGCAATTTGGTAAACTGCTTTACTTGTCATCAATCTCAAAATTTTGATAAAACCCGCGGTATAGGAAAATCGCCTTTGTATTTAAGCCACATTTTCGAGTCTTACTTATACACAACAAAACCTAAACCGGTAACAGGGAAAAATGCAAGTAATACTAACCTGAAAGTACAACGTATAGAAGAAACAGAATCACTTAAACTAAAACAGTTTGATGAGTTTGTTCGTAACAATAAATAATACACAAAGGTGTTTTATTGATTTTGCTCCAAAAGATGAAAAACCGAAGCATTGCTTCGGTTTTTCGATTTATTGTTTGTTTTCTTTTGAGAAGTTAGGGGTTTTAAGAATGTTTTTCTGAAAATTATAAAGTTATGTTAATTCAGTACTTGAAATTTTAAATTAAATAATGAGAAAGATATTTTTGTAAAAATCACAATTTATGGAATTATACTACACTTTTTCAGTACTTATTGTACTAGCCTCTTTCTTCGCCTATTTGAATTTAAGATTTTTAAAACTTCCGGGAACTATAGGAATCATGATTATTGCCATGTTGGTTTCAGTTGGAATTCGCTTACTGGGAGATTCTTATTTTCCTGCAACTACAAGACATTTTTTTGATTTAATAAAAGAATTTGATTTCAATGAAATCTTAATGGGAGCAATGTTGAATTTTCTTTTATTTGCTGGAGCACTGCATGTAAATATGGCTGATTTGAAAGAACAGAAAGTGCCTATCATGATTTATTCTACAGTAAGCGTTGTATTATCTGCTTTAATTATTTCGATGCTCTTATATTATATCGCACCGTTTTTAGGAATCAATATTCCTTATGTATTCTGTTTGGTTTTTGGAACCCTGATTTCTCCAACCGATCCAATCGTGGTGCTGGGTGTTTTAAAAGAAGCCAAAGTTCCTAAAAGAATAGAAACTAAAATTGTTGGAGAATCTTTGTTTAACGATGGAGTAGCGGTAGTAATGTTTGCTGTTGTTCTTAAAATGGCAACCGACCCAACATTTGATGTGAGTTTTAGTTCTATCGCCTGGCTTTTTGCAAAAGAAGGAATTGGCGGACTTTTATTAGGTGCCGTTTTTGGATTTACAGCATCAAAAGTCATGAAGAAAATCGACGATTATAAAGTTTCAGTTTTAATAACACTTTCGATTGTAACTGGCGGATTTCTAGTTGCGCAGAGTTTACACGTTTCAAGTCCGCTGGCGATGGTTGTTGCCGGATTAATTATTGGAAACTATGGTAAAAAAGTTGCGATGAGCGAAGTAACTAAAGATTACTTAGGGAAGTTTTGGGAACTTATCGACGAAATCTTAAATGCGGTTTTATTCTTATTTATCGGTTTTGAATTGTTATTACTTCCAGATTTGAACAAACAATTGCTAACAGGATTTGTAGCTATTTTTATCGTTCTTTTCTCAAGATTGACTTCTATAGTTCTGCCATGGAAATTCTTCGACATTTTTAAGTTCTTAGGAATTAAATCTGCTTATAATAAAGGTTCGTTGATGGTTTTGGTTTGGGGCGGAATTCGCGGCGGAGTTTCAATTGCTTTGGTACTTTCTATGCCGGAAGGAGAATATAAAAACCTTTTACTTGAAGTAACTTATATTGTGGTCTTATTTTCAATTGTTGTACAAGGACTTACAGTTGGAAAATTAGCTAAAAGAGTTTTGGAGAAAGAGTAAGAAAATAGAGTTAAGAATAAAGAGCAAAGAAAATAAATGCTAGAATAAAGATTTTATTTTAAAACTAAAAAAGGACTGTCTCAAAGTGAGTCAGTCCTTTTTTTATAGCTCCAGAGGAGCGTAATAATTATAGAAAATGCGATTCCAAATATCAAAAGCTCCAGCGGAGCGACACAATATTTTATTTATCGTTTATCTTCTTTAGAATAGTTCGATTCTCCGTTAATATTAATCTCTCCGCCTAAAAAACGAGGTTCGCGATTTCTTAGAACATCAAAGAAAGATTTAAAAACAGAAAGGTATTCTCTAAAAGTAACATATTTGTATCCTAAATATTCTCCATTATTAGCAGAAAAACCAACTGACTTTATTTCTAATTTGTTACCAATATAAACCGCGCGGTTTAAATGATATTCCTGAGAGATTAAAGTGGCTTTCTTAATTTTGAAAATATGTTTAGCACGATACATTGTTGAGTAAGTATCAAAACCTGCATAATCAACAAATATTTTGGTTGTATCAACGCCTTGATTGTAACAGTAATTTTTCATTACAGTTAATTCATCATATTCATCACGGCCATTATCTCCCGAAAGTAAAATTTTATTGATACGTTTTGCTTTCCAAAGCATAATCCCTGCATCCAAACGATCTTTTAAATATTTGCTTGGCTGATCTCCGTTAATTCCTGCTCCAAAAATAATTCCCACATCATTTTTAGGTAACTTTTTAATTGAGTAATAAATCTTGGTTTCGGTTGACGATTTTATCCAATAATTTACTGTAACAACCGCAATTAACCCAATGATGGAAAGATAAAACGCTATTTTAATATATTTTTTCACGACTTATTTTTGTAAGATTAAGATTTAAAAAATGCGAAGATAGTTAAAGTAAAACAAATAAAAAACCGAAGCATTTCTACTTCGGTTTCAAAATTTAATTATCTAAAAAACTCCGCAACTTAGTCCCGATAGCTATCGGGATAGTATCTTAGAAACTTAGTATCTCTATAACAATCCCGCTCTTTTCAATAAAGCTTCCGGTTTTGGTTCCTGACCTCTAAAACGTTTGTATAAAGTCATTGGATGTTCTGTTCCTCCTTTTGAAAGAACGTTATCTTTAAATTTCTTAGCAATTTCTTCGTTGAAAATTCCATTTTCATGGAAATATTCGAAAGCATCAGCATCTAGAACTTCAGCCCATTTGTAGCTGTAATATCCAGAAGAATACCCGCCTTGGAAAATATGAGAAAAAGCGGTACTCATAGCATTTTCTTTTACGTCTGGATACAATTGTGTGTTCGCAAATTGTTCAGTTTCGAAAGCTTTTAGATCTGTAATATTGGTTGGATCTTGTCCGTGCCAAGCCATATCTAATAATCCGAAACTTAATTGGCGCAACGTTGCTAAACCTTCTTGGAAACTTGCACTTTCTTTAATTTTCTGAACGTACTCAATCGGAATAATTTCTCCCGTTTCATAATGATTCGCAAACAAAGCCAAAGCTTCCGGTTCGTAACACCAGTTTTCCATAATCTGACTTGGTAATTCTACGAAATCCCAGTAAACAGAAGTTCCAGATAAACTTGGATAAACTGTATCAGCCAGCATTCCGTGTAATCCGTGTCCGAATTCGTGGAATAAAGTCGTTACTTCATTAAAAGTTAATAATGAAGGTTTTGTTTCTGTTGGTTTTGTAAAATTACAAACGTTAGAAATATGTGGTCTTTCGTTTACGCCGTCTTTTACATATTGCGATTTGAATGAAGTCATCCAAGCACCGTTTCTTTTTCCTTTTCTTGGGAAGAAATCAGCATAGAAAATAGAAACTAAATTATTATCAGCATCTCTTACTTCATAAGTGGTAACTTCTTCGTGGTATTTATCAATATCAAAAACCTCAGTAAAAGTTAAACCGTATAATTTTTTGGCAACTATAAATGCACCGTCTAAAACTTTTTCTAATTGAAAATAAGGTTTCAGCTTTTCATCATCTAAATTAAAAAGCTGTTGTTTTAATTTTTCAGAATAATAAGCGCCGTCCCATTTTTCTAATTGTTCTATTCCGTCTAATTCTTTCGCAAAAGCGGTTAATTCAGCAAATTCTTTTTGAGCAGCTGGTTTTGCTTTTGCCAATAAATCATTTAAAAAAGAGAAAACTTTCTCTGGACTTTCGGCCATTCTTTCTTCGAGAACAAAATGCGCATGTGTTTTATAACCTAATAAATTGGCTCTTTCATGACGAAGTTTGGCAATTTTTAGTACGTTTTCTTCATTGTTGAATTCGTTATTCTGAAATGCTTTTGCGCCAAAAGCAATCGCCATTTTTTTACGCAGTTCGCGATTATCAGCATAAGTTAAAAACGGAATGTAACTTGGATGATCTAATGTGAAAATCCAGCCTTCTTTTTCCTGATTTTTAGCTAATAATCTAGCAGCTTCGATTGTTCCCTCTGGTAAGCCAGATAAATCTTTTTCATCAGTTAAATGCAGTTCGAAGTTGTTGGTTTCTGCTAAAACATTTTCGCCAAACTGCAAGCTCAATTTCGATAATTCTTTGTCAATTTCTCTTAACTGGTTTTTCTTGTCTTCTGGCAGATTAGCTCCGTTTCTCGAAAAGCTTTTGTACTTTTTGTCTAATAAAGTAGTTTGCTCTGGATTCAGATTTAAACTTTCTTTTTGATCATAAACCGCTTTTACTTTCGCAAATAATTCAGCATTTAAGCGAATGTCATTTCCAAATTCTGAAAGTAGAGGCGAAACTTCCTGCGCAATTTTCTGCATTTCGTCATTCGTTTCAGCCGAATTTAAATTGAAGAAAATACTAGAAAGACGATCTAAAATGTCGCCAGAATAATCCATTGCCACAATTGTGTTTTCAAAAGTGGGTGCATCCGGATTATTTACGATCGCATCAATTTCGGCTTTAGCCAATGCAATTCCTTCGTTAAAAGCAGGAACATAATCTTCGATTTTAATTTGCGAAAAAGGCGCGGTGTTATGTTTGGTGTTAAAGTATTGTGTTAAAACGCTCATATTGTGTATGCTGTTTAAAAATATAAAATTAGAAAATCATAATTTGAATTTCTCCGTATCCTGAAAAGTATTCCAAAATCGAAGTAACTCTAAATTAGTGTTTTCGATACGATAATAAAGTGAAATATGTTTGGTAATGACAATTTTATAAACGCTTTTGAAGTTTGTTTTTATAAATAAAACATTGTCATTTTTTAAAAGCTCTATTGTGGTATTTACTTTGTCGATGAAATTTTGAGCAGCTTTTTCAGACCATTCGCCTTCTAAATAATCGATGTTGTTCCAAAAGTCTTTTTTAGCTTGTGGAGCCCAAGTTACATTCATTATTTAAAATATTTTGAATAACGATTTTTGGTTTCTTCCATAACAACATCATGCTGAATTCCTTCATTATTATCTAAAGAATAAATAGCCTCATTTATATTGCTTTTTTGCTCTTTGGAAAGGCTTTCTTTAGATTGAATTAAGTCAACAATTTCCTGAATTAAATCAGGATTATCAATGTCTAAAACAATTTTAGCGAGCTCTATTTTAGAAGTTTGAATGTTCATTTTGCTTTTTTCTCAAAGTTAAGTTTTTCTTTTAGAAATTTTTATAATGATTAGTTAATTCTTGAAGCAGCTTGTTTCGCAAAGATTCACTAAGAAAGAAACACAGAGATTCACAAAAAAATTGTGCGCCTCTGTGTCTTCTTTTATATATCTCTGAGAAATTACTTCTTCAAACCTTCAGCCGCTTTATTAACCGCAGCTTTCAATTCTTCTTTATAAGAAATGATAGTATCTAAAACTTTTTTGTCATGGCTTCCAATGATTTGTGCTGCTAAGATCCCAGCATTTTTTGCACCGTTTAAAGCTACAGTTGCAACAGGAACGCCGCCTGGCATTTGCAGGATTGATAATACTGAATCCCAGCCATCAATCGAATTGCTTGATTTTACTGGAACTCCAATTACTGGAAGCGGAGACATTGAAGCCACCATTCCTGGTAAATGCGCTGCACCGCCCGCTCCGGCAATAATTACCGAAATACCGCGGTTGTGTGCATTTTTGCTGAAATCGAATAATTTCTCCGGCGTTCTGTGTGCCGAAACGATATCTACTTCAACTTCTACATTAAATTGTTTCAATATGTCGATTGCATCCTGCATAACTGGCATGTCTGAGATGCTTCCCATTATAATGGCTACTTTGCTCATTGTGTTTTTGTTTGTTTTGTTTCAGGTTTCAAGTTTCAAGTTTTTGGAAACTGAAAACCTATACTGAAAACTGTTTATTTTGTTTTAAGTTATAAACAGTGACTAATCACTAATTACTATTCACTAATCACTTTAATAGTATTCTTAACTTCTTGTGCAATTCTTCTTGCTTCCTGCATGTTTTCGTTTACGATTGTAACGTGTCCCATTTTTCTGAAAGGGCGAGTTTCTTTTTTACCGTAAATATGCGGTGTAACGCCATCCCATCCTAAAATGGTTTCGATGTTTTCATATACTACATTTCCAGAATGACCTTCGGCACCCACTAAATTTACCATAATTCCGGCAACTTTACTGTCTGTGTTTCCTAACGGAAGATCTAAAATAGCGCGTAAATGATTTTCGAATTGGGAAGTGTAGCTTGCTTCGATTGAATAATGTCCTGAATTGTGCGGACGCGGCGCTACTTCGTTTACCAAAATTTCATCGTCCTGAGTCTGGAACATTTCAACAGCCAAAAGTCCAACATGATTAAATTTCTCCGAAACATTCAAAGCAATAGCTCTGGCTTTTTCAGCTACTTTTTCGTCGATTCTTGCCGGGCAGATTACGTATTCAACCTGATTTGCTTCTGGGTGAAATTCCATTTCTACAACTGGATATGTTTTAATTTCTCCTGATTGATTTCTTACTACAATTACCGCCAATTCGTTTTTGAACGGTACCATCGTTTCTGCAATACATTCTACATTTGGTAAATCGTCCATATCAGAAATCTGACGAATTACTTTTACGCCATTTCCGTCGTAACCAAACTCTGTGCATTTCCATACAAACGGAATGGTGATTTCGTTGTTTCCAACAGATTTTTGCAAATGTGCAGGACTTTCAAAACGTAAATACGATGCAGTTGGTATATTGCTTTGAGTATAAAAATCTTTTTGAGTTCCTTTATTCTGAATTCCTTTTAAAGTTTTAGGAGACGGATATACTTTTACGCCCTCGTTTTCTAACTGCGTTAAAGCTTCAAGGTTTACCAATTCGATTTCAAAAGTCAGAACATCGACTTGTTTCCCAAAGTTGTAAACCGTTTCATAATCCATTAAATCGCCTTTAAAGAATTTGTTGCAGGCAATTTTACTTGGCGCTTCGTCACTTGGATCCAGAACGTAAGTTTGTATGTCAAATTTTCTGGTGTCGAACAAAAGCATTTTGCCTAATTGTCCGCCGCCTAATATTCCTAATTTAAAATCAGAAGAAAAATAATTCATTTTGAGTTGTGTTTTTGCAAAGATACTTTTTAATCTTTTTTCAGCCAAAATTTAGTTTTTCTGCCCCGAATTGCACGAATTATTTTTAAGTCTCGCCACAGATTAAAAGGATTAAAATGATTTTCTACTTTTTGTTTTTGCCACGAATTCTCGAATTTTTATTAAATCTATGTTTAAAAATAATTCGTGAATTCGTGGCTATTAAAACTATTCAATTTTTTTTAAAACTTCACGTGCAACGGCTTTGTAAGCTGCCGAATGATCTCCGTAATCTTTATTCAGGATGATTTGTAATTCTGGATGAATCCAGTCGTAGTGGTTTCCTAAAACATATAATGTTCTTATAGAATACGCTTTTGTCGCAACTTTTACGTCGTTAATAAGCCAGTCAAAACTTGTCTCTATGCAGTCCTGAAGATTTTTTTCTGATAGATGAATACTATTTTCATCTTTTTTATAATGTGATTTCACTAAGAGCTGTACGACTTTTGCAATAGGGCGAATAGAACTTTCATCTTTTAAAACTTTTAGATTCGAAAAGAAAAAATCGAGATGAGGCTGCAGCCAAAGCAATTCTTCATATGATACAAATTCTAAAATCCAGCAGGCTTTGTGATTGTTTTTGTCTTCGGGAGAAAAACAAATCGAAATTAATTCATTAAACAAATATGGATTTTCGAGAACATCCTGTGCGCACTTTAAACGGTTTTCCCGATAAGCGCTTACATAATCCAGTTTTTCCTGTAATTCAGAAAGTACGGTCATTGAATTTGTTTTGGTTTCAAGCATCTAAAATAAATAATTTAAGGATACGGCTCCGTAATAATTTACAGGAAGTCCCGGATAATAATATCGTGGAGATGAGTTTCCTGTAGGCACTGCATTTGGCAGAATCAGCGAAGCATATTTCTCATTGGTTACATTGTTTACCCCGGCAGAAATATGGCTCGTTAAATCTCGTAAAATTTCAAATCGATAACCTGTTTTTAAATTTAGAATAGTGTATGAATCTGAATATGCTGTGTTGGCATCATTTAACTGAATTTCTCCCACAAATTGATAATCAGTACTAAAGTAAACGCCAATATTGGTATTTAATGTTATGCCTGCATTAATTTTTTGAGGGGCAACTCCTGTTAGTTTGTTTCCAGAAAAATCATTACCGCTGTCAATAAATTCCTTGAATTTGTAATTCCCTATAGATCCTGCTAAATAAGAGTTCAACGCCAAAAAACGATTAATGGGCCAATTGTGATTTAAAGTAATTTCGATTCCTTCATGAAATGTTTTTCCCGCATTTGTGCCCACATATTGGTCATCGCCGACTCTTTTGGCAACTAGTAAGTCTTTAATCTCCATTCGGTACAAAGACATTTCGGTATAAAGTCTTTTGTTGAAAAAGTAGAATTTTCCACCGACTTCAAAATTATATCCGTTTTCAGGTTTTATGTCAGGATTGATTTTGCCTTCACTTGTAAGTGTTTCTTCTGTTGCAGGAAGTGAAAATCCCCGGCTTACAGAAAAATAAAGTGTTTTTAAAGAATTTGGTTTGTATAGAAATGAAATTTGCGGCGAGAAAATGCCATCATAACTATATTCTTCATTGATGTTTTCTGTATAATTGTTGAGGTCAAATCTGGTTTTATTATAATTTAAACCTGCCTGAATTTCTAATTGATCAGATAATAAAGTTCTTAATTGGGAAAATATATTGTAGAAATGTCTTTTTTGATCCGTTTCTGTAAGTTGATTTCCCCGCAGACTTCCTAAACCATTATTTTGCTGATAAAGATTTTGAAAAGTATTCCCATTATAAGTATCTGTAAAATATTCTGCACCGGCAATAAACTGATTTTCGACTCTTCCAATTTTAAAATTTCCTGAAAACTGAGTTCTTGCACCTGTAGCAAATGTATATTGACGAAGAATATCAAACGGACGAGGTTCGTTGCTGTCTTTATAATTGATAAAAACTGAAGTTGAATTCTTCAAATTTTCATTAATCTTAAAATCATAAGCAAGTCCGCCCAAAACCGATTTGTATTCTTTATATCCTTTTGAGGCAACCCAGGTTGGCGCTCCGGCTTTTGGATTTGTATTAAAAACTTCTTTACTAATCGAACTCGGAATAAAAGCCTTTAAATAAGTATAATTTGAAAAGTAGGTAAGTTTGCTGTTTTCTTTTCGGAATAATTCTCCGGCAAGTGTAATTCCTTCGCGATTATAGGAGCTGTTTTCCCGCCAGCCATCCGTTTTTAAATTGTGGTAGCTGATGTTCAAACTTCCTGATTTTTCATCTAAACCAAAATTCAGGCTGTTTTTTAATAATCCAAAAGAACCGAAAACAGTACTTATTCCGGCACTTTGATTTCCGTTGTTAGAAAGTTGAGGTGAAATTAAAATTGCACCGCCCAAACCTGCGCCATAAACACTCGAAAGCGGTCCTTTAATAATTTCGATTTGATTGAGATTTTCGAGATCAATATCATCAATAACCGTTTCGCTATTTCCGGATGTTAATGGAATACTGCCATAAAAAGCTCTGATTTTATTGGTTCCATAGGTGGTTCTTGCGCCAATACCGCGAATGGAAATTCGGCTTGTAGTAAAATTAGAAGACTGCATAAATACACCTGGAATTGTATTGATTACCGTTGTAATATCTGTGGTATTATTTTGCAGTAAATCTTTTTTTGAAAGAACACCTATCGAAGCGGGAGTATTTAATAAACTATTATTAATGTGCAGTGAACTGATAACAACTTCTTTAAGCTTTTCAGTTTTAAGAGAATCAATAGTTTTGCTTCCCTTTTTTTGTGCTGCTATGTTTTGAAAAACAAAAAGAACAAAAAGAAGAAAACAATATTTTTTTAAAATCATAAGATAAAATTAAAGGGCAGCGTTTTTTTAAAACACATAGAAACACAGCATTGATTGAGGCAAAAAAGGCGTTTCATGTATTTAACAACTTCTTTTTAAGCAAAAATCTATGTCTCTATGTGTTTAAAATTTTCTTTATAGTTGGTTCTAATCCCTATCCAGATTTGAATTTGGGTTTTAGAATTTGGAATTTAAAATATTTATTTGGCTGTCACTTTCCAAATGGTGTTACTGCTGTCGTCATTTACTAAAAGCGTCCCATCGTTCATAACCGTCACGGCAACCGGACGCCCGTAAACTTCTGCTTTATTTTCATCAGAAATAAAACCTGTTAAAAAATCTTCTGGTTTTCCCGAAGGTTTTCCATCTTTAAAAGGAACGAATAAAACTTTGTAACCCGAAATTTTGGAGCGGTTCCAAGATCCGTGCTGTCCAACGAAAACACCATTTTTATATTTTGCAGGAAAAGCATCTTTTGTGTAAAAGGCTAATCCTAATGATGCTGTATGAGCACCAACCGGAACATCCGGAACAATTGCTTTTTCAACTAAATCTTTTCTTTCGCCTTTCATTCTTGGATCAGGAATACTTCCAAAATAAGAATAAGGCCATCCATAAAAGCCATCTCTTTTTACACTTGTAATATAATCCGGAACTAAGTCATCGCCTAATTCATCACGTTCGTTTACCGCAGTCCAAAGTTCTTTATTAACAGGATTCCAGTCCATTCCAACCGGATTTCGAAGTCCCGAAGCGTAGATTTTTTCACCAGTTCCGTCAGGGTTAATTTCCAAAATACCGGCTCGGCGAACTTCTTTGTCTACACCATGTTCAGCATTATTACTTCCTGAACCTACAGAAACATAAATTTTGCTTCCGTCCGGACTTGCTAATAAATTTCGTGTCCAGTGATTGTTATAACCTCCGGCAGGAAGTTCAAGTATTTTTTCGCCTTTTGTTTCTAATTTCAGCTGGTTGTTTTTATAAGGATAACGGTATAATCCGTCAGTATTTGCGATGTAGAAAAAGTCTTTTAAAACCAGCATTCCAAAAGGTTTGTTTAAACCAGAAATAAAAACCTCACGAGTTTCAAATTTTCCATCTTTGTCTTTATCGCGTAAAACCGTAATTTGATTTTTACTGGATCTTGTTCCGCTTTCAACTACAAAAATATCCTGATTAGGAGCAATATAAGTCCAACGCGGATTTTCGAATCCATCTGCGAATTTTGTTACTGTAAAACCTTCCGGTGCTTTAGGAGTTTTATCTTTTGGCCAGCCAATAACTTTGCTGTTGTTTGTTTTAGATTCGGTTGCATAAGGAGGAGGAAGCGTAATGTCTCCAACCGCAGTTTTAACAACATTGCCCGGCTTTTTCGCTAAAGCTTCTTTTTCTTCTTTTTTCACCTGCCCGTTGCAGGCAGTCATTAGTGCCAATAGTGGTATTGAAAATAATATTAAGGATTTTTTCATTGGTTATTTGGAGTTAAATAATTATATAAGAACAATTTAATAAAATTAAAAATAGCGACAAGAAGGGATTTGTAAATATTAACTGATCTTTAACATTCGTAAAAAAATATACTTGGACTGCTTATTTTGATATAAACTGTTAAGTTCTAATTCTGTATCTTTGTCCATTATTTTAAAAAGAAAAATAATGATACAACTTCACGATAAACAATTTGTTCCGTTTATTTCGGCTAAAGAAATTGATTTTGCTTTAACCAAATTAGCGGCTCAGGTAGAAGATGATTTTGGAGATGATACTCCTATTTTTATTGGAGTTTTAAACGGTGCCTTTATGGTGGTTTCCGATTTTTTAAAAAAGTATAAAAAACCATGCGAAGTTTCATTTATAAAAATGGCTTCTTATGAAGGAACTGAAACAACAAATTCAGTTAAAGAATTAATTGGAATTAATCAGGATTTGTCAGGCCGAAGTGTTGTCATTATAGAAGATATTGTCGATACAGGAAATACAATCGAAGAGTTGAAGCATTTATTTAAAGCACAAAATGTAAAGCATTTTAAAGTAGCAGCTTTGTTCTTTAAACCAGAGGCTTATAAAAAAGACATGAAAATTGATTATGTGGGAATCAGAATCCCAAATAAATTCATTGTAGGTTACGGACTTGACTATGACGGTTTAGGAAGAAACCTGACTGAAGTTTACAAATTAGCAGAATAATAAACAAAACACAACTATATATTCATTTAAAACTTCTTGAAAAATAAGAAGTAACAACACGTACATTCATTATGATTAACATCGTTTTATTTGGAAAGCCTGGTGCAGGAAAAGGAACTCAGGCAGAATTTTTAAAAGAAAAATACAATCTAACTCACCTTTCTACAGGAGATATTTTTCGTTTCAATTTAAAAAATGATACTGAACTAGGAAAACAAGCAAGAGTTTTTATGGACAATGGAGAATTAGTTCCTTGTGAAGTAACAACTGCAATGTTAATTGACGAAGTAAAAAAACACCCGGATAGTGCAGGATTTTTATTCGACGGATATCCAAGAACTTTAGATCAGGCAGAAGCATTAGATAAATTTTTACCAACAATTGGTTCCAGCGTAACAGCTACAATTGCTTTAGAAGCTGATGACGAAATTTTGGTAAAACGCTTACTTGAAAGAGGAAAAACAAGCGGAAGAGCTGACGATCAGGACGAAGAAAAAATTCGTGTGAGATATCAGGAATACAACGAAAAAACAGCTCCTTTAATTGGATATTACAAAGATCAAAACAAATTTTACGCAGTTGATGGTATCGGAACTATCGAACAAATCACAGAGCGTTTAACATCAGTTATAGATAATTTGTAACAAACGGATTAAAATAGCCCTGTTGCAATTTATAATTGAAAAACCAAATAAATAACGAATCTACTAAACATTGGAAATACTAATAATATTTTTTCTAATACTATTAAACGGAGTTTTTTCTATGTCTGAAATTGCCCTTATTTCAGCTAGAAAAAACCGACTGGAAACAGCAGCAAAAAAAGGAAATAAAAGTGCAAAAACGGCACTCGATCTGGCTAATTCGCCTAACAAGTTTTTATCGACAGTTCAAATTGGAATTACCTTAATTGGTATTTTAACGGGTATTTATTCTGGAGATAAAATTACGGCCGATGTTGAGGTTTTTGTTGCAGGATTTGCCGCTTTAAAACCTTACGCACACTCAGTTGCAGTAGGAATTGTTGTTGTTGTTTTAACGTTTTTCTCTCTGGTTTTAGGAGAATTGCTGCCAAAACGAATTGGATTAAATTATCCGGAATCGATTGCTAAAATGGTTGCAATGCCAATGAAAGTAATTTCGATAATTACTGCACCTTTTATTTGGTTATTAACTTCGTCAACAGATTTTTTACTGAATATTTTTCAGATAAAACCAACTGCAGACGGAAAAGTTACCGAAGAAGAAATTAAAGCTATCATTAAAGAAGGAACAGAAGTAGGAGAAGTTCAGGAAATTGAACAAGATATTGTGGAGCGTGTTTTTCATATTGGCGACCGAAAAGTAAGTTCGCTTATGACACACCGTAAATCAGTAGATATGCTTCCGTTGAATGCTGATAGAACTAAAATAAAAGAATTAGTTGTTCAGGATTTACATGCCGTTTATCCGGTTTACAACGAAAATTACGATGATATCGTTGGTGTAGTTACTTTAAAAAACATATTCGCCAATATCGAAAACGACAATTTTGATTTTGCTTCTATAATGACAGATGCTCCTTATTTAATGGAACAAACTACTGCTTACAAAGCTTTGGAAAATTTCAAAAAAACTGGAGTTCACTATGCATTAGTTTCAGATGAATACGGCGTTTTTCAGGGAATGATTACTTTAAATGACATTCTGGAAGCGCTGGTTGGAGATGCATCAGAATTTTACAAAGATGAATTCCAGCTTATAGAAAGAGAAGACGGATCATGGCTGGTTGACGGACATTATTCGCTGCACGATTTCTTAACGTATTTTGAGTTAGATGAGCTGACAAATGATTACGAAGTAAACACAGTAAGCGGAATGATTATGACTGAGCTTTCTCATATTCCTAAAGAAGGAGAAAAACTCGTTTGGCAGAAATTCGTTCTGGAAGTTGTTGACATGGATGGTGTTAAAATTGATAAAGTGCTTGTAAAAACGCTTAAAGAATAAATAAAAAAGTTTTCAGTCGCAGTTTTCAGCCGCAGTTTGTGCTGAAAATCTGGACTGGCACTGAAAAATAAATAAAATAGAATTTAGAAATAGAAATTGGAGTAATCTAAAATCTAAAATCTAAAATCTGAAATTCAGAAAAATGACAGAAGGAAATTTTGTAGATTACGTTAAGATATATGTTTCATCCGGAAAGGGAGGAAAAGGATCTACGCATTTACATAGAGAGAAATTTATTGAAAAAGGCGGTCCGGACGGTGGAGACGGAGGTCGAGGCGGACATGTGTATTTAGTTGGGAATAAAGGACTCTGGACATTATTTCATTTAAAGTTTGCGCGCCATATTAAAGCTGGTCACGGTGGAGATGGAGGATCAGACAGAAGTACGGGAGCTGATGGAGAAGATAAATTTATTGAAGTGCCATTAGGAACTGTTGTAAAAGACAAAGAAACCGGTGAGGTACTTTTTGAAATCACAGAAGACGGTGAAAAAAGAATTCTGGCAAAAGGAGGAAAAGGAGGTTTAGGAAACTGGCATTTTAGAAGTTCGACAAATCAAACGCCTCGTTATGCACAACCAGGTTTGCCTGGCTTAGAAATGGACGTTATCCTTGAGCTTAAAGTTTTGGCCGATGTAGGTTTAGTTGGTTTTCCTAATGCAGGAAAATCTACTTTATTGTCTGTATTGACTTCTGCAAAACCAAAAATTGCCGATTACCCTTTTACAACCCTAAAACCAAATTTAGGAATTGTTGCTTACAGAGATTTTCAATCTTTTGTAATTGCTGATATTCCCGGAATTATTGAAGGTGCAGCAGAAGGAAAAGGTTTAGGACATTATTTTCTGCGTCATATTGAACGTAATTCAACTTTATTATTTTTAGTTCCTGTAGATACTCCGGATATTAAAGCAGAATATGATATTTTGGTGAATGAATTAACAAAATACAATCCTGAAATGTTAGATAAAGAACGTCTTTTGGTTATCTCAAAATGTGATATGCTGGATGATGAACTTAAGGCTGAATTAAAAGCTGAATTAGACGTTTCTTTTAAAGATATTCCGTACATGCTTATTTCGTCTGTTGCTCAGCAAGGTTTAACAGATTTAAAAGATAAGCTTTGGAAAATGCTAAACGAATAATATCATTTTACTATAAATATAAAACCCGGCAAAGCAGATTGCCGGGTTTTTTACTTTCTGCGTGACAAAACAAAAAGTATAAAGGATTTGACTTTCTAACTTAAATCCTGTAAAATTTATAGTCCAAAATTCTTAGAAATCCCAATGTTTAGAGTTTTTCCAAAATTGAAACCTAAATTTTCTTGTCTCGGATCATTTTTTCCATCAAGGTTGTCATAGTTTATTCCTCCAATAGAGAAGTTTAACCCAAAACCATTTTTCATATTAATAAATAAAGCAGGTGTTAAGCTGGCATAAAAACCTTTTGCATTATTTAATGAAGTGTTTTGATACCCAGCACCCAGATCTGCAAAAACAGAAAACATTTGTGAAAGCGGAGTTGAATAACGTACAAAACCTCCAATTTTATATTTTTCAGTTTTGTCTATTCCCATAGTTTTTACATTCATAATTGATCCTTCAACTCCTGCAGTCCATTTTTCTGCAAATTGGTATCCAACTCTTGGTGAGAATTCGAAATTTTCAAGTTTAGAATCTCCTAATTTTTCTGAAGCATATCCAACATTTCCTCCTAATAATATAGAATTTTTTTGTGCGCTTGCAATTGTTGTAATTAATAATACAACTGCTGCTAATAATTTTTTCATGGTTAATTTATTTAATTGGCGGCAAATTTAGAATAAATATAATTGTAAGAAATATTTTAAGTTTAAAATTTTATATTGTGAGTTAATTTTTATAAAATGTTCATGATTTTAATTTTTAAAATCATTTTTAAAATAAGTTTTAGGTATTTTTCTGTGGGTTAGTTTAAATATTTAATAATTAATTTGGTTTTAGGATTAATTAAGAATTTCGAAAAATCATCAAATAATCTATTCAATCTGTTTTGTTTTTTGCTTTAATGTTTATTTTTTCTTTGAAAATGAGTTATATTCGCAGAACTTAAACAAAATAACATGAAAAAAATAGTTTTATTCTTGACCATGTGCCTTATGACTTTCCCTATGAGAGCCGATGAAGGAATGTGGTTTTTGATGTTTATCGAAAGATTGAACCATAGAGATATGGAAAAAATGGGCTTGCAATTAACAGCCGAAGAAATTTACAGTATCAATCACCATAGTTTGAAAGATGCTATTGTACAATTCAACGGAGGATGTACAGCTGAAATCGTTTCAAAAGAAGGATTGGTTTTAACAAACCACCACTGTGGTTACAATGCAATTGCTGAACTTTCTACAGCAGAACAAAACTATTTGAAAGATGGTTTCTGGGCTAAACAAAAAAGTGCCGAAATGAAACCAAAATCTCTATATGTTCGTTTCTTTGTTCGTATGGATGATGTTTCTAAAAGAATTTTGTCTAAAGTAAACGATCAAATGACTGAAACTGAAAGAAACAAAATCATTCAGCAGGAAATTAGTCTGATTGAAAAAGAAAATAGCGAAAACGGAAAATATACAGTTTCTGTTCGTCCTTTCTTTCAAGGAAATGAATATTACTATTTCGTTTACCAGGATTATACAGACGTTCGTTTAGTGGGAACACCACCAGAAAGCGTTGGTAAATTTGGTGGAGATACAGACAACTGGGAATGGCCTCGTCAAACAGGAGATTTCTCAATGTTTAGAGTTTATGCTGATAAAGACGGAAATCCTGCAGCGTATTCTAAAGACAATGTGCCTTTGAAACCAAAACACTATCTGCCAGTAAGTATTAAAGGTGTAAAAGAGAATGATTTTGCTATGATCTTAGGTTATCCGGGAAGAACAAACCGCTGGATGCCGGCTGGAGGAATTGAGCAAAATATTAAATATGCTTATCCTGCATGGGTTGAAGGTGCTAAAACCGGAATGGATGTAATGAAAAAGTATATGGATAAAGATGCAACTGTACGTTTACAATATGCTTCTAAATATGCTTCTACAGCAAATTACTGGAAAAACCGTCAAGGTATGATCGATGCTTTAACAAAAGCAGGAACGGTTGATACTAAAGCAGAACAAGAAGATAAATTTTATGAGTGGGCAAGTAAACCTGCAAATAAAGAGAAATACGAAAACGTAATTCCAACTATTAACGATTATTACAGAGAAACAAACTTAAAAGCGCGTCATGATAACTATTTAATGCAGCTTTTACGTACTTCTAGCTATGCAACAGGACCTGCAAATTTAGGAAATGCATTGATCGCTTACTTTAACGAAAATGACGCTAAAAAAGCAGAAATGCTTCCTAAAATTAATGCAATGATCGAAAATATCTACGGTGAGTTTTATGAGCCGTTAGAAAAAGATATTTTAATTGCACAATTAAACTTATATGCTTCAAAAGCTTCTGAATATGGTTTGGCAACTCAAATTGCAGCTATGAAAGCGGCTAACAATGGTGATTTTACATCAGATGTTACTAAAGGAGCTGAAATGAGTTATTTTTCATCTAAAGAAAAAATACAAGCATTCATGGCTAATCCAAAACCATTGGCAATTGTACATGATCCTTTGTATATTATTTCTAATGATTTGTTGACTAAATACCGTTCTAAAACAGATGATCAGGCAAAAGCTGATGATGGTTTTGCAACTGCTTACCGCGAATTGGTTGAAGGTTTAAGAGAATCAAAATTGAATGCAATTAAATATCCAGATGCTAACTCAACTTTGAGATTGACTTACGGAAAAGTTCGCGCTTTACCTGCAGATCCGCGTAATGATGCAGCGATCAACAATTATACTACTATGGAAAGCATGGTGAAAAAGTATAAAGCAGGAGATCAGGAATTTGATTTACCAGCACGTTTACTAGAGTTAAACAAGAAAAAAGATTTCGGTCAATATGCTGATAAAGCAGGTTACATGCCGGTAAACTTTTTAACTGATAATGATATTACAGGTGGAAATTCAGGTTCTCCGGTTCTTAACGGAAAAGGTGAGTTAATTGGAATTGCTTTTGACGGTAACATCGAAGCTATGGCTGGAGACGTTATTTTTGATTCTAAATTACAAAGAACTATCAACGTTGATATTCGTTATGTACTTTGGCTTATTGACAAATACGCTGGAGCTAAAAACATTATTGACGAATTGACGATTGCTAAATAATCGAAGTTCTGATTTATAAATATAAAACCCGACAAGTTTTTAAAACCTGTCGGGTTTTCATTTTTTATTGCATTCTTTTTGGAATTTGAAATTCCGCTTCTGGGAATTTTAATTCTTAATCCACTTTTACTCGAATGCCTTTGGTATGACTTGCAAATTCCGGAGCATACATACTTTGAATTGTGGTAATTCCGTTTGAGAATTCACCGCTGTTGTTTACTCGAATATCATATTCTAAAACATAAGTTCCTTTGTTGATTTGATCAAAAAAGAAATGTGTTGCTGCATCTTTGGTACTCATATAATAACCCAGACGATTTTTGTATTGATATTGAGAAAGTACATTTACAGGTTCAAAACAAGAAGCTCTCATGTCTTTTAAATGAACATATTCTGAGTCTTCTTTCGCAGTTATAATTAAACGAACTGTAACCAGATCACCTGTTTTTAAAGGATCTTTAGATGTAATTCTGTGCAGCTGATCTCCTTTTAAAGAACTTTTCTTTATGTACAATTCTTTTGAAACTGATAAAACGGCTCCAGAGTCGTTTTTAATTTTATCTAAATCTTCAAAATACTGCCAGTAAACACCGCCAAATCCCGGAACTTTGGATTTGTTTTGAATGCTTATTGAAGCCATTTCTTTTTTTACTTCTTCGGCTTTCCAGTTTAATTTGATATAACCTGTTTCGGCTTCTTTTTGATTTTCTGCCAGTTTTTTGGTCATGATTTTTTCATCTCCCAATTTAATAATAGTATTGTCTTTTACAGAAAGCCAGTCTGTACCCTGCATTAATAAAGCATAAACGGCTTCGGTTGTAGATTTAGTTGTAGGCCAGTTTTTAGTCTGTTTGTTTTTTAATAACCAGACTTTCATTGCATCAACAGATTTCGTGTCGTTAGATATTTCAGCGAAAGCCTCAATTAATAAAGCCTGAGTTTCTATAGGTGCCTGATACCAATACCATCCGGATTTATTCGCAATCCAGTACATTCCCCAATCTTCATTGTTTGATGAAGTTTCTTTTAGGCTTTCTACAATTTTTTTAGCAGTTTCTTTATCTCCAAATCGGTTTAGGGTTATTGCTGCTAATCCCTTTTCATAAATAGAATAATTGAGCCAGTCTTTTTTAGCTTTATCCAGATACAATTGGATTGTTTTCTTTAATGTATCTGACTGCGGATATTTTTCTAAATAGAAACTTCTGGTATACAAATAGTGAAGATCAGAATAGGGATTGTACCAGATTAACTTATCAACCTCTTTTAAGTTTTTGGTTCTTGTTTTATGGTATTCTATAAATTTACTGTCCAGAAACGGAATCCCGTTTTTAGCAATTTCATCGGCTTTATTTCCAGCCGTTTTTGTGAGTTTATTTAAATGCCCTAAACCTGCTAAAATATGTCTGGTTATATATTCATTTTCATAACCGCCTTCAAACCATGAAAATGCTCCTGAAGTATTTTGTTTTTGTTTTAATTTTTCAAAAGCACTTTCTAAAGAAGTTTTCATTTTTTCTAAATCAAACAAGAGAGCCAGATTTTTTTTCTTTTCATCTTCGCTTTGCGCATCATTCAGCCAAGGCGTTTCGGCGAGAATTAAAGATTTTAATTCTTCGTTTTCTTCCAGTTTAGAAACAGTTTTTCCGCTTTTTCTCCATTCTTCAAAAACAGATGCAATCTTAGGATTACTGGAAATAATTTCTGAAGCTAAAGAATTAGCATAATAACGTGCAAATGTCTGTTCAGCACATTCGTGTTCATATTCCATTAAATACGGCAGAGACTGAATCGCCAGCCATGTAGGATTTGAAGTATATTCAAAAGTAAACTGATGATTTTTTAAAGTTGTAGAATTATTGTTTTTTAAATTTTCGAAGGTATATTCTTTTGTAGAATTTTCTCTTACCCATACCGGAATGCTCTCTGTAACGAGCATATTATTGGTCAGCACAGGAAGAATGTTTTCTTCACCGTCTGAGAAATTGCCTGCTTTTGCTATAATTTTATACTGAATGCCCTGTATACCTTCCGGAATTGTAATTGTCCAGCTTACAGAAGTATTGCCATGAGAGGAAATGGTGAAATTTTTAATATTTTTTGTATTCAACATTTTATAATCAATTGGCAGCATAGTTACCGCATCAAAAAATTGTAAAGAAGCAATTCCTGTTTTGGCCTGATCCGTCATATTAGAGATTTTTGCATTGATCACAATTTCATCCTTTTCTCTAAAAAAGCGAGGGAAATTAGGAGTCACCATTAATTCCTTTTGAGTAATAACACTTTTCTCTAAATAGCCGGAAACAGCATCTTTATTATGTGCCAATAAACGAAGTTTCCAAGACGTTAAAGCTTCTGGAGAAGTAAAGTTGAAACTTACTTTTCCTTTTGAATCGGTTTTTAGATTAGGGAAAAAGAAAGCGGTTTCCGATAGATTTTTTCTGGCTTTTACCTGAGATAATTCTGCCAGTGCTTTTTTGGTTGTAACGATAATTACTCCGTTTGTTCCTCTAGTTCCGTACAGTGCTGTTGCTTTTTCAGGATCTAATGTTTCCATCGAAAGAATATCTTTCGGGTCGATATCTTGAATGTTGGTTGTAATTTCGCCATCAACAATATACATAGGTTCTTTTCCTGCGATATTACTATTTCCTCTAATTCGCATGGCAGGAGCATTTTTACTTGCTTTTAAACTGTCTTTGGCATAGTGAACTTCATTTTCTTCTTTCATAGCAACTGGTGCTGCAAGTGCAGCGCTTACCATGAGAAGAGAATCGGTTGATTCTGCAAGTACTTTAACTCCAGCTTTTTTGTATTTAATGTTATCTATGATACCCGCAGTACCATATCGGCTGTTGTAAAAGTCAAAGCCAAACCAGTTTAGTTTTATTTTATCAAAATGAAAATCAATTTGAGGAAATATTTCATTTAAGTTTTCTAATGATAAATACGCCATGTCAAAACCTAATGCAGATCTTGTCATAACAGGGTTATAATAGTAAGGGTCAAGCTTTAAAAGGTTCCAGTCTTTTTTAGTGAATTTGTCTAATGAGCTGTCGTACATTGAAGCTAAAACTTCGGCTTCTATTTTTGCAGATACACCATTTAATTTAAACGACCAGGTTTCGGCGCTTCCGGGTTGTATTTTATTTCTAAAAGTTTCAACTATCCATTCTAGTTTTTGTTCCTCCGTTTTAAGATCTACAGTTATAGAATAAGTAAAACTTGCATTGTCGAAAATACTTTCAAATCCTATTTTTATCTGTTTTTCAAATTCGTTTTTTAATGGAATTTTGATTACAGCTTCGTGATTTTGCACATGAAAAGTATCTTCAAAATATACTTTATTTTGATAGTTTCCATTGGCACTAATATGAAGTTCAGGAATTACCGAAGACAACTTAACAAGTACAAAACCATCTTTTTTAGGATCATCATTTATCTGCACTGCCGAAAATAAGCGGTCTGAATGAAATTTGTCCTTGCTTTGTTTGATGTTGAAGTTTGTTGTAGATTCAATTGTATTTTGAAAACTGTCTTTGGCAGTAAACACAATCTTGTAATTTCCGGATTTATAATTTGAAATGAAATCAAGAATGATTTTTTTATCTTTTTGCGTGTCTACTTTCTTTGAAAACAATAAAACTTCCGGAGATTTCTCTGCAAATGGATTTTCGTTGATTTCATACGGAAATAATGCTTCAAATTCTTTAGCAGAAATAGTTTCAATTTCAGGTCTATTAAAGATTCTTGGTTTAAATTTATTTGGAAACGGACTTACAAAGTACAATTTGATTTCGCCTTTGGCAGCCAGAAATTCTCCGTTTAAATTTGTGCTGTTTAAAATGATTTCGTTTTTGTCTTTTGTTTCAATTGTGTTTGGAACAAGAGCGTCGATAATTAAATCATGATAACCCACTTTTACAGTTGTTACCGCCGTATGCGTTTCGCCGTTTATATCTGTAATTGAGGCATTAATTTCATAATTGAAAACAGGTCTTTGTTCTTTAGAATTATTGTTTGAAGGCAATGCCGTAAAGTCAATTGTGAATTTTCCTGAAGCATCGGTTTTAGTTTCGCCAACTGCTAAAGTCTCGTTTTCTTCGCGCCCGTAATAATTTCTAAAATAGGTTGTGTATCGGTTTACGCTGTATTTAACAACCGCGTCAGAGATACTGCTTCCTGCAAAAGCAATTGCTGTTCCTTTTATTTTAACAGATTCATTAAGTTTAAAACTTTCTTTTTTGGCATCGAAAGTAACTTCAAATTTTGGACGTTTGTATTCTTCTACGCTAAAATAAATAGTAGAATTATTAAAGTTAATGTTATTCCAAAACGTTGCTGCTGTTTCCTTTTTGGTGTAATCATCTGGTCTTTGCACGCCGATATGGAAATCACCTGTTAAGCCATTTTTTGGAAGAACAAATTCGCCAGAAAACGAACCAAATTCATTTGTTGTTAATTCAAATTCATTTATTTTTTGGTAATTAACATCGTTTACAACAATTTTAAAAGGCGTGTTTGGTACTACACTTGATTTGTTTTTGCTTTTTTGAATTGCAATACCTTTAAAATATACAGTTTGTCCAGGTCTGTAAATAGCTCTGTCTAAATAAAATTCGACTTTGGCATTTGCTCTTTCGTTTTCAGACAAACCATAATCAGAGACATATCTCAGGTAGTTTTTGTGAATTAAAATGCTGTCATTTCCTATAGAAAATTCAACAGGTTCATAATTATAACTTTCGTTTTTCAATTGTAATGACACAATTCCTTTCGAGTCAGTTTTGGCAGTAGAAGTTGACGATTTTACCGCTACATTTTCAAGAGGTTTTCCTGTTTTTCGATCTAAAACCTGATAGTTTTCAATTTTATCTTGTCTCGTTGCCAAAACAGAAATGTTTGAAACCGTAATAACTTCGTAAGCAGAAGCTTTTTTGTTTTTACTATCAGAATCACTTTCAAAATACACTAAATAGTTCCCAATGGTTAATTTAGGAAGCAGCAGTTCAGTATTGTATTCAAAATAATCGTTCTTGTTTTTTAAATCATAATTCTGTGAAATTACCGGAGTTTGATTTTTTATTGTTGATTTACACAAGCTGTCTCTTCCTGTTTCAGATTGTTTTTGAAATTTCTTTACCTGAGATAAATTGATCTTATAATAGGAAACCTTCAGCCCGTTCAGGTTTTTATAACTTATAGATGTTCTGGTGTTTTCATTATCGTAAATATACTTTTCAAGTTGAATGGATACTGACTTTTCAGTAAGCTCTCTCTTTTTTAATAAAGCTAAATTTGCCGTATTGGTTTTTTTATTGATTTGTATAATCTCATCAAGTATTTTGAGAGCTTCGATATTATTTTTTGGATAAAACTCTTTTGAAGCTTTATTGGCTAAAAGTTCTGCTTTTTCAAGTTTTATTTTTTGCAGAAGATTTTCATCTTTAGCGATTTTTTCGGCTTTGTCTAAATATTGGCTGAAAGCTTCATCAGAATGAACTAATGCATTATTACAGTATTTTACACGCTCAAATTGATTTTCTAACGATGGATTGTCTTTCTCTTTTTTCTGGTATAACTCCAAGTTTTTTTTTAAATGCTCCTCTTTTATAAAATCAAAATTAAGGGTTAAAAATGATTCAGTAGTGCCCAATAATTTATCTGAGTGCTGGAAAAGGTCTGAATATGGAATTTTCCAGCTTTCGATTTTTTCTTTATAAAAAGTGATGTTTTCATCTAATACATAATCATACAAACTTGAGTTTTTGAATTTGTCTGAAGTAAATTCAAAAATTAAGGCATAGTTATTTAAAGGTGTTTTTTTTAGAATTTCTTCATTTTCTAATGTTTTATTGTAAAGCGCTATAATCTCTTTTTCTGGTGTTAAATACATCGAAGCATTATCATGCGCAATACCATCAACTGAAGCTGTATCAATTGTTGCTGCAGCCTGGTCAATTAAAGAAGCTTCATCATCAACAACAGCCGCAGCGCTGTCTACTACAACTGCATAATCATCATAATTTGAAAAATGGTTAAGGCATTTTGCATAAATCAATGTTAATATGGCTTTTGACGGAATTGAAACACGATTTATATCGGTTTTAAGATTGTCGAGAATTTTTGTTTTGGCATTTTCGTCAATTACCATTAAATATTTGGCCTGATAAAAAAAGCATTTTATCATTTCGGTTTCATTCTTTTTTGCTGTTGCTTTTTTGTAAATTTTGGCAACTAATTCATTTGCAGATTTAATTTTGCCTTCGTTTTCAAATGCAATAACCTTTGCCCAGTTTTTATCATTTTGCTGAGCAAACAGGGTGGAAGAAATCAAAGTAAATACAAATAACATATTTTTCATAGAGTAGTTTTTAGTATATAGAGGCCTTTTTTTATTAAATGGTTGGGATACGCGAAAAATAATTTTCGTACAAATTACTAATTTATCCCCAAAACCAAATGTGACATTTTATATTTCCTTATTTTTGAAAATTATTATTGAGTTTTATTAGTTACTTGCTATTTCGATTAACTGATTAAACAGTTTAACGATTAAACATTTTAAATGAAAACACATTTCATTGCCATTGGCGGAAGCGCGATGCACAACCTTGCATTAGCATTACATAATAAAGGATATCAGGTTACAGGAAGTGACGATGCTATTTTTGAACCTTCAAAATCAAGATTAGAAAAAAAAGGAATTCTTCCTGCAGAATTGGGCTGGTTTCCTGAAAAGATAACGGCAGATATTGATGCCATTATTTTAGGAATGCACGCAAAAGCTGATAATCCTGAATTATTAAAAGCGCAGGAATTGGGATTGAAAATTTATTCATATCCAGAGTTTTTATACGAACAGTCTAAAAATAAAACTCGTGTTGTTATTGGTGGTTCTCACGGAAAAACTACGATTACTTCGATGATTCTGCATGTAATGCATTATCATAATATTGCAGTTGATTACATGGTAGGAGCACAGCTGGAAGGTTTTGATACCATGGTTCACCTTACAGAAGAAAATGATTTTATGGTTTTGGAAGGCGATGAGTATTTGTCTTCACCTATAGACAGACGACCAAAGTTTCATTTGTATCAGCCAAATATTGCTTTAATTTCTGGAATTGCCTGGGATCATATTAATGTTTTTCCAACGTATGAAAATTATGTAGAGCAGTTTGAAATTTTTATTGAAAAAATTACCAATGGCGGAATTTTGGTTTACAACGAAAATGACCCAGAAGTAAAACGTGTTTCAGAAGCTGCAACAAATCCAATTCGTAAATTACCTTATAGCACACCAGAATATTCTGTTGCCGATGGTGTAACGCTTTTAAAAACTCCAGAAGGCGATATGCCAATTGAAGTTTTTGGAGCTCACAATTTAAATAATTTGGCTGGAGCAAAATGGATCTGCCAGAATATGGGTGTTGACGAAGAAGATTTCTACGAAGCAATTGCAAGCTTTAAAGGTGCTTCTAAACGTTTAGAAAAAATCGCCGAAGGAAAAGGGAAAGTAGCTTATAAAGATTTTGCACATTCGCCAAGTAAAGTTGCTGCGACAACTAAAGCGGTTAAAGAGCAATATCCTAACAGAACTTTGGTGGCGTGTTTAGAATTGCATACTTACAGCAGTTTGAATGCTGCATTTTTAAAAGAATATGAAGGAGCATTAGAATATTCTGATGTTGCTGTTGTGTTTTATTCGCCAGATGCCGTTAAGATTAAACAGCTTGAAGAAGTAACTTATGAGCAGATTGCAGCTGCATTTAACAGAAAAGATTTGATTATTTATACGAATCCAACTGAGTTTAAAGAATATTTATTCAACTTAAATCTTGATAATTCTGCACTTTTATTAATGAGTTCAGGAAACTACGGAGGTTTGAATTTTGATGAAGTAAAAGGGTTGATTAATTAGAGAATTAGCCAATTTGAAAATTAGATAATAGGCCGGCTGTTTTTACAGCCGGCTTTTTTTAATATATTGTTTCTGTTTTTTATTTTTCGGATATGATTTGAAAAGCTATAAGAAGATTAAAAATTTAAAATCAAATATATTTTTTGAAAGATTTTTCTTCTTTTTAATATATATTCGCTTCTTAAATTATTTGATTATGGAAGGAAGTCATTTTGCTATAAGAGATTGGTCAGAAGATGATAAGCCTCGCGAAAAATTAATGCTTAAGGGCAAAGAGGCTCTGAGTGATGCTGAATTAATGGCTATTTTAATTGGTTCTGGAAGTCGTAACGAATCTGCTGTTGCATTAAGCCAGCGGATTTTAGCTTCTGCTAAAAATTTAAACTCTTTATGGAAAATGTCTGTTTCGCAGTTAATAAAGTTTAAAGGAATAGGAGAGGCCAAAGCAGTTTCAATTGTTGCTGCATTAGAATTAGGCAGAAGACAGAGAGCGGAAGATATATTGAAGTTAAAAAAAATAACTTCGAGTAAAGATGCCTTTACTATTATGCAGCCCATTATTGGCGAACTTCCTCACGAAGAATTTTGGGTGCTTTTTCTTAATAATTCAAATAAGGTAATTTCTAAAGCACAATTAAGTAAAGGAGGAATTGCCGGAACAATTGTAGATGTGCGGTTGGTTTTTAAATTGGGATTAGAAAATGGCGCTACTGGTTTGATTTTGTGCCATAATCATCCTTCCGGAGAGTTAAATCCAAGTCAGGCTGATAAACAGATTACTAAGAAAATAAAAACGGCAGGAGAGATATTAGATGTTAAAATTTTAGACCATTTGATTATAACTGAAACAAAATATTATAGTTTTGTAGATGAAGGAATTTTCTAATCTATGAATACTAATATTACAGACATTTTTTTTGATTTAGATCATACATTGTGGGACTTTGATAAAAACTCTCAAATGGCTTTTGATCGTATTTTTAAAAACAATTTCGAAGGAATCAAAATTGAAGATTTTATTGAAAAATATCTTCCAATAAATCAGGAATGCTGGAGATTATATCAAAACGATCAAATTACGCTTCAGGAATTGCGTTATAATAGACTCAAGTTTTCTTTTGATGCTTTGAATTATTCAATGACAGATGAAAATATTGATCAGATTTCAAACGATTATATAGAGTTTCTAACTGATAATAATTATCTTTTTGATGGTGCAATTGAGGTTTTGGAATATTTAAAACCAAAGTATAAACTTCACATTATTACGAATGGTTTTGCTCATGTTCAGGAAAAGAAAATTAATAATGCTTCGCTTGGAGGTTATTTTACGACGATTACGAATTCTGAATTAGCAGGTGTTAAAAAGCCAAATAGTATTATCTTTGATTATGCTGTCAATTTGGCTCAGTCATCAAAAGAAAACAGTATTATGGTTGGAGATGATTTTGATGCCGATGTAAACGGAGCTTTAAACGCAGGTATGGACGCTATTTTTTTTAACGTAAAAAATATCGAAACGCCTCAAAACTATAAACAAATTAATCATTTATTACAACTTAAAAAATATTTATAATTATGAAATTAAAAGTTTTATTGACTTTGCTTCTTTGTTCAGTTTTTGGATTTTCGCAATCTATTAACGACTATAAAGCTGTAATAATACCAGTAAAGTACGATTTTATGAAAACTGAAAATCAGTACAGATTAGCAACTTTAACAAAATCTAATCTTCTTAAAGCGGGTTTTAAAGCTTATTATGCTAACGAAGAAATGCCGGCAGGTTTAGGTGACAGATGTGAATTACTTTATGTTGATGTAAAAAAAGACAATGCTTTTTTGGTGACAAAGCTTTTTGTAGAGTTTAAAGATTGTTACGGGAAAATAGTTTATACATCTGAAACAGGAAAGAGCAGGGAAAAAGATTATGAAGCAGCTTATAAAGAAAGCTTAGATAACGCTTTTATTTCTATTATTGCACAGCATTATAAGTATAATGGTAAAACAGTTACAACTCAGGTCGCTCAAACAAGTACTCCAGTTGTTTCAACGGTTGCAGCGACTACTGTGATTCCTACTCCGGATGTTTCAGATCCAAATTTATTATATGCACAGCCAACTGAAAATGGATATCAATTGATTGACAAAACACCAAAAGTTGTCATGAAATTACTTAAAACTTCACGTCAGGATTCTTTTATCGCAATTAAAGATGGCGTTCAAGGTTCTTTAAATGCAAAAGATAATGGCTGGTATTTTGAATACTACCAAAATGATAAATTAGTTTCAGAAAAAATTTCTGTAAAATTTTAAATAAAATACGGATTTAATATCCGTATTTATCTTTCCAGCGGTTCTTTAAAAATTCGCGGTTGCTGTTCTCTCTTGAATTGCTTCCCGGATTGTAAAGAACCGTTTCTTTTATAGCATCAGGGAGAAATTCCTGTTCGGCAAAATTATTGGCATAATCATGCGAATATTTATAGTCTTCACCATAACCTAACTCTTTCATAAGTTTAGTCGGCGCATTTCTTAAGTGAATTGGAACCGGTAAATCGCCCGTTTGTTTTACTAACTGCTGCGCGTTTCCAATTGCCATATACGACGCATTGCTTTTTGGCGATGTTGCGAGGTAAATAGCGCATTGGCTTAAAATGATTCGGCTTTCTGGATATCCAATTGTAGAAACGGCCTGAAAAGTATTATTTGCCATGATAAATGCCGTTGGATTTGCATTTCCAATATCTTCGCTCGATAAAATAAGCATTCTTCGTGCTATGAATTTTACATCTTCACCGCCTTCGATCATTCTTGCCAGCCAATAAACAGCCCCGTTTGGGTCGCTTCCTCTTATTGATTTTATAAAAGCAGAAACAATGTCATAATGCTGCTCTCCGGTTTTATCATACAAAACGGTATTTTGCTGAACTAATGCAAGAACGCGATCATTTGTTATTACTATTTCATCACTTGCAGATGCATTAACTACAAGCTCAAAAATGTTGAGTAGTTTTCTTCCGTCACCTCCAGAAAGTCTTAATAAAGCTTCTGTTTCTTTAAGGGTTATATTCTTTGAAGAAAGTTCTTTGTCAATTTTTATGGCGCGGTGTAATAACGCTTCTAAATCGTCTTTCGTAAATGCGTTTAGTATATAAACCTGACTTCGGGATAATAATGCGGGAATGACCTCAAAACTTGGGTTTTCTGTGGTTGCGCCAATAAGTGTTATCCATCCTTTTTCAACAGCAGCCAAAAGTGAATCCTGCTGCGATTTGCTGAATCGGTGAATCTCATCAATAAATAAAATAGGATTTTTGGCAGTAAAAAGTCCTCCGCTTTGTTTTGCTTTTTCGATTACATCTCTAATATCTTTAACTCCAGAATTTATGGCACTCAGTTCATAAAACGGACGTTTAGATTCCTGCGCAATAATTTGTGCCAGAGTCGTTTTTCCAGTTCCCGGCGGTCCCCAAAAAATTAAGGACGGAATTATTCCTTTCGAAATTTGCTGCGTTAAAGAGCCATTCGGGCCTACCAAATGACTTTGACTTATATAATCTTCTAGTGTCCGTGGGCGAATACGCTCTGCTAAAGGTGCTTCCATTTTGTAAAATTACTATTTTCAAAATTAATTTTATTGCTTCAAGAATGATATACGAATTCAATTGTAAAACATTTAACAAAAATCATGCAGCTGACAAAATATCAGTAGATTTTCTTTGGATAGTTTTTTGATGTCGGTATCTACAACTTTGACCTTAAACTATATGAATGATAATCACTTTAAATTTTCGAATGCAGTTGTTGGACTTCCGCTGTTTTTTGTGCTTTTTTTATGGATAATTTATTGGATTCAAATTCGTTTTGATGTCGATTTTTATCAAAACGGAATTTATCCGAGAGATTTTTCCGGATTGCAAGGTGTATTATTTAGTCCCTTTATTCACGAAAACTTAGAGCATTTATATAATAATTCAATTCCGCTTTTAGTATTATTGGCAGCATTACAATTTTTTTATCCAAAACAGTCATTTGTGGTAATTGTTTTTGGAATTTTATTTTCAGGCTTAATAACCTGGATTATCGGCAGGGCAAATTTTCATATTGGAGCAAGCGGACTAATTTATGTTTTGGTCAGCTTTATTTTCTTTAAAGGAATTCAAACTAAATATTATCGATTAGTGGCACTTTCATTGTCGGTTATCCTGCTCTATGGCGGAATGATCTGGTATGTATTTCCAGATGTTGATAAAACAATCTCCTGGGAAGGTCATCTGGGCGGATTCATAACAGGATTTGGACTTTCACTGTATTATAAAACTCCCGAGTATACAAAACCTATAATTTACGATTGGCAAAGACCAGACTTTGATCCTTCAGCAGATCCTTTCATGAAACATTTTGATGAAGATGGTAATTTTGTGAATACCGAAGTTGTTGAAGAACAAACAGAAAATTTAGATTCTTTTTTTAATTCGAATATTACTGTAAATTATATTGTAACAAAATCAGAATCAGGAGATAAAGGTTGAAATGTAAACGGGGTTTAATTAAAATGCTTAATTTTGTTAAAGGCCATTTTTAATTTCATTTTCTGATAGTATGAAAAAACTTTTTTTTACAGGTTTGATTTTATTGATTTTAGGAAATAAATCTTTTGCACAATGTGAGATAAAAAACAGAGTGCTTGCAGATGGTTCTATGATTTACTATTCTGACCCCGAAGTGTTTTATACAACAAAATCTAAATCATTAAAAATAAATATTGTAACAGATAAAGAAAGTTATTTTGTTGCCTTGCAGCCAACTCCTTTCCCTGAAAAAAAGATAGGTAAAAAAATTACAGATGATTTAGTGATACATCTTGCAGATAAAAATGCCTACAAGCTGACTCATTATGATACGCAGTATATACAGAATGATTCTGTTATGCAGGTTTTGTATTTAATAGATTCTAAAGATTTAGAAGCTTTCTCTAAGTTTGAAGCTCTTGTAGCGACTATAAACATGAAAGGGACAGAGTTTATTCGAGATTATAATTTCAAACTCCACAAAGACGAAATTGTAAAACAGCTGGCTTGTTTTTTAAAGAAAGAAGATAAGTAAAACTATTCATCATTTTCTTGAGGAGTTTGATGTAAAAGTTTTTTGCTTAGGTTTTTAAACAGATTGTTGAAAGTAAGAGTTAGTGAACCTGCATTTACGATTTGATTTCCGTTATCTCTAGGCAGATATTCATTTGCATAAGTTATCTCAAGTTGAATGTCATCTGTAAACAAATACCCTGCTCCAAGATTTAATCTGTTTCTGTCAAAAAAACTTAGTCCGGTTACTTTGGTTTCTGATTTTAAAAAGATCTCATCAGAAGCAATAGCGTAAACAACACCACTTCGAAGAACTTTACTATTTATTGGTTTTAAGTATTTAATTTGCTGCCGATATCGAATCACATTTTCATAAGTGTCATCTTCGTTTCTCATGTGTCGAAGTTCGGTACGCATTCTTGTGCTAAGTGTGTATCCCGTTTTATGAAAATAATAAATACCCTGTAAAGCAAACCGCCATTCAGGAGATTCGAATTGACCAATTTCCGGAACATCTTTGTTGTTGTAATAAGCTATAAAAGAAGAAAGCTTCCAACGTGGATTTAAATAATAATGTCCCCAGCCGCGAAAAGATCTTTGAGTGTTTTGTTCAAATATATTAGGGGATGATTCTGTACTGCTGTAGCTAGTGCCAAGATTTAGTTCTGTTGACCATTTTTCATTGATGGTTCTGTTAAATTGAACTTCTCCCCAAAATTGATTGTAGTGTATGGTTTGTCCGCAGCTAATACTTGTAATTAAAAACATTACAAGTATTGAACATGCTTTTTTATTTAGTATGGTATGATTAGGGTTTAAAGACATAAATTGTTTTATTTAATTGTCATTCCTAATTCTATGTTACTTAACTTCTTTGACGGACAGCTTCGTATAAAAATGCTCCGCAGGCAACAGATACATTTAATGATCCTATAGATCCAAACATTGGTAATTTTGCTTTTTCATCTACGATTTTAAGAACAGAAGGATTTATTCCTCGATCTTCAGATCCCATTATAATAGCCAATGGTTCATTTAATGATAAATCATAAATGTTTTGATCTGTTTTTTCAGTTGCAGCAACCGTTTTAATTCCTGAACCCTGTAAATAAAAAATAGCATCTTTAATGTGTTCAACCTTACAGATTGGCACATTAAAAACAGCGCCTGCTGAAGTTTTAACAGTGTCGCCATTTACCGGCGCTGAACCTGCTTTTTGAACAATGATACCATTTACACCAGTACATTCTGCAGTTCTGATTATAGCACCAAAATTTCGGGCATCAGAGATTTGATCTAAAATTAAAAAAAGAGGTTTTGAACCCGAAGCAATAGTTGATTCAACAAGATGTTCTATATCGATAAAACCAATTGGTGAAATTGTAGCAACAGCACCCTGATGGTTGTTTGGTGTTAATCGATTTAATTTTTCAACAGGAACGTAAGAGAAATTGATGTTGGCACGTTTCATAACCTTCATCAAATCTTTCATTAACTCTCCAGAAATCTCTTTTTGTATAAATACTTTGTCGACTTCCTGACCTGCTTGTATTGCTTCTATAATGGCTCTAATGCCAAATATTTGATGTTCTTTTTCCATGTAGCAAATATAGGTATATTGTTTATATAAAAAAACCATCCCGAATGGGATGGTTTTAAATATATAATCTTAGAAAAGATGATTAATCTTCTTCTGCTACAGATAATACTCCTTCTTTGAAAGAGAATTTAAGCTCTTGGCTAGTTGCACCTTGAACTTTGTCACTAACTTTTAAGATTCCAGTGTAAAGAACATCGTGGTATTCTGGAGATGATGCAGTTCCGAAGTTAACACTTCTTGTAACTTTGTAAACTACAACATCACCAACATTTAAATTAGTTAATGAAGTAACTTTTGCACCTGCAGTGTAAGCAGTTTCAGCAACAAATAAATTAGCAGTAGCATAATCTAAACCAGCAGCTTTAACAAAATCAATTGGAGTTTCTCCAAAAGCAGCAATACCGAATGGGCTTACAAATTGTATTTCAGCATTAGCAGTGTTTGTAGAATCATAGCTTGATCCTGTTAAGAAACTAAATTTGCTAGCAGAAGCACTATTAGAGATACTTCCATTTAATGCAGATCCGAAAGTTTGATCAGCGATAGTAACTGTTGTTGAGATTACATCTGTTTGAGTTCCTGCAGTAACAGTAAATCTATAAGTGATTTTATCTCCAGCGACAAGTCCTCCATATGTAGAGTAAGGAATGTTAGCGATGTCAATAGTTCCTGCTGTAGTTGCGAAAGTACCAGGAAGCGAACTAAAAGCTCCATCATTTTTGCTCCATTCTCCTACTACAGATTGAATAGTTGTTGTAGCTTTTTTAACTGTAGCATAATGAATTTCTACTGGAGTTGGATCGTTAAGTTTAAAAGATGATACTCCGCTTGTAGCATTTGTTACAAGGTCACCATCATCGTTATATACTTTCCAAACAATTCCTTTTCCTACTGTAAGTGTGAAAGGCATTGTTGTTGTAGAACCGTCTGAATAAGTTGAAACGATTAACAACGAAAAAGTACCAGTTTTAGCAATGTTTACCGGAGGTGTAGCTGTATTAGGGAAAACGTCAAAGCTTCCTAATGTAGAAGTATTGAATGAAGCAACACCATCAGCAATTGTAGCATCAGAAACTTTAGCTCCACGTACAAATACTTCGCTTGCAGCAGCAGTATTTTTGTAAATCTCAACTTTAGTAGCCGTTACTCCTTCTTTAGTATAAATTTTAGAAGGCAGGTTATAGTTGTTGTCTAAACGGCTGATACTAGCCGTTTGTGGAGCAACACTTCCTCCTACATTATCTGCCATTGCAACATCGTCATCTGAAGAACAAGATGCGAAAGCAACAAGCATAGCTAATGCAGCAATTTGTTTTATATATCTTTTCATATTAATATTATTAATTATTAGAATTTATCCCAGAAAACGTGAGTTGTTACTTTGTCGTTACCTAGTTTAGAAACCGCAGCTTGGTAATTAGTTTTGTTCAACGTTTGCTCAATTCCAGGGTAAGAATAACGTTTAGGAACTTCAGTGATATCACCAAAAGTACCCGCTGGAGCAACAAGAGCAGGGAAGTCAAGTCTTCTGTAAGAAGTCCATGCTTCAAATCCTCTGTTATAGTAAGCAATCCAAGCTTGTTCACCAATTTTTTGTTTCCAAGTTCCAGCTGCAGTAGCATAAGCAACTTCTGGTTTTGTTAAGTAAGCAGCGATATCAGTATTAGAAACATTCCAATCTTGTAATGAAGCAGTAACTGCATTGTTGTAATGAGTTGCAGCAGAACCAGCAGTGATACCTCTTTCTACAGCCTCAGCTAACAAGAATTCAACTTCAGAATAAGTTAATAATACACCAGGATATGTTGGAGCCTGAATTGTTGTAGTAATATGAGAGAAGCTTCCGTATACGTTAACTGAACCATATTTTCCGCCAAGATACTGTCCAGATCCTTCTGGGAATTCTGTAAAGTATTTAGCTCTTCTTGGATCTTGAAGTGCATTTAATTTATTTACAAAAGTATCTGCAGGGATAAAGTCATTACGTCCACTAGCTACTAAATCAACATATAATGGGTTAGCATTTGGCTGTGTACTTGCGTAAGTCATATATGCACCATCTGCGCTTGATGTAAAAATACCATCTGTAATTGCAGCGTTAGCTTGTGTAGTTGCATAAGCAGCATCTACATCATGCATGTTAATTGCCATTCTTAAACGTAATGAATTAGCAAATTTTGCCCAGCTTGCAGTATTACCTCCGTAGATTAAATCAGCAGAACCAAAACTTCCTACGCTTGTATCTAAAGAGTTTGAAGCAGCAGTTAATTTTGCAATAAGATCTTTGTAGATCGTTTGAGCGTCATCATACTGTGGTAATGGATAATTAAGGATATCTAAAGCCTGAGTATAAGGAACATCTCCAAATGTGTCAACTAAAATACCATAAGAATAAGCTGAAACGATATCAATAATTGCAATTTTATTATCTATAGCAATTGCTTCTTCAGCTGTTCCTACGAAATTTGCTTTTTGAGAAACTAATAGGTTTCTAGCCTCTTTGTAATCTCTTAATACGTCACGGTAGTAAACTAACCAGTGAGTATCTGGAATTTTACGTCCAGTAAGATCGTATTGAGATTCTTGAGGATATTGTACCTCTGCCCAGTGTTGAGCAAATAATCTAAAAACATTATAGTTTACAGAAGTACTTGTTACTTGGTCAACCATTGCGTGTTCTGCATTAGTGAATAAGTAATTAGCTTCAGTATATGTTGGACGTTTAGTGTCCGTATTTAATCCTGTAATATCATCAGTACATGATGAAGCAAACAGGCTTATGATCGGGATTAATAATAATAGTCTATTTTTCATAGCTTAGAATTTTATTGTTAGGTTACAACCAATGTTTCTAGTTGTAGGTAAAGATCCTAGAGATACACCCATAGAACCAGCGTTAGATCCTAATCCACTTTCTGGATCTGCATCAGGAAGGTTTTTTTGGATTATCCATAAGTTAGATCCAATAAGAGAAACTCTCATGTCTGTCAATTTCATTTTAGAAACTAATGAACTTGGTAAAGAATATGAAATATTAACCTCTCTTAATTTGATGAATCCAGCGTCGTAAACAGCTACTTTTCTTGGACCATTAGTGTAAGCATTAGTTACAGCTCCTTGAGCAGCTACTACGTACTCAGTTCTTGTAGTGTTAGGAGTTCCATCAGCGTAAACACCTGGAAGGATAATACCACCACCATTAGCTACAGTATTTCTTAAAGGATTTCCTAAATCGTTAAGTCCTCCAGTTTCGTCTGTTAATCCAGTTCCAATTCCATACCATTGGTCAGTTGAGAATACATCTCCACCGTGTTTAGCATCGATTAAGAAGCTGAAAGATAAGTTTTTGTAAGAGAATTTGTTACGGATACCACCAATCCAGTCTGGATTAACGTTTCCAATAATGTTGTTTGTAGATGTGTTTACTACGTATCTTCCTGTTGTAGGGTTGATAATTGGTTGACCATCTGCAGTGTAAGTGTAGTCAGTTCCTTTTAAAACTCCAAAAGGTTGTCCTACTACAGCATTTAATGTAACAGTACCAGGGAATGAACTAATTTGTAAGTTTTCGATTCCGTCAGCTAAAGCTGTTACTTTATTTTCGTTTTTAGACCAGTTAACCATAATGTCCCAAGCGAAATTGTTTGTTTTAACTGGAGTTGCGTTAAATTGAACCTCGATACCTTTATTTTGGATGTTAGCAGCGTTAATATAGCGGCTAGAATTACCAGTTGCAGTAGAGTAAGGAACGTTAATTGCTTCTCCGTTGTTTACGTTTTTGTAAACACTCACGTCAAAACCTAACCTTCTTTTAAAGAATTGCATCTCAAGACCAATCTCTTGTGTTTTTGTTTTAATTGGCTCTAAATCTGGGTTGTTTTTGATGTTATTTACAGAGTATTGTTGTTGTCCGTTAAATGCGTCAAGTTTAGAATAAGTATCTATTAAAGCTTGTCCTGGCGTACCAAGTGGGCTTTCAGAATAACCTGCTCTAAGTTTACCAAAAGTTAACCAGCTAGCGTCGATTGCTTTAGTGAATACCCAGCTTCCTGAAACAGAGTAGCTTTCTAATGCATTGTTATCTACTGGTAAGTTAGAAAATGCATCTCTACGTGCAGTAGCATCTAAGAAAAGTGCATCAACATAACCTAATGAAGCAGAAACATAGTAACTGTTTACACCACTTTTTGTAGCTCTTTCATATGGATATGGACTTGCGTCAACAGAGTTAGCTAAGCTGTAAAGACCAGGAATGATAAGACCTCCTTGTGTAGAAGCAGTAATTGTATTGAATACGTTTCTTCTGATAGTTCCCCCAGCTACACCATTTAAACTGAATTTCTCTCCGAAATTTTTCTTAAATGTAAGTAATAAATCGTAGTTCTGCTCAGAGAAGTTACCATTGTAACGTTGGTAACCTGATTTTTCATCTAATGCATTGATACCAAAAACTTTTGATACAGATCCAACAGCAACTCTTTCTTCACGAATCTCATCATAAGTATCTGTAGAGATTTTTGCAGTTGCAGATAACCATTCAGCAATTTTGTAAGTGAAGTTAGCATATCCTACAAAACGGTTTCTTGTATCATTTTGATAGTTTTGGTAACGTTCAAAATAAGGGTTGTTCCAATAAGCTGGAGATCCATCTTCGATAGATTTTCTATTCCAAGTAATGTTTTGTCCTCCAGAGTTGTTGTAAGCTTGTTCTAATTCTTTAATATCAACATTTGTCTGCCACCACTGACGGAAACCAGAGATCATGTTATCACTGTATCCAGTCATGTTTCTACCAACTGCATTCTGATTTGAGAAGTTAGCAAATGTGCTAAGAGATAATCTGTCAGAAAATTGGTGGTTTATTTTTAAACTGAAGTTGTTTTTGTTTATTTCACTATTTGGTAAAATACCAGTTTGTTTAGTGTTAGTGTAGTTAAAAACAATATTCGATTTGTCGTTAGCATCTTCGAAAGAGATACTGTTTACTAATGAAAGTGAGTTTTTAAAGAATGAAGTTGGATCATTAGCTGCAGCCTTCCAAGGAGTAGCTTTTCCATAATTAATTTGGGTTTCCAGGATATGCAGAAAAAGCATCCCATTGGTAAACATTGATTGAAGGATCGTATGCGCTACCTACAGAAGCATCATCTCCAAAACCTACAACTCTGTCAATTACACCGTCTCCATCAACATCTGTATTGTTTGTGAAAGATCCAGATCCGTAACCAGCACCGTAATTTTTTTGATATTTTACGAAAGTACTTTTATCAATAGTCCCAGATACTACTTCAGATGAAACAGTAATTCCAAGTCCTTTTTTAGCTTTACCTTTTTTAGTAGTAATCATTAATACCCCGTTACCAGCTAAATATCCGTATAATGCAGATGCAGCAGCACCTTTCAATACGTTGATACTTTCGATGTCTTCTGGGTTAATGTCCATACCATTGTTACCATAGTCATAACCTTGTCTACCTGTAGATTGTGATGTTAAACCGTCAGTAGAAGTGTTTGAGTTGTTGATTGGCATACCATCAATAACAATAAGCATCTCGTTAGTTTGTCCAATAGCTTTTACACCACGTGAGATAGCACTTGTAGAACCTCCAAAGTTTGAGTTTCTAGTAATATTAACACCGGCTGCTTTACCTGAAAGTTCATTCAAGAAGTTTCCACTTGAAGTTCCGCTTCTTAAGTCAGAACCTTTAACCTCTTGAGTTGCGTATCCAAGAGATTTTTTCTCTCTTTTGATACCCAAAGCTGTTGTTACAACAACACTTTCAAGTTCTTGTGCATCTCCGCTCAATTTAACATTGATTACAGATGAACTTGCTGCTACTTCTTGAGTTTTCATCCCAATGTAGCTAAATACCAAAACTTGGCTTGAAGATGCTTTGATAGAGAATTTACCATCAAAGTCAGTTTGCGTTCCTGCTTTAGTTCCTTTAACTAATACACTAACACCTGGCAAAGGCATTCCTGCATTATCAGAAACTGTTCCAGAAACAGCTCTTTCTTGCGCAAAAGAAAGTTGCGCAACTAGTACTAATAAAAGCACTAAGAATCCATTGAACTTTAGTTTCATTTTTAAATATTTTGAATTAGTATCGCAAAACTCTTAATAATTTGTTAACTTTCCTAATATTAAAAGCTTTTTTTTTAGTTAAATTATGATTTTGCTCTATGATTTTGTTTTTTTATTGTTAATAAAAGCATCTGATTTAGGAATTCTCAGAATTTAAGGTAAATTATGATAATAATTAAAAATATTTAGACACGAATAAATGTTAAATTTATTAATACTTAGTCATTTATTGTTTTTTTTATAACTTTTATACTATAAAAATTATCCTCTTTATGATAGGCTTTTTGTTAAAAATGGTTTTCTTTTATAAAAAAAAGCTACTTATATGTATAAAAAACGCAGAAGTGTAATTTTATTTTTTTTGTTAAAAAATGACTTTATGATAATTTAACAATGCGGCTGTAATTGTTTTTTTTTAGAGCTAAATCCCTTTTTTAAAAGTTTCGGTTATTTATGTTTTATGGTATATGAATTAGAATTTTACATTATAGGATAAGTTTAAAATGCTATTGTAAAATTTAATATTGCTATTGTTTATTGTGCCGTTTGCTATTGTTAGTTTTAGAAGTCCATTGGATGTTAATATTCCAATGCCTATTCCAACTGATATTAAATTGTTGAATTTTTTATTTTCAGGAGATGTTTGATCTTGGTATAAGCCGTAATCTAAAATTGAATGAAGATAAAGATTTTGATTTGCCAGAAAGCGATATTCAGTTAATAGTAAATTTATACTATTGCCTTGCAAGCTGTTTTCTGCAAATCCTCTAATTGAATTCATTCCGCCAAAACGAAATAATTCATTGTTTATGTAATTTGTGCTTTTCAGGTAAAGTAGTTGCGGGTTGATGTATATAAAATTCTTCTTGTTTAGTTCAATGTTGTATGCTAAATTTAGATTTGTGTAAAATTGACTGCTTGGTTCTGCTGTTTCTGGCAAGTTGTTGGTGTTTCTTTTTCCGTATCCTATTGTGCAGTTAAAAAAAGATTTTAATGGAAAAAGAGTGTTAGTGTAGTCAATTTTCTTGTATTCGTAATTTGATGTAATAAATGAATTTTTAAAATCACTTATGTTTGAATTGTTTGTGTTTTGGATGTCGCTTGATTCTGTTGCTTGATAGCCTAGGTAAATTTTTGAATTGTAATTTAAGAGATATCCCAATTCAATAGCTGTTTTTGTATTTTGAAAAGTACTGTCTTGTTTGAAAATATTTAACTGTGCCTTTATTGCGAGCGAAGTTTTAAATATGTAAGGTATTTCTAGTTTGGTGCTAAAAGTTTTTTGTTGATTTCCGTCGCTTTTCCAGTATAACGAAAAATGTTCTCCGGCATGGAGAGTGTTTATTAATGAAACGTCTAAGTAGCCATTCAATCTTATTTTTTTGTATTCATTGTTTGAAAATCCAATAAAACCGTCAAAAGTGTTTGCTTTTCTTTTTTCTATATAAGTGTAGATTTTGGTAGAGTCATTCGTAAAAAGTATTTCAGGATATTTTGTTTGTGAAGCAAATTCGAAATTATTAATGTCTTCGTAGAGCTCTTTTAATTTTTCTTGATTAAAAGTTTTATTTAGATATTTTTTGTTGAGTTGTTTTAGATGACCTTTAGGAAAGAAATCAGACGAACTCTGATTTGTGTAATTTAGGATGATTGAATTTACAACTCGTTTTTTTTCTTTTTTGAAATTCAGATCTGCATAAATTATTGCGTTTTTTCTTTGAATGTTTTCAAGTTTGATTTTGTTGAGTGAATAACCTGATTTTTCGGCAATTGAAGTTTCTTTTTCTAGATAGCTTTCGATTTCATTATACGGTATTATTATGGTGTCGTTTTGTTTCTTTTTGAAATTAGAAACAATATAATTTGTACCTATATATATATGTATGTATCTTATTTTGTTTTTTAATTCCAGGAAGGAGACGTATGTACTGTCATTTGTTTTTTTAGTTTCAATAATCTTGTTGTCTATATAACCTTCTTTTGAAAGTTTTTCAGAAGTGTTTTTAATTTCGTGGAAAAGTGATTTTGTATTATGGTGAATTGTTGCATAGGATAAAGAGTCAATAGTTTTATTTTCAAGAGTATTCGAACCGTTTATTTTTAGGTAAAAGTTTTGAGTGTAAGCCGAGGTGCTTATTATAATGAACAAGAATGTTTGAAAAAACAGTTTCAAGAATAAAGGTTTTTGTTTGATTATATGTGATGCAAATATCTATTGTTTGTTTGTAAAAACATACAATTAAATAATGTTGTTGAAAATTAATAGATTAACGTTTGTATAGTGAAATTTATTTTATACATTTGCAACCCCGTAAAAAGCGGGAATTTAATATCATATTAATTTTTAGTATTAATTATGCCAACAATTCAACAATTAGTAAGAACAGGAAGAACTCAGATAACTAAGAAGAGTAAATCGGTTGCTTTAGATTCTTGTCCTCAAAGAAGAGGGGTTTGTACGCGTGTTTACACTACTACACCAAAAAAACCAAACTCTGCAATGCGTAAAGTTGCGCGTGTACGTTTGACAAATGGTAATGAGGTGAATGCTTACATTCCTGGAGAAGGACACAATCTACAAGAGCACTCGATAGTATTAGTTAGAGGCGGAAGGGTAAAAGATTTACCAGGTGTTAGATATCATATCGTTCGTGGAGCGCTTGATACGTCAGGTGTTGCGGGAAGAACGCAAAGAAGATCTAAGTACGGTGCTAAACGCCCAAAAGAAGCAAAAAAGTAATTTAAAAACTTTTAAGAAAAAGACATGAGAAAAAGAGCGGCAAAGAAAAGACCACTTTTACCGGATCCTAGGTTTAACGACCAATTAGTAACACGTTTTGTGAATAACTTAATGTGGGATGGTAAGAAATCTACAGCTTTTAAAGTATTTTATGATGCTATTGATATCATCGAAACTAAAAAGCAAAATGATGAAAAAACTTCATTAGAAATTTGGAAAGATGCTTTAACAAACGTTATGCCTCACGTAGAAGTACGTAGCCGTAGAGTAGGTGGAGCTACATTCCAAATCCCAATGCAGATTCGTCCGGACAGAAAAATTTCTATGGCTATGAAGTGGTTAATACTTTATGCTAGAAGAAGAAATGAAAAATCTATGGCACAACGTTTAGCGTCAGAGTGTTTAGCTGCTGCTAAAGAAGAAGGTGCTGCGGTTAAGAAAAGAATGGATACTCACAAAATGGCAGAAGCTAATAAAGCATTCTCTCACTTTAGATTTTAATTCGTAAAGAAATGGCTAGAGATTTAAAATATACAAGAAATATCGGGATTGCTGCTCACATTGATGCTGGTAAAACAACAACTACTGAGCGTATTCTTTTTTATACTGGAAAATCACACAAAATTGGTGAGGTGCACGATGGTGCTGCGACAATGGACTGGATGGCACAAGAGCAAGAAAGAGGTATCACAATTACTTCTGCTGCTACAACTTGTACTTGGAACTTTCCAACTGAGCAAGGAAAAGTTATTCCTCAATCATTACCTTACCACTTCAATATTATTGATACTCCTGGGCACGTTGACTTTACTGTAGAGGTAAATCGTTCTTTACGTGTGCTTGATGGTTTAGTTTTCTTATTTAGTGCAGTTGATGGTGTTGAGCCTCAATCAGAGACTAACTGGAGACTTGCAGATCAATATAGAGTTCCTCGTATGGGATTCGTAAACAAAATGGACCGTCAAGGTGCTAACTTTTTAGCTGTATGCGGACAGGTTAAAGATATGTTGAAATCGAATGCGGTTGCAATTACTTTACCTATTGGTGATGAAGCAGATTTTAAAGGTATTGTTGACTTAGTAAAAAATCAAGCTATTGTATGGCATGATGAAACGCAAGGAGCTACTTTTGATATCGTTGATATCCCTGCTGATATGGTTGACGAAGTAAAGCACTATCGTTCTATTCTTATCGAAGAGATTGCTACTTATGACGAAAATCTTTTGGATAAATACATGGAAGATGAAAATTCTATTTCAGAAGAAGAAATCAACAATGCATTAAGAGCTGCTACTATTGATATGGCAATTATTCCAATGCTTGCTGGTTCATCTTTCAAAAACAAAGGTGTTCAATTTATGTTGGATGCAGTTTGTAAGTATTTACCATCTCCTTTAGATAAAGAAGGTATTGAAGGTATTCACCCTGATGATGCTGATTTATTAGAAGAGGATCAAACTAAAATCTTGCGTAAGCCAGATGTTAAAGAGCCATTTGCTGCTTTAGCATTTAAAATTGCTACTGATCCATTCGTTGGTCGTTTAGCTTTCTTCCGTGCTTATTCTGGGCGTTTAGATGCAGGTTCTTATGTTTTGAATACTCGTTCTGGAAATAAAGAAAGAATTTCTCGTATTTACCAAATGCACGCGAACAAGCAAAATCCAATCGAATTTATTGAGGCTGGAGATATTGGAGCTGCTGTTGGATTTAAAGATATTAAAACAGGAGATACTCTTTGTGATGAAAAGAATCCAATTGTATTGGAATCTATGAAATTCCCGGATCCTGTAATTGGTATTGCTATTGAGCCAAAAACAAAAGCTGATGTTGATAAAATGGGTATGGCTTTAGCTAAATTAGCTGAAGAGGATCCAACATTTACAGTTAGAACTGATGAGGCTTCAGGGCAGACAATTATTTCTGGTATGGGTGAGCTTCACTTAGATATCTTAGTAGATCGTATGAAGCGTGAATTTAAAGTTGAAGTAAACCAAGGTGAGCCTCAGGTTGAATACAAAGAAGCGTTTACAAGATCCGCAACACATAGAGAGACTTACAAGAAACAATCTGGAGGTCGTGGTAAATTCGGTGATATCGTATTTACAATTGAGCCTGCTGATGAAGTTGATGGTAAAGTTCCGGTTGGATTACAATTTATCAATGCTGTAAAAGGTGGTAACGTTCCTAAAGAATATATCCCTGCTGTTGAAAAAGGATTTAGAGAAGCTATGAAAACTGGTCCGTTAGCAGGATATGCTGTGGATAGTTTAAAAGTAACTTTAACTGATGGATCTTTCCACCCTGTGGATTCTGATGCATTATCTTTTGAATTAGCTGCAAGAATGGGTTATAAAGAGTCAGGACGTGCTGCTGGAGCTGTTATTCTTGAGCCAATCATGAAAATCGAAGTTATTACTCCAGAAGAAAACATGGGTGATATCGTAGGTGACTTGAACCGTCGTAGAGGTCAGGTTAATGATATGGGTGATAGAAATGGTGCAAAAACGATTAAGGCTGATGTGCCTTTATCAGAAATGTTTGGATATGTAACTACATTAAGAACATTATCTTCTGGTAGAGCTACTTCTACAATGGAGTTTTCTCACTATGCAGAAACACCTTCTAATATTTCAGAAGAGGTAATCAAAAAAGCAAAAGGTAACGCTTAATTTTAAGAAAATGAGTCAAAAAATCAGAATAAAACTAAAATCTTACGATCACATGTTGGTAGATAAATCTGCTGAAAAGATCGTAAAAACAGTAAAAACTACTGGAGCAGTTGTAACAGGTCCAATCCCGTTGCCAACTCACAAAAAACTTTTCACTGTATTGCGTTCTCCGCACGTTAACAAAAAAGCGAGAGAGCAATTTGAAGTAATGTCATACAAGAGATTGATTGATATTTATTCATCTTCATCTAAAACTATTGATGCTTTAATGAAACTTGAGTTACCAAGTGGTGTTGAAGTAGAGATTAAAGTATAATTTTATTATATTTTTTATATAAAAAGCGAGTCAGAAATGTCTCGCTTTTTTTGTTTTTGAATTATAGGCTTTTTCGTGTGATTTAAGATGTTATAAGTTTAATATTTTTTTTTGCCAATTTCCGTAAACTCCTTTGTTTTAAAGCTATTTGAATGATTTTTGTTGTTGTTTTATTAGTTAATTGTTAAGTGTAAGTCGATTGTAAAAGGGTAAAAGAGTTTGAAAAATTAGATTAGAAAAAGTTGGTTTTGATGCTGGTTTGAAGCTTGGATTTTGATTATGAGCGATTTAATTTTTGTAACTGTTTGGTATATTCAATTTTAATGTCTACTTTTGCACTCCCTGTTTGGAAATTTCTGTTATTTTCAAATTGAAGGGAATTTTAGTAATTAATAATTAATATTTATGTCTGGGTTAATTGGTAAAAAAATCGGCATGACTAGTATTTTCGACGAAAACGGGAAAAACATTCCTTGTACAGTAATCGAAGCTGGACCATGTGTTGTTACCCAAGTCAGAACCAACGAGGTTGACGGGTATGAAGCGTTGCAACTTGGTTTCGATGACAAAAACGAGAAACATTCTACTAAAGCTGCTTTAGGGCACTTTAAAAAAGCTGGAACTGTTGCTAAGAAAAAAGTCGTTGAATTCCAAGATTTTGCAACTGAGCAAAAATTAGGAGATCTTATTGATGTTTCTATTTTTGAAGAAGGAGAGTTTGTAGATGTGCAAGGTGTGTCTAAAGGTAAAGGTTTTCAAGGTGTTGTTAAACGTCACGGTTTTGGTGGGGTTGGACAAGCTACACATGGTCAGCACAACCGTTTAAGAGCGCCAGGTTCTGTAGGAGCATCTTCTTATCCATCTAGAGTGTTCAAAGGAATGCGTATGGCTGGAAGAATGGGAGGAGATAATGTAAAAGTTCAAAACCTTAGAGTTTTAAAAGTAGTTGCTGAAAAGAATCTACTTGTTGTTAAAGGATGTATTCCAGGACACAAAAACTCTTACGTAATCATTCAGAAGTAATGGAAGTAAAAGTATTAGATTTCAACGGAAAAGATACTGGAAGAAAAGTTCAACTTTCTGATTCAGTATTCGCAATTGAACCAAACAATCACGCAGTATATCTTGATGTTAAGCAATATCTTGCTAATCAAAGACAAGGTACTCATAAAGCTAAAGAAAGAGCTGAAGTAACTGGAAGTACGCGTAAGATTAAAAAACAAAAAGGTACGGGTACGGCTCGTGCGGGAAGTGTTAAGAATCCTTTGTTTAAAGGTGGAGGAACAGTTTTCGGGCCAAGACCAAGAAGTTATTCATTCAAATTGAATAAAAACTTAAAAAGATTGGCTAGAAAATCAGCTTTCTCTATCAAAGCAAAAGAATCAAATATTATCGTTCTTGAAGACTTTAATTTTGAAGCGCCAAACACTAAAAATTTCATTAACGTTTTGAAAGCTTTAGGGTTAGAAAATAAAAAATCTCTATTTGTGTTGGGTGAGTCAAATAAAAATGTATATTTGTCGTCACGCAATTTAAAGGCTTCTAATGTCGTAACTAGCTCAGAATTAAGCACTTACGCAATATTAAACACTAATAATTTAGTGCTTTTGGAGGGTTCTTTAGAGTTAATTGAAGAAAATTTAAGTAAATAATAGGAGTATGAGTATCATAATTAGACCTATAGTAACTGAAAAAGTAACCAAAGAAAGTGAAGTTCTTAACCGCTTCGGATTCGTTGTTGACAAAAAAGCAAACAAAGTTCAAATTAAGAAAGCTGTTGAAGCTGCTTATGGAGTAACTATCGTTTCTGTTAACACAATGAATGTGAGACCAGACAGATCTACTAAATACACTAAAAGTGGTTTAATCAGTGGAAAGACAAATGCAATTAAAAAAGCAATTGTTCAAGTACAAGAAGGAGAAACAATTGATTTTTACAACAATATCTAAGATAGAAAAATGTCAGTAAGAAAATTAAAACCTATTACCCCGGGTCAGCGATTTAGAGTTGTGAATGGTTATGACGCTATTACAACTGATAAGCCGGAACGCTCTTTGATAGCGCCGATAAAAAACTCAGGAGGTAGAAATAGTCAAGGAAAGATGACCATGCGTTATACGGGTGGTGGTCACAAGCAGAGATATCGTATTATTGATTTCAAAAGAACTAAAGATGGAATTCCAGCTACAGTGAAATCAATCGAATACGATCCAAATCGTACTGCGTTTATCGCTTTATTAGCTTATGCTGATGGAGAGAAAACTTATATTATCGCTCAAAATGGATTGAAAGTTGGTCAGAAATTAGTTTCTGGTCCAGAATCTCAACCAGAGATTGGTAATACTTTACCTTTAAGCAGAATTCCTCTTGGAACTGTTATATCTTGTATTGAGTTACGTCCAGGACAAGGAGCTGTAATTGCTCGTTCAGCTGGAACTTTTGCTCAGTTAATGGCAAGAGACGGGAAATACGCAACAATTAAAATGCCATCTGGAGAGACAAGATTAATCTTGTTGACTTGTTCGGCTACAATTGGAGCTGTTTCTAACTCTGACCACCAATTAGTTGTATCTGGTAAAGCAGGTAGAACAAGATGGTTAGGAAGAAGACCTAGAACTAGACCAGTAGCGATGAACCCAGTTGATCACCCTATGGGAGGTGGTGAAGGACGTTCTTCTGGAGGGCACCCACGTTCAAGAAACGGATTGCCAGCTAAAGGTTACAGAACTCGTTCTAAGAAAAACCCGAGTAACAAGTATATCGTAGAACGTAGAAAGAAATAATAAGATATGGCACGTTCATTAAAAAAAGGACCTTTCGTTCATTATAAATTAGACAAGAAAGTTCAAGAAAACGTAGAAAGTGGTAAAAATAGTGTAGTTAAGACTTGGTCTAGAGCTTCTATGATTACTCCGGATTTCGTTGGACAAACTATCGCAGTTCATAACGGTCGTCAATTTGTACCAGTTTACGTAACAGAAAATATGGTAGGTCACAAATTAGGAGAGTTTTCGCCAACTAGATCTTTTAGAGGTCATGCTGGAGCAAAAAATAAAGGTAAAAAATAAAAGAAGCAATGGGAGTTCGTAAAAGAGAAACAGCAGATGCGAGAAAAGAGGCTAATAAGTCTATCGCTTTCGCAAAATTGAATAACTGCCCTACTTCACCTAGAAAAATGCGCTTAGTAGCGGACTTGGTAAGAGGTCAGAAGGTAGAAAGAGCACTTAACATCTTAAGATTCAGTTCTAAAGAAGCTTCAAGAAAATTAGAAAAACTATTATTATCTGCAATCAACAACTGGGAGCAAAAAAATAGTGAAGGTAATTTAGAAGAAGCTGGATTATTTGTTAAAGAGATCAGAGTAGATGGTGGAATGATGTTAAAAAGACTTCGTCCAGCTCCACAAGGTCGTGCACACAGAATAAGAAAACGTTCTAATCACGTAACAATCGTGCTTGGAGCTATCAATAACACACAAAGCAATTCTTAAGCAGCATGGGACAAAAGACAAATCCAATTGGAAATAGACTTGGTATCATCAGAGGATGGGACTCAAACTGGTATGGTGGAAATGATTACGGCGATAAATTAGCTGAAGATCACAAAATCAGAAAGTATATCCACGCTCGTTTATCAAAAGCTAGTGTATCTAAAGTAATCATCGAGAGAACTTTAAAGCTTGTAACCGTTACTATCACTACTGCTAGACCTGGTATCATTATCGGAAAAGGAGGACAAGAGGTAGACAAGTTAAAAGAGGAACTTAAGAAAGTTACTGATAAAGAGGTTCAAATTAACATCTTTGAAATTAAAAGACCTGAGTTAGATGCTTATCTTGTGGCGACAAGCATCGCTCGTCAAATCGAAAGCCGTATTTCTTACAGACGTGCAATCAAAATGGCTATTGCTGCTTCTATGCGTATGAACGCTGAAGGTATCAAAGTTTTGATTTCTGGTCGTTTGAATGGTGCTGAGATGGCACGTTCTGAAGGTTTCAAAGAAGGTAGAATTCCTCTATCAACTTTCAGAGCTGATATTGATTATGCTTTGGCTGAAGCTCACACTACTTACGGTAGAATGGGTATCAAAGTATGGATCATGAAAGGTGAAGTTTATGGAAAGAGAGATCTTTCTCCACTTGCTGGAATGGATAAAAAACAATCTGGTACTGGCGGTGGTAAAGGTGGAGATGCCCCTAGAGGTAAATCTAACTTTAATAAAGGTGGAAAACCAGACGCTCGCAAAAGAAAGTAAATTTTTAAACTAAAGAAAAATGTTACAGCCTAAAAGAACAAAATACCGTAAGGTACAAAAAGGTAGAATGAAGGGTAACTCTCAAAGAGGGCATGAACTTTCAAATGGAATGTTTGGTATTAAATCTGTGCATGAAGATGGAATGTTCTTAACTTCACGTCAAATCGAAGCTGCACGTATCGCTGCAACTCGTTACATGAAGAGAGAAGGACAATTGTGGATTAAAATTTTCCCAGACAAACCTATCACTAAGAAACCTCTTGAAGTACGTATGGGTAAAGGTAAAGGAGCAGTTGAATATTGGGCTGCTGTTGTTAAACCAGGAAGAATTATGTTTGAAGTTGGAGGGGTTCCATTGTCAGTTGCAAAAGAGGCTTTGCGTCTTGCAGCTCAAAAACTTCCAGTAAAAACTAAGTTCGTCGTTGCTAGAGATTTCGAAGCATAATTTATATTTATTATGAAACAATCAGAAATAAAAGATCTTTCTGCAGCGGAGTTGCAAGAAAAGCTTAGTCAAACTAAGAAAGTATATGCTGACCTAAAAATGGCTCACGCTATTTCTCCAATTGCTAACCCACTTCAAATTAGAAGCGTTAGAAGAACAGTTGCTAGATTAGCTACAGAGTTAACTAAAAGAGAGTTACAATAATTGTATTCTGCTGAAAGATGGAAGAAAAAAGAAATTTAAGAAAAGAAAGAATAGGTGTTGTTACTTCAAATAAGATGGATAAATCTATCGTTATTTCAGAAGTAAGAAAAGTAAAACACCCATTATACGGTAAGTTCGTGTTGAAAACTAAGAAATACGTTGCACACGACGAAACAAACGACTGTAACATTGGTGATACTGTAAGAATTAGCGAAACGCGTCCTTTAAGTAAAACGAAATGTTGGAGATTAGTTGAAATCTTAGAAAGAGCTAAATAATTATGGTACAACAAGAATCAAGACTAAAAGTAGCAGATAACACGGGAGCTAAAGAAGTTTTAACTATTCGTGTTTTAGGAGGTACTAAAAGAAGATATGCCTCTGTTGGTGACAAAATTGTAGTTTCTATCAAAGATGCAACTCCAAACGGAAACGTAAAAAAAGGAGCGGTTTCAACTGCAGTTGTTGTGCGTACTAAAAAAGAAGTGAGAAGAGCTGATGGTTCTTATATCCGTTTCGATGACAATGCATGTGTTCTTTTGAATGCTGCAGGGGAAATGAGAGGAACTCGTGTTTTTGGTCCGGTAGCAAGAGAACTTCGTGAAAAACAATTCATGAAAATTGTATCATTAGCACCAGAAGTGCTTTAATTCGTTTTAAGATGATAAAGCTAAAAATAAAATCAGGAGATATCGTAAGAGTTATTGCTGGAGACCATAAAGGTGCTGAAGGTAAAGTTTTACGTGTTTACCGTGAAAAAAACAAAGCGATCGTTGAAGGTGTAAACCTGGTTTCAAAACATACTAAACCAAGTGCTAAAAACCCTCAAGGTGGTATCGTTAAGAAAGAGGCTTCTATTCAAATTTCTAACATTGCTTTAATTGATCCTAAAACTAAGGAAACGACTAGAGTAGGTATTAGAGTAGAAGGAGATAAGAAAGTAAGATTTTCAAAAAAATCTAATCAAGTACTATAGTAATGGCATATACACCTAGACTAAAAGAAGAATATAAGAGTAGAGTAATCTCTGCTCTTAAAGAAGAGTTCGGATATACAAACGTAATGCAAGTTCCTAAACTTGAAAAAATCGTTTTGAGCCGTGGAGTTGGTGCAGCTGTATCTGATAAAAAACTTATTGACTATGCAGTTGATGAGTTAACTAAGATCACTGGACAAAAAGCAGTATCTACAATTTCTAAGAAAGACGTTGCGTCTTTCAAATTAAGAAAAGGGATGCCTATTGGAGCAAAAGTTACTTTACGTGGAGAAAGAATGTATGAGTTTTTAGATAGACTTATTACTTCTGCTTTACCACGTGTTAGAGATTTTGGTGGTATTAAAGCTACTGGTTTCGACGGAAGAGGTAACTACAATCTTGGAGTTTTAGAGCAAATCATTTTCCCAGAAATTGATATTGACAAAGTAAACAAAATTTCAGGAATGGATATTACATTTGTTACTACTGCAAAAACAGACAAGGAAGCAAAGTCATTATTGGCTGAATTAGGATTACCTTTTAAAAAGAATTAAGACATGGCTAAAGAATCAATGAAAGCCCGCGAGGTGAAAAGAGAGAAAACGGTAGCTAAGTATGCTGAAAAGAGAAAAGCTTTATTAGAAGCTGGAGACTATGAAGGTTTACAAAGATTACCTAAAAATGCTTCACCTGTTCGTTTACACAATCGTTGCAAATTAACTGGAAGACCAAGAGGTTATATCCGTCAATTCGGAATCTCTCGTGTAACTTTCCGTGAAATGGCTAACAATGGATTAATTCCAGGTGTAAAAAAAGCCAGCTGGTAATTTAAAAAGTTTATAAATTGATTAAAGGTTCAGGAAGCGGGTGCTTCCTGAAAACCATAATCGCAATCAAATACATATGTATACAGATCCTATTGCAGATTATTTGACTAGAGTTCGTAACGCTGTGGCTGCAAACCACAAAGTTGTTGAAATTCCAGCTTCTAATCTTAAAAAAGAAATAACTAAGATCTTATTCGATCAAGGTTATATCTTAAGTTACAAATTTGAGCAGAACACAGTTCAAGGTTCTATCAAAATTGCTTTAAAGTATGATAAAGATACTAAAGAGCCTGTAATTAAAGATATCCAAAGAATTAGTAAACCTGGTTTACGTAAGTACGCAGGTGCTGCCAAATTACCAAGAATCCTTAACGGATTAGGAATTGCTATTGTTTCTACATCAAAAGGTTTGATGACAGGAAAACAAGCTAAGCAATTAAATGTAGGTGGTGAAGTAATTTGTTACGTATACTAATTTTAAACACTAGATAAGATGTCAAGAATAGGTAAAAGCCCAATTGTAATCCCTGCTGGTGTAACTGTAGAAGTTAAAGACGGTATTATTACAGTAAAAGGAAAAAAAGGTCAACTAGTTCAGGAGTTTTCGGACGTAAATGTAACTGTTGAAGGCGATCAAGTTTTAGTTGAAAGATCGTCTGATCATAAAGACCATAGAGCAAAACACGGATTATTCAGATCTTTGATCAGTAATATGGTTGTTGGTGTATCTGAAGGTTTCACAAAAGAACTAGAATTAGTTGGAGTTGGTTATAGAGCTTCAAACCAAGGACAAAAATTAGATTTAGCTCTTGGATATTCTCACAATATTGTTTTAGAAATTGCTCCAGAAGTAAGTTTAGAAACAATATCTGAAAAAGGTAAGAACCCAATCGTAAAATTAACATCATTTGATAAACAACTTTTAGGGCAAGTTGCTGCGAAAATCAGAGGTTTCCGTAAGCCAGAGCCGTACAAAGGAAAAGGTGTTAAATTTGTGGGTGAAGTATTAAGAAGAAAAGCAGGTAAATCAGCTTAAAATATAAGATTATGTCATTAACAAAATCTGAAAGAAGACAGAGAATTAAATTCAGAATTAGAAAAACGATTAGTGGTTCTGCTGCTAAGCCAAGATTGTCTGTATTTAGAAGTAACAAAGAAATTTACGCTCAACTTATTGATGATGTAAATGGAGTTACTATATTAGCTGCATCTTCAAGAGAAAAAGAAATAGCAAAAGGTACTAACGTTGAAATCGCTGCCGCTGTTGGAAAACTAGTTGCAGAGAAAGCGTTAAAAGCTGGGATAGATAGCATCACTTTTGATAGAGGTGGATATTTATATCACGGTCGTATTAAATCATTAGCAGAAGGCGCAAGAGCCGCTGGACTTAAATTCTAATATATTATGTCTAAATACAAAAATGTAGAATTGGTAAAACCTAGTGGTCTTGAACTTAAAGATCGTCTAGTTAGTGTAAATCGTGTTACTAAAGTTACAAAAGGAGGTAGAGCTTTTGGTTTTTCTGCTATTGTAGTTGTAGGTGATGAAAACGGAGTAGTTGGTCACGGATTAGGAAAATCTAAAGACGTTTCTGAAGCAATTGCGAAAGCAGTAGAAGATGCAAAGAAAAACTTAGTTAGAATTCCTTTGAATGGACAATCTGTTCCTCACGAACAAAAAGGTAAATTTGGTGGTGCACGTGTATTCTTAATTCCTGCCTCTCATGGTACAGGAGTTATTGCTGGTGGAGCTGTTCGTTCAGTTCTTGAATCAGTAGGTATTCACGACGTATTATCTAAATCTCAAGGATCATCAAATCCTCATAACGTAGTTAAAGCAACTTTTGATGCTTTATTACAAATGAGAAGCGCTCATACTGTTGCAAAACAGAGAGGAGTTTCTTTAGAAAAAGTTTTTAAAGGTTAATCAAGGAAATTATGGCTAAATTATTAGTAAAACAAGTAAGAAGCAAGATCAACTGTCCTCTTTCTCAAAAGAGAGGTTTAGAAGCTTTAGGTCTACGTAAATTAGGACAAGTTGTGGAGCATGAGTCAAATCCTGCTATCCTTGGGATGATAAACAAAGTTAAACACTTAGTTTCTGTAGAAGAAGCTAAATAACAAATACTGTTATGAATTTAAGTAACTTACAGCCTGCTGAAGGATCAACGCACAATCAAAATAAAAGAGTAGGTAGAGGAGAAGGTTCTGGAAAAGGTGGCACTGCTGCAAGAGGTCACAAAGGGGCTAAATCTCGTTCTGGTTATTCTAAAAAGATTGGTTTTGAGGGTGGACAAATGCCACTTCAAAGACGTGTTCCTAAGTTTGGTTTCAAAAACATCAATCGTAAAGAATACGAAGGTGTTAATTTAGATACGCTTCAATTATTAGTAGACAATGGTGTGATTACTGATTCTGTTTCTATGACAGATTTCGTAGCTAATCGTCTAGCTTCAAAAAATGAAATCGTTAAGATTTTAGGTAGAGGTGAATTGAAAGCAAAATTAAAAGTAACTGCCCACAAATTTACTGCTACTGCAAAAGCTGCTATTGAAGCTGCTGGTGGTGAAGCTGTAACTATATAACTTATCTATTAAGATGAAGAAATTTATTGAATCACTAAGTAATGTTTGGAAAATCGAAGAACTGAAAAACAGAATCTTAATTACATTAGGATTGCTTTTAGTATATCGTTTTGGTGCACACGTTACGCTTCCTGGAATTGACGCAACTCAATTAACAGGTTTAGCGGGACAAACTAAAAATGGTTTAGGATCTATCCTAGACATGTTTACTGGGGGTGCTTTCTCTAAAGCTTCAGTTTTTGCTTTAGGTATCATGCCTTATATTTCTGCATCTATTGTTGTTCAGTTAATGGGAATTGCTATTCCTTATTTGCAAAAACTTCAAAACGATGGAGAAAGTGGTAGAAAAAAGATTAATCAAATCACTCGTTGGTTGACTATAGCTATTACACTGGTTCAAGGTCCAACTTATATCTATAATTTATACAGAACATTGCCTGGTAGTGCTTTTCTACTAGGCTTTAATTCACCAGAATTTTTGTTCTCGTCAGTTATCATTTTAGTTACAGGTACAATTTTTGCTATGTGGCTTGGTGAGAAAATTACAGATAAAGGTATTGGAAATGGAATTTCATTATTAATCATGGTTGGTATCTTAGCTCGTTTACCACAAGCTTTTATTCAAGAGTTTACAACGAGAGTTACCAATAACAATGGTGGTCCAATGTTGTTAGTTATTGAAATTATTGTGTGGTTATTAGTAATCATTTCTTGTGTATTGCTTACTATGGCAGTACGTAGAATCCCGGTTCAATACGCTCGTCGTACTACAACTGGTGATTACGAGCAAGATTTGGCAGGTGGTAATAGACAATGGATTCCTCTTAAGCTTAATGCTTCTGGAGTTATGCCTATCATTTTTGCTCAGGCAATTATGTTTATCCCTGCAGCTGTAGCTGGACTGTCTAAGTCAGATACATCACAATCAATTGTTGGTGCATTTAGTAATATGTTTGGTTTCTGGTATAATTTTGTTTTTGCAACTTTAATTATTGTATTTACATTCTTTTATACTGCAATCACTGTACCTACTAACAAAATGGCTGATGATTTAAAAAGAAGTGGTGGTTTTATTCCGGGAATTCGTCCAGGAGCTGAAACTTCAGATTTCTTAGATAAAGTGATGTCTTTAATAACTTTCCCAGGATCTTTATTCCTTGCTTTGATTGCTGTGTTCCCAGCTATTGTTGTAAGTATTATGGATGTACAACAATCTTGGGCGATGTTTTTTGGAGGTACCTCATTAATAATTATGGTTGGGGTTGCAATAGACACTATTCAACAAATCAATTCATACTTGTTAAACAAACATTATGATGGTTTAATGAAGACTGGTAAAAATAGAAAAGCAGTAGCTTAATATTATTTATGGCAAAACAATCAGCAATAGAACAAGACGGATCAATCATTGAAGCATTATCAAATGCTATGTTCCGTGTGGAGTTAGAAAATGGACATATAGTAATTGCTCATATTTCTGGAAAGATGCGAATGCATTATATCAAGTTATTACCTGGTGATAAAGTGAAATTGGAAATGAGCCCTTACGATTTGTCAAAAGCAAGAATTACTTATCGATATTAAAAGATATTCAGTATGAAAGTTAGAGCATCAGTAAAAAAGAGAAGTGCCGAGTGCATTATCGTGCGTAGAAAAGGAAGATTGTACGTGATAAACAAAAAGAATCCTAGATTTAAACAAAGACAAGGATAATTATGGCAAGAATAGCAGGGGTAGATATCCCAAAAAACAAAAGAGGTGTTATTGCACTTACCTACATCTTCGGATTAGGAAAAAGTAGAGCTATTGAGATTTTAGAGAAAGCTCAAGTTAGCCAGGATAAAAAAGTTCAAGATTGGAATGATGACGAGATCGGAGCGATTCGTGATGCTGTTTCATTTTACAAAATTGAAGGAGAATTACGTTCTGAAGTTTCTTTGAACATCAAACGTTTAATGGATATTGGTTGTTATAGAGGTATTCGTCATAGATCTGGTCTTCCATTAAGAGGTCAAAGAACTAAAAACAACTCTAGAACAAGAAAAGGAAAAAGAAAAACTGTTGCGAACAAGAAAAAAGCAACTAAATAATAAGTAATATGGCTAAAGCAACTGCAAAAAAACGTAAAGTTATCGTTGAATCAACGGGTGAAGCTCATATTTCTTCGACTTTCAACAATATTATCATTTCTTTGACAAATAAGAAAGGTGAAGTTATTGCTTGGTCTTCAGCTGGTAAAATGGGTTTCAGAGGTTCTAAAAAGAACACTCCGTACGCAGCTCAGATGGCAGCAGAAGATTGCAGCAAAGTAGCTCTTGAGGCAGGACTTAAAAAAGTAAAAGTTTATGTAAAAGGACCAGGTAACGGACGTGAGTCTGCTATTCGTTCTATTCATAACGGTGGAATTGAAGTTACTGAAATTATTGATGTTACTCCAATGCCACACAACGGATGTCGTCCTCCAAAAAGACGTAGAGTTTAATTTTTTATTTTTATAGTATAATCAAGGTAGAATATAGATTATCGGAGGATTAGACCTGAATTCATAATCTCTACCTTAAAATTTTTTTAAAATGGCAAGATATACTGGTCCAAAAACCAAAATCGCTCGTAAATTTGGCGAAGCAATCTTCGGAGATGATAAGTCTTTCGAAAAAAGAAATTACCCACCTGGACAACACGGGATGGCTAAGAAAAGAGGAAAAAAATCTGAATATGCTGTTCAATTAATGGAAAAGCAAAAAGCTAAATATTCTTATGGAATTTTAGAAAAACAATTCAGAAATTTATTCGAAAAAGCATCAGCTACTAAAGGTGTAACTGGTGAGGTTTTATTACAACTATGTGAAGCAAGATTAGATAATGTTGTTTTTAGAATGGGAATTGCTCCATCTAGAAGAGGTGCTCGTCAAATTGTATCTCACAGACACATTACTGTAAACGGAGAAGTTGTAAACATTCCTTCTTACCACCTAAAACCTGGTGATAAAGTTGCAGTTCGTGAAAAATCTAAATCTTTAGAAGCTATCGAGCGTTCTTTATCAAATTCAAGTCATGTTTATGAATGGATTACCTGGAACAATGATCTTAAAGAAGGAACTTTTGTTTCTGTACCTGCGAGACTTCAAATTCCAGAAAACATTAAAGAACAATTAATCGTAGAGTTGTACAACAAATAATAATTGACTTAGTCGAAATTTATGGCAATATTTAATTTTCAAAAGCCCGATAAAGTTATCATGATCGATTCAACCGATTTTGAAGGTAAATTTGAATTTAGACCTTTAGAACCTGGTTACGGATTGACAGTTGGTAATGCACTTAGAAGAGTTTTGCTTTCAGCGTTAGAAGGTTATGCAATTACATCTGTTCGTATCGAAGGTGTAGATCATGAGTTTTCTACTATTTCAGGTGTTGTTGAAGATGTTACCGAAATTATCCTTAATCTAAAACAAGTACGTTTTAAACGTCAGATCGAAGATATCGATAATGAATCAGTTACTATTTCTGTTTCTGGTAAAGATCAATTAACAGCAGGTGATTTTCAAAAATTTATCTCAGGTTTTCAAGTTTTGAATCCAGACCTTGTTATCTGTAATTTAGATTCTAAAATCAAATTGAACTTCGATTTAACAATCGAAAAAGGTAGAGGATACGTTCCTGCTGAAGAGAACAAAAAACAGAATGCTGCAATTGGAACGATTTTTACAGATTCTATTTTTACTCCGGTAAAAAATGTAAAATATGCAATCGAAAATTTCCGTGTAGAGCAAAAAACAGATTACGAAAAATTAGTTTTTGAAATCAAAACTGATGGATCTATTAATCCAAAAGATGCTCTTACTGAAGCTGCTAAAGTTTTAATTCACCATTTCATGTTGTTTTCTGATGAAAGAATTACACTTGAGGCTGACGAAATTGCACAAACAGAATCGTATGATGAAGAGTCATTGCATATGAGACAATTGCTTAAAACTAAGCTTGTTGATATGGATTTATCTGTAAGAGCATTAAATTGCTTGAAAGCGGCTGAAGTTGATACACTTGGTGATTTAGTATCGTTCAATAAAAATGACCTAATGAAATTCCGTAATTTCGGTAAAAAATCTTTAACTGAACTTGATGAACTTGTTGCAGTGAAGAATTTAACTTTCGGAATGGATTTAGCTAAATACAAACTAGATAAAGAATAATTCAATCCGCTTCGGCGGGTTAAATTTAAAATAGCAATGAGACACGGAAAAAAAATCAATCACTTAAGCAGACAGACTGGACATAGAAAAGCTATGTTAGCTAATATGGCTTGTTCTCTTATCGAGCACAAACGTATTAATACTACTGTTGCTAAAGCTAAAGCGCTTAAACAATTCGTTGAGCCTTTAATCACAAAATCAAAAGAAGATACGACTCACAATCGTCGTATTGTTTTTGCATACTTACGTAGCAAATATGCTGTAACTGATTTGTTCAGAGATGTAGCTGCTAAAGTAGGAGACCGTCCAGGAGGATACACTCGTATCATTAAAGTTGGAAATCGTTTGGGAGATAACGCTGATATGGCGATGATCGAACTTGTAGATTTCAATGAACTTTACAACGGAGGTAAAAAAGAAGTTAAAAAAGCTAAAAGCCGTCGTGGTGGTAAAGCTAAAAAAGCTGAAGGTACTGCTCCTGAAGCTCCTGCAGCTGAATCAGAATCGACTACTGAAGCTTCTGAATAATTATGAAAGTAATGATTCTATAGAAATCAAGGATAAGCTAATTTTTAGTTTATCCTTTTTTTTTGATTTTTTTAGAAAAGTAAAATTTAACTTATTTCATTGTCAAGGTTTTATTTTTATGAATGAAAATTTTAAAAAATCTTGGCAGCACTCTTTTAAAGAAGTAAATTTGCAAAATATCTAATTACAATGGAACTCTAAAAGTTTCATAATACGATTAAAAACAATACAAATTAAACAATGAAATACACAACACGACAAAGCGCCATTTTATTACTAAGCGATGGAACTATTTTTCATGGTAAATCTATCGGAATCAGCGGTAAAACTTTTGGTGAAGTTTGTTTTAATACTGGAATGACAGGATATCAGGAGATTTTTACAGATCCTTCTTATTTTGGACAAATTATGGTAACTACTAATCCACACATTGGTAATTATGGTGTGAATGATCTTGAAGTTGAATCAGAAGATGTAAAGATTGCTGGTTTAGTTTGTAAAAACTTTAGTTTTAATTATTCAAGAGTAGGTGCTTCTGGAAGTTTAGAAGATTATTTCGCTAAACAAAACTTAATTTGTATTTCAGATGTAGATACAAGAGCTCTTGTTAGTTATATCCGTGATAATGGTGCAATGAATGCTGTTATTTGTACAGATGGAACTTCAATTGAGGATTTGAAAAAAGAATTAGCGAATGTTCCAAACATGGAAGGTTTAGAATTAGCTTCAAAAGTTTCTACTAAAGAACCATATTTTGTTGGAGATGAAAATGCATCATATAGAATTTCTGCACTTGATCTAGGCATTAAGAAAAACATTTTAAGAAACTTTGCAAAGAGAGACTGTTACATTAAAGTTTTTCCATACGATGCTACTTACGAAGATTTGAATTCATTTAATCCAGATGGATTTTTCTTGTCGAATGGACCTGGAGATCCGGATCCATTACATGGAGTAATTGAAGTTGCTAAAAAAATCATTGCTGATGACAGACCTTTGTTCGGAATTTGTTTAGGACACCAAATTATTGCTTTGGCAAATGGAGTACAGACTTATAAAATGTTTGGAGGACATAGAGGTATTAATCACCCTGTAAAAAATCTTTTAACGGGTAAAGGTGAAATTACTTCTCAAAATCATGGTTTTGCTGTAAAGAGAGAGGCTTTGGAAGGTCATCCGGAATTAGAGCTTACACATATACATTTAAATGATGATACTGTTGCAGGTATGAGAATGAAAAACAAGAATTGTTTTTCAGTACAATATCACCCAGAAGCAAGTCCGGGACCTCACGATTCGTCATATTTATTTGATCAATTTGTTGAGAATATAAAACTAGCTGTGTCTAAAACGATGTAGTTAATAAATAAAGGTGTTTAGTAGAGAAAATGCGTTTTTAATATTAAATATTTTTATAATTTCGAAAAAAAATCTATAATCTATTAATAAAAAACAAAAATAATGAGTATTATAATTAAAGTTCACGCAAGACAAATTTTGGATTCCAGAGGAAATCCTACTATCGAGGTTGATGTAGTAACTGAAAACGGAGTTTTAGGTAGAGCTGCTGTTCCATCTGGAGCATCAACTGGAGAGCACGAAGCTGTTGAATTACGTGACGGAGGTAAAGCTTATCTTGGAAAAGGAGTTTTAAATGCAGTGAACAATGTAAATACTGTTATTGCTGAAGAATTAGTTGGAACTTCTGTTTTTGAACAAAACACTATTGATCAATTAATGATCGATTTAGATGGAACTCCAAATAAATCTAAATTAGGAGCTAATGCAATTTTAGGAGTTTCTTTAGCTGCTGCTAAAGCTGCTGCAAACGAATTAGGATTGCCTTTATACAGATATGTAGGTGGAGTTTCTGCTAATACATTACCTGTTCCAATGATGAATATCATCAATGGTGGTTCTCACTCTGATGCACCTATTGCATTCCAGGAATTTATGATTTTCCCTGTAAAAGCTACTTCTTTTACACATGCTATGCAAATGGGAACTGAAATTTTCCACAGCTTGAAAAAAGTATTACATGATAGAGGTTTAAGTACAGCTGTTGGTGATGAAGGAGGTTTTGCTCCAAACTTAGCTGGTGGTACTGAAGATGCTTTAGATACTATTAAATTAGCAGTTGAAAAAGCAGGATATACTTTCGGTGACGAAATTATGATTGCTCTTGATTGTGCCGCTTCTGAATTTTATGTTGATGGTAAATACGACTACACTAAATTCGAAGGAGAAACTGGAAAAATCAGAACATCTGCTGAACAAGCTGATTATTTAGCTGAACTTGCAGCTAAATATCCAATTATTTCTATCGAAGATGGTATGTATGAAGATGACTGGGATGGATGGAAAGCTTTAACTGAAAAAATTGGAAATAAAGTACAATTAGTAGGTGATGATTTGTTTGTTACTAATGTTGCTCGTTTGTCAACTGGTATCGAAAAAGGAATCGCAAATTCAATCTTGGTAAAAGTTAACCAAATTGGAACTTTAACAGAAACAATTGCTGCTGTAAACATGGCTAAAAATGCTGGTTATACATCTGTAATGTCTCACCGTTCAGGAGAAACTGAAGATAATACAATTGCAGACTTAGCGGTTGCGTTAAACTGTGGGCAAATTAAAACAGGTTCTGCTTCTCGTTCTGATCGTATGGCAAAATACAATCAGTTATTAAGAATTGAAGAAGAATTAGGAAGTACAGCTTATTTTCCTGGTTTAAATGCTTTTAAGATTAAATAATCATAAGAGTTATATTAAGATAAACCATTCGTTTTCTAACGAATGGTTTTTTTTTGGAGTTTTAACAAATTCATAGCAGTATTCTTTTTTTAATTAGTCTTAAATTCATTAGATTTGGTAAATTATTATTTAAAGAATTATTTCCAATTATATTATGTCAAAAATAGCTACATTAGAAATAGATGGTAAAAAGATTGAACTTCCAGTAATCACAGGAAGCGAAAACGAATCAGCTATCGATATTAACAAATTACGTGATTTAACAGGTGTTATTACTATTGATCCAGGTTATAAAAATTCAGGATCTTGTACAAGTGAAATCACTTTCTTGGATGGAGAAGAAGGAATTTTACGTTACAGAGGGTATTCAATCGAAGATTTAGCAGAAAAAGCTAGTTTCTTAGAAGTTTCATACCTTTTGATTTTTGGAGAATTGCCAACTGCGGCACAATTAGAAGATTTTGAAAATAATATTAGAAAACATTCTTTGGTAAACGAAGAAATGAAAAATATTATTGACGGTTTTCCAAAAACAGCTCACCCAATGGGCGTTTTATCTGCTTTAACAAGTGCTTTGACAGCATTTAATCCAAAAGCGGTAAATGTTGATAATGAAAAAGAAATGTACGAAGCTATTTGTAAAACAATGGCAAAGTTTCTTGTGATTGCGACTTGGACTTATAGAAAATCTATGGGTTATCCGTTAAACTACTATGATAATACAAAAGGATATGTTGAGAGCTTTATGCAATTAATGTTTAAATTGCCAACAGGTCCTTACGCAGCAAATCCGGTTATTGTTAATGCTTTAGATAAATTATTTATTCTTCATGCAGATCATGAACAAAACTGTTCTACTTCGACAGTAAGAATGGTAGGTTCTTCTCATGCTGGTTTATTTGCTTCAGTTTCTGCAGGAGTTTCTGCTTTATGGGGACCACTTCATGGTGGTGCAAACCAAGCGGTACTTGAAATGTTAGAAGAAATTAATAAAGACGGTGGAGATACTGATAAATTCTTAGCAAAAGCGAAAGATAAAAATGATCCATTCCGTTTAATGGGATTCGGACACAGAGTTTATAAAAACTTTGATCCAAGAGCCAAAATCATCAAAAAAGCAGCAACTGAAGTTTTAGAAACTTTAGGTGTTGAAGATCCAATTTTAGATATTGCAAGAAAATTAGAAAAGGCAGCTCTTGAAGATGATTACTTCAAATCAAGAAATTTATATCCAAACGTTGATTTCTATTCTGGAATTATCTACAGAGCATTGGGAATTCCAACTGATATGTTTACTGTAATGTTTGCTATCGGAAGATTACCAGGCTGGATCGCACAATGGAAAGAAATGCGTGAAAATAAAGAGCCAATTGGAAGGCCAAGACAAATTTATACTGGACATCCTTTAAGAGAGTTCAAGTCTAATAAATAAAAAACGAAAGCTTCACTTAACTGTGAAGCTTTTTTTATATTTGCTCAAAATATATAATGTTATGTTGCAATTAAATGTAAAGAACGAAACATCTAGGCTTCGGACTGTTGTTTTGGGTTCTGCCGTTCATAATGGGCCAACTCCTACAATTGATGAAGCCTATGATCCTAAATCGTTGGAACATATTAAAGCAGGAACATATCCAATAGAAAAAGATATGGTTGCTGAAATGGATGCTTTTAATGCTGTTTTTCAAAAGTATAATGTGACGGTTTATCGTCCTGAGTTGATCGAAAATTACAATCAGATTTTTGCAAGAGATATAGGATTTGTAATTGATGATGTTTTTGTAAAATCGAATATTCTGCCAGATCGCGAACGCGAATTAGATGCAATTCAATATGTTATTGATCAAATCAATCCAATAAAAGTAGTACGTCCACCGGAAGAAGTTCATATTGAAGGCGGTGATGTCATGCTTTGGAATGATCATATTTTTATTGGTACTTACAAAGGAAGCGACTATAAAGATTACATTACGGCCAGAACAAATATGCATGGTGTAAATTATATTAAAGAATTATTCCCAAATAAAATTGTAAAAGAATTTGATTTAGTTAAATCTAAATTAGAAGCGCGTGATAATGCACTGCATTTAGACTGCTGTTTTCAACCTGTTGGGAAAGATAAAGGCATTATCTATAAAAGAGGTTTTCGTGAAGAGGCAGATTATTTGTATTTAGTTAAGCTTTTTGGAAAGGAAAATTTATTCCATATAGAAAGAGAAGAAATGTACAATATGTTTTCGAATGTCTTTTCGATCGATACAAATGTTGTTGTTTCTGAAAAGAACTTCACTCGTTTAAATAATTGGCTTCGTGCAAAAGGTTTTACAGTGGAAGAGATTCCGTATGCAGAAATAGCAAAACAAGAAGGGTTGTTAAGATGTTCAACTTTGCCGTTAATTAGAGACTAAAAATAGTTTTTAGTTTCAAGTTTCAGGTTTCAAGTTTGTAAAAGACGTGAAACCTGAAACTTGAAACCTGAAACAAAAAATATAAAAGATGAAACAAACTACAAATGCAATCGTAATGATACGGCCAGTTGCTTTCAGAATGAATGAGCAGACTGCTGTAAATAATTATTACCAAAAAGTATTAGATGGATTATTGCCTAGTACTGTGAATGCAAAAGCACAACAAGAATTTGACACTTTTGTTGAAAAACTAAGAGCAGTAGGTGTTGATGTTACCGTAATCGAAGATACTTTGGAAACAGATACGCCAGATAGTATTTTTCCAAACAACTGGGTTTCTTTTCATGAAAATGGAGATGTAGCACTTTATCCAATGTTTGCTGAAAATCGTCGTCAGGAACGTCGAGAAGATATTTTAGATACACTAGAAGAAAAAGGTTTCGAAATTTCTAATATAATGGATTATACATCTGCAGAAGATGATGGGTATTTTTTAGAAGGAACCGGAAGTTTGCTTTTGGATCGTGCTAATGCAAAAGCATATTGTGCTCTATCACCTCGTGCAGATGAAGAATTATTTATAGAATTCTGCGAAGATTTTGATTATGCTCCGGTAATTTTTGAAGCTTTTCAAACAGTTGACGGCGAAAGAAAACTAATATATCATACCAATGTTATGATGTGTTTAGGAGAAACATTTGCTGTTATTTGTGCAGATTGTATTGATGATAAAAAAGAAAGAAAAATGGTTTTAGATAATCTGAAAGATGATAAAAAAGAAATCATTTTAATTACAGAAGATCAAGTAAATAATTTTGCTGGTAATATGTTGGAAGTTCGCGGGACAAACGATAAAAAATATATTGTTATGAGTGCGTCAGCTCACCAAAGTTTAACTCCTAAACAAGTTCAGCAGTTAGAGAAACATGCAGAGATTTTGAGTTCTAGTTTAGATACTATTGAAGCCTGTGGCGGCGGAAGTGCAAGATGTATGATGGCTGAAGTATTTTTGCCAAGAAATTAAGATTTTATATAAAATTAAAAGGGGATAGAAACATTAGTTTTATCCCCTTTTTTTGTTTTTTTTAAAGATAACTACATTAAGTTTCCTTTTATGATATTTACAATCGAGCTTACAATGTATTGAATTCCAATAGAGATTACAATAAAGCCAACAATTCTTGAAATAGCAACAATTCCAGAGGCACCTAAAATTCTTGCTAGATAATGTGCACTTTTTAGAATAACAAAAATTACAACAGCTATTGCTAAAATAGCAAGACAAGAAAAAAGGATTTCTTCCATCTGATGATGTTCCTGATAAAACGCAATTAACAAAGAAATTGATCCGGGGCCGGCAAGCATCGGAATTGCTAATGGAGTTAAAGCAATGTCGTTTCTTTGTTGTGCTTCGTTTTCAATTTTTTTATTGATACCTCGCTTCTTATTGAATTTACCAGAAAGTAACGAAAAACCAGAATTTACAATTACAATTCCGCCGGCGATTCGAAGTGCATCAATACTGATTCCGAAAAAAGTTAAAACATATTGGCCAATGAAATAAGAAACTAATAAAATAATACCAACATTTATGGCTGTCCATAAAGAAATTCTCGAACGTTCTTTTTGTGAATCATGCTGTGTTAATCCAACAAAAATTGGTACTGTTCCAATTGGATTTAGTACTGAGAAAAGAGCGGCAAATAGGTAAATAAATAAATCCATGAAATATTGGTTAGTAAAGTAAAAATAATCAAATTTTAATAGCTGCATACAAATAAATATTATCATATTGTTTTTTACAGTCAATATTCTAAATTAATAAGATAAGTTAAACTTATGCTTTTTAACTACTTTTGTAGAATATTCTAAAATGATGAAAAACAAAAAAACTTTGTTGCTTGGTGCAACAACAAAAACGGATCGTTATGCTTTTAGAGCTATTAATGCATTAACTCAAAAAGGGCATACTGTTATTGCTATTGGGCAAAATACCGGAGAAGTAGCAGGAGTAAAAATTCATACAAAAGCAATTCCAGTTAAAAATATTGATACAGTTACCTTATATTTAAATCCTACTCGTCAGCGTGATTATTATAATTACATCATTGAAGCACAGCCAAAAAGAGTGATTTTTAATCCGGGAACAGAAAATCCTGAGTTGTATCAATTATTAGAGTTAAATAATATTGAAGCAGAAGTGGCTTGCACTTTGGTACTATTGGCGACAAATCAATATTAATTTTCTAGCTTTATCTTAATTTGTTTTGCAGTGGTAAAAAGTTAGTATTGATATTGTAAAATAATATCACTTTAGTTTGAATTAATTATAACATTTTGTCTTTCTTAAGTATTGATTTTAGATGTATCAAAACTTCTGGTAGCATTAAAAGTATTACTTTTGTCATCATGGAATTTTCATCAAAATTAATAGAAAAAGCAGTCAATGAAATGTCGCAATTACCTGGGATTGGTAAGCGTACGGCATTGCGATTGGTATTACATTTATTAAAACAGCCAAAAGAACAAACAGGATTTTTGTCACAGGCACTTTTAAATATGCGTGAGGATATTAAATTCTGTGAAAACTGTCACAATATTTCAGATACTAAAGTTTGTGAAATTTGCGCAAATTCAGTTAGAAATCATCAAACAATTTGTGTTGTCGAAGATATTCGAGATGTCATGGCAATTGAAAATACAGGACAATATAAAGGAATTTATCATGTTTTAGGAGGTAAGATTTCACCAATTGAAGGAGTTGGTCCGAGTCAGCTGAATATTTCAAGCTTAGTTGAAAAAGTAAAATCAGGAAAAGTGATTGAAATTATATTTGCACTAAGTTCTACAATGGAAGGGGATACGACCAATTTTTATATTTATAAACAAATTGCCGAATCAGAAATTATAATTTCGACTATCGCAAGAGGGATTTCTGTTGGAGATGAATTAGAATATGCTGATGAAATTACCCTTGGACGAAGCATTCTTCATCGAGTTCCATTCGAAAAAACTTTCAAAAACAATTAAATAAGATCAAATAACATATAGATTTCCTGAAGATTAAAGGAAAAGCTATATTTGCCGTAAAATTTCACAAATGACCAAAAACTGTTTTTATATACTTTTAACGATTAGCACATTATTTACGTCTTGTATACCAGTAAAAGATCTCACATATCTGCAAGATAAAAATTCTTCAAGCGAACAAAATAGTATTGCTGCTGTAGAATCTAAACCATATAGACTTCAGGTAAATGATGTTTTAAGTATTAGTATAAAAGCGATTGATCCAAAACTTGTATCAATTTTTAATACAACAGAAAGCAGTACTGTTGCTAAATCAGAATCAACTTTATATTTTGATGGATTTACTGTAGATGATCACGGAAATATAAGGATGCCAATTTTAGGAGAAATTAATGTTATTGGTTACACCCTTGAAGAAGTTAGAATTAATATTGAGAAAAAGTTGCTTGAAGAACATTTTAAAAGTGAAGCTAATATATTTGTCACTGTAAAATTAGCAGGTTTTAGATATACTATAAATGGGGAAGTTGGAAGTACCGGTACAAAAACATTATTCCAAGAACGTGTAAATATTATGGAAGCGGTTGCAAATTCGGGAGATATTACTACTGTGGGGAATAGAAAAGCTGTGACAATTATTCGCCAAACACCAACAGGGGTTCAAATGCATGATATTGATCTTACAGATATTAATGTAATGAAATCACCTTATTATAATTTACAGCCAAATGATTATATATATGTTAAGCCATTAAAACAAAAAACTTGGGGGACTGGGCAGACAGGAATACAATCTATAGGTACTATTATAACTTTGTTGTCATTAGCAACAACGGTTTATTTGATAATTAGAAATTAAAACTTCAATCAAAAGATGTTAGATATAAAAGATTTTTCCATTTTTGAAAATCATTCAAATTTTGATTTTAAAGGGTTTTTGCTAAAAATTTTAAGTTATTGGAAATGGTTTTTAGCTAGTTTGCTAATTGCTTTTACTATTGCGTACCAGGTAAATATCCGCAAGGAAAAAATTTATGGAATGCAGACTATGATTTCTATAAAAGAAGAAAATAATCCTTTTTTTACTTCTAATACAAGTTTAGTATTTAATTGGGGCGGAGTTTCAGATCAGGTTAACGGAATTTCTACAATTTTACAATCAAGATCCCATAATGAACTTGTTGTAGATAAATTGCAATTTTATATCGATTACTTAGAACAAGGAAAATATAATTTAATAGATTCTTACGGAGCAGTTCCTTTTTACTTAGATATTGACAAAACAAAAGGACAAATTGCAGGCACTTTAGTTAAGATTGTATTTTTGAGTGAAAACGAATATCAAATAGAAATTCCATTTGAAACTAATTCGGTTTCGTTAATAACTTATTCTAATAATACTTATAGTAATACTTCTGTACAGCCTGTAACTTTTACTAAAAAATACAAAGTTGGAGAACAGGTTTCTTTGCCATTTTTAAATTGGAAATTGCAAATTAATGACAATCCAGGTTTTTATAAATGGAAAGAATATTTTGTTCGATTCAATGATTTTGATGGAACCGTTGCTCATTATCGAGGAATAAGTGTTGAAGGAGATAAAGGTTCGGGATCATTATTAACCTTAGGAATGCAAGGAACAAATAAGGCTAGAATGGTTGAATATTTGAACTCTACCGTAAAAATGTTAATGAAGATTCAGCTTGATGGTAAAAACCAATTTGCTACAAATACAATAAGATTTATTGATAGTACTCTTGTTGCTATGGAATCACAGCTAAAACAGACGGGAAACGAATTAAAAACTTTTAGAAAGGATAAAAATATATTTGAAATTGAAGATGGAGGATCTAAATTTTCGGATAAAATAATGAATTTTGATGTTGAAAAAGATCAGGTTACAAGAAAAATAGCTTATTATAATTCTCTAAAAAATTATCTAAACAATAGTGTGGATTATTCTAGGCTTCCAGCACCTTCTGTTGCAGGTATTGAAGATCCTAATATTGTATCAAGCGTCTCGAAACTTATTGCTCTTTCTACTCAAAGATCAGAAATGGCATATGCGGTAAAAAGTGATAAGATTTTTAAAGATTTTGATAACCAAATGCAAGCCGTAAAAAGCGTTTTATTAGAAAATATTGCATCTGCTAAAACATCTTTATTATATGATTTATCATTAGTGAATGCTAAAATTGGTCAGGCAGAAAGTACAGTTAGAAGGCTTCCAGAGGAACAACAAGAACTTTTAAAAATTAAAAGGAAATACGATTTAAGTGATAATATCTACACTGAATTTCTCCAGAAAAGAAATGAAGCAGAAATTGTAAAAGCTTCAAATTTATCAGACATTCACTTTATTGATCCGGCAAAAGATATAGGAGGAGGATTAATAGGGCCAAAGACTTCAGCAAATTATGTTTTAGCATTCTTTTTAGGAATATTGATTCCTCTAATGTTTGTGTTTGCTGTTTTTTTTATAAATGATTCCATACAAAATACGGATGATATTAGTAAACTGACCGAAATTCCAATAATTGGAGTAGTAGGATTCAATAAAGATGCAGGTAATTTAGCTGTATTTGATAAGCCTAAGTCTGCACTTTCTGAAGCTTTTAGAAGCATTCGTTCATCATTACAGTTTTTGTATAAAAGACAGCAATTGAGTGGATCAAAAACGTTAATGATTACATCTTCTATTAGTGGAGAGGGAAAAACTTTTTGCTCAATCAATATTGCTACAGTTTTTGCTTTAAGCGAGAAAAAAACTGTAATTGTTGGTTTGGATTTAAGAAAGCCCCGTTTAGCGGATGAATTTTGTTTGACAAATAATCAATTAGGTGTTGTTAATTATTTGATTAGACAAAATACTCTGGAGGAAATTACAAACTCAACGCAAATATCAAATCTGGATGTAATACTTTCAGGGCCAATACCTCCAAATCCATCAGAGTTGATTTTAAGTGATGCTATGACAGAGTTAATAGAAAAGCTAAAACAAAAATATGACTATATTATTCTGGATACACCTCCGGTTGGGTTGGTTTCAGATGCTATAGAACTGGTTCAATATGCTGATGTTACATTATATATTGTAAGACAAAATTATACTAAAAAAGACATGATCACGTTGCTTAATAACAGAATCAAAAGAGGAGAGTTAAGCAATGCAAGTATTGTTTTTAATGGTTTTGAAAACAAAGCGAAATATGGATCTACCTATGGGTATGGTTACGGATATGGATCTTATTCTAATGGATATCATGAAGAAGAAGTAAAACAAGGAGTCTTGCAAAAGATTTCTAAAGTATTTAGAAAAAAATAATAATGAACAAATGGGAACTTCAATTCAAAATACAATATTAATTACTGGAGGAGCAGGATTTATTGGTTCGAATTTATCTGAGTATTTTTTAGGATTAGGTCATAAAGTAATTTGTTTGGATAATTTTTCTACAGGGCATCGGCATAATCTAAAAGATTTTATGGAAAACCCTAATTATAGATTAATTGAAGCTGATATTAGGAATCTTGAAGATTGTGTTGCAGCTGTTGAAGGAGTTGATTATGTTTTGCATCAGGCTGCTTTAGGATCTGTACCAAGGTCTATAAATGATCCGATAACAACAAATGATGTAAATGTTTCTGGGTTTTTAAATATGCTAGTCGCTTCAAGAGATGCAAAAATAAAACGTTTTATTTATGCCGCCAGTTCATCAACTTATGGAGATTCTGAAGGATTGCCAAAAGTAGAAGAAGTAATTGGGAAACCTTTATCTCCATATGCTATTACAAAATATGTAAATGAATTGTATGCAGAAATTTTTAGCAGGACTTATGGTCTCGAAACAATTGGATTGAGATATTTTAATGTTTTTGGAAGAAAGCAAGATCCAGATGGCGCTTATGCTGCAGTAATTCCAAAATTTGTTAGACAATTAATCAATCTTGAGAGTCCTGTAATAAATGGAGATGGTAATTATTCGCGTGATTTTACATACATAGATAATGTAATTCAAATGAATGAACTGGCAATGAATACGAATAATTCAGCAGCAATTAATACAGTTTATAATACTGCGTTTGGAGATCGAAACACACTAAATGATTTAGTGAAATATTTAAAACAATACTTGTCAGAATTTGATCCTGTAATTGCTGATGTTCAAATTAGTTACGGAGTAAATAGAGCTGGAGATATTCCACATTCATTGGCAAGTATCGAGAAAGCAAAAAAACTTTTGGGATATAAACCAAAATTCTCTTTGCAGGATGGATTAAAAGAAGCAGTTAGCTGGTACTGGAATAATTTAAAATAAAAATAAGATAATAATATTATAGTAAATGGAAATTACAAAAATTTGCTGCATTGGTGCCGGTTATGTTGGAGGGCCAACAATGGCAGTAATTGCTCAAAAATGTCCACATATTCAAGTAACGGTTGTAGACTTGAATGAACAAAGAATTAAAGATTGGAATGATCCAAATACTGATAATATTCCTATTTATGAACCTGGACTTTCAGAAATTGTTGCCGAAGCCAGAGGAAGAAACTTGTTTTTCTCAACAGAAGTTGAAAAAGCAATTGATGAAGCTCAAGTTATTTTTATATCAGTAAATACACCAACCAAAACCTACGGAAAAGGAAAAGGGATGGCGGCAGATTTAAAATATATTGAATTATGTGCCAGACAAATTGCAAAAGTTGCGAAACAGAATAAAATTGTCGTTGAAAAATCAACTCTGCCGGTTAGAACTGCAGAAGCAATTAAAAGTATATTAGATAATACTGGAAATGGTGTTCAGTTTCAGATTTTATCAAACCCTGAATTTTTAGCTGAGGGAACAGCAGTTAAAGATTTGTTAAATCCTGATAGAATTTTAATTGGGGGAGATTCTACTCCAGAAGGTGAGTTAGCGATTGAGGCTTTAGTTAATGTATATGCAAACTGGGTTACTAAAGATAAAATTCTAACTACGAATGTTTGGTCATCGGAGTTGTCTAAGCTAACTGCGAATGCATTTCTAGCGCAGCGTATTTCTTCAATTAATGCAATGTCTGAGTTGTGTGAAAAGACAGGAGCAAATGTAAATGAAGTTGCTAAGGCTATTGGAATGGATAGTAGAATTGGTCCAAAATTTTTAAAAGCATCAGTTGGATTTGGAGGTTCTTGTTTTCAAAAAGATATCTTAAACCTAGTTTATATTGCAAAATCATACGGATTAAATGAAGTTGCGGATTATTGGGAGCAGGTTATTATTATGAATGATCATCAAAAAAGAAGATTTTCTAATAAAATTGTCCAGACATTATATAATACTGTTGCTGATAAAAAAATTGCATTTTTAGGCTGGGCATTTAAAAAAGATACAAATGACACAAGAGAGTCTGCAGCAATTTATGTAGCTGATGATTTGATAAATGAACAAGCTGAAATTTCTGTTTATGATCCGAAAGTTTCAAGAAATAAAATGCTTAGTGATTTAGGCTATTTGGAGACTAGGTCTGAAGTAGAAAATGCTAAAGCATTAACAATATTTAATAATGCTTATGAAGCATGTAAAGAATCTCATGCAATAGCAATATTAACTGAATGGGATGAATTTACGACTTATGATTGGCAAAAGATTTATGAATCTATGCACAAACCTGCGTTTGTTTTTGATGGCAGAAATATTTTGAATGCAAAAGAATTGGAATCCATTGGATTTATTTATAATGGAATAGGTTCATAATTAGTAAGTAAATTGAAATAAAATTAAAAGATGGAAATGAAGGTATTGTGGAGTGTAATTAAAGAATTTTATTTTCAAGATAAATAAAAATTATGAATTGGTATGTAGTTTACACAAAACCCAAATGGGAAAAAAAGGTAGCCGATAAACTTACTCAAATAGGTATTGAGTGTTATTGTCCATTGATTACTCAAATTAAACAGTGGTCAGATAGAAAGAAAAAAGTTGAAGTGCCCCTTTTTAACTCTTATGTGTTTATTCAAATTGAAGATTCTGACCGAAATTCTGTATTTGAAGTTGCTGGTATTATAAGGTATTTATTTTGGTTGGGGAAACCTGCAGTTGTACGCGATGAAGAAATTAATGTTATAAAAAACAGTCTAAAAGAATCAAATATTGCGGATATTTCAGTATCACAAATTCAGGTAGGAGATAAGATTAAATTAGAAACAGGGGCATTTAGTAATCAAAATGCAATTGTACAAGAAGTATCAAAGACACATTATATTTTAGTTCTTGAATCATTAGGATGTGTTTTGAAAATAAAATACAAATAATTTCGTTTTCTACAAAGGAAACATATTAAATATCAAGAGAGTTTAATCATTGTTCAATGTTTTAAGCTCTCTTTTTTTTGTAAAAAAAATCTTTATCTACTGATTAAGAGTGTTTTGTTTTTTTTACAAAAAATTAACACGATTTCTTTTTAGTTATACGAGAAAGCGTATTGATTAAGTAATGTGAATATGTTATATTTGCCGAAAATGATTTTAAGGCATCTGAGGCAATTTTTTGTGACTCAGAATGGCGAAGCCGTGAGTTGAAGTGAATGAAATCATAAAAAAGTAATTAATGAAATTGGAACAAAACATAAAAATAGCTGTTATTGGTTTAGGTTATGTTGGTTTGCCTTTAGCAAGATTATTCGCGACAAAATATTCAGTTATTGGGTTCGATATAAATGAAACCAGAGTTAAAAGTTTAAATTCTGGATTTGATACAACATTAGAAGTTGATCCAGAAACATTAAAAGCCGTTTTAGTCGATAACTCAAATAGTAAAATTGGATTATATTGTACAAACGTTCTTGAAGATATTGCTGCGTGCAATTACTTCATTGTAACAGTTCCAACTCCAGTTGATAAAAATAATCGACCTGATTTAACACCTTTATATAAATCCAGTGAATCTGTAGGTAAAATATTAAAAAAGGGAGATGTTGTAATTTATGAATCTACAGTTTATCCAGGAGTTACAGAAGAGCAATGTGTTCCAGTTTTAGAAAAAGTTTCAGGTCTAAAATTTAATGAAGACTTTTTTGCAGGATATTCACCAGAAAGAATAAATCCGGGAGATAAAGAACATACAGTAGAGAAAATTTTAAAAGTTACTTCTGGTTCAACACCTGAGATAGGTTTAAAAGTCGATGCATTATACAAATCAGTTATAATTGCCGGCACTCATTTAGCGCCTTCGATAAAAGTTGCAGAGGCAGCAAAAGTAATTGAAAATTCTCAGCGTGATATAAATATTGCTTTTGTCAATGAATTAGCTAAGATTTTTAATTTAATGAATATTGATACTCAAGAAGTTTTAACAGCCGCTGCAACAAAATGGAATTTCCTGCCATTTAAACCAGGACTTGTAGGGGGGCATTGTATTGGTGTTGATCCTTATTATTTAGCGCAAAGAGCCCAAGAATTTGGATATCATCCTGAGATAATTCTGGCAGGAAGACGTTTGAATGACAGTATGGGAGAGTATGTAGCCTCTCAGATTGTGAAATTAATGATTAAAAAAGGTGTTTCAGTGAATGGCGCTCATTTATTAATGCTTGGAATTACATTTAAAGAAAACTGTCCTGATGTTAGAAATACCAAAATAGTTGATGTAATCAAAGCACTAAAAGAATACGGAATAGTAGTTACAATTTATGACCCTTTGGCTAATGTCGAAGAGGTTAAAAAAGAGTACAAACTAGAAACTATAAATTCTTTGCCAATAGAAAAATTTGATGCTATAGTTTTAGGAGTAGCACATAAAGAATTTTTAAAATTGAATTTTTCTGAATTGCAAAAAGAGAATAGTTTATTATATGATGTAAAAGGAATTTTGGGTACTATAGCTGATAATAGATTGTAGAACTTAAATCCTTTTTTTACTTTAAACAAATGGAAAAAAATAATTCAATTATACATGTAATTTTAACAGGCGGAGTGGGAAGTCGTTTATGGCCGCTTTCTCGTAAAAGCCAGCCAAAACAATATCTAGAGATATTTGAAAACAAATCTTTATTTGAAATGACTGTTGAACGAAATAGTCATTTAGCTGATAAAGTTATGGTGGTAGGAAATGTAGATAATCATCATTTAAGTGGGAAAGTAATGGATAAAACCAAGACTACTTATTTGAATATTGTAGAAGCCACACCTAGAAATACTGCAGCTGCAATTGCATTTGCGGCTTTTGCATCTAATCCTGATGATATTTTAATTATAACTCCATCAGATCACATAATTGATAAAATGGATGATTACAATAATGCTATTCAAGAAGCAATTTCAAAAGCAGAAGATGGTTTTATAGTAACATTTGGAATTATTCCAACTAAACCTGAAACGGGATATGGCTATATTGAGTCGAAGGGAGATAAAGTGATTTCATTTCGAGAAAAACCAAATGAAACGACTGCAAAAGAATTTATTGCTAGAGGAAATTTTTTATGGAACAGCGGTATGTTTTGTTTTAAAGCGGGAGTTCTTTTAGATGAATTAAAACAATTTCAGCCAGATGTTTATGAAAAATCGAAAGAGGTTTGGGAAGCCTCGAAAGAAGGATTCTTAGATTTAGACTTATCAATGCAAATTCCGTCAATTAGTATTGATTATGCTGTAATGGAACGAAGTAAAAAAATTAAAGTAGTTCCGGCTTCATTTTCTTGGTCGGATCTCGGTTCTTTTGAATCTGTTTATGAATATCTGGTTACTAAAGGACATCCAATTGACCTAAATGGCAATATGGTGATAGGATGCGATAGCCATACCACTTTTTTAGGATTGAGAAATACAATATTTGTGCACACAGACACAGCAAATTTGATTTTACAAAAAGAAAATTCACAAGATGTTAAGGATGTATATAACGAATTAGAAAGACAAAATTCAGATTTATTAAATTAAAAGCATTTTAAAAATGAAAAAAATTCTAATAACTGGCGGTGCTGGTTTTATAGGTTCTCATGTAGTTAGGCGTTTTGTTGGAAAATATCCAGAATATCAAATTTTCAATTTAGATGCCTTAACTTATGCAGGTAATCTAGAAAATATAAAAGACATTGAAAATAATCCTAATTATACTTTTGTTAAAGGGAATATTGTTGATGAAAGCTTTATAAATGATCTTTTTGCAGAACATAAATTTGATGGTATTTTACACTTAGCAGCTGAATCACATGTTGATCGTTCTATTGAAGACCCTTTAGCATTTGTAAAAACTAATGTTATTGGGACAATGAACTTATTGAATGCCGCTAAAAATCAATGGAAAGATAATTATAACGGTAAAAGATTTTATCACATCAGCACTGATGAAGTATATGGTACATTAGGTGTTGAAGGTCTTTTTACAGAAACAACTCCATATGCTCCAAATTCTCCCTATTCTGCTTCAAAAGCGAGTTCTGATCATTTTGTGAGGGCCTATGGAGAAACTTATGGTTTACCATATGTCTTAACTAATTGCTCAAATAATTATGGATCATACCATTTTCCTGAAAAATTAATTCCACTTTTTATAAACAATATTATAAATAATAAGCCCTTACCAGTTTATGGAGATGGCAACTATACTAGAGATTGGTTATTTGTTGAAGATCATGCAATAGCAATTGATTTGGTTTTTCATGAAGGAAAAAATCATGAAACGTATAATATAGGAGGTTTTAATGAATGGAAAAATATTGATTTAGTGAAACTGCTTTGCCAAATAATGGACAAAAAATTAGGAAGAACAATTGGGACTTCAGAAAACTTGATTACTTATGTAAAAGATAGGCCTGGTCATGATTTGCGATATGCAATTGATGCTTCAAAAATAAATAAAGAATTAGGCTGGAAACCATCAGTTACTTTTGAAGAAGGTTTGGAAAAGACAATAAATTGGTATCTTAATAATGAAGATTGGTTACAGAATGTAACATCTGGATCTTACAAAGATTATTATGAAAAACAATATAAAACAATATAAAACAATATAAAACAATATAAAACAATATAAAACAATATAAAACTATTTAAACCTAAGTTTAAATTATAAATTTAATATGAAAAAAATAACTTACGTTCTTGCTTTATTTTTTGTTTTACTAATGTCTTTTAATGCTAATGCACAAGATATTATAAAGTCTAAAGACCTAAGTGCTATAAAGGTAGATTACTTGTCTGATGATGAAATTGCAAAAATTGTTTCTCAATTAAAAAGCAATAATGCAACTATTAATGATGTTGAATCTATGGCTTTATCTAAAGGGATGAGCCAAACAGAGTTTAATAAGTTAAGGACTCGTGTAACAGAATATGAAAAAAAGAATGCTTCAGATAAAGATAAAGATAAAAGTAAAAAAGATCAAGATAAGTTAAAAAAGGGAGATAAAGACTCTGAGTTTGGAAGGAAGCAGGAAAAAATTAAAAATGAAAAAATAAAAGACTCTCTAAATGCTTTAATTTTTGGTTCAGAATTATTTGATAATCCAACCTTAAATTTTGAACCAGATTTAAAGTTGGCAACACCATTAAATTATGTTTTAGGACCGGGAGATGAATTACAAGTTAGTGTATATGGAGTTCAAGAGTATAATGCTAATATTCCGGTTAGTGTAGAAGGAAAGGTAACTATTGATTATGTTGGTCAAATATCAGTTTCTGGTTTGTCAATTGAAGCAGCTACTCAAAAAATTAAATCTGCTATAGCAAGAGTTTATAGTACAGTAAGATCTGGACAATCTCAGGTTGCTGTTAGTTTAAGTGAAATCCGTACTATAAAAGTTACTATTGTGGGCGGTAAACAGCCTGGAAATTATTCAATATCTTCCTTGGCGACAGTTTATAATGCTTTGCATTTAGCAGGTGGTCCTGGAAAAAATGGAAGTTACAGAAATATAGAATTGATAAGAAATAATAAAGTTTATAAAAATATTGATATCTACAGATTTTTAGTGAAAGGAGATCAATCGGATAATGTTAGTTTAAAAGAAAATGATGTAATTAGAATTCCTGCCTACAGTCAGAGAGTAACTGTTGAAGGAGAGGTAAAACGTCCAGGTATTTTTGAGATGAAAAAAGGGGAGACATTTTCAGATTTATTGAATTTTGCTTCGGGATTTAATGAGTTTGCTTATACCGCTTCTGTTAATGTTTTACAAAAAACAGGTAAGGAATTTAAAGTACATGATATAAACGAAAGTGATTATAGTAACTATCAGCCACAATCAGGTGATTTTTTTAGAATTACAAAAATATTGAATCGATTTGAGAATCGTATTAAAATAGAAGGAGCGGTTTTTAGACCAGATTACTATTCTTACAATGAAGGAATGAGAATATCAGACCTTATTACAAGAGCTGAAGGACTTAAAGAAGATGCATATACAAAAAGGGCAAGAATAACTCGTTTACAAACAAATTTAACAACCGAAATTGTAAATGTAGATTTGAGCGCAGCAATGTCTGGAGATTTGAGTGCTGATGTAGAATTGAAAAGAGAAGACATTATTACAGTTTATTCAATATTAGATTTTAGAGAAGAATATAAGATTACAATTGATGGAGAAGTAAAAAATCCTGGGGAATATGATTATTTTGACAATTTGACACTAAATGATTTGGTTGTTCAAGTTGGAGGATTAACCGGTTCAGCTTCAAAAAGGGTAGAAATTGCGCGAATGGTTAAATCTGATGAAATAGACGATGCTGATCCAAAACGAATCGAATTAGTAGAGCTTGAAATAACAGCGGATAATAATGAACAAATTAAAAATTTTGTTTTAAAACCATTTGATGTTATTAATATTCGTAGAATGGCAGTTTATGAAAAACCAGAAATGGTTAAAGTTAGTGGGGCAGTTACTTACCCTGGTAAATATGTTTTAGCGAATAAAAAAGAAACAGTTTATAATATTGTAATGAGAGCTGGAGGATTAACATCTATAGCGAATTTAGATGGTATGAAAATAAAGAGACCAATTAAAGAAGAACAAATAGAACAGTTAGAGAGCATAAATTTGAACTTAGAAAAAAAAGAAACACCAGACATAGAAAAGAAAGAATCTCTAGATGAGAAATCAAATTTTAAAACTAAAGATACTCTTAGCTCTAAACTATCTAAAAAGCTTAGGGACGAATTGAAATATGCTACAATTCCTGTAAATTGGGAAAAAATTGTAAAAGATAAAAATCATTATTCTAATGTTACATTGTTTCCAGGTGATGAGATTGAAGTAGCAGTTTACAATGAAGGGGTTAAAGTAACTGGTAATGTACTTTTAACTTCAGAAATACCTTACAGAAGCGGAAAAGGATTTAAATACTATATAAATTCTGTTGGTGGCGTAGATAGCAAAGGTTGGAAAAAGAAGGCTTATATTATCTATCCGAACGGAAAAGCGGCTGTTACTGGCTCATTTTTATTTTTTAGGTCTTATCCTAAAGTAACACCAGATTCTCAGATCGTTGTTCCAGAAAGACCAGAAAGAAAGAAAATGACTGCAGGAGAATGGGTAGGAATAGGTAGTGTTATTTCTAGTTTAGCATTATTAATTGTAACTGCTTTTAAATAAATTTAGATGAATACTAATTCTAAACAATCCATTGAAAACGATGAAATTTCGTTAAAATATTTATTTGAAAAAATATTAGAGTGGTACAATTTGTTGTTGTCAAAATGGAAAGTTATTTTTTTAGCTGGAATAATAGGGGCTATTTTAGGAGTAACATATTCTATCTCTAAAAAAAATATATATAAAGCAACTTTGTCTTTTGCGTTAGAAGAGGATAAATCTTCTGGAGGAGGTTTAAGTGGGGCATTAGGACTAGCAGGTTCACTAGGATTAGACTTAGGTGGTGGTGGCGGAAGTATTTTTACAGGTTCTAATTTGACAGAACTGCTTAAATCCCGTACAATGGTTGAGAAAACTTTGTTGACACCAGTAAATTATAATGGAAAATTAATTTCTTTGGCAGAAATGTATATTGACATTAATGAAATGCGTGATAGATGGAAAGGTAAAAATAAGCTTGTCAATGTTGAGTTCTTGCCCAATGTAAAACGCGATAAGTTTACTAGAATTCATGATAGTATTTTAGGCTCAATTTATCAAGACTTATCAAAGAATGCATTATCAGTAGGCCAGAAAGATAAAAAGATTTCTATTATTAGTATAGATATGTCATCTACTAATGAATTATTTGCTAAATATTTTTGTGAAGCACTAGCTAAAAATGTATCTGATTTTTATATAGATACTAAAAGTAAAAAAGCTAGGATAAATATGCTAGTACTACAAAAACAAACTGATTCAATTCGTTCAGAACTTAATGGAGCAATTGCAGGAGTAGCGGTCGCAAATGATAATACCTTTAATTTAAATCCCGCATTAAATGTACGCCGTACTCCTTCAATCCGAAGGCAGGTCGACGTGCAGGCGAATACAGCGATATTAACTGAATTGGTCAAACAATCAGAGTTGGCAAAAGTTACATTACGAAAAGAAACACCTCTAATTCAAATAATTGATAAGCCAATTTTACCTTTACCTCTAGAGCGTTTTGGTAAAGCAAAAGGTATTTTAATTGGTGGCTTTTTAGCTAGTTTTTTAGCAATAATAATTATTGTTGTTAGACGTATTGTCAAACAAATATTAGATCAATAATGATTAACGTTTTTAATATAGTTTAGTGAAAAATTACACTCTAAAAGTCCACGAAATAAAAATTGAGACTAATGATACTATAACAATATGTTTCAAACAGCCTGGGCTTAAAAAAATTAAATATTTAGCTGGCCAATATCTAACTCTTCAATTTAGAATAAATGGAAGAAGATATATTCGCCCTTACTCATTTTCTTCAACACCTTTAATTGATTCAACACTTGATGTGACGATTAAAAGAGTTCCAGGAGGTGTAGTCTCTAATTACATAAATGATACGGTAAAGGTTGATGACGTAATTGAAGTCCAAGAGCCGTTGGGGGATTTTGTTTTTAAATCAGATGAATCAATAAGATCCGTTATATTTTGGGGTGTTGGGAGTGGTATAACTCCTCTTTTCTCAATGATAAAAGATTTGTTGGTGAATAACTCATTAAACATCCATCTGGTTTATGGAAATAAATCTAATTCATCAGTAATTTTTAAAGAAAAATTGGAAGAATTAAAAATGACCTATTCTGATCGTTTTAAAGTTCATAGTTTTTACTCCAAGGAAGAATTCTTTATTGAAGATTCACATAATTACAGAGGAAGGATTAATGCTGATTTTGTTGAGAAATTATTACAAGATATAAAATCTCCATCACAACATTTTATATGTGGACCGATAGGACTTAAAAACACGATAAAAGAGTCATTAACAAAATTAGGACAAAGTCTTGATAATGTTTTTTCTGAAGATTTTGAAATTGTTAAAAATCCCGAAGATTTTAAAGATATTTATAACAGAGAAATTTTATTAAATTTTCAAGGTTTTGATAATAAAATTACGATAAATAAAGGTAATTCTATTCTTGAAGAGGCTTTAGAAATTGGATTAGAACTACCTTATTCTTGTCAGACAGGAAATTGCAGTACTTGTAAAGGGACAGTACTTTCAGGAGAATTGAAAATGATAGGTTTAGAAAAACCTAGAACTGATTTAGCAAATAATGAATATTTACTTTGTTGTAGTTACCCTTTAACTGATAATGTATCTATTAAAATACAATAACCATAATATTATATAGAAGTAATGAAAGTAGTAATTTTTGCGGGTGGTTTTGGAACTCGCCTTATGGAAGAGACAGAAGCAAGACCAAAACCAATGGTAGAAATTGGCGGTAAACCTATTTTATGGCATATTTTAAAAATGTATGAACAACATGGCTACAATGAATTTATAATTTGTTTAGGTTATAAGGCAACCTTTATTAAAGAGTATTTTTATAATTATTATTTGCATAATTCTGATGTTACAATTGAGCTTGCAAATAATAACATTAATGTACACTATTCAGAAACAGAATCTTTCAAGGTAACATTAATTGATACTGGTTTGCACACTAATACGGCTGGAAGATTAAAGAAAATAGAGAAATATGTAAAAGACGAAACTTTTATGCTAACGTATGGTGATGGGGTAGCAGATGTTGATTTGACAGGTCTTTATAATTTCCATCGGTCTCATGGTCGTTTAGCTACATTGACCAGCGTACAAATACCCGGAAGATTTGGTAATTTAGATATTAATTCATCTGGAGAAGTTGGACACTTTGAAGAAAAACCAATTGGTGATGGAATGTGGATTAATGGTGGATTTTTTGTATTAGAACCAGGGATTTTTAAATATTTAGATTATGATGTTGAAGATGTACAATGGGAAAAAGGGCCTCTTGGCGCTATTGCCCAAGATAATCAATTAGCGGCCTATAAGCATGATGGTTTTTGGAAATGTATGGATGCGCTTAGGGATCGTCATGAATTGGAAGAAATGTGGAGTTCTGGTAATGCAAAATGGAAGACATGGTAGATTCGATATTTGAAAAATTAAAGCAGAAGTATAACGGGAAAAAGGTTTTTTTAACGGGTCATACAGGTTTTAAAGGGGCATGGATGCTAAAAACACTTTCGTTGTTAGGTGCTAGTATCAAAGGTTATTCGTTAGAACCTAATACAAAAAACGATTTATTTTTTTTAATAAATGGGGATTTAATTTGTGATTCTGTAATTGCGGATTTAAGAGATAAAAATCGTTTGGAGAGAGAAATTGTTGATTTTCAACCTGATTTTGTTTTTCATTTAGCGGCCCAACCTTTAGTTAGATTATCATATGAGATCCCATCTGAAACATTTGAAGTAAATGTTGTTGGAACTGCAAATGTTTTAGATGGTGTTCGTTTATTGAAAAATAAATGTGAAGTTGTACTTATTACTACTGATAAAGTTTATCATAATAACGAATGGCTTTATCCTTATCGGGAAAATGATAGATTAGGCGGGTATGATCCTTATAGTGCTAGTAAAGCTTGTGCAGAATTATTAATTGATTCCTATCGTAATTCTTTTTTTAATAGTAAAACTTACAGCGATCATAAAAAATCAATTGCTGTTGCAAGAGCAGGGAATGTAATTGGTGGAGGTGATTGGTCAAAAGATCGTTTAATTCCTGATGTAGCAAAAGCATTTGCAGATGAAAAACCTGTAGTTATAAGAAATCCAAACTCAGTACGACCTTGGCAGCATGTTTTAGAGCCAATTGCTGGGTATTTGTTATTGGGTGCAAATCTAACTGAAAAGCCATTAGAATTCAATCAAGCTTATAATTTTGGCCCTCATTTATCTGATGCATTACCTGTTGAGGAAATGCTGAAATTGACGATCAAATGTTGGGGCAAAGGTGAATATATTGTTGAGAATGATGGAACTCATCCACATGAAGCGGGATTACTTAAGCTTGACATAAGTAAAGCTGTGACAGAGTTAAAATGGAAACCAAAGATGAACGCTGAAAAAGCGGTCTCTATGACTATGGATTGGTATAGTGAGTTTAATAATAACTTAAATGCTATAAATTCATTTACTGAATCTCAAATTATTAATTTTCTTAATGCATAAAGTTTTAGTAACTGGTATTACAGGTTTTTTAGGTTCTCATATTGCAGAGAATCTTACAAATAATAATATTAGTGTTTTAGGGTTAAAACGTAAAAGTTCTAATATTTGGAGATGTAAAGAATTTAGTAAAAAAATTGAGTGGATTGATATAGATGAAGAAGGGCTTTACATAAATGAATTGAAACAAAATTCATTTGATACAATTATTCATTCAGCATGGATTGGTGTTGAATCAGATGATAGAAATAATTGGACTAAACAGTCGGAAAATCTTATTTTTTTTGTTAAACTGCTAGAAGTAGCTAAAGAAATCGGAGTAAAAAAAGTTATTTTTTTAGGATCACAAGCAGAATATGGCATCGTAAATAATAAAATAAACGAGAGTTTTCCTTCAAATGCTCTGAGTGCTTATGCAGGAACTAAATTAGGTTGTTTAGAAATTATGAAAAGTTTTTGCTGTAGTAATGAGATTAATTGGGTTTGGTTGAGGCTTTTTTCAGTATTTGGAGAAAAAGAAAATTTGAATTGGTTAATTCCTTCTTTAGTCAACTCGATGTTAAAAGATAGCAAAATGGATTTTACTTTTGGAGAGCAAAAATATGCATATATGTATGTAAAAGATTTTGCTGAAATAATTAGAAAAATCGTTGTAATGAAAGTAGATTCTGGAATTTATAATATTTCCTCTAATGAATCCAGAACAATCAAATCATTAATTCAAAATATAAGAGATTATATAAATCCAAACTTCATTTTGAATTTTGGAGCATTAAACTATAGAGAAGGACAATCCATGCATATGGAAGGTAATATTGAAAAAATCATCTCTCAAATTGGAAAGATTGAGTTTTCAAATTTTGATATTGCTTTGAGAAATACTTTAAAATATTATCTAAATAGATTATCATGAAAGCATCTGATTTTATTGCAGAATTTTTGATGAAAAAGGGAATAAAAAGTGTTTTTGAATTATCAGGAGGTATGATAACTCATATACTTGACTCATTGAATCAAAAAACTGATATTAACATTATTACAATGCATCATGAGCAAGGTGCTGCTTTTGCTGCTGAAGGATATGCGAGAGTTACAGGGTTACCTGGGATAGCTTTGGCTACCTCAGGACCAGGCGCTACAAATTTATTAACAGGTATTGGGAGCTGTTATTTCGATTCAACTCCTGCTATTTTTATTACTGGTCAAGTAAATAGACATGAACTAAAAGGTGATCGAGAAATAAGACAATTAGGTTTTCAAGAGACTGATATTGTAACAATGGCAAAACCAATTACCAAAGCTTGTTTTCAAATAACTGATGCAAATGATATACCAAATATATTTGAAAGTGCTTTTAAAATAGCCTTAGAAGGTAGGCCGGGGCCGGTTTTAATAGATATACCAATGGATACTCAGCGTATTCAAATAGAAGATAACTCTCTTGTAGTTGATGATGTCAAAGATTTAGAAATTAATTCTGATATTTTAGGCAATTTAATTGAAGATATCCAAAAAGCAAAAAAGCCGCTTATTTTATCTGGAAGAGGTATAAAAGCGAGTAAAAGTCAAGATTTATTTGACGAGTTTATTAAAAAAACTCAGATTCCTGTAATTACAACACTTTTGGGGTTAGATACTATAAATTACGATAATTCACAACGTGTTGGATTTATTGGAAGTTATGGTAATAGATGGGCAAATATAGCTTTTGGAGAATGTGATTTACTAATTGTTCTAGGAAGTAGATTAGATATTAGGCAAACGGGAGCGGATGTTAAATTTATTGAAAACAGAAAAATTTATCATATTGACTACGAAAAGGGAGAAGTTAATAACCGTGTTAAGGGATGCGAAGCAATTATAACAGATTTAAATTTCTTCTTTAAGGCGTTTAAAAAATCAGCATTTGATATTTCTTTTGTTTTGAACAAAGATTGGAGTAATCATATTAATAATTTAAAAAGTACTTGGCCAGATATCAAGGAACTTGATCCTAAAGGAATAAATCCAAATGTATTTATGCATTTGCTTTCTAATAAATCTAAGAAAGCAAAAGTTTATTTAGCAGATGTCGGAAGTCATCAAATGTGGGCGGCACAATCATTAGAACTATACAATGACCAGCAATTTCTGACTTCAGGAGGAATGGGAGCTATGGGATTTTCATTGCCAGCTGGAATTGGAGCCAGTATTGCATTGAATAAAAAGCCAGTTGTTGTATTGGTAGGAGATGGTTGTATGCAAATCAATATTCAAGAATTACAAACAATTGTTAGAAATAAGCTACCAATAAAAATCATTGTTTTAAATAATAGAACTCTGGGAATGATAAGACAATTTCAAGATAGTTATTTTGAATCTCGTTATCAATCAACTTATTGGGGGTATGATGCTCCTGATTTTGCCAAAGTTGCTATTGCTTATGGTATTGAATCGAGGACAGTGGAGAATCAAGAAGATATTGAAGATGAAATTGATTGGTTTTGGAGTGTTGAAAATGAAAATAAACCTCAATTACTTCAAGTTATGATTGATCCACATACAAATACATATCCTAAAATTGCTTTTGGGAGGCCAATTACAGAAATGGAGCCATTTGCTAAACCAATAGCAATGGAAGCAACATAATGAATAAAAATTATAGTTAAAGATAAATTTATATGTTACAAAACTTAAAAGAAGATTCTCTATTAAAAAGTTTAAAAGAAATAGCAAAAAGGAAATCTACGCAAGTTATTACAGCGGGAGAAAATTACATTCCTGTTACAGGTAAAGTATTAGATGAAGAAGATATTTTAATGGGAGTGGATGCAGCGTTAGATGGTTGGCTAACAGCAGGTCGTTTTGCTAATAAATTTGAAGCAGACTTTGCTAACTATTTTGGAGCACATCGATCATTATTAGTTAATTCAGGATCTTCAGCTAATTTAGTAGCTTTTTATGCTTTGACTTCACCAAAATTAGGAGAAAGAGCAATTAAGCCTGGTGATGAAGTAATTACGGTAGCAGCAGGTTTCCCTACTACCGTAAATCCAATAATTCAGTTTGGAGCTATTCCTGTATTTATAGATGTAGATGTAGCAACACACAATGTTAAAGCAGATATGCTTGAAGTTGCAGTTACACCTAAAACAAAGGCAATAATGATCGCTCATTCTCTAGGAAATCCATTTGACTTGGATGAAGTAATGCGTGTTGCTAAAAAATATAATCTTTGGGTAGTAGAGGATGATTGTGATTCACTTGGGGCAACTTATAAAGGGAAAAAAACAGGAACATTTGGAGATATTGCAACATTCTCTTTTTATCCTGCACATCATATTACAATGGGTGAAGGCGGAGCTGTTTTAATAAACAATCCAGTTTTATCGAAGCTTGCAGAAAGCTTCCGTGATTGGGGGCGTGATTGTTATTGCGAACCTGGAAAAGATGATACTTGTGGATGTCGTTTTGGACAGCAATTAGGGACATTGCCATATGGATATGATCATAAGTACACTTATTCACACATAGGATTTAATCTTAAAGTGACTGATATGCAAGCTGCTTTTGGAGTATCTCAAATAAAAAAAATTGATCAGTTTGTACAAAGACGTAAAGAAAATTATACTGCATTATATAAGCGCATGAAAGAGTTTGAAGAAGTTTTTATACTTCCAGAACCAACTCCAAATTCGGAGCCGTCTTGGTTTGGATTTTTATTAACTCTTAGAGAAGGAGATGCAAATGATCGTCATATGTTAGTACAACATTTAGAAAAGAATAAAATAGGTACACGTTTATTATTTGGGGGAAATTTATTAAGACAACCCGCGTATGCTAATATTGAGCATAGAGTTGTTGGAACATTAGAAAATACAGATACTATTATGAACCAATCATTTTGGTTGGGTGTATGGCCAGGATTGAATGAAAGTCATTATGACTATATATGTAATGTAATAAGAGAATATTTAAATTCTTAGATTAAATAATAGAAAACAAAAACTAATAATAATTCTGAATCAGTGTATTTGATGAAAGGCATATGTTTTTAAAACATAAAAGTTATAAATGAAAAAAATTATAAGTAAGATAGGTATTGATAAAGCTATATTATATACATTATTGTCAAGGGTTGTACAAGCTGGTGGGGGCGTTATTACTTTGCTTGTTGTGGCGAGATGTCTTACTAAAGTAGAACAGGGATATTATTATACATTTGGTAGTATATTAGCAATCCAAGTTTTTTTTGAATTAGGTTTGTCAAATATTATAACACAATTTGTTGCTCATGAAAATGTTCATTTAAAATGGAATACTAATATAAGTTTTGTTGGTTCAGAAGAATCAAGTTCACGTTTATCTTCATTATTACGTTTTACTATAAAATGGTTTAGTGTAATAGCAATATTATTGTTTTTAGGACTACTTATATCAGGGTATGTTTTTTTTAATAAATTTGGTAAAGAAAATGTTGATGTGAATTGGTATTTTCCATGGATTATTTTGTCTATAACAACCTCCTTGTCGTTGATGGTTTCTCCTCTTTTGGCTTTTTTTGAAGGTTTAGGAAAAGTAAAAGAGGTAGCAAGAATCAGATTAGTGCAACAAATTATCCAGCTTTTCTTGGTGTTATTGTTCTTCTCATTGGGCTTTAAACTGTTTTCAGCTCCAGTTGCAGCAATTTTAACATTTTTGGTGATACCAGTATGGATTTTGTTTGGATCAAAAATAAAACTATTAAAATTTGTTTGGAATAAGCTAAGCCTCTGGGAAGTAAATTATCGCTTAGAAATATTTCCATATCAATGGAAAATTGCATTAAGTTGGATAAGCGGATATTTTATCTTTCAACTTTTCAATCCTGTGCTTTTTGCAACTGATGGAGCAGTGGTGGCAGGACAAATGGGAATGACATTGACTGTACTAAATTCTATATTTTCTTTGGCCTTTAGTTGGATTTCTACTAAGATACCAGTTTTTTCTAATTTAATTGCTAGAAACGAATATGAGGATTTAGACAATCTTTTTAATAAAACATTAATACAATCAACTTTGCTAAATATATTAGCCGTTGCCACTTTTTTTTCTATAATTTTTATAATGCGTTATTTTAATATAAAAATTAATGGAAAAAATTTTGCTGATAGATTTTTATCTTTTGCTCCTATGATCTATATGATCATTCCAACGATTCTTAATCATATTGTTGGATCATGGGCAACCTACTTACGTTGCCATAAGAAAGAACCAATGCTAATTCAAAGTTTGATAATAGGTGTTTTGTGTTCATTATCCACTGTATTGTTGGGGAATTTATATGGAGTTATAGGAATTACTATGGGATATATGGTAATTACCATTATTAGTTTTATTTGGACATATTTTACTTTTTCCGCTAAGAAAAGAGAGTGGCATAACTAAAAATTTCATGGATCAAATGACCAATAAAACTAATATAATTAATGAAGATTGTGTTTTAACTATTGCAATACCAACTTATAATAGACCTGAAGCAATACAAAAGCAAATAAGACTATTATTGCCACAATTAAATAATTCAGTAAAATTAATCGTTTATGATAATTGCTCTAAACCCAGTGTCAAAAGTTTTTTCACAGATGAAGAGTTAGAAAAAATAATATTAGTTCGAAATAAAGTTAATGTAGGTGCAGATGCTAATATTGCAAGATGTTTCGAAAATTGTACAACGACATGGCTTTGGACGTTGTCGGATGATGACTTTGTTAAAGAGGATGCTATAACAGAAATTTTAGAGATTTTAAAAGCAAATACAGAAACAGTTTTTCTTAATTTTTGTAAAGGACTTTCATTTGAGACGAAAGGATTTAACGAGCTAATAGAAAACTTTAACAGCTCAAGGGTTTTTTCAAGTTCCTTTACAATGTCTTCTTGTATATATAATATGAATAAACTCCGATATTCATTAATTGATTACTATAGTAATCTCTCTAGTATGGTGGGTACTATTATATTGGTACTTAAATATATTCAAAAAAATAATGAGGCAGTTTGTAAGTTTTTAGATGAATCTTTGATAGGTTCATATAATGATCAAGTGGGATGGGATTATAGAATATATATACATCGTTCAAGACTATTTAAAGAGGCCTTTTATGATAAAAATAAAAATAATAAATATAATAAAACTCTCTTTTTAGGATGTTATCTAACAAACTATTGGTTAATTGATAATAACAGGAATTATACTAAAGTTTCATATCTTGAAAGATGGAATTTGTTTTTGCTAACGATTAAAATTCAGGGAATTATAAACGCAATAATTTATTGTCCTAAAACGATTATTAAAGTTGCATTAAATCTAATTCTACAGTTTGATTATAAAAAGTTTAGAAATTAAAGTAAACTGTATTAGAATTATGGAAAATAGAATCCTGTTTATAGCACATGATGGATTAGCTGATGGAGGAAATCAATCTTTATTAAATATTGTATCTTCACTAAAATCAAGAAATATTTTCGTTACTGTAATTTTTCCTGAAAAAGGTATTATTTGTAATATGTTTAATGAAAGAGGATGGAATTACTATATAGTTAACTTCAAAACTGAATTATGTCCTAAAGCAAATAATTTTTTTGATTATATCAAGAACATATTAAGATCATATTATAAAGATTATTACAATCGAGAAGCTATAAAAAAAATGCAAGCTATAATTGATGATAATAAAATAAATATAGTCCATTCAAATTCAAGCGTTATTGGTATTGGAGAAAAATTAGCGAAAAGCAAAAATATTAAGCATGTGTGGCATATAAGGGAATATATTCATCCTAATTATGGATTATATGTTTTTGGAGGATTAGCAAAATACAAAACTAAGATCCATAAGGCGAGAAATATTATTTGTATTACTCATGGAGTTGCGAAAGGTTTTGGAGTAGAAAAAAAATCTGTTGTATTAAATGATGCAGTAAGAAAAGAACCAAAATATTTGAAACCAGTTTTAAAGAAAAAGTATTTTCTTTTTTGTGGAACATTGAGTAAAAATAAAGGAGTTGAGGAAGCAATATTAGCTTTTTCTCAAGCTTGTGAGCATTCTGATTATAAACTGTTAATTGTTGGTGAAGGTATTCCAGCATATAAAGAATTTTTGACAAAACTTGTAACTGAAATTGGTTTAGAGAAGAAGATAGAATTTTTGGGATTCAGGAATGATGTTGATGATTTGATGGCAAGTGCTACAGCTTTTTTAATGTGCTCAAGAAACGAAGCTTTAGGGAGAGTAACAGTAGAAGCAATGTTAAATTTCTGTGTCGTTTTTGGCTTTAATGATAGTGGGACATCAGAGATTATTGAACACAAAAAAACTGGCTATCTATATGATAACATACAAGAGCTTATTGAATATATGGTGTTTATTATAAATAATCCTGATAATTTTAATATTACAAGAGACAATGCCTATGAATATGCTAAATCTAATTTTTTAGAAAATGAATTTACTGACCGCTTGATTAATTTTTATCATAACATAAATTAAATCTGTTAAAAAAATGCGCTAGAGAAATCATGCGTTATAAACAAGAATTTTCCTTCAATGAAAACAAAAGCAAGAATAATAGCGTTTTATTTACCGCAATATCATCCCATACCAGAAAATGATGAATGGTGGGGAAAGGGATTTACAGAATGGACTAATGTAGGAAAAGCAAAGTCACTTTTTAAAGGTCATTATCAGCCAAGAATACCTGCAGACTTAGGATATTATGATTTGAGAGTTCCCGAAACAAGAAAAGCCCAAGCAGATATGGCAAAGGAATATGGTATAGAGGGATTCTGTTACTGGCATTATTGGTTTGGTAATGGTAAAAGGTTAATTGAGAGGCCTTTTAATGAGGTATTAGAATCTAAAGAGCCTGATTTTCCATTTTGTTTAGCATGGGCAAATGAAACATGGAAAGGTTTTGCACATGGAATGACTAATCGTAATGTATTGATTGAACAACAGTATCCAGGAATAGAGGATTATACAGCTCATTTTTATGAGGTTTTATCTGCTTTTAAAGATAGACGCTATATTAAGGTAGAAGGAAAGCCCCTATTCATGATATATAAGCCTTTATCTCATCCTGATTTATCCATGTTTATTCAGTTATGGCAAAAATTAGCTCTTGAGAATGGTCTTGAAGGTATTTATTTTGTAGGGCATTCTTCTTTTGTATATGAAATAGATAAAATCATGAATACTGGTGTAGATGCTGTTAATATTAATAGGATATTTTCTTATGTTAATTCAAATAGGTCGATAAAAAGAAAGATATCAGATAAATTAAAAAAAATAATTTTAGGAGTTCCACTTGTTTATGATTATAAAAAAATGATTAAAACATTTGTTGGAAAAGAGGAGTTACAGGAAAATGTTTTCCCTACAGTTTTACCAAATTGGGATCATTCGCCGAGAAGTGGACGTGAAGGTGTTGTTTACAATAATTCAAACCCAATATTTTTTGAAAAACATTTATTAGATGCTCTTGCTGTTGTGGATAAGAAAAAAGATGATAAGAAAATAATATTTCTAAAATCATGGAACGAATGGGCTGAAGGTAACTATATGGAACCAGACATGAAATATGGATTAGGTTATCTTAAGGCATTAAAGAAAGTGATTAAATTATAATTAAATTTAGTAGTAACGATTACTCGATGAATACATAATATTTAAATAATGAATCAATTTATAGAATTAATTAAGGTTTATTTACGACCCTTAGTTTATTTTTTTCGAACTATTAGAAGGTTAACCCTTTCTTTTATCTACCCTTCCAAAATTAGTGATGTTAAACAAATCCCTATAATCATTAATAATAGAAATAGATTTGAATATCTGCTTCAATTAATTAATTCTCTTGAAAATAGAGGTTACAACAATATTTTTATAATAGATAATGATTCAACGTATCCTCCACTAATCGATTATTACAAAACTTGTAAATATAAAGTTTTTATGCTAGGAAAAAATGTTGGACATTTAGCCATGTGGGAAACAGATATTTATAAAAATTTTATTAAAGATTACTATGTATATACAGATTCTGATGTTGTTCCCATTGAAGAATGCCCTGTAGATTTTTTGGAATTGTTTTGGAAAACTTTAAAGCAAAAACCATATGTACAAAAAGTTGGTTTTTCTTTAAAAATTGATGACTTACCAAATTCTTTTAAAAATAAAGAAGAGGTTATAAATTGGGAGAAACAGTTTTATGAGATTAAAGTTAATGATAATTTTTTTGAAGCACTAATTGATACCACTTTTGCATTATATAGACCATTTATGAAAGCAGGTAAAGGGGGATTAATGTATCGTTCAGCATTTCCGTATCAAGCACATCATAAACCTTGGTATGTAGATTCGAAAAACTTATCTTATGAAGAAAATTATTATATTGAGCATGCTGTAACAAGTACGCATTGGACTAAGCTAAATTCAAATTTAAATAAGTAAATGTTTTATTTAATCATTTTTTTGATAATAGCATTGTTTTCAATTTTGGAAGTTTTAAATTTTGATAAACAAATTTCTCGTTCATTTTCAATAATTATTATACTTATATTACTTTTTATTGCTGGATTAAGATATGAAACAGGTGTTGATTGGCGAGTGTATGAATCAATGTTTGAGACAACAGTTCCAATTAATGAGATTACAAACTCATTAGGGAGAGAGCTTATTTTTTCTTCTCCAGATTATGGTTATTGTTTGTTAATATCTCTTATTAAATATTTTGGAGGTTCTATTCAAACAGTTTTTTTTATCGTTTCACTATTAACTTATTTTTTTTTATATAAGGCTATTGTTTTTTTTTCGAATGGTAAAGCGATTTCTCTTTTAGTTTATTTTGCAGTTCTTTTTTTTGTCTTAGATATGAGTGGAATGAGGCAAAGTCTAGCTTTAAGCATTTTTTTTTACTCAATAAAATATGTTTACAGTAAAAATCGTTTTAAATTCGTTTTTTTAGTTTTGTTTGCTGGTTCATTTCATTGGAGTGCTTACTTACTCTTATTCATGTACTTTATAATTAGAAGAACCTTTTCTTCTAAATCACTAATTGTCTTATTTTGTATTTCTTTACTGGTTTATGTTTTGAATGTTAAGTGGCTAAATATTATTATCGATAAAGTTTCTCCATTAATGGGAGATTATGCTATTGCGACGAAATTACTTTTTTATTCAACTTATGAAAGTTCGACATTAGGTAGAGATTTAAATCTAAATACCATCGTTAATATTGTTTTTTACATTGTGACATTCTTTTTAATAATGTATTATAGGAAAGATTTAGAAAAAAGTAATAAATATTTTAATATTTTTTTAAATATTTATATTTGTCAGATATTTACTTTTTTTTGCATGTTTGAATTTATTGAAATGTCTGAGAGATTACGACTATATTTTATGATATCTAATATAATAATTTTACCTTGTTTGATATATTTATTTTATTTGAAAGCTGAAAGAATTTTGATTTTTGCATATGTTTTTCTTTTTTCTTTCTTTTCTTGTAAACCATATATTTTAAATGCAGAAACTACCATCTCATATCATCCATATCAAAATTACATTATTTATAAGGGATTTAATCTTAATAGTACTGGAGAAGAAAGACTAAATAAACAGGCTCAATTAAATGAATAAGATGGCGGATAATATACTAGCGATAGTAGTAATTTATAATAAAGAGCTTTTAAAATCAGAAACATTAATTTCGTTGGGAGATGATTGTGAACACGAGAGAATAACTTTAGATCTTTTTATTTACGATAATAGTAATCTTAAACAAAAAACGGATCAGCTCAAGGGATTTAATATTGTAGAACACTTTTATAATGGAAAAAATTTAGGGGTTAGTACGGCTTATAATAAAGGCGTCGAATTTGCTAGAAGTAGAAACAAAAAATGGGTTTTGTTATTAGACCAAGATACTTTTTTTCAGAAAGGAAGTTTAAAAGAATATTTAAATAACATAGTTTGTGATGCCGATATTAATTTGTTTTCCCCAATAATTAAACTTAAAAATGGTTTGATTTTTTCTCCATTTAAAAAGGTTTTTAAAAGAGGAATTAGGTTGAGAAAGGTTGAACCAATAAGATACCTTTTAAGTGATTTTTCACCGGTTAATAGTGGAATGCTTGTTAAAATTTCTTCTTTTGTTGAAGCTGGCGGATATAATGATAAAGTTAAATTAGACTTTAGTGATATTGAATTTATTAAAAGATTTAGTAAAATTAATAAAGAATTTAAAGTTATTAATACATTATGTATTCAAGATTTTTCAAATGATGAAGTTAATATTGAAAATCTTAATGTTAGGTTTGCTTTTTTTTGCGATGGAGTAAAAAACTGTCACAGGGAATTTTTCTTTGAGGATTTTCAATATTTTGTTATAGTATTAATAAGAATGACAATGCTGATTTTGAAAACTAAAAGTTTTTCTTTTATGAAGACATTTTATAAGAGTTATATAAAAAAAAATGACAAATAAGGCAGGTAATCTTGAATTTATAATATTTATTTAAATGGGTATTTCTTCTAAATATAAGTTTTATCTAATTCTTTTGAAGGAATTAATTACAAGCCCTTTAGAATATGGTAAAAATTTTTTCAAATTTAATTTTATAAGTTCTAATAAAATTAAATTTGAAAAAAGAACTAGAATGCCAATTAGGGAAAATAAGGTAGCCGTTTGTATTCATGAATGGGGAGGCTACAAAGGGAAAAGAAAAAAGAAAATTAAAAATATTAAGGAGTTTGAATGTGGTTTGGATTATCAATTGTTAAGATTTCTTAATTACAAAGGTAAATATGAAATTGATCCAACAGTTACAGTGTCTGAATCTTTTTTGATGACTAAAAAGATTGAAAATGTGAAAGTAATGGAAGTTTCCAATAAAGGAATGGATTTCTCTGGATATAGTGCATTTTATGATAGTATTAAGAATTTTGAAAATCAATACGTTATTTTGAGTAATAGTTCTGTAAATAAGCTTCAAGTAGAATTTATAGATGAATATTTAGATTTTTTTAAAGAAAATATAACAATTGGAATGATGGGCGTGTCCGTAAATTCGAAAATTTATCAGAGCTTAATTAAAAATAATTTCAATCCTCATTTACAAAGTTTTTTTTTAATCACTACAATTGATGTTTTAAGAGAGGTTGTGGAATTGTGTGGAGATTTTCCTGGGAAAGGAATCGATCATAAGCTGTTGTTAATTAGAGAAGGTGAAGTGAAATTGTCGAATATAATATTAAATCTAGGATATTCATTAGCTTGTATTCTGGAAGATGGTAAACCTTTTCTATTTGATAAAAGTTTCTTTTTAGATAATGGTAAAAGCTCGTGGAATATTAATTTTGGTGATTGCAGAATAAATGCTGTAAATCCAAATGCGATTCATTCATTAAAAAATTAAATGAAAATAAAAGTAATTTATGAAGCATAAAAACATTTCGGCTTCCATTGTACTTTATAATACTGATTGTATTGAGTTGAAAAGAACAATCAATAGTATTTTTAATGAAAATGTAGATATAAAACTTTTTTTAATTGATAATTCTCAGATTAACAATATTCAGAAGTTTGATAATAATATAAAGATAGAATATATTCATAATCCCTCTAATCCTGGTTTCGGAGAGGCTCATAATATAGCAATTAAAAAAGCAATTGAATCAGGAATAGATTATCATTTTGTGGTTAACCCAGATATATATTTTAAAGGTGATGTAATTTTTAAAATGGTTGATTATATGCAGAGCGACAACTCAATAGGAATGATTATGCCACAGATTTTGAATATAGATGGTAGTGTTCAAAATTTGCCAAAATTGTTGCCATACCCTTTTAGTATATTGTGGAGAAAAATAAAAAAACCCGCTAAAGCCTATAGAAAATTTATTAATAGATATGAATTGAGAGAAATTCCTGAAAAACAAATTTATAATGCTCCTGTACTTTCGGGGTGCTTCACATTATTAAATTTGGAAGCAATAAAAAAAGTGGGAATGTACGATAATCGATTTTTTATGTATTTTGAAGATTGGGATTTGTCTCGAAGAGTCCATCAATATTATAAAACAATATATTTTCCATTAGTTTCAGTTTACCACGGATATGAATCAGGAGCAAATAAAAGTGGCAAATTATTTAAAATTTTTGTGAATTCAGCAATAACTTATTTTAATAAATGGGGATGGTTTTTTGATTCCGATAGAGGAGAAATAAATAAAAGAGCATTAGAACAATTCAAATAAAAGTGAAAATAAAAATTACAGGCTCATCAGGCTTTGTTGGCAAAAATCTTTCTGATTATTTAACTAATTATTCTTTTTTAGTTGATAAAATTTCCTTGCGAAATTTAAATTGGAAAAATGATTTTACAGCTGATGCTATTATTCATCTGGCTGGTAAAGCTCATGATACAAAAGGAACCAGCGATGCTTTGGAGTACTTTAAAGTAAATACAGATTTGACCGAAGAATTGTTTAATGCATTTTTAAAAAGTGATATTCAGGACTTTATCTATTTTAGTAGTGTAAAAGCTGTTGCGGATGATGTATCTGAAATTTTGTATGAAGATGTTAAACCGAATCCTAAAACACCATACGGAAAATCTAAATTAAAAGCAGAAGATTATATTTTATCAAAACAATTACCAGAAGGTAAAAGAGTTTTCATTATAAGACCTTGTATGATACATGGCCCAGGTAACAAAGGTAATCTTAACTTGCTTTTTAATGTGGTAAAGAAAGGGATACCATATCCTTTAGCGTCTTTTCATAATGAAAGATCTTTTCTAGGAATAGATAATCTTAATTATCTAATTAAAGAAATTATTAATAATAAGGAAATTCCATCTGGAGTTTATAATTTTGCAGATGATGATTTTTTATCTACAAATGATATAGTTAGTATTATTTCTTTTGTTTTAAATAAAAAAAATAAATCAATTGCTATTCCTAAAAATATAATTAAAAGTATTGGGAAATTAGGAGATTTTATAAAACTGCCATTAAACTCGGAAACTATTCAAAAATTAACTGAAAATTATAGAGTATCCAATAAAAAAATAAAGTCTGCTATTGGAATCGAAAAACTTCCGCATACTCCTGAAAAAGGATTAGAAAAAACTATAAAAAGCTTCATAGAGAAATAAATGGAATATACAATTTTAGGAATTGTTTTAATGATTATTATGTTGCTTTATTTTAAAGTAGCTGATCATTTCAATATAATCGATAAACCTAATCAAAGAAGTTCTCATACAGAAGTAACTTTACGAGGAGGTGGTATAATCTTTTGGTTTTCGGCTTTAATTTATTTTGTGCAAAATGTACAGAATAATTATTTCTTCTTTACAGGTATAACTCTAGTTAGCCTTGTTAGCTTTTGGGATGATATTCAAAGTTTATCAAATAAAATTCGAATTTCAATTCATTTCCTTTCAATCACTTTGATTTTTTATGATTTGAATTTATTTGACTTAATACCCATTTGGAGTGTAGTAATTGCTTATGTCTTAGCGATAGGATTAATTAATGCCTATAATTTCATGGATGGAATAAATGGAATTACTGGTTTATATACTTTAACTGTAATGGGAGCATTATTATATGTGAATACAAAAATTCAACTTTTTATAGATGGAGAATTCATAAAGTATGCTATAATTGCGAGTTTGGTTTTTTTATTTTTCAATTATAGAAAGAAAGCAAAATGTTTTGCAGGCGATGTTGGAAGTATTGCAGTCGCTTTCTGGGTAATTTACTTAGTTTTGAAACTTATTCTAGTAACAGAATCATTTATTTGGTTATTGTTTTTAGCTGTATATGGAGTCGATGCGGTTTGTACAATCTTGCATAGGCTTTACCTTAAACAGAATATTTTTGAAGCACATAGATTGCACTTATATCAAGTGCTAAGTAATGAATATAAAGTACAGCATCGATTAGTATCTCTTTTTTATGGATTAGCTCAAGCAGGAATTTCTTTATTAGTTATCCTTCTTTATCAAAAAGTTCAAGATGGAATCATATTCTTAATTGTAATCCTACCTTTATTGTTAATTTATTCATCAAAATTTTATTTGTTAAACAAAAGTAATTTAAGATTGAATCATGGAGCCTAAAGTAATTCAGGGAGGAAAATTTACAGATCATAGAGGAAGTGTATCATATGTGAATGATTTTAGCTTTACAAATATTGAAAGGTTTTACATTATAAGTAATTCAAAAGAAAATCCGATTCGAGCTTGGCAAGGGCATAAACTAGATGCCAAAAATTTTTATTGTCTTTCAGGGGCTTTTAATATTTATTTTATAAAAATTGATAACTGGGAAAACCCTTCAAAAGATTTAATTGTTGAAACTATTTTTGTTTCAGAATCTGACAGTAAAATTGTTCACATACCTGCTGGTTATGCAAATGCAGTTGAATCTCTTGAGGAAAATTCAAAGCTGATATCGTTTTCTACTTTGCCATTGGGTTATGTTACTGCTGATGATGTTCGTTTTCCACAAGATTATTGGCTTTTTAAATAATGAATAATAATAGAATTTATTTATCATTATCTCAAGAAAGTGGGTTTGAGCAAAAATATATTCAAAAAGCTCTAAAAACAAATTGGATTACTTCTGGAGGACCAAATGTTGATGAGTTTGAAAATGTACTTGAGAGTTATTTTGAAAATGAAAATTATATTGCAGCATCAAATTCTGGTACATCTGCTATACATTTGGCATTAATTTTATTGGGTGTAAAAGCTGGTGATGAAGTAATTTGTCAGAGTATGACCTTTTCGGCTTCAGCAAATCCAATTTTATATCAGAATGCATATCCGATATTTGTAGATAGTGAAAGAGATACATGGAATATCTGTCCAAAAAATCTTGAAATTGCTATAAAAGATCGAATAAAAAAAGGAAAAAAACCTAAAGCAATTATTGCAGTTCATCTATATGGAATGCCTTATAAAGTTGATGAAGTTCATGCAATTGCTGATAGGTATGAAATACCAATTATTGAAGATAGCGCAGAGGCTTTAGGAAGCAGTTATAAAGGCAAAAAATGTGGGAGTTTTGGTGTTTTTGGTGTTTTATCTTTTAATGGAAATAAAATTATCACTACTTCTAGTGGTGGCGCATTAATTACGAATTCGAAAGAAATAAAAGAGAAGGCGATCTTTTTTGCTACTCAGTCAAAAGATATAGCATCACACTACCAGCATAGTGAAATAGGTTATAATTATAGAATGAGTAATATTTGTGCTGGAATTGGACTTGGACAAATTAAAATTTTAGAAAAAAATATTAATCTTAGGCGAGATAATCATTTGTTTTATGATAACATCTTTAAACATATTAAAAATGTGCAGCTATTTGATAATTTGAATGATGATTTCTTTTCTAATTATTGGCTAAATACAATATTGTTAGAAACAAAAAAAGAAAGAGAAGGTTTAAGACTTGCTTTTGAAGAAGCTAATATAGAAAGTCGTCCATTATGGAAGCCAATGCATCTACAACCAGTTTTTAAGAAGTATCCTTATTATGGTCATAAAATTGCAGAAGAATTATTCGAAAAAGGATTATGCCTACCATCAGGATCAAATTTAACGAATAAAGATAAAAGCAGAATAAAAGAAGTTATTGTTAATTTCTTTAAACGAAATATAAAATTAAAAAATGAAAATTGAAGAAACTTTTATAAAAGACTTAGTAATTGTAGAGCCAACAGTATTTGGTGACGAAAGAGGATACTTTTTTGAATCATATAGCAAAACCAAATTTCAAGATTTAGGAATTAATATTGAATTTGTTCAAGATAATCAGTCATTTTCAAAGAAAGGGACTTTAAGGGGTTTGCATTATCAAAATCCTCCTTTCGCACAAACAAAATTAGTACGTGTTTTAGAAGGAGAAATTATTGATGTTGCGGTAGATTTGAGAAAAGATTCTCCTACCTATGGAAAGTCGTTTAGTATTTTATTATCAGCAGAAAATAAAAAACAATTATTAGTACCGCAAGGATTTGCACACGGATTTTCGGTTATTAGTGAAACTGCTTCAGTAATGTATAAATGTGATCAATTTTATAATAAAGCTTCAGAAGGCGGAATTAAATATGATGATCCATCTTTAAACATTGATTGGGGAATGAATCTAGATGAGGCAATTGTTTCAGAAAAAGATCAAATCCTGCCTTTTATAGAAAATTGTAATAGTTTATTTTAATGAAGAAAATTCTAGTAACAGGCGCAACAGGACAAGTAGGATCTGAACTTTTTGTTTTGGCATCTACATATCCTCATTATGAATGGATATTTGCTGATCGCAGCAAAATTACATTAGATAATATAGAATTGCTTCAATCTCAATTAAATGTATTTAATCCCGATATTATATTTAATTGTGGAGCTTATACAGCTGTTGATAAAGCTGAATCAGAAAAAGACTTGGCCTTTAGGGTGAATCATCTAGCTGTAGAATTAATTGGAAAATACTCTGCAGAAAATAATGTCAAATTAATCCATATTTCAACAGATTATGTATTTGACGGATCTTCTTCGATAGCTTTAGATGAAGAGGCAAAAACAAATCCTATAAATGTTTACGGAGAAAGTAAGCTAGCTGGCGAAATTGCATGTTTAAAAGAAAATCCTGAATCAATTATTATTAGAACTTCTTGGGTTTACAGCAAGTTTGGAAATAATTTTGTAAAAACTATACAGCGATTACTACAGGAAAGAGATGAAATTAATGTGGTAAATGACCAGATTGGTTCACCAACTTATGCCGCTGATTTAGCACAGGCAATGATTGATATTATTGAATATTCAAAATGGATACCAGGAGTTTATAATTATTCAAACGAAGGTGAGATTAGCTGGTATGAGTTTGCCTTAAGTATTAAAGAACTCGGAAGTTATAACTGTAAAGTAAAGGGAATTATATCGTCATCTTACCCAACCCCAGCAAAACGACCAAGTTTCTCATTGTTGAATAAAGAGAAAATAAAAATAGTTTATAATTTAGATGTTCCTAATTATAAGAAAAGTTTAAAAAAAATGTTTATTTAGAATCTAATTAGAATCTAAAAATTAAGATTTATGAAAGGAATTATATTAGCTGGAGGTTCTGGCACACGATTGCACCCATTAACATTAGCTGTCAGTAAGCAGTTAATGCCTGTTTATGATAAACCAATGATTTATTATCCATTGTCAACTTTGATGATGGCGGGGATAAATGAAATTTTAATTATTTCTACTCCTCACGATTTACCACATTTTAAAAAACTTTTAGGAAATGGCGGTTCAATTGGTTGTCAATTTAGCTATGCAGAGCAACCAAACCCAAACGGTTTAGCACAAGCTTTTGTAATAGGTGAGGAATTTATAGGTAAAGATAAGGTTGCTTTAGTACTTGGAGATAATATTTTCTTTGGGACAAATATGCAGCAACTTTTAAAAGATAATGCTGATCCAGAAGGAGGAGTTGTTTTTGCTTATCACGTTGCAGATCCGGAAAGATATGGAGTGGTAGAATTTGATGAAAATAAAAGTGCTATTTCTATTGAAGAAAAACCAGTAGAACCAAAATCTAATTATGCTGTTCCTGGTTTATATTTTTATGATAATTCTGTAGTAGAAATTGCTAAAAATATTAAGCCAAGTGCTCGTGGTGAATATGAAATTACAGATGTAAATAAAGTTTATCTTGAAAAAGGAAAATTAAAAGTAGGTATTCTAAGTAGAGGCACTGCTTGGCTGGATACAGGAACTTTTAATAGTTTAATGCAGGCTGGACAATTTGTTCAGGTCCTAGAAGAAAGACAAGGACTAAAAGTAGGTTGTATCGAAGAAATAGCTTGGAGACAAGGGTTCATTAATGATGAACAATTAGAAAGTTTAGCGTTGCCATTAGTTAAATCGGGTTACGGAACATATTTAATTGACTTTTTGAAACAAAAGAAAAAAGGAGTTAAAGTTTAATTTTTACAAGAAATAAAAATTTAACCTCTTTAATTTGTATTTTTGTAAGACAGATAAAGTTTACAAAACAAAACGAACCTAAATTGAATACAGATAATCAAACCAAAATATCATCTTTGTTGTATAATTCTTTATCACCAAGGAATTTAAGAGCAAATATTAATAACCTTAGTTATTTGCCTAGATGGATCATTGTAGCAATTGATGTAATGGTTCTAATTTTTTCATTTACTTTTACTTATATGCTTTTTGAAGGAACTGCATTAGGTTATATTATTACCTCTCATCAATTTGCTTTTGTAGGTGGATTAATTTTTATAAATGTATTTTTCTTTTGGTTGTTTAGAACTTATTCAGGAATTATAAGACATTCATCTTACATAGATGCCATAAAACTGTTGTTTTCACAAATGTCAGTTCTGGTATTTTTCTTGTTTTTTAATTTAGTTTTTGAATTATATACAGGAAACAAGGCATTTTTGAATACGGCATTATTTATTAATCTTGTGTTGTCATTTTGTGGTTTGTTTTTGTATAGAGTAATCGTAAAACAAACTTTTGAACTTTATTTTTCAGAAAAAACAAATTCAAAACTGATAAGAACAGTAATTTATGGAACTGACGCCAATGCGATTTCTGTAGCGAATGCATTAAAGTTTGAAACTCCTTCCCGTTTTAAAATTGTTGGTTTTGTGGATAAAAATAATCAAAATGCATCTAAACGTATGTTAGATTTGCCAATTTTGATTTTAAGAAAAAAACTGCCTGCTTTAATGCGTTCAGTTGCTGCTGAAGGAGTTATTATTGCTGATAAAAGTTTAACAAAAGATGAACAATTAATTATAGTTGACCAATGTCTTGAATTTAATTATAGAGTTTATACTGTTCCTTTGATTTCAGATTGGGAAAATCAAAAAGAGATTTCTCAAAAAGTTAAAAATATTCAAATTGAAGATTTACTTGAAAGAAAACCTATTGTTTTAGATAGTAAATCTATTTCTAAGCAGTTAAAAGACAAAACAATTCTTATCACTGGAGCCGCTGGCTCTATTGGAAGTGAAATAGTAAGACAAGTACTCACTTTTAATCCAAAAACAGTTGTTTTTTTAGATCATGCAGAAACACCTTTACATAACTTGTGTTTAGAAATACTCAGCCTAAACCCTACAGCTAAAATAGTAGCAGTAATAGCTGACGTAAAAAGTAAAAAGGCTTTAGAGAAAGTTTTTAAAAATTACAATCCTCATGTTGTTTTTCATGCAGCTGCTTATAAGCATGTTCCTTTAATGGAAGAAAACCCATCACAGGCTATTTTAACAAATATAAAAGGTACGAAAAACCTTGCAGATCTATCATGTAAATATCATGTGAAAAAATTTGTAATGGTTTCGACAGATAAAGCTGTAAACCCAAGTAACGTAATGGGAGCCAGTAAACGCATCGCAGAAAAATATGTACAGTCTTTATCTTTGAAAAACCAAAAAGAGAATATTCCAGGTATTACCAAATTTATTACTACACGTTTTGGAAATGTTTTAGGTTCTAACGGATCTGTTGTTCCTTTGTTCACTAAACAAATAGCAGAGGGAGGGCCGGTTACTATTACACATCAGGACATTATTAGATACTTTATGACCATTCCTGAGGCCTGTCAATTAGTATTGGAAGCTGGGGCTATGGGGAATGGAGGAGAAATTTATATTTTTGATATGGGTAAACCTGTTAGAATAATAGATTTAGCAAAAAAAATGATTAAACTTGCTGGTTTTATTCCCGACAAAGAGATTAAAATTAAAATAGTTGGATTACGTCCAGGTGAAAAATTATATGAAGAATTATTAAATGATACTTCTAAAACGCTGCCAACTTATCATAATAAAATTATGATTGCTCAGGAAATCCAGGATGAGTACGAAGATTTGCATAACGATATTGATGAGTTGATAGGCATTGCAGATTTTTATGATAATGAAGATATTGTTGCCAAAATGAAAAAAATTGTTCCAGAATTTAAGAGTATGAATTCTACTTTTGAGGTCTTAGATAAATAACAGTTGTAAATATAAATTTCAAAATATAATGAAAAGGTGTTTTTTTAAAAAACGCCTTTTCGCATTTTTAAACAATTTTTAAATGTTAAAAATCTTGTTAATTTTTTTAATAAAGATTTTTAAGTTCTTTTCGATGGATTCTAAAAACACTAATGACTGGCTATTTGAAATAACGCCAAAAAATAAATTTTTCTCGCTGAATTTTACAGAAATTTGGCAGTACAGAGATCTATTGTTACTGTTTGTAAAAAGAGATGTTATTACAGTTTATAAGCAAACTGTTTTAGGACCTCTCTGGTATTTAATTCAACCATTATTTACTTCAATAACTTTTACTATCATATTTAATAATGTAGCAGGAATTAAAACAGGTTCAGTACCGCCTTTTCTATTTAATTTAGCAGGAATTACGGTGTGGAATTACTTCACTGCATGTCTTAGCGGAACCTCAGATACCTTTCGAGCAAATGCAAACATTTTTGGCAAAGTTTATTTTCCTAGGATTATAACACCGCTTTCAGTAGTATTATCTAATTTAATAAAGTTTGGAATTCAATTTTTGATCTTTGTAATATTTTTTATTTTTTACTATTTCAAAGGTTATGATTTATCAGTTAACACAGCGGTTTTATTTTTTCCACTTCTAATCATTATTATGGGTATATTAGGATTAGGACTAGGAATGTTGATTTCCTCGATGGTTACCAAATACCGTGATTTTAGTCATTTAATTGGCTTTGGCATTCAATTATTAATGTATTTGTCTGCAGTTATGTATCCAATGGAATTGGTTAAAAGCAAATTGCCTTCTTACGGATGGATCGTAGAATATAATCCTTTGGCATATATCATTGAAACATCTCGTTATATGCTTATAAATGTTGGAGAAGTTTCGATACTAGGTTTAGTAAATACCGTTTTAGTAACTGTTGTTGTCTTTTTCATAGGACTCTTGATTTTTAACAAAACAGAAAAAAGTTTTATTGACACAGTATAATAGGCATTCAACTTTAAATTCTCCAATCATTATTCCAAATCTATTTATCAATTGAAAGATATTATTTTAAAAGCCGAAAATATTTCTAAACAATATCGTTTAGGACAGGTAGGAACCGGAACATTAAGTCACGACTTTAATCGTTGGTGGCATCAAATTCGCGGTAAAGAAAACCCTTATTTAAAAATTGGTGAAACAAATAATCGCTCTACCAAAGGAAAATCTGACTATGTTTGGGCTCTCCATGATATTAATTTTGAAGTTCAACGTGGTGAAGTTTTAGGTATAATTGGGAAAAATGGTGCTGGAAAATCGACACTTTTAAAGATTCTTTCAAAAGTTACGGCTCCAACTACCGGAACGATTAAATCTCGTGGAAGAATTGCTTCATTACTTGAGGTAGGAACCGGATTTAATGGGGAGATGACCGGTCGTGAGAATATTTTTTTAAATGGCGCTATCCTTGGAATGACCAAAAAAGAAATATCTTCAAAGCTCGATGAAATTATTGAGTTTTCTGGATGTGAACGTTATATTGATACTCCTGTAAAAAGATATAGTTCTGGAATGACTGTTCGTTTGGCTTTTGCTGTTGCAGCATTTTTAGAGCCTGAAATTTTAGTTATAGATGAGGTTTTAGCGGTTGGAGATGCTGAATTTCAGAAAAAAGCAATTGGTAAAATGCAGGATATTTCTAAAGGAGAAGGCAGAACGGTTCTTTTTGTAAGCCATAATATGGCAGCAGTAAAAACTTTGTGTACCAGAGGAGTTGTTTTGGAACATGGCAGTATAAAATTTGAAGGAAATATTGATGAAGCTCTAAACATCTATAATTCGGATGCAGTTGATTTATTTAGAGAAGTAAAATGGAATATAAAAGACGCTCCAGGTAATTTAAATGCAAAGATTAAAGGTGTTAAAATTACTTCTGATAATCAGTTTTTTTACATAGAGAACAAAATAAAAGTAGAAATTGAATTTGTTAATTTTGTTGATAATCAAATTGTCAATTGTTCTGTTTCAGTTTTTGATGATTATGATAGTTATGTTCTAGCGTCTCCAAATTTAGAAAGAATTCCTCTAGCAAAAGGGGCTTTTAAAAGTGTGTGTATAATCCCTGAAAATTTTCTAAATAAAGGGAAATATTTTTTTACTATAATTTTAGTGGGCAATAATTTTGAGATCATTTCACAGTTAGATAAAATAGTTTCTATTGATATGGATGAAAAAGGTCTTCATAGAAAAGATTATTTTGGTCATTGGGGAGGTATGGTACGGCCTTATCTGCAATGGGAAAATACTCAAATAGATTAATAAAAAATGAGTTTCAAAAGAATTACTAAACGTATAGTAAAAGGTTTTTTTCAAATAATTAAACTTCTTTTTTGTAAGAATTACTTTATTCCGTATAGAGGGATAAAAAAATATGATATATTAGTCTTTGATGATATATTTCCACACCCAATTTCTGGTTTTAGATTTGAAGAATTTACTTTCTTGCTGAATTATTTTAGATGGTCTAAAATTATTGTTGAACCAACCGCCTATAAGATTGTAAATACGTCGGTTGAGAACCATTCTAAACATATTCATGAATTTGAATCTCAATTTAATTTAATGAATAGAATAAAACTTAGAAAAGGATTTGTTAACATTAACACGAGAGTTTTTTATTGTATATTTCTTCATAATATTTCTAGAAATCTACCTTGGTTAGAAAGATATAGAGTACCTTTTATATTTACCTTATACCCAGGAGGAGGATTTAAATTAGAAGATACTGTAAGTGACAATGAATTAAAAAAAGTTTGTGAATCACCAATGTTTCGCAAAGTTATTGTGACTCAGCAAATAACTTATGATTATCTTATAGAAAAAAAAATATGTAATCCAGAAAATATAAAATTTATTTTTGGATGTGTTGTTCCTCAGATTTCAATGATAAAAGATTTAACAAATAAAAAAAGTTTTTTAATAAATAAAACTACTTTCGACATTTGTTTCTGCGCAGCTAAATATACTCCCAATGGGGAAGATAAAGGATATGATGTTTTTATTGATTTTGCCAAAATGATTGCTCCAAAATATGATTTCATTAATTTTCATATAGTTGGAGGTTTTGATGAGAACGTTATAGATGTTTTTGATATAAAAGAGAAGATAAAGTTTTACGGATATCAGGATTTTGATGCTTTAGGAGCGATTTATAAAAATATGGATGTTTTGATTTCTCCAAACAAGGCATTTAAATTAGGAAAAGGTGCGTTTGATGGATTTCCTTTGGGGACAGTAGTCGAAGCCGCATTAAATGGGGTTGTGGTTTTAATTACTGATGAACTCAGACAAAATTGTCATTTTGTTCAAAATGAAGATTTAATCATACTAGATAGTAACTCTGAATCTATTATGAGCCATATTATAGAATTGATTGAACAACCTGAGAAATTATATTTGATTTCTCATAAGGGAATGCAAAAATTTAGAGAGGTTTATTCTAATAAAATTCAAATGGATCCAAGAATAACTTTAATAAAGAATGAAATAACTGAAAAGTAAAATGATAAATGTAACCAAAACTTTTCTTCCTCCTTTGGAAGAATATACTAAAATCATTCAACGTGCCTGGGACAACGAATGGCTGACGAATAGAGGAGAACTTGTATTAGAGCTTGAAGAAAAATTAAAATACTATTTAGAGATTTCAAATATTATTGTTACTAATAATGGTACGGTACCATTGCAAATTGCAATGAAATTACTAGGTAAAGAAGGGGAAATAATTACCACACCATTTAGTTATGTAGCAACAACAGCATCGATTGTATGGGAGAAATGTACTCCTGTTTTTGTAGATATACATCCAGAATATTTTACAATTGACGAGACTAAAATAGAAAAAGCAATTACCTCAAAAACAACTGCAATATTGGCAACTCATGTTTTTGGAAACCCTTGCAATGTTATTGCAATCGAATCAATTGCAAAAAAATATAATTTAAAGATTATTTATGATGCTGCGCATAGTTTTGGTGTGAAATTCAATAATAAATCAATTTTTGATTACGGTGATGTAAGTACTTGTAGTTTTCATGCAACAAAGTTATTTCACACAGGTGAGGGTGGAGCAATGATAGCTAATGACGAAGATTTGCATAATAAATTATTTTATAGTCATAATTTCGGTCATAATGGACCGCTAGATTTTCATGGTATTGGCATTAATGGAAAAATGTCTGAATTGCAAGCAGCAATGGGACTTTCTACATTACCGTACATGGATAAAATTATTAGCGAAAGAAAAAAAGTAGTAGATTATTATAATGAAAATTTAGATCTAGAAAAAATTCAGATCTTAAAAATAAGACCAGATACAATATGGAATTACAGTTATTATCCGGTTGTTTTTAAAACTGAAGAAAAGTTACTTAAGGTGCAAAAAGCCTTCAATGATAATAATATTTTTCCTCGACGATATTTTTACCCGTCTTTAAATAGAATTAAATATATAAACGGACCAGAAATGGAAATTTCTGAAAGTATTTCTTCGCGGATTTTATGTTTGCCTCTTTCTACTGGTTTAGATGAAAAACAGCTTAAAACAATTGTCTCAGTTTTCAATGTAAGTTTATGCTGATTATTGGTGCTAAAGGTTTTGCTAAAGAAGTTCTAGAAGTTTTAAATCAATCAGGTGAAATTGATGATCTGGCATTTTATGATGATATTAGTAATGATGTAAATGAAATCTTGTTTGATAGATTTCCAGTTATAAGAAATCTTCAAGATGCTGCTAATTATTTTAAAACAATAGATAATAGATTTACAATAGGAATTGGAAATCCCATTTTAAGAAAAAAACTTTACGGTGTTTTTAAAGATCTAGGCGGAGTTTTTACTTCTACTATAAGTAATGAATCAAGCATTGGAAATTATGATGTAAGTATTGGAATAGGCTGTAACATTTTAACAAAATCTATTATCTCAAATAGCGTTACAATAGGAATGGGAGCTATATTATACTTTAATTCAATTGTGACACATGATTGTAAGATTGGCGATTTTGTTGAGATTTCTCCTAGTGCTGTAATTTTAGGGAGATGTAGTATTTCAGACTATTGTCAAATAGGTGCAAATTCCACAATACTTCCTAATCTTAACATTGGTAAAAATGTAATTGTCGGCGCTGGCGCTGTAGTCACTAAAGATATTCCAGATAATTCTGTGGTTGCTGGAATACCAGCTAAAATAATTAAAAAGATAAAACCATTACTATTTTGAACTTGAATCTAAGTGTTAAAATAAATGTTTGTATGATTACTTATGGCCACGAAAAATATATTCGTGAAGCCATTGAAGGAGTATTAATGCAAAAGTCAGATTTTGAAATTGAATTATTGATATTTAATGATTGTTCTCCCGATAATACAGACCATATAATTCAAAGTATTATTAAAAACCATGAAAGAGGTTCTTGGATTAAATATGTAAGACATAATCAAAATATTGGCATGATGGCTAATTTTTTGCTGGCTATAGAGGCTTGTAATGGAGATTATATTGCACTTTGTGAGGGAGATGACTACTGGATTGATCCATTTAAACTACAAAAACAGGTTAGTCTTTTAGCTTCTAATTCTCAATTTAGTTTATGTTTTCATAATACTATTATTAAAAATGAGCATAGTGAGAAAATAATGCTGGCAGAATTAGATAAACAAGAGTTTGACACTAAAGATATTTTACGTCAATGGTTTATTCCTACTGCTTCAATTGTTTTTAGGAATTATTCCGATTTTGTTTTTCCAGATTGGTTTGTAAATTGTCAGAGTGGAGACATCCCTTTATTATTGCTGTTGTCGTTAAGAGGGGATATAAAATATATAGATGAAGTAATGTCTGTATATAGACTTCATGCGGGAGGAATTTCAAATTCACATAGAGAATATTCTAAAGTTATTGGTATGGTATATATCTATCAATCTTTTAATTTTTATACAAAGCTCAAATTTAAAGAAGAGATACAAAAAGCTATTATCTATGAAATGCGATGCCACTTGCCAGAAATTCAAGAATTAAAAGAATTAAAAAAAAATAAAGAGAGTTTTTTAAAAAAATCCCTAATTAGATTAAAAAATAAAATAAAAAAGAAACTTAGATAATGAAAAAGATATTATTTATTTCACACCAGAATTCATTATCAGGAGCTCCATTAGTTTTATTGTACTTCATGCAATGGTTAAAACACAATCATAGTAATTATCAAATTGATTTATTGGTGTTAAATGAAGGAAAACTTTCGGCTGATTTTAAAAGTATTGTAAAGAATTATTATAGTATCAACAATTTAAAGAGCAAGTTTATTTTTCAGAATCAGCTTCCATTATTTATGAAAGTCAGAGTTGATAATCTCTTGAATAAAATCCTTTTAAAAAAGATTAAAAAAGAAAACTACGATATTATATATGGTAATACCATTGGAGTGTTGTCAATAGCTTCTAAATTAAAAGAAAATTCAAGTTCAGAATTAGTACTTCATGTTCATGAGTTAAGTACAGTTATAAAGCAGATATTACCAGATTTTAAGAAATTAAAAAATAATGTAGATAAATTCATTGCCGTTTCAGATTTAGTAAAAAATGAATTATGTGAGAAATGGGATGTTGAAACTTACAAAATAAAAAGAGTATATGAGTTTTCAAAAGTTGCAAAGGGTGTTCAAATTAAAAAAAATAATTCGGAAGAATTCGTTGTGTGCGGATGCGGATATGTAGATTGGAGAAAAGGCACGGATTTATTTTTGCAAGTCGCAAGGCTTATTCATTCAAAAAAATACGATAGAAAGATAAAATTTATCTGGATTGGTAAATTGAGTTTGACAGATAGATTAGTTATTGAGGCTGATATAAAAAAAATGGGATTAATAAATTTTGTCGATTTTATAGGTGAAGTTTCAAACCCTCATGATTATTTAGAAAATTGTGACGTTTTTTTATTAACATCAAGAGAAGATCCTTTTCCTTTAGTATGTATAGAGGTTGCAATGCTAAATAAACCAATAATCTGTTTTGATAAAGCCACCGGTATAGCAGAAATTATAAAAAATGGAGGAGGTTTTGTAGTTCCGTATCTTGAAGTTGAAAAAATGGCAGATCAACTTGAGTTGTATTTAAACAATCAGGACACAATAAATAGTGATGGCAAAATTAATGAACAGAATTTTGCAAATTTTACACCAGAAGCAGCATGTCCAAAAATTTTTAATTATTTGAATGAATAGTTAAATTCCGTTACAATTTAAAGTATAAAATATTAAAGAAAAGCATGGTGACATTTGAAACCAAAGTTTGGGAACAGGATTGGAAATATATTTTGACGGGAGATTATTTGGATAAAATGATAACCAATTGCAATTATATTTTTGAGAAAAAAAACTTAATGATTAACAATGTTAATGATAGAGAAAAGGTTGCAAAGTATGCGGAAATTAAAAAAAATCAAGGAATAATTGATAATTATTATTTTGTTGAAGATTATGCAGATGAGGTTTTGTTACATTTTGGTATTAAAAAAGAAGATTTTCTTGGAGGATATTATTATTCAATAGCAGAACTTGTAGGGATTTATTTATGTACAACAAAATATTTGCTTCATTTTTCAAGCGATTCATTTATTAGCTTCAATAATAGTAAAGTTTGGATAGAGGATGCTATAGAAATATTCAATAAAAGAAATGATATAATTGTTGCAAACCCTACATGGAACTATAGGTTTGTAGAAGCTAAAGAAGAATCATTTGAAACATTAGAAAGGTTTTATTTAGGCAGCGGGTTTTCGGATCAATGCTATTTAATAAAAACAGATATTTTTAAAAAGAAAATATATGAGGAAAAGAATATAGAATCAAATAGATATCCTAAGTATGGAGGAGAACTCTTTGAAAAAAGAGTTGATAGTTATATGAAGAATAATAATTTATTTAGAATTACCAGCATGGATGCTTCTTACATTCATAAAAATTTTAAAAAATATAAGAGTATATATTGTATAGATTTCTTTTTGAAAAGATATACAGCAAAAAGGTTTAAATTATAAAAATGATTAAAGTTGGATATTTAATTTCTTATGATTATGAGTTTTTTTTCACTTCAGTTAAACAAATCTATGAGTTTGCAGATAAGATTTATCTGGCAATCGATAAAGATGGTAAAACATGGAGTGGGAATAATTTTGAAATTGCTGAATCATTTTTTAATGAAGTAAAACAATTTGATTCTCTCAATAAGATTGAATTCTATTATGATAGTTTCTATGTAGAAACTTTATCTCCAATGGAAAACGATGTTAGGGAACGAACTATGCTTTCGAAAAAAATGGGTAGGGGCTGGCTTATACAGATCGATGTTGATGAATATATTTATAATTTTGAAATAATATCAAAGTTTTTAAAAAAGCATATATACCTAACTTATTTTCCTAAACTGATTCCAATAGCTTTTAAAGGCGATTTAGTTACATTATTTAAGAAAGTAGAAAGTGGATATCTTTTTATAGATAATAGAGAAAAATTTTCACTAATAACAAATTATCCAGAATATCAATATGCTCGTTCAAATGATAGTATAATAAACTATTTCCTTGGCATTATCACTATACATCAATCTTGGGCAAGAAGTGAAATGGAGATGCAATTTAAAATTAATAATTGGGGACATCGAGACGATTTTGATACTTCGAAGTATTTTGAGTTCTGGAAATCGTTGAGTGAGGAAAACTATAAGAATTTTAAAAATATACATCCGATGTCTCCAAAAGTTTGGAATGAAATAAAATTTCTTGAAGCTAAAAACATTGATGATTTTATATTAAAATATTCAAACTTGTATCCACAAAGTCTAATTCCATTTTTACATAAGAATTTATTTAAAAGGGTTTTTGAAAGAGTTGTTAGAAAAGCAATAGTAAGATGCAAAAAGTTTCTATAGTATTACCCAGTTATAATCACAGTCATTTTTTAAAAGACAGACTTGAATCAATTTTAAATCAGACTTATAAAAATTGGGAAGCGATTATTATTGATGATAAATCAACGGATAATAGCATTGAAATTATTAATGATTTTCTAAATGAGCATCAAAATTTTATTGTAAAATATTTTGTTATAAATGAGGAAAATTCCGGCAGCGGTTACAAATCTTGGCAAAAAGGAATTCAATTAGCCGAAACAGAATTTATTTGGATTGCTGAAACAGATGATTACTCTGATCCTCATTTTTTAGAAGAGATGATTAAGATTTTAGAAAATAATTCGCAGATTGGTTTAGCATTTTGTAATTCTAATTATGTTGACATAAACAAAGAATATCTATATGATAGTTCAAAAAGGACATCTTTTTTGGAAGTAAAAGAAGAAGAATACGAGATATTCAAAAGCAGCGCCTTATTAGACACAATGCCTCTAAATCCATTAATAACAAACGGGAGCAGTGTCGTTTTCAGAAAGCCGTCAAGTAATATTCCAGCAGAAATATTTCAACATAAACAATTGTCGGATCTTTTTTTATGGTCATATTTAGTAAAAAACAAAGATTTTAGTTTTTTAAACAAAAAATTAAATTTTTTTAGAAGACATCAAGGGTCAACTACTACAAAAAATCAATTACTAAATAAGCAGGGGGTATTTGATGAGATGATTTTTTATAGTAATTACTTTAGGCTTTCAAATGAAAAGTTAAAAGCTATACTTTATTATTTCGCACAAAATTCTGCATTTTCAATTAATACTTTGAAAAAAATAGAAGATTTAAATCATCGAGAGATAATGTACTATTATGTTAAATCAAGCTGTAAAATTTTTATCATAAAAATAATAAATTCCATATGCCGACTGTTTCAATAATTATTCCAACATACAATAGGGCTAAATATTTGGCTTTAACATTAGAAAGTATTACACAACAAACTTATCAGGATTTTGAAGTAATTGTTGTTGATGATGGTACACCAAGTAACGAAAATGAAATTATTTGTTCAAAATTTGATAAAGTACTTTATTATAAAATAAAAAATACAGGAGGACCGGCTACTCCAAGGAATATTGGTATTCAAAAAGCATCGGGAAAATACATTGCCTTTGTCGATGATGATGATTTATGGCTTCCTCAAAAATTAGATATACAAGTTAAAATATTAGACACTAATCCAGATTTTGGACTAGTTCATTCTTGCTGTCAAGTAATAAATGAAGAGGGTATTTTACAAAATATAATCATAGGACGTCCAGGGTCAATTGATGTAAAACATGGTGATGTCCGAATGAAAATGATGGGGAATTGGACAATAATGATGCCTACCCCATTAGTTCGAAAAGATGTGATAATAAACACAGGGTTTTTCAATGAAATCATTCCCCCTGCTTTAGAAGATGTTGAATATTGGACACGTTGCTCTTTTATTACGAAATTTTATTACATTGATGAACCACTAGTACAATATAGAGTACATTCTAATAATATCTCTAGCGAAAAAAAGAAATATGCAGATCTGCCAGTTTATTTAAAAAATGTTTTGATGACTTTTTCTTCTGAAAAGACAATAAGTATAGATCAATATAGAATTCTTATAAAAAGTCTTTGCGCAATGCAGATTAAAATGATTAAAAAATATAGTTATAAGTCAATTCATAATCTTTTTATATTAGACCGATTTTGGATATTCCAAAATAAAAATTTTAAATTATTAATTTTTGTTTTAATTAAAAGATAGAGGAATGCGCTTAGGTTATAATCCAAATAAAGATAAATTACAAAAAGCTAATGATTTTTTTCATCAGATTGTTATCCCTGTTTATATACCCAATCAAGAAGAATATTTTAAAGAAAGTTTTAAAATATTAAAATATTGTTTAGAGTCTTTATTTAAAACTGTTCACCCCAAAACATATATTTCAATAATTAATAATGGAAGTTGTTTAGAGGTTGTTGATTATTTAAATGATTTTCAAAGTAATGGAAAAATTCATGAAATAATTAATACAACAAATATTGGCAAGTTAAATGCAATTCTAAAAGGAATATCTGGACATAATTTTGATCTTATTACAGTTAGTGATGCTGATGTACTTTTTTTAAATGATTGGCAAATAGAAACGTATCGTGTTTTTGAGAAATTCCCCAAAACAGGAGCAGTTTGTCCAACTCCTTCTTCAAGATCTCTAAAAAATTATACTTTTAATATTTGGTTTGATTTACTATTTTCAAAATCACTCCAATTTACTAAAGTTAAAAATCCAACAGCCTTAAAAGCATTTGCAGCGAGTATTGGAAATCCAGATATGTATAATGACATCCACCTCAAAAAATATCTTACTGTATCAAATGATAAGTTCAAGGCAGTTGTTGGTGCGGGTCACTTTGTAACAACTTATAGGAAAGAAGTCTTTGAAAGCAATGAAATTAAATATACAAACTTTATGCTTGGTGGAGAAAGTGAAGCCAAACTACTTGATTTTCCCGTAATACAAAAAGGAATGTGGAGGCTTTCGACAGAAGGGAATTTTGCATATCATCTAGGAAATGTTGAAGAAAAATGGATGAAAGAGATTCTTGACAATATAAAACCAAATAATTTTTGGCCAATGCAATCAATTGTTTTGAAGAAAATTAAATTTTCTAAAGCAGAATTTATTATTAAGTGTAAATTGTTTTCAAAAATTCTAACTAGAAAAAAAATATGGCATTATTGTCTGCAAATGAAAGGACTTTCTAGAGAAGAGGCATTAAAATACATTAAAAAATGAATAAGTCTCCTAAAGTAATTCTGTTGTCACAAGTGCCATTACCTTTTACAAAAATAGGCAGTTGGACAACTCTTTATAAGAACTATTTAGAAAACGATCACAAAATAGATTACATCGTTTGTCCTAAGCCTGATAAATTATACAATAATATTACATATAGTTTTGCTAAGTTGACGCTATGGCATAAAATACAGCAAAAGGTATTCAAGAAAAAAGCCCTTGAATATCTTGATGCTCTGAATGAAATTATTGTTCCAAGTGAAAAATATATTATTCAAATTGTGGATAATTATGGAATAATTAAGCCTCTTACAGATTATCTGTCGTCTAGAGGAATTAATAATCAATGTTATATTCAATTCTTCTATCACGGTTATCCACCACATAACTACAAAGATTCTATGAAGGATTTTTATTGCGTAATAGATGAAATTATTCTTCTTACAAATGATAGTTATATTGAACATAAAAAACAGATTAATGAGCTGCCAAATCATTTTTCAATTTTATCAAATGGTATCGATACTAAAAAATTTAGTAGAGTTTCTATTCCTGAAAAAAATAATTTAAAACATCAATTAGGCATTGGAGATAAAAAAGTCTTTATTTGGTGTTCGCAAGACAGGCCAAAGAAAGGTTTGCATTTAATCTTAGATGCCTGGAAAATAGTATATGCTTCCCAAAAAAATATTATTTTATTAGTCATTGGTTGTGATCCGAGAGAAAAAATGGAGGGTGTAATGTTCTTAGGAAAGATTCCAAATGAAGAGCTTCCTGCTTATTATCAAGCTTCAGACTGTTACCTTTTTCCAACTTTATGTCAGGAAGGATTTGGATTGAGTCTTATTGAAGCTCTACATTGTGGAAACTATTGTATAGCTTCCGCTCTGGGCGGGGTTCCAGAAGTACTGCAATATGGAAAATTGGGTAAATTGATTGAAAAACCTCATTTTGTTTCAGAATGGGAAAGTGCTATCAATGATTTTTTAAGTGGAAAATTTGAGATTCCAGAATTTTCATCAGAATTGTATTCATCAAAAACATGGAATGTTGAAATGAATAATATTATAATGAAAGCTAAAAACAGATTTAATAAATGAAAACTATTGCTATTATTCCAGCTCGTGGAGGCTCAAAACGTATACCTGAAAAAAATATTCAGCTTTTAGGTGAATTGCCTCTGTTGGTGCATTCAATTAAATTTGCAAAAGAAAATAACGAAATTATTGACGAAGTCTATGTTTCAACAGATGATGCTGAAATAAAAAAGATAGCATTGCAATTTGGAACAAAAGTAATTGACAGGCCAAGATCTATTTCTGGAGATTTTGAGCCAACAGTTTCTGCGTTAAAACATGTTTTAGAGTCAATTGAATTAAATGTTGAAAATGTTGTTTTATTACAGCCTACAAATCCATTAAGACCGAAAGACTTGTTAAAAGAAACTTTTCAAAAATATCAAAATGAAAATTTAGAAAGTCTCTTTACGGTTTCTAGAAATCATCAAAAATTTGGAAAAATTACAGATAATAAATTTTTGCCTTTTAATTATGTTATTGGACAAAGAAGCCAGGATTTAGAACCGCTTTATTTTGAAAATGGACAATTATATATAACGAAAACCTCTTTAATTCTGAACGATATAATTATTTCTGAAAATGCTTTTCCATTCGAAGTAAATCATATTTTTGCACACGTTGATATTGATACTCCTGAAGATTTAGATTACGCAAGATATCTGTACAAAAAAAATAACCCCAAAGTTTAAACATAATGAATCCATACATAGAAATTGCAGGACGCAAAATTGGACAAGATTTTCCACCATTAGTCATTGCTGAAATTGGAATCAATCATGAAGGCTCTTTAATAACGGCCAAAGAAATGGTTGATGCTGCTTATAGAGCAGGAGTTGAGGTTGTAAAACACCAAACTCATATTGTAGAAGATGAAATGTCTGGAGCAGCAAAAAAAGTGATTCCAGGAAATGCAGATGTTTCTATTTATGAAATTATGGAACGATGCTCTTTGAACGAATCAGATGAGTTTGAATTAAAAAAATATGTAGAAAGTAAAGGCATGATTTTTATTTCAACGCCTTTCTCTCGTGCCGCAGCGAATCGACTAAAGAAATTTGATATTCCAGCTTATAAAATTGGTTCGGGAGAATGCAATAATTATCCATTATTAGAACATATTGCCTCTTTTGGTAAGCCTGTAATATTAAGTACAGGGATGAATACAATTGAAAGCGTTCAAAAAGCAGTTGCTATTTTTGATAAACATAATATCCCAGTAGCTTTATTACATACCACAAATTTATATCCAACTCCTATTAACTTAGTTCGTTTTGGCGCAATGATTGAGTTGCACAAAGCTTTCCCAAATAAAGTATTTGGATTAAGTGATCATACTCTAAATAATAATGCTTGTTTAGGAGCTGTTGCTCTGGGGGCAAGTATTTTAGAGAGACATTTTACAGATTATATGCAGCGCACAGGTCCCGATATTATTTGCAGTATGGATGAGAAAGCCTGCAGAGAATTAATCGTTTCAAGTGCTGAGATAGCTTTAATGCGAGGAGGAACCAAGAAACCTGCTCTTGAAGAACAAGTAACTATCGATTTTGCTTTTGCAACTGTTTGCACAATTGCACCAATAAAGAAAGGCGAAATATTAACGAAGGAAAATATTTGGGTTAAACGTCCTGGCACTGGCCAAATTTTAGCCGAACATTTTGAAAGCCTTTTAGGAAAAAAAGTGATTAATAACATTGATGAAGATCAACAATTAACTTGGGAGGATGTAGAATAAAATGGAAGACTTTGTATCATTTTTATTGACTAAAGTATTTCGACCAAAATCAATTGATGTTAAATACATTGATAATGCTTTTGAGAAAACGATAGCTGACGTTCGTTATCATTTTCCAAACCAATCTGAGGAAGAAATTAAAAATAAAATAACAACAAACTCAAATGAATTGGCTGTTTTTTTATTTCGTTTAGGAAGGGAACTTCATTTAGATAATCAAGAAGATTTAAAACCTCAGATACATTGGCTGCTTAAAGAATTATGTTCATGCGAGATTTACTTTAATAATGAAATTGGGGAAGGATTTTATGTAGTTCATGGAGAAGGAACTGTTATTGGAAGTAGAAATAGAATTGGTAAAGGTTTCAAAATTCATCAAGGCTGTACGATTGGCCATAAAAAAAATAATACTGGAAATGGCAGTATTATACATGATAATGTAACAATGTATGCTAATTCTTCTATTATTGGAGAACTAATAATAAAAGAAAATGTTACAATTGGAGCACATGTTATGATTCACAAAAACCTGAAAAATAATTGTATAGTTACACAAACAAACGAATTGTTGGTTAGAGAATCATAGTTATAAATGAAAAAAATAGTATTCCTTACAGGAACCCGTGCAGATTTTGGAAAAATAAAATCATTAATTCAAACTCTTGAAGAACAACAGGATTTTGAAGCTTACGTTTTTGTTACCGGTATGCATCTGCAGGAAATTTATGGGTATACATTAATCGAAATTGAACGTTGTAATTTTACAAATGTTTTTACATTCGAAAATCATACTCACGAAACTACAATGGATTTGACATTGGCAAAAACAATTGAAGGGTTGTCAAATTATTGTAAAACTATAAATCCGGATATGATTGTGGTTCATGGAGATAGGGTAGAAACTCTTGCGGGTGCTATCGTAGGATCTTTAAATAACATTTTAGTAGCTCACATTGAAGGAGGTGAAGTTTCTGGAACTGTAGATGAATTAATTCGCCATAGTGTTAGTAAACTAAGTCATATACATTTTGTATCTAATAAACAAGCGGCAAAAAGATTGCTCCAAATGGGAGAAGTAAAAGAATCTATTTTTACTATCGGTTCGCCAGATATAGATATTATGTTTTCGAGCAATTTGCCATCTCTTGAAACTGCGAAGAAATATTATGTAATTCCGTTTGATGAGTATGCGCTTGTAATGTTTCATCCTGTTACTACAGAGTTTCATTCTATGAAACAATATGCAATTGATTTTGTAGATTCTTTACTCGAAGATAGTCACAATTACATTGTAGTTTTTCCTAACAATGATTTAGGCAGTCAGTATATAATTGATGAGTTTAAAAGATTAGAAGGAAACACAAGATTTAGAATTTTTCCGTCACTTCGATTCGAATATTTTTTAACATTATTAAAAAATAGCCAGTTTATAATGGGCAATAGCAGCGCAGGAATTCGTGAAGCTCCTTATTATGGAATTCCAATTATAAATATTGGAACGCGTCAGCAAAACAGAGCAATTCATGCAGATATCATTAATGTCGATTATTCAAAAAAAGATATAAAAGAAGCACTTTCTAAAATCGATTCTCACAAAGTTCAAATTTCTGAAAATGATTTTGGTGAAGGAAATAGCAGCAAATTGTTTTTGCAATCATTAAAGAAAAGCGATATTTGGCTTCTAAATCATCAAAAACAATTTAGAGATATATAATTGTTTTTTTGCTAATACCATTTAATTACCTATGTTTTTTAATTCTATAGCATTTGCTATCTTTCTGCCAATCGTTTTTTTTCTATATTGGTTTGTTTTCAATAAAAACAAAAGCACGCAAAATGCTTTATTAATTATAGCAAGTTATTACTTTTATTCTTGTTGGGATTGGAGATTTCTATTTTTATTAGTGTTCTCCACATTCTTAGATTACTACACCGGTATTCAAATAGAAAAAGGAAAATCGGAGAAAAGCCGGAAATTTTGGTTTTGGTTGAGTATTCTGGTAAATCTTGGTTTTTTAGGACTATTTAAATATTATAATTTTTTTGCATCGTCTTTCTCAGAGTTATTAAATTCTGTAGGAATTAAAGCAAGCCCTATTTTGTTAAATGTTATTCTTCCGGTTGGTATTTCCTTCTACACCTTTCACGGACTTTCCTATGTAATCGATATTTATTTTAAAAGAATAAAAGCAGAATACAATTTTGTAGATTATTCCTTATTTGTTAGTTATTTCCCGCTTTTGGTCGCTGGACCAATAGAAAGGGCTACACATTTATTACCACAGGTAAAAGTTAAGCGCGAATTTAATTTTGAGACGGCAAAAGAAGGAATTTACCAGATTATTTGGGGATTAGTAAAAAAAGTAGTTATTGCAGATACTTGTGCACCGTATGCTAATGCCATTTTTGATAATTATACTTCAATGAACTCTTTTTCATTAATTATGGGAGCTGTATATTTTGCTTTTCAGATTTATGGAGATTTTTCAGGATATTCAGATATAGCACTTGGTGTTTCAAAATTATTTGGTTTAGATTTGTTGCGAAATTTTAATTATCCCTATTTTTCAAGAGATATAGCTGAATTTTGGCGTCGTTGGCATATTTCACTATCATCATGGTTTAGGGATTATTTATATATACCATTAGGAGGAAGCAAAGGAGGGTTATGGATGAAAATTAGAAATACATTCATAATCTTTGTAGTTAGTGGTTTTTGGCACGGAGCAAATTGGACATACATTGCTTGGGGTTTTATAAACGCAGTATATTTCCTTCCATTACTGTTAACAAAAAGTAACAGAAACAATATTGAGGATATAGTGCTGAAACGAAATTTTGATTCAGTAAAAGTACTTTTAAGTATTTTGTCAACTTTTCTAATAACTTGTGTAGCTTGGGTATTTTTTAGGGCAAAAACAATATCTGATGCTTTTTTTTACTTAAAAAGAGTTCTTGTAAATAGAGATTTTAGCTTTCAATATTTAGATAATGAGCGTTATAGTTATGAATTACTTCTTTTGATTGGATTATTTGTTTTGATCGAATGGAATAATCGAAATAAAATACAACCACTTTCAGGAAAATGGAGTATGCTAAAAGTAGCTTTGGCAATTTTAGCCATTATGGCCTTTGGAACTTTTTCAGATTATAAAGAATTTATATATTTTCAGTTTTAATGAAGAAATTTTTAATTTATATAACTAAGATTATTTTAGTTACTATACTCATAGCATTTTTATTAGATGGATTGTATACTTATATTTTTATGCATTCTAATAATAGAGGAAAAATTGAAAAAGTTTTTAATTCAAAAGATCAAAAATATGATGTAGTCATCTTGGGGTCTTCAAGAGCTAATAATCATTTTGTTGCACAAATGTTTGAAGAAAAAGGACTCAAAGCTTTTAATTACGGAATGAGTGGAGGGCATTTATTTGAAGCATCTTTGATGCTGAAATTAATGATTGAAAGAAAATATGAAATCAAAAATGTTATTCTGGAAGCCGATCTGAATTTGTCGAATGAACATCAGGCTGAAGGAATTTCCGCAAGATTTTTACCATACATACATAACTCAGAAGTTATTAAAGATCATTTTTCAAATGAAGAAGACTTTAATGAACTATACTATCTTCCGTTTTACAGATATATTAAATATGATGGTAAGATAGGATTTAGAGAAGCTTTCTTCGTTACTATTAATAAAAAAACAAATGCTTTGGATAATTTAGGTTTTTACCCATTGATAAAACATGAAAATGGTAATATGAAAAATAATATTGTAAATTTAAATCCCTTGCCACACAATAAATATTACGAAGAAATTAAAAATATTTGCAAAGCTAATCATATTAATTTTATTCCGTTGATGACACCAATTTGTGAAAATACCAAAGGGATGAATTATTTTGAAAAGGTTAAAAAAGCTTATCCTGAAATTCATAATTATGAAAATGTGGTTATTGAAGATAAATACTTTTCATCTTGCGGACATATGAATGAAGTGGGAGCAAAAAAATTTACAACTAGAATATTAAATGACTTTTTTTCAAAAAAATAATGAAGAAAGAGAAAATATTATTGTTGTTTCCGGATGGGGTCGGAATTAGAAATTATCTTTATTCTAATGTGTTCAATGATCCAAAACAAGATTTGGTCTTGTTTCATAACTTTGATTCCGAGACTATAGCAGCTATTAAACATTATACTCATTTTGATGAAGAAATGACGATTCCTAATTACAAGGAATCTTTAAAAGAAAAGTTTTTAAGAGAATTAATTTGTCTTTCTAGATTAAGATATAATAGTTCAAAGGTTAACAATTCTTCTATATTGAGTAATTGGAGTTGGAATCAAAAAACATTCTCTAAGAAGGTTTTTTATAAAACTATTCAAGTTTTAAGTCTGTTTTTTAAAAGTTATTCTAATATTTTAGAGTTAGAAAAAAAATATCAGAAAGCTATTAGACAAAATTCTTTTTATATTGAAGTGAAAGATATTATAAAGAAGACAGAGCCTGCAGTTGTTTTTTGTTCACACCAAAGATCCCTAAAGACGGCACCAATATTTGCTGCATCTATAGATTTAGGCATTCCTGCATCAACTGTAATTTATTCTTGGGATAACCTTCCTAAGGCCCGTATGGCTTTACAGGCTGATAATTACCTGGTTTGGTCAAATTATATGAAAGATGAACTGAAATTATATTATCCTGAAATTTCTCCTGACCAGATTCAAGTTACAGGAACTCCACAATTTGAATTTTATCAAGATCACGAAAATATAATTGAAAAAGATATCTTTTATAAAAGGTACAATCTTGATTTGAATAAAAAAATAATCTGTTTTTCTGGAGACGATGTTAAAACATCTCCAGATGATCCAAGTTATCTAAAAGATATTGCAGAAGAGATTTTAAAAGCAAATTTGCAAAGTGAGTATCAAATATTGTTAAGAAGATGCCCAGTCGATTTTTCAGGAAGATTTGCTGAGGTTGTAAATGAATATAGAGATTTAATTAAAGAGGTTTCTCCATTATGGGATTTTAATAATTCGAAAGAATGGAACTCAATTTATCCTTCTTATAAGGATGTTGAACTATTGGTTAGTACTGCCTTTTATTCAGAGATTGTTGTTAATGTTGGTTCAACTATGGCTTTTGATTTTGGAAGGTTTAACAAACCATGTGTATTTATTAATTACGATCAAAAAAATAAAAATGATGAAAACTGGTCAGTAAAAATAATCTATCAGTTTCAGCATTTTAGAAGTATGCCAAGTCAAGATGCAGTTATATGGTTAAATAGCAGAGAAGAAATTATTGATAAAATTATTCATAAGAAAGGCTGGAATTCTATTGATAGTCTAAAAGATTGGTCTAATCTTATAATGGGTGAAGAAGCTAGTCTTGCATCAGTAGAAATCCCAAATGTGTTAGAAAAGCTTTCTGAAAAAACAAAATTATGATTAAAGTTATTAGAGGGCTGTTTTGGAAAATCCTTGGAATTAAGTATTATAATTATTTAAAAGGGATAAACAAGACATATTTAAAAGATGCAAAGTGGGCAAATGTCGGGAATAAAACATATGATAATGGTGCTTTTGTATGGAAATGGTTTAATAATTCTAGTTTAGTAATAGGGAAATATTGTTCTATTGCAAATGATGTAAATTTTATTTGTGATCCTGGGTTTCATACACAAAGCGAAATTACTTCCTTTCCGTTATTTCATCAAGTCCTAAAGAAAAACGATGAGGTTACAATTCACGATGTATCTTATAAAGTCAGTGAGATAAATGAAAAGCTAAAATCTCAAAAGGCAAATATAATAGTAGGCAATGATGTTTGGATTGGAATGAATGTGACAATTTTACCTGGAGTTAAAATTGGAAACGGAGTAACTATCTTAGCAGGTGCTGTTGTTTCAAATGATGTTCCAGATTATGGAGTGATAGGAGGTGTACCAGCAGAGATAATTAAATTTAAACACAATCAGCAAATTATTGATGCATTAAATAAAATTAGCTGGTGGGACTGGCCAGAAGAAAAGATTAAGCTAAATATTGATGATTTCTATTTACCAATCGAAAACTTTATTCAAAAACATTTATAAATGCACATCTGCTTCTTAACAAACGAATTTCCTAAAGAAGGATTCCCACATGGAGGAATAGGCAGTTTTGTGAAAAATGTGGCAACTGCATTGGTAAAAAATGAACTGAAAGTATCTGTTGTGGGTATTAATTATATTGCAAAAGATGAAACAGAAATTCTAGGTAACATAAAAATTTATAGATTAAAAAAAAGTACAATAAAGGGACTTGCATGGTATTTAAATTCCAAAAAGATAAACAATAAAATTAAGGAAATTCATCAAAAAGATCCGGTACATATTATCGAAACTTCTGAACTTGGATTAGCTTTTATCAATAAACTAAAAGATATAAAATACATTGTACGGTTACATGGAGGGCACCATTTTTTTGCAGAAAGTGAAAACAGAAACATTAATGAATGGAAAGGATTTCAGGAAAAAAGATCTTTTAGAAAAGCAGATGCATTCATTGCTGTTTCTCAGTATGTTAAAAATCATACCGAAAAATATTTAAGTTACCAAAATAAACCCTTAGCTTATATTAGTAACCCAATTGATACTAATTTATTTACCCCAATAATAGGAAAAGAATCTGAAAATAAAATTGTATTTGCGGGGACTGTCTGTGAAAAAAAAGGAATAAGACAGTTAATACAAGCTTTTCCACTGGTAAAAAAAGAATTCCCAAATGCAACACTAGAAATTTACGGACGAGACTGGTTTTATCCTGATGGCAGCTCTTATATTCAAATGCTTAAAGAAAAAGAATTATCTAAAATTGAAAAAATAGCCACAGATGTTCACTTTCATGGAAGTATTTCTTATACACATATACCTTTAGCATATTCTGAGGCTTCAGTTTGTGTTTTTCCTTCACATATGGAAACTCAGGGGCTTGTCGCTCCAGAAGCTATGGCAATGGAAAAACCTGTCGTTTTTACACTTTTAGGACCGGGACCAGAGACAATAGAAGATTATAAAACCGGTTTATTATGCGACCCATATAATCCGGAAAATATTGCAGATAAAATTATATGGTATTTTTCTAATAAAGAAAAAGCAAAAATTATGGGTAAACAAGCAAGAGAATTTGTAATTCAAAAATATGGTTTAGCCCATATAATAAAACAAAATATCGAATTTTTTCAGTCGTTATTATTTCAACACGATAAATAATGATTTATATAATTAAAAAAAAGATTTCAAAAAAGCTTAAGGAATTTAAGGAATATTATTCATACGTTCGTTTTTACGAAGGTGATCAGCCAGTAGTATATCTTAATGTAGCTCATCGTACAAAAGTGAGAACTTATTTAAATCTTTTTTTTAGAATTAAAGCAGTATACAAAGAACCTATTGTAATTCAATTTTCAGTTGTCAGAATGTTACTTTTGGCAAAATGGTTTAAACAGCTCGATTATATTTATTTTGCTAAACCCTTTTCAAAACTCAATAAATTAAAAACGTTTAGTCATCATAAAAGTGCAGATTTTGTTGTGAATTATAATTATAAAAAAGTTTATACAACAAGTGATTATCAAAAAAATGTTCTGCCTTACATCATGCATCCTTTCAATTACTTAGAAACTCAGGCTAATCTTTCTTCTAAAAAAATAGGAATAATACTGAGCGGGAATTTTGAAGAAAAAATTTATAATACAACTTTAATTCCGGATAATTTTAGATTACTTAACAGATGGGATATTTATCAGGAAGTAATAAAGCATAAAAGGGTACTTTCAATTTCTGGAAAAGAATTAATGGAAGATCTGGATACTAAAAAATTCAGTGATAAACTGGTTGCAATGCGATGGCAGTCCGGCGCAATTCCAAATCAAAAATGGAGATACTATTTAACAGCCGCCGATTTTATTTTTTGCGCTCCCGGAATGACAATGCCTATGTGTCATAATGTTCTAGAAGCTATGTCTGTTGGTGTTATTCCAATTTTGAATTATCCGCATTGGTTAAATCCGTCATTGCAGGATGAGTTTAACTGTCTGGTGTATCAAAGCATTTCAGATATTGAATTGATAATTGATAAGGCACTTTCATTGTCTCAAGAATTAAAAAATGAAATGGCCAAAAATGTGATCAATTATTATGATGCATATTATGGCAAATATGTTTTTGATGAAAATCAAAATACAGAACTTATCGTGTTAAATGAAAACATAAAGGATTTGATTTAAGTAAAGTTGAGTAAATGAGTGTAAAAGTATATGTTTATGGTCTTTGTAATGTTTTTTATGACGGCTATTATATCTTTGGGATTAAAAAAGTATATAAGAATTATAAGTTTAATGTTTCTAAATTTCCAGATTTAAGTCAAGGGACTTTTGCATTTATAGTTGAAGAAGGAAGTAATTTCAAGAAGATAATTATCGATTCTGGTGATGCTTCTACAATCGATTTAAAAGCATTGGATTGGTGCGACATTTACGGAAAAGTAAATTATAATTCGAATAATATTGAAACTGGAAATCAAGGAAAAATCATTTCTATAGGACCAAGTTTTGGTGTTAAAATTTGGAATCTGTTTCAAACATTTTATCATCTTACATTAAATTATTTTAGATTCAGAAAACAAATTTCAAATGCAAAAGAATTTGCAGTAAACTACTGGAGACAGCTTAAAAGACTGAAGTTAAAGGAATATGTACCAAGTGAGTCATCTCGTTCTGATGTTTTTTTTATAAATAGTATCTGGAAAAAAGAAAGTAATACCAATGCGAACCGCGCTATGTTTATACAATGCTGTAAAAGTAATAGTAATATACATTTTGAGGGAGGATTTGCACCAAGAAGTAATGGTGATAATTTAGGATATGATCATTTGATATATCCAAAGAAAGTACCATTAGAAATTTATATTAAAAAAATTAAAAAAGCAGCTTTTGTATTTAATACTCCTGCTGTACTTTCATGTCATGGCTGGAAATTAGCTGAATTTCTGGCTTTGGGAAAAGCAATCATTTCAACTCATCATTACAATAAACTACCTGCTGGATTAATACATAATCATCATTTGATTTATGCAGAGAATACTGAAGAAATAAATTTGGCAATCGATAAAATAATTGGGAATCATGATTTTAAACAAATGTTAGAGACACAAAGTAAGAAGTATTTTGATGATTATTTAGCGCCCGAAAAAGTTGTAAAAAGATTGATTGAAAAAAAATAGAAATGAAATTTGCAATAATCACACACGTCAATCATATAGAGAGAGAAAAACAATATTTTGGTTATGCGCCGTATGTGCGTGAAATGAATATTTGGTTAAAATATGTTGATGAAGTAGTAATAGTTGCACCTTTATCCAGAGGAGTTCCTGCTGAAATAGATAGTTCTTATGATCATAATAAAATAGATTTTACGAAAATTCCTGATTTTAATTTTTTAACCATAAAAAACATTTTGATTAGTCTTTTCAAAATTCCATATATTATGTGGAAGATATTTTGGGTTATGAAAAGTGCTGATCATATTCACTTAAGATGTCCGGGAAATATGGGGCTGCTGGCTTGTATAGTTCAAGTGTTTTTTCCTAAAAAAAAGAAAACAGCCAAATATGCAGGTAATTGGGATCCTCAAAGTAAACAGCCATGGACGTACAGGCTCCAGAAATGGATATTAAATAATACCTTTTTGACCCAGAATATACAGGTTTTAGTGTATGGAGAATGGAATAACCAATCTAAAAATATTAAATCATTTTTTACAGCAACATACTCAGAGAAGGAGAAGGTTTTGATTAAAAAGACGGATTTTGATCAGCTTATAAAATTTATTTTTGTGGGAAGTTTAGTTACAGGAAAAAATCCGATATATGCAGTTAAAATAGTAGAAAGACTAATTAAATCTGGAAATAATGTAATGTTGAATTTATATGGAGATGGAATTGAAAGAGCTGTTTTGCAAAAATATATAGTTGAAAATGAACTTGATAAAAATGTTTTTTTAAATGGAAATCAAAATAAAGAAGTGATAAAAAAAGGATTTCAAGAAAGTCATTTCGTAATATTGCCATCAAAAAGTGAGGGGTGGCCCAAAGCCATTGCAGAAGGAATGTTTTGGGGTTGTGTTCCAATTGCGACAAAGGTTTCTTGTGTTCCTTTTATGCTGGATTATGGTAAAAGAGGTGTTTTAATGGATATGAATTTAGAGAATGATCTAATACAAATTCAAAATGCTTTTACAGATAAAAACAACTTCTTTGAAAAAAGCGCACTAGCATTGCAATGGTCACGTAATTATACTACCGATGTTTTTGAAACCGAAATTGAAAAATTACTGAGACAATGAGAATTGTACAAATTATAGATTCTCTAGAACCTGGCGGAGCAGAGCGAATGGCGGTAAACTATGCTAATGTTCTAAGTGAAAAAATCGAATTTTCAGGGTTGATTTCAACACGAAAAGAAGGATTGCTTTTGAATCAAATAGATAAAAAGGTCTCTTATTTGTTTTTAAATAAAAATAAAAAAGTTGATTTAAAAGCGGTTTTTGTATTAAGAAGATTTCTTAAAAACAATCAGATAAATTTAATTCAAGCTCACAGTTCTTCATTTTTTACAGCAGTTTTAGTGAAAATTATTTATCCTAAAATTAAAATTGTATGGCATGATCATTATGGAATTTCACAAGATTTAAATTCGCGAAAAAATTTGGTTTTAAAATTTAGTTCATTTTTTTTTGGAGGTATTATCTCTGTAAATTCAGCTTTAAAAAATTGGAGTGAATCATATTTATGGTGTTCAAATGTGAAATATTTTCCGAATTTTGTGAGTGATTTATCTAACACAGATGAAAAAAAATTATTGAAAGGAGTTCATGGAAAAAGAATTGTTTGTGTTGCCAATTTGCGTCCCCAAAAAAATCATCATTTATTGATAGAAACAGCAAATGTTATTAAAAATCAATTCCCGGAATGGACTTTTCATTTATTTGGGAAGGACTTTTTTGACGGCTATTCAAAACTATTAAAACAAAAAGTAAAAGATTTACAGCTTCAGGAAAACGTCTTTTTTTATGGAGCTGTAGACAATATAGGCGACGTTTTAAAAAACTTTGATATTGCAGTTTTACCATCACTTTCAGAAGGCCTTCCTTTGGCAGTTCTAGAATATGGATTACACAAGCTGCCCGTAGTTGCGACGAATGTTGGAGAGATTTCAAAAGTAATTATTTCAGATAAATATGGATTAGTTGTTGAATCAAATAATCTAAACCAGTTAGTACAATCAATCCAAAAGCTGATTGAAAATGAAAATGTCCGAATAGAAATGGGAATAGAACTAAGTAAATTTATAGAACTGCATTATGGTCAGGAGTCGATCATAAAAGAATATCTTTTTTGGATAGATTCTGTTTTTACTTTTAAATTGACTGATAATTTCTTATTATAATGAAGAGTAAATTGTCATATAGTTTTTTGTTGTTGCTTCATGCAGGAATTGCTCTGGCAGTCTTTGTTGTTCCCTTTCTATCCAAAGTTTATGCTTTCGTCATTCCTGTAGTGGGCTTTTTTATTGTATATAGGAATAAGAATAAAAACAATGAAGTTCTTTTCATTTCTGCATATTTAGTTGGAGCTGAAGTTTTTTTACGAATGACAGGAGGTAATTTTAATAATGAATATATTAAAGTGACAGTAGCTCTTTTTATGTTACTGGGTATGATTTATAGTAATTTTTCTAAAACTGCTTTTATATATGCCTTCTTTTTAATTTTATTAATTCCTGGAATTTTAATCACCAATGCAATTGCTTCTTTTGAAACAGATATTAGAAAAGCATTATTTTTTAATTTGTCAGGTCCATTTTGTTTGGCTATTTGTTCTATTTATACATTCAAGCGTAGAATTGCATTTTCCGATTTACAAAATATATTATTTACAATGGGGCTGCCAATTGTAACAACTGTAGTTTATTTGTTTGTATACACTCCAAGTATTAAAGAGGTAGTGACAGGAACAAGCTCCAATTTTATTACTTCAGGAGGTTTTGGACCTAATCAGGTTTCAACTATTTTAGGACTAGGAATGTTTGTTTTTTTTACACAATCGATCTTGTTTTCAAAATCAAAAAGGCTGATTATTTTAAATGCTGCACTCCTTATTTTTATAAGCTATAGAGGTATTGTTACTTTCTCCAGAGGAGGAGTCATTACTGGAGCCGCAATGATTTTGTGTGTTCTATTATTGATTTATTATTTTTCAAACTCTAAAGGTAAAACTAAGGTTGGTATACTAGTGATATTAACAGGATTATTAAGTGTTGGAATCTGGACCTATAGTTCTTTACAAACCAGCGGACTTATAGAGAAAAGATATGCAAATCAAGACGCTAAAGGAAGGATAAAAAAAGACAAACTTGGAGGGCGGGAAGCTATTATGAATGCAGATCTTAAAATATTTTTAGACAATCCAATTTTGGGAGTGGGAGTTGGAATGGGGAAAGAAGCTCGTAAAGAATCATATGGAACTGAAGTGGCTTCACATAACGAAATTTCACGTATGTTAAGTGAACACGGCATGTTTGGAATACTTGGATTGTTAATTTTAGTTGTTACTCCGTTTATACTTTATGTCAATAATAGACAACACTTATATTTTCTATCCTTTTTTATTTTTTGGCTTCTTACAATAAACCATGCGGCAATGCGAATAGCGGCGCCAGCTTTTGTTTACGCTCTATGCCTTCTTTCTGTTCAGGTAAAAATTCCCGAAAAAACTGAACACTCTATTAGGTAAATTGTTTTTTTATAATACATTTGCCTCGAATTTAAGCCCTTAAATCTACATAAAACTATGCGTTCAAATAAGAAAATGCATTTTGAAATCTCAGAACGAAAAGTTTTACTTTTTGTATTTGATGCTTTTTTCGTTATTGCGATATTGTATCTTTTAAATTTATTTTTTGAGTTTCATTACTTTGCATTTGAAAGCAGTATTATTTATAGACCGATTATATTTGTTGGCTATTTATTGATTTTTGGAACTATTTTCGAGATGTATAATCTTCAGATTGCCAGCAATCAATTTCAAATAGTTAAAAGTGTAGTGCTTTCTGTTTCTACTGCAGTCTTGGTCTATTTACTTACTCCAATTTTATCACCGGAACTTCCAAAACAACGTTTAGTAATTGTCATTTTTTACTTTGCAGTATTACTTATGATGCTGCTTTGGCGTTTTTTTTATGCTATTTTTCTTGCTTCACATCGATTCTCTCAAAATGTAATTTTAATTTGTGATAAAGATCAGGTGGAAGAATTGGTTTCTGGACTTGAGAATGTTGATCCACATTACAGGATAATTGGTTTTGTAAATTCAGATTCAAATTCAAATTCAGATTCAGATTCAGATTCGAATACTAATTTTCATTATGTAAAAGAAATTAAGAAGAATTATTTAGAGAGATTTGTATCAAGATACAATGTCTCAGAAATAGTGATTGCTTCTCAAAAAACAGACGGTATTACTGCCGACTTATATCAGCAATTATTACATTTATTAGAATCGGGAAATGTTATTAGAGAATATACTCAGGTTTACGAGAGTAAAACACAGCGTATACCTGTACATTACATAGAACGTGATTTTTATCGTTTCTTTCCTTTTAGTCGAAGCAATAACAACAAGTTGTATTTATTCTTAATACGATTTTTAGAACTGTTGTTTTCTTTTACAGGGTTATTGGTCTGTTTTGTTTTTATTCCTTTTATTTTTATTGGAAATCTTTTAGCAAATAAAGGAAGCTTGTTTTACACACAAGAAAGGGTTGGAAAAAATGGTGTTGTTTTTAAGATTTATAAATTCAGAACCATGATTGCAGCTTCAGAAACTAATGGTGCTGTTTTTGCCGTTTCAAACGATAAGCGTGTAACGCCTTTTGGAAAATTCATGCGTAAATCCAGAATAGATGAATTACCGCAGTTTTATAATGTTTTAAAAGGCGATATGGCTGTAATTGGTCCAAGACCTGAAAGGCCTTTTTTTGTTGAAGAAATTGCCAAAGTAATGCCTTTTTATGAAACCCGCCACGTTATTAAGCCGGGACTTACAGGATGGGCACAGGTAAATTACTCATACGGAGAATCTATAGACGAGAGTTTGATCAAATTACAATACGATCTTTACTACATCAAACATCGAAGTATTTTCCTCGATTTAAGTATCACTTTTAAAACCATAACCACGGTTTTATTCTATCGCGGACAATAATTAAATTATTATTGGAATACGCTTCTTATTTCGTATTGCCACTCTCACCAAAGCAAAACCACTCGTAATAATCATTGGCAGTACAATTAAAAAATGCGCCTTGTTTATTATAAAAATGCTGTAAACAATTAAAAAGAGTAAATGTAAAACAGCAAATCTATAAGTCCATTTTTTGTTTTTAGCAATCGAAAAAAGAAGCAAAACCAATAAAAGCGGACTAAATAACAACACGTTATAATTCATCGCCAGTTCTTGGTGAAAAGAATAAAATCCAACCGAAACAAAAAATACTCCCATTAAAGATAAAATCAACAAATAGATTTTGTCTACTATTTTGTTATGTGCCAAAACTACAAATCCCAGAATAAACAGATACGTGTAAATATTATTCCACCAAGATGATGGTGTTTCTTTTTCAAAATTTAAAAGTGTTTTACTTTTTGCTGCCAAAAGATGCCCCTGAAAAGTAGTTTCATCTAAACTGTTCTTTAATTCAAAAGGAAGAAAAATTCGGGTTCCTAATTGGTCTACTTTCGTTCCAAAAATAATGCTTGTTCCCAGCTGATCATAAAAATGCCCATTGAAATAAGGGAATAAAATAGAACGATATGTTTTGTCTGTATCTCCTTTTTTAACAATTACACTGCTGCCTAGAGTCGAATTGATAACATCAACAACCATTGAAGTACAATTTTTGTCAATAAATTTATAAGTATAATAACGCTCGTCTGATAGTAAAACAGCATTTAACTTGTCAAAAAGTTTCTGTTTTAAATCTTGCGAAATAAGTAATTCCTGTTCAAAGACGCTTCTTTTCTCATAAGTGTAATCATTTAGAAAATCAGAAAAGGAATGAGCGACTACAAAATATTGTAAATCGCCTTTTGCAAATTTGGCAACGAAATTTGGAGTTCTAAAATCAAAAGCACCGTAATTGTAAACTACATCAAGATTGTTGATTGGATCTGCAACACGAATCGCAGTATGGCCAAAATAAGAATAAGTTTCATTTCCTAATCCGCAGGTAATCACGCTTATTTTAGCATAATTAGATAGAGGCACATTTTGCCCAAAGCTAATTGTAAAATTTAGAAATAATACTAAACTGAAAAGTATTTTTGGAAAAAGGACTTTTTTCATAATTTAAAATTTTGAAGAAGTTCAAAGAGGTTTAATAATTATCTAAAAATACCAAGATCTACTTTTATCGAAAAAATATTCGAGTACAAAGCAGCGCTTTGATTTCCTAAATCGGTTAAGGCATAATCAATCTGAATACCTTTGTATTTAAAGCCGAGACCAATATTAGGCTGGAAACTTAATTTTTCGGTGTTATCCAACTGCATTACATTTTGAAAATTTCCTGCACCAGCTCTTAAAAAAACAAGATCAGTATATCCAAATTCAAAACCAACTGCAGGATCAATACTTACTGCTTTAGAAGAAATAATGTCATTTGTCTGCTCAAAACGCATATTTAAATTTGCAGCTGCTAAAAGACTGTAATCGTTATGAAATTCGAATTTTCTTGAAACTCCTAATTGGGCTTTTGGCAGTGTAATTTCGGTACTTTCTGGCAGCTCGTTGTTTTCTCCAGGAATAGCATCAGCAATTTTTTTGTACTCTTCTTCATCAATATTCCAAACATTGTAAGTTGTTGTAATATCGCGTAGCATTAAACCGAATTTCCAGTCATTATGGGTAAACTGTAATCCAACATCAAAACCAAAACCCCATGAATTGGCAAATTTCCCAATAACTCTTCGAATAACTTTTGCATTTATTCCATACTGAAATCCTTCAACAGGAAGTTTTCTGGCGTATGAAAAAGTAAAACCATAATCAGCAGTAGAAAATAAACGAATTCTATTGTAATCAATATTTCCCTGACTGTCGATTAATTGGGTGGTATCCATAATATCATCGACACCAAAACGAATCATCGAAATTCCCCACGCACTTCTGTCATCAATTGGACTCGCATATCCAATAAAATCATATTGAGCGATATTGGCAAAATAACTGGCGTGCATTAAAGATAGTTGATGATCTTCAAGATTAGTTAAACCTGCAGGATTCCAATAAACAGCATTTACATCATTTGTAGAAGCTGTCACTGCGCTCGACATTCCTAATGCAGCGGCATCGACACCAATATTCATAAACTCATTCGAATATTTTCGAACGGTTTGGGCATACTGTGAAGTAAAAATCCAAAATAATGAAAACGCTAAAAGTTTCTTCAAAAGTTAGTTTTTTGCAGACTGAGGCCTGTTTTTAAATTTTCATCAAAAATAGAATATTTTGCGTATCTAATTTATTCCTTTTGATAAATATTACGAAAGAGATGTTTTTACTTGGCAAGCTTTAATAATTGATAAAGTTTAATTCAAACTTTAGTAACAATTTTTATAACTAATAGTAATTAATGTCGCTTATTTATGCGAAATTTGTCATTCAAAATTTATCAAATCTAAACATGAATATCAAAAAACACATTCCGAATCTAATTACTCTAATTAATCTTTTTTGTGGCTGCGTTGCAATAGTTTTTATTTCTGAAGCTAATTATGAAATGGCTTTCTACATGGTTTGCCTTGGAATCTTTTTTGATTTTTTTGATGGTTTTTTCGCCAGATTATTCAAGGTTTCCAGTCCGCTTGGTCTTCAGTTAGACTCTCTTGCAGATATGGTTACCAGCGGTGTTGCTCCGGGATATGTTATGTACAGTTTGTTTTTAAAAAGTGCAAATCCGAATGATGTAATTTCATCTGTATATATTCCTTTTTTAGGATTTATAGTTACATTAGGTTCTTGCTACAGATTAGCTAATTTTAATATCGATACACGTCAGACAGATTCATTTATTGGTCTGCCAACACCTGCAAATTCGCTTTTTATTTTAAGTCTTCCTTTAGTTATTAAGTTTTCAGAATCATTAATGATTTTTGAAATGCTAACCAATCACTGGGTTCTTTTAGGAATTACTTTATGCAGTGCTTATATCTTAAATGCTGAAATTCCGTTATTTTCTTTAAAAGTTAAGAAATTCAATTTTAAAGATAATGCGTTACAGATTGTCTTTTTGATAATTTCCTTTATTTTGGTTTTACTGCTTCATTTTACAGCAGTACCGTTAATTATTATTATCTACGTATTGCTGTCAATAGTAAATAATATCTTTTTGAAAAAGTAGTTATATCCGAATGGCAAGAAGAACTACCAGAAAAACAAAACAAGGAGGATCTTTTTTCGGCAGAGTAATTCGTTTTATTGTGTTTTCTCTGCTGGCAGTACTTTTCCTCGGAACAATTTATCATTATCGTGCCGGATTGGCATATTATCTTGGATTTAAAACAGACAAAGTTTTGGATGAAGATGAGGTTGATAAACACCTTTCAGATGTTAGAAATATTCGCGTTCTCGAAAATCACAAAGGAAAAGTGGTTGGGATTGATGTATCTGAGTTTCAGGGAAAAGTTGATTGGGAAGAAGTTGAAATTCTGGATGAAAAATATCCTGTGCAATTTGTTTTTATTCGTGCAACAGCCGGGAATGACCGTGTTGATAGACAATTTAAGCGTAATTGGGAAGGTGCAAAAGAAAATAAAATCATGCGTGGCGCTTATCATTATTACCGTCCAAATGAAAATTCAATAGAACAAGCCGATCTTTTTATTAAAACGGTAAAACTGCAAAAAGGAGATCTGCCTCCAGTTTTAGATATTGAAAAACTACCGAAAAATCAGTCTTTAGACAGTTTGAAAAAAGGTTTGAAACGCTGGTTAACTAAAGTAGAGAAACATTATCAGGTTCGTCCGATAATTTATTCCGGAGAAAGATATTATTCTGATTTTTTAAAAGAAGAATTTGGAGAATATTTATTCTGGATTGCTAATTATAATTTCTACAGAGAAAAAATTGAAGATGACTGGCTGTTTTGGCAGTTTACAGAAAAAGCTTCTCTGCCGGGAATTAAACATCGTGTTGATGTAAATATTTATAATGGTGATATAGAACAGCTGCAGTTTATTACGGTTGAATAGTTTGCACTCGCAGTTTTCAGTATTTACTGGAGACTGAATACTTTTAAAGGTATTATTTTGAGAATAAAAGTGCGAGCGGAATTAAGGCGATAAAAGCTAGAAAAATTAAAACTGAATAAGGATTAGCAAAATTTACTGTATATCCCATCCATTGAATTCTTTTTGGCGGAAGCAATCGTTTGTCTTTCGGGTTATAATAAAAACATCCCAAATACCAATTGTTTGGATCTTTGTGCCAATTGTCGTAATCTTCCTGAGTTGGTTTTTCGGAATTCATATTTTTAAAAAGTTTTCAGTCGCAGTTTTTAGTCACAGTCAAAAACTGAAAACTGCAACCGAAAACTGAATACTTTTTTTAAAACTCTAATTTTTTCTTACGAAGTTCGAAGTTTTGCCCAAGATAAACACGGCGGACCATTTCATCTTCTACTAATTCTTCCGGAACTCCCGCTTTCAGAATTCCTCCCTCAAACATCAGGTACGTTTTATCTGTAATTGCTAAAGTTTCCTGAACGTTGTGATCGGTAATAAGAATTCCAATATTTTTATTTTTTAGCTGCGCTACAATTCTCTGAATATCTTCAACTGCAACCGGGTCAACTCCGGCAAAAGGTTCATCCAATAAAATAAACTTTGGGTCAGTTGCCAGGGCGCGTGCAATTTCGGTACGACGGCGCTCACCTCCAGAAAGTAAATCGCCTCGGTTGGTACGAATATGTTCTAAGCTGAATTCTTCAATTAAACTTTCCATTTTAGCGATTTGAGCTTCTTTAGAAAGTTTCGTTAATTGTAAAACGCTTAGGATATTATCTTCAATACTTAGTTTTCTAAAAACAGAAGCTTCTTGTGCCAGATAACCAATTCCTTGCTGTGCACGTTTGTACATAGGATAATCGGTAATATTTAAGTCATCAAGATAAATGTTTCCCTGATTTGGTTTTACCAATCCCACAATCATGTAAAATGAAGTTGTTTTTCCGGCGCCATTTGGGCCTAAAAGTCCAACGATTTCTCCTTGGTTTACTTCAACAGAAATTCCTTTTACAACACTACGTCCTTTATAGGTTTTGATTAAATTATCGGCTCTTAGCTTCATTTTTTTTAATTAGATAATATCTTAATTAGATAATGTGTCAATTTGATAATGAGATAATTATTATCTCTGTTGGCAAAATAAGATAAAATAAATTAATCAATTAAACGAATTAACATATCATATGAAAATTATCCAATTGACTAATTATCTCATTCTCTAATTATTTTCCCGCTTCTTCTAAAGCTTCCCAAAATTCGTAAGCTCTTCTTAAATGCGGAATTACGATTGTTCCTCCAACAAGAGTTGCGATTCCCATTGCTTCCATCATTTCTTCTTTAGAAATGCCTTCTTTATAACTTGTTTCTAAATGGTATTTTACGCAGTCATCACATCGTAAAACTGCCGAAGCCACTAAGCCTAAAAGTTCTTTTGTTTTTACATCTAGAGCTCCCGGTGCATACGCATTGGTATCAAGATTAAAAATTCGCTTTACAATTTTATTATTGTCAGCTAATAATTTTTCGTTCATTTTAGAACGATAGTCGTTAAATTCTTGAACTAAATCAGACATTTTCTTTTAATTTATTTTTATAGACAACCTTCGAAATCCAAATACTGATTTCGTAGATAATTAACATTGGAATTGCTACAATAGTCTGGCTCACAACATCTGGAGGTGTTACAATTGCAGCGATTATTAGAATGATAACAACAGCGTATTTCCAATATTTTCTTAAGAATTGAGGAGTAACTAATCCTAATTTGGTTAAGAAATAAATGATAATAGGCAGTTCAAAAAACAATCCGCTTGCCAAAATACTCGTTTTTACCATTCCCATATAAGAGTCTAAAGTAAACTGATTTACAACGACATCACTGATTGAGAAAGTAGCAACGAAATTTACAGACATTGGGATTACAACATAATATCCGAATACTACTCCTAAAAAGAAAAGTAAAGATGAAGTAAAGATGAAAATCTTAGCATGCTTTCTTTCTTTTTCATAAAGAGCCGGACTGATAAATTTCCAAAGTTCCCATAAAATATAAGGGAAACTTAAAATGAAACCGGCCAAAAGACACATCCATACAAAAATGTTTACCTGACCTTCCATTTCGGTGTTTTGAATAATAAAATTCAGTTCAGTAATACAGATGCTGTCTGCAAAACCTAATTGATGTGATAAATCACAAAACCATACATAAGTAAAAAATGTTGGTCGGGTTGGTCCCAAAATGATTTCATCAAATAAATAATCACTAATAAAATAAGTAACAAATGCCATAATGCATATTGCAATTGTACTTCTAACTAATAACCATCTTAGTTCTTCAAGATGATCAAGAAATGACATCTCGCCAAGGTTTTTCTTTGCCATTATACGATTCCTTCTTTTAAAATGTCATGTAAATGTAATACTCCTTTGTACTCGCCGTTGTCAGAAACAATAAGCTGTGTAATCGAAAAATCTTCTAAAATATTTAAAGCATCGACCGCCATAGTTTCTGATGATACTAATTTTGGATTTCTTGACATAATATCTTTTGCAGTTAAGTTAGCAATAGTATCTACGTCATTTAGCATTCTTCGGATGTCTCCATCGGTAATAATTCCCACAATTTTATCATTTTCGATAACAGCAGTTACGCCTAATCTTTTTTCTGAAATTTCAAAAATTACCTTTTTAACCGAAGTGTCCGGAGTAACAGCTGGTTTTAATGAATGCTCGATCATGTCTTTTACACGAAGGAGTAATTTTTTTCCTAAAGCACCTCCCGGATGATAAACCGCAAAATCTTCTGGTTTAAAATCGCGCATTTCCATTAAGCAGACCGCAAGAGCGTCGCCCATTACAAGCTGTGCTGTAGTACTGTTTGTTGGTGCTAAATTTATTGGGCAGGCTTCTGTGTCAACTGTAGTATTTAAAACGAAATCAGAACCTTTTGCTAAAAAAGAAGTAGTGTTTCCGGTGATAGCGATAAGCGTATTTCCAAAGCGTTTTAAAAGCGGTACCAAAACTTTAATTTCAGGACTGTTTCCGCTTTTTGAAATGCAGATTATGATATCGTCATTTTGAATCATTCCTAAATCTCCATGAATTGCTTCTGCAGCGTGAAGGAACATAGAAGGTGTTCCCGTTGAGTTAAAAGTAGCGACCATTTTTTGAGCAATAATGGCGCTTTTTCCTATTCCGGTAACGATCAATCGGCCTTTAGTTTCGTAAATACGCTGGACAGCTTCGAAGAAATTTTCGTCCAGAAAATCAATTAACTTTGTAATTGCTTCACTTTCAGAAAGTATGGTTTTTTTGGCGATTGCCAGTATATTTTCTTTTGAGATCAAAACAGAATATTTAAAATTTGTATGTATAAAAGAAAGTTGTATCTTTATGTGTTGCAAATTTATACAAAAATATCCATTTAAATAAAGAATGAATTCAAACGAAATTGAAATACACAAGGAATTAAAGAAGTATTTCGGCTTTAGCCAATTTAAAGGCTTGCAGGAGCAAGTCATTACGAGTATTTTAGGTAAAACGAATACTTTCGTAATTATGCCTACGGGCGGCGGTAAGTCTCTTTGTTATCAATTGCCCGCTTTAATTCAGGACGGAACAGCTATTGTTGTTTCTCCTTTGATTGCTTTGATGAAAAACCAGGTCGATGCAATTCGAAGCCTTTCTTCAGAAAACGGAATTGCACATGTGTTGAATTCCTCTCTTACCAAAACAGAAATTGCACAAGTAAAAAAAGATATTAGTTCTGGTTTAACCAAACTTTTATATGTTGCTCCCGAATCTTTAACAAAAGAAGAATATGTTGCTTTTTTACAAAGTGTGCCTATTTCTTTTGTTGCGATTGATGAAGCGCACTGTATTTCAGAATGGGGACATGATTTTAGGCCTGAGTACAGAAATCTTAGAACCATTATTAAGCAATTAGGAAAAGTACCTATTATTGGACTTACTGCAACTGCAACCCCAAAAGTTCAGGAAGATATTCTTAAAAATCTGGATATGTCTGATGCAAACACTTTTAAAGCATCATTTAACAGACCTAATTTATATTACGAAGTACGTACAAAAACAAAAAGTATAGAATCGGATATTATTCGGTTTATAAAACAACATAAAGGTAAATCTGGAATCATTTACTGTTTAAGCCGTAAAAAGGTAGAATCGATTGCCGAAGTGCTACAGGTAAACGGAATCAGCGCTGTTCCTTATCACGCAGGTTTAGATGCTAAAACCCGTGCAAAACATCAAGACATGTTTTTGATGGAAGATGTAGATGTGGTGGTAGCAACAATCGCCTTCGGAATGGGAATTGATAAACCAGACGTTCGTTTTGTAATTCACCACGATATTCCAAAATCATTAGAAAGTTACTATCAGGAAACGGGTCGTGCCGGTCGTGATGGAGGAGAAGGACACTGTTTGGCTTATTACTCCTATAAAGATGTAGAAAAGCTTGAGAAGTTCATGTCGGGAAAACCAGTTGCCGAACAGGAAATTGGTTTTGCTCTTTTGCAGGAAGTGGTGGCTTACGCCGAAACTTCGATGTCACGCCGAAAATTCCTTCTGCATTATTTTGGAGAAGAATTTGACAGCGAAACCGGAGAAGGTGCAGATATGGATGACAACGTTCGTAATCCGAAAAATAAAATTGAAGCCAAAGAACAAGTTGTAAAACTGCTTGAAATTGTTCGTGACACCAAACATATTTATAAGTCAAAAGAAATTGTATTTACATTAATTGGCCGTATAAATGCGGTAATTAAAGCGCATAAAACCGATACACAATCTTATTTTGGTTCAGGTTCAGACCATGACGAAAAATACTGGATGGCTTTGCTTAGACAAGTTTTAGTTACAGGATATTTATCTAAAGACATTGAAACATACGGAGTAATTAAAATTACTCAGGAAGGTTTAGACTTTATTAAAAAACCAGTTTCGTTTATGATGTCTGAAGATCATGAATACACAGAAGCTGATGACGAAACTATTGTAACCGGAGGAAAATCATCTGGTACTGCCGATGAGGTTTTAACCGGAATGCTTCGCGAACTTCGCAAAAAAGTTGCCAAAAAACTTGGAGTTCCTCCATTTGTAGTTTTTCAGGATCCTTCTCTTGAAGATATGGCTTTAAAATATCCAATTACTTTACAGGAATTATATAATATTCATGGTGTAGGTGAAGGAAAAGCTAAAAAATATGGAAGCGAATTCGTTGCCTTAATCAGCCGATATGTTGAAGACAATGATATCATTCGTCCTGATGATTTAGTAGTAAAATCTACCGGAGTAAATTCTGCCAATAAATTATACATTATTCAGAATATAGACAGAAAACTGCCATTGAGCGATATTGCTTCTGCAAAAGGATTAACGATGGATGCTTTAATAAAAGAAATGGAGCAAATCGTTTATTCTGGTACCAAATTAAATATCAAATACTGGTTAGATGATATTTTAGATGATGACCAGCAGGAAGAAATTCACGATTACTTCATGGAATCAGAATCTGATAAAATAGAAGATGCCTTAAAAGAATTTGATGGTGACTACGATATTGATGAATTGCGTTTAATGCGTATTAAGTTCATCAGCGAAGTCGCTAATTAAGAAGTTTACAGTCGCAGTTTACAGTCTCAGTAAACTGCGGCTTGAAATTTAGTCTCAGTGAAGAAACTGTAAACTGCGACCGAAAACTGTGACTTCAATCATCCTTCATAAACCTCCCCTCGATGCGGTTTTAATGCATCTCTTACCTGAATCATATTTTCGTCAGTAACCACCATAAAAGCGGTTGCATGCATATCATTAAGAATTGAAAAGCCTGTAATATTTAAAGGTAATTTCTCAATTGCTATATATTCTTTAAGGTGTATTTCGTGATGTTCTGCCGTTTTTGCAGAAGCCGGACCGCGAAAATCCCAAATCAGTTTTATTTTTCTAGACATTTTTTTTATAGGTGCAAAGGTTCTGAGTTGCAAAGGTACAAAGGTTAGTTGAAAAAAAGGTGCTGAGGTTCTGAGTGACTAAGATTCTAAGTTTTTTCTGTAGAGACGTACTGCAATGTATCTAACTGATTAAAAGAAATCTTTTTAATCATAATAATCTGTGGCCAAATTTTACACTAAACATAAAATCTCATTTCAAAATAGTACTTTTGCATCTTCTTTTCATAGAAAGAAAAGCTAATAGAATAAATAAGACACAATGCCAAGAGAACTTTTACTTCAGGTAACACCAGAAATTGCAGCAAACGAAATACTGCTTAAAGACTATTTATCTAAACAAATAAAAGTTTCTGCGCAGGAAATTCAGCATGTTTCAATTTTAAAACGCTCTATTGATGCGCGCCAAAAAGCGATTAAAATCAATTTAAAAGTTCTTATTTATTTAAAAGGTGAACCGTTTCAGGAAACTAAAATAGAACTTCCTATATATAAAGATGTTTCTTCTGCACAAGAAGTTATTGTCGTGGGTGCAGGTCCGGCCGGACTTTTTGCAGCTTTGCAATTAATAGAATTAGGTTTAAAACCAATTGTTCTTGAACGCGGAAAAGACGTTCGAGGTCGTCGTCGCGATCTAAAAGCAATAAACCGTGAACATATCGTTAACGAAGATTCTAATTATTGTTTTGGCGAAGGCGGAGCAGGAACGTATTCTGACGGTAAATTATATACCCGTTCTAAGAAACGCGGCGATGTCACTAGAATTTTAGAACTTTTGGTAGCTTTTGGAGCTTCAGAAGATATTTTAGTAGAAGCACATCCACACATCGGAACCAATAAACTTCCAAAAATTATCGAAGATATTCGAAACAAAATAATCGAATTTGGCGGTGAGGTTTTATTTGATACCAGAGTTACAGATATTTTGGTAAAGAATAATGAAGTTGAGGGAATCGTTACTCAAAATGGAGATAAAATCCATGCGAATAAATTGATTTTGGCAACAGGACATTCGGCGCGTGATATTTTTGAATTACTGGATAAAAAGAAAATTTTAATAGAAGCAAAACCTTTTGCTTTAGGCGTTCGTGCCGAACATTCTCAGGAATTAATAGACAGCATTCAATACAGTTGCGATTTCCGTGGGGAGCATCTGCCTCCGGCGCCATATTCTATTGTAAAGCAGGTAAACGGACGCGGTATGTATTCGTTTTGTATGTGTCCGGGAGGTGTAATTGCACCTTGTGCTACAAGTCCCGGCGAAGTAGTTACAAACGGCTGGTCGCCATCAAAACGTGATCAGAGTACTGCAAACTCTGGAATTGTTGTTGAATTAAAATTAGAAGATTTTAAACCTTTTGCCAAATTTGGAGCTTTAGCCGGAATGGAATTTCAAAAAAACATCGAACAAAAAGCATGGCATTTGGCAGGGCAGACTCAAAAAGTTCCGGCACAAAGAATGGTCGATTTTACTCAAAATAAAGTTTCTGCTGATATTCCTAAAACCTCTTATGTTCCGGGAACTACTTCGGTAGAAATGGGACAGGTTCTTCCGGGATTTTTATCACAGATTATGCGCGAAGGTTTTAGAGAATTTGGGAAATCAATGCGTGGTTATTTAACTAACGAGGCTATTTTACACGCACCTGAAAGCCGAACTTCATCACCAGTCAGAATTCCAAGAGATCCAATGACTTTAGAACATTTGCAGATTAAAGGTTTGTATCCTTGTGGAGAAGGAGCAGGTTATGCGGGCGGCATTATTTCGGCAGCAATTGATGGTGAAAAATGTGCTTTGATGATTGCTGAATCATTGAAATAATTCGTTGGCGGGGCTTTCGGGTTATCAAATTTTGTAATATATTTATTGCTATATTTTAATAATTATACGCCCAATGAAAAACTTCTTTTCTAATTTGTTTAATAGAAACAACGATCCAAAATCGATAATTTCTTTTGATGTTATTGATCCCATATATTCTTATTTGTATAACCAGCAGTCAAGTCTTGAATTTAAAGTAAAAGGCATTAAAGATAATGTTACGGTTAATTTATTTTATTTTCCCGGTTCATTAGATCACGAAGAAGGCAGGGCAGAAATCAAAAAAGCCGGTTTTAATAATTCGTATGAAGTTTTAAATGAGCTTTATAAGAAAATGAATATTGGGATTCTTTCTGATGAGCAGATTCAAGAAGGATTAGAATATGATTTTATGCATATTCAGTTTTATTCAGAACCTACTTCTGATGAAAAAAAGTTTTTTAAACAATCCATTAAAAATTTTGTTATCTTTTTTTGCTGTACCAATAGTCTGGAAATAAACGATTTTAAAATTCTATATTCAGGAACACATTTCTTCGATTATACAAAAGGTCTGCTGGAAAGTGAACTTTTAGATTTTAATAATCCAAAAAATGAAAGTCAGGTAATAGGAGTTAAAGATTTTAAATTGGTTTTACAAGGAATCTCCCAGTATTTAAATCTCGAAATTCCGGAAAGCGTTGAGCTTCCTTCTCAGGAAAATTTAATAGAAACCGAAGAAGTTAAGCTGGAAACTTTTGAAGAGTTTATAAACTTAGTTTCAAGAGGCAGTATTGAAGAAAAAGAACTAAAAAAACAATCCAAAAAGCTTTTCAAAAACTACCAAAAAGACACTGACGAATATCATGATATTGTCGAGGGGCATTTTGATTTTTTCGAAAGTATTGATGCCTGGAACAGCGACTGGAAATTTGACCCCGAAGATGCTGAATATTTTATTTCTAAAATGATTGGTGAAAATCTTAATTTCGAATATCCCGAAGAAACCTACAGCCACGATTTGTTTCCTTACATTCAATCGGCATTAGAAAAACGAGGTTTAGAATTAATGAGCTACAATACAAATGGAGATAATTATTTGTTTTTTGTTGCCAATAAAGAAAATGTTGGCAGGATTTTAGAATTATCTGAAATTACTAAGATTGAGATTGATCAATTGTAGCTTTATTAATCGCAACAAATTATTTTATAGAACCTTTGTCAAAGTTTAAACTTTGACAAAGGGATGAGAAGATTGCGCTGAAATTGATCCTGAAAATTTATAACGACAATTAAGGAATTAAAATAATTTTCCCTGTACTTTTTCTGCTTTCCAAGAAATCATGTGCCAGTTTTCCTTCAGATAATTTAAATGATGTTGGTTCAGAAAGTTTGATCTTTCCTTCGATAATCCAATTAAATAATTGAGCTGCACGTTTAATTCGTTCTTCTTTTGAATTTAAATAACTCCATAAATCGCCTCCGGTTAAAGTCTTAGAACCGTCCATCAGCATTCTTGGATCTACAGGTGCTGGATCACCGCCCGCCATTCCGAAGAAAACGACTTGTCCGCATTCTTTTGTGACTTCGAAACTTTTCATTAAAGTGCTCCCAATACTATCATAAACAACATCGACTCCATTTGCAGTAACTTTAAAAACCTGAGATTTCCAATCGTCATTATAAAGAAAAATATGATCTGCACCTTGGTCAAAACCAACTTTTGCTTTTTCAGCTGATGAGGTTAAACCAATAACAGATGCGCCAAGAAGTTTACTAATTTGAGTTAGAATCTGACCGACTCCGCCGGCAACAGCGTGAATTAAAACAGTTTCTCCTTTTTGAGTTTTATGGCTGTCTGTAGCCAGATAATGAGCTGTTAAACCCTGAAGTAAGACAGAAGCAGCAGTTTCAAACGAAATATTTTCAGGTAATGGTAAAACGTGATTTATATTTACAGCAACCAGTTCTGCATTGGCAAATGGCGCATCGGCAAAAGCTACACGATCGCCAACTTTATATTCAGAGTGATTATTAGCATTAACTACGATTCCGGCTCCTTCATAACCTGCAATAAAAGGCGGATTTCCTTTTAAATGATAATTTCCCTTTCGTCTGTAAACGTCAGCAAAATTTAGTCCGATAGCTTTCATCTCGACTAAAATTTCATCGTTTTTTAATTGTGGATTCGGAATTTCGATATATTCTAAAACATCTGAATCTCCGAAAGTAGAGAAGGTAAGTGCTTTCATTTTTAATTTATTTAAGAATGTAAAGTTCGGGAAAAATCAAAAGAAAAGCCTCAAATTATTTTGAGGCTTTGGTTTATTTTTTTTGCCACTCCCGATAGTTATCGGGAACGGCAGAAGAACTAATTATATCTTAGGAAACTTCATATCATTAAAAGTACTTTTTTGTTTAGCCAAAGCTTCGATATCCTGCCATTTTCTTGGAGAATCTGCAGACAGGTTTTCGTATGAATCTTTAAGCATTAATATGTCATCTTCGATACGAACACCAATGTTCCACCATTTTTTATCGCATTTACTGTTTGCCGGAATATAAATTCCGGGTTCAACAGTAAGAATCATGTTTTCTTTTAAAGTTCCCATATAGTTTCCTTTGTCATGAACATCTAAACCAAGAAAGTGAGAACAACCGTGCGGATAATAAATTCGGGCATCTTTTGGATCTGTAATAATTCCTAATTTAATTAATCCTGCAGCTACAACTTCCTTAGACCTTTTGTTTAAATCCTGAATTGGTGTTCCTTCTTTGCAAAGCTTAAAAACTTCTTCCTGAGCTTCGTAAACTATCTGATAAATTGCTTTTTGTTCCTCAGTAAATTTTCCGTTTGCCGGAATCGTTCTGGTAACGTCTGCAGAATAACCGTGATATTCTGATCCAACATCCATTAATAACAATTGGTTGTCAATTTTAGTGGCGTTGTTGTCATTATAGTGTAAAATACAGCCATTTCCTCCGGCGCCTATAATTGGCGGATAACCTTCGCCTTCGGCACCATAATGTCTATGAACGTAAGCATGAATTCCATCTGCTTCGTTTTCGCTCATATCAGGGCCTACAGCTTTCATTACTTCGTTGTGAGCAATACAGGAAAGTTTTACAGTTTTGCGCATTACTACTAATTCTTCGGGAGTTTTAATTTCACGAAGCGAATTGGTAATATTGTTAAACAAATCTACAGAAGCTTTATCTTCTGCTATAATTCCGGTTTTCGTTTTAAAAGATTGTAATAATGAATATAAATTGTCAATGTTCTTGCTTGCCTCAACATCTGTTGGGATATTATCGTAAATGATTTTATCAAATTTTTTAAAATCAATTTCAAAAGTATTAAAGTCTTTACCGTTGTAAACTTTTGTAAATCCTAGTTTCGATTTTGCGCCTTCAATTCCTAAACGTCTTCCTGTCCAGGTTTCTTTTTGTGCATTTCTCTCTCTTACAAAAAGAACTTCGGTATATTTTTCGGTTCCCTGCGGTTCTTTAAAAAGCAATAAAACAGCATCTGGTTCTTTATAACCGGTTAAATAATACATATCCGGATTTGCATGGTAATTGTAATTGACGTCTTTAGAGAAGACTCTTTCAGGATAAGAAAAAACTACAGCTGCAGAATTTGCAGGCATTAAGTTTCTAAAAGCTTCGCGTCGTCCTTGATGAAATTCTTTTGTAAGATAATCTGTTGGAAGGTTTTCCTGCGATTGAACAAACGAAGTGGTCAATGCAAATACAAACAAAAATAGGAATTGTTTCATTTTTTGGTTTTTTATTGATGATTTTGGTCTTTTTGATAGATGCAAATTACAAAAAAAATAGTGTCACTTGTTTTATTTTAAACATCTGGGCTGTAAAACTTTAAATAATTTGTAGTAACTTAGAGACAGAAAATAACGGCTTTAGATAAAATTTAAACTTAAGAAAAGCTGTAACTGGGCATGAATATTGAGAATAGGATTTTATAGAATTATTTTAGTTCAAAAAACAAAACAAATTATAAATCTTTAAAAAACATTTTATGAAAAAATACACAATTGCCGTCCTTTCAGTTTTAACGCTATTATTTGCTTCATGCAAGACTGCAAAAACAGATAAAAGTGCCGACGATTTATTTGGTACTACTTGGGAATTAGAATATATCTCTGGACCAAAAATTGCTTTTCAAGGCTTATATCCAAATAAAAAACCACAGCTTACTTTTGACCAAAAAGAAACAAAAGTGTATGGTAATAACGGATGTAATGGTTACAGTGCAGCTTATGTCTTAAAAGGAAAGTCTTTGACTTTTGGAGAAGAGGGGCCAACTACAATGATGTTTTGTGAAGGTGGCGGAGAACAGCAGTTTTTAAAGCAAATCAGGCTAATTACAAGTTATTCTATTGATAAAGATGGCAAATTAAATTTAATTCAGGGCGATGTGCCAATGATGAGATTTAAAAAAGCAGCAAAGCAATAGTATTCAAAATCAAAATAAGGAAAGCAAGCTGTCTCAAAAGGACAGCTTTTTTATTGGACGAAATATTATAAAATTTGTAAAGCCCCAGCGGGGTAAAATATTTATAGAATTTCATAAGACAAATTAAAAAGCTCCGGAGGAGCGACATATTTTTTAATAATCTAATTATATGCCGCTCCTCCGGAGCTTTTATGTTGTATACATTTATTCTTTGCTATAAATATTTCGCTTCTCCGAAGCTTAAAAAAAGACAGTCTTTTAAATATACGTTAATGCTCTTTATTTCTTTTTGAGTTTGTCTTTAAAAACTTTTTCAAACTTTTCTAGTTTGGGCTGAATTACCATTTTGCAATACGGCTGGTTTTTATTGTTTGCATAATAATTTTGATGGTAATCTTCGGCTTTGTAAAAAACTTTAAAAGGCTCTACTTTTGTTACAATTGGGTTGTTGTACACTTTTGCTTTGTTCAATTCAGCAATAATACTTTCAGCAGCTTTTTTTTGTTCGTCATTTTTGTAGAAAATAACAGAACGGTATTGTGTTCCAACATCAGCTCCCTGACGATTTAAAGTTGTGGGATCATGAACCGTAAAAAAGACTTTGAAGATTTCATTAATATCAGTTATGTTTTTGTCGTATGTTATTTGAACTACTTCGGCATGACCAGTTGTTCCGGTACAGACTTCTTCGTAAGAAGGATTTGCGACTTTCCCTCCTGAAAATCCAGAAACAACAGATTTTACTCCGTCCAGATTTTCATAAACGGCTTCAACGCACCAGTAACAGCCTCCGCCTAGTGTAATGGTTTCTAAATTCGCCTTTTTATTTTGCGAAATGCCATTCAGCGAAAATGCTAAAAGACATATTAAAAATATATTTTTCATTTGTAGATTATTTAGTATCCGGAACAAAATCAAGAGCAATCGAATTCATGCAGTAACGTTTTCCGGTTGGTTCCGGACCATCGTCGAATATATGGCCTAAATGTCCGCCGCAACGTCCACAAAGCGCTTCTGTTCTTTCCATTCCAAGTGAATTATCGTCTTTAAAAACAATGCTTTTTTTGTTTTCCTGTTCAAAGAAACTCGGCCATCCGCAGCTGCTGGAAAATTTGGCTGTCGATCTAAAAAGCAAATTACCGCATGAAGCACAGTAATAGGTTCCTTTTTCATCAGTATTCCAATATTTTCCGGTAAAAGGTCTTTCGGTATCGGCTTCACGCATTACGGCATACACATCTTCGGGAAGGACTTTTTTCCATTCGGCGTTGCTTACATTGAGTTTTGTTGTGTCGGTATTTGAATAGTATGGATTTCCGGGTTTACTGATTTTATTTTCCATAACGGCTGTTTTTGCAGGTTGTTTTTTTGTGTTTTGCGCGCATGCCTGAAGAATAAAAATCGGAATCAAAAAGCAAAGGCTGAAAATTAGGTTTTTAGATTTCATAAATTTTTGGATGTATTTATCTGTATTTCAAAGATACGTCGAGATTTAGCTTCAAATTACAGTGTTTCTTATTATTGAGATTTTTTTAAGTGTGTTTTAACTTTTTATTAGTTACGTAAAATAATGCAGTGTAGTTTTTATGTCTTAATTTTAACAGCTTTTAATTTTTAGCATAAATTATAATACTGTAAATCAGAAAAATAGAAATTCAGTCTGGAGTTGAACTTTTGACAATCTTAATTAGCATTTTTAAGCCATTTCTTTTTTCGTATTTTTGTTTGCTTAAGAAGCCTTATGACAGAAGAAAACGTAATACTAGTTAATCAAAACGATGAACAGATTGGCTTAATGCCAAAATTAGAAGCACATGAAAAAGCGCTTTTGCATCGTGCCTTTTCGGTTTTTATTTTGAATAGTAAAAACGAAATTATGCTGCAGCAGCGAGCACATCATAAATACCATTCTCCTTTGCTTTGGACAAACACTTGCTGCAGTCATCAAAGAGAAGGCGAAACAAATATTGAAGCAGGAAGCCGAAGATTGTTTGAGGAAATGGGTTTTAAAGCCGAATTAAAAGAGTTGTTTCATTTTATATATAAAGCGCCTTTTGATAACGGTTTAACAGAGCATGAGCTGGATCATGTTATGATTGGTTATTATAATGAAGAACCAAACATAAACCCTGATGAGGTAGAAGACTGGAAATGGATGAGTATTGAAGATGTTAAAGCAGATATTGAAAAACAGCCCGAAATTTATACCGTATGGTTTAAGATAATTTTTGACGAATTTGATCATTATCTGGAAGACCATAAATTATAACCAAACCAACCAAAGACCTAAATGAGAGTAACCATATCAAGAAAAGCGCATTTTAATGCTGCACATCGGCTGCATAGGAAGGACTGGTCATTAGAAAAAAACAATGCCGTTTTTGGAAAATGCAACAATCCCAATTTTCATGGTCATAATTATGGTTTAACAGTAAGTGTTACAGGAAAAATTGACCCGGAAACTGGTTTTGTTTTAGATGTGAAAGTATTAGCGGATATTATACTGGAAGAAGTAGAAATTCCGTTTGATCACAAAAACCTGAATCTGGACGTTCCGGAATTTCAGGATTTGAATCCAACTGCAGAAAATATTGCCGTTGTGATATGGAATAAAATTAGAAAAAGAATTCAGCCCGATTTTGATTTAGAAATCGTGCTTTATGAAACAGACCGCAATTTTGTAACTTATAAAGGAGAATAATAAATGTCATTGAAAATAGGAGATATAGTTCCGAATTTTACTGCCAAAGATAGTCACGGAGAAGTTTTTGAAAGCAAAAATGTGTTAGGACGAAAGCCCTTAGTGATTTATTTTTACCCTAAAGATAATACGCCTGGCTGTACTACAGAAGCCTGCAGTTTTAGGGATCAATACGAAGATTTTAAAGATTTAGGGGCTGAGGTAATTGGAATAAGTGCCGATAGTGTAAAATCGCACCATAAATTTGCCAACAAACATCAGCTGCCGTTTATTTTACTTTCTGATGAAGACAAACGATTAAGACATCTTTTTGGTGTTAAAAACAATTTGTTTGGACTTATACCAGGAAGAGTAACTTTTATTATTGACAGAAACGGAGTAGTGATTTATATTTTTGACAGCATGAATGCTGCAAAACATATTCCGAAAGCACTGGAGATTATAAAAGAATTAGTATTGTAGATTTAAAAAATAGTATTAGATCGTTGTTTAATTAATATAGATATTAGCCCTTAAAATTAGAACATGAAACCAAACTTGTACCCATTGCAATTTGAACCAATCCTGAAAGAAAGAATCTGGGGAGGTGAGAAATTAAAAACAGTATTAAACAAACCGATTACTTCTAAAATCACCGGTGAAAGCTGGGAATTGTCTACTGTAGAAGGAGATGTGAGCACCGTAGCTAACGGAGAATTAAAAGGAAAATCATTAATGGATTTGATTAATGAAACGCCAGACGAAATTCTTGGAACAAGAGTTTACGAGCGTTTTGGAAAACAGTTTCCTTTACTTTTTAAATATTTAGATGCACGCGAAGATCTTTCGATCCAGGTGCATCCAAACGATAAACTGGCAAAAGAACGTCACAATTCATTTGGAAAAACTGAAATGTGGTATGTTATGCAGGCCGATGCTGATTCTAGAATTATTGTAGGTTTTAAAGAAAATTCGAGTAAAGAAGAATATTTAAAACATTTGCACGATAATACCTTAGTTTCTATTCTCGATGGCGTAAAAGCAAAAGCAGGAGACGTTTTCTTTTTAGAAACCGGAACCGTTCATGCAATTGGAGCAGGTTTAGTAGTTGCCGAAATTCAGCAGACATCTGATATTACGTATCGTTTATATGATTTTGATCGTGTAGATGCACAGGGGAATAAAAGAGAATTACACGTAGATTTAGCACTTGATGCTATAAACTACAATAAAGTCGATACGCAGAAGAAATACGATTCAAAAGCCAATACTTCAAATACAGTTGTAGATTGTCCTTATTTCACGACAAATTTTATTCCGTTAGAAGATAAAGTACAGGTTTCTAAATCTGGAGAAACATTTACCGTTTATATGTGTATTGAAGGAAGTTTTGAAATTGAATATGACGGGTTCAAACACACTTACATTAAAGGAGATACTGTTTTGGTTCCAGCTGCGATAAATGCATTTGTTTTGAGCGGAAAAGCTTCAATTTTAGAAATTTACATTTCTTAACACTTATTCTAAAGATAATCTGTACTTTTGCAGACGCAAATTAAAATTATAATAAAAATGGCAAACGTTAAAAATTTAAAGAAAGACATCAATTTTGTATTAGGAGATATTATTGAGGCAGTTTACTTGTTTGAGATGTCTACAACAGGAAATCCAACTCCAGAAACGAATGCTTTGATCGATGAAGCTATTGCTGCATTTGATACTTTAATTACAAAAGTGAACGCTAAGAACGTTGAAAATAAAAAAGCACATTTCAAACAAATCAATGTTGAATTAGAACAAACTGCTAATCAATTGATTGAAAAAATCAACGCGCTTTAAGCAAAAAAAAGTGTAAAAAAGTGCAAATTTATTTTGGGAAATTGAAAAACCGCTTTATATTTGCACCCGTAATGACGCCGATGTAGCTCAGCTGGCTAGAGCAGCTGATTTGTAATCAGCAGGTCGTGGGTTCGAGTCCCTCTATCGGCTCAACGGAAACCATCACAGAAATGTGGTGGTTTTTTTAATTATAGAGAGAGGTGTGAATTTTTTTTTGGAATATTAAAAAACATTTATATCTTTGCACTCGCAAAATAGGCCGATGTAGCTCAGCTGGCTAGAGCAGCTGATTTGTAATCAGCAGGTCGTGGGTTCGAGTCCCTCTATCGGCTCAAAAACCATCACAGAAATGTGGTGGTTTTTTTTATGCTCAAAAATGATCCCAATTTTAAGATTTCTGTTTGTTGCTAATAAAAAAAAGGTCTAAGTAATTTTGTTTTGATGATATACCTGCTTTTTAATGCTTCAAATTATTAATAACGATTTCTTACGTCTTCGGGTAGAAATTTGTTGATTTAAGGCATAAAAAAAGCCCTGAATTTCTCAGGGCTTTTTTTGTGTTTGTAAACGAAAATTATTTTTGTGCTTCAGCTGCTGTAGTTTCAGTTTGAGCAGCTGTAGGAGCTTTTTGTTCTTCTTTTTTGATGTCAGCTACATATTTTGTCAATTTCTTTCCGTAAAGTGACTGCGCTACTTTTGGAGTCATTGATTTTTGAATCGTATCAAGAAACTTAAGATTGATGTCGTAAATCTCTGCTAAAGCAATATAAGGTGCTACTTCGTGATCTTTATTGTTAATGGCGAAGTTTGTAGCATATAAATATTTTCTTTTAATGTTTGACTGCTGTTTTGCGTCAAGGCTGTCAAGAGTTTTTTGGTCTTGTCTTTTTAAAGCTTTGAATTTTGCTTCAACCATCGAAAGATTTTCATCTCTAAAACGAGTGTTTATTTTTTGATATTCTTCGTATAATTCCTGGTTTTTCGAACCTGTGATTTTTGCGCTTGCAATAAAATTATCCAAATTAGTTTCGATATTCATATTTCCAGGCTCAGCAAAGAATAAGATATTATTGTCTAAAGAATTCGTTACACCGCGATCTAAAAATAAGTAAAGCATTTCTGGAGATTCTAATTTAATATCTCTTTCAAAAGCTGAATTTCCGTCGATTTTAATACTGTCAATGGCAACAAGAGATGTATCTACAATTCTCTGGATATATAAAGTTCCGGTTTTTAAACCTTTTATGTTTCCTGTAATATGTAAGTTATCAGCAGATTCTTTTTTGTCGCACGATGCAAGCAGTGCAAGAGTAACAAAGGCAATAATTGATTTTTTCATTAGTTTATTGGATTTTGGTGCAAAATAAAGAAAATAGTTTGAATGTAAATAAGGCGCTGTTTAATTTTTCTAAAAAATAAAATCCCAATCTGTTTCTAGATTGGGATTTGTATATTTTTTTTAAAATGAATGAGTTACATTCCTAAATTATAAGTTGCTCCATTTTGATGCGTGTAGGTATATTGAGCATCGCAGACATTATTTCCGTAATCTATAACACCATTTAATGAGCCGCCTTCAATTTTTAATTTCCCTTTAGAAATATATTCGCAGGAGTATTTTTTTATCAGTGTTTCCTGCACCGTTAAAGTCAGAGTTCCTTTGTCTGAAATTATAGTGTGGTTTCCTTCGGGCATTTCGTAAACGTTATCTTCTAAAACATAAGGAGTGTCTACGCCGGCAGTTTGTTTAACTGTCTCAGTTCCTGAACTTGTAAAAATACGGCCAGAATTATCAGTAAGTTTTCCGTTAGTTACTTTTCTTGTCCATTGCGGTACCGTTGCAACAGTTGTTGTATTAGTGTATTCTATTGTTCCTTCAATTTTATAAGGGCCAACATAATAATCTATTCTTTCGATAGTCATTTTGCTTCCAGTAGTAATTATTGAACCAGAAAGAGTAATTTTTAATTTGCCTTTTCTTGTAATTTGATTAATTGTACATCCTGTTCCATAATCTACAGTAAAAACCTTTGGGTATGTGGTTTCTGAAGGTATGGTAATGTTTGCACAGGTTCCTGGTGAAACTTCAGATGGTTTTGCTGCAGGATTACTATTTGTTGCAGACAATGCGGTTTTAATATCCATTTCATTTATCGCATCGATTACTAATGATGCACTTACAGTGGTTGTGTCTGCTTGGTTTACAACATCATCATTGCCTGTGCATGAAATGTACATAAGTGCCGAAGCACAAAAAGCGGTAATTAAAATAGCTGTTTTTTTCATATTGGTTTTTGTTTAAGATTAGATTAAAGGCGATCAAATTTAATAAAAAAAAGAATCTGTAAACTAAAACTTGAAAATTCTGCTTTTTATTGTTTTGAATTTTAACTAGTTGTAAGTCAGTATGTGTAAACGTAAATTTATTGTCAGTTTTAAAACGAGAGAATTGCTTTTTTCGCTATTGAAAATCATAAAAAAATCCCGCATTTGCAGGATTTTAGTAAAGAATGTTTTTAAAACTATTTTTTTGCCACGAGATCGAGATCATTATTTGAGGCTATTCCCCAGCTTATTCCAAGAAAAGAAACCAGATTGTCTGTTTTTTCAAAGTTTTTGCCAAAACCTCCATTTATGGTAAATCTTTCGTTTATTTTATATTTAAGATTTCCAACAGATCTGTAATTGTCTTTTTGATTTGTTCGATTGATATATTCATACGCAATTGAAAAATCATTAAACTGAAACTCGATTTTTGCTCCAACATCTAGATTTTTCTCTTTTTTATAAGCCAGAACCGCGGGATCAAAAATTGTTTCGTCAATTAAATATCGTGTATATTGGTAAAAATTTAGATAATTTTTGCTGGATTTGCCAAGTTTTACATTTGTGTTTAAAGTAAGCCAGGCTCCATAACGGCCAAATTTGCCTGATTTAAATTCATTTTGATCAAAAAAATGATTGTAAGCTGTTCCAAAATCAGCGGTAAATAATGGTTTTATAGTTTCTAAAGTATCAATTGAAGTATAAATTTCACCCGTAAACTTTTTGTATTCATCTATTGTCGAAAGTTTATTGATTTTATCTAGATCCCATTGATTGTATTCTGGAGTTCCTGATTGATAAGGGTTTGTATCAAGCATTAAATTTTTATCGACTATTTCGGCAAATTTATCCAGTTTCTTTAAAAGAGTGTCGACAAATGCCTGTCTTTCTTTTCTGTTGACTGTTATTAGATTGGTTCTAATTCCAATAGAAACATTTTGAATGGTATCTTTTTTTACTGCTGCTAATGAAAAAGAAAGGTTTTTATAAGGCTTGGAATATGCTTTTTGATTTTCTTTAATCACATAATCAGTCAGATTTCGCTTCTTTTCAGAAAATACCCAATAAGGTGTAAATTCCAGCGCATAATCAGTTGGAAAACCTTTGCTTTCGTTTACGCTGTTTATTACGCTTAAAGTAAAAGCTTGTGTGGTAGACGGTGTGCTGATAATAGTAGGCGAATAATCAAGTATTGTAAAAGCCGGAGCATTTGGCAGTTCTAGATCAGTTATTTTAATTTCGTTTGCTGCTTGCGAAAATAATTTAAGAGTTATTAGAAACAGTACGAAGATCAGCTTTGTTTTCATTTGATTTCGATTATTTTAGTTACTAATAAAATCATTTTATTATCAGAAATGATCATCTCATCTGCTTTGCAGTTGTAAATTATACTTTGATGAAAGTTTCCGGGTTTATCATCATCTTCAAGCAGATTGTAGTTGATTTTGAGTTTTTTTATAAACTCATCTGTATCTTTTATTTTTTGAAGATCAAAATAGGTTTTAATTAGAATCCTGAATTTATCTTGATAATCGCTGCTTTTGCCAGCTTCAAAGAAATCAATATTTCCGTTTCCGGGGGTAGAATCTTTAATGGTTGTTTTTTTCCAGGTTTCAGTATCTTCTTTTTCAACCCAGGTTCGGGATAAATACTTGTAGTCAAAATTAACCTGCAAAAATAGTTTGGATTTTTTAGGTTCTTTTGTTTCAAAAGTTTCCATAGTATATTGGTTAAGTTATGTTTTTGGGTTTTTACAATGCAATTTCCTGTTAATTGTAATGAAGTAAAATTACATAAAATGGAATTCTTAGAGTGCGTACAAATACTTGTTTTTTAGTGAATTATCTTTTTGTTAATATTGTAAAAATAAAAAATCCTGCAAAAGCTAATTTGCAGGATTTAAGAAATATTCTATATGAAAGATTATTTAATCATTTCAAAACTTCTTTTTACGAAAGCCGTTAACGCTTCGCCTTTTAATAAGTTTTGAGATAATTTAGCTAAATCTAAAGCTTGTTTTACTAAATGCTCTTGGTGTGTTTTGTCTTCGGTATTTAAAATGCTCGATGCTAAATCTGAATTGGTATTTACAACCAAATTGTACATCTCCGGCATATTACCCATTCCAAACATTCCGCCACCGCCAGTCTGGCTCATTTCTTTCATTCTTCGCATAAATTCTGGCTGCGTAATAATGAATGGCGCTGCCTGAGAATCCATAGCTTCTAACTGAACGCTGTAAGCTTTTGGAATGTAAGCTTCTAATGAAGTTTTTAAAGCTGCTTTTTCGTCATCAGATAATTTTGAAATTGTATTTTCTTCTTTTTTGATTAAGTTATCAATGTGGTCAGAATCTACACGAACAAAAGTTAATCCGCTGTTATCATTTTCGATTTTCTGAATTAAGTGCGAAATAATCGGCGAATCTAAAAGCAATACTTCGTATCCTTTATCTTTTGCAGCTTCAATATAAGAGTGCTGAGCATCTTTGTTTCCAGCATAAAGAACTACAAGTTTACCATCTTTGTCGGTTTGGTTTTCTTTTAGTTTTTCTTTTAATTCATCTAAAGTGAAATAAGTATCTTCTACCGTTGGATATAAAACAAATGCACCCGCTTTTTCGTAGAATTTCTCTTCAGAAAGCATTCCGTACTCTAAAACGATTTTAATATCGTTCCATTTTGCTTCAAAATCAGCACGGTTTTCGTTAAATAAAGATTTCAGTTTATCAGCTACTTTACGAGTAATGTAGTTTGAAATTTTCTTAACAGCGCCGTCTGCCTGCAAGCCAGAACGAGAAACGTTTAACGGAATATCCGGAGAATCAATTACACCTTTTAACATTGTCAAAAATTCAGGTACAATTCCTTCTACATTGTCTGTAACGTAAACCTGGTTTTGGTACAATTGAATTTTATCTTTCTGGATCTGCATATCTGTACCCAATTTAGGGAAATACAAAATTCCAGTTAAGTTAAACGGATAATCTACATTTAAATGAATGTGAAATAACGGCTCTTCAAATTGCATTGGATACAATTCTCTGTAGAAGTTTTTGTAATCTTCGTCAGATAATTCAGAAGGCTGTTTTGTCCATGCCGGATTTGGGTTGTTAATGATGTTGTCAATTTCAACAGTTTCATTAACGTAATCTTCCGGAGCATCTTCTGGTTTTGGAAGAGTTTCAGTTCTTGTTCCAAATTTAATTGGAATAGGCATAAACTTGTTGTACTTGTTTAATAAGCCAGAAATTTTAGAATCTTCTAAGAATTCTAAAGAATCTTCAGCAATATGAAGAATGATTTCTGTACCACGTGAAGTTTTGTCAGCCGGTTCTAAAGTAAACTCAGGGCTTCCGTCACAAGTCCAGTGTGCAGCTGGCTCATCTTTGTATGATTTTGTGATGATTTCTACTTTTTCTGCAACCATAAAAGCAGAATAAAAACCAAGACCAAAATGTCCGATAATTCCTGAATCTTTAGCAGAATCTTTGTATTTGTCTAGGAATTCTTCGGCTCCGGAAAAAGCAACCTGATTAATGTATTTTTCTACTTCATCAGCCGTCATACCTAAACCTTGATCGATAATATGGATTTTTTTACCTTCTTTATCAATTTTGATTTCGATAATTGGATTTCCGTATTCAACTTTAGCTTCGCCAATGCTGATAAGGTGTTTTAACTTTAAAGTAGCGTCTGTTCCGTTTGAAACCAGCTCACGTAAAAAGATTTCGTGGTCGCTGTATAAGAACTTTTTGATTAAGGGAAAGATGTTTTCTACCGAAACATTAATTTTACCTGTTGTCATATTTTTTTATTTTTTGAATTTAACTTGATGATTTTCATTTAGTCAAATAAAATACCATTTTTTTGAAGGTGACAAATTGGCGTAAATGTTAATTTTGAAAGAAAATAAATAGATTCTAAAACGGGAATTCTCTTAAATGAATCGTATATTTGTGGTACAATAATTGTTAAAAAGGCAAAATAATAATAATCTTAAAAAATTGTATAAAATGAAGAAGAGTATCTTAATGTGCATGATTGCCGCAATGTTTTTTGCGTGCAAATCTGCTTCGTCCACAGCTTCAACAGACACAACGCTTTCAAAAAAGCTTGACCGACCAACTCAGGTTGCTCTTAAAGGAAACTGGGTGCTTACAAATGTGTCTTATCCGGGTTCAGATTATATCAAAGTAAACTCATTTGATCTTGCAGATTCTAAATGTTTTATTGGCAGTACCTGGAGTTTTATTTCAAATAATAATAAAGGTACTATGGCTTTAACTTCACCAAGCTGTACTTCATTTTCTTCGCCAATTGTGTGGAGTATTAACAATCAGGGAATGTTTATTCTTAAAATTCTTGATGCTGGTGAAAAAGCTAAGAAAGTAAGAGATGGTTATCTGCTTAAAGTTGCAGGTGTAACTGAAAGTTCTTTTCAGTTAATTGACAACATCAATGTTGGCGGACAAGTAAAAGATGTTGTTTACCAATTTCAAAGAGCTAATTAATATTTAAAAAAGAAAAATATGAAAAAGATAACTGTTTTAAGCTTAAGTGCTTTATTTATATTCACTAGTTTTTTTACAAGCTGTGATTCAGTAAAAAATGCAAATAACACACAAAAAGGAGCTGGAATTGGTGCTGTTGCGGGTGGTGTAATTGGTGCTGTTTTAGGAAATAATTTAGGGAAAGGCGGAAACGCTGCTTTAGGAGCTGCAATTGGTGCTGCTGTTGGTGGTGGAACTGGTGCTCTTATTGGAAACAAAATGGATAAACAGGCTCGTGAGATCGACCAGGCTTTACCAGGTGCTTCTGTAGAAAGAGTAGGTGAAGGGATTCATTTAACTTTAAATGAAAATTCTGTTCGTTTTGACACTAACAAATCAACTTTAACACCTACTGCAAAAGCTAACTTAGATAAATTAGTTCCTGTATTTAATGAATATGGAGATACTGATATTCAAATTTTTGGTTACACAGATAATACAGGAAAACCAGAATATAACTTAACACTTTCTGGACAAAGAGCTGCATCTGTGCAGGCTTATTTAGTTTCAAAAGGATTAAAGTCAAGCCGTTTTAAAACTTCAGGTTTAGGTATTGCTGATCCTATTGCAACAAATGATACTCCAGAAGGAAGAGCTCAAAACCGTCGTGTTGAATTCTCAATTACAGCAAACGACAAAATGGTTAACGACGCAAAAGCTGAAGCTGGAAAATAATTTTCAGATAAAATAAAATATAAAAAAAGCTGTTTCATAATTGAAGCAGCTTTTTTTTGACTTTAGTAATTAAACATCGTAAATTTGACCTCTCTAATTACAACACATGCTTGATATTCAAAATATATCTTTTTCGTATACTGACAAACCAGTTATAAATAATGTTTCTTTTACGATCAATAAAGGCGAGAATATTGCCATTATTGGTGAAAGCGGTTGTGGAAAAAGTACGCTTTTAAAGCTTATGTACGGTTTGTTCGATTTAGATGAAGGAAAAATATTTTATAACGAAAAACCTATTCTGGGACCAAAATACAATTTGATTCCGGGAATGCCTTATATGAAATATCTGGCGCAGGATTTCGATTTGTCTCCTTACGAAACTGTTGCTGAAAACGTTGGAAAGTTTCTTTCGAATGGTTTTGCCAATATGAAAAAACTTCGCGTTCAGGAGTTATTGGAAATGGTCGAGATGGACCAGTTTTCAAATGTAAAAGCTAAATTTTTGAGCGGCGGACAGCAGCAGCGAGTAGCACTGGTTAGAGTTTTGGCTCTTGAACCAGAAGTTATTCTGCTGGATGAACCTTTCAGCCAGATTGATGCTTTCCGTAAAAATGCTCTGCGCAGAAATTTATTCAAATATCTAAAACAAAAAGAGATTACGTGTATTATTGCCACACATGACAGCACTGATGCTTTGTCGTTTGCAGATGAAGCTATCGTAATGCGTCATGGTGAAATTGTTGTTAAAGGAGATCCTTCAAAAATTTACGAAGATCCTCAGACAAAATATGTTGCTTCGTTGTTTGGAGAAGTAAATGAAGTTGCAACACATTTACTGCTTCCTTATGAAGATGAAACACATAAAACTTTGGTATATCCGCATCAGTTTAAAATGGTTGCAGAGTCAAAACTTCCGGTAAAAATTAGAAGAACTTATTTTAGAGGAAGTCATTATTTAATTGAAACTGTTTATAAAAGACAATTAATATTCTTCGAAAGCGAAATTGATCTTCCGCTCGAACAGGAAATTTTTCTTGGCTTGAATTATTTATAAAAAATAACCCGACAGGTATAAATTGTCGGGTTTGTTTTTTTTAAAGGAGTTTTTACTGTCCTAAATTGTAATTTTCGTTTTTCTTCAATGTTTTGGTTTAAAAACTGTTTTTTCAAAAAGTAAATGTTTTTAAATAGTCTGATAATTAAAGTATATTAAATTGCTAATAACGAAAAAAATAGTAATTTGTACTCTAATGTTTTAAACTATACTTAAATTTGCATTCTAAATTTTTAACAAATAACAATACAATATGTATCATTCAAAAATAGCAGGCTTAGGATATTATGTTCCTTCAAATGTTGTAACAAACGATGATTTGTCTAAGATAATGGATACCAATGACGAATGGATTCAGGAAAGAACCGGGATTCAGGAAAGAAGACATATTATTCGCGGAGAAGACACTACAACTTCTATGGGAGTAAAAGCTGCTAAAATTGCAATAGAACGTTCTGGCGTAGCCAAAGAAGATATTGATTTTGTAGTTTTTGCTACATTAAGTCCAGATTACTATTTTCCAGGACCTGGAGTTTTAGTACAGCGTGATTTAGGATTAAAAACAGTTGGAGCATTAGATGTTAGAAATCAATGTTCTGGTTTTGTTTATGCAATTTCTGTTGCAGATCAATATATTAAAACGGGAATGTATAAAAACATTTTGGTAATTGGTTCTGAGGTTCACTCAACTGGTTTAGATATGACTACCCGCGGGCGAGGCGTTTCAGTAATTTTTGGAGACGGAGCCGGAGCAGCTGTTCTAAGCCGTGAAGAAGATGTAACAAAAGGTATCTTGTCAACACATTTACATTCAGAAGGACAGCACGCCGAAGAATTGGCTTTGCAGGCACCGGGAATGGGAGCGCGCTGGGTAACAGATATTCTTGCTGATAATGACCCAAATGACGAAAGCTATTATCCTTACATGAATGGTCAGTTTGTATTTAAAAATGCAGTTGTTCGTTTTGCAGAGGTAATTAATGAAGGCTTAGAAGCAAATGGACTTCAGGTTTCAGACATCGATATGCTGATTCCACATCAGGCTAACTTGAGAATTTCGCAATTCATTCAAAATAAATTTAAACTGACAGATGATCAGGTTCACAATAATATCCAGAAATACGGAAATACAACGGCAGCATCCATTCCAATTGCTCTGACTGAAGCTTGGGAACAAGGAAAAATCAAATCTGGAGATACTGTAGTTTTAGCAGCCTTTGGAAGTGGATTTACTTGGGCAAGTGCTATTATTAAATGGTAAATTAATTCATCTTACATTATATTTAAAACCTGCTTCGTTTGGAGCAGGTTTTTTTATATCGTTTTGTTCAGAGCGAAGTCGAAGTCTTAGTCTGGATTCAACGGCCTGTCAGGCTGAGCGAAGTCGAAGCCCACGTCCTGATTGGCAGCAATACTATTAAATCGTATATTTTTATAAAAGTAGTTTTGAATTTAGGGCGTTCTCATTGGAACGGGGCTTCGACTTCGCTCAGCCTGACAAACAACGGTTAATAGATTTTAATATTAAAAGAAATATTTTTCTTACTTTTATTTGAGGTTTAAAATTTTAAATAAATGAAACGATATTATGTTTATATACTAAAATGTTCTGATAATAGTTACTATACCGGATTTACAAATAATATTGAAAGAAGATTAAACGAACATAATTCCGGAATAAATAAAGAATGTTATACTTTTTAATAAAAGACCTTTGGAATTAGTTTTCTATGCCGAATTTAATGATGTCCATCAAGCAATTGCGTTTGAAAAGCAAGTAAAGGGCTGGAGCAGGAAAAAGAAAGAAGCGATAATTAATGATAAATGGGAGGATTTGAAAAAGTTAGCAGAATGTTTAAATAAAACAAGTCATAAAAATTTTTATAAAAAGGAGGTTTAGTAGTAAATTAGCCTTCGACTTCGCTCAGGGTGACACTCGTGTTGAGATTTCTGAAAACATTTGTCAGGCTGAGGAAAGTCAAAGCCCCTTTTAAATAATTTACAATGAAAAAAAATCAACTTGAAATAGCTTGTTTTAATTACGAGTCGGCGATAATTGCTCAAGAGAACGGCGCAGATAGAATCGAGCTGTGCGAAAATATGAAACTAGGCGGTACAACGCCAAATTCTATTTTGGTGGTAAAAGTCCGTGAAAGTTTAAATATAAAAATGCATGTTATCATCAGGCCTCGAGGCGGTGATTTTGTTTATTCGGATGAAGAACTTACCGAAATGAAACAGGATATTAAACAGTATAAAAAACTTGGAGTTGATGGTTTTGTTTTTGGAATTTTAAAAGACAGCGGCAATATTAATAAAAGACAAAACAAAGAATTAGTACATCTGGCGCATCCGCTTCCTTGTACTTTTCACCGCGCTTTTGATGTGGTTAAAAATGTAGAAAAATCTCTTGAAGATGTTATCAATTGCGGATTTAAAACCATTTTAACTTCAGGTCAGGCCGTAAATGTAGAAGAAGGTATTTTAGCTTTAGAACGAATACAAGAACTTGCTAAAAATAGAATTGAAATAATGCCCGGAGGAGGTTTGCGATCCTCAAATATTAAGTTATTACAGGAAAAATTAGATTTGACTTTTTACCATTCATCGGCCATAACAAACAATTCAGAAACTGCAAATCCCGAAGAAGTAAAAGAACTGAAAAATTTTCTTTAGTTTATAAAATAAAAAAAGCCTGGAGTTGGCATACTCCAGGCTTTTTTCTACAAGAAAATTATTCAAAATTATTAAAATATCATCTAATAGGGTGGTAGTTAGAACATACCGCCGCCACCTTGATTCGTGTTGTCTTCTCTTTGTTTACGTTCTAATTTTTTAATTTTAGCTCCTCCAAAGTTGTAAGTTAAGCCTAAATAAACAGTTTGGCTTTCCCATGTAAACTGGCCAGTTTGAGGATAAGGATAAATACCGTCAAATGAGAATTTCATTGTATTGAAAACGTCGTTAAAACGTACGCTGATATTCATTTTGTTGTCTAACAAAGTATAGCGTGAACCAATATCAATTTTGTACATTTCGTTTCTTTTCTGCTGAATCTCATCAACCGGACCTCTGTAAAAACCAAATAATAAAAAGCTTAAGCGTTTTGTTGGTTTGAAGTTTGAGTTCATACGAGCATTAAATGCAGAAGTTGTAACACTGCGTTGAAACGGTGAACTTGTGTTTGTTGCCGGATCAAACTGAAATACAACACCTTCCTGTTTAATGCTGGAGAAATCAATTGCTGGCTGAATATCCCACCATTTTGTAAGTTTATAGTTAAGAGAAACATCAAAACCATAAGCACTATTGTGATCGTAATTTGCAAAACTTAAAATTTGTTTGTATCCAGAAGCATCATTTGGATCCGGGCTTAAAGTTCTGCTGATTTGATCGTTAATACTTCTTACAAATACTCCTGCGGTAATACTTCCTTTTTCAAGAGTTTTAGTATAATTTACTTCAACCGAATTGGTAAACTGAGGCCTTAACTCAGGATTTCCGTATGAAGTTACTAATGGAGTAGAAAACTCACGAATAGGTTTTGTCTGCTCTAAACTCGGACGGTCTACACGACGGCTGTAACTTAATTGTAAAACGTTTTTCTCATTCAAATTATATGTCAAATAAGCTGATGGATATAATGTAATATAATCATCATCAAATTTACTTTGACCGCTGTTTAAGTTCGCAGCAACTTTATAGCTCTCAAAACGAGCTCCTAACTGATAGCTGAATTTTTTGTATTTCTGGCCAAAAGTTACGTAAGCAGAATAAATATCAGTGTCGTATTTATAATTAGAAATTTGCTCAGCAGTTGGAACAGAAGGATTGCTTGTATTGTAATAGTTATCTGTTCGTGTGATTCTTGCTTCAGCTCCTGCTTCAAGTGTTGTTTTATCGTTTAATGGATTAACATAGTCAATGTTAAAAGTTCCTAATTTTCTGCTTTCATGAATATAATCGTTGTAAATTACATTATTTACTGCATTTGCAGGATTTGTTGTTTGGGTATCAAAGTTAGCATCTTGACTTTCTGAAGTTTTACTATAATTTCCTTCAAAATCCAGCGTATGTCCTTCTTTTTTAAAGATGTGTTTGTATGCTAAATTATAAGTTCCGGTTTGGTTAGGCCCCTGATATCTTGATTTTTGATAAATGTTTTTAATATTCGGATCACCGTTGTTATAATCAATATCGGTATTTACAATACCAGTTCCAGAAGATTTATTTTGATTAGTGTAAAAAGATAAAGTATTGTGATCGTTGATTAAATAATCCATACCTACTTTGTACAAATAATTATCATTGTCATTTGAAATTTTTAATTTTTGCACTACATCCTGATCTAGTCTTTGAATATTTCCATTGTTGAAATAAGTACCAAAGTTATTGCCGGCATTTCCAAAGAAATTCACTTTTCCGGTTTTATAATTCAAATCTAAAGACTGGTTGTATTTTGCAGTTTCTCCAAAAGTAATACCGCCGCTGTAACTTCCGTTAAAACCAGTATTAGCATTTTTGTGTAAAATGATATTGATAATTCCAGACATTCCCTCTGGGTTATATTTTGCACTTGGATTTGTAATCAACTCAATTTTTTTGATAGAAGTTGATGGAATTTGTTTCAACAACTGTGCAGGATCAATATTTGATGGACGCCCATCGATCAATACACGAACATTGTCATTTCCGCGAAGCGAAAGTTTTCCATCCTGATCTACGTTTACAGACGGAATATTGTTCATAATATCTGATGCTGAAGCTCCGGCTGTTGTTAAGTCTTTACCAACGTTGACTACTTTTCTGTCGATTTTTTGTTCTATTGTAGAACGTTCAGCAACAATATTTACTCCTTTTAACTGCGTTGCTTCTTCTTCAAGAGAAACATTTACTGTTGCTGTTTTTTTATTGTCATTTAAAATTACAGAACCAACATATTTTCTAAAACCAATATATTGAATTTCTATTGTGTAGCTTTTTAGAGCTAAATTTTTAAAAGTAAAATCTCCATTGTCATCTGTGTTAACGCCTGTTACTACTTTTCCGTTTTCTTTAAGAGAAACAGTTGCGTAAGAAATAGGCGCATTATTAGATTTTTCTACAATTTTTCCCGAGACCGATCCCGAGTTTTGAGCTTGTGCTGTTGCAATTATCCCCAATATTGCAAACAGAAAAAATTTTAGTTTCATAACTTTTACTTGATTATTTTGATTTGATTGATGATGATGATTATTGTTTTTTTGTTTTTTGATTTTTTCCTTCAATTTAATTTGAAGCTCTTATTAAGACTCATATGTGAACGTTATGTTACATAAAAAAATGAAAAAAAAGATTATTTTTTTGTGAACCGCTGTTTTGTAAGAGATTAACGTTTTGGTTTTTTGATAATTTTAACATTCAACTCAAAACGTTTTTTAAGAAATTCTGAGAGAAATATGTTATTTTATATGTTTTTCATTTTCTCTAATTGACGAATAAGCAGTATCTTTGCTCACTTTAAAATAAGTTTACATGTCATTATCACAAATTCTTACACCTTCTATACAAAAAGCAATACAAGTATTATTTGACGTTTCTGTCGATAAAATCGAATTTCAGACTACCAGAAAGGAGTTTGAAGGCGATATTACAATGGTAATTTTTCCTTTGTTGAAAGTTATTAAAAGCAATCCGGCAGAACTGGGAAATAAAATAGGAACTTATCTGGTAGAGAATGTTTCTGAAGTTGCCCGCTTTAATGTAGTTTCAGGTTTTTTGAATATTGTAATTTCAGACAGTTATTATGTAGATTTCTTTAACGGAATAAAAGATCAAAAGCAGTTTGGCTTTTTATCTCCAAATCCAGAAGAAAAAGCAGTAATGGTTGAATATTCTTCACCAAATACCAATAAACCATTACACTTAGGTCACGTTCGTAACAACTTGTTAGGATATTCTGTTGCAGAAATTCTAAAAGCTTCTGGCAAAAAAGTATACAAAACCCAAATTATCAATGACCGTGGTATTCATATCTGTAAATCGATGCTGGCCTGGGAAAAATTTGGAAACGGAGAAACTCCTGAAAGTTCAGATTTAAAAGGTGATAAGTTAGTTGGTAAATATTATGTGGAATTTGATAAAGCTTATAAGACAGAAATTAATCAATTAATTGAAGCGGGTAAAACCGAAGAAGAAGCTAAAAAACAGGCTCCAATTATTATTGAAGCACAAGAAATGCTTAAAAAATGGGAGGCAGGTGATGAAGAAGTTATAGCACTTTGGAAAAAAATGAACCAATGGGTTTATGATGGTTTTGCAGCAACTTACACAAATCTTGGAGTTAATTTTGATAAATACTACTATGAAAGCAATACTTATTTATTAGGTAAAGATGTAGTTCAGGTTGGTCTTGATAAAGGAGTATTCGAAAAAGATCCTGACGGTTCAGTTTGGATTGATTTGTCAGATGAAGGTCTGGATCGTAAAATTGTATTACGTTCTGATGGAACTGCAGTTTATATGACTCAGGATATTGGGACAGCAATTCAGCGTGTAAAAGATATGCCAGATGTAGGCGGAATGGTTTACACTGTAGGTAACGAACAGGATTATCATTTTAAAGTATTATTTCTAATCCTGAAAAAACTTGGTTTTGACTGGGCTTCAAGTTTATACCATTTATCATACGGAATGGTTGATTTGCCTTCAGGGAAAATGAAAAGCCGTGAAGGAACTGTTGTTGATGCCGATGATTTGATGCAGGATATGACCGATACAGCTAAACAAATTGCTGAAGACTTAGGGAAATTAGACAGCTATTCGGCAGATGAAAAAGCAAAATTGTATAAAACAATTGGGCTTGGTGCTTTAAAGTATTATATTTTAAAAGTTGATCCTAAAAAACGTATTTTGTTTAATCCGGAAGAATCTGTAGATTTTGCTGGAAATACAGGACCGTTTATTCAATATACTTACGCGAGAATCCAATCCATTATTCGTAAAGCTGATTTTGATTTTTCTAATAAAATAGAAATTGAAGAACTGCACGAAAAAGAAAAAGAATTGGTAAAACAAATCGAACTTTTCCCTGAAGTAATTCAAAATGCGGCACAAAATCACAGCCCGGCATTAATTGCAAATTACACTTACGATTTGGTAAAAGAGTATAATTCATTTTATCAATCTGTTCATATTTTAGGTGAAGCAGACTTAACAAAGAAAATTTTCAGAGTGCAGCTTTCTCAAAAGGTTGCCGAAGTCATAAAATCAGCATTTAGCTTATTAGGAATTGAAGTTCCGGAAAGAATGTAAGAAACTTAATAATAATGAAAATTTAAAAGCCGATAGTTTTTTAAAACTCTCGGCTTTTTTTGTTTAATTTTTCTATAGATAATTTAGACGTAATACAGTTCTATAACGTTGTAGAAGTTAATTTTTAAGTTAAAAGCGTAATTTTTGTAGGAAGAGTTTTTTAATTGTATTAATTTTCCTGCTTTATTTAAGATTAGGCATTCTTTTAGTTTTTTTTAAATGAATTTTAGCATTTTGTGAAATGCATTTATGGGCAAGGTTTTTTAGTTAAATTGCTGCTGCAGAGATAAAAGATAGATGTATAATTGAGTGAATAGCTGAATTTAAAGATACCTCCTTATATTCATTTTTAACTATTTTGAATTAGTACCCCTTTTAGTAAAAATAATAAGGAACAAACCGTCTCTCAAGACGGTTTTTTAATTAATAAAAAAAGCCGGCAGTTTTTAAACTACCGGCTTTTTTATAACTAACACAAATATTTTATTTTACGAATTTATTGATGATCGCATCAGATTCTGCTTTTGCAGCGTTTGGTTTTAAATCAAACAATAAAGAGTAAAGTGCTTTTCTGTCAACTTTAGCTTCTAAATTCAAATCCTGATGTCTGTCAAAAAGAGTCTGCCATTTGTCACGAACGTTTTTCCATAGAGCATTATTTTCTTTCCACCATTTTTGAGCAGCGATACATTTGATATCCGGAACTTTAGTATAAACATCAAATCCTTTTTCCTGAGCTAATAAAACATCTTTACCAGCATCGTCACGAACAAGTTTATCATTATCCTGCTCATGATTCCATCCTGTTGCAGTTATTTCGTGAATGTTTCTTCTTTTTAATACGTTATAATCGTTACGTTTTGTCTGCTCTCTTCTTGGAAGCGGAGCATCTGCAACGTTAGCCCAGTAATCCTGTCCGTCTACATGTACCCAAGTTGAAGATCCTTCATATCTTGGACTGTCGTCTACCTGATATACCTTTTGAGTCCATTGACCTTTAACCGCTTTTTTGTCTAATTTTTTATATTTCCAAGAATTTCCTTTATCAAACGAATATAAATCTGTGTTTTCATATAACCAGTCTTGTCTCCAGTGTTTAATGATCATATCATCACTTACAATTAATAAATGCTGCATTGAGATTTTATTTGGAGTATCTTCTAATAGCTCTACCCATTCTAAAGCCGATTCATGTTTTGTTTCAGATGGTTTGTATGTAAGAGAATCTTTAGGATATGAAAATGTTTCTGTGAAATTAAACTTTACTTCATAACAACCGCACATAGATTTGATTGATTTTATGTCTTGTTGTTTTTTGTCCTGACTGAATCCAAGACTGCAAGTTAAAGCCATAATGGCTGAAAGATAAAGGCTTTTTGTAATCATAACTTTTGTTGGTTTTTAATTTTTTTGCAAATATATAAATTTAATTTAGAACAATTAAAAATAGTTATATATTTGCATCGGTTATTAAGACTTAATAAAAATAATGAAAATAAAAATTACTTTTTTTGCTGTAATACTTTTATGTCAAATTTCTTTTGCGCAGCAAAAAGATACTATTGCATCTCGAGAAAAACTTTCTGAAGTTGTTGTTACAGGGCAGTTTGAACCGCAATCTATTAAGAAATCTGTGTTTAATGTTAGAGTTATTACTAAAGAAAATATAAAACAACTTGCAGCAAATAATTTAGCTGATGTTTTAAATCAATATTTGAATATTAGTGTGACATCAAATGGTAATGATGGACGTTCAAAAGTTTCGATGTTTGGATTAGATTCTCAATACTTTAAGATTTTGATTGATAATATTCCTTTGGTAAGTGATACAGGAATGGGGACAAGTGTCGATTTAACGCAGGTAAATCTTGATGACGTTGAGCGTATTGAAATTATAGAAGGATCGATGGGAGTGACTCACGGTGCAAATGCTGTAAGTGGTATTCTAAACATTATTACTAAAAAAGGCGGTGGATATAAATGGCAGATTGGTGCCGCTGTTCAGGAAGAAACAGTTGGAGATGAATTTGCATTTTTTGATAAAGGCCGTCATATACAATCAGCTAAAATTGGTCATAATTTTAATGATAACTGGTTTGTGAATATTGGAGGAAATCGTAATGTAATGGCAGGTTATTATGATAATATGCAGGGAAAAGATTATGATAAAAATGATGGACTTAGAGGATATACACAGCTTCCAAAAGAACAATTAGTAGGAAATGCTATTCTAGGTTACCAAAAAGATGCTTTCAGAATTTTTTACAAATTTGATTATTATGGTGAAACAGTTGATTACTATAATCCAGTTGTAAATATACAAGACAATTATCCATTTGCAGATACCTATTTTTCGAGAGATAAAAGATATATCACCAATCGTTATTATCATCATTTAAATGCTAATGGAAATCTTTTTTCAAAGTTAAAGTACAATGTTTCTGTTTCGCAGCAAAAACAGGAGCGTGATTTAGAGAATTTCGTTTATCACATAGATGCAAAACAAGAGGTAGATAACAAAAGATTCACTTATCAATCAAAAGAGGTTTTCTATTCAACAGGAACACTTAGTAATTTCTTTGAAAATGAAAAGGTAGACTTTCAGCTTGGTTACGAGATTACAAACGAAAATGGTTTTTATGATTCTTCAGTTGGACCTTTTAGAAATGATAATCAGCAAGGTGTAAATATCAGAAAGAGATTAGAAAATTATGATGTTTTTTCGGTTGCCGAAATAGCTGTAAATGATAAATTCTCAATTCGTCCAGGACTTCGATTTTCTTTTCAAAGTGCTTTTGATAATCAATATGCAAGTTCTTTAGGTTTAAGATATCTTTTTGAAAAAGGACTTGAAGCAAGAGCTTCTTTGGGGAAATCTTATCGTACTCCAAACTTTGATGAGTTGTATACTTATTTTGTAGATTCAAACCACAACATGCAGGGAAATTCGGATTTAATTCCTGAAACAAGTACTTCTTATGAAGTCAGCTTAAAAAGAGCTTGTACTTTTGATTCTGGTGCTCAGATCTCGAACAACTTAGCGGTTACTTATCTGGATGTTGATGATAGAATAGATTTAGTTACAACACAGGTAAATCCTCTGCATTATAAATATCTAAACATCAACAGATATAAAATGTGGAACATTTCAACAGTAGAACAATATACTTATAAAAATTGGAATGTAATGTTAGGAGCTGCTGTGGTTGGAATTTCCAGAAGACTTGATTTGGCAGCACAAAACTTAGTATCTGATGATAAATTCTTCTACTCATTCAGATTAAATTCAAGTATATCTTATAATATTCCAAAATGGAATACTTTGTTAGCTGTTTTCTACAAATACAATGGAAAGCAGCAGCAATATGCAGCAGGAACCGATACTGATGGAAAAGCCGGTTTCTTTTTGGATGAACTTCTTCCATTTAGCTGGATGGATGCTTCAGTTCGAAAAACATTCTTTAAAAATAAATTTGAAGTTACCGTTGGGGCCAGAAATCTTTTTGATGTTACTAATCTACAATCTGTGCAAAATGGAGGCGGAGGTGATGCAAGCGGCGGCGCGCACGGAGGCGGAGGAGCAACATCGGAAATGCTGGGTTACGGCCGATCTTACTTCTTAAAACTTTCATATAATCTAAATTTTAATTAATAAATCAATACCATGAAAAAGAACTTTATTTTAATATTATCTTTTGTATTACTTGCCATTGGGGCTTGTAGTAGTGATGATGAAGCGGCACAGCCAAATGCTGTAGCTTTTGCTTCTACTTCGTTAAATTTATCGGCAGAAACAACTCCGATCGAAATCAAATTTGCTTCTCCAACTGCATCAGCAGGATCTTTAACTTTAACTTACGTTGAAACTGCAGTTGCAAATGGTACAGATTATAGTACTACACCGGCAATCGCTGCAAATAAAGTAATAGTTCCTTTTGATAAAAATGTTTCTTCTGTAACTTTTAGCTTTAAGAAATTAAAAGAAGCTATTGAAGGTGAAGTAAAAAATGTTGTTTTTACTATTAGCAGTGCAACTATTAATGCTGTAATCTCTGAAAACAAATCAATTCAGGTAAACTTTAACGAAACTGCGTCTTTAGGAAATGCATTAGCTCCTGAAGTTGGAGGGCCAACACAGCCAAATCAGGTTTTTGTTGATTTAAGCAGCGGAAAAATGACTGCTGTTCCTAGAGTTTCATGGGATTTAGGATTTTACTCTGGAACAGATTTTAGAGTAATAATAAATCACACTGTGAGAATGTCTGCTAAACAAACAACTAGTGTAAATATTGATGAAGTTCAAGCAGAAGATGCAACTATGCTTGTTAATGGAGGCGGAAGTACTACTCAAGTTGATGATCCTGCAGGAGATATTACTAAAACAGCTATTGCAGTTGTATCTGCGACAGATGCTGATAACAAAGTATATGTAATTAATATGGGAAGTAATCCTGGAACAACTAATCCTGCTGTTGGATCAGAAGGAACAGGAACAGGACCTTCTAGAGGATGGAAAAAAGTTAGAATTTTAAGAAGCGGTAATGATTATAAAGTTCAGTATGCAGATATTGCAGCTACAACTCACGAAGAAATCACTGTTTCAAAAAATGCAGCTTATAACTTTACTTTCTTAAGTTTATTAGATAAGAAACCAGTTAATGTAGAGCCTCAAAAATTACTATGGGACATTAGTTTCACAAGTTTTACAAATACAACATCAATGGGATCAGGTTTAGTTCCTTATAATTTTGCAGACTTCGTTTTAAATAACGTTAAAGGTGGTGCAAGAGCATATCAAGTACTTACAACAGCTTTTACATATGATGCTTTCACATTGGCAAATGTTGACAACACTAAATTCACAGATGATCAAAGAAATATTGGTTCAAACTGGAGAGGAACAGTGGGCGGAACAGATGCAAATGGTAATCCAACTTCTGGATTTAATGCTAGAACAGATCGTTTCTTCGTTGTTAAAGATCCAGCAGGAAATGTATATAAAGTGAGATTTACAGCAGGTGTAAATGCAGCTGGTGAAAGAGGGTATCCTACATTCCAATACGCTATATTGAAATAATACATAAATGAAAATCTAAAAAAAAAATATAAAGATTATTCATTCTAAAAAATAATGCACGGCATTTAAATTTAGTTAATCATTAGCTTTGTTTTTTTATTTTTTTTTGATTTAAGAGGTTAGAATTTTCTAACCTCTTTTTTTTATTTTCTTTCTTGTTAAAATCAAATAGAAATGAACGATTTAATCCTATCTTTGCGCAGCAATTTTTTAAAACGGAATTAACAGGAATATTGATAATTAATTTCTGTGATCCCATTCTCAATATATAATTAATAAGTGAATACAAAATCATATTTCTTTCAGTCTTTTGCAATAGTTGCATTGGCATTTGTTGCTTTCATTGGGTTTAAACAAATTCTTCCGGATAAGATTTTTTCAGAAGGAAAAGTAGATTCCAAAAATGTACTTATTGATAGTCTGCTTCTTGAATCAGTGGCAAAAGATTCTTTGTCTCTCGATGGAGATAGTATTGTAGATAAATCTGGTCAGGAAAAAATCGTTTATGATGCATCTGAAGGAATTGAATTTCCTTCTGAAACATTTGATAATTATAAAGGATATCAATACCTGATTTCTTTTTATGAAAAATTATATCAATTAGAACAAAATCCGCAGGGACATGTTAGAATTGCTTATTATGGAGACTCTATGACTGATGGAGATTTGATCGTGCAGGATGTTCGTATGAATTATCAGGAACATTTTGGAGGAAATGGAGTTGGTTTCGTTTCTATTATTTCAGAGTCATCGGCTTCAAGAGGTTCTGTAAAAACATTGTTTTCTAAAAACTGGAAGATCCAATCTTATTTAAATGTAAAGAAACCAACAAGTCCGTTTGGAGTAAACGGTCATGTGTTTTTTGCAAATGACAAATCTAATACGACCTGGGTTCAATATGAGGCAGGATTAAACAAATATTCAACTTCTTTAGATAATCCAACATTGTTTTACGGAAGGTCATCTAAAAAAGGAAATGTAAATTTTATTATTGGAAAAGATACTTTAAGAAAAAATCTTTCACCAAACAATTTGGTGAACAGTTTAAAAGTAACTTCTGGAAGTATAAAATCTTTCAAAGCTAATTTTATCCACGCCGATTCTATTCCTATTTTTGGATTTAATTTTGATAACGGAATAGGAGTACACGTTGATAACTTTTCTCAAAGAGGAAACTCAGGACTGCCAATTTCTATGTTTGATGCTAATGTAATGCAGGCTTTCAATAATAGTCTAAAATACGATTTGGTTATTCTTCATTACGGAACAAACGTATTGAATTACGGAACTAAAAATTATTCATGGTATCAAAAAGGAATGACTAAAACGGTAAACAAAATAAAAGAGTCGTTTCCGGGAGTTTCTATTTTGATCGTTTCAACAGCTGATAAATCGACTAAATATGATTTAGAAATGAAAACAGATTCTGCCGTTGTGCCATTAATGAATGCTCAAAAAAGATATGCTTTGGATACTGAGTCAGGTTTTGTAAATTTATATACTTTAATGGGCGGTGACGGCTCTATGGTAAAATGGGTCGACGAATCTCCGGCAAAAGCAAATAAAGATTATACACACTTTAACCAAAGAGGAGCAAAAGCCATTGGTAATTTGTTGTACAGTCAGTTAAATAAGGGATACGAAGAATATAAAATTCTGCGTGAAAAGCGTGATGGAAGCGTTAAACCTAAAGCGATTAGAAAACCTAAAGCAGATTCCGTATCTGTCAAAAAAGATAGCGTAAATGAATAAACTACTTATTTTCTTTTGTTGTCTTTTTTTCTCAACAAATGACAAACCCGAAACAACAGTCTCACTTCCAATAACTAAAAATATGGTTAGCAAAATCGATTCAGCATCGGTCGAAACTTATACAGGAAATCACATCTATAACGCTAAAGTTTTAGAAAGTGTTTTTAAGAGATTGAGGGATAATGAAAGCGACAACAATCAAAAAATAAATATTGTTCATATTGGAGATTCACACATTCAGGGTGATTTAATGACCAATAAAATAAGAAAGTTACTGCAGCAAAAATTTGGAAACGCAGGCCGAGGTTTTGTTTTTCCATATCAATTAGCCAAAACAAACGGATCGTATAATGAACGTTTTAGCTGTAACAGAATTTGGGAAAGCTACCGAAATATTTATCCGGTTAGAAATTATCCTGTAGGTTTAAGCGGTATTGGACTTTGGAGAGATACCGGTGGATTTGTAATGGAAATGAGCATTAAAGATGCTGCATATAAGTTTAACACCATTCAGATCATCACGCCGAAAAATGAGAATATGTTTGATCTGGCTTCGGGATCTCAAACCAAGTTTGTAGAAACCACAGAACGAAAAGTAATAACTCATAAAATTAAAAAAGGAGAAGCAATCTCTGTAATTGCAGATAAATATGATGTTTCGGTTGCTGAAATTAAAAGGGCAAATCAGCTGAAATCAAATAATATTCGTGCAGGAAGGATTTTAAAAATTCCAACCAATCAAACGCAGCCAAAAAATATTAAAACATCAGAGTTTGTACCTCTGAATCTTGAATCTGATGCATTTTGTCATTATTATAAATCAGAAAAAGCTTTAGACAGAATTTTTCTTATTCCGAATAAAGAAGCTAAAGATTTTGAATTAAACGGACTTGTTTTAGAGAAAAATGCTCCGGGAATAACCTACAGCGGTATTGGTGTAAACGGTGCAAAATTTTCGGATTATAATAAATATCCTTTGTTTTTTGAACAGTTAAAAGCATTACATCCTGATCTTTTAATTTTTTCTTTAGGAACAAATGAAAGTTTCGATAAACTGGAAGCATCTGAATACATTAGAAGATTGAGAGAGTTTATCAAAAACATAAAAGAGCAGAATATAAATGTTCCTATAATCGTCATGACTTCGCCTCCTTCTTTGTTTAGAGGAAGAAAACCAAATCATTTTGTTGGAGAATATGCACAGCGGATAAATGATATTGCCGAAAAAGATGGATTTGCCGTTTGGGATTTATATGATGAATTAGGCGGCTTAAGTGGAATAGGACAGCTGAAAGCAGAAGGGTTAATAGGTAAAGACTGGGTTCATTATTCTAAAAAAGGATATGAAAAACAAGGAAGTTTGTTTACCGAGGCGTTTTTAAAAGCATACGATAATTTTAAATTAAAAAAGTAAGTTGACAACAATAGACAGCATTAATAATTGGTTCATTCAAAATTTTGGTGCAATTACAATAGAACAAGTTGAAAGCTGGTTTGTTTATAATCCAGATGAGAAACTATTATTTAATACCGGTTTATTCTTAGGATTATTTCTGGTGTTTTATTTTGTGTATGGTTTTTTACGCAAAACATTTTATTTAAGATTAACGTACGTTATTCTGTTTTCGCTTTTCTTTTACTATAAGTCAAGCGGTATTTACTTTTTACTTTTATTGCTTTCTTCGGTAGTAGATTATGGTTTAAGCCAGATTATATACAAAGAAACCAAAGACAGCACCAAGAAAATATATTTGGTAATAAGCGTTATCCTGAATTTAGGATTATTGGGTTATTTCAAATACATGAATTTTATGATTGGAACATATAATGATATGTTCAATGGTAATTTAAAATTTCATGACATATTTCTTCCAGTCGGGATTTCGTTTTATACTTTTCAATCGATGAGTTACATTATCGAGATTTATCGCGAAGAAATTAAGCCTACAAAAAACTACATCGAATACCTATTTTTTGTTTCGTTTTTCCCTCAGTTAGTTGCCGGGCCAATTGTACGTGCAAAAGATTTCCTGCCGCAGATTTATCAAAAATTAAACCTGACTAAACAAGATGTAAACAACGCCTTGTTTTTAATTATTGGCGGATTAATTAAGAAAACGGTAATTTCAAATTACATTTCGGTAAACTTTGTCGATCGTGTTTTTGATACGCCAATGAATTATACGTCATTTGAAAATTTGATGGCTTCTTATGGATATGCTATTCAAATTTATTGTGATTTCTCAGGATATTCAGATATGGCAATAGGAATCGCTTTGTTGTTAGGATTTAAACTGCCTGCCAACTTTAGAACACCTTATAAATCAACTTCGATTACAGACTTCTGGAGAAGATGGCATATTTCACTTTCAACCTGGTTAAAAGATTTCTTATACATTTCGATTGGTGGAAACAGAGAAGGTTCATTCGCCGGATATTTATTCCCGAGTTTGTTCTTCTTTGGATTGTTGCTTTGGGGAATTACAAATTACAATATCAGTATAATTCCGTTGATTGTTGCATCAGTTTCGATTGCTGTTTTTTGTTTGTCATTTCTGCTTTCAAGCAAAAAGAAACAAACTCTGGTAACCAATCTAAACCTTTTTACCACAATGCTTTTAGGCGGATTATGGCATGGAGCCGGAGCACAATTTATTGTTTGGGGAGCTTTACACGGGTTAGCTTTAGCGGTTCATAAAATTTTCCTTGAATTCTTTCCTGCCAGAAAAGACGGAAAAAGTAATTTCTTGTGGACTTTCTTTTCAATTTTAATCACATTCCATTTTGTAGTTTTCTGCTGGATCTTTTTCCGCGCCAGAGATTTCGAAACTGCATTACAGGTAATTAATAATATTGGTCAGTTAACTTTCGAGCCAGAACATTGGCAGGCTATTGTTTTAGGATATAAGAATGTGTTTTTGTTAATGCTGTTTGGATACGTTTGGCATTTCCTGCCGGAAGTTATTACAAACAAAATGAAGTTCGTTTTCGACAGAACACCATTATTGATAAAAGCAATAATTCTGGGCTTTGTTTACTGGATTGTTTATGCGACTGCCGTTGCCGGTTCACAGCCGTTCATTTACTTCCAGTTTTAATTTTAAGGTTCAAAGTGACAAAGTTACAAAGGCGCAAAGGTTTTATTCTTTGCGCCTTTTTTCTTTTGCCGCAGATTAGAAGGATTAAAATGATTCTTTTTCACGCAGATTTTACAGATTATGGCAGATTTTATTTTATTTTTTTTGAATAATAATTTCTGTGAATCTGCTTAAATCTTTTTATCCCGATAGCTATCGGGAGCGTAAAAAAAAACTTTGCAACCTCGCGATTTTACGAGCAAAAAAACATAGCGTTCTTTGCGTAAACCTTTGCGAACTTTGCGGTTAAATGCAGCTAAATAAAAATTGCCTGAAATATCTAATTAGATTATCTTTGCACTTCAAATAAAGAAAAAGATATGTTTGATAATTTAAGTGATAAGTTAGATAAAGCGTTCCATATATTAAAAGGACACGGTAAAATTACAGAAGTAAACGTTGCCGATACTTTAAAAGAAGTTCGTCGTGCTTTACTTGATGCCGACGTTAACTTTAAAATTGCTAAAGATTTTACAACCAAAGTAAAAGAAAAAGCAATTGGTCAGGACGTTTTAACAACGCTTCAGCCAGGACAATTATTGGTGAAGCTGGTAAAAGATGAGCTGACTGAATTAATGGGAGGTGATGTTGCCGGAGTTAATTTATCTGGAAATCCAAGCGTTATTTTAATGTCGGGACTTCAAGGTTCTGGTAAAACTACTTTCTCAGGAAAATTAGCCAACTTCTTAAAAACGAAGAAAAATAAAAAACCACTTCTTGTAGCGTGTGATATCTACCGTCCTGCGGCGATCAATCAGTTACATGTAGTTGGGGATCAAATAGGTGTTGAAGTATATTCAGAACCAGAAAATAAAAATCCTGTTGAAATTGCTCAAAACGCAATTAAACACGCAAAAGCAAACGGATTTAATGTAGTTATCGTCGATACTGCAGGGCGTTTAGCAGTAGATCAGGAAATGATGGATGAAATTGCACGCGTGCACAAAGCAATTCAGCCGCAAGAAACATTGTTCGTTGTCGACTCTATGACAGGACAAGATGCTGTAAATACAGCAAAAGCTTTCAATGATATCTTAAACTTCGATGGAGTTATTTTAACGAAATTAGATGGTGATACTCGTGGTGGAGCAGCAATCTCGATTAAATCGGTTGTAAACAAACCAATCAAATTTGTAGGTACAGGCGAGAAGATGGAAGCAATTGATGTTTTCTATCCAGATCGTATGGCTGAGCGTATCTTAGGTATGGGTGACGTTGTGTCCCTTGTAGAAAGAGCGCAAGAACAATTTGATGAAGAGGAAGCTAGAAAACTTCAAAAGAAAATCGCTAAAAACGAATTTGGTTTTGATGATTTCCTAACGCAGATTCAGCAAGTAAAGAAAATGGGTAATATGAAAGACTTGGTAGGAATGATACCAGGAGCTTCAAAAGCCATGAAAGATGTAGAAATAGAAGATGATGCTTTTAAACATATCGAAGCCATCATTCACTCAATGACTCCGGGAGAAAGAAGTAAACCAGCCATTATCGACGTAAAAAGAAGAGCCAGAATCGCTAAAGGTTCCGGAACTAAAGTCGAGCAGGTAAATCAGTTAATGAAGCAGTTTGACCAAATGAGCAAGATGATGAAGATGATGCAGGGACCAGGCGGAAAAAATCTGATGAAAATGATGGGAGGCATGAAAGGAATGCCAGGAGGAATGCCGAGATAAAATAATTAAAAGTTTCAAGTTTAAGGTTTCAAGTTAAGAGACCAAAACTTGAAACTTTTTTAATTACATAATATTTAAGTTTCGTTTTCAATTTGAAACGTGAAACAAAAGAAAACTTTAAACCTGAAACAAAAACAAATGCAGCTACTAGACGGTAAAAAAACATCTAACGACATTAAAAACGAAATTGCAGCCGAAGTTCAATCTATAAAAGCAGCCGGAGGAAAAGTACCTCATTTAGCAGCTGTTTTGGTTGGAAACAATGGAGCAAGTTTAACTTACGTAGGAAGTAAAGTAAAATCATGCCAGGAAATTGGATTTGATTCTACTTTAGTAAGTCTGCCGGAAACGATTACCGAAGATGAACTTCTAGCTAAAATTAAAGAGTTAAATGAAGATGATAACCTAGACGGTTACATCGTTCAATTGCCATTGCCAAAACATATCGACGAGCAGAAAATTTTATTAGCAATTGATCCTGATAAAGACGTTGACGGATTTCACCCAACGAACTTTGGCAGAATGGCTCTGGAAATGGAAAGTTTTATTCCGGCAACGCCATTCGGGATTATGGAATTGTTAGAGCGTTATAAAGTAGAAACTGCAGGAAAACATACCGTTGTAATTGGAAGAAGCCACATCGTAGGACGTCCAATGAGTATCTTAATGAGTCGTAAAGGAAATCCTGGAGACTCTACTGTTACATTAACACACAGCCGTACTAAAGACTTAGCTGAATTCACTAAAAATGCAGATATCATTATTACTGCTTTGGGAGTTCCGGAATTCTTAAAAGCAGATATGGTAAAAGAAGGTGTAACAGTTATCGATGTTGGAATTACTAGAGTAGAAGATGCATCAAATGCAAAAGGATACGTTATTAAAGGCGACGTTGATTTTGACGGCGTAAGTAAAAAAGCATCATTCATTACACCAGTTCCAGGCGGAGTAGGACCAATGACAATTGCAATGCTGCTTAAGAATACACTTTTAGCAAGAAAAATGAGAAACGCAAGAAATAAATAAAATTGCTTCAAAATATATTTATAAAGCCTGTTCGATTGAGCAGGCTTTTTTTATTTTTTAAACACATAGAAACATAGAATTTTATTTTTTAAAAAGAATGCAAAAGAGAAACAAATTTCTCTCACATAGTTTACTCGATCGATTGCTGCTATGTTGTTTTAAAAAAAGTGAAACGCCTTTTTTGCAGTTACAATATCTATGTCTCTATATGTTTAAAAAATCTGCCCAAACTGCCATTTTAATATATTATTAATAGTTTAAAATTTTGGTTCTTAAAAATAAAGGATACTTTTGCAGCACTTAAAAAAATAACACTTCTCCAAATGGACGATTATTATTATTCGTTAGTATTAAATTAAGCAGCTTTTGAAGTTTCAAAATGCTGCGCTAAAAACCTGTATTTTGAAATGAAAGCCTTTTACACAAACAACAACGGATTGATAGAAATCCAAAAGTGGACTTCAAATTGCTGGATTCACATCGAATCTCCAACAGAATCAGATAAAAATTACTTATTAGAAGAACTTCAAATTCCTGAAGCTTTTTACAATGATATCGAGGATATCGACGAAAGACCCCGTATTGAAATTGAAGACGGCTGGACACTTATCATCATGCGCATTCCCATTAAAAGCGGAGATGTCAAAATTCCTTTTCATACTGTTCCGCTCGGAATCATTTTTAAAGACGATATATGTGTTACAATCAGTTTTTATAAAACAGAAATCATACAAGATTTTGTTGCTTATTCACAGCGCAAAAACATCGAAATAGAAGATAACTTCAATTTAGTTCTTAGATTGCTTTTATCATCAAGTGTATGGTATTTGAAATATCTAAAACAAATCAATCAGAAAATAAAACTTGCAGAAGACAATTTAGAGAAATCTATCAAAAATGAAGAATTGCAGGCCCTGCTTCAAATCGAAAAATGTTTTGTATTCTTTATAACCTCTTTAAAAGCTAATGACGTTTTGTTTCAAAGAATCAAAAACCTAAAAGCACACAAAGCTAATTACGATCCGGAATTATTAGAAGATGTTGAAATCGAATTAAATCAGGCACAAGATACAGCCAATATTTACAACAACATCTTGACTGGAATGATGGATGCTTACGCTTCAGTTATTTCAAATAACATGAATAACATCATGAAGCAGATGACTTCGATTTCTATCATTTTAATGATCCCGACATTAATTGCCAGTTTATACGGAATGAACGTACCAAACGGTCTTGAAGAAAGTAGATACGGAATCTGGATCCTGCTTTTAGTATCCATTATTTTATCCACTTTTGGAGTATTTTTATTCAAAAGAAGAAGATGGTTTTAAAACTATAAGTTACAAAGCTGCTTGCTTAAAAAAGTACTTTTTGTAAGCTTTAGATAAGCGAAATATTCATAGCAAAGAATAAATATTTACAATACAAAGCTCCAGCTGAGAGGCATATTTTAATAATCTAAAATATATGCCGCTCCGCTGGAGTTTTTTTATTTTTTCTTATTGAAATTATATTCCGTCAGGGCTGTTTTTTGAGAATCTTTAAATGGTTTAAATTATAAATTGATTTTCTAAGTTCATGAAAATTAACTCTTTGTTTGATTTTAGTTTTAATCCCTATTTTTTAACAATAAGTTATTATTTGTTTTAATTTATAATGTAAGTTTGTCCCTAATAAAACAAACAATTTAAGCCTGTTACAAGTATATCAGCTCCCATGATTAAATCTTTAAAATTCCACGCATTTTTTTTCATTTAATTCTTTTAAATAAATTTTTCTCAATACGAAGCAGAATAAAAATGCTGCATTTTTTTGTGTTTTTCTTGTATACCATTTCCTCTTTTGCACAAAAAAACACCGTTATCAGTGGTAAAGTTGTTACCGAAAAAGATTTACCCATCGAATCTGCAACCATTTATTTAATGCATCCTAAAGATTTTTCTATAGTTGTTTATACACTTTCGGATAAAAATGGCCACTTTAAATTAGAAACTAAATCAGCATCTCAAAACAGTATTTTAAAAATTTCGGCAGAAGGTTATTTGGAGTTTTCGGATACAATAGAAAAACGCACTCAGAATATAGATTTGGGAGTTGTCAGACTTATGAAATATGATGTTGAACTAGATGAAGTTATTATCAAAAACGATGCTCCTATCCGAATAAAAAAAGATACCATAGAATTTAATGCTTCTTCTTTTAAGTTACGTCCAGACGCCAATGTAGAAGCTTTGTTGAAAGAATTGCCCGGTGTAACTATTGATATGGACAAAAAAATAATGGTCAATGGAAAAAAGGTTAACCAAGTATTAGTTAACGGAAAACCTTTTTTTGATGCAGATGGAAAAATAGCGCTTCAAAACCTTCCTGCTGAGCTCATAAAAAAAGTACAGGTTTCAGACACTAAAACCAAGGAACAGGAATTTACGAAACAAGCTTCGACATCAGAGAATGTTTCAATCAATTTGACAATAGACAAAAAGAAGAATAAAGGCTTTTTTGGCAAATTATTAGGCGGTTATGGAAGTTCAGAAAGATATGAAAGCAGTGCTTTACTAAGTTATTTTAAAGATAAAAGACGTGTCAGTTTTTTGGCTTCTTCAAATAATATTAATGCATCTGGTTTTTCTATGAACGAGGTTTTTGATAATATGGGAGGCGGAAGAAACGATGGTTCAGGCGGTTCTTTTGGGAGCAGAGGAGGAATAATAAAATCGAATATGATTGGGATAAGTTATACTGACGAATGGTTTAAAGGAGAAAGCACTGATTTGAACTATTATTTTAACAATTCTAATGCAGACAATACAAATAAAACATCAGAACTTACTTTACTTCCAACAGGTTCTTTATTGTCGAAATCTGCTTCAAAAAGCGATCAGGATTCTAATAGACATAATGTAAGTTTAAATTTTGAGTATAAAGTTTCGCCTTCGATAAAAGTTTTTTTTGCACCAGCTATTCAAACAGGAAAAACGGTATCAGTAAATGCCTTTGATAGAAAAACCTGGGATGAGAATAATCAGTTAATTAATTCCAGTAATTCTTTTAATACAACTGAAAGTAACAATACGAATTTTAGAAATAATCTTAGATTTTTTTTAAATGCTAAAAAAGAAGGACGATATTTTACCGCCTCTTTTGAAAACGAGAATTCACGAAACGATTTAGATTCAAGGGTAAATTCATTGACCGTTTTTGCTGAAGGAACAAGTCCCGACGATTTGCGTAATCAAAATGTTACTCAGAAAAACAATAGAGATAAATATACAGGAAATCTTCAATATTTTGAACCAGTAACAGATTTGTTAAGACTGAATTTTTCAGTAATTACAGATTATGAAAAAACAAGCGATGATAAAAAAACATTCGACCGCAATGGTCAGGATATGGAATACGATGTCTTTAATGAATCACTTAGTAATTTTAACTCTTTTAATAGTTTTGGTGTGAACCCTAAAGTGGGTTTTAATATGAGCATAAAAAAACTTGATTTATCGGCATCTACAGGGACTTCTGTTATCAGGACAGAAAATCATGCATTTTATTTAAATGAAACAATAGATTTGAATAAAAATTACTTTATCCCAAACGGAACCATTAGTGCCAATTACAGTGTTTCACAATCTGAGAGTGTATTAATGATGTATGAGCGTAAATATACAATTCCAAGTAGTAATCAGGTTTTGGCAGTTGCTAATTTAGATAATCCTTTAGTGGTTAGAACAGGAAATCCTAATTTAAAAGCTTCAACTTTTCATTTTTTACAGACAGGTTTTTCAAGTTATAATTTTGAATCAGATTCGGGTTATTTCCTTCATTTTAGTACAACCTATTTTGATAGTCAGATTGTGGGAGCTTCTGCTTATAACAGTTCAGGGAAACAGATTTCAACTTTTGATAATGTAGAAGGCACATACGATATGTTACTGGCAGGAGAATGGAACAAAAGGATAAAGAAAGATGTGAATACTTTTGGACTGCGGTTTTCTATGTATGCTAATTATAATTTAAATAAAGGTTTTACAAACAACCAGCTGTATGAGGCAAAAGCATTTAGACTCAATCCCGGCTTTGGATTTACGTATGAATATGGTGAATTGTTAAATATCAAGCCGTATTATAATTTTACATATAATGACATTCGATATAATAATACCTCTTTAAGTTCAACTTCAAATACAACTCATAATTTTAATGTCCAAATAACACAAACTTCTGGCCTAAGAATTGGGTTTTTGGAAACGACTTTGGTTATAACTATAATTCAAATATTTCTGGACCATATAAAAGAGATTTTTATTTATGGAACACTAGTTTGTCCTACAAATTCGCGAAACAATTTACATTCAAAGTAAAAGTTTATGATTTGCTCAATCAAAATCAGAGCACTTCGAGAACCATTACTTCAACAGCTGTTGTTGATTCAGAAAGCAATGTTTTAAAGCGTTATATCATGTTTTCTTTATTGTATAAATTTAAAAATTTTGTAACCAATGAGAGTTAGTCTTTAGAAAGTAAATTAATTCTAAGATTAGTTTTTTGAAAAAAGCGATCTTTTTTTATTGCTGTTTCAAAATAAATATTAACTTTGTAACGCAAAGTACTTTAATTATGAATCAAAAGCACCAAGAAGATTTAGCACATATTCGTTCCATGATGGAACGCTCTTCAAGATTTATATCATTAAGCGGACTTTCTGGAGTTTTCGCAGGTCTTTCGGCTTTAATTGGCGGAATCTATGTTTACCAGCTGTTTAAAGCAAACGGAATGGATTATTTAAATGATGAGCATAGATTGTATTCTGCCAATCTTGTATCAGAATTATTCTGGATCGGAATTACAATTTTAGTATTTGCGTTTGCATTCGGAATCTTTTTTACTATTAGAAAAAGCCGAAAATATAATTTACCAATCTGGACATCAGCAACTAAAAAAATGGTATTCAACCTTGCAGTACCCTTATTTGCAGGCGGAATATTCTGCCTGGCTTTAATGCATCATGGCTATTTTGGTTTAGTAGCGCCGTCTACTTTAATATTTTATGGATTAGCCGTTATAAATGCTGAAAAATATACATTTTCTGATATAAAATATCTTGGTTTTTCGGAACTGATTTTAGGATGTATTGCACTTTTTAATATAGGATATGGATTGATTTTTTGGATTATGGGATTCGGAATTCTGCATATCATATACGGATTAGTGATGTTCAAAAAATACAAATAACCCAATGGGAATTATTGATAAACTAAATAAAGATTTTGAAAGCCGTGTCAGACTGGGTATTATGTCCGTTCTGATGGTTAACGACTGGGTAGATTTTACCGAGATGAAAACGCTTTTAAATATCACCGATGGTAATTTAGCGAGTCATTCCTCAGCATTAGAGAAATCAGAATATATCGAGATTAAGAAAGAATTTGTGGGTAAAAAGCCCAAAACATCTTATCAGGTAACACCGCTTGGCCGCGCGGCGTTTAAAGAGCACCTTTCTTACCTCGAAAAATTAATGAAATCGTAATAACAATATTTTTTTGTCTAATAACTTTGAAATACAAAGTACTTTTAATTTTAGAATCATGAAAAAACATCAAATTATTTTAGCTTGTCCGGTGATATTTACACTGCTTTTTTACAATCAGTCTCCCGGAGTTAACCTTTCTATTTTTGGGGTAATATTAACGCTTTTAATTAGTTACTTCTTTCAGGAGAAGTTTGTCGACAGGTCACACTTAGTTCTGGTTGTAACCTCTATTTTGTCTTGTTTTGCTTTTGCATGGTATGGAGATGCGGCTTCGTTTTTTGCTTTAGCATTGTCAATCCTGTTTTTACAATTTAAAACCCATGATGGAGAACTTAAAATTGTACAGATTTTTCCATTGATATTCTTAAACGGAATTACATCGTTAGGACGAGTTTTTCTTTTTAACCAATGGCTTCCTGAACGAAAAATTCATAACGATTTTGCCAAGAAATTAGTTGCGTTTTTTGTAATTCCGCTCCTGTTTTTAGGATTGTTTTTTATTGTTTACTCTTTCGGAAGCAATCATTTTTCATCATTATTTACAGATTATACTTTAGATATTGATGTTTTTCAATTGATCTTAATCAGCATACTTGGATTTTATGTTTCATTCAGTTTCTGGAATTACTGGGTGCCAGATGTCTGTTATGAATTCAACCCAAAACTTAGCAGCGAATTCAGTAATATTTCTGAAGTAAAAAATCAAAGTACATTTTCATTTCTCGATTTGGATTTTGAAAGAAAAAGCGGTGAAATCACATTATTTCTATTAAATATTATGCTATTGGTTTTCATAGGAACGTATAATTACGAACAGTTTTTTGAAGTAATCGAAAAAACGAACCTAAGTGCAGATACGCACGAACGTGTAAATGCAGTAATTTTTTCAATTCTAATGGCAGTTGGTGTAATCCTGTTTTATTTTAAAGGAGGTTTTAATTTTGATGAAAAAGCACACTTATTAAAAAAACTTGCCAAAGTATGGATTGTCTTAAATATGGTTTTGATTGTAAGTGCCATGATTAAAAACACAGAATATGTTTCGTTCTATGGCTTAACCTATAAACGTTTGGGAGTTTACGCTTTCTTAATTCTTGCCATTATAGGATTAGTTTATTCTTTTTTAAAAATAATAAAACAAAAAACAAATGCCTACTTGGTAAATCAAATGGTTTGGTATTTCTATGGTACCATTTTAATATGCAGTTTTTTTAATTGGGGAAATCTAATTACTAATTATAATATCTCAGTAAATAAAGGTGTGGAACCTAAATTTTTAAGCGGTTTGAACTTCAATGATGAATCTCGAAGAGAATATTTTAAAAAGAATAACCTAGATGGACAATACCCTGAAGCAGTGAGAGAAGAAATGATAGGAAATTATCAGGCAAAAGGGTTTTTATCGAAGGCTTTATATTATGATTTTGTGGAAGTTAAGCAATAAAATTGTTAAGAAATCTTTATGGAAAATTAATTTATTTTTATAAAGATTTTTTTTACTTATTGCCTTGCTAATTAATTTCTATTATAAGATATTTGCTGACAAATTGTTAAAGTTAATATAAAATCTTAACCTGCAGAAAACTATGAAAAAAATTACTATGATTCTTTTTATAACATTCGCCGGCTTAACTGGTTTCGCCCAGAGAACAGCTGATGAAGTTTTAAAAATGAACTCAAAAATCGAAGATTTAATGCAAAATCCTATCACAGGGGTTATTGTTGTTAAAGAAGGGAATGTTGTAAAGGGGATCAACCCAGAAACTAAAGCAGAAGCTTGGAGTTTTGATGCTGATAAAGCTGTTGGTGAAGGAACTACACTTGAGGCATTAAGCAAATTAGACACTGACAACTTATTTGCAAGCAAAAGAATTTTAAAGAATATCGATGGTACTCCATACATTGAAGCTTTAGTGAACTACAAAACTGTTTTAATCAATACTCTTGATGGAAAAGTAGTTTACAATTCTGCTAACTATAAATACACTGTTTTTAACAGTCAATTTTTATATGGTGAAAACCAATATTTAGTAAAAGGTGCAGAAAACGGAAAAGTGATCGCGTCATTAATCGACCTTAATACAGGAAACGTATTATGGAAAACAGAGCAGGGAGATGCAAAAAGCGCATTTGCTTCGATGTTTACTTTTAAAGCAAACTTTTCTAACGAAGCAGAAGTAAGTGCTAATACAATCTATTCTCTTTACATGGGTAGATTATCTGCAATTGACAGAAATACAGGTGCTTTAAAATGGGTTGGAGAATTAGAATACACAAAAGTATTCCCAACTCAAAATGATAAAAACTTAGTTGTAATTAACAGCAAAGGATTAATTTCATTTAAACAATACTTAAACGTATTAGATGCTGAAACTGGAAAACCAATCTGGGAAGATGCTATCAAAACAAAATACATTGTTTATTTAGAAGACTGGGGAGATAAAATCCTGGTAGCTCACAACAGCGGATTCAACTTTTATAATTTAAAAGACGGATCTAAAGTTTGGAAAAAAGACGCTCGCGGCGACGGATTGAAAAAAGTAATTTCTATTGATGGTGATTACTTATATGTTGCTGAAAACGAAATGATGCTGATTGACAAAGACGGTCAGAAAAAATGGAAAAGTTTCATCGAAATTTCTGATGATAAAGAAGATGCAATTAACTACTTAGGTAAAGTTGATGATAAAGTTTTATACTTAACAGCTACTTATGGTAACATGGTAGATTATAAAACGGGTAAAAAATTATGGAGAGGAAACTTGAAATTCAATGCAAAACGTCCTTTATTAAACGTTTTTGACGAAGAAAACAATCAATTCTTAGTGTATAACGACGAAGAACTTTTCAAATTCAATACAACTGTAAAAGATAAACCGGACCCATTTGCAAAGGTTAATATCAAAAAAGAAAAAGAATTAAATTCTATTGAATTATTTTCATGGGGAGTAGCTCTTTCTGGACCTACAGAAGTTATGGGAGTAAGTAAAGAAGGAAAAGTTTTATACCACAGAATTTATACACAGCCTGGTGACGGAGGAAGAGCTTGGGGACAAGCTTTAGCAACTGCAGGATCTATTGGTTTAGGAGTTTCTGCTGGATATAATGCTGCTGTAGGATCTGAGTGGAGAATGGTTTACATTGATCCGGCTACAGGTCAGGAAACAGGTTCAAGCGTTATCAAAAAACAAAACGACAAACAATTAAACAGAGCAGCAAAACAAGCAGCTGGATCTGCAGCGTTAGCTGACGTTTCTAAAAGATTTTCACAGCGTTTTGATGCAATGAGACAAAGCCGTGATTTCTCTTATATTTTTGCTAAAGATGAGGCAACTCAGAAAAAAGTTTTAGTTAAAGTAAGAAAAGATGACGGAACAGAATTAGATAAAATCTTATTCGAAAATATGCGTCCAATCTATGAAGTAGATTTTGCTACGCAGTCAGTTTACTACATTTTTGAAAATGAATTAAGAATTTTTAATAACAAAATCTAATTCAAAATTTAAATAAAGCAAAAGGCGTATTGATATTCAATACGCCTTTTTTTATGAGAGAAATTAATTATTGCCTCTTTTTCTAAATCTAGGATCATTTTTAGAAATAAACGTTGATCTTCGACTTGGAGTTGGAGCTGCAGCTTTTGGAAGACTCGCTTCTTCAGTTTTACTCGAAGGTTCTATTAATTTATTTAATTCTTTAATTTCAGCATCAGTTAAATCACGGTAGCGGCCAACCGGAACATCCAGCGAGATATTAATGATTCTAATACGTTTTAAGGCCGTAACTTCATAACCCAGATACTCAGACATTCTTCTAATCTGACGGTTTAATCCCTGCGTTAAAATAATCTTGAAGGTGTATTTACTGATTTGCTCTACTTTACATTTTTTTGTAACAGTATCTAAAATAGGAACTCCATTACCCATACGTTGAATAAAACGTTCTGTAATAGGTTTATTAACTGTAACCGTATATTCTTTTTCGTGATTGTTTCTGGCACGCAAAATCTTGTTTACAATATCGCCGTCATTAGTCATAAAAATTAATCCTTCACTTGCTTTATCCAGCCTTCCAATTGGGAAAATACGTTTAGGATAATTAATATAATCGACAATATTATTTTTAACCTCTAAGTTAGTGGTACACTCAATTCCCACGGGTTTATTAAAAGCCAGATAAACCAATTTTTCGTGTTTTTCAACAATCAATTTACCGTCAATGCGTATTTCATCATCTGGTGAAACTTTAGTTCCCATTTCAGCAGCAGCGCCATTTATTGTTACGCGCCCTTCTTCAATTAATTTATCGGCTTCACGACGAGAACAATACCCCGTTTCACCTATAAATTTATTCAGACGTTTTAAATTTTCTTCCATACTGCAAAAGTAGCTAAAATTTAGACTTCTTAGAATTTTAGATTTCAGACTTTAGATTTTAAAAAAAAAACTTGTCCTTTTGAATCTTTGTTACTTTGTCCCTTCAGAAGAAAAAAGAAATTCAATAACCTTCTCATACAATTCATCATCATGCATTCCGTGGCCTAAACCGCTGGTTTCAATAAACTGGCTGTTTTTCCAATTACTGGCTATTTTTTTTCCTTCATCAAAAGCAACTATTTTGTCTGAAGTATCGTGAGCAATAAAACCAGGAATAGTAAATTGAGATGCAAATTTTTGTCCTGAGAAATCTTCTAGTTTAAAATTAAAACGATCCAGGAATCTGCTTTCTAAAAGAGAAAACATTTTGGTATTTAAACTCAGCATTGAAACGTAATTGTCAATCAAAGTTCTTAATTCAGAAGGAGCGCCAAGAATTACCATTTTATTAATGCTTGTATTCGGAAATAAATATTGATGATAAACGCAGGCTGCGCCGCCAATAGAATGCCCAATTATAATGTCCGGCTGATATTTTTCGACTGCTTTATTGATGAATTCAGCGTAAAGAGGAACATTAAATTCTTTTCCGCTGCTTTGTCCGTGTGCAGGAGCATCAAGCGCTATAATTGTACTTCCGGATTTTTGAAGATGAGGCAGTGTTTTTTTCCAGCGTGATGAATTGCTTTCCCAGCCGTGAACTAATAAAATTTTGGTTTCATTTCCTTTCCAGACATAAGTTTGAAAATGGTGTTCATTGTGGTGAAAAATTTCTGTCTCTGTATTTTGTAAAACTTTAGGAAGTTTTTCTTTTTGTAATCTGCCTATTCTGGGCTGGCTGAAAAGTGCATAAGAAAGTTCAAGAGCCTTTTGCGGACGCACGTAACTTAAAAAATTAATATAAGTGCCAACAGATTTTAATGTGATGAAACGAATTCCTTTTTTAATTTTCAAAACGTAATTTTTTTCTAAAGGTAAAAAATGTTTTGCCACTCCAAATAGCTATCGGGATAAAAGGATTAAAAAGATTTTATTCAGTAAAATGAATGCAAAAAAAAGTCCCGATTAAATCGGGACCATTTATTAGAATTTTGAGAACAATTGTTCCATTTTTTCTTTTTCTTCTTCAGCTAATTGCGTATCAACTAAAATTCTTCCAGAGTGCTCATCAGTAATGATTTTTTTTCTTGAAGCGATTTCAACCTGAGTTTGCGGCGGAATCGTGAAGAAAGATCCTGCAGAAGCTCCTCTTTCGATAGAAACTACAGCTAATCCGTTACGAACACTGCTTCTGATTCTGTTGTAAGCAGCTAATAATCTGTCTTCGATTTGTGCTGAATATTCAGCAGATTTCTCAGTTAAGAAAGTTTCTTCTTTCTGAGTTTCTGCCATGATAGCATCTAATTCAGATTTTTTATGTTTTAAATGAGAGCTTTTAGCATCAAGTTTTTCTTTTAAGTTAGAAATAACTTCTTTTTTATGCTCGATAGAAGCCTTCATTTCTTTGATTTGCTTTTCAGCCAATTGAATTTCTAATTCCTGAAATTCAACTTCTTTTGTCAAAGAATTAAATTCTCTGTTGTTACGTACTGATTCTTGTTGTTTTGTGTACTTTTTGATAACCTCTTTATGCTCCTCAATAGCAATTTTCTTTGCTTTGATTTGCTCCTCAATCACTTCAAGTTCACCTTTCAGTTTTTCTGAACGAGTGCTCAAACCTGCAACTTCATCTTCTAAATCTTCAACCTCTAAAGGAAGTTCTCCTCTAACGTTTCTGATTTCGTCAATTCTAGAGTCAATAAGCTGTAAATCGTATATTGCTCTTAACTTGTCCTCAACACTTAATTCTTTCGTATTCGTCATATTCTATAAGTACTTAACTGGATTTGTATTTTCTTCTGATAAAATGATCGCAAAATTAAGAATTTTTTTTCGAAGATAATCAACAATATAGTTTTTTGTATAGCGTTCACTCTCAAAATGACCAATATCTGCCAAAAGTAACTTATTTTCGGCTTCATAAAACTGATGATACTTTAAATCAGCGGTTAAAAAAGCATCGGCTCCAGCCTGAATTGCATTTTTAATGGCAAAACTTCCAGATCCGCCCAAAACGGCTACTTTCTTTATTTTTTTTCCTGTAAAGGCCGAATGACGAATGCCTCTTGCAATCATAATATCTTTTGCATACAAAAGAAATTCTTTTTCATCCATTTCATTTTCAAGTTCGCCAATCATTCCTAAACCAATATTTTGATGTGCGTTTTGCAAATCGTAAATTTCATAAGCCACTTCTTCGTAGATATGATTGGTTAAAAGTGCTTTTAAAACTCTGGATTGTAAATGTTTTTCAAAAATAACTTCGATTTTTATTTCAGTTCCGGTATGTAATTTTCCTTTTTCACCAATAACCGGATTGCTTTTTTCGTTTCCTTTAAAAGTAAAAAAACCTTCGGAGTTAAAACTGCAGTTATCATAATTTCCAATTGTTCCTGCGCCGGCTTCAAACATCGCATTGCGGACTTTTTCTGCATTATCAGGTACGGTATAAGTAACTAATTTTTGAATAAACTGCTGTTTTGGAATTAAAATCCTGGTGTTGATTAAGCCCAATGCATGACTGAAAATTTTATTAACGCCTTGCGAATGGTTGTCTAAAGCAGTATGAACGGCATAAATAGCAATATCATTTTTGATAGCTTTTAAAATAGCGCGTTCAACATAATTTTTGCCTGTAATTTTTTTAATTCCTGAAAAAAGGATTGGATGAAAACAAACAACAAGATTGCAGTTTTTGGTTTTTGCCTCCTCAATTACATTTTCCAATGCATCGTGGCAGACTAAAATTCCGGTACTTTCTATTTCCGGATTACCAACTAAAAGGCCGACATTGTCAAAATCTTCTGCATAGGCAAGAGGCGCCATTTCTTCTAGTACGGTTATTATATCTTTGATTTTCATTTGGTTTTTTGTTTCAAGTTTTTTTTAGGTTCCAAGTTTTTCTTCAATTGATAAACCTAAAAACAAATTAACGAAAAAAATTATACTTTCGTAAAATGAACTTACTTCGAAAAATACTTTTTCCATTTGCCATTTTATACGGATTGATAACCAGCATCCGTAATTTTCTTTTTGATAAAGGAATCCTGAAATCAACTTCATTTGATTTGCCGGTTATTGCCGTAGGAAATCTGAGTGTAGGCGGAACCGGAAAAACTCCTCAAATTGAATATTTAATTCGGTTATTGTCTAACAAATATAGAGTAGCTACTTTGAGCCGCGGTTATAAAAGAAAGTCTGAGGGTTTTGTTCTGGCTGATGAAAATTCTAATGCCGAAATTCTGGGAGATGAACCTTTTCAGTTTTATCAAAAATTTCCAGATGTTCAGGTTGCCGTTGATGCCAATCGTACTAACGGAATCACGCAATTGCTTTCGCAGAATGTAAAACCGCAGGTTATTTTATTAGATGATGCTTATCAGCACCGAAAAGTAAAAGCGGGATTTTATATTTTATTGACTTCTTATAATGATTTATATGCAGATGATTTTATGCTTCCAACGGGAAATTTAAGAGAAAGCAGGAGCGGTGCAAACAGAGCCAATATAGTTGTGGTTACAAAATGCCCAAAAAATTTATCAGAAGAAAAACAAGCCGAAATTCGTTTGAAATTAAAACTAAGCTGCTCTCAGCAGATCTTTTTTACTTATATCGACTACGATGTTGAAATTTATGGTAAAGATGAAAAAATATCGGCTGCAGAAATTAAATCAGAATCGAAATTACTTTTGGCCGGAATTGCAAAACCTAAACCATTTTTTGAGTATTTAAAAAATGAAAATGATGAATGCTTAACCTTTCCTGATCATCATCATTTTTCTGATGCCGACTTAGAATCGATTCAAAACAAAGCAAATGGCAGAAAAATAATTACAACCGAAAAAGATTATGTTCGTTTAAAAGATTCAAAGCTGGTTTCACAATTGTATTATCTGCCCATAAAAAGCACATTTATAAATCACCAGCAAAATTTTGACGTTTCGATTTTGCAGTATATAAAAGAAAACTTAGAATCTTAGTACCTCAGTATCTTTTAGCAGCTTTAAAGAATTAATCAAAGAATTTAGCAATTGTACTGTAAAATACATCAGGAACAAAAGGCTTGGTAATAACATCATTCATTCCAAACGATAAAAGCATATCTCTGTTTTCGTCAAGAGAAATAGCTGTTAATGCAATAATTGGTGTGGTTTTATCAAATTCCCTAATTTGCTGGGTTGCTGTAGTTCCGTTTATTCCTGGTAAATGAACGTCCATTAAAATCATATCAAAACGTTTTACTTTTAAAAGCTCAACTGCCTCTTCTCCATTGTCCAGGATTTCGCAGGTAATAGCTTTGTTTTCAAGCATTTTTCTTGTTATCATTTGATTGATTTTATTGTCTTCAATCAACAGAATAGATTTATGCTTAAGCTGTTTGTCGTTATATGGTTTTTCTTCTGTAACTGCTTCCAATGGTTCGTTATTAATTTTAAAATTTAATTTAAAAGTAAAAGTCGATCCTTTGCCCACTTCACTTTTTAGTTTGATTTCTCCCCCTAAAAGTTCAATTAACTTTTTAACAATCGTAAGCCCTAAGCCCGTTCCGCCATATTTTCTATTAACCTCAATAGAACCTTGTGAGAAACTTTCAAAAACAGTCTGCAGTTTATCTTCAGGAATACCAATTCCGGTATCTACGATTTCAAAATAAACAGTTGCGTTCTCGTCTTCTTCTGCAAATAATTTTGCAATAACACTAACGTGTCCGTTTTGAGTAAATTTTAGGGCGTTGTTAATTAGGTTTAATATAATTTGAGATAATTTTGTTGGATCACCAATCAGATTGTCAGGAATGGCTTTGTCGATCTCAAGATTGAAGTAGTTTTTATTGGCCGTTGCCAGTTCTTTGAGAGAACTCTGAATATTAAAAAGTAATTCTTTTAAATTGAAACTAATGTTCTCGACTTCAACTTTTGTAGAATCGATTTTGTTGATTTCGAGAATTTCATTGATAAAAGTGGTTAAATAGTTTCCTGAGAATTTTAACGACTCTAAATATTTTAATTGTGCCTTTTTTGGATTGTCTTCCAGAAGTAAATGGGTAATTCCGTTGATCGCATTTAGCGGAGTCCGGAGTTCATGACTCACGGTTGATAAAAATTCAGATCTTGCTTTTGATGCTTTTTCGGCTTTGTTTTTAGCAAGGATAAGCTCTTTGTTTTTTTCTCTTAAAAGCAGATTATTTTGATTACGAATAATATTGTTTTTGTATAAAGCTAAACTTAAGAGTGATAAAATAGAGATTAAAGCAATTGCCAAAATGCTTACTAATTTTGAATACCGATACGTTTTTAACTGAATTTTTTCTTCACTTTCTCTTTTAATGGTATTGTTTAGGTTTTGATTTTTTTTGAATTTTTCAAATTCATTAAAATCAATTTTCGCATTTTTCAGCTTTAAAATATAATTTTCTAATTGATAATGCTCATCTAAATACGAGTAGGCGAGGTCGTAGTTTTTGTTTTGCTTATAGTACCGGCTTATGGCTAAGACAATTTTTGATTTTTGAGCCAGATCGTTTGTTTTTTCATTGTAATCTAAAGCTTTATCAAAATAAATCATGGCAGAATCGTTACGTTTTAACTGGGTTTCAATTAATCCGAGTTGATAATACGATTTGATTTTTGTTTTTATTACAGATGAATTATCTGGTTTTTTTATTATTTTTTGAAAAGTTTTAAGGGCTAACGGATAGTTTTTATTTGCTTTAAACGCCATTGCTTTCTGAAAGTTCAAAATTTCAGAACTGTCTACTACGCCAAGCTCTTTTAAGAGTTTCTGAGCTTTTAGGTAATAAATATCAGCAGTTTTATAATCTCCTTGTGCGGTATTTGCTGCGCCAATATAGTGAAGGGCTAAAATTTTAGTGCAGGTTGGTTTTATACTGTCAAAAGAAGCTGCGCTTTTATGAAAGTTTTTTAAAGCTTCATCGTACTTCCGCTGATTGTAATATATTTTACCAAGCTTAAAAGTCTGATTGCCTAAATCTTCGGGAATGTGGTTTGTTTCGCAAAAATCAATAGATTTTTTTGTCAAAAGAACTGCTTCATTGTATTCTTTACTATTCAGTTTTTTATTTGCCAGTTTGTTATAATAGGAAATACTGTCTGTATTCTGTTTGGTTTGAGAATACAAAAATGGATTTAAAAAACAAACAACAATTAAAAGATAGTAGTACTTCATGTATGGCAGCGCTTTTACAATGAATCTTATGTTTTTCTTATCAGTAAAATCAAATCGATTAATCGTGATGAATAGCCAATTTCGTTATCGTACCATCCTACAACTTTTACCATTTTGTCTATGACAGAAGTAAGCTGTGCGTCGAACAAGCACGAATGTGTATTGCCAATTATATCAACAGAAACGATAGGATCTTCTGTGTAATCTAATATTCCTTTTAAATTTGTTTTTGAGGCTTTTTGAAATGCAATGTTAATTTCTTCAATAGTAACAGCACGTTTAACATTGAACGTGATGTCTGTCAATGAACCATCGGGAACAGGTACACGAATACCGCAGCCCCCGATTTTTTCGTGCAATTTAGGAAAAATTTTCGTTAATGCCTTAGCTGCACCTGTTGTTGTAGGAACAATCGACTGACTGGCTCCTCTCGCACGGCGTAAGTCCTTATGCGGCTGGTCGTGAAGACTTTGGTCTGTCGTAAAAGAATGTATTGTGGTGATGTAAGCCTGCTCAATTCCGCACAGTTCTTCGATGATTTTTATCATCGGTGCAGCGTTATTTGTAGTACAGCTTGCATTAGAAACAATATTTTCTGTTCCGTCTAATATATTTTCGTTTACACCAAGAACAACTGTTTTAATTGTGTCAACTTCTGATGGGGCAGAAAGTATCACTTTTTTTGCTCCGGCTTCAATATGAGCATTTAATTCCTCATGTGTTTTGTATTTCCCTGTCGATTCAATTACAAAATCTATCGAATGACTTTTCCAGTCCAGATTAGAAATACTTTTTTCATGAAAAAATAAATAATGTTTTTCGTTTACAATAATTCCTTCTTCGTCAAAACTTACAGCAAAAGGAAGAACTCCATGAATAGTGTCGTATTTTATTAAATGCGACATGGTTTTATTATCTGCAATATCATTAATTGCAATAACTTCAATTTCAGGATGATTTATAAGAAGACGAAATAAATTTCTTCCAATTCTTCCAAAACCATTAATAGCAATTCTTGTTTTCAATTTCTTGTTTATTCGTTTAACTGTTTAATCGTTTAATCGGTTTTACAATTAAACGATTAAACGATTAAACTTTTTCTATAAAATGTGTTTTTGTGCTTTGTATGAAGAACGAACAAGAGGTCCGCTTTCAACATGACGGAAACCTAATTCAATACCGTATTTTTCGTATTTAGCAAACAATTCAGGAGTAATGAATTCTTTTACCGGCAAATGTTTTTTAGTTGGCTGTAAGTATTGGCCAATCGTAACAACATCAACATTTGCATCACGTAAATCTCTCATTGTCTGGTACACTTCTTCTTCGGTTTCACCAAGTCCAAGCATAATTCCAGATTTAGTTCTGTTTATTCCTTTTTCTTTTAGATAGCGTAAAACTTCTAAGCTTCTGTCGTATTTCGCCTGAATACGCACTTCGCGTGTTAAACGACGAACAGTTTCCATATTATGCGAAACTACCTCAGGATTTGCTTCGACAATTCTGTCAATGTTTCTTTCAATTCCCTGAAAGTCCGGAATTAAAGTTTCAAGAGTAGTATTTGGGTTCATTCTGCGGATGGCTCTTACGGTTTCCATCCAAATGATAGAACCGCCATCTTTTAAATCATCTCTGTCAACACTTGTAATTACAGCGTGTTTGATATTCATGATTTTAATAGAACGCGCTACTTTTTCAGGTTCGTCCCAATCTACCGTTTCAGGTCTTCCGGTTTTAACACCGCAAAAACCGCAAGAACGTGTACAAACGTTTCCTAAAATCATAAAAGTTGCCGTTCCCTCACCCCAGCATTCTCCCATATTAGGACAGCTTCCAGAGGTGCAAATTGTATTTAAACTGTATTTATCAACTAAACCACGAAGTTCAGTATATTTTTGTCCAATAGGTAATTTTACCTTCAACCATTTTGGTTTTGCAGGTGGTATGTTTTCAATGACTGTTTCCATATATCATAAATCTGAATACAAAGATACGGAATGTAGTTTATTTGGAGATGCTAATTTAGTTTTCGTTTGCTTTTTACACCTTCTGATTTCATTTAAAAATAGTAAGTTCAAATATTAATTATTTGTATTTATTGAGTTTTTATAGTTTATTTTTTTATTCTTCTTTAATATTTTGATGTTTTAATCTGATTTTTAAAATTTTAAATCCTGTCTTATTCTATTATAAATTTGACGTTTTTGGGTCATGTGAAATTTATGCTGTAGTAATTTTGTTGTTAATTTAAAGTTTAATAACATGAAAAAAAGATTTACTGTATTAGGAATTTTATTGGCAGTTTTTAGTTTTACTCAAATGAATGCACAAATACTTTCAGACAAAGCCATGGGCGCTTTGGGTAAAGGGGTGTCAGGATTTACTTTTAGTGATGCAGATGCCGCTGCTTTGGCTAAAGAATCAATTGCTGAAATGGATGCAAATAATCCTGTTGCAGGACCTGAGGACGGGTATTCAATTCGATTGAATCGTGTATTTGGAAAACATACTTCAAGTGAGGGAGTTACTTTAAACTATAAAGTTTATTTAGTAAAAGATATTAATGCTTTTGCCTGCGCAGATGGAAGTGTGCGTGTATTTGCCGGTTTAATGGATATAATGGATGATAATGAACTGCTTGCCGTTATTGGACATGAAATTGGCCACGTAGTAAATCACGATACAAGAGATGCTATTAAAGCTGCTTATAAAAAAGAAGCTCTACTAGATGCCGCTTCATCACAGTCAGGAAAAATCGAGACTATGACAAAGTCTCAATTGGGAGAAATAGGAAGTGCAATGATTGACAGCAAACACAGCAGAAAACAGGAATCTGAAGCTGATTCATTCTCATATGATTTCATGAAAAGAAATGGTTATGATGTAAATGCTGTAGAATCAGCTTTTAGAATTCTTCAAAATTTAAGTGAAGGTACAGAGGCTTCTTTTATGACCAAAATGATGAGTTCGCACCCAGATTCTGGCAAAAGAGCAGACACTGCTAAGAAAAAAGCAACAAAAGATGGTTTGTATAAAGCTTATGTACAGCAGAAAATTGATAATTCTGCACCTGTAAAAGCAAAAACACCAGCCAAAGCACCTGCTAAAAAGGCAGCAGCAAAAAAGAAATAATTTTTCTATAAAACCTAAAAACGGCAAATTCTGTAAAGAACTTGCCGTTTTTTTTGCTTCAAGGTTAAGGACTATCAACAATAACGGCAAATAGTTATAAGCTCATTTAAAATTTATACCTTTAATTTGTTGAAAAAACAAGTTCTGAGTGAAATGAAATAGCATTTTGTTATGCTACATTTGTTGTTAAATTGTAATTATAAAAAACATGAAAAAGAAAATTATAATAGCAGGATTCTTATTTGCAGCATTTGGTTTTACAAATATGAATGCGCAGATTAATTTAGGTGATAAAGCGATTGGAGCACTTCAAAAAGGTGTTGCCAGTTTTACGCTGAGTAATGCAGATGCAGCGGCTTTGTCTAAAGAAGCAGTTCGCAAATTAGATTCCACTAATCAAGTAGCAGGACCAAGTGACGGTTATACTTTAAGATTAAACCGTGTTTTTGGAAAACACACTGCCGGTGAGGGTTTTACCTTAAATTATAAAGTTTACAAATTAAAAGAAGTAAATGCTTTTGCAACTGCAGACGGAAGTGTTCGTGTATATTCAGGTTTGATGGATATTATGGATGATAATGAATTGCTGGCAGTAATTGGTCATGAAATTGGTCACGTTGCAAACAATGATTCAAGAGATGCAATGCGTGCAGCTTATCAAAAAGAAGCATTAATTGACGGAGTGTCTTCACAATCGGCTAAAATTTCTGCAGTAACTGACAGTCAGTTAGGAAAAATAGGAAGTGCCTTAATCGATAGTAAACACAGCCGTAAACAAGAAACGGAGGCAGATTTATACTCATACAATTTCTTGAAGAAAAACGGTTATAACGTAAATGCCGAAGAATCTGCTTTTAGAATTTTAGCAAAAATGAGTGAAGGAGCAGAGGCTTCATTTATTGATCAAATGATGAGCTCTCACCCAGATTCTAAGAAAAGAGCTGATGATGCTAAAGCAAGAGCTGAAAAAGACGGTGTTTACAAACCATACGTACAGCAAAAAATAGACAATACAGTTCCAAAAGCGGCGACTGTGAAAAAAACAACTACTACAAAGAAAACTACCACTACAAAGAAAAAATAGTCTTTGAGAAAATAAAAAACGGCAGATTTAAATCTGCCGTTTTTTTATGCTTCAAATTAACCTAAAACATGATGTGCCAAAACTTTTTGAACATCATAAACGTTTACTGATTTATTAAATTGTTTTACAATACTTGGGTTTAATTCGCTCGAAACCCAGATTTTTAATTCAGCATCAAGATCAAAAGTTCCTGCTGTTTCTACGCTAAAGCGGGTAATGCTTTTATAAGCAATTGACTTGTATTCGGTTTTGCTTCCTGTTAATCCTTGTACATCAACCAAGATTAATCTTTTGTTGGTAAAAATAAAAGTGTCACGGATTAGTTTAAAACCCATTTCAATTTCCTCATTGTCTGTTAAAAGCTGACCGTATTTCTTTAGTAAATCTTCCTGGCTTACAGTTCCTGCGTTGCCCATAAGAGCTGAAAATATTCCCATTTTATTTGTTTTTAATTTTGATTAATTTTTTAGTGTATGTAAAATTAAATAAATTGGAGAATAAAAACGTTTCTAAGCATTAAGAGATTAAGAAAAATTAAGGTTTAATAAATGCTAAATCTTTTAATCTCTTATGGCGGATTTTTATATAAAAAAAGCAGAACCGAAGTTCTGCTCTTGTATTTTTATTCTGGTTGTGTTTGTATTGTTATTGGAAGATTGTAGGCAGTCCTAACTGCTTTTCCGTCGATCATTCCTGGAGCCCATTTTGTTTTTAATGATTTTAAAACTCTAACAGCTTCTTTTCCTAATCCATAACCCGGATCGTTTTTAACTAAAATATCAGTCATCGAACCGTCTCTTTCGATTACAAAGGAAACGTAAACACGTAAAGTTCTTTCTTCATCCAATTCTGGTCGGGTAAAATTTTTGCCTACATAAGTGTAGAAATTTTTTATCCCGCCCGGAAACTCTGGCATTTTGTCTAATGCAGCAGGCGTATAAGGTCCTGAAACTACAGGTGTGTCAATTTCACCAGTTCCTGGCCCTCCAGTTGTCGGCATTGTATTAACGTCTGTTCCAGGTCCGGCAGCAGTATTATCTACAACAGGAGTGTTTTCTCTGTTTGTTGCAATTTCTGTAACTGCTTGATCAGCATGAGTGATAACAGGATTTGTTAATTGAGATGAAGTAACAGGAGCTTGTGATGCAGGCTCTTGCTTTTGTGCAGGAGGTGCAATGTACTCTTCAACTTTGGGTTTCACAATGTCGTTAAGATCAGTTACTACTAAAGGCTTGTAGATTACCGGTTCAGGATCAACAGTATTATCAATACTAAATTTATTAACCAGCATCGATACACTTCCCACAGCTGTTAGTAATAACAAAGCCATAAACAACGCATTGACAGTTGTTTTAGAATTTTCTTGGCGTAATTGATACGCTCCGTACTCTTTGTTTTTGTTTTCGAAAACAAGATCGGTCCACTTGCTTTCATAGATGCTTAATTTAGACATGATTTTTGGATTTTAAGGTTAAGTAACTTTAAATCATACGCGTAAAGGAGTTGGGTTTTAGCAAACAACGTAGAAGTTGTTGTTTTAGTGTGAATAGATAGTTTTTTAAGAAAAAATGCGATTATAATTTAATCTTTTCTTAAAGATAATAAATTATCTATTACGATTGATGATTTCTGCTAATAATTTTTTAGCGCGTAGTATTTTTACTTTAACATTACTTAAAGGTTCATCAATCTTGTCAGCAATTTCCTGATAAGACAATTCCTGAAAGTAGCGAAGCTGGATTACTTCCTGATAATGGGGCTTTAATTCTTTAATGCATAAAAGCAAACGAGATAGATTTTGCTCTTTAATTAATGCATCTTCTGCAGATGGGGTAGTGTCGGCAATATTATATGCCTGCTGGTCTTCTGTATCAGTAATTTCGATAAAAAGGCTGGTTTTCTTTTTACGCAGTAAATCTATATATACATTTTTTGCGATGGCAATAAGCCAGGTATTAAACTGAAATTCTGGATTATACGAAGCTATTTTGTCAAAAGCCTTAGAAAAAGTTTCTATCGTAACGTCTTCAGCTGTGGTTTCATTTTCTGTACGTTTAAGCATGAAGCTGTAAACTTCATTCCAAAAATAATCTAATAAAAAAGTAAAGGCGACCTGGTCACCTTTTTTTGCTTTTTCTATTTTAGAATTTATTTCCAATATACAGGTTTTGAAAAAATATTAGTTATAAAGATATTAATTTGCGTTAATATAAGCGCTATCTCTATAATAGGAAACCAGATTTTAATATCATTTTCCTTTAATTTTCCGGCAGAAAATCCAATTACAGTCCAAACTACTGTGTATCTCGTTGCCAAAATAGCCACAACAGCAATCCATTGAAATTGAAAAGCCAGCAAAACAATAACTGATAAAAAGAAAAATAATTGTGAACAGAAGAAAAGTCCTAATTGAAATTTATCAAAAAACTTATAATGTTCTGCTGTAGAAATATGTCTTCTTTTTTGAGTAAACCAATCTTTAAAAGATTCCTTTGGGTTTGAATATGTAAAACCTTCCGGATTATAGGATATTGTTGTATTTGATTTATTAGCAGCCTGATTTATAAATAAATCATCATCGCCGGAACGAACCTGAATATGATCGATAAAACCATTTACATTAAAAAACTCTTCTTTTTTATAGGCTAAATTACGGCCGACTCCCATGTACGGAAGTCCTGCTTTTGCCCATGAAAAATATTGAACTGCCGTTAAAACAGTTTCAAAACGAATTATTTTGTTTAAAAAAGAACGCTCTCTTTTTTCGTAACCTCCATATCCTAAAACAATAGTTTTGCTTTCTGTAAATTGAGAAGTCATAGAAGTAATCCAATCTTTTGATGTTGGATAACAATCAGCATCTGTAAATAAAAGGTATTCTTTTTTGGCTGCCTTAATTCCCAGTGTCAATGCGTATTTTTTATTTCCCCAAAAAGCTTCGTTGTTTTCAACTTTAACCAGACGAATATTTGGATATTTTTGCTCAAACTCTTCAAAAACTTCCAAAGTTTCGTCGCTTGAAGCATCATCAATTAAAACAATTTCAAAATCAGGATAATTTTGTTCTGCTAACAACGGAACAAATTTCTTTACATTTTCTTCTTCATTTTTTGCACAGACAATTACAGAAACCGGAATGTTTTTTGGTGTAATTTCTTGAGGTTTGGCAAAAGCAAACTTTCCAAAAATTCCTAAATAGTAGAAAAGTTGAATAAAAACAACAGCAATAAAGAAGTAAAATAAAGTTATAAGCATATGGTTTTAATGTCTGTTAGTACTTGAATTTTTGCGAGAACAAATGTAGTTATGAATTCCTAATTTTCAATGTTTAATGCTAATTTACTTTCGGCATTTTGACATTTCTTTTGCAACAGCAATAGACTGAGGGTTTTCGGTTTTCTCTAATTCTGAAATTATGTTTTTATAATTATGATCGTCGCGGTTTTGAGAAAGTTTTTTAGTGGCCTGAATCTCATCAATTTCAATTTCAAGACCAAAAATTCCTCTGGCTTCGCGCATTGTTTTATCTGATAAATTTTCAACACGAACCGGATTTACAGAATTTGCTTCGTATTTGTCAACTAATTTTTTGAGCTGGTCTACAGAGGTATCGTAATCAACTATTTTGATTCTTCCATAAACATGTACGGCTATGTAATTCCAGGTTGGCACATTTTCATGGTCGTACCAAGAGGACGAAATGTAACTATGCGGACCGGAAAAAACGGCTAAAACCTGATCGTTTGCTGCAAAACCTTCAGCCTGCGGATTGAGTTTAGAAATATGACCTTCCAGAATTTCTTTTCCCTCGGCATTAATTCCTAATTCCATTGGAATATGCGTGGCGCATAATTTTCCGTTGGTTTGATTAATCAGGATTCCAAAACTATTTTCTTTTAAAAATGTTCTGATTTCTTCCTGATTTTCATTTTTGTATAAATCTGGTGTGTACATTTTCTTGTTTTTATATCAAAGACTTTCCAAAACAAATTGCTTCTGGTCTGTCAATATATTTTCCATAATTTGGAATTATATTGTATTGTTGTTTTTTGTAAAATTCTACGGCTTCGAGATTTTTTACTCTGGTTTCTAAAACTAATTCGGTAAAGCCAATTTTTTTTGCTTCTTTTTCCAGAAATGCCAGAATAGTCTGCCCGATTTTCTTTCCCCGAAACTTTGAATACATTCGTTTTACCTCGCCAATATTTCCTTCAATTGGTCTTATTGCACCGCATCCTATAATTTCATTGTTTAATTCTGCTGTGACAAATACAAATTTTGCATTATTGTTCTGCCAGTCTGTAAACGAATTTCTGCCGTCACTTCCAAAACGAAGATAGAGATTTGAAGACAATTCTTCGAGAATTGAAGTTGCTTTTTCATCATCCGGGTTTATTACTTTTATGGAAATGTCTTCTGTCATTATGCAGAATTGAAAATGATAAATTATTAAAAGGGATTCTTAAATTACATTCACTTCGGCTTCAATCTTAATTCCGAAGGTTTCAAAAACAGTTTTTTGAACTTCTTTAGAAACATTCAAGATTTCCTGACCTGTAGCATTTCCATAATTAACCAAAACCAAAGCTTGGTTTTTGTGAACTCCGGCATCGCCAAAACGTTTTCCTTTAAAACCAGCTTGTTCAATAAGCCATCCTGCAGGAACTTTTACTTCGGTTTCTGAAACTTCGTAAAATTTCATTTCAGGGAATTTTTTGTGGATTTGCTCGAAATCAGATTTCAATAAAATTGGGTTTTTAAAGAAACTGCCGCTGTTTCCCAGTTCTTTCGGATCCGGAAGTTTACTTTGTCTAATCGCAATTACAGCATTGCTTACATCTTTTAGAGTTGGTTCTGATATGTTATTTTTAGCTAATTCGGCTAAAATATCGCCATACGATGTATTAATTTTATGATTGCGTTTTGTCAATTTATAAATAACCGAAGTGATAATAAACTGATCTTTTACTTCATTTTTAAAAATGCTTTCGCGATATCCAAAATTACATTCGGCATTTGTGAAAGTTTTAGTTTCCTGAGTTTCGATGTTTATGGCGTTGCAGGAAACGAAAGTGTCTTTAATCTCCGTTCCATAAGCGCCAATGTTCTGAACAGGTGTTGTACCCACATTTCCGGGAATTAAAGACATATTTTCTAATCCGCCAAAATTATTGTCGATTGTCCAAAGAACGAAATCGTGCCACGTTTCGCCGGCCTGACTTTCTACCCAGACAAAATCTTCGTCTTCTTTAATTATTTCTTTGCCTTTTAAATCAATATGAATAACCAATGCGTCTATATCTTTGGTCAAAAGCATATTGCTTCCGCCGCCAAGAATGAACTTTTTTTCGTTTTTATTTTCTTTTAAAATGGTTTTTAATTCTTCAACAGAATGTACTGCGATGAATTGTTTGGCTTTGGCTTCGATACCAAAAGTGTTGTAGTTTTTTAAAGAAAAATTGGATTGGATTTCCATATATAAAAGCTTTTTAATCTGGGTTCAAAAGTAAGGATTATAATTTTTGGTTTCACCGCAAAGACACAAAGTTTGCGCAAAGTCCGCTAAGTTTTTCTGCTGCAGATTAGCGCAGATTGAAAAAAATGTTGAAATGGGTTAAATCCTAATCTTTTGCCGGTTTTTTTAGAATCTTTATTTTACAGCTTCAATAAATTGCTGCATTTCTTTCATAGTGCCAATTGTAATTCTGGTCCATTTTCCGTTTTCTTCGTAGATTTTCGTTCCTTGTATGTTGTTGTTTTCTAATTGTTTAAAGTAGTCTTTTTTGTAGTTATCCAAAGAAAAATAGATGAAGTTGGAATGGGAGGGGATGCAGGTTAGATTTAATTTGGTAAGCTGCTCGATAGTATATTTTTTGACTTCCTCATTTGCAGTTTGCACTTGCTGAATAAATTTATCGTCATTTAATGAGGCCAGAGCAGCAGCTGTTGATATTGAACTGACAGATAAATTAGGAGACGATTTTAAAGCGCTGAGTTCATCAATTGTTGATACAGCGGCAATCGCATAACCAATTCGCGCACCGGCTAAACCGTACATTTTTGAAAAAGTTTTAGTGATAATTAAATTTTGGTTTTCAATTACAAGACTGCTCAGAGATTTTTCTTTCGTGAAGTCAAGATAAGCTTCGTCAACAAAAACAATTATGTTTTTAGGTACTTCTTTTACAAAAGCAACCAGCTGTTCGTAATTGCAGATTGTACCGGTTGGATTATTAGGATTGCAGATGTAAATCATTTTTGTATCTGAATCAATTGCTTTTAACATTGCTGTTAAATCATGTTTTTTATCTGCGGTTAACGGAACCGTAATTTTTTTGAGGCCTAATTTCTCAGAAGGGAATGTCCAATAGTTAAAGGTTGTTTCGGCAAGTATGAAATTTCCCTTTTTTAAAGCAGTATATTGAAGAACTAAATCTAAAATTTCTGTTGAACCGGCACCTAATAGTATATTGTTGTCTGAAACACTGTTCTTTTTTGCAATAAGAGATATCAATTCTCCTGAAAGATCCCAGCCATATCGATTACTGCTGTTAACGCTTTTTTGCATGGCAGTGCGGGCGAGTGGAGAAGGACCATACGGATTTTCATTTGATCGTAATAATATGGGAGATTTATCTAAATCTAAAGAAACATAGTTTTCTGCTGACGGATTTGCAAATGTTTCAAATTGGGTAAAGCTTAATCCGATTGCGCCTAAACCTATTTGTTTTAACCAGTTTCTTCTATTGCTCATATTATTTAAGAATTAAATTAGATAATTCATTTTTAATGATATGTCGTTGAGATTGAAGAAAAGTTACGATGGTTTTTTTTACCGCAGATTTGCAAAGATTAGAAAGATTGGTTAAAATCTGTTTAATCTAATAATCTGTGGCTGAATTTTAGGTTAGTTATTTCGAGAATCCAACAACTCATGATATCGATCAGCAATAAGCTTCATATTACTATTATAATTCGCATTTTTCTCAACAAACTTTCTATTTCTTAAAATAGCCTGATTTCTGGACTCAGCATTTTCAAATGACCAAATCAATTCATTGACCAGCATTTCGATATTGTCAATTTCAATTAATTGTCCGTTTTCACGATGTGTAATCCAGCTCTGGTTTCCGGGAATATCAGAAACAACGGGATAACAATTACAAGCCATTGCTTCAAATAAAGATGCTGAAACGCCTTCGGTAATTGGCATGCTGATATAGATATTGGATTGTTGTAATAATTTTGGAAGTTCTGTATTTGGGATTCTTCCTGTAAAGGTTACTTTGTTATCGATTTGCAGTTCTTTGGCTAAATCTTTTAAATACTGCAATCTGGTTCCATCTCCAACAATTGTAAGCGAAAAATCGATTCCTTTTTGATGTAAAATTCCAAAAGCTTTTAAAATTGAGTCATGGCGGTATTCCGGCTGTAAAGAACGTGTTACAATCGCTTCAATTTTATTTGAATTGTTGGTTGAAGGATTAAAAAGCGACAAATCAATTCCTTTTGGAACAACCAAAACCTTACTCATATCAACGCCGATTGCTTTCATATGAATTGTCATGACAGGCCCCCAGGCATGAATTAAATGTGCTTTTTTGAAAGCATATTTCTGAATGAATTTCTTAAAAGGATATAAAACAGAACCTTCCGGCCATAAATCAGTTCGGCCTTGCTGTGCAATGGCAATAGTTTTAGAACCGGATAAAGCAGCAAGAAAGCCGTAACTTGTAGTTCTTTCTGCAATAACCATATCTGGTTTTTGGTTTCTAATAATTTTTCTAATAGAAACAGGAGAAAAGAAATATTCTAAAATACGTTTGAATCTGTTAAGTTTTGAATTGTTTGGCGTTTGAAGTTCCCAGGTGATAATTTCAAAATCGCCGAATTCTTTCAAGCCTTTCATCCAGGTTATAGCGTCAGCACGGTAAGATTCTCCAAGAAAAAGTATTTTTCTTTTCATTTAAGTATTGTTTTTTGCCACAGATTAAAAAGATTAAGGATTTTGCTGCTGCAAAAATTAATCTGAGAGAATCCGTTAAATCTGTGGCAAATAAAACTAAAATTCCTCAGTTTCTAAAGCTCGGTTTATAAATTCGTTTAAAGGTTTTAAAGCAATTAGTTTTTTGCTCATTTTCGAAACGAAATCTTTCTGAATAACTTCAGAAATATCATATTTTTGAGTAGCTGTAAAACTCTTCAATTTTAAAAACTCAATTGCCGGATGGTCTTTTTCGTAACCGCGGGGCATGCTTTTTAGTGAATTGTTTTCGTTTATGTCTAAACTTCCAAATTCTTTTTTAAAGTTTTTATCGTTTAATATTTCTTGCAGATCATCGTAGAAAAAAGCAATTTCCTTGCGGACTTTTTTTAAATCTTCAGGGTCAGGAGAGTAAAATCCGCCGGCGATAAAACTGGCGCCTTTTTCTATATGAACATAATATCCCGCACGATTTGCACCTTTTGCACCAGTTGACATCCAAACGCCCAAATGTGCTTTATAGGGAGATTTGTCTTTTGAAAATCGAATATCACGATTAATTCTAAAAGTACAATTTTTAACTTCCAGCAATTCTAATGAAGGATCGAGAGGTTTCATAGCATCCAGAAAATCACTTACCAATTGATGGTAATCTTTTTTGAAGACTTCATAACGTTTTTTGTTATCCTGAAACCAGTCTCTATTATTATTCTTTTTTAAATCGTCTAAAAATTGCAATGATTCTTTCGTTAACATATTCTGTATTTTATTGCAGTTGTTTTTAAGTTTTTCAGGCTAATTTAAGAATTTCTATTTTGGGTTTGCTTATGAAACCTGATACAAATTGTACCAATTTTCAATTAAAAAATTATAAATTGAATATCTTATACGTTTGGTGCGTCGATTTTACAATCGCTTCGGTTCGTTCCGGATGTGTATCTGAAATAAAAAGCTGTCCAAAAGTTTCGCTGTTCACCATTTCGACAATTTTAGCAACGCGGGTTTCATCCAGTTTGTCAAAAATATCATCAAATAATAAAATAGGTTTTACACCGCTTTGTTTTTTCAGAAATTCAAACTGAGCCAGTTTCAAGGCAATCAAAAACGATTTTTGCTGTCCCTGTGATCCGAATTTTTTTATAGGATGTGAATCAATTTCAAAAGACAAATCATCTTTATGTATCCCTGAGCTTGTGTAATGCAGCGCTCTGTCCTTATTTATGTTTTCCTGTAAAAGCGTTAATAAATCTTTTTCAAACAAATGACTTTCGTAAACTAATTGCACCGATTCTTCTGAACCTGTTATGGTCTGATGGTGTACATTAAATATAGGTATGAATTCTTCGAGAAACTCTTTTCTTTTTTCAAAAATCGATTTTCCAAATTCATTTAACTGCTCATTATATATAGATAAGGTGTCGTTGTCGAAAGTGTGGTTGAGCGCAAAATATTTTAAAAGGGCATTTCGCTGTACAATTACTTTTTGATATTGAATAAGCTGATGCAGATACGTTGAATCTAACTGCGAAATAACGCTGTCCATAAATTTGCGGCGTGTTTCACTTCCTTCCACAATTAAATCGCGGTCTGCCGGCGAAATAATTACAAGCGGAATGAATCCGATATGATCAGAAAATTTATCGTATGCTTTTCCGTTTCTTTTTAAAACCTTTTTTTGCCCTTTTTTTAAACTGCAGACAATTTGCTCTGTTCTGTCATTTTTTTCTAATTCGGCATCAATTACAAAAAACTCTTCTCCGTGTTTGATGTTTTGCACGGCAAGCGGATTAAAATAACTTTTTCCGTAAGCTAAATGATAAATTGCATCCAGAACATTGGTTTTTCCAATTCCGTTTTTGCCTACAAAGCAGTTGATCTTGATGTCGAAATCAAAACCGGCTTCAGAGAAATTTTTATAATTGAATAAAGAAAGTTTGTTTAAATGCATTTTGAGACTCTAAAAAGAAAATTTACTGTTTTATGCCAGTAAAATTAAGGATGTAAAATTATCTAATTTTATCGATATAAAGGGCTTTTAGGAGGTTTCAAGTTGATTTATTTTGATACTGATGTGAAAGGACTTAGCTTTATTGAAAATATTTTTTTTAAAATAGTGATAATTTTGATTTTTTTTGCCTCAGTTTCAAGAAAAATTTTATTTTTGCCGTTCACTAAATTAATTTTAAATGGCTACTTACAATAAAAGAGGATATAAAGCACCAAAAGAGAAGGAAGTTAAAGAAGTAACTGAAGAACAACAGGTGGTAATTGATGAAAAAGACAGCACAACTGCTGGTGTTTTTTCTAAATTAGACGAAACTGCTTCAAGAACTGAGGATTGGGTTGCTAAAAATCAAAAAATCATTATTGGTTTAGTTGCTGGTATTGCAGTTGCTACTATTGGTTATTTGGCTTACCAAAAATTTATTGAAACTCCTAAACAAGACGAAGCTGCAAACGAAATGTTTGTTGCACAGCAAAACTTTCAAAAAGCTGTTGATGGTGTAGCAAGTGATTCATTATACAAATTAGCATTAAACGGATCTGAAGGTAAATTTGGATTTGTGAAAATTGCTGACGAATATTCTGGAACTGATGCAGGAAATTTAGCAAACTACTATGCTGGTATGGCATATTTAAATACAGGTAAATTTGACGATGCTATTAAGTATTTAGGCGAATTTAAATCTGAAGATATGATTTTAGGCGCTTTAGCAAAAGGAGCTATTGGAGATGCTTACTCTCAAAAAAATAACCAAAAAGAAGCTTTAGATTATTATGTAAAAGCTGCTGAATCAAACAAAAATGATTTTACTACACCTCGTTTCTTGTTAAAAGCTGCTAAAACTGCTTTAGCTTTAGGACAGAAAGAAGATGCTTTAAAATATTTAAATAATATTAAAGATAATTTCGATGCTGCTCCAGAAGCTGCTTCTGTTGAGGCATTGATTGGATTAGCGCAATAATTTATAATTTTAGAGTTAAGAATTTAGATTTTAGATTCGTATTTTTACAGTCTGAAACTTAAAAATCTAAAATATACAAATGGCTACTGAAAATAAAAATTTATCAGAATACGATAAAAACACGATCCCAAATGCGAAAGACTTTCGATTTGGGATTGTTGTTTCTGAGTGGAATGATGTTATAACAGAAGGACTTTACAATGGCGCTTTTGAAGCCTTAATTGATTGTGATGTTCCTGCACAGCAAATTATCCGTTGGAATGTTCCGGGAAGTTTTGAGCTGATTTACGGTGCAAAAAAAATGCTGCAGACACAAAATGTAGATGCAGTTATTGTTATTGGATGCGTAATTCAGGGAGAAACAAAACATTTTGATTTTGTGTGCGAAGGTGTAACTCAGGGAATAAAAGATTTGAATGTTCAAACTGATATTCCGGTTATCTTTTGCGTTTTAACAGATAATAACATGCAGCAGTCAATTGACAGAAGCGGCGGTGTTCATGGTAACAAAGGAACCGAAGCAGCAATTGCGGCAATTAAAATGGCTTATATTCGCCAGCAGGCTTCTATTTCTCATCCGTTTAATCAGCCGTTATTATCTTCTGGCGCACTTCAAATTGAAGAAACACCAATAAAAATCGAGAAAGAATAAAACACATTTGTTTTAAAATATTAAAACCTATACTGTGTCATAATAGTATAGGTTTTTTGTTTTTTTTATGATTGCTGATATTCAAAAAGCCAGTAGAAATTTACTAAATTTGTGCTTCTTGGTTTTTAATTTAAACCCTAAACCTTAAAATTATTTTTGCTTAATGTCGAGTATTATTCAATTACTTCCTGATCACGTTGCTAACCAGATTGCTGCAGGAGAAGTGGTCCAAAGACCAGCTTCTGTTGTAAAAGAATTGTTAGAAAATGCTGTTGATGCAAAGGCAACTGATATCAAATTGATTATAAAAGATGCCGGCAAATCCTTAGTTCAGGTTATTGATAACGGAGTAGGAATGACGGTTACTGATGCACGTTTGTGTTTTGCACGTCATGCGACTTCTAAAATTCGTCAAGCCGAAGATTTGTTTTCACTGGGAACAAAAGGTTTTCGCGGGGAAGCTTTGGCTTCTATTGCTGCGATTGCACACATGGAAATGAAAACCAAACAAGAACAGGATGAATTAGGAACGCATATTGTAATTGAAGGAAGTAAGTTTGTTTCGCAGGAAGTGGCAGTTTTGCCAAAAGGAACATCATTTGCCGTTAAAAACCTATTTTTTAATATTCCGGCGCGTCGTAACTTTTTAAAGTCGGATACGGTTGAATTTCGCCATGTAATGGATGAGTTTCAGCGTGTAGCTTTGGCGCATCCCAATATTCACTTCAGCTTTTATCATAACGGAAGCGAATTGTACAATCTTCCCGCTGCAGGATACCGTCAGCGAATTGTGGGGATTATGTCGGGTAAAACCAATGAAAAGCTGGTTCCTGTAAATGAAGATACAGAAATTATCAGCATACAGGGATTTGTGTGTAAACCCGAATTTGCTAAGAAAAACAGGGGAGAACAGTTCTTTTTTGTAAACGATCGTTTTATAAAAAGCGGCTATTTGCATCATGCAGTTATGGCTGCTTACGACGGACTTTTAAAAGATGGTTCACAGCCGAGTTATTTCTTGTATTTGCAAGTACCGCCAAATACAATCGATATTAACATTCATCCAACTAAAACTGAAATTAAGTTTGATGATGAACAGGCTTTATATGCCATTTTAAGAGCTTCGATTAAGCATAGTTTAGGACAGTTTAATGTAGCTCCTGTTTTAGATTTTGACAGAGATTCAAATTTAGATACACCGTATCACTATAAAGATGTAGAAGCAGAAGTGCCGACAATTCAGGTTGACGGAACTTTTAATCCTTTTACAGACGATAAAACCAATCAGCATTATACAAAAGCGAGCTCAGGATCAGGTTCTGGTTACAGTTCAGGATCCTCTTCGTCTTCTGGATCAGGTTCATCTTATTCTGGATATTCAAAAAGGGTAGAGCCAACTGTAAGCTGGGAAAGTTTATATGTGGGCTTAGATACTGAAAATCCGGAAACTATCGAAAGTTCGCCTTTTATATTTGAAAATGAAGAAGTAACTTCTTCTTTATTTAATGATGATGAAGTGGAACAGGCGAGTCAAAAAACGTATCAGATACATAAAAAATATATTGTTTCGCCAATAAAATCCGGAATGGTAATCGTTGATCAGCATCGTGCGCATCAGCGTATTTTGTATGAGCAGTTTTTGCTGAACATGACCGTAAATCAGGCTTCGAGCCAGCAATTGCTGTTTCCGCTGGATTTATTTTATTCTTCTTCAGAAATGAAATTGATCGAAGAATTAAAACCTTCGTTAGAAACAACCGGATTTGTGTTTGAAGAAGCACAAACAGATCATGTTGTAATTTCCGGAATTCCGGTAAACATTACCGAAAGCGAAGTTTCTTTAGTAATAGAACAGTTGTTGAGCGATTTGCAAGACGGAATTCCTGCAAGCAGTTATAGTCAGAACGATACTATTGCCAAATCGATGGCAAAAAGTTTAGCGGTTAAAACCGGATCTTATTTAACCGAGAAAGAACAAGATAATCTGGTAAACGGTTTGTTTGCCTGTAAGGATCCTAATATTTCACCTTTTCAAAAACCTACCTTTATCACTATGCGTGTTGAAGATATAGATAAAAAATTTGCCTTATGATGAATATGACTCCAGTTGTAAAACAACTTCTTATAATTAATATAATAGTTTTTATTGGTGCTCAGTTAGTGCCGGTTTCTTACGAATATCTGGCGCTGTTTTTTCCGGAAAATCCAGGATTTAAAGTTTGGCAGCCTATTACGCACATGTTTATGCACGGCGGTTTTGCTCACATCGCATTTAATATGTTTGCACTTTATTCGTTTGGGTCAACATTAGAGCATTTCTGGGGCGGGAAGAAATTTTTATTCTTCTATATTTCATGTGGACTAGGAGCCGCTTTGGTAAATTTTGCAGTAAATTATTATTTCTATCAGGACAGTTTAAATATTCTGCTGGCTAATGGATATCACAAAGCAGATATTTTGAATTTACTGAATGACGGAAAAATTGATACGAGATGGCAGCAAATTTTGACCGTTTCAGAGTTTAAACATTTCATGAATGCTTATTTAGGAACTGTTGTTGGAGCATCTGGAGCTATTTACGGATTACTTGTGGCATTTACTTTTATGTTTCCAAATGCAGAACTTGGAATTATGTTTATTCCAATTCCAATTAAGGCTAAATATTTTGTGCCGATTTATATGCTGTTGTTTGATGGGTTTTTTGGAATCTTCGGAAGTTCTTTAATGGGCATCGATTCCGGAATTGCTCATTATGCTCATATTGGCGGTGCTTTTTTTGGATTTATGATCATGTGGTACTGGAAAAAAAATCAGTTTAACAACAATCGTTGGAATTAATTTTTAACTTTAATTGATTAATTTTAAGAAACCAAAAGAAGACTTTATGAATATCCTTGACGATTTAAAACTTCAATATAAATTAGGCGGTATCGCTTTGCGTGTTATTTATTGGAATATCGCTTGTTTTCTCATCTCTTTAGTTTTTTTCTATCAATTTTCTAACGGAAGTTTTGCTTTTCCAAACTGGCTGGCTCTGTCTTCAGACCCACAGGTTTTTATGTTTAAACCGTGGACGTTTTTAACGTATGCATTTTTTCATTTCGGATTTATGCATTTGCTGTTTAATATGCTGGTTTTAAACTTTGCCAGCAATTTGTTCCTGACTTTTTTTACGCAGAAACAATATTTAGGTTTGTACATTTTGGGAGCCATTTTTTCGGGGATTGTATTTGCTTTGAGTTTTTATGTTTTAGGAACTTCGGCATCAATAGTTGGAGCTTCGGCTGCTATAATGGCAATTTTAGTTGCGGCAACGACCTATCAGCCTTTAATGAATGTTCGATTGTTTTTGTTTGGCAATGTAAAGCTTTGGCATATTACAGGGGTAATTTTAGTTTTAGATCTAATGCAGTTTCGTTTGGATAATATGGGAGGTCATATTTCTCATTTAGCCGGTGCTTTTTTTGGATTTATCTTTATTAAGCTGCTTCAAAACGGAACAGATTTAAGTACTGTAATTACCAGAATATTAGATTTTTTTACTAATCTTTTTAGAAAATCACCAACGACCCCATTTAAAACAGTTCATAAGAATTATAAAAAGCCGACTGAAAAAACAACATCAAAAATTGTCACAAAAGACAAAACACAGCAGCAAATCGATGAGATTTTGGATAAGATCAGTCAGTCTGGTTATGACTGCCTGACAAAAGAAGAAAAAGAGTTTTTGTTTAAAGCTGGAAAATAATCCTTAGCAGAATACTATGAAAAACCTTTCGTGGTTTAATAAAATAATGTTCTTTTTGAATATAGTGCTGACTGTGCTTACATTTAGCGTCTATATTCTGCCTTTTTTAGCACCTAAGAGTTTTCCGCTTTTATCGGTGCTTACGCTGTTTATGCCGGCTTTTTTTGTTGCTAATGGATTGTTCTTTGTTTACTGGGCAATTCAGTTTAAAAAACGCCTTATTTTGTCTGGTTTGGTTTTATTAACCGGAATTACTTTTATCAGTAAGTTTTATAAATTTTCTGCCAAAGAATATAGTAAAGACGAAAAGGATTTTTCGGTAATGAGTTATAATGTCCGCTTGTTTAATGTTTTTAAATGGCTTGACCGCGACGATATTCCCGAAAATATAAAAGGATTTATAGATGAGAAAGACCCGGATATTTTGTGTATTCAGGAATATTCAAACTCTGCACATTTGGATTTAAAAGTGTATCCGCATCGTTACATTTTTATTGATGGGAAGCAGATAAAAACAGGTCAGGCTATTTTCTCAAAATTCCCAATTATCGACGAAGGAAAAATTGTTTTTCCTAAATCAGATAATAATGTGGTTTATGCTGATATTAAACGCGGAAAGGATATTATTCGTGTTTATAATATGCACCTGCAGTCTATCAAAATATCTCCGGATGTAAGTGAAATTTCAGACGATATTGATAATGTGAACCAAAAAAAATCACAGCGTATTTATGCCAGAATCAGCAAAGGATTTACGCAGCAGCAAGAACAGGCTGAAATTTTTAAAGAGCATATAAAAAAGTGTAAATACCCGATTATTATTTGCGGAGATATGAATAACAGCCCGTTTTCATACGTTTACAGAAATATTAAGGGAAAACTTAAAGATGCTTTTGAAGAGGCCGGTGAAGGCTTTGGAGCAACGTATAAGTTTAAATATTACCCTGCAAGGATTGACTATATTTTTACCGACACTAAAATGAAGGTAAAACAATTTGAAAGCTTTCCTGATTTTGAAAACTCAGATCATTATCCTATAATGACAAGGCTTTCAATAGATCAGTTTTAGATTATTTTCTGGGTTTTTAAATAATCCATTGCAAATTTCCCTTCATTAAAGAGTAAATCCAAAACACTCAAGTTGTTGATAAACCCGTGTTTGTCATCGAAAACCTGAGTATATTTTTCGAATGAATTCTGGTCTTTTTTTCCGTTTGCTAAATGTCTGAAATCAGAAATGTTTTCAACTTCGTGAAAATATTCGGTTGTTTTTCCAAACTCCAATTTCATTCTAAGACATTTTGTTACCGTGTCCAGAACTTCAAAATTAAGATCCATCAAAAAGTTATGTTTTTTCTCAAAAATAGGAGCGATATCATCTTCAAAGTACTCAAAGAAAGGAGAACTTCTATATGCTGCTTCTAATGACTTAAAATGCTGTTTCTGCCAGTCAAATTCGTTTTCAATTAAAATATCTTTCGTTTTTTGATGTGCCGCTTTAGAGTGTTTAACCGGTATATTTAATAATTGAATTCCGTTTGGGCTATAGATATAAGTACGGTTTCTATTGGTCTGTTTCTGAAAATTATCTTCCATCTCAAAAGTTATATTTTCAGATTGAGCCATAACTGCAAAGTGGCTGATTGACGGAAAATAGGTGGGAAGTATTAAAGAGTTCATTGCGGTTTTAGTTTAATCGGTAAATCGTTTAATCGTTCTTTTTGAGAAACGATTAAACGATTTACCAGTTTAACGAATTAACGTTTTTTATGCTTTATTTTGTTTTCTTTTTTTCCAGAAGAATTCTCCAACGAAGTAAAGAGCTAGAATGATTAAGAAATATTTAAAGTAGGATTGCGGCTGTCCTTCGCCGTCAACTGTTGTAAATACTCTGCTCCAGCGAATTTTGTTGATACCTTTTCCGTTTGTATCCCAGCTCATCCAGATGAAAACCGGCTTACCTACTATATGGTTTTCCGGTACATAACCCCAATAACGGCTGTCTTCAGAGTTATGGCGGTTGTCTCCCATCATCCAATAGTAATTTTGTTTGAATGTGTAGGTGTTTGTTTCTTTACCATTAATTAAGAATTTAGAACCTTGTAATTCTAAAGTGTTTCCTTCGTAATTGGTAATGATTTCTTTGTAAAATGGCAGAGATTCATTTGTTAAAGCAACTGTTTTTCCTGCTTCCGGAATATAAATCGGACCAAAATTATCCTGACTCCATTTGTTAATGTGAGGGAAAATAGCATTGTCGTTTCCGTGGTCAATTTCTCTTTTTACAGCGGTAACGCCCGGAGTGTTTTTTAAACGTTCTGCACCTGCTTCGGTTAATGCTCTAAAATAAAGAGTATCTCTTTTTTCTGTTCTAAAACCTGCCGGATCAGTAATATCTAATTCTTTGAATAAAGATTCGAAATCTATTGAAGTTTTTCCATCTAAAGCTACAGAATAAGAATATTGAGGTTTTGCTCTTTCAGGTAAAACCAGTTTTTTGCCGTTAATAAAAACAAATCCGTCTTTAATAGACAAACTGTCTCCTGGAACACCAACACATCTTTTTACGTAGTTTGATTTCTTGTCGATTGGTTTTATAACACCCGGTCTTCCTTTTGGCTCGTAGAAATAATGTACCGTATCTACCGGCCAGTTAAAAACTACAATATCATTTCGTTTTATTTTTTCGAAAGCCGGAAGTCTAAAATAAGGCAGCTGTGGCCAGCTTAAGTATGATTTTCTTTTTGTTAACGGGATAGAGTCATGAACCATCGGTAATGCAACAGTTGTCATTGGTACTCTTGGACCATAATTTAATTTACTTACAAATAAGAAATCACCAATTAAAAGTGATTTTTCTAATGAAGAAGTTGGAATCGTATAAGGCTGAATTACGTAAGTATGAACCAAAGTTGCTACGATAATAGCAAAAAGAAGCGAACTTACAGTATCAGCAGTTTTGTTTTCTGGAGTTAATTTTCTGTTGGCATTGTACTCTAATTTTTGAGTATAGTTTACATAATAAATGTAAAAACCAAGTGTAAAAATTCCTAAAAGTGTATCTACAGTCGATTTTTTTCCAAAGGTTCTAAGCGTTTCAACCCAAACAACCGGAAACATAATCAAATTAATAATTGGAATGAAAAGCAGTAAAGTCCACCAAGTTGGACGGCTGATGATTTTCATCAATACGATTGAGTTATATACCGGAATTGCTGCTTCCCAGCTTTTTCTTCCTGCTGCCAGATACAGTTTCCATGTACCCGCAAAATGAATTATTTGAACAGCCAGAAAAAATACGAACCAAGAGTAAAGTGTCATAATATTGTATTTTAAGTTTCAAATTATGGATTGAAGTTTTGTTTAATCCATAATTTTATTCTGTTTATTGTAGATTTAATACGTCTTTCATTGTAAAAATTCCTTGTTTCCCCGCAAGCCATTCTGCTGCAATAACGGCACCAAGAGCAAAACCTTCACGATTATGAGCAGTATGTTTAATTTCGATACTGTCAATAACTGAATCGTAATTTACGGTATGTGTACCCGGAACTTCGCCAATTCTTTTAGCTTCAATATGAATTTGATTGTTTTTTGCTTCTTCTAAAGTCCATTCTGCATAATTGCTGTTTTGGATAACACCTTGTGCCAGAGAAATTGCAGTACCGCTTGGCGCATCAAGTTTATGCACGTGGTGAATTTCTTCCATTGAAACTTTGTAAGAATCAAATTGATTCATGATTTTGGCTAAATATTCATTTAATCCAAAGAAAATATTTACTCCAAGACTAAAATTTGAACTTGAAATAAATCCGCCTTTTTTCTCATTGCAAAGTGCAATCATTTCATCGTAATGTTCCAGCCATCCTGTTGTGCCTGATACCACTGGTACATTAGCATTAAAAGATGCAGAAATGTTGCTTACTGCTGCAGATGGAACGCTGAAATCAATGGCAACATCGGCTGTTGAAAGTCCGTCATAAGTATTGAATTCATCTTTCTTTAAAACTATTTCATGACCTCTTTCTAAAGCAATTCTTTCGATTACTTTACCCATTTTTCCGTATCCTAAAAGCGCAATTTTCATTTTGTATGTATTTGTGATTGTTTTAAACAGAAAGCTGTTTAAAAGCGATAATTAAAAGTTAGTCCAACATTTGGTTTAAATGTTACATCGTTGGGATAAATTTCCGGACGCATCGATAGTCTTTCGTTTACGTTAAATTGAATTAATGCAGCATCAACATTGGCATCGATGATGTTTAAAACGTAAAATCCAACAACAAATAAAGCAGAAAGGTCTCTGTTTCTCTGGTAAAATTTTTGTCCTGCAACAAGACGGCTTTCATCCAGATATTGGTATTTATCGTCATTATAGCCTTCTAATCTTCGTTTATAGGCGTTTCTGTAATCACGATATTTATTGTTGTTGTCTATATAGAAGTATAAACTTGTACCAATAGCTCCGTAAACTAAAGGAATTTTCCAGTATTTTTTATTATATGCTTGGCCTAAGCCGGGTAAAATAGCAGAGTAAAAGGCTGCTTTTGCTGGTGTCAGCGGGTCTATTTCTTCTAACGCAATACTGTCTTTAGCGACCAAAACCGTTTCTTCTTTTACCTGGGCAAAAAGAGAGACGGTTCCTAAGAGAAAGAACAATAAACTTATGGGGACAATTTTATTCACTATCCGTTTATTAATTTTATGATTCTGTTAAAATCGGCTTCAGAATTAAATGGAATCGTAATTTTTCCTTTTCCGTTACCAGCAACTTTTATATCAACTTTCGAACCAAAATAATCATTGAAAGTATTTTTTTGCGTTTCTCTAACTATAAATGCAGAATCAGGTTTGGCTTTTCCTTCTCCTTCTGCTTTTGGCTGCTGGCCTTCGTGATAGTTTTTAACTAAAGCTTCGGTTTCACGAACTGATAAGTTCTGGCTTACGATTTTTTGGTAAATATCAGTCTGTACATCTAGATCTTCTATATTAATGATGGCACGGCCATGTCCCATACTGATAAAACCATCGCGAATACCTGTTTGGATAATCGGATCTAATTTTAAAAGACGTAAATAGTTAGAAATAGTTGAACGTTTTTTTCCAACTCGTTCGCTCATTTGTTCTTGTGTTAATTGAATTTCGTCAATTAAACGCTGGTAAGAAAGAGCGATCTCGATTGGGTCTAAGTCATGACGCTGAATGTTTTCAACTAATGCCATAACTAATGACTCATTGTCATTAGCAATACGAATGTAAGCCGGAACATGAGTTAAACCAATTAAAGTAGAAGCACGTAAACGACGCTCTCCCGAGATTAACTGGTATTTATTGAAATCTAATTTTCGAACAGTAATAGGTTGAATTACACCAAGTTCTTTAATAGAAGTGGCTAATTCACGTAATGATTCTTCATTAAAATTGCTTCTAGGCTGAAACGGATTTATTTCGATAGCACTTATTTCAAGCTCAATAATATTTCCAACAACCTTATCAGCATTTTTGTCTTCTACTGATTTAATGTCGTTTTCCGGATCCTTTAATAATGCTGATAATCCTCTTCCTAAGGCTTGTTTTTTAATTGCTTTTGTCATAAAAACTATTTACTGTTTTTCTTTATAATTTCTTGAGCTAAATTAATATAGTTTACGGCACCTTTGCTTGTAGCATCATAATTAATGATACTTTCTCCAAAACTCGGAGCCTCACTCAATTTTACATTTCGCTGGATTACGGTATCAAAAACCATATCATTAAAGTGTTTTTGAACCTCTTCTACAACCTGATTAGATAAACGTAATCTTGAATCGTACATTGTTAATAATAAACCTTCAATGTCAAGATCCGGGTTGTGTATTTTTTGAATACTCTTAATAGTATTCAATAGTTTTCCTAATCCCTCAAGTGCGAAATACTCACACTGAATAGGAATAACTACAGAATCTGCAGCTGTTAAAGCATTCAGGGTTAACAATCCTAGAGATGGTGCACAGTCGATAATGATATAATCATATTCTTCTTTTGCTTCTTCTAATGCTTTTTTAAGCATGTACTCACGGTTTTCTTTGTCAACCAATTCAATTTCGATCGCAACAAGGTCAATGTGAGCTGGTATCACGTCAACATTTGGAGATGTACATTTTAAAATGGCTTCTTTTGGTGTAACAGTATGTTCTAGAATTTGATAAGTTCCAACTTCAACTGTTTCTACGTCTATTCCAAGGCCAGATGTGGCATTGGCCTGAGGATCAGCGTCGATCAATAATACTTTTTTCTCTAAAACACCTAATGAGGCAGCAAGATTTACTGATGTAGTAGTCTTTCCAACGCCTCCTTTTTGATTAGCAATAGCAATGATTTTGCCCATTTATTTTCTGAATTTTGAACCGTAAAAATACAATTATTTATGGTTTTTGAAAATCTATTTTGTTAACATTTAAGAAACTTTGCTTAATCGCGGTTTCATGGGTCTTGGGAACAAAATAAATTTAGTTATGAATAGAATTATCAATTAAATTTTGGTCAATTTGCCTGATGTTCCTTCTGTAAAAAGAGACGAATCTGATTTTGTCCTAAGAAAAGAGCTTATTTTAAAATTTCTATAGTCACATAAACTACACCGCTTTTTTTGTTAGAAGCAATGCTCATAAATGCCCTTTTGCTTAAATCAATTTCTCTTCCTTTAACAAAAGGTCCTCTGTCTGTAACTTCTACAATTACAAATTTGTTGTTTGCTTCATTTGTAACTTTCAGCATCGTGCCAAAGGGAAACGTTTTATGTGCAGCAGTCAGGTCGTTGTTGTTGAATTTTCTTCCGCTGGCTGTTTTTCTGCCATTAAATTTGTCGTGATAATAGGAAGCATGAGCATCTTTTTTGTAAAAATTCTGTTCTTCATTTACTACATCGGTATTTGCAGAAGCAGGGGCTTTTTGTGAAAGAACTGTAGAGGAAACGGCTAAAGCCATAGATAGTATTATCTTTTTCATTTTCTAATTTTTGTAGAAGGGCAAAAAAAAACTATTGGAAAAGAATCAACATATAGCAGACGGTTTATTTGTGTTGTTAAAAGCCAAAATTGAGGCTTTGTATAGTTTTTGATAAGAAAATTGGAACCAAAAACGGACTTTTAGGTTGGAGATTATTGCTATTTTGGGCTTCTTTAAAAGTACTATTATTACAAACTATCAAACCACAAAAATGAACATTCTTATGACTAAAAAAGCGATTTCAGTATTTACGGCATTTTTGTTTATGCTGACTTTATGCAGTTTTATTTCATCTTATCCGTCTAATGAAAAAAAACAGGAAAGTACAACAGAACGAAAAATTGTTTACAACAAAAAAAAGCATAGTATAACCTTAACCTGGTCTGCTTTTGGTTCTTCAGGAAATTATATAATTACAAGAGGAGGAAGCCGTCTGGCATCAGATTTTGTTTCGATTGGCTCAACTTCTAAATTAGAATTTACCGATAATAAACCTAATGCAGATAAATATGAAAATCATTATAAGATTACTCGTGGGTATGAATTCATAATAATTTCGCTTGAAAATCAGATTTTTGGAGATAATATGTATTTCTATGATAGAAAATATGAGAAAGCAGAAACGGCACGGAAAGAAATTAATTCGCAGTTTGAATCTATTGGTTTAGGCGGAGCCAACGGTGAGTGGACAACCAAACGTCAGGCTTATTATTTCAAAGCAAACGTGAAAGGCCAGACTTACGATTCTGGTGGTTCGGGTTCAGCATCAGGAGCAGAAGCAAATTCAATAGAGCTGGGATTTTACTCTCACATTGGAGGTTTAGGAAAAGTTCCGTCAGATGTTAAATTAGGTTCTATATTTACAAGGCCTCATCTTTCAGGTGGAGCGAATGCTACTTGTACTTTTTGGCGTTCTGTAGAAAATGTAGAAGTAATGCGAGATTTTGCATGGACGGTTTCGCAGTCAACCAGTGCACGAAGATTATTAATTGACAGCACTTCGAAATATATTTCAGATGTTGGAAATACCAATTTTTGGGGAAGCGGAGGCTTTATCGCCGATACGCATTATACATCATCAAGACCCAACTGGGGCGGACAACAGCAATGGTACACTAGAAATACTGTTTTTCCTTCGGGCTCAGGAGCTATGGGCGGTTCATATAATATGGTTTGGCAGGGATGTGTTAACCCTCCTCAGGCAGATAATGCTAATTCGCCAATTCCAACTACGCCTATTATTAGAGAAAAACCTTTTCTTTTTATAGATAATGATGGAGAATACAAAGTCTTTGTTCCGGCTTGGCAGAAAGACAGAGTAGGAGTTTCGTGGTCGTCGAAAGATATGGGTAAAGGTCAGGTTCAGGATTTGCTTACGAAATGGTATGTCGCTAAAGAAGGTGATACTGATGTAGAAATTAATAATGCGTTAAAAGCTGGTAAGAATATATTTTTTACTCCGGGACATTATGCGTTAAATGCTCCTATTCAGGTAAACAGAAAAGATGCCATACTTTTAGGAGCTGGTATAGCATCGGTAACTTTGGAGCCAGCCGAAAAAAATATATGGGGATGTATTTATGCTGATGATAAAGACGGAGTTATTGTTGCCGGACTTCTTATGGATTCGTTTAATAGTACAACGTATCAAATTAGAATTGGTAACGAAGGTGCAAATGCAAATCATGCGGCAGATCCTATTTTACTTGCAGATATTACTTGCAGAGTAGGAGGAGTTCAGTCTAAAAATATCCAGATACAGGCTTCTATGCAGATTAACAGTAGTAATGTTGTGGGAGATCATTTCTGGTTATGGCGTGCTGATCATGGTTCGCAGAAAGGCGGCAATGCACGCTGGAAGAGAGACAGATGTAAAAACGGACTTATTGTAACGGGTAATGATGTTACGCTTTATGCTCTTTTTACTGAACATTATCAGGAATATGAAGTATTGTGGCTTGGAGAACGCGGCAGAACGTATTTCTTTCAAAATGAACCTCCATATGATGCACCAAATCAAGCAAGCTGGAGCAGTCAGGGAGGGAGAGTTGACGGCTATGCAGCATTTAAAGTTGCTAATACTGTAAAAGAACATCATACTATAGGAATGGGATCTTACGCCGTTTTTACAGGAACGGATGGAAATGTAAACAAGAAAAACGGATTTGAAGCACCAAACAGCCCAAATGTGAAACTGGAAAAAATGTGTATTACCCGTTTTGCCGGTTCAGGAAATATTCAAAATGTTATTAATGGTACAGGCGGAAGCACAGCAAATGGAACAAAACGTGTCGCTGATTATAATAATGGGGAAGGAGTACAGCCTTATGACGAAGAATTTATTCTGCCAAATCGCGAATCTTATCCTGCTTATATTAATATGGAAAAGTAATACTTAATCTGTTAGAAAATATTAAAAACAAAAAACTCTGAGGATATATTAATCTTCAGAGTTTTTTGTTTTTAACCTATGTATTCTTGATTTTAAATGTGGGTACTAAACTGTGATGCGGGTTGTTCTGTTTAAACATTGCCAACGGTTTCAACCGTTGGGTGCAATATGTTTGTCGCAATGTGTTATTGCAATATGTTTCCCGTGGTTGAAACTACGGGCTATGTTTTTAATCGGTGATGATAATCGTTAGGAATTAATTTATGCTTTAAAAGATTTTGAGATAAGAGCAAAAAAAAAGTCTTTCCAGAAAATGAAAAGACTTTTGTCGGGGTGGCAGGATTCGAACCTGCGGCCTCCTGCTCCCAAAGCAGGCGCGATAACCGGGCTACGCTACACCCCGATGATGTATTGTTGTACTGCCCGAAAGCGGATGCAAAGATATAAATAAATTTCGTTTACAAAAGGAAAAAATGAAAATAAATAAAACTTATTTAAAGATAGCTATTTCAGATTTATTTTCGGCGTTATTTTTTATAATAAAGTTTACATTTGCATCTCTTAAAAACAATACACATTATGTCAGATACAATCGAAAAAATTAAATGCCTTATTATAGGTTCTGGCCCTGCAGGTTATACTGCAGCTATTTATGCTGCCAGAGCAAACATGAATCCGGTTTTATACCAAGGAATGCAGCCTGGAGGTCAGTTAACGACAACTAATGAAGTAGAAAATTTTCCTGGTTATGTTGATGGTGTTACAGGACCAGAAATGATGATACAGTTACAAGAACAAGCAAAACGCTTTGGTGCTGATATTCGTGACGGCTGGGCTACAAAAGTTGATTTCTCTGGTGGAATTCATAAAGTTTGGATTAACGATTCAATCGAATTGCACTGCGAAACAGTAATTATTTCGACAGGTGCTTCGGCTAAATATTTGGGATTACCTTCTGAACAACATTATTTAAATATGGGAGGCGGAGTTTCTGCCTGCGCTGTCTGTGATGGGTTTTTCTACCGTAATCAGGAAGTAGTAATTGTAGGAGCAGGAGATTCTGCTTGTGAAGAAGCACATTACTTATCTAAACTTTGTAAAAAAGTAACGATGTTGGTAAGAAGCGAAAAATTCAGAGCTTCTAAAATTATGGAAGAAAGAGTTCGTAAAACTGAAAATATCGAAATCTTAATGAATCATGATACTCTTGAAGTCTTAGGAGACAATAATGTGGTTCATGCTATTAAAGCTTTAAACAAAACAACTGGCGAAACAATCGAAATTCCTGCAACCGGATTTTTCGTAGCAATTGGACACAAACCAAACACAGATATTTTTAAAGATTACATTACTCTTGATGAAACAGGATATATCATAAATACTCCAGGAACATCTAAAACTAATGTTGAAGGTGTTTTCGTAGCCGGAGATGCTGCAGACCACGTATACCGTCAGGCAATTACTGCTGCAGGTACAGGATGTATGGCTGCACTTGATGCTGAAAGATATTTGGCTTCTCAAGAATAAAAATGAGTCACAGTATTCAGTTTCAGTTTCCAGCTTTTTTAGGAATTGAATAAAAAATAAAAGTCCCAATCTTAAACTGATTGGGACTTTTATTTTTAAAATAGTATGTGTTCTAATTCAGGCAATCTGTGACTGAATACTGAATACTTTATTTAATCTTCTTAAACAGTTTAGCTTCTTCAGAAAAACGGTTAAGCGTGATAGCCGGGCTTCCAAAAAGAGAGATTTCAGCCTTATCTCCTACAGCTAATGAAAGTGTTGTTTCTGCAAGAATAGTTCCTACTGCATAATTCTCAGCTGTAACATTTGCATCTTTTAGAGTGAACTTTGTTCCTGTAAAAACCGAATTGTTATCTAAACGAATTGTTGCTTTTTCCGCAATACCTTCTATAGCTGCAATTGCTTTTTGATATAAATCGCATTTAAATTTAATGGCAGAAACTAATGTTTTAATAGAAGAGTTTTTGCTCAATTGCAAACTTCCATCTTCCGTTTTTAAGTTTAATTCAGTTTTTGATTTGTCATCAGCAAAAAGAGTGAATTTTTTTGAATTTACATTTAAGTATAATTTAGAATAATCAAAGCTGTTAAAAGTAATATTGTCTAATTGCAGTTCCTGAATTGCATAAATTTTAGAATCGTTTTTACTGATTACTTTGTTTAAAGAACTGGTATAGGTAACTTTTACAGAAAGTTTTTTAAAGATTGTACTTTCTTTTGATGTATATAAACGAAGTGTTTTATCTCTTAAGTCCATTGCAATGATTTCATGCAGATTATCATCGGCCTCAATTTTAATTTCGTTTTTTTCTCCTTTTTCAAGATAAACTTCTAAATTATCATCGACTTCAATTGCATCAAAGCTTCCTGTTTCTTTAATAGAAGTCGTTACAATTTTTGATCCTTTTACTTTTTCTCTTTTTTGAGCAAAGGTTAATGTTGTAACTAAAAGTAACAGGAATAGTGCAGTATGTTTTTTCATTAATTCTAATTTTGATTTTAGCAAATATAAAAAAATCATCCACTTTAGATGAATGATTTTTTTTATATTTAACAGTTACGGCATATTAGCCCTGACTTATGCTTCCTCCAGAACTTGCGGTTTTGTCGATTGTTTTGGGAACATTGTTGTAGTTAATGTTTCCTCCGCTGCTTGCCTGTGCTTTAAGGCTTAAAATAGGATGAACTTTAATAACTGCTCCACTCGAAACTTCGGCATCAACATCATTTGCTAATAACTGACCGGCTTCAATAGAAGACCCGCTTGCGGCTGAAGTTTTAATTTTTAATGCTTTTCCTTTAATATCAATTGAACTTCCGCTGCTTGCATGGAAAGAAACATTATCAGATTCAACTTCTACATTCATCGATGCGGCACTTGAAGTTTCCAGTTCAATATTTTCTCCCTGAAGTGTATTTTTACTAGTAACACTTGAAGCACTAGAGGCTTCGATTTTGCCAATATGAGGCATTTTTACGGTTACTTTTTTCTGAGTTATATTACGAAATGATGAGTATTTGCATTCTATAACTAATGTTCCGTTTTCTACTTTAGTAATAATTTCTTTTTGCAGATTATCATCGGCTTCAACCGTTACTTCTACCGAGTCAGACTGCTGTACAACTACATCTATCGCATTGCTTACAGAAATGTTTTTAAAATCTCCCTGAACTATTCTTTTTTCAGTGGTTACATTGCCGCTTCCTTCGATAGCGTTCATGTTGAAATTACATGAAGCAAACAATAATGCGGTAATAGTTGCAATTAAAAACTTTGTGATATGAATGATTATTTTTATCATGGCTTTGGTTGTTAGTTAATTTTTATAATAACTCCGTTTTTATCAGTTGTTAATCTTCCGTTAGTTTTTTTACCGTTTAGAACTTCTTTTCCATTTATTTTAATTGAAACTTCTTTTACAGTATCATTGTCGATTGTATTTACTTCGTCAGAATCGTTGTCATTGTCACTGTCATTATCATGATTATCTGCCGGACAATTCAGGCATTTAACTTTTGAACCTTCAACTTTATAATCATAATTTCCATCATGATTTAGGTTAAAGAAATCATCATCGTAATTAAAGTAATCTCTAACAGAACTGTCTGGTTTAAGCAATTGGCCTTCTGGTAAATAAAGGTATATGTCAACTTCTTGTCCTCTGAATTTGTTTTTTATATCTGTCAGAAAATAATTATCCAAAATTAAATGATTTCCGTTAATTTGAAACTTGTAATTAATTTTTTCTGCTCTTTTTTTAGCATTTGTAAAAGAGTTTCCTCTTGCACTTTTCTCTATTTGAACAAACGGAGCTTTTTCATCTGTACGTAAAACATGTAAGCGAACATCGTTTGAATAAATTAATTCGTTATTGGCAGAATCCTGAACAAATTCAAATTCTCTATAATGATTTAAGCTTTTTGCATAGTAGTCACTGTATCTGAATTTTACATATAAAGTGTCTGTTGGATTAATGTTGAAAGCTTTTTTCTCGATGATTTTATTATCGTGTGAAATTTCAGTTGCCTGTTTAATTCCAATGCTTACCAAAACTGCAATTGCAATAATCCAAATAGCTAAAAGAGTATATTTAGTAATATTTCCAATTGATTTTAAGTTTGGAGATAACAATTTAAATCCTAAAAGAGTTAAGAAGAAAAATGGAATCCCAACAGCAAAAAACATCAATAAACCAAATGACCACAACGGATATTCTGTAAAGTTTCCTGCTTCTATAAAATTCTGCCATGGAAATTCAACAAAAAGGTTAGTTCCTAAAGTAAAAACTCCAACTAGCAGCATTATTAAAGTTGAAATTCCTGCGATGATTAAAATGACACCTAAAAATTTAGCAAAAATTTTAAAAACAGTCATAATAAAGTCTCCAAATGAACTACTTATTCTCTCAGCTCCTGACTTTACCTGGTTTCCCATTTTATCATAATCTGCATTTTTAAATTTTTCAGATAATGAATCAATTTCTTCGCGAACTTTTTTTTCGATATTAGAAATTGTAACCGGTTCTCCTGTCATCTCTAATTTTTCAGAGGTTGTAACGGCTTCAGGTGTTACCACCCAAAGCACGAAGTAAGCTAAGATACCAGTTCCAAAACCAGCAAAAACAAAAATTAAGAATACGATTTTAACCCATACAGCATCAATTCCAAAATAATGAGCTAATCCAGTTGCAACACCTCCAACCATACCGTTTTCTTTATCTCGGTATAATTTTTTATGACGTCTTGTGTTATAACTGCTGTTAGATTGACTTGTACTTTCTTCGTCTTCGATTCTGTAATCTTCCGGCTGTCCCATAACCGCAATCACTTCATCCACGTCTTTCAGTCCAACAACATGTTTCTCGCTTTTTTGTTTTTCTGTTAATAATTCAGAAACACGCATTTCGATATCTTTAATGATTTCATCTTGTCCAGATGAGTTGTTAAGTGATCGTTTTATAGCGTCAAAATAGCGTGATAATTTTAAATATGCATCTTCATCGATGTGAAAAAACATACCGCCTAAGTTAATATTTACTGTTTTGTTCATGACTTATTGATTTTGATTGGTGATTAGATTTACAGCGTCAGACAATTCTGTCCACGTACCGCTTAGTTCGTTTAAAAATGTTTGTCCTATTTCGGTTAATCCATAATATTTTCTTGGTGGTCCGGATGTCGATTCTTCCCATCGATAATTTAGTAAACCGTCATTTTTAAGCCTAGTTAACAACGGATAAACAGTTCCCTCTACAACTAGTAATTTTGCGTTTTTTAAAGTGTCTAATATTTCAGATGTATATGCGTCTTTTTCTTTTAGAACTGATAAGATGCAAAACTCAAGAACACCTTTGCGCATCTGTGCCTTTGTGTTTTCAATGTTCATAATTTCATTTTGTTTTTTTTTGATTGAACAATTCGTTTTTTGATTGATGATGATTTGATTGATGATTGATTTCGAAACTATATATTGATTGATTGTATGCTGGTTTCGACTATAGCTTTTAATTTTTTAGATCTCGCACTTTGCGAATCCAAAATGTTACTTTATAAAAGGTATCGTTAGCGGATATTTGTATAATTCTCCGTTTGAAGCTTTTATCGAAGCATAAATCACTAAAAAGAATTCAACAAATTTTAAAAGTCCAAAAAGTATTACCGCCGTTGCTCCAATGCTTAAAAGACCAATGTTTCCTTCAAAATTGAAATTTCTAATGTAGAAATCGTCATTGTTAAAAACAGCTTCCAGTGGCAGGTTTTGTAAAAAAACTGTAACGAAAATTGGAATAGCAATTAAAGCTAAAATTAACGTGTAAAGCAATAAACTTAGTTGAAAGTTCAATGCCTGTTTTCCGTGATGATCTACAAATTCTGATTTGTCTTTGTAGCTTGACCAGATTATAATTGGGAAAATATAGTTCCCAAACGGAATAATGTATTGGCTTAATGTACTTAAATGTGTGAATGCCGAAGTATTCTTTTCTGCTGATTTTTCCATGATGAGTGGTGTTGATGATTGCATGATTAAAAGTATATAGTAATTTCTTATGCAAATATATGTCTAAAAAACAGTATCTTGTTTTGCATAGTAGTAAATATTAACAAAATATTAACAAATTTGTATATGCCAGATTTTGATTAATTAATTGAAAATCATTGGTAAGTATTGATTTTGTTGAGGTCATTAGAAAGTAAATATGAAGTATTGTGCATGCATAGTTTTTTTGTATTTTTACATAAAAAATATATCAAATGGCAATTTCAGTATCGAAACTCAACAAATTTGTATTATTCAAATTACCATCGGCATACTTTTGCGGTGTGCGTGTAAAAGCAATCGACAAAGACAGATGCATAGTAAGTGTAAAGCACAGATGGATAAATCAAAACCCGTTTAATTCGATGTATTTTGCTGTTCAGGCAATGGCGGCAGAATTAACAACTGGAGCTTTGGTGATTTCGCAGATTCAGCAAAGCGGTAAAAAGATTTCTATGCTGGTTGCTAATAATAAAGGGAACTTTACAAAAAAAGCAACGGGCAGAATTACTTTTGTCTGTAACGACGGACATTTAATTGCCGATGCAATCAAAAAAACAATTGAAACAGGAGAGGGCCAGACTTTTTGGATGAAATCTATTGGAACTAATGAAGAAGGTGTTCAGGTTTCTGAAATGGATTTTGAATGGAGCGTTAGATTAAAATAGTTTTTTGTCAATCCTTTTATCTGTGGCTAAAAAAACATAGACAAAGACCTCAAGCAATTGAGGTCTTTTTTTTATACTTATTTGTTAATCAGTGTATTTTGCTGTTTTTCTGAACTTTTCTTTCGTAAATTTATTCACTAGTAATTACTACGAAAGAAAGAATTTGTTCATTTTACCTTAATTTAATAGTAATAGTTTTATCTAAAATTAATTTTGTTTTTACATTTGCTTAAAAAAAAGTAAGAATATATGGACAATAAAAAACAAATTTTTCAAACAGTAACTCAAAAACGCTGGAAAACTTTTCAATGGTCCAGCCGACTGATTTTATTTGTTCTCATTTTAATGGTTCCAATTTTCTTTATCACTTTAAAACGAGGATTAAAACCAGAACTTCCACTTTTAGCAAACAACAGCCACACAGGACGCAGTCTTGAAAATCCGATTACACCAAAAGATTTAAGCTCAAAAGAATTAAAAAAGTTTCGAGGGTTTGATTATTTTTTACGATCAAAAGCGAAAATCGATAAACTAAAAAAACTGCCGGCGACTCCAAGAACGACATCAGAAGTTCGAGCTGCTTTTTATGTCGATTGGGATCCGCAAAGTTTATTTTCACTCCAAAAAAATATTGATAAACTAAATATGGTAGTTCCGGAATGGTTTTTTATTGATCCAAAAACCGATTTACTGCGAACTGAGATTGATACTGCCGCCTTGAAAGTAATGAAAAAAGGGAAAGTGAAAATTCTGCCATTGATCAATAATATAAACGAATCACTTGGTGAAGGCGAATTTGACGGTGATCTTATTCATAGAATTCTTCATGATAAAAATAAAAGGGAAAGACTTATTAATGATATTACAAAAGCATTAAAAAAATATGATTTACAGGGAATCAATATTGATTTTGAAGAATTTAAAGAAAACAGCGATGAACCTATAATTGCATTTCAAAAAGCATTGTACGAAAAACTCCATCCTCTTGGCTATCTAGTTTCACAGGATATTATGGCCGGAGATGATGATTTTAATGTAAAAGCATTAGCCAAATACAACGACTATATGTTTTTGATGGCTTATGATGAACATTATGCCAGCAGTATTCCAGGAGAAATTAGTGGTCAAAAATGGATTGAAAGAATAGTAGATAAAACTGCAAAAGAAGTTCCGTCAGATAAAATTATTCTCTGTTTTGCCGGTTATGGTTACGATTGGCAGGAAAAACAGGAAGGCGAAACGATAACTTACGATCAGGCAATTGCCATTGCAAAACAGCATAATGCAGTAATAAAATTTGATAATAATACTTATAATAATTCTTTTAAATATACCGATAGTAATGGAAAAAAACATGAGGTTGATTTTGAAGATGCCGCAACAAACTTTAATACAATAAGATTTAGTGACGAATATGGTTTGGCAGGAACGGCTTTGTGGCGTTTAGGAAGTGAAGATCAGCGTTTGTGGAGTTTTTATCAGCGAAGTTTAACCAGCGAAAGCTTGGAAAAAAAGCCTTTCGATTTTGAAGTAATGAAACGTGTCGATACGCGAATCGAAAGCCCGGCTTATATTGGAGACGGGGAGATATTAAATGTTATTGCAGCTCCGTCGCCTGGAAAAATTGATTTGGAAATTAATACCAATGAAACTATTATTACTGAGCAAAAGTATGTAGAATTGCCTACAAAGTATGTAATCAGCAAATTTGGGAATGTAAACAAACAAGTTATTTTAACTTTTGATGACGGACCAGATCCTATTTACACTCCGCCAATTTTAGATATCTTAAAAAGAGAAAAAGTACCAGCCGTATTTTTTGTTATTGGTATTCAGGGAGAAAATAATATTCCGTTGCTGCAAAGAATTTATAAAGAAGGCCACGAAATAGGCAATCATACTTTTACACATCCCAATATTGCTTTGGTGAGTGCAGATCGAGCAGCAAAAGAAATGGAAACAACCCGATTATTAATTGAAGCCGTTACCGGAAAAAGTACCGTGCTTTTTAGAGCGCCTTATAATGCTGATGCAGAACCCACAACAGAAGCCGAACTAAAACCAATTGCATTAAGCAAAGCACAAAATTATTATACAGTTGGAGAAAGTATTGACCCAAATGATTGGGAAAAAGGCGTTAGTGCCGATTCGGTTTACATTAGAACCATAAAACAATATGAGGCAAATCCTGATAAAGGAATTATTTTGCTTCACGATGCTGGAGGAGACAGAGAAGCTACAGTTAAAGCTTTGCCTCGAATCATTAAATATTTTAAAGACCGACATATTCAGTTTACTACCGTTGCTCATTTGCTTGGCAAAACGAAAGATGAAATTATGCCCGAAGCAAAAGGTCCATTTATTTCATTGGATAATTTTATTTTTGATTTTGGATATTGGTTCGGCCATTTTATTACGGCTGCATTCTGGGTTGCAATTATTCTGGGTTTTCTAAGAATTGCGTTGATGGCAATAATGGCTTTTATAAAAAAATGGAGAGATTACAAATACCCGCCAATTTATAAAGCTTCAGAAGGGATTTTTCAAAAAGTAAGTATTATTGTTCCGGCTTATAATGAAGAAATAAATGCAGTAAAAACTATCGAAAATTTATTGGACCAGAATTACCCTGATTTTGATATTGTTTTTGTGGATGATGGATCGAAAGATAAAACTTTTGCTATGATTAATGACGCTTTCGCTGATAATCCAAAAGTGAAAGTAAATACGAAACCAAACGGAGGAAAAGCATCTGCCTTAAACTACGGAATAAAATTAACAAAAAGTGACTATGTAGTTTGTATTGACGCCGACACACAGCTTAAAACCGATGCCATTTCACAATTAATGAAAGGCTTTAGAATTCAATTAAAGGATAATGCAGAAGTAGGGGCAATTGCAGGAAATGTAAAAGTAGGGAACGAAAACACAATGTTGACCAAATGGCAAAGTATTGAATATACAACAGCACAAAATTTTGACCGAAGAGCTTTTGATTTAATCAATGGAATTACAGTTGTTCCCGGAGCAATCGGTGCATTTAAAAAAGAAGCAATTGAAAAAGCTGGAGGTTTTACAACCGATACTCTTGCAGAAGATTGTGATTTAACGATTCGTATTTTGCGAAACGATTATCGTATTATAAATTGTATTGAAGCCGTAGCGATAACCGAAGCTCCAGAAAGTTTAAAAGAATTTATGAAACAGCGTTTCCGTTGGAGTTATGGTATTATGCAGGCGTTTTGGAAAAACAGGGATGCATGTTTTAATCCGAGATACAAAGGCTTGGGAATGGTTGCACTTCCAAATATCCTTCTCTTTCAAATCGTTTTACCAATCTTTGCGCCGTTGGCCGATTTGGTTCTTATTATAAGTTTATTCTGGAATCACAATGACCCAGACAGTCTTCACAAAATATGGGTTTATTATATTGCTTTTATGTTGGTTGACATGTTGGTAAGCGTTGTTGCTTTTATTTTCGAAAAAGAAAAACTTACTAAATTGTTTTGGTTGATTCCACAGCGATTTGTGTACAGACAATTAATGTATGTCATTTTGTTCAAAGCATTAAGAAGAGCCATAAAAGGTGAAAGCCAAAGCTGGGGAGTTTTAACGCGAACTGGAAATGTTGCAACGGTGAAATAGATTTAAAACAAACATTATAAAAAAAGGCTTCAAATTTTTGAAGCCTTTTGCATTTTATATGCTGGGATTATTTTTTAGCGCAGCATTTTTTGTCTTTTTTATCATCTGTTTTTTTACAGCATGATTCTTTTTTTGCTTTTTCCTTTTTAGGAGCTGGTTTTGTGTCTTGTGCTTGTGCACCAATTGTAAATAAAGCAATCGCTAAAACGGTAAATAATTTTTTCATTTTTGTATAATTTAAATGTTAGATATTTTTCTTTTTTAATTGAAGATGTTGATTCAAATATAATACGATTTAGTTTTGGAAATTGTCAATGATAAGTTAATATCTAAATGTTTATGTAGTCCATATGAGACAATTTTTAATAATTCAAATTCAATCCAAATCCAATTCCCATATCACTGTCATAATGTGTTGTGATTCCAAAGTTACGGGCAACGATATATTTTAATCCGGCCATATATTCTTTATCCGTATTCCACATTAAATTCATTTGTAATCGTCTAGAAAGCGGAATATCTTTTCGTTCAAACTGAATCCTCACATTTCCATCTGTATACATTTCAACCTGGGCTTTTACGAGCATTGGCAGTGTATATTCGGCACCTATGCTGAAAACCGAACGATTGTCTTTAGTGTTTTTTTGACCAAAAAGGTTTTGTTCCTGTTCGTCCATTCCCATTTTTCTATAACGCCAGTCAAAACCTATAAATGGCATAAACCATTGCATTTTGCCAATATAACGGCCAATATGCGTTTCGGTTTCATAACCGTGTTCATTGTTATAACCCAATCTCCATTCTGTGCCAATGCTCCAGCGCGTGTTGCTGTACATGGCTTCTCCGTCGTTTCCATTTGTGGCAAAATCATTTTCGGCCATAAAGTGAAACATACGATCGTCCATTTTTAGCATTTTATATGCCATTTCCGGATGATGAATCAACGGATTTGGTGCTGAATTTTCGTAACTAAAAATACGTCCCATTCCTGCCATCATGTGATACAATATGTGACAATGAAAAAACCAGTCACCATCGGCATTAGCTGCAAATTCGATAGTATCGGTTTCCATCGGCATAATATCCAGAACATTTTTTAATGGAGAATAATCACCGTGTTCGTTTAAAATCCTGAAATCATGTCCATGCAAATGCATCGGGTGGCGCATCATCGATCCGTTATATAGAGTTATACGAACAATTTCTCCTTTTTTGATTAAAATTTTATCCGTTTCAGAAATCACTTTATTGTCCAAACTCCAAACATAACGGTTCATATTTCCTGATAATGTAAAACGTAATTCTTTTACCGGTGCGTCTTTGGGAAGATTTGTCTTAAAAGGCGATTTAAGCATTCCGTAATTTAAAGTAACAATTTCCGGATTTTCTGTGCTGTCACTTTCCATTTTCATTTCTTCCATATTGTGACCTGAATGATCCATCGCTGGTTTTGAATTTTCATCTTCACCGGAAATTTCAGGATACATTACGGCATTCATATCCATTTTATTGAGCGACATATTCATGCCCATGTCATTCAATTCACCGTTCATTTTCATCATGTCGTTCATCATTTTCATGCCGCTAAAATATTTTAATTTTGGAAGATGATGAACGGGTTGTTTTGTTCCGTTGCCTAAAAATAAAGATGCAGATCCGGTTCTGTCTTCGGCTGTGGCCAAAAATGCAAAGGATTTTTTGTCCTTAGGAATTGTTACGACAACATCATAAGTTTCAGAAACGGCAATTATCAAACGATCAACTTCTACAGGTTCTACATCATTTCCGTCGCTGGCAACAACTGTGATTTTTCCGCCGCCGTAAGTCAGCCAGAAATAACTGGATGCTCCTCCGTTTGCAATTCGCAGTCTTACTTTATCACCTGCCTTAAACTGCGAAAGCTGGTCTTCATTTTTTCCGTTAATTAAAAATTTCTCATAATAAACATCACTCACATCCATGGCATTCATACGTTTCCATTCGTTAGTAACTTTTGTAGAGAACTGTCCTTGTTTAAGAGCTTCAAAATAACTTTGCGTTGTTCCTTTTTTTATTGCAAACCAATCATTTGCATTGTGCAGCATTCGCTGAATGTTTTCTGGTTTTAAATCAGACCATTCGCTTAGAATAACCGGAATCGTTGGCAGATCATCAATTCCTTTTCGAATAGTTGGGTCGTCTTTTTTCTTGTTGATGATAAAAAGTCCGTACAAACCAATTTGTTCCTGTAAACCAGAATGACTGTGATACCAATACGTTCCGTTTTGAATTATTGGGAACGTGTATTTATGTGTTGTTCCCGGTTTAATAGGCATTTGCGTAAGATATGGAACACCATCTTCTTTATTAGGCAGAAACAATCCATGCCAATGCATTGCTGTATCTTCGTTTTTTAGTTCATTATGTACATAAATTTCGGCAATATCCCCTTCGGTAAAAGTCAGGGTAGGCATCGGAATTTGTCCGTTTACCGTAAGAGCACGTTTTTCTTTTCCCGAAAAATTGACAATTGTATCCCGAACGTATAAATCATAACGAACTACTTTTTGAGCTTTTGCACCCAAAGCAATTAAAAAGACAATTAAAATAGTATGTAGTTTCATATTGATTTTTTAAAGGTTTAAATTTCGTAATCGTAAAGCATTTGCAATTACAGAAACTGAACTTAAACTCATAGCCAGCGCAGCCAACATTGGCGAAAGCAAAATCCCAAATACAGGATATAAAATCCCAGCCGCAATTGGAACTCCTAAAACATTGTATATAAAGGCAAAAAATAAATTCTGTTTGATATTTTTCATAACAGAAAAGCTTAATTTATGAGCTTTTACAATTCCGTTTAAATCACCTTTTACAAGCGTAATTTTAGCACTTTCAATAGCAGCATCAGTTCCGGTTCCCATTGCAATTCCAATATCGGCTTTTGCAAGTGCCGGAGCATCATTGATTCCGTCTCCTGCCATTGCCACAACTTTTCCTTCGGCCTGCAGGCGTTCAATTTCTTTTAGTTTGTCTTCAGGAAGACAATCCGCTTTAAATGAACTTAAATGAAGATGATCTGCTACTGCTTTTGCAGTGTTTTTATTGTCTCCGGTAAGCATTATAACTTCGATTCCCTGATGCATTAAATCTTTAATAGCTTTTGCGCTGGTTCCTTTAACAGCATCTGTTATAGATACATAACCGACAGCTTTATTTTTTACAGCAATATAAGAAACGGTTTTGCCTAAATTTTGCTCGGCAATAATCTTAGTTTCTAAATCATAAGGAATAGAGGCGCCAATTTGATCCATCAGTTTTTTATTTCCTAATGCCGTTTTTGAATTATTCACGGTTCCTAAAACTCCTTTTCCGGCAACAGCTTCAAAATTGGGAACTTCAAGTAAAGATTGATTTTTTTCTTTGGCAAAATTTACAACGGCTTGCGCCAAAGGATGTTCACTATGCTGATTTAGAGAAGCAATATTTTGAAGCAGAAAATCTTCATTATTATCAATCGCATAAATTTTCTCAACTGTTGGTTTCCCTTCTGTAATTGTTCCGGTTTTATCAGTAATTATAACATCGATTTTATTCATGTTTTCGAGTGCTTCTGCATTTTTTATCAAAATTCCGTGCTGAGCGCCTTTTCCAACCCCTACCATAACTGACATAGGTGTTGCCAGTCCTAAAGCACAAGGACAGGCAATAATTAAAACGGCAATTGCATTTATTAATCCGTAGATATAAGAAGGTTCCGGGCCAAATTTTGCCCATATAATAAAGGTTAATATAGAGATACCAACAACTGTAGGTACAAAATATTTAGCAACCCGGTCTGCCAGTTTTTGAATTGGTGCTCTGGAACGGCTCGCATCGTTTACCATTTGGATAATCTGCGAAAGCAAAGTTTCTGAACCTACTTTTTCGGCAGTCATTACAAAAGATTTTGTTCCGTTGATGGTTCCTGCAATTACATTATCGCCCGTTTTTTTATCAACCGGAATAGGTTCTCCGGTAATCATGGCCTCATCAATACTGCTTTCTCCTGAAGTTATTTTTCCGTCAACCGGAATTTTTTCTCCCGGTTTTACTCGTAATAAATCACCTTTTTTAATATCATGAATGGAAATTGTTCTGTCAATTCCGTTTTCTACCAAAGTGGCTTCAGTTGGAGCCAGTTTTAATAATTCTTTAATGGCTCCGTTTGTCTGCCCGTGTGCTCTTGCTTCTAGTAACTGACCTAATATAACTAAAGTGATAATTACTGTTGCAGCTTCAAAATAAAGGTGAATCGTTCCGTGATGCGATTTGAATTCTGCCGGGAAAATATCAGGAAAAAACATTCCGGCTATACTAAAAAGAAATGCAACGCTGGTTCCAATTCCTATTAAGGTAAACATATTTAAATTCCATGTTGTAATAGATTTCCAGGCGCGTACAAAAAATATCCATCCGGCATAAAACAAAACCGGAATTGAAAATATAAACTGAACCCAGTTCCATTTTTCAATTGACATGATTTTAAAAAGAGGATTATCCGGAATCATTTCTGACATTGAAATGATGAAAATTGGAAGCGTGAACAATGTCGCAATTTTCATTTTCTTTAATAAGTCAGTATAAGTTTTGTTATCTTCAGATTCAGAAGCCTGTATTGGTACTAAATCCATTCCGCAGATTGGGCAGTCGCCTGGCTCATTAGAAATAACTTCTGGATGCATTGGACAGGTAAATTGTGTGCCTGTTGCAATTTGAGGTACTAAATCCATTCCGCAAACGGGACAGTCTCCCGGTTTGTTATAAGTTTTATCTCCTTCGCAATGCATTGGGCAGTAAAAAACTCCTGTTGCATTATGCGGTATGGCAGCTTTTTTTGCGTGATCGTGGTGAGAATGTTCTTTTTTTGATGAACAGCATGATTTTACAGCATTTTCTGCTGTTTTCATTTCAATAGTATAGTTTCCTGCAGCCGATAGAGCTTCCTGAAGTTTTTCGGTTGCGACATGATTATCCATTGTAATAGTCGCTTCTCCCGGATTTAGGTTTACTTCTGCGTGAATACCTTCTATCTCATTTAAAGTTTTTTCGACTTTGGTTCGGCATCCGTTACACGACATTCCTGAAATTATATATTGATGTTCCATTGCTTTACTTTTTTGTTTACAATGCAAATTTCCAAACTAATGATTACTTCGGGTTGTAGAATTTTGAGAATGATTTGCAAGATTTACAAAAGGTTTTTTTTAACCGCAAAGTACGCAAGGATTTTGATATGCTGGTTTTATAAAAAACATAAAGTTCGCAAAGCTTTATCTGTAAAACTTTGTGAACCATGAAAAAAGTTAGCCACAGATTAAAAAGATTAACACAGATTTTAAAATCCTTTTAATCTTTTTAATCTGTGGCTAAAAATCTTTGCGCTCTTAGCAGTTGAATAAAAACTATAAATTCTCGATCTGAATGCGGTTCTTATCTTTCAGCTGTTTGAAAGAAGTAGGAGTAAAGCCCGTAATTTTCTTAAACTGATTACTTAAATGTGCGACGTTGCTGTAGTTTAAAAGATCAGCAATTTCACTTAAGGAAAGCTCATTGTAAATTAAAAGTTCTTTTACTTTCTCGATTTTCTGGCTTATAAAATACTTTTCAATAGTTGTGTTTTCAATCTCAGAAAATAAGTTGCTTAATGTGCTGTAATCCTGATTGAGGTTTCCGACTAAATAATCAGATAAATTAATTTTTAATTCGTTGTTTTTATTATGAACCAAATCAACAATCAGATTTTTAATCTTCTCGATTGTTTTACTTTTTTTATCATCTAATAAATCAAAACCTAAATCCTGAAGATTTTTAAGTAAAGCTTCTTTTTGATCTTCGGTTATTTCATTTTCTAATTCTACTTCGCCAAGTTCAACAGAAATAGTAGGAAGTCCGAGTTTTTCAAACTCAGACTTCACGACCATTTTACAGCGGGCGCACACCATATTTTTGATGTAAAGCGTCATATTTTTATTTGATGGTTTCTACCACGTTTCCGCAGGTTAGCATTGAAGAACCATAATACGGATTTTTAACTGCTTTTTCTTTGCTTAACCAGTCAGCATCGGCCATTGGACAGTATTGTTTGTAAATTGGCTGATCCGGATTTGAAACTTTTATTAAATCGTAAGTGTTTTTAGATAATGATTTAAAAGACTCACGCTGCTTTTTAAGATCTGTATTTGACGAAATTGCTTTCGCATCGGCAGTTAATTTTTTAACTACTTTCATCCAAACAGTGTGTTCGGTACTTTTTAATTTGTCCATTTTTACAGCACTAATTGCAGTTAGTAAACTTGCCGCTTTTGCCGAAGTAGTTTTGGCATCACTTTTAATTAAGGCATCTTTTACAGCAAAATAGTTGTCAAAAACAGATTGTAATTCACCAGAAGCTATAACATCTTCTGTGTTGATTTGTGATTTTATTTCGTTTGCTGTAATAGTGTTTGCAGAAAATAGTATTGTGATGGCGGCTAAAACAGCTGTTATTGAGTTTTTCATTTTTATATGTTTTTTTAAAGAAAGAACTTTTTCTTTAGGTTGTTTTTATTGAATTTTAATGCGTAAATAATTTCTCAACAAGATCCATTTATGGCTGTTAAGAATGTAATTTTATATTTTTGGAGGTAACCAAATCGTAGTGAAACCATCAGAAATATTGGTTTCATTGTAATACGTAATGGATTTTTTTACAGAGAAATTAAAGTTATTCTGAAAACTAAAATCGCTTGATACCGGAATACTCAATTGAAAAGATGAAGTTGTGCAGTTGGTATGATTGCATTTTCCGTTGCAGTCGTGTTTTTTATTTTTCGATTTTGAGGTTTCCTGACAGCAGCTTTTTGTACAGCAGCTGTTTTTCTTTTTTTCTAGAGCAGTTCCTTCTACATGAGATTTTTTTAGAGTATGATTCCCGCATGCATAACCAGAAACCGGAATCAAAAAGAAACCAATCATTACTATCAGAAATGCTATGTAGACTTTTTTTGTCAAAAGAAAAATTTGTTTGTTTTACAAAATTATATAAAAATATTTAGGAGAAATGCTCTTTTAGGATTTCAATAACTAAAGCCTTTTAAAATCAGTCGGCTTCATATTCCTTTTCTTTTTAAAATAATTAGTCAAATGACTCTCATCTGTAAAACCAAATTCATAAGCAATCTGCTTAATAGGCAATTGATTATTTTGAAATCTTTTCTCTATTAATGTTGTCCTCAAATTATGGATATAATCACGATAACTTATTGAAAAAGTTCTTTTAAAATAAGCACTGAAATACGTCTGGGCAATATTAAAATGTTCAGCAATTACTTTTATTTGTACGAGTTTTGGCTGGTAAATATTCTGGTGAATGTAATTTGCAATTTGTTCATTATCGATATGAGTCGAAGTCATCTGCAGGTTCATGCATCGAATAGTTTCTTTTATTAAACCAAAAATCGAAAGAATCTGATAAAAAACAATTGGCGAATTTGTTACATCAATATATTGGTCATATTTTGTAATGTTCTCAACCGTATTTCTAAGAATCGTTTTGCAGGGTTCGCCAAATTTTAAAACCGTTTCTTTTAGAATTTTATCACGCATAAAGTTTTCCGGCGTATGAACCAGAAATTCGTCGCAGGTAAGGTTTTGTTTTGAGTTGAAATAATTGTCTGTGAATTTGATGAAAATAAAACGAGTGCTTTTTTTAATATCAAAGTAATGCTCGTCATCTGGTGAAATTACAAATAAATCACCGGCTTTATACGATAACAGATTGTTGTTGATATGATGCACACCGCTTCCTTTCTTTATATAAATGATTTCATAATAAGTATGAGAATGCGGCGGGAGATGAAATTTTTCTTCTTCAAACTCATCAATCATAAGTGTTTTGAATTGGTTTAATTTCGGCATAACATATATTTACAAATTTATATCGCAAATATACAATTTATTTCTGCTGTATGGGTTTTAAATTTGCATCGTAGAAAGTTAATTCCCTTTCTCTCTTAATCTTATGAAAAAAAGTCTTATTGCATTGTCATTTGGAGGTTTAACAATCGGTATTACCGAATTTGTAATGATGGGCCTTCTTCCTGATATTGCCTCAGATATGAAAGTCAGTATTCCTGTAGCTGGATATTTAATCTCTGCATATGCTCTGGGAGTTGTTATTGGTGCTCCTTTATTAGTAATACTTGGAAGAAATTTTCCGCCTAAAAAAATGCTTTTAATTTTGGCCGCAATGCTGGCAGTTTTTAATGCTTTGTCTATAATTGCACCAACGTATAATATTTTATTTGCTTCCAGATTCTTGTCTGGATTACCGCATGGTGCCTTTTTTGGTGTTGGAGCTGTAGTTGCAAGCCGTTTAGCTGATAAAGGAAAAGAAGCTCAGGCAATTGCTATTATGTTTTCGGGTCTTACATTGGCTAATTTAATTGGAGTTCCTATTGGAACTTATATTGGGCATAATTTTATTTGGCGCTATACTTTTGTTTTAATAGCCATTGTCGGCTTGCTTACCTTTTTGTTTATTTCATTGTGGATGCCGCATTTAGATAAAGGTGAATCAGTAAATATGAAGAAACAATTAGAGTTTTTTAAAAGAAGAGAAGCTTGGCTGATTATAGGAATCACGGCAATTGGATTTGGCGGATTGTTTGCATGGATCAGTTATATTGCACCGTTGTTAATTAACGTGTCAAAATTTGCAGAAGGCAATGTATCATATATTTTGATTCTGGCAGGTCTTGGAATGGTGGTTGGAAACTTCGCCGGCGGTAAACTGGCAGATAAATATTCGCCTGCGCCTACAACATTAGCTTTGCTTTTTATAATGTCAGTTGATTTAATATTAGTGTATTTCTTATCCTCAAATCAATATGTTTCTTTGTTTCTGACTTTCTTAACAGGTGCTATTTCTTTCTCGGTTATTGCGCCAATTCAAATGTTAATGATCCGAACAGCAAAAGGAGCAGAGATGATTGCTTCGGCCTCACTTCAGGGAAGTTTTAATATCGGAAATGCCTTAGGGGCTTTCTTGGGCGGATTACCTTTGAGTGCTGGATATAGTTATGCTTCACCAAATCTTATAGGTGTTGGAATGTCGGTTATAGGAATGCTTATTACCTTAACCTTAATTAAAACTCACAAAAACACCTTAAAGCTTGAAAGCGTATAAGGTTTATTTAAATTTAGTTTGTTAATCAACCCTTAGATGATTCTAAGGGTTTTTTTATGCGCAATATTATTTTAGAGTTGTTTAACGACTAAATCAATATAAAAGGAAGGTTTATTATTCTACGCTTCTTTGCTAAAAACGGATTTTTAAAATAAAAACTTGTTAAAAAACGAGGGGTATATAAAATAATATCGTTTTCGTAACTGTTTTTAAATGTCAAAAATACACTTAAAAAAATCTTAAAATCTAAACATGTAATCGATTGTTTTTTTTGAAAAATCGCAGCAAAACATCCATTTATAATAATATATTTAATATTTATATATCGATAAAATTACATTTGTCGTATAAAAAAGCATATTTATTTTTGATTTGTAATTTTATTTATGAATTTTTTATGAATTTTAATTTTTTATATAAAAAAAATATCTATGTTTGTGTAATCGATTACAACTTTAAAAAAAAGTTAAAATATAGGTCTCTATAAGTGATTTTATCAGGCTGAATCACAGATTTTGTTCAAATAGAGTTGTTTTTAAACTTCTTATAAAAAGTAGAATTGATATACAAAAAACTTAACCACAAAAAACCACTTTAAACAATTAGTAACTTAAACAATCAACCATGAATTTTAAAGATTTATTAAACAAAGGAGCAAATCGTTGCTTTGCAGTTGTTTTTTTATTGTGCTTACTGATGAGCAGTCGAGCTATGGCTCAGACTGTTACATTGGAAGGAACTGTTAAAGACGCAGCAGGGCTTTCTTTACCAGGAGTTAATGTCTTGGAAAAAGGAACAAAGAACGGAACTTCTACAGATTTTGACGGACGCTATAAGATTAAACTCAGTAATCCGAAAGCGATTCTAAGTTTTTCTTTTATAGGATTTAAAACTAAAGACGTATCTGCAGAAGGTAAAACCAAAGTAGATATAGTTTTAATCGAAGATTCTAATAACTTAAATGAAGTAGTTGTAATTGGTTATGGTACAGCAAAAAAAGGTGATTTAACAGGGGCTGTGTCTACTATTTCAGGTAATGATTTGAAAAAAGTTCCGGTAGCAAATGTTGCTGAAGCTTTAACAGGTAGAATTGCCGGTGTACAAGTAACATCAGCAGAGGGTTCTCCAGATGCCGATATACGAATTAGAGTTCGTGGAGGGGGATCATTAACTCAGGATGCTTCACCTTTAATTATTGTTGATGGATTTCCTATCAATAGTATGAATGATATTTCTTCATCTGATATTGAAACAATGACAGTTTTAAAAGATGCCGCTTCTACTGCAATATACGGATCTCGTGGTGCAAATGGGGTAATTTTGATTACAACAAAAAGTGGAAAAGACGGAAAAATTTCTGTGAATTTCAATATGTTTTATGGTATGAAAACCATGGCAAATGAAATAGATGTTTTGTCACCTGAGGATTATACTAAATGGCAGTACGAGTATGCTATGCTTTCACAAACAGGAACAAAAGTACCTTCAGATCCAACTTCTTATACTAAGTATTTTGGAAATTGGCAGGATCATGATATGTATAATGGTTTAAAAGGAAATGACTGGCAAAAACAGATTTTTGGACGCAGAGGTGAGGTGCAGAGCCGTGATTTAGGAATTAGAGGCGGAACAGATAAGCTTAATTATAACTTTAATTATGCTCATTATGATGAAAAGGCAATCATGCTGGGTTCAAATTATAAAAGAAACAACCTTGCTTTGGCTTTAAAAAGTAAAGTAAGCAATAAAGTTGACGTTGGTTTTACAGTACGTTATTCTGATACTGAAATCGATGGTGGAGGAGTAAACGAACAAAATGAAAAATCGGCTACAGATTCACGTATGCGTACTATTGTGGGTTATGCGCCAATTCCGGTATCAGGTTTAACTTCTGATGATGTTTCTGGAGACGGAACAGATATATTGGTAAATCCTTTACGATCTATTTACGATAACAACCGTCAGCAGTTCCGTAAAAACTTCAATATGTTAGGAAGTTTTGGATGGGAAATTGTAGATAATTTAAAATTCAAAGTAGACTTAGGTCTTGATAATTATAACAGTTTAGATTATCGTTTTTACGGACGCAGTACTTACTATGTAGCTAATACACCGGCTAGTACACTGCAAGGGAAACCGGCAATGGTTATTACTGATGGTAAAGAGAGACGTTTTAGAAATGCCAATACTTTGAATTACGATTTCAAAAAAATAATGGGAGAAAACCACCATTTAACAGCATTGATTGGTGAAGAAAGTATTAATTATGAAGTGAATACAGTGACTTCTACTATTCATGGATATCCTTCTTTCTTCGATTTCAGCCAGGCAAAATCGCTGACATCACAAGGAACTCCGCAGGCAGTTGATAACTATTATAACCCAGACGACAGATTATTGTCATTTTTTGGACGTGCCAATTATGATTATAAAAATCGTTACATCTTATCAGCTACATTCCGTGCGGATGGATCAAGTAAATTTTTACCACAAAACCGTTGGGGATATTTCCCGGCATTTGCCGCAGGATGGAAAATCTCTGAAGAGAGTTTCTTAAAAGGTAAATCATGGATCGATCTTCTAAAAATAAGAGCCAGCTATGGTGAGGCAGGAAATAATAATATACCTGTAGGACAGCAGACTCAAATTTTTCAATCTATTCCAACAGCATGGATTAATGGTGTAACTAGTGTTTGGGCTATTCCTAAAACAATGCCTAATCCAGATTTGAAATGGGAAACTACAGTAACACAAAACGTTGGTTTGGATTTTGGATTCTTTAAAAATCGTTTGAGCGGTAATTTTGATGTCTATAAAAATGTTACAAGCGACTTATTAATTAATTTCCCGGTTCCAGGATCTGGATATGATTATCAATACCGTAACATGGGAGAAACTCAAAATACAGGTTTTGAAGCTACTTTAAATGTTGTGGCAATTGAAAAAGCTAAATACGGATTGAATTTCTCTTTCAATATGGGAGTAAATAAAAATCGTATTAACTCACTAGGTGTTATGAACAACTTTGGAGCTGCTACAAACTGGGCTTCTTCACAAATTGGAGATGATTACCTAATATCAGTAGGTTCTTCTTTAGGAACTATGTACGGTTATAAAAATGATGGAAGATATGAAGTTTCTGACTTTGATTATGTTGGAGGAAAATATGTTTTAAAAAGCGGTGTAGTTGCTACTGCTACAACTTTAGTTGGAGACGGAAGTTCTCTTAAACCTGGAGATATGAAATTGAAAGATGTTAATGGTGATGGTAAAGTGGATCTGACAGATAAAACAGTTATTGGCAATATTAATCCTAAAAGTACCGGAGGTTTCGTTATTAACGGAAACGCCTATGGATTTGATTTAATGGCAGCTTTTAACTGGAGTATTGGTAATGAAGTATACAACGCTGATAAAATTGAATTTTCTACAGCTAATGCTTCAGGACAGTATAAAAATTTAAATTCTACAATGGCTGATGGAAAAAGATGGACAAATTTGGATCCTGTTTCAGGCCAGTTAGTAACAGATCCTGATGCATTAGCGGCTCTTAATGCTAATACAACTATGTGGTCTCCATATATGAGAACTGCTATATTTACTGATTGGGCAGTTGAAGACGCATCGTTTTTAAGATTGAATACGTTAACATTAGGGTACACAGCACCTGAAATGTTTACATCTAAGCTTGGAGTTTCTAAATTAAGATTTTACATGACGGCTAGCAATGTTTTTGTTTGGACTAAGTATTCTGGTTCTGATCCGGAAGTTTCAACAAAAAGAAAAAACCCTCTTACTCCAGGGGTTGATTCAAGTCCTTATCCAAGAAGCAGACAAATGGTTTTTGGGATGAATCTTAATTTCTAATTTTAAATTATCACAAAATGAAACATAAATTAATAATAGCAGGATTGATAATTTCAAGTTTATTTAGTTCTTGCCAGCAATTTGAAGACGACTATTTAGATACAGACGCACCATCAACATTACAGCCTTCTTTGATTTTTTCTGATGCCGAACTGGCAAAAGGAGCTGTTGATGGAATAAAAGTGCCATTTGCAGAAACGAACTCTTACAGAGGAAGATTTTTACCATATTATGGATTAAATACAGATGTGGAATGGTATAATACTTCGCAGACAGCAGGAGATAAAGCAGATTTGTGTGTTTACGATGCCAGACCGGGTAATACGGAAATGAATACTACTACAAATGCTTATGCAATGATGTACTTAGGTATTGAACGAGCAAATATCTGTATTCAAGGTATACGTCAATATGGGAAACCGTCACCAGGAACAAACATGGGACAGTTATTAGGAGAAGCATTAACACTAAGAGCTATTTACTATGCTGATTTACTTAAAGCATGGGGTGATGTTCCTGCTCGTTTTGAACCTATCACTACAGCAACTTTATATTTGCCTAAATCGAATAGAGATATTATTTACAAACAATTAATTGCTGACTTAGGTGAAGCATCTACATTGGTTGCATGGCCTAACGAAACTTCTTATACTAGTACTGTAGAACATGTAAACAAAGCTTTTGTAAAAGCATTTAGAGCACGTTTGGCTTTGGCAGCAAGTGGTTACCAGCAATACCCTGACGGCGTAAGAAGAAGTAATGATCCTGAACTTTCAGTTCCAGCTATGTATGCATTAGCATTAAAAGAATCTCGCGAAGTAATTGAGAGCGGTTCAGCTCATTTAGAATCTACTTTTGAAGGATTATGGAGAAAATACAATCAGGAAATTACTACTGCCGGCGGTGAGTCTCTTTGGGAACTTCCTTTTGCAGATGGACGTGGGCGTATGTTATTCACGTTTGCGGTGAGACACACTTCAGCAATTGATCAATTTCAGGCTAATGGAGCGAATCGAGGCGGTGCTGCGGGACCTTTACCATTTGTTTTTTACGATTACGATCAGACAGATTTGCGTAGAGATGTTACTTGCGTGCCTTACAAATGGGGTACTGCTGCAGCAGCAAGTCCATATCCAATTGCTAAACAAGAGCTGGGGACTTTAGATACATGGTATTTCGGTAAATACCGCTATGAGTGGATGACAAGAAGAGTTACTTCAGACAATGATGATGGGGTTAATAAAATGTACATGCGTTATGCTGAGGTGCTTCTTATAGCTGCAGAAACAGCAAACGAATTAGAAGGTCCGGGAGCAGCAATGCCTTATTTAAAAGAAGTTAGAAGAAGATCATTCCCGGCAGCAGCACAAGCTGTTAAAGTGGAAGCATATGTAGACGGTTTAAGCAGCAAAGAAGCGATGTTTAATGCTATTGTTGAAGAGAATAAATATGAGTTTACCGGAGAAATGGAACGTAAACAAAATTTAATTCGCTGGAATCTTCTTAAAGTAAAATTAGACGAAGCTAAACAAAAAATGACAGATTTAGCAGCGCGTTCAGGTGCTTATGCTGATGTACCGGCAACTCTGTATTATAAGTATAAAACAGATAATGTAAGTTTAGATATCTACGGATTAAACAGAGGAGAAACAACAAATCCGGGAACAGGATATTCTTCTATTGTCTGGACATGGACAGGTACAGCAGCAGATGCTAAGATAAACTCATTATACAAACCAGGAGTTAATCCGGATAACAGACAATACTGGCCAATATGGCAGGTGTTTATCGATGGTAGTAATGGACAGTTAAAAAATGATTTCGGTTATTAAAATCTTAATTGATAATAAATTATAAGTTATTATGATGAAAGCAAAATATATATTTAGAGGACTAATAGCCGTATTACTTCTTGCAGTTGGAGTTTCAAGCTGCGAAAGTTATAATGAAGAGCTGTTAGACAGCGTAGGAAATACAAGAGAGTTTTCTCCAATTGGGCTTAAAGCCACAGTGAGAAACCAAACTACGGTTGAATTAAACTGGACTGTTAAAACAGATGAAAACGCAGATCATTATGTAGTAGAATTCAGCCCGGACGATCCTGAATTTAAAACTATTTTTAAGACAGTAAATGTAACTCCGGCAGAACTGCCAATACAAGTAGCTTTAGAAGGAGAAACAACTTATTCTATTAGGGTTAAAGCTGTAAGTGCATCTGGTTTAGACGATTCAAAATGGTCAGTTACCACAGCTACAACATTATCTGAACAGATTTTCTTTCCAATTAAACCAGAAGAAATCGAAGCCGGGTATCTTACTGTACGATGGACACCTAACAGTAACGTAACTGAAATTTTAGTACAGCCAGGTAATATAGCCCACACTATAACAGCAGAAGAAAAAGCTGCCGGAGCAGCAATCGTTAACGGTTTAACTCCAGAAACAAATTATACTGCTACTTTAAAGAATGGGACTAAAACCAGAGGAATACTAACTTTTACAAGTGGTGTTGATCTTACAAAAGGTATTGTAATCAATCCACAAGACGATTTAATTGCTAAAGTTGCTCAGGCACCATCAGGATCAAGATTATTACTTATGCCGGGTGTTTATTCAACAACGGGTGAGATCATTGTAAACAAAACACTTATTTTTAGAGGTGTAAGACCAGAAAATAAACCAAAACTGACAGTGAAATTTACTCTGGCTAATAATCCGGCTAATGCAAGTGAAGCTGTAGGCCTATCTCTGGTTGATCTGGATTTAAGTGGATCTGGTTTAACGGGCGGTGTCATTTCAATTTTAACAGCACAAGCGTCACCTTTAGGAGATATCTTGATAAGCAGTTCTTATGTTCATGATTACCCTTCTCAGCTTATGTACGGAAATGCAGCAGCCAGATTGAAATCATTCACTATAGATAATAGTATTGTTAAAAATGTAAATACTGCCGGATCAGCTGATTTTATCGATTTCAGAACTACATATGTTGAAAATGTTACTTTAACAAGGAGTACATTTAATAATTGTGGATCACGTGATTTCATTCGTTTAGATGCAGCTGCTGGTTCAGGAGGAAGTTTAGTAAGTAATGTGGTAATTGATGGGTGTACGATATATACTCCGACATTAATAGCTTCAAGCAGAATTTTATATGTACGTTTTGCGACAAATATTTTAGCGGTACGTAACACATTGCTTGTTGTTGGTCAGGCAATTTATACTAACAATGCCGCAACAAGTGCTCCAGGATTTGGAAACAATAATAATTTTAATTCACCAAATTTAAAAGCGACTACAAATAATAACAGACCAGATGCTGCGGCAACAACATTAGATCCGCAGTTTGCAAATGCTGCCGGAGGAGATTTTACATTAGGAAATCAAACTTTGAAAGATAATAAAATTGGTGATCCACGTTGGATTAAATAAATTTCATTTTCATATTTTTAGTTTTTAAAAGGGATGCAATTGCATCCCTTTTTTTATAGAGTATTTTTTGGAAAATCTCAACAATCAAGAAATCCTGAGACTAAAAACTGCGGCTGAATACTTTGTATAATCTATTCAATATCCAAATCAAATTTTTCTAATAATCCGGCAAGTGCTGTATGAGAAACTTTCGTTCCTTTAATTTTATTTTCAGAAGGATCGAAAGCATAATTTCTCGAAAACCTGAAATCAGTTTTCTCCAGGATACATTCTGCGAAAGTAGCATTAGATAAATCACAATTTTTGAAAACTGCCAAAGACAAATCGGTATTTGAGAAATCGACATCTTTCAGCGAACAGTCAATAAAATTGGTTTTCTTTAGTTTTTTATAAATGAAAGTTGAATAGTCTAAAAGACAATCCTGAAAACTCATCGAAAACAAAAAACTGTTACTTGCACTAAAATCCAATCCCATTAGTTTACAGCCAATAAACTTAATGTTTTTTAATCCGGTATTCTTAAGGACAGCCAGCGAAAGATTGCAGTTTTTAAAAGTAGAATCTAAAAAATCATTATGACTCAAATCACTTTTAGAGAAATTGCAGTTGATGAACTCGCAGTTTACAAATTCTGTATTCGATAAACTTTGATCAGAGTAATCTACTGTGTCAAAAGTTCGGTTTTGGTATAATTTAGTTTCCATTTTATTTGTGAAGATGTTGTAAGTATTTAAGTTTTATTCTAATTCAATGCAGTCAAAAATGCCATTGTTTAGAATTAGTTTTGGAATATCAAGCTCGCTGTCGATTCTTAAAATATTATCGCAGTCCTCAAGATCAAAATTCCATAAAGTATCAGGTAATAATTCGTGAAGCAGTGTAGAAGCCGACTCAAATTTTGATTGGCTGTTAACGGAAGTTTTAAAAACATAAATCATAATTTGCATTTTTTGAAGAGGCAAATTTCTGAAAAATGTATGGCTGTTTAATAGGATTCAATAATCAATTATTAGGACTTATCAATCATTTTTCTGTACTGAATTGGTGTAATTCCTTCATGTTTCTTAAAAAAACGGCTAAAGTACGATTGGTCTTCATGACCTACTTGTACTGCGATTTCACTTACAGAAAGTGTGGTTTGAAAGAGTAAATATTTGGCTTCTAATAATATGGTTTCATCAATCCATTTTGTGGCTGATTTTCCTGTAACCGTTCTAACAGATTTATTTAAATGGTTGGGCGTAACATTCAATAATGATGCATAATAATGAACCAAATGATGTGTTTTAATATTTTGGTGAATCAATTCTTTGAACTTATTCGTAATAACTTCTGCTGCAGAAATATTTTTCGAACTCTTAACCGAGTTTTTATTCATTTCATAAAACAGCGTAATTAAATACGACTGTACAATATTTAGGTTTGCTGTTGAAGTTTCAGAATATTCTTTTTCAAGCCGGCTCAAAATAGCCGTCACGTGCGGAACATCTTTTGGAGCCAATGCAATTTTTGGATTGCCTGAAATTTTCATGAAATCAAATTCATTAATCATTTCACGACTTCCGTATTTTCTAATTAAAATATCAGGGTGAAACTGGCAGATGTAACCTTTATGTATGTTATTAACGTTTTCAAGAGAGAAAATCTGACCAGCGGGAACCACAATTATTTCGTTATTGATAGTGGTATATTCCTGATACCCCAATTTCATGACATGCTGGCCCGAAGAAATAAAAATTAAAGTATGGCAGGAATGTTTACAAGGCGGCACCGGATGCTGCATCTGCATTATTTCTTCAATCTCCAAACAGAAAAAATGATCAGAATTTGATTTAAAAAGCAAATGAATAGGATTGTCCTCTCCAAGGAACTTCTCCCGAAATCCTGAGGTATTATAAGTCTTTATTTTTTCAATTGTCTTTGTCTTCATACTTAATAATACAATCTAAAATCAAGTAATTTACAAAGAGCATAATGCTTTTGGTACAAATCTTCTACAACTTCAGTCAAATCGTCATTTTCCTGATATAAGCTGAAAAACGCTTTATCGATTGTACTGCAGCTGGCAATTTTATTATAGGCAGAACCATATCCTGAAATGGCGCGTGCACCAGTAATATCAAGAAAATATTGTGCTTCTTCGTCGTTAAGGTCTAATCTTTTTTTATTGGCAAAATGAATAATTTTTCCTTTCATTTTCCCTTCAAAAAGTTCGGCTATTTCTTCAATGCTGTAATAATAATCATGAAGACAGATGTTGTTTTCCTGTCCCGGCATTACCAGATAAATGATTTCATAATCCTTAAAATTATGATCATCATATAATAAAGTATTTAAACTTTCTTCTAAACCTTCAATAGTATCACAGGCTTTATAGATGCTCGAAATTCCCTGATTAAAAGCAATTTCTTCCAGATTTTTAACCACATCAGTAGTTGTAACGGTATCTACGTCCTGAACGCCTTCGAGGCAGAAAATAAATTTTTCATTATCCATACTACTGTCTTTTCGGTTTTTGGGTAAAACTGGGTTTAAGACAAATATATTTTTTTATATGGAAAAAGCCTTATAAGATCTGGATTTTAACGTGTTTTTGACAAATAGAGATAAAAAAAGGCATTTTAAATTTTTAAAATGCCTTTTATGAGTAAAAAAACTTATTGTTTAATTTTTGAATTTATGAATTCGATGAGTGTATATATTGTTGCCAAATATAATGGCTCCCATTATAAAAGGGACAAAAGCAGATATTTGCCAAAAAAGATCTTTTCCTGTTTTTAGACCTTCATTTGAGGTTTCATATATTCCTATTCCAATGAAGAAAAGGCAAATAGCAAACAGGCAAAATTGAATTTTATAATTTATCTTGATCATAGTTGTTAATTTTTAGTCAATTTTTTCTGTTCAAAAGAAATAAAAAATGGGGATTCAATCAAGTCTCCATTTTCATCTAAAATAATAAAATTTTCTGATGCTCTTACAGTTGATTTGTGAATTTCTGCGGGATATATTCTTTTATTTCCTCCTGCTCCTTTACAGGCAGCACCCCATTCAGCGCTTGCCCAAATAAAACCTGCTACGGCAACTCCTGTCGCTGCACCGAATGAACCAATTTCTATGGTAGCGAGACCTACAAAAGCGATACCAACTCCTATTGATGCAGATAAACAGCTGCCAAAAAGCCCCCCAGTACTTTTAGAAGTTAAATAGTTTCCTTTAAAATATTCTGGATCATAAGCGTTCATTACCTTTAATCCGTCGATAAGGTTATAAAAACGTTGCAATTTTTTATTTGTCATTGGTAACAATAGAATAGCATTTTCAAAATTAAATATTGAAGTATTAAAATCTTTTGTATTTAGCAATTCATCTTTAAAAGCAGTTACAGCTGCAAGTTCATTAGTGCTAAATAGTTGTAAATCATTTAGATATTGAATATTTTGCTCGTATGTTTGATCTAGTATATGGGCAGTTCTAAAGTCAACTTCAATTTTTAAATTTTCTGCGGCTAACAAATCTACATATTCTAAATAAGGTTCTGCAGGAGTGGGTTCAGGAAAAGTTTCAGTGTAAGTTTTACTTTTTAAATTTGCCTTTTTAGCTTGTACTTCAGTATCTTTTATTTTAATGAGATTACTAATTTTAGCTATGTCCTCATTAGTTAATCTATGAATACTTTGTTCTTTATTTTGTGTTAAATTCTCTTCTTTGTTATCGCAAGAAGATATTAAGAATATAGACAAAGCTATTCCTATTAACGTTTTAGTTGTTGCTAAATTTTTTTCATTTTTTTTGTTTAAAATTAATTTTCATTTTTGAGTGCACATTAAATTTATTCCGAGTAATTACAGTTACTCGGATAAACTCTCAAAGAGCTTTGTGGGTTTAAGATAAATTAGCATTTTAGGTGAGTTTATTCTTTCAAATATATAAAAACCTACAATATGTTTGTTTTTTTTAACATATTTCTTAAGTATGATTCGTTTGATAATTAAAAATGTAGATTAGTTGACTGCTTAATATAACTCATCACAAAAGAACTCTGAACTTTACCGAAACTTGGCTTAGAGAAGATTTTAGAAATTGGAATATAGAAGATTTACTTCAGGAAATAAAGTCCCCGCTTTTATTTATTCAGGGAGAAAATGATGAATATGGAACTTTAGATCAGGTTAATACCACTCTTGCTTTGGTAAATGGCAAGCAGAAAAGTATATTATTCTTAATGCTGGTCATACACCGCATAAAGAAAAACCAGAATTGGCAGTCAATAAAGTGGCGGCATTTATAACAAGCGGTTATTAAGCCGCTTTTTTTGCGCGCTGTTTTTTCTCTAGAAGCTTAATCTGATTTTCCGTACAAAGAATATGTTCTTTAATACCAACTTTATGGACTTCTATTAAGTAATGGTAGGTCATTTCCTTACTTGCAGATTTTTTAATAAGCCCTTTTTTAAAATCTATTTTTCTCTCTATTACTGTCGCCCTATAAGATCTTCCACTCAATGTTGTGTAGAATACATCTTGTCCTTTTACAAAATTCATCTCTTTAGCTTTTGGTTTTTAATACTCGCTAATATCCAAGTCTCCATTTTATCAAAAAGGACCGAAAAATTAAGCTAGGGGGGATAAAAATTTTTCTCCTTAAATGATGATGCAATGTATAAAGATTCAATAATTCGGCATTACGTATTTTTACCTGTTTTTTGAGTCTAATTCATTTATTTACAAGGCTTCATTTATTAAGAAAAGCTTTGTTATTGCTAATTGTACTAAGAAAATTTGGTACAATTTAGAACATCAGAATTCAGTTCTTTTCAATATCAAATATTTAGTTTTGAGGAAACAAATTTTATTCTAAAACTAAATTTAAGGTCAAATGGTACAGGAAAGAGTGATGGAGAAATTGGCAATTTTAGCCGATGCTGCAAAATACGATGTTTCGTGTTCTTCAAGTAACAGCAGCAGAAAAAATAAAGATAAAGGTTTAGGAAATGCTTCCGGAAACGGAATTTGCCATGCGTATACAGAAGATGGACGCTGTGTTTCGCTTCTTAAAATATTGCTGACCAATCATTGCATTTTTGATTGTGCTTATTGTGTCAGCAGAAAAAGCAACGACATTAAACGAGCTGCTTTTACGGTTCAGGAAGTGGTCGATTTAACGATAGGTTTTTACCGAAGAAATTATATCGAAGGTTTGTTCCTGAGTTCGGGTATTTTTGATAATCCCGATTATACAATGGAACGTTTGGTTAGAATTGTCAAGAAACTGCGGTTAGAAGAAAACTTTAACGGATACATTCATTTAAAAGCAATTCCGGGTGCTAGTCCGGAATTGTTGAAAGAAGCTGGATTATATGCCGATCGTTTAAGTGTAAATGTTGAAATGCCAACCGAGCAAAGTCTTAAATTATTGGCTCCGGATAAAAATCATGTCGATGTTATCAAACCAATGGAATATCTGAAAAATGAAATTATAGGTTATAAAGAAGAGAAAAAGCAAAACTACAAAGCGCCTCTTTTTGCTCCGGCCGGTCAAAGTACTCAAATGGTTATTGGCGCGACAAAAGAAAATGATATGGAAATTTTGGGCATGGCCAATTATTTTTACGAACAAATGAACATGAAAAGGGTCTATTATTCAGGATATGTGCCTATAAGTTACGATAACAGACTTCCGGCAATTGGAACTCCCGTGCCTATGATTCGCGAAAATAGATTGTATCAGGCCGATTGGTTGATTCGGTTTTACGGATTTCACGTCAATGAAATGGTAGGTTTTGACCAGCCGAACCTTGATTTGGATATAGATCCAAAATTGGGCTGGGCTTTGCGAAACTTAAATCAATTTCCGGTTGATATAAATACTGCCGATTTAGAATTGATTCTCAGAATTCCCGGAATTGGTGTTTTGAGTGCCAAAAAAATTGTTGCAGCTCGAAAATTTAAAAAGCTGCAGCCAGAAGATTTGCAAAAATTAGGAATCTCTTACAGCAGGTCAAAATACTTTCTGGCTTTTGCAGCGCCGTTTCAGTTACAAAGAGACCTGACTTCAATTCAAATAAAAGAGCACATTTTAAATTCGCAGAAAAGTAAATACAAAAATGATTTCTCAAATCAATTAGCCTTATTTTAAACCAATGATACAAGTAATTTACGATAGTACTTTTGAAGGCTGGCTTACGGCAGTATTTGAAATTTATGAATTAAAACTCACAGATGTTGTTTTTGCTAAAAATGAAGTTACAAATACTTTACTTTTTTCAGAGACATATTTTGTGACAACTGATATTAGTAAAGCAAATCGTGTTTTAAACGGATTAAAACAGCGTCTTTCTCCAGAAGGTTTTGCTAATATTTACAGAGCATTTTTATCTGATTTGGATAAAATAGAAGAAACCTTATTTCAATTTGTAAAATATATATTTGCCAGCTCTGTTAATATTGAAGATGATCTGGCAAATACTTTTGTTTTGGATGTTCAAAGAGCGGCACATTTAACCGGAAAAGAAAGCCATCGCATGAAAGCTTTTGTCCGCTTTAAACTCACAAAAGACAATTTGTATTATGCCATAGTAGAACCAGATTGTGATGTGCTGCCTTTAATAGAAAAACATTTTAAAAACCGTTATGCCGATCAGCGCTGGCTGATATATGACTCAAAACGCAAATACGGAATTTACTATGATCTTGAAGATACCTCAACCGTGCAGCTTCAATTTAATGCTGAATCAACCTCATCAAAGTTTTTAGCAGAAATATGTGATGACAACGAAGGGTTTTTTCAAAATCTTTGGAGACAGTATTTCAGCAGTGTAAATATTGAATCCAGAAAAAATACCAAACTGCATTTACAGCACATGCCAAAACGATATTGGAAAAATTTAACTGAGAAAATTCCAAATCTAAAATAAGTCCAGAGTTTACTATTACGCAGAGATACACAAAAATTATCGCTGAGACTCGCAAAGTTTATTTGCGGCGATTTCTGTTTTTGTGAATCTTTGCGAATAATCTTTGCGAATCTTTGTGAAACAACTTTTTATTATCTTAAATTTTAAATCCCCAAACGAAAATCTTTTACACTTTTCTGTTCTAAACTTATTTCTTCAAAATAACTTGTAGTTCCTTTATCTACTGGACACTGCGCGCTGATTCCGCCCCAAAGTTCTGCCGGATAATTGTTTTTGTACAAACGAACCATCTGCCAGATTTTGTTGTCAAGAGAATAATAACTGGCAACAGTCTGCGTATCTGATGATATTTTCATATAAACTGTTTTGCCTTTTACCACATCATGATTGTTATCGTCTGAAGTTCCTATTGTTCGGACTGTTACGATTCTGTGATTTCCTCTTTCGTCCTGCTCAAAACAAAATTTCTGATAAAAGCTGTCATTTACATACAAATACAAAACGCCTGCATTGTACAAACCGCTTTCTGTAAATTCGGGACTTACTTTTGCTGTAATCGTAAAAGGTTTAGTATTGTCTATTTTAGATAAAAGAATAGGAGCGGTGTTGTTTGAAAGTTTGTTGTTTGGATCTGAAAAATAATCTTTTTTCTCGCCCACATGAAACTGGATATTCTTTTTCTCATCAACTTTTGCCAGAGTATCGGCACCATTAATAGATTTTGTAAAATGAATTTTCTCTAGTTTTATATCGCACGGATTACCTCGAACAAAAGCAGAATCTGAAATTTTTTCAGTGGTTTTTTCTTCAGTTTTATTTTCTTTTGAAGAATTGTTACAGCTTGAAAAGATTATAATTCCAAAAAGAGCGAGGCAGGTAATAAATTTAGTTTTCATAAAATGTTTTGTTAGAAGTATAAAAATGATAATTTAGGTTTTTCAAATTTAGTCCTGCTTTCCAAAAACAGCAATACGTAAAATTAACCAATTTATAAAGCCGCTATGTCCAAAGTTTCCATCGAAGATCAGTTAACCTCAACTTTGTTACAGCAAACCTTTCTGGATGGAGAAGTTTTAGACATAGAAGAATATAAAAAATCGGTTGTTTCTTATGTAGAAATCGAACAATGTGTAGCTGTGCTTTCTGATTTTCAGGCAGACTGCAGTTATATTTATGCAGGCAATTTTGGAGAATTTTTTGGACTTTCTTCAGAAGATTTAATAATCGATTCTGCTTTTGAAGACTGTATTTTTAATAAAATAAATTCTGATGATGTAACCGAACGTCATGCTTTGGAACTTCAGTATATACAATTTCTTAAAAATTTACCCGGAGAAGAATATAGAAAATTCAGCACTTTCAGTCGTTTAAGAACTTCTGATTCTCAAAACGTGAATTACATTAATCACCGCACCATGTATCTTAAAAAATCATCAAACGGGAGTATCTGGCTTGCATTGTGTTTGTATTCGCCTTCTGGCAATTTACAAACCAGTACCGGAATCGACGGCAGAATTGTAAACATGCAGACAGGCGAAACGATTGCTTCTGAAAAATACAAATCTCTTTCCGAAACGTTACTTTCGAAAAGAGAATTGGAAATTTTAAAACTTGCTGCAAAAGGAAACAACAGCGGTCAAATTGCCGGATTTCTAAACATATCAGTTTATACCGTTCGGCGCCACAGACAGAATATCATCCAGAAAATGCAGGTTTCTAATACAACCGAAGCTTTACGAACGGCTCTTGTTATGGGACTGATTCAAGTTTAAAAATGAAAAGCAGTTTTTAAGCCATTATTTTTACACGAGACCCATCAGTATTACAAATTTGAATCTCAATAGTATTATTTTCTTTTAGTAAAGCATCTGCCTTATCTTCTGCCTCTTCAAGAGAAGCAAAAAAAGTTGGAGGAAAATCATTTATACCATCATACGAATATCTTGTTTTTCCATCAAGTTCCAGAATAATACCTGTTGCCTTTTCGCATAAAATAATTTGATACATCCTTTATTTACTTTTCTTCAAAGCATCCAATAATTCAACCATATCAACCACACCATAAGTCGAAGAATAATCAGAAACTGCATAAGGCAGGATTAGACTATTGTTGTGAATAATGGCTCCGCAGGAATACACAACATTTGGGACATAACCTTCTCGTTCATCTTCCAATGGAGAAAGTAAAGGTTCGCTAAGTCTTCCAATTTCTTTTGACGGATCATCAAGATCAAAAAGTGATGCACCAATGCAATAACGTCGCATTGTACCTACACCATGTGTAATAACAAGCCAGCCTTCTTCGGTCCAGAGCGGTGATCCGCAATTTCCTATTTGTGTGAGTTCCCAGGTGTAACGCGGCTGCTGCAATAAAACAGGAGTGTTCCATTGTGTAACTCTGTTGGAATACATAATGTAATTGTTTACACCGTCAATTCGGGCAAGCATGGCATATTTTCCTTTTATTTTTCTCGGAAATAAAGCCAGGTTTTTATTTTGAGCACCTTCTCCATGTAGAGGCATAACTCTAAAAGAATAAAAATCCTCAGTAGAAATTAATTTGGGCAATATCGCGTGACCATTATATGCCGTGTATGTAGCCATAATGCGAACAGAATCGTCGTCGTCTACAAAACGCACAAAACGGGCATCTTCAATTCCACGGCTTTCAGAATCTGATATTGGAAAAATGACACGTTCTGTAATATCAGAATCGTGTTTGAATTGTAAATCATAAAAAGAGTTGGCAAGCCAGAGTATTTCTTCGAGAGCAGTTCTTCTTTCCTGACGAATTGCAGGATCACTTAAAGCTGTTTTTAATGTGTTTTTTAAAATTGCAAATTCAAATTCCTCCGGCAGATCCTGCATAATCTGATCAATGTATTTGTCCTGCGTATGCATTTCAATGAGCTTGGTGAGAAATCGCTCTTTATTGAATAAAGTTTTATGTTCAATTTCGGCCTTATCAATATGATGACCAATTTTCATTATCTGAAGATTGTTGTCTCTGTCCAGAATTCCTCTTCTAAAAACAATAGAAGAAATATGTCCTTCACCAGTGGCGCGGAAAGAAATTATTACACGTTTTTCACCCGCTTCTAAACCCGACTGATCAAAATCTTCTACAATCGAAGGATTAAAAATAGCTGCTGATTCTATGGCATATTCCATTGTGCAATAAGAACCAATAAGCATTTTTCGATTTAGCGTCATGGCCTCATAGTCAACCTGCATGGCTTCGATTATGGGTCTTATTCTTTCGCAGTGTCTAAAAAACACCGCCGAAATATTTCTGTGGCGTCTGGCAAATTCCCGAAGTGTTTGTTCTAAGGTTTCTGAAACTTGTTTTTCATCCAGCGTCATTATCCGAAGCACCATCTGCTGGGTTCGGTCATAACCATTCATGAAATAACGGGCTACAACTCTTCTGGAATCTGGGGTAAATTTTATACTTTTTCGAACAACGGATACACGCATAGTTTTGGTTTTTAATTGCAATAAAATAATTATTTGATGCAAATTAGGTTTGGTGTATTATGACCTGTAATTTGCTGAGAAAAAATAGAATTAAACCTTTTTATCGGCTTTGATATCCTGATATCTTTTCTATTTCTATAACAAGTTAACAATTTTGTTAAAGAAAAAGCTTAATTTTTTATTAAATTCTCCGCCTGTATTTGTTTCTTCACTTCCTGCTCAGCATAAAAAAGATAAACTTAATACAAAAGTCTTCCTCTCTTATCGCTGTAGTTTTTTTAAAGATATCGCAATTTTTCTTCTTCAATATCAAGGTAATACATTTGTCTGCGTATAATAGCTTCGTCTAAAGTTTTGTCTTCTTTATTTCTATTTAAAAGCCACTTTCTCTGCTGGTCTAATAAATCCCGATAAATATGTTTGAGTTCCTGACTTATGGATTCATCATCAATTCCTTTAATATGCTGTTCCCATTTTTGAATAAGATGCTGTAATGAAGTATTGTTTTCGGCATGATCTTGATAATTGGTTCTTAAGTAATGTAACGCAAATTCAGCCAATTCTTGTCGTATCTGGTGATGCGCTTCTTCGCGGGGAACAGGATCGTAGATATTGGGAAGTTTGATTTTTTTAATAAAATACGGAAGCGTTAATCCCTGAATCAATAAAGTTAAAAGAATAACGATAAAGGTGATAAACAAGATGAGGTTTCGCTGCGGAAATCCGTTGCCATTGTTCAGATAAACGGGAATAGATAATGCTGCTGCTAATGAAACAACACCGCGCATTCCCGTCCAGCCTAATATAAAAGGCGTTTTATATCCAGGATGTCTATTGTCTGCTACAGTAATAAAATTTCGGGCGATAAGTGTTACAATTACGGCACCGTAAGAAGATAAGAGCCTGCTTATAATTAAAACAACCGTAATCAAAACGCCATAACCAATTGCTGTTAAAAGCGTGGTTTCTTCCAGTCCTTTAGTAATTTGAGGTAAATCTAATCCAATCAGCATAAAGACCAATCCGTTTAGTATAAAACAGAGACTTTCCCAGACATTTACGCCTTGTATACGCGATCTGCTGTTCAAAAAACGGTGTCGGTTATTAGACAAAAGTAAACCGCAGCTTACTACAGCCAGTACTCCGGAACTATGAACTTCTTCGGCTGCGAGATAAATAATATAAGGCGTTAACAATGATAAAACAATATCGCTGTTGGCATCGGTTGGCAGATATTTATGTGCTTTCATAAACAGCCATCCTATTAATAAACCAATACCAGCGCCGCCCAAAACCATCCAGCTGAAACTTAATGCCGCTTTATAAAATATAAATTGTTCTGTTGCAACGGCAATCATGGCAAATCTGAAAATAATAAGGGAAGAGGCATCATTTAATAAACTCTCGCCTTCTAAAATCGACGACATGGTTTTGGGTACTTTGACAAATTTTAAAATTGCACCGGCACTTACAGCATCTGGAGGAGAAACAATTCCTCCTAAAACAAAACCTAATGCCAATGAAAAGCCGGGAATAAAATAATTTGCAACCAATGCAACTGAAAGTGCCGAAACAAAAACAACAATAAAAGCAAAACTCGTTATAATGCGTCTCCAGCGCCACAATTCTTTCCATGAAATTGTCCAGGCAGCTTCATATAATAATGGCGGAAGAAAAATAAAGAAGATGAGCTCTGGTTCGATGTTGATTGAAGGTACACCCGGAATAAAACTGATTAACAATCCTGCAAGTACCAGAAGTACAGGATAAGCTACTTTTATTTTATTGGCCAGCATAATGAGCAGTAAAATAACAATTAACAGACCAAGGTAGAAGGGGAAGTTATCCAGCATTTTTTTAGTTTAGGTTTCTATATTCGATTGGTGTATAACCGGTATTCTTTTTAAACATGCGGTTAAAGTGCTGCGGATATTTAAATCCTAATTCAAAAGCAATCTGGCTGACTGATTTTTCGGCATCAAAAATTCGTTCTTTTGCCAGATTGATTAATTTTAACTGAATGTGTTCCTGAGCCGATTTCCCAGTTTCTTTTTTTATTAAATCTCCAAAATAATTAGGTGAAAGATGTAAAAGTTCTGCAAAATATCCAACAGATGGAAGTCCGGAATCTTGTGCATTTTGAGATTGGAAATAGTCATTTAAGCAGTTTTCAAATTTTGATAAAATATCAGAATTGATGTTTTCACGGGTAATGAATTGTCTGTCATAAAAACGTACACAGTGATTTAAAAGCAGTTCTATAGTATTGCTGATAATATTTTTACTGTGTTTGTCAATAGACTGACTTAACTCATATTCTAATTTATTGAATAAATCTTTTATAATTTCCTGTTCTTTTAAAGACAAATGAAGCGCTTCGTGCGAGTCATAAGAAAAGAACGAATATTGATTTATATTTTTAAACAAGGCAGTTCCTTTTATAAAATCAGGATGAAAAAGCAGTGTTAAACCTGTAGATTTATAATTATCGGTATTGCTTACTTCCAGAACCTGTCCGGGAGCAACAAAAACCATTGTGCCGTCATCGTAGTCATAATTATTACGGCCGTATTTTAATTCGCCGCAATTTCCGGCTTTTAAAAATATAGCATAAAAACCAAAATGCAGACGGGTATTATTGGGTAACGGATTACTGTTAGAATTATCAAAAATACTTATTAAAGGATGCTGAGTTCCAACACCTTTTAACTGATTGTATTGTGTAACGTGTTCAAGTTTTAGTTGGTCCATGATGTGCTTGTGAAATTTAGATACACAAATATACTATTCAGATTATTAATAACTTAGCATGATTATTCAAATCAGTAAAAATGGTAATAACAGCAGTAATATGTATTATATACAGCTGGTTTTATTACAAGAAATTTGTACTGTTAAAAATAACAATAAACTTTTATATAAATAAAATTATGGAAAAGAGAATATTAGGAACACAAGGATTAGAAGTTTCTGCATTAGGATTGGGCTGTATGGGATTGAGTTTCGCTTACGGTACAGCAGTAGATAAACAACACGGAATAAAAATAATCAGAGAAGCATACGAACAGGGAATTAATTTTTTTGATACTGCCGAAGCATACGGCATTGCCAACGAAGAGTTGGTAGGAGAGGCGGTGAGCCCGTTTAGAAAAGATGTTGTAATCGCGACTAAATTTGGTTTTAAAGGCGGACAGGCATTTAACGGACAAGACAGTCGTCCGGAAAATATCAGGGCTGTTGCCGAAGAATCTCTAAGACGTTTAAAAACGGATGTTATTGATTTATTTTATCAGCATAGAGTAGACCAAAATATTCCAATCGAAGATGTTGCCGGAACGGTTAAAGATCTTATACAGGAAGGAAAAGTAAAATATTTTGGTATGTCTGAAGCTGGTGCCGAAACTATTAGAAAAGCAAATGCTGTTTTACCAGTATCGGCTTTGCAAAGTGAATATTCTATTTGGTGGAGAGAACCAGAATTAGAAGTTTTGCCCGTATTAGAAGAATTAGGAATTGGTCTTGTTCCGTTTAGTCCGCTTGGCAGAGGATTTTTAACAGGCGCTATTACCCAAAATACAAAATTTGAAAGTACAGATTTTAGAAATTCTCTTCCAAGATTTAGTGAAGAAAACAGATCAGCCAATCAAAAATTAGTTGATTTATTATCTGCTATTGCTTCTCAAAAACAAGCGACTCCTGCACAAATTGCTTTAGGATGGCTTTTGGCACAAAAACCTTGGATTGCACCAATTCCGGGAACCACAAAATCAAACCGATTAACAGAAAATATTGGCGGTGCTTCAATTAATTTATCGGCAGAAGATGTTAAAAAAATTGACGATGCTTTTGCTCAAACTACAATTCAGGGTGATAGATATCCTGCTCAGATTCAGCAAACTGTTGGGAAATAAAGCTTAGATAAATTAAAAGTGCTGTATTTAAAAATGCAGCACTTTTAAATAATTAACCATAAACTAAAAAACTACATTTTTGTAAGCGGAAGATTGAAACTCACTTTTATCTTTTCAGCGATTTTTTTGCTGACCAGTTTTGGAATTTCAATATCAAAATCTTCTGCTTTTACTTCAAAACTTCCGGTAATTGTAATCTTGTCATCTGATTTCTGGATTTTAGAATTAACGGTAATCTTTTTTGTTTTTCCGTGCAAAGTCAAATCTCCCGAAATCTTAACTGGTTTTGATGACGCTGAAAGTTTTGATACATCAAAATCTTCAATTTTTCCTTTAAATGAGGCTTTAGGAAATTTATCCGATTCGACATAATTTTCATTAAAATGCTCTTCCATTAAAGCCACTTTAAACCGAAATCCTTTCATGAGTGCTAAAACAGCAACGTCTCCCGTTCCTGAGTCTAAAATGGCTGATGTGTTTTTGTTTTCTGCCGCCACTTCTTCAAAAGAATCTGCGGAAGCTTCAAACTTTAAATTCCCTGTTTTTGTTGCATATTTTTGTGCCGAAACTTGAAATAGTCCGGCACACAAAAACAACAGTATAATATGTTTTTTCATTTCCTGTCGATTTAATTTTCTAATAATCCATCCGCATTCCATTGCAAAATGGTATTTATTTTATCCTGAGACATTCTTCCTGCTCTTGGCATTTGTCCCGGAGTTCCGTTTTGACGCTGAATTCGGTCTAATAAATCAGTGTTTAACATTGCGTCTCTAACCTGTGCATAAGTTTCCAACGGTTTCAATGTTCCGCCAGAAGCATGGCACGCGATGCAGTTTGCATCGATAATGGCTTTTGCGTTTGCGTTATAGGTTACTTTTCCAACTATTACCTCTGGTTCTTCCAGACTTTCGTACGTGTTAGATTCACAGCCGTATAAAGACAACAATATGCCAGATAAAAAGATATATTTTTTCATATTCTATACTTTTAAAAAACTCTATATAAATTAAACCCAAAGAAAAAATCGCCTTTTCCCCAGTCGCCCGTGGCATTTGTTAAATAACCGCTCTCGGTCATAGATTGCGAATTGGTAAAAATTAATTGAAAAATATGACCGCCGGTTTCTATATCCAATCCAACAGAAAGCGGATTATTGTAAAAATCCGGTTTATTAAAATTTTCTCCGTATTCCAGATTTAAAGAAAGTCTTTTGGTTAATTTTAATCTTCCTCCGGCACTTAACGTAAACTGATTGTCGTTTTCAGTATTCTGATTGTATAGATTTTTATGAATATAAGACGGCACAAGTTCGAGAGATAATTTATCAGAGAATTTTCTTGAAATTAAAAGCTGATTTACATACGTTAATCGGTCAGAAAACTCAATTTTAGGATAATCGTCTTTTTTCAATCCGCTGTTAATATCGATTGTATTATAACCCACAATGTCAAACGGAAATTTGTCGTTTTGTCTTGCCAGTCGATATTTAAGCGATGTTTCATAAATTTTTAAAAGTGTATGGCGCGATGTACTTACAGAAAGCCAGTCGGTTACACCATAAATTCCTCCAATTTTTGTCGTGGCATCATCAAAACCAAAAAACTCAGAAATACCGCCTTTTACAGAACCAAATCGGTGCGATATAACAATATACAGTTCTTTTTTGGCTGCCATTTTTGTTGACTGAAGTGTTATAATCTGCAGGCCTTTAAAAGTGGCCGTCGCATTTTTATCTACTACCTGGGTTGAGTCCAGACTTGACAGTAAATCTTCCTGAGCATTGGCACATAAGCAGATTAAAAAGCTGGCTATTAAGAATATTTTTTTCATATTTAATTTTGTTGTGTACTGCATTGATCCAATTTTACGACTCCAAATAAATCATCATAACCAATACATCTTCCTTTTATATTAACTTGTTTTTTAATTAAATTTTGGTTTGATTTTTTATTCATTTTACAAAATACCTTTCCGTCAATTACCATTGAAGAATCAGTAACTTCTGTAGCTGTTCCTTCAATTTCAATTGTTTTATTTAAGTATTTTAAATCTGCCTGCGAAGAATTTTGCGCATATTGACTTTCTAAGTTTTGGGCAGAAATAGTAAGCATTGATTTTTCATTATCGATGTCTCTGGCATCTTTGTAAAGAATGTTTTGGTAGATATAGTAAGGGCCAAAACTTATTACCAGCAGTACTATCAAAATCGTGATTTTTCTTTTGTTCATGTCAATTTGGGATTTAAATTTTACAGCAGTATGCCAGAATTTCTTATTAATAATTTCAAATCAGCCCGGTGAAAACCGGACTAATTTGAAAGAAACAGGTTTTGATTTTTAAATCGCCAGCGGAATATCTTTTACCGGAACCGGCCATACAGCAGGAGCAGGGAAACTAATTCCTTTATTAGCGCCTCTTACACTTGCATCCTGTCCAAAGTAATACAAAGGCCAGCCGTTGTAAACCAATTGTGATTTACCAAATACGGTAATAACAGAGAATTTTGATTTATCAAGAATAGAAGGCACTACAATTTTGTCTGTCTCATATATTGGCCAGACTGCATTGTTTGAAAAATCTTCTTTAGTGAAGTTATTTTTCTTGAAATTATCATTTTTAAAAGTATACAATGTTAAACCTTTGGCATCTGTAAAATAAGTAGTCTGTCCGTCGCCAACAGTATAATCAGATTTGTAATTTTTACCGTCATGACCAACAAGCTGACTTCTTACGATCATAATAGAGTAATCTGGTTTTGCAATAAACCAAACACCGCCAATTCCGTCTCCATCAGTTTTACCAGCAGCTTCAGGTGTATTGGTAACGTTGCCATATCCGTCGTTTGCAGAACTAGGTGCATAGTAATATAAAGGCCATCCTTTGTAAGTAAGCTGTTTTTTTGAAGATGCATTAGTAATAGTTCCAAAATCAGATAATGTTAATCCTGCGCCTAATTTATCAGCTGTTAAATTATCTACATTAAATACAGGCCATACTGCTTCACATCCGCCTGTACAAGAAGATTGTCCTTTTGCATCTGTTGAGAAAAAATATAAAGATCTTCCGTCTTTGTCTACAAGATAAGAACCCAATGTAGTACTTGTTGCAAGCGTAACTTCTTTCTTAGTTTCCGGAGTTGGGTCAGGAGTATTATTGTCACCAGAATTGTCACTGCTGCAGCTTAAAAAAAATGTTGTAACAGCAAGTGCTGCAGCGAATTTAAGTTGTTTTAATTTCATCGTCTTTAATTTTAGTTAAATTGAAATGGGTAAATAGGCTTTACAGAATTTATAAAGCGTTTGTTTAAAAAATGATTCATCAAAGAATTGTTCTTTACTGATGAGCATTTCGCAGCGCTACGAAGTGTCATGTAAAAGCTGTCCCTGCGGTGTTTTGTAAAATCTGCTGCGGTCATTTTAATTCTTTTGATAAGGTTCAATAGTAAAACAGCCTTGGTGCAGATAACCCTACCAAAAAATTAAAAATTTTAAGAAAAAAAATATAAAAGGAGTTCAGGCGATGAAAAAACCTTGCCTGAATAGAATTAGAATGAAACTCTAAAACTCAGATTTGGAGTTCTTTGCAAAGAAAAAGTTTCGACTTCTTCTATAGAATTTGTAAGCGAACTTATCCTGTAATATTCGCTGATTTCATTTTTTCTGTTGAGGATATTTAAAATAGAAATCCCCAATTTGTATTGGATTCCGTTATCAGTTTCCCATTTATAAGTAGATGAAAAATTGACCTGGGAAAAAATATGCAGATTGGTATTGTTAGGTTTATTGTAAACCAATGTGGGATTTGACGGGTCAATTTGAGAATTATCAGGAGAAGTTTTTGGCCTGCCCGAAGTCCACTTTGTTCCCAAAGCAATTTTAAAATTGTTTTTTTCATAAATTCCTGCCCACGATGCCGTATGCATTACCTCAAAATTGTTAGGAAAAACAGGGTATTCGTAATTAATAAAATGGTAATTATTATGATTATAGGTATAACTTAACCAGGTTAAAAAATGATTCATCTTTTTTTGCAGCAGCATTTCGGCTCCCCAGACTTCATAATCGCCGGTTGTTTTAACAAACTCCAGCTGGTTTTGAAATCCCTGGCTTGAAGTCGTAATTCCGGTGACTTTTTTATAGAAATTTTCGATATCAAACAGCCAGTCATTTTTTATGTATGATAAATTCAGAGACAGCTGTCTGCTTCTCTGAATAGGAATTGAACCATTATTGGAGATAATCCAGCGTCTTTTTTCTATTCCGAAATAATCTTTCTGCAGGTCAATAATCTGCTGGGAGTTCTGACTTTTTAATTCTCCAAGTAATTCTAAATTCAGGGTTTTATTAATGCCGTAACCAAACTGTACCCGCGGTTCCAGAATAAATTTCTCAAATTTTTCGATATAATTAATTCGGGTTCCGGCTTTAAAATACGTTCGGGAAATTGTGTCATTGTATTTTCCTTCTAAAATTAAAGCATGTGTTCGCAGTACATCTTTTACTTTTCGATAAAAATCAGGATTTGTTACCTGCTCTAAATTTGTAATACCAATTTCATTAAACTGATAACCATCGCTAAAAGTAAATTTAGTGCTGAGAATATGATTGTTTTCTAAATTGATTCCGTTATTGTTTACCGAATTTTCCTGAATAACCCTTTGGCCTTCGCTGTTGGTCTGATTGCCCAGAAGTTCATAAGCCGAATTGTAAACGTTAATTTTAGTAGTGTTGAAATTGTTCCAATCTCGTTTCCATGACAAATTACCGCCATAATTCTGCTGGCGCAAAATACTGTTTTCAGATCGGTTTATGCTGTAAATAGTCGCGCTTTGCAAAACTTCCAGATTATCTTTAATGGTAATAAGGTCTAGTATTATCTGGTCTTTGTTTCCTATTTTTTGAACATACTTAAAGGTGGCATCATAAAAATCAAATTTTTTATCACTTTGATAATCGACATTCTGATTGTTCGAAAAATCGGTAATTGTCGTGTTTTGAAATACTTTATTAAAATATTCTTTGTACGTAGGAGTTTCAATAAAATCAGTAATAGATTTGCGTGCAGCAACTTCAATATAACTCTTTTTCGAAAGATTGTATTTCCCGTAAACATCAGCATTGATCATATTGAGTCCGGCGCTGAAAGAATTTTTTTCTGCCGTTTCTGGTGTAGAAGAAATGGCTACAACACTCGATACACTTTCTCCGTAAAAAGCAGAACTTCCGTTTTTGTAAATTGAAATGGTATGGGCCAGATTAGGATTGAAAGCAGATATTAAACCAAAAAAATGTCCCGTTTGAAACATTCTTATTCCATTCCATAAAAATAAATTCTGATCGTGCGTACCGCCGCGCACATTAATGCTCGATACACTTTCGTCGATACTATTTACACCCGGAATTTGCTGCATAGTCTGCAAGGCATCCGGTTCGATAAGTCCGGGCAGAATACCAAATTTCTTGGGCTTAATTTCAAAAGAACCATTTTTGTTTTTAGAAATTCCCGATGCCAGAATAGCATTTGTCTTAATTTCTTTAAGTTCTGTAATTTCGGGTTGTAATAGTATCTGCGGGCAGTTTTTTGAGTTGAAATTTATCGCCGCTATTTTTTGAGTTATATATCCAACATGGCTTATAGAAACTACTGCTTCTTTTTCTTCGTTACATTCAAAATAACCATTTGAATTGGTCGAAACCTGAGTGTGATTTGATACACTAATATTGGCATTTTCAATTGGTTTTTTATCCAATGCAGAAAAAACGTATCCGCAGATTATTTGAGAAACATTATCTTTTTTATAAATATTGATGAATGTATTTCCAATATTCTCAAATGATAAATGCGTCTTTTCACTCAGATATTCTAGTTTTTTTTCTAATGAAAATGATTTTTTGGGCGGAATTAATTCAACTCCCGAAATGTTGTCTTCAGTATAATTGAAACTTACATGATGCTGTTTTTCAATATCAATTATTATTTTTTTAAAAGGCAAGACTTTTCCTTTGCCCTGAGCAAAACAGTTCAGGGCAAGGAAAAAGAGAAAAAACAAAAAATGAAATTGTTTGGGGAGCAACATTTATTTTTCGTCAAATATTATTTTATTTTTCGAGACTTGTTTCGCCTCTAAATGATATGTTGTACTAATAATCTGCAAAGCTGTATTTAAATCTTTAGCGGGTAATTTCCCTGTAAATAATGATGTTGTATCTTTTGTATTTAATTCGATCTTAATGTTATATTGTCTTTCAACTTCATCCAGAAGACTTCTGATATTTTCTTTATAAAACCCTATTTGATTCTCAATCCATTCCGGTTTTGATGTATTTACAGTCAGGTTAACCTGTTTCCCATTTTCAAAACTTACGCTTTGCCCGTGGGTTAATAAAATTTGAGTGTTGTTATAATTTACTTTTACACGTCCTTCATAACACACTACATCAAACCTGTTTTTTCTGGTTTTTACATTAAACTGCGTTCCTAAAACTGTTACTTTTCCAAGACGGGTTTCTACTTCAAATTTTCGGCCTTTGGCTACTCTAAAATAAGCTTCGCCTTTTAATTCTAAATGCCTGCTGTTGTCCCAGTTCCATTTTTTATACTGTATTTCAGAACCTGAATTCAATACTACTTCTGAATTATCCGGTAATGAAAAAGTGGTTCTTTTTCCAAAATCGGCTGTTTCAGTCTCAGGCACAAAAAACTGCATTACAAAAGTTACTGCCAATGCGAGAACAAATATTGCAGCGGCTCTAAAAGCCCATTTTTTGTATAGCGGCACAACTTTTGGAGCTGTTTTTTTCTGACTCAAAATATTCGACAGCATAGCGTTTTCATCAAGATCACCAACCTCTAAATGAGCTGTATAATTCTTGATTTTTTGATATTTTTCAAAATCCGGACTTGCCTCAAATGCTGCTAATTCATCCGGAGATAAATCATCGTTGAGCCATTTTGCCAATAAGCGATTTTTTTTCATTTTATCGTACTATTATAATTAAAACAATTAGAACTTATTTTACCCTACTTTTTATAAATCAATTTCTTTACGTAAGCTTAACAACGCAAGATGAATGCGCTTTTCTACCGCTTTTACGCTGATATTTAGCTCCGCGGCAATTTCACTGTATTTTTTTCCGTCAATTCGGTGCATCAAAAAAGCGGTGCGTTGTTTTTCGTTTAAGTTTTCGATGGCTTTTAAAAGTTTTGCCTGAAACTGTTTTTCTTCCAGAATATATTCCGGGCTTTCATTGGTTTTGTCTAAACCGGTGAAGTTTTTTTCGTATTTCAAAACCACTTTCTGATGCGCAATCTGATTAAGACTGCTGTTGTTTGCAATGGTATAGAGATATGATTTTGCTTTTTCGAGCGGCACCGAAGCACAATTCTGCCAGAGTTTTACAAATGCTTCCTGTGTTAGATCTTCTGCCTGTTCTATATTGCCAAACTTGTAAAGAAGAAAATTTCGAAGCGCTTTTGCATGGCTTTTAAAAAAGGACGAAAAGATTATTTCGTCACAAGTATCTGATTGGTTCTTAGTTGGCATTTATATTTGTGATTGGTACGATGCAAAAGTATTTGTTTTTAGTTTAAGTAGGGTAAACACGGTGCTGATTGTTTTATAGAAACATCAGATGTTATTTTCTGTATTTATAGAGAATTAAAAATATGAAACAGAAGCCGTTGATGCCGAATTTATTAAAACCGTTTTTTAATTTTATTACCTTTGTAAAAATATAAATATGCTTTCTTTTCAAAAATATTTATCAATAGCAGCCATTTTCCTGCTCTTGTTTTCCTGTCAGAACGAATCAGACGATCAGGACAATACGGCGCAGGGAACCATTACAAATGCTTCGCCTCTTACGTCTTATCTGCAAAGGGTTGCCATGGTGCAGACCGTGCAGGATAATATAATCGACGGGTCTACTTATTGTACTATAAAATTTCCTTACACGGTTACGGTTAACAACACGCAGATTGCCATAAACAGTGCAGCCGATTATCAAAAAGTAATTGACAATATTAATGCAAGTAATTATGATGATGATATTGTAAAAATTGATTTTCCGGTTACGATGGTTTACTATAATTACATTGAAAAACTGATCCCGAATGAAGCTGATTTTGATACTTTAATTGATTACTGGAATCAATATCCTGATCTTCTTTCTAAAATTAACGGACTCAATATTAATTATCCAATCACTATCAATATTTACAACAGCGCTAATCAAATAGGAAGTTCTCAAACTATAATAAGCGATCAGGCGTTTTTCAATTTTATAAAAAACCTCAACGCCAGTCAGTACATTTCTTTAAAATATCCAATTTCGATAGTCGATTACCACGGACAGACGAAAGCGGTTAATACTAATTTAGATTTCGAAAATGCTATAAAATATGCGATTGATTACTGCCCAGAAAATAATATTGTAACACTTAATCTAAACGAAGTAATTACAAAAGGTTCCTGGCAGATTCCGTATTATTTTGCTGATTCTGATAAAACTTCGTCTTACAGCGGTTATTCATTTGTGTTTAAAAGCGACAATTCTGTTACAGCCACTAAAGCGGGAATTTCAGAAACAGGACAATGGGAAAGCACCGTACAAAATAATGTTAGGGAATTAAAACTGACTTTTAGTTCAGAGTTACTCAGCAAATTAAACAAGAGCTGGAAATTGTTTGAGTTTAATAATTCACAAATTCGATTGCGAGATGTGAATAACAGTACCAATTATCTTTATTTTGAAAAACAATAAAAAAAGTTTACAAATCATATAGAAATTAGATTAAATCTTATTTTTAAATTTTCAAAACATAAAAAAACTCCATTAGCAATAATGGAGTTTTTTTGTATTTGTATGTAATTTTTTTAATTCCAGATTCCGTTCATTTCTGTCAAGATGATTGGTTTTCCTTCTGTAACTATGATTGTATGTTCGTGCTGTGCCATAAAACCGCCTTTGTTTCCAACCATTGTCCAGCCGTCTTTTAGAGTTTCGGCAATTGTAGAAGTAGTAGAAATAAAAGTTTCGATAGCAACAACTGAGTTTTTCTTAAACCTTGTCAGGTTAAAACGATCTCTGTAATTGGCTATTTCGTGTGGTTCTTCATGCAGACCTCTTCCAATTCCGTGGCCGGTTAAATTCTTGATTACTTTGTAGCCTCTTTTTTTAGCTTCGGTTTCCATTATAAAACCAATATCAGAAATGCGAACGCCCCCTTTTATATTGTAAATGGCTTTATGCAGAATTTCTTTTGAGGCTTCAATTAATTTTTGATGCTGATTTACATCTTCACCAATAACAAACGAACCTCCGTTATCTGAAAAGAAACCGTTTAATTCTGCCGAAACATCGATATTGATTAAATCGCCTTCTTTTAAAATTCTTTTTTCTGAAGGAATGCCGTGGCAAAATTCTTTATTTACGCTGATGCAAGTCCATCCCGGAAAACCATACGTTACATAAGGTGCAGATTTTGCTCCTAAATCGTTTAGTATTTTTCCGCCGTATTCATCCAGTTCTTTTGTCGATATGCCGGGTTTTGCAAAATTTCTCATTTCTTTTAAAGCATAAGCAACTGCTTCGCTTGCCTTTTTCATTCCAATTAATTCTGCTTCTGTTGTTATTGACATGGTACTTTAATTTAAACTTCTGCTAAGATACAACTATTTTTATTTTCGGTTTTATTCCGGCTGATAAGTCAGCTCTACAACTCCTGATTTAAAAACTCGCGTATCCATTAGTTTCAGTCCAATACGTTTTGATAAGTTTTCAAATAAAGGTTTTCCGGAACCTAAAACAATGGGATGAACAGAGATTTTGTAAACATCGATAAGGTTTAAATTTATAAAGGTTTTGATAAGACTGGCACCGCCGTACAGCCAGATATCTTTGCCTTGCTGATTTTTTATTTCGTTTACTTTGGTAATTAGATCTGCGGTAATAAAAACAGCATTTTCATCATCTCTGTTTTGGCTCGAAAAAACAAATTTATTTTTAGAGTGAATTCCATTCCACATTTCTTTTTCTGCCAAATCAGCATTTTCATCTGGCTGATAATTTCCCCATTCGTCGTAGCTTATTCTTCCATAAAATATAGTGTCAATACTTTCTATAAAGGCTGGGAAATTCATGTCTTCATCCATTATGCACCAATCAACTTCTCCGTTTGGACCTTCAATAAATCCGTCTAATGTAACCGCAAGATTTAAAACTACTTTTTTCATTTGTTCACGTTTAATTTTAAAATATCTGAAGGTGAAATTCCGTATTTCTTTTTAAAAGTAAAAGAAAAGTGGGAGAGATCTTCAAAAACCGGATCGAGATAAAAAGACAAATCCCTTAAATATCGCATTTAAGGGATTTGTCTTTTATTGTCGAAAATTGGTTTTATTTTACCACATAATCAACTGCATCTGCTTCGCAAAGTCTAAAATAACCTAATGCAAAATTGCTGGCATCGGTTGTGTTTACAATGTTTCCTCTAATATTTCCGGGAGGCACAAGAAACGGATTTGCGCTTGAAGCTTCTAAAATTAGTTTCATATAATTGAAAAAGTTCTTAGAAACCCCTCGGTGCGTAATTTTTACAATACTTCCGGTTTTAATATCATCTTCGTGAGAATAACGGGTGCTTATTTCGTTTCCATTATAAAACTCATCATTTGTAATTTCGTATTCAGGATATATTAAGAAATCGCTTTTATAATCTGTTAAATAAAAATTGACCTGATCTGCAGGATCTGTATAATAAAAAGTAAGTTCAATAATGTCTTTTCCTCCAAAATCTGGAACTACTGCCTGCTCAACTTTGGTTATTGGTGTTACAGAAGTCAGTTTTTCAACTGCTGTAAAACTTTTTCCTTCAGCTTCAACAAACAACTTATAATCCATGTCGATTACGGGTACAAAATTAGTGCACACATATACGCCCGGCTCAGTTTCATTAAAAGTAAAAACGTCGCCGCTGCTGTTTTCAACTCTTACCTGAGCACCAGAAACTTTTGGTGTTGAACCGCTGTAATATGAAGCTGTTTTACTGATTTTTATGGTTTGTTCATTACCGCTGGTTCCTTTTTTCCAGATGATTTCGGCGTCGACTACTAATCTTGTTTCTCCGGTTTCTAAATCCAGAGTTACAACATCTTCACACGAAGTAAAAAATACAACAAACAGAAGACTCATTAATGCCAGTATTTTATTCATTTTAGTATATTTTTTTAATTTATTCATAGCATTAAAATTTAAAATTATAAGAAACTCCAGGTACAATTCCGAAGATTGATAACCTTCTTGTTTCATTTGCTCCAGTGTCTTCATTAGTTGTAAAACTCATCGAAGCAGCATTTTTTCTGTTGTAAATATTGTAAATGCTGAATACCCAATAGCTTTGCCATCCTTTCTTTTTATCTGGTCTTGGCGTATAAGTTGCTGCCACATCGAGGTGATGGAAAAGAGGCAGCCTGTTTTCGTTTCTCAAAGAATAATTTGGCACATGAATTCCCCCAAATTCATAATACCCATTTGCATACGTTACAGGCTGTCCTGACTGCAGCGTAAAATTCCCGTTGAAAGACCATTTTGGACTAAACTCATAACTTCCCACAACGCTTAAATTGTGCATTTTGTCATATCCGGATAAATACCAGTCTCCATTTGCAATTCCCGGTTCTTCGGCAGTTCTTCCCGGAGTTTTTTGTTCTGCTCTTGATAGAGTGTACGAAATCCAACCCGTAAAAATTCCAGTATTTTTTCTAAATAACAATTCCATACCATACGACCTGGCTTTACCGTTTAAGATAACTTGTTCGATATTATTGTTTGCCAAAATATCGGCCCCGTCAATATAGTCGATGCGGTTTTGAACGTTTTTGTAAAACAGCTCTCCTTCAAAAGAATAATCGTTGTCTTTAAAGTTTTTAAAATACCCTACAGCATACTGATCTAAAAGCTGAGGTTTGGTAAACGGCCCGCTTGGCGTCCAAATACTCATTGGCAGCGGCGATTGAGTATTTGATAAAATATGAATGTACTGCGCCATTCTGTTGTAACTAGCTTTTACAGAAGTATTGTCGTTAAAAGCATACGAAAGTGCCGCTCTTGGTTCGAAATTATCAAAACTGCTGATTTTTTTTTCTTTGCCGTAATATGTTGTTCCTGTGGGAGTTCCTTCTTCGTAAATTTTGTATAACGGATTGTATACAACACTTTGTCCGTTTTCATAAGTGCTGATTGCTTCAGAACCTAAACGATAAAACATGCTGTAACGAAGCCCGTATCGGAAATTTAATTTTTCAGTAATTTGATTTTCAAAATCCAGATAAGCAGAAGTTTCTAAAGCATATTTTTTATCAAGCTGTGTGTAATTAAACTGAGAATCGATACTTGTAGGCTGTACAGTACCAGGATTAAAATTATAATACAATCCGTCAATTCCGTAATTGATTTTGAATTTTTCTGATTTTTGATAATTCCATCCGTATTTAAGACCGTAATTTTGAATGTTGCTGTCCCATTCAAAGTTTTCCATAGAAAGTCCCAAATTGAATTTATAATCGCTGTAAAAAACAGAAAGATTATGATTTAAGCGATCAGAGAATTTGTGTTTCCAGCTTAAAATTCCCATTGTATTTCCGTATTTACTTGAGAAGCGATCGTTGATGTCGAATATGTCATTTCCTAAATAACCAGAAAAAGTCAATGTATTATTGGCATTAAAACGGTAATTTAATTTAGCGTTGAAATCATAAAACATAGCTGAGTTTTTATTGTCTGCCAGTTTTAAAAATAAATGTGCATAAGAAGTACGTCCTGATACAATAAAAGATCCTTTGTCTTTTTGTAAAGGTCCCTGAACCAAAAGACGACTTGAAATTACGCCAATTCCCCCGTTTACTTTGTAATTTTCAAAATCTCCCGTTTGCTGTGTTACATCTAAAACAGAAGAAACACGTCCGCCAAATTTAGAAGGAATTCCTCCTTTATATAAGTCTAAACCATTTACGATATCGGCATTAAAAACAGAGAAAAAACCAAACATGTGCGAATCGTTATAAACCGGAGCGCCGTCTAAAAGAATTAAATTCTGATCGGCAGCACCGCCTCGAACATTAAAACCTGACGAAGCTTCTCCTGCATTGGTAACTCCCGGCAGAGTAAGTATCGATTTTAAAGGATCTGGCTCACCCATTGCTGCAGGAATCCTTTTTATTTCCTGCATCGAAAGTCTGTTTACACTCATTTGAGTGGTTTTAATGTCAACAGCTTTATTACCGGTTACAATAACCTGTTCTAATTCCTGACTATCAGAGTCTATATTGAAATTGATCTTAGTGTCATCAGAAATTGTAATGCGTTTTTCGTGATTTTTAAACCCAACATAGCTGACTGCAACTGTATAGTTTCCGTTTGGGATTTCAATACTGAATTTTCCGTTTACATCCGTTACAGCGCCAACTTCTAATTCTTTAATATAAATATTGGCGCCAATAACGGGCTGTTTAGTATCATCAAAAATCTGACCTGTCAGCTTACTTTTTTTTTTGACAGTTTTAGCAGATTGTGATTTTTGTTTCACAAAAATATTATTGCCAACAATAGAAAATTGTACAGAGGCAGTTTTGTTTAATTCAGAGATAAGTTTCTCGATTTCGACCTGCTTATAAGTGCTTTTCTTTGTAAAATACTTTTGATTTGTATCTATCTGATCTGTAAAAGCAAATTTAAAATCGGTTTGATTTTCTATCTGCTTAAAAAATTCTTTTAAAGTTACATTTTGATCTACAGTTATTGTAACAGTCTGAGCAGACATACATAAACTGAATAAAAAAAAGCATGCTGAAATTATATGCTTCATGAAATTTTGTATTTTTGAATTATTAAATGGAATAACTTCCTGTTATTCCTGACTATAAAGGAGGATGTGTAGTTTCGCGGCTTGCATCCTTTTTCTTTTCTTATTGAAAAGTAATCTGTTTTAGATCTTCATTTATTTCAAAGTTTAGGTTATACATTTCTGATATTAATTGTACAATTATTTTTAAATCTTCTTTTCTGTTTATTCTAATAGTGATTTTCTGGTCTTTATATTCTTTAGGCAGTGTCACTTTATATCCGTAATTTTCTTCGATGTAAGTGCTTACAGCGGTTAGTTTTTCATTATCAAAATCTATAAATCGGCTGAATTCTGCTACTGATGCGGTTTGATTTCCGTAAGTAAATTTCTGTCCCGGTTTTAAAACCCAATTCTGATCCTGGCCTTTTACATTCATCTGCACACTTCCTTCAAACAATTCAACAGTTACTTCCTTTTTTTGAAATCCTTTTACTGTAAAAGAAGTTCCTAAAACGGTTGTGGTTGTTTCATTGCAAAAAACCTGAAACGGATGCTGTTTGTCTTTTTTTACCTGAAAATAAGCTTCACCCACAATTTCAATTTTTCTGTTTAATGCAAAGTTGTTTCCGTATGAAATTTTAGAATTTGGACTTAGTTCTACTTTTGAGCTGTCTGGCAGCACCACATGTTTTATTTTTAAAGTAGTATTTTCAATTACATTTTCAGAAAGTACAATTGCTCCTGCTGCTGAATCATTGGTAAAATAAATTCCTGTTCCAACAAGAACAAAAAGTAAAACCGCCGCGGCTGCATAATAGCGCCAAGGTTTAAACTTCTTTTTCTTTGGAGTAAAAGTTTTTGAATGGAATTTTTTCCACGAAGCTTCTTTCATTTTATCTGAATGCGAAGCCGGTGTTTCATTCCACAATTTTTCAAACTCTTCGTCTAATTTTTCTTTATCCATGACTTTGGGGGTTAAAGCTTTTTACAATAAAATCCTTGTTTATTAAAAACACCATAAACCACATCCTTAATTTCTCTGTTAGTTTCGATTCTAAGTATTCTTTCGCGATTTTTAAAATCAAAATTTATGATACAATCTGAAATAACAAATTGTAAAAGAACTACAAGCAGACTTGCATCTTTTTTTGTTCTAACATTGGTTTTGTACGCTTCGATATGCATTTTTTGTTCTCGTTTTTATATATAACAAACGAGATCAAAAAAGTTCCTAATGGTTTTCGATTTTTTTTCGAATAAATTTACTGGCGAGATAAATATGATTGGCAATAGTCTTCTCAGAAAGGTCTGTAAGTTCTGCAATCTCCTTATAACTAAGGTTTTCCAGTTTGTGTAAAGTAAATATTTTTTGCTGCTGCTCAGGAAGCTGATTGATAAAATTGTATAATTTTTCTTTTCTATCCTCAAAAACTCCCAAGTCAGTTTCTTCTTCGGCAATATCAGCTTTATGCGGATCAAGCTGAATTATTTTGCTTTCTCTGTTAACATGATTAATGATGATGTTTTTGCAAATAGTAAATAACTGCTTGTCAAATAAAACATCTTCGTTAAGAAGTTCTCTTTTGTTATAAAGTCTTAAAAGACTTTCCTGAACAAAGTCTTCAGGAGTAAGAACCGTGAGATTAAATCGTTTGGCAATATTTACCAGTTTATCGTAGTAATTGAAATACACCTCTTTAAAAGCTGTTTCATTACCATTTTTTAAACTTAGTATTAATTTTTTATTGTCCATAACGAAAATATCGCGACTAGTTTTGTCTAGTCAAAACTCAATGAGTTCAATATTATTGTACTTAGAAACCGACTATCTAAAATCCTGAATGTAATAAGTTACAAAGAACCGTAATTTAATTTTAAAGTTTGTCGCAGTTAATAAAAAAAGTTACAATCTTATTGAAATTAAAAAACCTTAAATTGATATTTAAGGTTTTTTAAGAGTGCGGTTTAAAAAGAAATTTCAGTTTTATTTAAGAATTTAAAGTAAGTAACATTTGAATATCGACTCTGTTATAAGCCGAAGAAATGCCTGTAATTCTTTTAAAACCTAGTTTTTCATATAATTTAATGGCAGAGGTTAGTTTCGTATTGCTTTCCAGATAAATTTTTGAAGCACCTTTTTCTGAAGCCCATTTTATTGCCGATTCTGCCAATAATAATCCAACGCCTTTTCCTTGTGCTTTTGGACTTACGGCCATTTTTGCTAATTCATAATCGTAATTTTTTCCATCACTTTTAATTAAAGCACAAACACCTAAAACTTCCTCATTTAAAACTGCCGAAAATATTTCACCGCCTTTGTTTATAATGTATTCCTCTGCATGATCCAGAGCTTTGATATCATTGGGTTCGACTTCAAAATAATTTGAAATCCATTCTATGTTTAAATCCTTAAAACTTTTTTTATATTTCGATTTATAAGTTAATATTCTAACTTGGTGCTTGTTATTCATAATTTATTAAATACTGTTTTTTATTATACTGCCTAACTTTTTTAAATCAGAGTCTACGCGGTCATTCCATTCTAAAACATACGTTAATCTCATGCAGTTGTTATATTGATTGTACTGCGAAAAAATTCTTCCCGGTGCAAAAACGATTTTTTGGGCTAGGGCAGTGTTGTATAATTCTGTTGTAGAAATTCTTTCATCTAATTCCAGCCACAACATAAAACCGCCTTTTGGCTGTGCTATTTTAGTGTTATCCGGAAAATAAGATTCTACAGCCCGGTTAATCTGAAGATAATTAGCATAAAGCTTATTTCTAAATGTCCTAAGATGATGATCGTAACGCCCATGTTCTAAGAAATCTGCAATAACATCAGAATATAAAGAAGAATTACAAACCGTTTGAACCAGTTTTTGACGTATGATTTTATCTTTAAATTTTCCCGGTGCAATCCATCCAACACGATATCCGGGCGCAAGAGTTTTAGATACAGATCCAATCCATAAAACTAAACCTGCTTCGTCATAAAATTTGCAAGGTTTAGGACGTTCTGAACCAAAATAGAGATTACCGTAAATATCGTCTTCAATTAATGGAACGTTGTATTGTGTAATCAGTTTTACCAGTTCCTGTTTGTTTTCGTCAGGCATTTGAAATCCCATTGGATTGTTGAAATTGGTAACAAAACAGCAGGCTTTTATTTCAGGCAGTACTTTTTTTAAAGCATCGAGATCTAATCCGTACAAAGGATGGGTTGGAATTTCAACTGCTTTTAAACCTAGAGCCTTAATTGCCTGCAGTATTCCAAAATAAGCCGGACTTTCTACAGCAACGCTGTCTCCCGGAGAAGTTACGGCCATAAGCGCATTGTACATGGCATGCATGGCTCCGGAAGTTATTACAAGATCGTCTTCGGTAATTTTTCCTTCCATAACAAGAGCCCATTTTGCAATGGCACGTCGAAGCTCTTCAGATCCCTGAACAGGTTCATAAGCTGTGCCGGCATCACCTCTGTTGCGGACAGCATTGATAATGCCTTTGTTAAGTTTGGCAACAGGAAGGAAATTTTTTCCGGGTAATCCCAATGCAAACTGTGTTACATCTGATTTGTTAATGGTGCCAAAAACTTTATCGATAAGTTCCTCAGGTGTATTCTCTGTTTCATGATTGTTTATGCTGGCAATTGTTGGAAGTGCAGTGGTGCGCTTTGAACTTTTGCTGACATAATAACCCGTTTTGGGACGCGATTCTATAAGTGAACGGCTTTCTAATTCTAAATATGCCTGTTTTATTGTGTTTAAACTAACATTATATAATTTCTGCGCACTTCGTACAGAAGGCAGTTTGCTGCCAAGAACGAGAGTTTCATTGTGAATTTGATCTTCAATTATTTTGGCAATTTTTAAATATAATGTTTCGCGATTTTTCATTTTGCTTTTTATGAGCGTTTAAAAATGTAAAAAATGTAAAAAGTGATCAGTGCTGTGTTTCAGCTGTTGTGTATTATTGAAATTAGCATTTCTTTTTTTCTTCATAAAATTTGAAATGTATTCCTCAAATAGTCTTTTATCTTTATCTGTTAGACTTCCGTCGTCGTAAATTTTATAAACGATTTCATTGTTTGAGTTCAATAATAAACTTGCAAATGAATTGATCTTGTTTTCTTTTTCGGCAAGTAGAAAAGGAATTCCAAAAAGCATTTTACCTTCGGCTTTTACACAATTGTTTTCACTGAAAATGTTTTGTAAAATCTCCATGTCAAATATGTACACTTCTCTAAAAGTTATTTTTTCCTGTAGTAATGCTTTAGATTCCATCTTTTTTTTAGCAAAATTACCACTGCTGTTAATTAGGGTACAGATACAGAAAATGATTTTTTTAAGGGTGCAGATAAATTTACTAAAGTTTTTTTGACTACAGGAAAATATTATGCAATAACAATTTATCTTGTTTCAAAAAACGATTAAAAAAGAAAAGCCCTTAAAATATTTAAGGGCTTTTCTTTTTATGTATATCTGCTATTTATTCTCCGGCTTTTAAATTATCAATATCAGAAATCTGATCAAGGATATTAGTTTGGTTAGGAGAAATGTAGTTTTTTGTTTCAGAAGGTGCTTCTTTCTTAAAAAGAAGATCCAGAGCATTATAAAGTTTTAATAAAACATCTTTGTCTTCCTTTGCAATATCTAATGCTGTATTAAAATTAAAAACATAATTATTCGAATTGCGTACTTCTACTTTTATCGTTTTAGATGTGATTTTAAATTTAACTATATCCATATATGACTGCAAATTACAGTTAGTAAAACATTATTTTAAAAGTAGTTATATAAAATGTAAACAACAAATTTAAAAATAATTACAAAGTATTTTAAATAAAAAAACATCACTTTTTAAAGTGATGTTTTTTTTACCTGGTAGCGAGGACGGGAGTTGAACCCGTGACCTCAGGGTTATGAATCCTGCGCTCTAACCAACTGAGCTACCTCGCCTGGATTGCTATCATGAATTCCTGATTGCGGGTGCAAAGATAGAAATAATATTAAAGCTCGCAAGCATATTTTGAAGAAAAAAAAATATTTTTAAAAATGTATTGTTTTTGAACATATATTCTTATATTTCCAAAAAATTTAAAGTAGCACATGGATCCAAAAATACGTTACGAAATAGAGTTTCCGATCAATTCTTCGCCGCAATTATTGTATCAATATATATCAACTCCGTCAGGTTTATCAGAATGGTTTGCTGACAATGTTAACTCAAGAGGAGAATTTTTCACTTTCATTTGGAATGACTCGCAGGAAAAAGCGCGTCTTGCTTCTAAAAAAAGTGGAGAAAAAGTAAAGTTTAAATGGGTAGATGAAAGCAGTAAGGATACTGAATACTTTTTTGAACTGCATATTTTAGTTGATGAATTAACTAAAGATGTTTCTTTGATGGTAGTTGATTTTGCTGAAAAAGAAGAAATAGGAGAGGCTAAACAATTGTGGGAGAATCAAATCTCAGACCTAAAACATCTTATAGGATCTGTTTAGTAAAAGTCTATTTTATGCCTTATATTTGCCCTGAACAAAATTCAGGGTTTTTTTATGATCAATTTTAACGGAAACATTGTAGAGGAAGAAAATTTATTAACTCAAAATCGCGCATTTTTATTTGGTGACGGCGTTTTTGAAACAGTTAAAATAATCAATAATAAAATTCTGTTTCTTGAAGACCATTATTTCAGGCTTATGGCTTCAATGCGTGTTGTGAGAATGGAAATTCCGATGAATTTTACAATGGAACATTTTGAAGAACAGATTTTAAATCTTGTACAGCAAAAAGGAATTTCAGCATCTGCAAGAGCCCGTATCACGGTTTTTAGAAATGATGGAGGTTTGTATCTTCCAAAAACCAATGAAATTTCATATTTGATTCATGCATCGCAGCTGGAAAGCACAGTATATGTTTTAAATACAGATCAGTATGAAGTAGATTTGTATAAAGACTTCTATGTAACAAAACAGCTTTTATCGTCGATTAAAACGACTAATAAGATGATAAATGTGACCGGAAGTATTTTTGCTCACGAAAACGGACTTGCTAATTGTCTTTTGATTAATGATGCAAAAAATGTGGTCGAAGGCCTTCAGGGTAATTTGTTCATGCTGACAGGAAAAAAGCTAATTACACCGCCAATTTCTGAAGGCTGTTTAAACGGAATTATGCGTAAGCAGATTTTAGCCTTAGCAAAGAAAGTAGAAGGCATAGAAGTAGTTGAAGAAATAATTTCGCCGTTTGATCTTCAAAAAGCCGACGAATTATTTCTGACCAATGTAATCATAGGAATACAACCGATAACTAAATATCGAAAAAAAGAGTTTACAAGCAATCTGGCTCATTTATTAGTGCAGAAGCTAAATGAATCCATAACTGAAAATTAATTCAGATATGGATTTTCAGGTGCGTTAGACCAAATAAGATAATCTCCGCCTAGCTCAATAATCTGCTCTTTCCAAAAATGGGTAGTAGATTTTCCGATAATTTTATTTTTATAATTATTATCAGCTATAATCCAGGAGTTTCCTTGCATTTCATTTTCAAGCTGGTTTTCGTCCCAACCGGTATAACCTAAGAAAAAACGAATATTGTTCTTGTTGATCGATCCGTCGTTTATTAAGTCTTTGGTTGATTCGAAATCTCCACCCCAATAAATTCCGTTTGAAATCTCGACACTATTCGGGATTAAATCCGGGATATTATGAATGAAGTACAGATTATCTTGTTCAACTGGGCCTCCGTTATATATCTTGAAGTTTGCATCAATCTCCGGTATTAAATCATTAATAGTATATTTTAAAGGTTTATTAATGATAAAACCTATTGATCCTTCCTTATTATGGTCTGCTAATAAAATTACCGATCTGTTAAAAGATAAATCTCCAATTATTGAAGGCTCGGCAATAAGCAGGTGTCCTTTTTTTAATTTTTCTGAAATCATACGGCTACAATTTTTATTAAATTTAATCATAAAAAAATTAAAATCACAAAAAAAATCGTTAAACCGCATAAAAAAACCCTCCACAAGGAGGGTTTTAATTATATTATTTAGTTTAGAGAACTTTCTTACTTAGTTCACTGCACCTTCTAATTCAGCTCCAGCTTTGAATTTTACTACATTTTTTGCAGCAATTTTGATAGTTTTTCCTGTTTGAGGATTTCTACCGTCTCTAGCAGCTCTCGCAGATACTGACCAAGATCCGAAACCTACTAATGAAATTCTTCCGCCTTTTTTCAAAGTAGTTCCTACATTTCCTAAAAATGACTCTAAAGCTAATTTTGCCGCAGCTTTTGTAATTCCTGCATCAGCAGCGATAGCATCGATTAATTCTGATTTGTTCATAATAATTAGTTATTAATTGTTGGTTAAAAAAAATTGTTAATACACAAATTTAGTAGGAAATCCGTTGCGTGCAAGTGTTTTCTTTAATTTTAGCAATAATTGTTGATAACTTGCTTTTTTTGTTCATAAAGCATGTTGTTTGTCGATCAAAAAAAGGTACAAACCCCTGTTTTACTGACGTTAATAGACCTTTGCCTCATCAGAAAAAGTTATCCCGTTTAACAATTCTGCCACCTGCATTCTCTTTTTTCCTGGTAATTGTAAACTTAATAACTGTATGAAGCCGTTTTTTATTGCAATTTTAATTTCTTTTTTACCGCTTATTAATTTCCCGGCTTCATAAGAATGGGCTTCTTCAAGCAGTTTGGCTTCATATATTTTGATGTTCAATTCTTCATTTTTATCTTTCAAAAAGCACCACGCTGCAGGATAAGGACTTAAGCCGCGAATAAGATTGTTGATTTCGTCTCCAGATTTCGTCCAGTCGATTTTGCAGTTTTCTTTATTTAGTTTATAAGCTGTTTTGATATCCTCGTTATCTTCCTGAATTGTTGTAATAACATTTCCGTTTTCAATTACTTTTAAAGTATCGATTACAGTTGTGCTTCCTAGGTTCATTAATCGGTCGTGTAGTTGACCTGCATTTTCCGCTGGTTCAATTGCAATTTCTGAATTAAGAATCATTGCTCCGGTGTCAATTTTATCATCAATAAAAAATGTCGTAACGCCGGTTTTGGTTTCGCCATTAATAATTGCCCAGTTAATCGGTGCAGCACCGCGGTAATTTGGCAGCAAAGAAGCATGAAGATTAAAAGTTCCTAAACTTGGCATTTCCCAAACTACTTTTGGCAGCATTCTAAAAGCAACAACAATTTGTAAATTTGCATTCAGTGCTTTTAATTCTGCTAAAAAACTTTCATCTTTTAAATTTGTTGGCTGCAGTAAAGTAAGGTTATTTGCTAAAGCATATTCTTTAACAGCTGAATATTTTATTTTTTGTCCGCGCCCGGCTGGTTTATCTGCTGCTGTAATAACGCCCACAACATCGTAATTGTTTTTAATGATGGTATCCAAAATGCCGACAGCAAATTCTGGAGTTCCCATAAAAATAATTCGTAATTTTTCCATTATGATTTTAAAGTGTATTTATTGTTCGCTAATATAACGATGTGATTGTTTTCTAATAATTCCTGCAACACCAAAAGAACATCTTTTGCGTCTAATTTAATTTGATTTTGAATTTCGCGCGAAGTTAATGCAGTTGCTTTTAATAAGTGAAGAATTTTATCAGCAATAGAATCAGCTTCTGTGATTTTTCCTTTTTGAGTAATGCAGTAAGAACAAACTCCGCAATTGACCTTAGTTTCTTCTCCAAAATAATCCAAAACCAGTCGGTTTTTACAAGTTTTGTCTTCTTTTATATAATATAGTACAGACGAAAGCTGGTCGCGTTTCAGTTTATTTTGTTTTTCCAGATATTTAGAAACCCTGTTTATCGTCAAATCATCTTCGCGGACTTCATTAAATAAAATAGTCGCGTCGTTATTTTTAGATTTATACTCAATGATCTCTTTCTCTTTTAATTTTTCTAAAAGTGCTGTAACTTGTTCTTCAGAATGATTTGATTTTTTTGCAATAAGTGAGAGATTAAGCGGTGTTTTCATTTCATGAATCCCAGGATAAGTTCTTAAAATTGCCAGAATAATTTCTTCATCATTTGGGTTCAGGCTCATGTATCGAATCACTTCTTTAGATTCGATTAAAAACTGCATTGTAACCTTTTCTGAAAATTCCTGAGACATGGTGATAATGCCTTGCTGATTTAAAAACTGCAGTGCATTATAAGTTTTTAAAGTAGGAAAGTCATATTTATTGCAAAAATGATTCATTTTAAATGAATACGAATCGTCTAAACCTTCACCATAAGCGATTTGAAAATAATTACAAAGTTTAATAAAAATGGTTTTTAAGAACTTCTTGTCTGGTAAAACATTTATAAACTGTTGTTCTGTTTGAGTTGCATCAGAATTATTGAATAATAAAACAGAGAAAGCCTTTTCGCCATTTCGTCCCGCTCGTCCAGATTCCTGATAATAGTTTTCTAAATTTTCAGGTAATTGAGTATGAATAACTGTTTTAACGTTGTCTTTGTCGATTCCCATTCCAAACGCATTGGTTGCAACAATTACCTGCGCTTGTTCCGACATCCACAACTGCATGTTTTTATCTTTTTCCTGAGCCGAAAGTCCGCCGTGATAATACGTTGCTCTAAATCCTAACGATTGTAATTGAGTTGACATATTCAAGCACGATTTTCTGTTTCGTACATATATAATAGACGGCTGTGGATTTTTCTTTAAAATCTGCTCGACGCGATATAATTTGTCTTCAACTTCAAAAACCATGTATGCAATATTCTTTCTTTCAAAAGACTGTTGAAAAAGTTTGGTGTCTTTTAATCCGAGTTCAGTTTTGATGTCTTCCACAACTCTAGGAGTCGCTGTTGCGGTCAAAGCCAAAAAAGGAATTTTAGGGAAGTATTTTTTAAGTTCAGAAATTTTTAAATAAGCAGGTCTAAAATCGTGGCCCCATTGCGAAACACAATGTGCTTCATCAATGGCAATTAAATTTATAGGAAGATTTTTGATTCTTTCTAAAATCCAGTCCGATTGTAGACGTTCCGGAGAAAGATAAAGGAATTTATAATTCCCGAATTGGCAGTTATCCAGCAGGTCAATAATTTCTTCTGTATGAATACCTCCTGTAAGAGCAATGGCCTTAATATCTCTTTTTTGCAGATTCGCCACCTGATCTTTCATCAAAGCAATCAAAGGCGAAATAACCAGGCAGATTCCTTCACGCATCATCGCCGGAACCTGAAAACAAATTGATTTCCCGCCTCCGGTTGGCAGCAGTGCAAAAGTGTCCTGACCTTCTAAAACCGAATCGATAATTTCTTTTTGTAACGGTCTAAAACTGGAGTGTTTCCAGTATTTTAAAAGAATTTCCTGCGCGTCCAGCATGGCCTTTGTTTTAAAGTTAAAAATTTAGAAAAACAGTTTCTAGTTTTGCAACTTTAAAACCGGCTGCTAAATTTTGTCTAAGATATAAAGAATTCTGTTTTCAACCGTGTCTTTTGGAACCTCAATTAAATCGTAACCGTATTTTTTATAGGTCTCGATTAGATGTTTTTGGATTTCTAATGCCTGATCAAAATTTTCGTAACGTTCTGTGTCGCTTTGATAAATTTCTTCCCACGGTGGTAAAATAAAAGTTTTAGAATATTTATAGTCCTCACAAGCTTTTATAAAATGTTCAGGATATTCATCGCCAATATAATCCATGTAAGCGACAACATCTGGAATACCGCGGTCAATAAAAACTACGTTGTCAGGTTCTTCTTTGGCATTTTTAAACTGCTGAATACGGCCTTCTAGCAGCATTTCGCTAAACAATAAAGGCTGTTCTAAGAACAATTGCTCGATGCCTCTTTTTTGGGCTTCAAGTGTAACTTCTCTGGAAATTTCTGGGTAGCAGCAATAGCCTCGAGCTACTAATTCGTTTATAAGTGTAGATTTTCCTGTACCAGGACCGCCAAGTAGGACTATGATTTCTTTTTGCACTATTCTAAAAATAAAGCGCAAATTTACCTAAACTTATTCATAATTAAAAAGAATATTTATCAAGAGCGAAAGATTTTGCATTTTTAGTAAAAATTGGTTCCTGCTGTATGCTGCAATCTTTTGCTTTTTAAAGGAAAAAGCAAAAGGATTTCCGCTTCCATCAGGGCTGGAAGGGAGAGATGGTTTTGTTTTTGGAGTTCTTTAAAAAAAATAATTTTAAAAAAGTCCCAGCGGGACGACATATTTATAGAAAAATTATGCATTATAAATAAAAGCTCCAGCGGAGCGATACATATAAATATATCGCTCCGCTGGAGCTTTTTGATATTCGAAATATGAATTTCTATAAATATTTTGCTCCGCTGGAGCAATTTCTGAAATTAAAAATAGGAACAGTAAGAATTTATTTAGGATAGTTGTAGATTTTAGCCAAATATTTATGCCCTTCCTGCAATATGTAAATCAGAATAACTACGATTCGTTAAGTTGATTTTTAAATTAATATTGCAATTTCCGCCGTCACTCATATCTATTAAATCGTATTTAAAAGTGTCTTTAGTTGAAAAATCATTGCAATAACAACTTATCCAGACTTCTTTTTCTTGTTTTTTATTTATTACAACGATACATTGTTTAATGTAGTGATTGATATTTTTGAGTTTTGTATTATTTTCTTTAAAACATTTTTTTAAAATTTGATCAGTTTCAATTAATTCACTTTGTTGTAGATCGTAAGGTTTAATAGTATTTGGTTCATAATTGTAGTATATTGGACTATGAACTTCTTGGTTAAAACTAAAAAATGCGTAATCGCTATATTTTTTAAGGTCCAATTTGTTTTTTGTATGAAATAGATTTTTCGTAATTTCTATTTTTAATGCTGATTTGTCATTAATGAATTCAATGAAATTGTTTTTAATTACTGCTTTTTCGCTTCTTCGATCAAATTTAAATTCAAATGGCTTAAAATATACTGTGTCATTTTTAACGAAACAATGACCTGTAAATTTTTCAAATTTCTCATAATCAGGTTCTTTTTTCGTTATTGTAAAAACATAAGTGCTGTCAGAAAAGAACTGAAATTTTAAACTAGTTTTTCCATAAAAATTATAATTGTTTACAGCGCAAATCTGTTCGATTTTTGTTGTTGATTTTTTAGCGTTCTCGTTTTTACATTGAGTATTTAAACCTAAAACAATTAATGATAATATGATGTGTTTTTTCATAATCTAGTTTTTTACTCACAAAACAAATACTTCCCAGAACTTTTTTCTTTTTTAGAAGGCATAATCAAATGCGATTGAAATTTCTTTCCTTCCAAAATATCATTTACAAAATCCAGAACATATTGCTGTCCTTCGTGAAAAAGATAACCTGAGAATTCATGTCCGCCTCCGCAGAATGTAATCAGTTCGATGTCTTTATGTAAATCCTGCATGTGATTGTAAACAGCATAAGAGCCAAACAAAATCAGCCAGCCCGAAGCATTTGTTGGGCAGGAGCGGTGCGAACCTGCGCTGTAAGGAACCGTATCATCATTGCTTCCGTGTGCTAATAACATCGGAATTGCTTTTTCTTTGGTAATCAAATTAATGTCCTGAATTGCTCCCGAACCTCCAATGAAACCAGTATATTTAAAGTTTTCTGGTAAATTATTTTTATATAAATTCATGAGTTTATAATCCCAGAACGAGGCATGAAAACCAATTTCGGCACCGGCGCTAATTCCTGAAATAAAGATTTTTGAAGTGTCAAGATTGAATTTATCGGCATTTTCAATTAAATAAGAAGTTGCCTGCCACATATCACTCACACCAATCTGGATTGCTTTTATTTTTTCGGTTAAAGTTCCTTTGCATCCAAAATCTTTTCCTTTCATGTATAAACTGTATGATATACTCGCAACAGCATAACCGTTTTGTGCCATAAATTTTCCGAACTCTTTTTCGCTGGTGCGCTCTCCCCCCGAAAATCCGCCTCCAAAAGCAAACATAATCAACGGGATTTTTTCTCCGGCTTTTTTCTTTGGCAGATATAAATCTAAATCTAGTTTTAAAGTGTCGTTTTGAAAATAAGTAAGGGTTTTAACTTCCTGTGCCTGAATATTGTTGATTATAAGTGCAATAAAAAGTAAAAGGATTTTTTTCATTGTAATGTGATTTTAATTTCGCAAAGTCGTTAAGACGCAAAGTTTTTTGCGCAATATTGTCATTTCGACGAAGGAGAAATCTTCGCGAGAAGCTCTACAAAGATTGGTGAAATTCTGTTAGGAGTTACTCACGAAGATTTCTCCTTCGTCGAAATGACAAACAGTACGTTGTATTGTTGCTTCTAAGCAAACTTTTTGAGAAATATTTTAAGTATTGTTTTTCTCAAATATAAGATGAAATTTTACAAAGAAATAATCTTGGATTGCTTTTTTCTCTGCACCTTTGCGCCTTTATAACTTTGCTCCTTTATAACAAAGTTTTAGACTCGAAAAAAATCTAAAATCTAAACTTAAAAGTCTAAAATCAAAACCGTATATTTGCGTTTATTTTTAATTACGAATGGAGAACGATAACGAAAAAAATACAGCCGAATTTTACGAAAGATTAAAAGTTGAACTTGATAACGCAAATACTTGGCCGGCAGAATACTTGTACAAATTTATTGTGCCTTCTGTAGCCGATAATGTGGAGCGTGTCGAAAAAGCTTTTGACAGAATGGGAGCGGTTATTAAAACAACAAAATCTAAAACCGGTAAATTTACCAGTGTTTCTATAGATGTTACCATGCACAGCTCAGACGAGGTGATTGCTAAATACAAAGAAGTATCTACAATTGAAGGTATAGTTTCATTATAACTTATGATCGAAAAATATAAAAAAGAAGTCGCAAACGACGTTGTTTTTAATTTAGAATATAATTCTGAAAGACAGCGTTTGATTATTCCGGAGTATGGTCGTCATTTACAAAAACTGATCGATCAGGCTACTGCAATCGAAGATGATGAAACACGCAACAAAGCAGCGAAATACATCATTCAGGTTATGGGAAGCTTAAATCCGCATTTGCGTGACGTGCCGGATTTTCAGCATAAATTATGGGATCAGCTTTTTATCATGTCTGATTTCAAATTAAATGTTGAATCTCCATATCCAATCCCGTCAAGAGATGTTTTGCAGTTAAAACCAGAAACTCTGCAATATCCGCAGAATTTTCCAAAATACAGGTTTTATGGCAACAATATCAAATACATGATTGATGTTGCCAATAAATGGGAAGAAGGCGAAATGAAAAATGCATTGGTAATGGTTATTGCCAATCATATGAAAAAATCTTTCCTGAGCTGGAACAAAGACACTGTAAAAGATGATGTTATTTTTGAACATTTATACGAATTGTCTGGAGGAAAAATCAACTTACTGCACAGCACAGAAGAGCTTTTAAATACGACAGATTTAATGCGTACCAACAAACGTGTTTCAAACAAAACAGCTGTGGGAGGACAGGCTAAAATTCAAAACAATAAAAATAATAAAGGAGGTCAAAAAAAGACTTTTCAAAAAAACAATCAAAAGTAAAAAATGCACTAAGAGGCTGAGCTTCTAAACGGCTAAGTTTTTTTTTACTTAGATGCTTAAAAAATAAACAAAAACAAAAATAGAAAAAGCTGCTAAGCTGCTAAGTTTCTAAGACGCTAAGTTTTTTTACTTAGAATCTTAGGATCTCAGAACCTTAGAAACTTTAAAAGAACCTTAACAAAGATCTATGGGAATTTTTAAAATCGAAGGAGGGACACCTCTAAAAGGAGAAATCACTCCACAAGGAGCAAAGAATGAGGCATTACAAATTTTATGTGCCGTGCTGCTGACAGGAGAGAAAGTGAAAATTAATAACATTCCTGATATTATAGACATCAATAAATTAATCACTTTGTTGGGTAATTTAGGGGTTAAAATTCAACGTAATGAGCCGGGATCGATTACTTTTCAGGCAGATGAAGTAAACGTTGGATACTTAGAAACTGAAGCTTTCAAGAAAGAAGGCGGAGCACTTCGTGGTTCTATTATGATTGTTGGACCGCTTTTGGCCCGTTATGGAAAAGGATATATCCCAAAACCAGGAGGAGACAAAATTGGACGTCGTAGATTAGATACGCATTTTGAAGGATTTATTAATCTTGGTGCAAAATTCAGATACAATAGAGAAGATCACTTTTATGGAGTAGAATCTCCAAAAGAAGGACTTAAAGGAACAGATATGCTTCTTGATGAAGCTTCTGTAACAGGAACTGCAAATATTGTAATGGCTGCAGTTTTAGCAAATGGAACAACAACTGTTTACAATGCAGCCTGCGAACCTTACTTACAGCAATTGTGTAAAATGCTGAACTCAATGGGAGCAAAAATCACTGGAGTTGGTTCTAACTTGTTAACTATTGAAGGTGTTGAAAGTCTTGGAGGATGCGAGCATACAATTTTACCGGATATGATCGAAATTGGTTCTTGGATTGGTCTTGCAGCTATGACAAAAAGCGAAATTACGATCAAAAATGTAAGCTGGGAAAACCTAGGTTTGATTCCAAATACATTTAGAAAATTAGGTATTACAATCGAAAAACGTAACGACGATATTTATATTCCTGCTCACAAAGACGGATATGAAGTAAAAACAGATATCGACGGGTCGATCTTAACAATTGCCGATGCACCATGGCCGGGATTTACTCCTGACTTGTTAAGTATTGTTTTAGTTGTGGCAACACAGGCAAAAGGTGATGTTTTAATTCACCAAAAAATGTTTGAAAGCCGTTTGTTCTTTGTGGATAAATTAATCGATATGGGAGCAAAAATTATGTTATGTGATCCGCATAGAGCTGTGGTTATGGGACATAATTTCGAATCTCAATTAAAAGCAACAACAATGTCATCTCCTGATATTCGTGCAGGAATTTCATTATTGATTGCGGCGCTTTCTGCAAAAGGAACAAGCACAATTCAAAATATCGAACAAATTGACCGTGGATACGAGCGTATCGACGAGCGTTTGAGAGCTATCGGTGCAAAAATCGTGAGAGCTTAAAAAAAGTTAGCTGTGAATTCATGAATAAAACTAATTCGTGAATTCGCAGCGAAAAAAAATAGTCTAAATGACAAACGAACAAAAAGCTGTAAAAGCTACTATTTTTAGTATAATAGGAAATACCTGCCTGGCCCTTATAAAAGGTCTCGCAGGTTTTTTTGGCAATTCATACGCCTTGATTGCAGACGCGATTGAATCGACTACGGATATATTTTCGTCTTGTTTGGTTTTATTCGGAATTAAATATTCTAATAAACCCGCAGATGAAAACCATCCGTATGGTCATGGTCGTGCAGAACCTTTAATTACTTTTTTGGTAGTTGGGTTTTTAATTACTTCGGCAACCATTATTGGTTACGAAAGTATTTCTAATATCAGTACTTCTCACGATTTACCAAAATCATGGACGTTGTATGTTTTAGGCGCAATTATCATCTGGAAAGAATATTCGTTTCGGGTTGTAATGAAACGAAGCAAACAAACAAACAGTTCTTCTTTAGCGGCCGATGCATGGCACCATCGCAGCGATGCCATAACTTCAGTTGCGGCATTTATTGGAATCTCAATTGCTTTGTTTATGGGAAAAGGTTATGAATCGGCAGATGACTGGGCGGCACTTTTTGCAGCATTTTTTATCTTGTATAACAGCTACAAAATTTTCAGGCCTGCACTTGGTGAAATCATGGATGAAAACCTAAACGATGATTTAGTCGAAGAAATTCGCGTTGTATCCTTAAAGGTTCCCGGAATTCTTGGAACAGAAAAATGTTTTATCAGAAAAGCCGGAATGCGTTACCATGTTGATCTTCACGCTATAGTTTCAGCTAAAATTTCGGTAAAAGAAGGACATGATTTGTCACATAAACTGCAGGATACTTTAAAAGAACAAATTCCGCAGTTAGGAAATGTTTTGATACATATTGAACCGGATGATTATCATTGCTAGAGATCCTAAGGTTCTGAGATGCTAAGATTCTAAGCTTTTTTCTTCGCCAAAGTTTTTAAACATTTGCAAAAAATAATCTGCTTTTAAATCAATCTGAAATAAAAAAAGCTTAGCATCTTAGAAGCTTAACAACTTAGAATCTTTAATTCAACACATTCAAAATCTTCAATCCAAACACAATACCATTCTGCTGTATACCGCCTTGGTAAGAATGTACATAATCGACTCTGAATAATTTAAATTTTCCGAAACCTAAATTGTCTAAACCTACCGTAAATTCAGTGTAAGGTTTACGATCCGGAATTGCCAGCGAATGAAAGCCCAGATTCATAGTTGATTTTAAAAGATTTAAAAGCGGAATTTTATTCATTATGAATCCCATGTCATTGTGTTCCAAATGCATTTCAAAATAGCTGTCGTTTGTGCTGTTTGCGTAGTACGGCATTAAATTGAAAACATTTAAATATCGATCGCTTGTGCCTATGTGAGTTTGATTTCCGTTAAAATGTCTGTAATCGATAAAAGAAATATTTTCGGCATTAAAGAATTTACCAGCTTTAAAATTCATTCCTAAAATACCTTTATTATTTAGTTTTAAATCATATTGAACAGCGGTTCCAATACGTTCAAATTCATAGTTTTTCTCACTTGCAGCAAAAGCTTTTTCAAAAGCGAGATAAACTGTTGGGTATTTTTCATCTTTAAAATTATATCTTCCGTCTGGTCTTGAAATGTATTTGTTTCCAAAATTAAATCTGAAATTCAAATTGGCCTTCATTAAATGATGCTGGCTGAATGCGGGAGTACTAAAATCATTGGGCGCCAGCGGATTATTTGATGAATAAATATCATCTCTTTTAAAAAAAGAATAATCAGTAGTGTTGAAAAGTGGTTTTCGCTGTTCGTAAGCTAATTTTGCATTTAGATTAATACCATTTGCAATATCCTGTGCGTAATTAATCTGAATAAATTCCAAATTGTATAATTTCATGTAATTGTCTTTGAAAAATAAAGAACTTACAGAATTGACTAATTTGCTGATAGGTTCAGCACTATTAAACTGAGCCGTTTTTGTTCCTCCATAGGCCGAAATTGTGGCATAGTTAATTGTATTAAATCGGTGGGTGAACTGACCAGTAACACGCAAACGTTCATCCGAAAAGCCATAATTAAAATCGGTGCTTATTGAAGTGCTTTTTCCGGTTTCTTCATTCCATTTTTTAAATGAAAAACCGGTCCCAAGATTAAATCCCTGAACGGTATTAAAACTCAAAGATGTCGGGCTTAATAAACCATCAAATGCAAATGAGTATTTTTTAAAAGTGTTTTTATAATCATAACCTCCCAGAATATTCAAAACTTTGAATTTATTGTTTTTAGCATCGATAGAATCGGTATATTTTTTTGATTTTCTAATGGTCTGCAGACTGTCTTTTTTAGTATAATCAGCGCTTTCTTCAAGTGTTAAAGGAATGGGGCGTATTTCATTCCAGTACGAGTCATCTTTTTTATTTGCATTCAAATCAAAAGCAACGATTTCGTTTCCAAAAGTTTTCTTGGCAAATGAATCTGGAAATTCATAATTGGAATAAACGTAATTAAACTGACCAGAAAATTTCACTCCAAAACCACCTGCATTAAAAGAAAGAGTTTGTGCATTTTTTGACCAGATTTTGTTTTTTGAATTGTAACTAAAGCTTTGTTTTAAAGTCATACTTTCAGTAAATTCATTTTTTACTCTATATCCTTTAATGTCTACATCTACGGCATAAATAGCAAAACTGTCATCAACAATATAGATGTATCCCTCAAAAACAGGCTCTTTATCCCGTTTTGGGATTACTTTAATTTTATAAATCTGGTTTTTATTATCGTCATAAAAACTGCCTTCCAGTTTGTATTTGTAATAACTGAAAGCATTATTAGCAATAGGAGAGATGAGGTTTATGTCAAACTCTAAAGTGTTGTCATAGAAATCGTAGGTAGATAAAGCCGCAGTATTATAACTGTAGCCTTTGTTGTTTCCAGAGATTTTGGATGCAATTATCGTTTCTTTTAATTTATCTGGTTTTTGATAGGAAATTTTAGACATGGTTTCCGATAAATATAAAATTCCTGTTCCGGTTGAATCTAAATTGGATGATAAATCTGGTCCAAGATCCACTTTTTGGCCTAATATTTTTTTAGGCAGATCTTTTACTTTTAAAATACCTTTAGAATAAAAATCGGCTGTAAATCGGGCTGTTTTTTCGGAGTTTTCCTTTCGGTTTGCAATGGCGTTTTTGATAATCGCATTTGCAGGATTGTTTTTTGGATCTATAACAATTTCATTCAATGCAAAACTTTCTTCCTGCATTTTTACATCTAACGTCAGAATTTTAGAATCAGACGAAACAATCAGTTTCTGGGTTTTAAATCCAAGATATTGAAAAACGATTTTATTTTTTCCAATTTCTTTTACCTGCAGCTGGTATTGTCCTTGTTCATTTGAAGTAGTTCCTCTGTAGGTGCCTTCTTCAAAAATAGAAACAAAAGGCAGGGGATTTCCCTTTTCATCGGTTACAGTTCCTTTGATTTGGGCAAAATTGGAAATTGAAAATATTAAAAAGGCGAGTATAGTAATGTTTTTCATGAAAGTGGTTTCTCTCACAAAAATAAAACAACTTCAAAATGAGCTTATTAATAATTTGTTAAATTGTAAATCTATCTTAAAGGTGTCTTTTAAAAGACTCAACGAAGTCAAAGTCGGATTTGTTTTATAAATCTTTGACTTCGTTTAGGGATGTTATATTACAAAAAAGATTGAATTGCCAGTTCGTAGCTTTTTAATCCAAAACCCAAAATTACGCCTTTTGCATTTCCTGATAAATAGGATTGATGCCTAAAGCTTTCGCGTGCGTACGTGTTTGAAATATGAACTTCTATTACAGGAGTTGTAACAGCTTTCATAGCGTCGCCCAAACCTATAGAAGTGTGAGTATAAGCACCAGCGTTAAGAATAATTCCATCAAATGAAAAACCTGCTTCCTGAATTTTACCAATCAATTCACCTTCAATATTACTTTGGTAATAAGAAAGTTCAACGTTTGGGAATTTTTGTTTCAACGTTTCAAAATAATCTTCAAAAGTCTGACTTCCGTAAACTTCTGGTTCACGTTTTCCTAAAAGATTCAAATTCGGCCCGTTGATAATGCAGATTTTCATATTTAAAAATTATTTATTGAAATATTGATGTTGCTTTTGATTTTTGCAATTGTTATTGAGTTGTGTAAAAATAAAAAAACCGCTCTAATTAATAGAACGGTTTTTATAAAAGTATGTGATATTCTTTTAGAACATGTATCCTGCCGAAAGTTGGAACACAGAGTTTTTAAAGTCAGCTTCTTTTGAAACTTCTGTTAAACCTATTCCGTAACGAGCTTGAACAAAAAGACCTCCAACTACTTTTAATCCTAAACCAGCATTAAGAGAGAAGTCAAATGTGTTTGGATCTGCAGCATCAAATTCCTTTTTATTGCTAACAAGAAATGAAGCTTGTGGTCCTAGTTCTAAGCTAAGTGATTTTGTCATATAGATTTTTGCCATTACTGGAATAGCGATATAGCCCATTTCATTTTTAAATTCTGAAAAAGCATTTTTATAAGTTGCTCCTTGTGTAGTATACAAAAGCTCTGGCTGAATTGAGAATTTTTCTAATAATTTAAGTTCTGCCACAAGACCTGCATGGTAACTTGTAATACCTTCTTTGTCAACAGAAATTCCTTCAAAGTCAGAACCTCCAGTTTGGTTAGCAAAGTTAACCCCTGCTTTAACCCCTATTTGTAAAAATTGTGCCTGGATTGCAGTTGTTGTTGCAATGAACAATACAGCTGCTAGAAGTATTTTCTTCATAAAAAATGTTTTAGTGTTTGGTGTTTTTAAATGTTATTCTACAATCAAAACTACATTATTTTGATTTTATTGTTTTATATATGGCTTTACATAATTATTAAAATTCGCACTTTTTTTACCTTTTTTTAAGTCTTTTCTTTTAGTTTATTGCTTAATCCCTTGAAAGTCAATATATTATTTGTAATACAATTCTGTCTTATTTTATTATTCAATTACCGTTTACTGGACTTTTTTTAGTAAGTATAATCTTAGTTTTGATCTCTGTAATTAAAATTTAAATCATGAAAAAAATTATTTTAACTGCTATTGCAGTATTAGGATTTGCATTTTCTAATGCACAAACAGGAGGTTTTGCTAAAGGTGATGCGTTTATTTCTGGAGCTTTAAGTGTTAACTCAACTAAAGAAGGAGATGCAAAAACAAGCGGATTTGTAATTGAGCCAAAGGTTGGATATTTTGTGTCTGAGAATATTGCAGTTGGAGCGAAATTAGGTTTTGGATCAACAAAAATTGGAGATGTAAAGACTAATGATTTTACAGTTGGAGCATTTGGTAGATATTATTTTACTCCTGCTTCTCAGTTCTCTGTTTATGGTCAGGCAGGTGTTGATTTTACTAATAATAAAGTAAAACCTGGAGATTTTAAATCAAACGAAGTTGGAGCAAATCTTGGTTTAGGTTTAAGCTATTTCTTATCTAACCATTTCGCTATCGAAGCTACTTGGCTTGGTTTAGGTTACAATGTAAACAACAACGGAGGTCATGGAGCTGAGAAAACTAACAGTTTTAACTTCGGAACTGACTTAAGAGATGTTGCTTTTGGAGTAGTTTACAAATTCTAATAAGATATTTAGTTAGTTTTTTAAAGGCCTTCCTCAACTTGAGGAAGGCTTTTTTTATTTGCGAGAGTACAGTTTTTTAAAATCAATTAATTTTAACTTAACAATTTAAGGGCTTATTACTATTTTATTTGTTAAATTCCTAATATAGAATTATGAAGAATATTTTTATATTTGAAAATTAATAACCCAAAACAAATTGTAATGAAGAAAATTATTTTAGCTGCGATTGCAGTAATGGCATTTAGCTTTGCTAACGCTCAAGAAACAAGATTTGGAGTAAAAGGAGGTTTAAATATCTCTACAGTTGGTGGTGACGCTAGAAATGTTTCATCATTGGTAGGTTTTCACGTTGGTGGATTTGCCGAAATCAAAATTATTGAGAAATTAGCAATCCAGCCAGAACTTTTGTTTTCAACTCAGGGAGCAAAAGAAAAATTTGCAGGAGACAAATACAATACAAATTTAAATTATATCAACGTTCCTGTATTAGCTAAATATTATATAACTAACCAATTTACAGTTGAAGCTGGTCCACAAATTGGATTTTTAGTTTCTGCTAAAAGTGATGGTGAGGATGTTAAAGATTTTTACAGATCTGTAGATGCTGGATTTAATATCGGAGCTGGTTATAATTTTACTGAAAATTTATCAGTAGGTCTTCGCTACTATATCGGTTTATCAAATGTTATTGATGAAAATTATGACGATTGGGATGATTATGTTGACAGCTATAAAGTAAACAACAATGTTTTCTCTGTATCTTTAGCATATAAATTCTAATTTTTAGAATATAAAAAAAACGAAAACCTTCCTAAATTAGGAAGGTTTTTTTATGATCAAAATTGTTTTACTTTGTAAATATGAAATGGAATAATTATATAAAAGATTATCAGTCGTATTTGAGGATAGAAAGAGGTTTGTCTAAAAATACAATTGAAAATTACAGCTTTGATATCGAGAGATTATGTCTTTTTTTAGAAACGAATCAAATTGAAGTTTCACCTTTAAAAATTACAGACGAAACTATTCAGCAATTTATATATGCAGTTTCAAAAGAAGTAAATCCAAGGTCTCAGGCACGAATTATTTCTGGATTAAAAAGTTTTTTCAGCTATTTGGTTTTTGAAGATTATCGAAATGATAGTCCGCTGGAGTTAATAGAAAGTCCTAAAACCGGAAGAAAACTTCCTGATACTTTAGCTGTAAAAGAAATTGATGCTCTAATTGATGCAATTGATTTAAGCAGTAATGAAGGAGAACGCAATCGTGCCATTCTGGAAAGTCTTTACGGATGCGGACTTCGGGTTTCTGAATTGGTTTCGCTTAAAATATCTGATTTGTATTTTGATGAAGGTTTTATAAAAATTACCGGAAAAGGTAATAAAGAACGTTTTGTTCCAATTGGAAAATTAACTCAAAAATATATTCAAATCTATCAAAACGAAGTAAGAGTTCATCTTAATATAAAAAAAGGCTGTGAAGACACCTTATTTTTAAATAGGAGAGGAAATCAGCTTACCCGTGCTATGATTTTTACAATTATAAAAGATCTCGCAGTAAAAATAAATTTAAATAAAAGTATAAGCCCGCATACTTTACGCCATTCTTTTGCTACTCATTTATTAGAAAACGGTGCAGATTTAAGATCGATTCAGCTCATGCTGGGACATGAATCGATTACCACTACTGAAATCTATGTTCATTTAGACAGGAGTTTCTTAAAAGAAGTAATGCATTCCTACCATCCGCGCAGATAATTTTTTTGAAAGGTTGTTAATATTTAAATCAAAAATTAATACCTTGTATTAAAATTCTACGTTAAAGCAAATAAATTACATTGATTTTTGAGTATTCAGTGGCTCGGTTTTAGTATAGTATTATTTACTTAAATAGCGATATATGGTTTTTGATTTATATAGTAATGAGGATTGCTTGGAGATAAATAATTTTTACAGAAAGTTATTTGCTGAAATGCCGGATTTGATTTTTCAGTTTATTATTGACAGTGATAATAATTACACTTTTCCCTTGGTTAGTAAGTCAGCAGATGAAATTTTTGAACTTTCTGTAAATGAATTCACTGACGATATAAAACTTACTATTTACCAAAGAATCTTAGAACAGGACCGCGAACTTTTTTTTCAGTCATTAGTAAAAGCAAGAAAAGAAATAGAACCCTGGCAGATTGAATTTAGGGCTGTTCTGCCTAAAAAAGGACTTCGCTGGTTTAAGGTTTCTGCAAAAACAGAATTGTCTCCTGAAAACAGAGTGAGTTTTTTTGGACACATTTCTGATATTACGGAATTAAAAGATAAAGAAGAAAAACTTCGTATTTCTGAAGAACGTTTTCAGTTCGCTCTTGAAGCATCTACTGCCGGAATCTGGGACTGGGATATGGTAACCAATAACGTTTTTTACTCTTCACTTTCACTTAAAATTTTAGAACTAGAATCGACAGATATTTTTGATGATCCTGAACGCTGGGATAAAATCGTGCATCCGGATGATCTGCCAAAATATTATTCAGATATCAGGGAGCACTTTGATAATAAAATTCCATATTATGAAAATTACCATCGTGTAATGACTTCAAGCGGTAATTATAAATGGATTTTGGATAGAGGGAAAGTCATTAAACGTGATGAAAACGGAAAACCATTACGTGTAATTGGAACCCATACAGATGTTTCGGCTCAAAAAGAAAAAGAATTAGAGCTTTTAAAAACAATGAAACTGTACAGTGATCAAAACAGCAGACTGTTGAATTTTTCGCATATTGTTTCTCATAATTTAAACACACAGGCAGGAAATATAAAATCAATTTTAGATTTTATTGATGCTGATGGTGATAAAGAAACCGTTACAGAAATGTTAGAACATCTTCGTACAGTTTCGAATGATTTAAATGAAACTATTTCTAATTTAACACAAATTGTAAAAACACAAAGTAATATTAATATTGCCGTTGAGCCTTTAAAGCTTCACGAATATATTGAAAAAACAATTTCGACTATAAAAGGTTATGACAATCAAAAGAAAGTTTCGATTGTAAATAATGTACCGCAGTATTTAACGATTAATTTTAATCCGGCTTATCTTGAGAGTGTTTTGCTGAATTTTACAACGAATGCGATAAAATATGCACATCCGGATCGTGAACCTGTTATTGTTTTTGATTTTGGAATTGAACCAGAGGGTTATAAATCATTAAAAATTACAGATAACGGTTTAGGAATCGATTTAAAAGTATACGGTGATTTGTTGTTTGGCATGTATAAAACTTTTCACAAGCATCAGGAAGCAAGGGGGATTGGTTTGTATATTACCAGAAACCAAATAGAGGCGATGAAAGGAACTGTTTCGGTAGAAAGTGAGGTTGGAGTAGGAACGAGTTTTAAAATCGTATTTAATGATCTTTAAAACATAAAAGCAATAAAAAAGGCTGTCGTGTTGACAGCCTTTTTTTATATAATATCGAGAGCGTAATTATTTTGCAATGTTAACTGCTCTTGTTTCTCTAATTACAGTAACTTTTACCTGACCTGGGTAAGTCATTTCAGTTTGAATTTTTTGTGAAATCTCAAATGATAAGTTTGCAGCATTGTCATCAGAAACTTTTTCGCTTTCTACGATTACACGTAATTCTCTACCAGCCTGAATTGCGTAAGCATTTTTAACACCGCTGAATCCGTAAGCTACATCTTCAAGGTCTTTTAAACGCTGAATGTATGAATCCAGAACCTGACGTCTTGCGCCTGGTCTTGCTCCTGAAATAGCATCACAAACCTGAACGATTGGTGATAATAATGATTTCATTTCGATTTCGTCGTGGTGAGCTCCAATTGCGTTGCAAACCTCGTCTTTTTCGCCGTATTTCTCAGCCCACTGCATACCTAATAATGCGTGTGGTAAATCACTTTCTGTATCCGGCACTTTTCCAATATCATGAAGTAAACCTGCTCTTTTTGCCAGTTTTACATTTAAGCCTAATTCAGCTGCCATGATACCGCAAAGTTTAGAAACTTCTCTAGAGTGCTGTAATAAGTTTTGTCCGTAAGAAGAACGGTATTTCATTCTACCAACCACTTTAATTAATTCAGGGTGTAAACCGTGAATTCCTAAGTCGATTACAGTACGTTTTCCAACTTCGATAATTTCGTCGTCGATTTGTTTTGCTGTTTTAGCAACAACTTCTTCAATTCTTGCTGGGTGAATACGTCCGTCAGTTACTAATTTGTGTAAAGACAAACGTGCAATTTCTCTACGAACCGGATCAAAACAAGAAAGGATAATGGCTTCTGGTGTATCATCAACAATGATTTCAACTCCGGTTGCTGCTTCAAGAGCTCTAATGTTACGACCTTCACGACCAATAATACGTCCTTTTACATCGTCAGATTCAATGTTGAAAACAGAAACACAGTTTTCAACCGCTTCTTCAGTTCCAACTCTTTGGATAGTATTAATGATGATTTTTTTAGCTTCCTGCTGTGCAGTAAGTTTTGCCTCTTCAATAGTTTCCTGAATATGAGACATAGCTTTGGTTTTAGCCTCAGCTTTTAAACCTTCAACTAATTGCTCTTTTGCTTCTTCTGCAGATAGTCCGGAAATAACTTCAAGCTGCTGTAATTGACTTTTGTGTAATTTGTCTACTTCGGCTTGTTTTTTATCCAGAACTTCAATTTTGTTGTTGTATTCAGCAGTTTTAGCTTCAAACTCGTCATTGACTTTTTTAGCTTTCGAAAGTTCGTTAGAAACCTGAGATTCTTTGTCACGCACTCTTTTTTCTACTTCGGCCACTTTTTTATCGCGTGCTAAAATAACTTGTTCGTGTTCAGATTTTAACTCGATAAAACGTTCTTTTGCCTGAAGTATTTTATCTTTTTTTATGTTTTCGGCTTCTAAATTAGCATCTTTTAAAATGGAAGCTGCTTCTTTTTTAGCGTTTTTGATTAGGTTTGAAATATTACTTTTCTCGATAATTTTAGCTATTGCAAAACCTGCCGCAATACCTACAATACCAATAATGATCGTTATGATGTCCATGTTTGTTAGGGTTTATATATAAAAAAAGCCTACATTAATTGCTTGAATAAACTCGTAAAGACAAGTTTTGAGCTAACTCACTGTTCAAGTTTCCCGGTCAAAGCTGGGCATACTATAGTAGCGACGATTTGCTCATTCTAAATTGTTAGTGTTGAGTTTACCAATTGTGAACTAATGTAGGCAGTATCTTAGTTTCTGTAAAGAACGTTTAATTTTCGAGATATTGATCTAAAAGCGAATTTAATCTTTTAATTCTTTCGATAGTTTCTTCGCCATCGATTGCGTTATCGATTTGTTTTTGTTCCACCTGCGATGCAAATTGTAATGCACACATAGCCAGAACATCTTGTTTATCGCGAACTGCGTAGCTTTCTTCGAATTGCTTAATCATGGCATCAATTTTTTTTGAGGCGCTTCTAAGGCCTTCTTCCTGAGCGGGTTCAACCGTAAGTGGGTAAACACGGTCTGCAATTGATATTTTAATTCTAAGCTTTCCGTCCATGTTGTTAATCTGATAGTTGCGCTATACAGTAATCAATTTCGCGAATTAATGAATTTATTTTAAGCTTTGTCTCTCTCTTGTTATTGTCGCTGCCAAGTAACGAATTGGCTATCTTAAGTGTTTCATATTGCTTTTTCAAAGCTTCCATTTCCTCAGATTGTTTCTGGATAATTTGCGCAGCTTTGGCTAGTTCTAATCGTAATTCCTGATTATTTTTCTCCAGGCCTTTTGATTTTTCAAAAAGCTTTTCGACTTTATATTCAAGAGTATCAATTATTTCTGCAATTACACTCATTATACATCCTATTCATTACTTAATCCTACAAAGTTAATATTCCTTTTTATTAATGCAATTTTTTATCGAATTTTTTACATTAAAATAGATAAATAGATGTAATTCAATGAATTGTATATTTGTAGTTTTTTTCTTGCTTTAATTGCTTTTTTTTTGCTTATCTTAGCAAAAATGTTGCTTATGAGATTTTCTGTACTTACCCTTTTGATTTGTAATTTTATATTCGCTCAAACCCAATATCCTAAAGACTATTTCCGTCCGCCGCTTGATATTCCAATGCAGCTTTCCGGTAATTTTGGCGAGTTAAGACCCAATCATTTTCATGCCGGGTTTGACTTAAAAACGAATCAAAGAGAAGGGCTAAATGTGTACGCGGTTGCTGATGGTTATGTGTCAAGAATCAAAATTTCGACTTTTGGAAACGGAAAATGCATTTATATTACGCATCCAAATGGTTATACTTCTGTGTACGGACATTTGCAGACACCTGTTGGGCCAATTTTGGATTACGTAAAGAAAACCCATTACAAAGAAAAAGCATATGAAATCGAAATGTTTCCAAAACCAAATGAGCTTCCGGTTACAAAAGGGCAGTTAATTGGACTTTCAGGAAATACAGGATCTTCAGAAGGGCCTCATCTTCATTTTGAAATTCGTGACTCTAAAACAGAATTTGTAATCAACCCAATTTTCTTTGGCTTTGACCAAAATATAAAAGATACTAAAAAACCAACTTTATCAAGTTTATATGTTTATCCGTTAGATAATGCAACAGTTAATCAGTCAAAACAGCCTCTGCTGGTTAATATGACACTTCAAAAAGACGGGACTTATTTGGCAGGAAAAGTAAAAACAAACGGAAAAATTGGTTTTGGGATTAATGCTGTTGATACTGATGATGTTTCTCATAATAAAAACGGAGTTTTTAATGTTTCAACTTTTTTAAACGGAAACCAGAATTACAATTATCAGTTTAACACCTATTCGTTTGATGAAATGCGTTACATCAATGCGTTTATCGATTATCCGAGATATAAAAAAACAAGTCAGCGTGTTCAGAAGCTTTTTATGAAAACGCCTTTTGCATTAAGTATCATTAAAACAGATTCGCTTAGAGGAATTATTTCGGCTCAGCCCAATCTGGCTTCGTCGTATAGAATTGAAGTTTCTGATTATTTTGGAAACCAAAATTCAATTACCGTTCCAATTGAATATGATACTGCAACACCGCTTGTGCAGGCAGAACCTTCGGCGTCTAAATATTTTGTAAAATACAACAGAGATACAAATTTCGAAAAAGGGAATATGTCAGTTTTCTTTCCGGCGGGAACTTTTTATGAAGATTTTAATATGAATTTTGATGTTCGCAATAACAAAGTTTATATTCATGACGATACTGTTCCGGTACATTCTAATTTTACAATTACGATAAAAGATACGCTGTATCCAGAATCTTTGAGAGATAAAGTTTATATTGGAAAAGGAACGAGTTATAACGGAACTATTAGAAAAGGTGACGTTTTTATAGCCAAAGCAAAAATATTAGGGCCGTATGGATTAGTGCTGGATACTATTCCGCCTGTTATAAAAATTACAAAACCAGTAGAAGGAAAATGGATCAGTGATCAGAAAAAAATTGAATTTACAATTGGCGACTCTCTCTCTGGAATAAAGTCTTATAACGGATATTTAAACGGAAGCTGGGTTTTATTTGAGTATGAAAATAAAAGCAGAAAGATTACACATACTTTTGATGATCAATATTTAACAGAGGGTGAAAACTTTTTAAAAATTGAAGTGGTTGATAATGTAGGAAATTCTACTATCTTTGAAACTCATTTTTTTAGAAGTCAAAAATAAATCCCAAATCTTTGAATAAAAACAAGTTAATATTCGCTTTACTTTTCTTGTGCTTTACTTGTATTTCATTTGCTCAAAACGCTCATGTAAAAGGTATTATTTTAGATAATGAAAATCATCCTGTTTCGAATGTCAATATAACTTCAGAAAAAAATAATACACAATCTGATGTAAATGGTTTTTTTGATATTGAAGTAATTTCAAATAAAAAAGCTTCGATTATTTTTACGCATATTTCCTTAAAAATGATCAGCCTTACAGTAAGTTTAAAGCCAAATGAAGTTTTTGTTTTTAATCCTGTAATGAATAATTCGCAGGAACAAATGGGTGAAGTTTTTGTTTCGTCCAAAAACAGAAAACGGGTTCAGGGAATTACAACTGTAGAAACTGCGACAATTAAAAAGATTCCTGGCGCAAATGCCGGTATAGAAAATATTCTAAAAACACTTCCGGGCGTAAATTCAAACAATGAATTGAGTACGCAATATGCTGTTCGAGGCGGTAATTACGATGAAAATTTAGTTTATGTAAACGAAGTCGAAGTGTATCGTCCGTTTTTAATTCGTTCAGGGCAACAGGAAGGTTTGAGTTTTACCAATACTGATCTGGTTCAAAATGTAGATTTCTCGGCTGGAGGATTTCAGGCTAAATTTGGAGATAAACTTTCATCTGTTTTAGATATCACGTATAGAAAACCAACACAGTTTGGCGCTTCGCTGGAAGCGAGTTTTTTAGGCGGAAGCGCTTCTGTAGATTTAGTTTCAAAAAATAAAAAATGGTCAGCCGTTACCGGAGTTCGTTACCGAAATAATAGTCTGCTTGTAAACAGTCAGGATACACAAACCAATTATACGCCTACTTTTGCCGATATTCAAACGAATGTAAATTATGATATTTCTGAAAAATGGCAGATGAGCTTTTTGGGGAATATTTCGCAGAATAAATATTTGTATCAGCCATTAACACGCGAAACAAAATTTGGAACTATTGATCAGCCAATGGCGCTTGCGGTTTATTATGAGGGTCAGGAAAAAGACCAATATGATACTTATTTTGGTGCTCTAAAAACAACATATAAAGTTTCGCCTTCGCTGACTTTAAAACTTATTGGTTCTTTATTTCATACAACAGAACAAGAACATTTTGATATTTTAGCCCAATATCGTTTAGGAAATATTGATCCTGAAAACCCAAATAATTCATCGTCGATAGATTTTACCCGCGGAATTGGCTCTCAGCTAAATCATGCGCGAAACGATTTAGATGCTTTAATTGCCAATGTCGAACTTAAGGGAACTAAAGAATGGCAGGAAAGCCAGCTTGAATTTGGATTGAAATATACCAGAGAGTCTATTCGCGACAGAATTGTAGAGTGGGAGATGATCGATTCGGCTGGATTTTCTATTAATCCGCCGTTAGTTATTCTTCCGGAAAACAATCAGCCGTATACGCCATATACAGGACCGCTTTTGCCTTATCAGGATATTCGCGCCACAAACTTCAATACTATTAATAGGTTTTCTGGATATGCGCAGTGGAATAAACAATCTCAATTGGGTTCAAGCCAAATCTGGTACCATCTTGGAGCACGTTTTCAGAGCTGGAAAGTTTCGGGTGCTTCAGGAGAAGGTAAAAATCAAGTTGTAGTAAGTCCGAGAGCACAATTTGCCATAAAGCCAGATTGGGATATGGATATGGTTTTCAGAATTTCTGGAGGATTGTACCATCAGCCGCCGTTTTATAGAGAACTTCGTGATCTGGACGGTGTTGTAAATCCAAATGTAAAAGCTCAGGAAGCAGTTCATGTAGTTTTGAGCAACGATTATAATTTTAAAATGTGGAACCGCCCGTTTAAATGGGTTACAGAAGTGTATTATAAATCGCTTTCAGACGTAAATGTGTATTCGATAGACAATGTCCGCATTCGATATGTTGCCAATAATAATGCAAAAGCTTATGCACAAGGTTTGGATTTTAGATTAAACGGCGAATTTGTTCCGGGAACAGAATCATGGGTGAGTTTTGGGTATTTAAAAACCGAAGAAAATTACGAAAACAAAGGATATATTGCCAGACCGACAGATCAGCGATTGAAATTTGCAATGTTGTTTCAGGATTATATGCCGAATATTCCCAGTGTAAAATTGTATTTGAATTTGGTTTACAATACAGGACTGCCAGGCGGTGCGCCAGCCTATTCTGATCCGTACTTATATCAAAACAGGTTAAATGATTACAGAAGAGCTGATATTGGTTTTGCTAAGGTTTTTGTTGATGCCAGTACACAGAGTTCTAAAACAAGCTGGCTGAAAAACTTTAAAGAATTATCGCTTGGTGTAGAAATTTTTAATCTTTTTAATAATCAAAATGCCATAACCAATACATGGGTGCGCGATGTGTATTCTAAAAACCAGTATGCGATTCCAAATTATATGACTTCGAGGGTTTTTAATATAAAACTGAATGCGAGATTGTAACTTTTAATTTGTCATAGTAAAATTCAATAAAAACCAAAATTACAATCAAAAATAGTATATTTGATAATTGAATATAATTTGTCGATGAAAAAGTACTCTAAATATATAGCCTTAGCAATTATAGGAACATTAATTAGCTGCCGCGAAGAAGTTCAAAAGCCAAAAGTAAGTTACGATGTATCAAACAAAGTAAGTGTTACAAAAGCAGATACTACTCAAATTGAAATTGCAGATCTGCCAATTCAAATGGAAGGTACTGATTACTTAATTCATCCTGTTGGAGATTTAAGAGTTTTTGAAAGAGGTTCAAAAGCCCGTTTTGGATCTTCTAGTGTAAACGATGTAAGTTTTACAATTTCTAATTTAGGCGAATATGAAATTACAGGTTACCTTCAAAATCTGAAGTTTCAAAAAGTCGATTCAGATTCTATTCATGCTCTTTCTGATAAACCTATTTTGATTTTGACGGCTACTTATTTAAAAACAGTTGCAGATAAAACTCAGAATAAAGTAATGGTTTATACCTTAACAGATTCTGATACTAATAAAGATGGTAAAATTGATACCAGTGATATTAAAACTTTGTATTTAAGTAATATCAGCGGAGAAAATTTTACAAAAGTCTCAGCTGATCTTCAAGAATTAGTTGACTGGAACTTAATTGAATCTAAAAACCGCTTGTATTTTAGAACAATTGAAGATACCAACCAAAATGGTCAATTCGATAAAAATGATGTCCTGCACTATAATTATATTGACTTAGCTTCTAAAAAATGGGAAGTGAAAAGTTATAAACCTATTTAAAGATGCTAAGGTTCTGAGGTGCTAAGATTCTAAGTTTTTTTAGCTTTTGATAATTAGGATTTCCTTGAATATTATAATATAAAACCCTGCTGAAAATTATATTTCAGCAGGGTTTTATTTTTATGCACAAAGATTGAAAAACTTAGAATCTTAGTGTCTCAGAACCTCAGAACCTCAGAACCTTTATATCAATATATCGCTTTCCAGATCTGATTTTTCGATTTCAAAACCAAAATCCAGACGTTCTACCAATTCGATTACCAGTTTTTTGTACCAGTTTTCAGATTTTGGGTGAATGTAGATTTTTTCGATTAACTGATTAATATCAACATTGATTTTTAAGCCGTCGTTTAGTTTGATTTCGCTTTTTGAAGTATCGGTAAGAATACGGACTTCGCGTTCGTATTGAAAACTTTTTCTTTTAAATAAAAAGGGAAAGAACAAATCATCAAACGGAATATATTCTTTTTTATAATCGATGTAATTGACTTCGCCAATATACTGGTCAAAATTGTTTTCCGGTCTTACTGCTTTCTGCAGTCTTCCAATAGTAGACTGAATGGCTAAACCTTCGTTGTTTTTTGTGAAAATCTGCCACATGGCAAAAGATTCATATTCGTTAATATGCCAGCTGCTAATGGCTACTTTTTCGCGGTGTGTTTTGTAGTAATTTAAAAATTCAGGATTGTCTACAGCCAGTTTTTTTATCTCCTCATATGTAGGTTCGCTGAAAGTGCCTTCGTATTGATCTTCAAATTTGTCAGAACGAGACATGAAAAGTTTCTTTGAAAGCAGTAAATCTAAAAATTTAGATAAGTCAAGATATTTCCAAACAATAGTATCAGGATCGTCCGGAAGTTTTATGTTGGGGTTGTTAAGATACATTTTTCTGAAAGAATTAAATTTCAATCTTTAACTATCCTAAGTTATAAAATAAAACACAGATTAAAGAAATTAAACTAAGTTTTAATATTTCCTTAATCTGTGCAGATTATTTGATAAGTATGTTTGAATCTTATGACTCTAGAGACTGCATCGTTACTAATTTATTGTAAGTTCCGTTGTGTGCAATCAGTTCTTCGTGAGTTCCCTGTTCTACAATTTTTCCTTTTTGCATTACAACAATAACGTCTGCCTTTTGAATAGTTGAAAGTCGGTGGGCAATTACGATCGATGTTCTGTTCTGCATCATGTTTTCGAGCGCAACCTGAACAAATTTTTCACTTTCTGTATCCAATGCTGATGTTGCTTCATCGAGAATCATTATCGGCGGATTTTTCAATACAGCACGGGCAATAGATAAACGTTGTTTTTGCCCGCCAGAAAGTTTATTTCCGCTGTCTCCGATGTTAGTATAGATCCCCAGAGGCAGTTCTTTTACAAACTCATATGCGTTGGCAATTTTTAAAGCTTCGATAATTTCATCATCAGTTGCATCTAATTTTCCTAAAGAAATATTTGCCTTGATGGTGTCATTAAATAAAATACTGTCTTGTGTTACCAATCCCATTAAGCTGCGAAGTGATTGCAGGTTCATGTCTTTAATATTGATTCCGTCAATAGAAATTGAACCTTCATTTACATCATAAAAACGAGTCAGCAAATTGGCAATTGTACTTTTACCGCTTCCAGACTGGCCGACAAGTGCAACGGTCTGTCCTTTTTTAATTTGAAGCGAAAAATCTTTTAAAACAGTTTCTTCTTCATATTTAAAATTAACATGCTGCACATCTATAATAGAATCAAAAGATGTTTTTTCCATTGCATTTTCTTTTGATGTAATTGTGTTTTCCTGTTCTAATATTTCAAGAACACGTTCAGCAGCAGCATTTCCTCTTTTTACTCCGTATGAAGCTTTAGAAATGGCTTTTGCAGGAGTTAAAATATTATAAGCTAACCCCATGTAAGCAATAAACGAAGGACCGCTCAATGTTTTATCAATCAAAACCATTTGTCCTCCATACCATAATAGAATAGCGATTACGGTAATTCCCATAAACTCACTTGCTGGAGAAGCTAAGTTTTGACGGTTTCCTATTTTGTTTGATAAACTAAAAAAACGTTCAGTAGAGTTTTGAAAAACAGTATTAAAATAGCCTTCAGCATTGTAGCCTTTTACCACTTTTAATCCTCCCACGGTTTCTTCGATAGTGGATAAAAAAGTACCTTGTTCTTCTTGTGCTTTTGTAGATTGTTTTTTTAGCTGTTTTCCAATTAATGAAATAATATAACCGGAAATTGGAATAAAAATAAATACAAATATTGTCAGCTTCGTGCTGATAATAAGCATTGTTGTTATGGTAAAAATAATGGTCAGCGGTTCTTTAACAATAAGTTCCAAAATTGCTAAAAAGGAATTCTGAACCTCATTTACGTCTGCTGAAATTCTCGAAATAACATCTCCTTTTCTTTTTTCAGAATAAAATGCCAGCGGAAGTTCTAATGTTCTTTTATACAAAGCATTTCTCATATCTTTTAAAACACCATTTCGTAAAAAAGTGATAAAAAACATAGCTAAATAATCGGCTAGGTTTTTTAATAAAAAGATCGAAATTATAATCGCTACCATTATAGATAAAATGTAGCCGGGATCATGAGTGCCTTTTGTTGTTGTTATGTAATAACTCAAATAGTCTTCTCCGTACTGCTGAAGTTTTAAAATGCCTTCGTATACAGGTTTTACTTTTCTTTCTTTTGTCTGGTCAAATAAAACCTGAAGCATTGGTATTAAAGCAACAAAAGAAAGTGTGCTGAAAAGAGCATACAAAACATTAAAAAAGATATTTAAGAATGCGTATTTTTTATACGGATATATAAAAGGAACTATTTTTTTGAAATTACTCATTTATTTTTTTTGATATTGTTTTTTGGGTAATGACTCTTTAATGCGTGTTAACGTAATTTGTCATTTAAATTTTACTGCACAAATTTAATCCAATTGGATTGTTTTCAATTTCTTTTTGCTTTTTTTTATAAAAAAAAGTTTCTTTAAAAGTAAAAATAAGGAAAACACTTTATTAAGTTAATATTAGGCAGTATATAAAAAACATCCTTAAAAAATAAAGGTGGGTTTTGAAAACAAAAAACCGGATTTGCATTTTGTATATGTAAATCCGGGTTTTTAACTTTTAATTGTTTTTAAACAATTAGTATATATTGAAATACAGTTTATTTCAATTGCATATCTGCAATAATATTCTGGATTTTTTCGTCTAAGAATTTTTCAGCATCATCAAAATCTAAAACTGATTCTAATTCGGCATTTACGCTTATATAGAATTTAATTTTTGGTTCTGTTCCACTTGGTCTTGCGCAAATTTTAGAACCGTCTTCTGTATAATAAATCAATACGTTTGATTTTGGAATATTCATCGAAGATTCTTCGTTTGTCAATAAATTCAATGCAGTTGATGATTGGTAATCTTCAACCATAATAACACGTTGTCCGTTGATTTCTTTTAATGGGTTCTGACGTAAATTAACCATCATCTGGTTGATTTCTTCTAAACCTTCCATTCCTTTTTTAGTCAATGAAACTAAAAATTCTTTATAGAAACCATTTTCTACATAAAGTTGTAAAAGTTCTTTGTAAACAGAGCTTCCTGCTGCTTTTGCCTGAGCGGCAACTTCGCAGATCAATAGAGTAGCGGCAACAGCATCTTTATCTCTAACAGCATCGCCAACCATGAATCCGAAACTTTCTTCACCACCGCCGATAAATTCAAGTTCAGGAAAATCTTTGATCATTTTAGCAATCCATTTAAATCCTGTTAAGCCTACTTTGCATTCAACTCCGTAACTTGTTGCCAGTTCCATCATCATTGGAGTCGAAACGATTGTTGATCCAACGAATTGTTTTCCGTTAATTTTTCCAGCTTTTTTCCATTGTTTCAAAAGGAAAGAAGTCATTAAAACCATAGTCTGGTTTCCGTTAAGCAAAATCATTTTACCGTCGTTGTTTCTAACAGCAACACCTAAACGGTCGCAGTCAGGATCTGTTCCAACCACGATATCAGAATTTGTTTTATCAGCTAAAGCTAAAGCCATTGTTAAGGCTTCAGGTTCTTCCGGATTTGGAGATTTTACAGTTGGGAAATCTCCGTCTGGAACGGCCTGTTCTGGTACAATATGTACATTTTTGTAGCCTGCCTGTGATAAAACATCCGGGATTGATTTTATAGAAGTTCCGTGCAGTGAAGTAAAAACAATGTGAAGATTGTCTTTGGCTTCAGTTGGAGTATTAAAACTTGCGTTTTCTATAGATGATTTTATAAACGCTTTGTCAATCTCAGTATCGATATACTGAATTAAGCTTTCGTTTGCGTTAAATTTAATTTTATCGTAATCTAAGTTTTCAATTACTTTAATGATTTCTCCGTCTTGCGGAGGAACAATTTGTCCGCCGTCCTGCCAGTATACTTTGTATCCGTTATATTCTGGCGGATTGTGTGATGCAGTTAGAACAATACCGCATTGGCATCCTAAATATTTAAGTGCAAAAGATAATTCAGGCGTTGGTCTTAAATCTGAAAACAAATAAACCTGAATTCCGTTTGCAGAAAAAACATCGGCAACAACTTTAGCTAAAGTATTACTGTTATGACGACAGTCGTAAGCAATAACAACTTTTAAAGGTTCGTTTGGGAAAACCTGATGCAGATAATCAGATAATCCCTGAGTGTTTTTTCCAAGTGTGTATTTGTTGATTCTGTTGTTTCCTACGCCCATAACACCGCGCATACCTCCGGTTCCAAATTCCAGATTTTTGTAGAAACTTTCTTCAAGATCTTTTGGTGAAGTAGTCATTAATTCTTTTACAGCTGCCTGTGTTTCCTGATCAAATGTCGGCGTAAGCCATTCGTTTACTGCGTTTAATATATTAGGTGCAATATTCATTTCAAATTTCTTTTTAATATTTTAATTAAAGATAGAGAAATTTTGGAAGTTATTTCCTGCTGTCATTTTAATTTTTTTGTCTCTCCTTGATAAAGTATTGGAGAAAATGTTTTTAAAAATTAACCTCTCGTGATACTTTATAACGTTCTTCGTTGTTTTTGGTTCTTAAGATAATTTCTCCTAAAAATCCGGCTAAAAACAGCTGAGTTCCCAGGATCATTGTTGTTAAAGCTATAAAAAACCAAGGGTTATTAGTTACCAGGCTGTATTTCATTCCGTTGTACATATGGTATAATTTCGAAACACCAATATATCCCGCAGATAAAAAACCAATAATAAACATGATAGAACCAATAGCGCCAAATAAGTGCATTGGTCTTTTTCCGAATCTTGATAAAAACCAAATCGTAATTAAATCAAGGAATCCGTTAATAAAGCGTTCCATTCCAAATTTGGTTTCGCCGTATTTACGTGCCTGATGAATTACTACTTTTTCACCAATTTTTCCAAAACCGGCATTTTTTGCCAAAACCGGAATGTAGCGGTGCATCTCGCCCGAAACTTCAATGTTTTTAACTACAGTATTTTTATAAGCTTTTAATCCGCAGTTAAAATCGTTAAGCTCAACACCTGAAGTTTTTCTGGCTGCCCAGTTAAATAATTTTGAAGGAATGTTTTTAGCCACTACAGAATCGTAACGTTTCTTTTTCCAGCCAGAAACTAAATCGAATTTTTGTTGTGTAATCATTTCGTACAATTCAGGAATTTCATCCGGACTGTCTTGCAAATCAGCATCCATAGTAATAATAACATCACCTTTTGCTTTTGCAAAACCTGCGTGTAAAGCCTGCGATTTTCCAAAATTTTTCATGAAACGAATTCCCTTTACATTTGGATTTTCGTTAGAGAAACCTTCAATAATATTCCAAGAATCATCTGTACTTCCATCATCTACAAAAATGATTTCATAAGAGTAATTATTAGACTGCATCACTTTAATAATCCATGAATAGAGTTCTTTAAGCGATTCCTCCTCGTTTAGAAGCGGTATAAGTATAGATAGATTCATTTATAATTTTTATTCTTGAGTAGTTTTGCTTTTAAAAAATGCTGCGAAAATTAATCCGAAAATTGCGCTGATTACCATAGCAAAAACTGATCCTTTTAATAATTCAAGAGTCGAATAAGGATTTGTTAGTTTCATTTTAGCAATAGCTTCGTTGATTGATGAAGCCGGAGCGCCAAATTTCTGCATCATGTTTGCAGTATATTTTACCATTATGTCGCTTAAAGTGTCTTTTGCACCCGGGTCAATAACGTTAAATAAGATAATATTAAAAGAAGTAGAAATTAAAATACCAACTACTGCTGCTATAAAATAAGTGGTAAAAGCATCTTTAAAAGGAAAAACACCGTTTAATTCTTTCTTAGTTTTAGAAAGTAAAATGATGCTGATTGTAATGCTGATTGCGATGCCTATTAATCCCATCCACCATGCAGTAAACAAGTTTAAATCAATAGCATAGATAGTTGCAGTAACCAATGCAGATGCAATTCCAATTATTACACCATACGCAATACCATTCTTTTTTATAACTTCATTAATCATATTTCTATATGTTTTAAAATTAATCCACAAATATAGCAATTCCCAATATACATCGATGAGAAAAAAAGCTTTTTGAATTTAACTAAAAAAAAGTAAGCTAAGTATTTGTTTATTAAAAAAGAATTGTAAATTTGCACACTCAAAATTAATTAAAATTTTAAACAAAAAAGAGCATTGTTTGTTTATACCTTTTTCTAACCATGGAAAAGCTTCAAAATAAAAATGTTCTAAACAATAAATAAAAAGAAAGATGAAAAAAGGAATTCACCCAGAAAATTACAGATTAGTTGCATTTAAAGACATGTCAAATGATGACGTTTTTATCACTAAATCTACTGCAGATACAAAAGAAACAATTGAAGTTGACGGAGTTGAGTATCCAGTTGTAAAAATGGAGATTTCTAGAACATCTCACCCTTTTTATACTGGTAAATCTAAACTTATCGATACTGCAGGACGTATTGATAAATTCAAAACTAAATATGCAAAACACGCTAAAAAATAATAGCTGTTTAAAATATATAAAAGCCTTCCAATTTTGGAAGGCTTTTTTTTTGCAAATTATTAATAGGTTAAGAAATTTCTATTTTAACTATAGCTGTGGTTTCAACAACCACGAGTACATTTTAGATACATTGCTTTCCAGCGGCTGAAACCACTGGCTGTGTTCTGGTATACGAAATCAAAATCTAATAGGATTTGGTGAATAATCGTAATCTAAATGAATGAAAATTGAAAATTCGCGGCTATTTACATATAAACATGATTAATGTAAAAAATAAATATTTGTAACTTTGGTCTCGGTAACCAAATCAAATTTTAACACATTAAATTAAATTTATGAATTACATTCTTTTCGACGGTCCCGTCCGGAATGCTTTATTACCTTTTACTTTTACACGACCAGTTGCAGATATTTTAATCGGAATTATGACAATTCGTCAAAAGTGGGAGGCTCGTTTAGGTTCTACTATAACAACTATTACAGAAGACTATCTTTCTGCCAAATTCCCAATGGTAGAAATGGAAGAGAACGTAATGATAAACGCAGCGTATTTGCCAAATGATGCGCTTACAGAATTAGTTTCTGATTTAAAAGAGAATCAGGCAATTTTTAAAGGCGATGATGTAATTGCTTTTTTTACAACCGAAAACCAGGAAGAAGTCGATTTTGATACGTACGAAATTATTCAGTACAATGAAGAATGTCTGACAGTTGAACATACATGGGATATTTTTTCAAAGAATGATGCTGCCATTCGTGCCGATTTTGCTTTTTTAACAGAAGACAGAAAATCACAGCCTATTCCTAAAAGCGTAAATGTTATTGCGCCAGAAAATGTATTTATTGAAGAAGGAGCAAAACTGGAGTTTGTAACTTTAAATGCTTCGAATGGTCCTATATATATTGGTAAGAATACCGAAATTATGGAAGGAACCGTTATTCGCGGGCCTTTTGCTTTATGCGAAAATGCAATGGTAAAAATGTCGGCTAAGGTTTATGGAGCAACAACTGTTGGGCCAGGATCCAGAATAGGCGGTGAGGTTAAAAACTCAGTTCTTTTTGCGAATTCAAACAAAGGGCACGAAGGATTTTTAGGAGATTCTGTTTTAGGCGAATGGTGTAATATTGGAGCTGATTCGAATAACTCAAACCTAAAAAACAATTACGAAGAAGTGAAATTATGGAGCTACGAAACAGAAGGTTTTGCTAAAACCGGACTTCAGTTTTGCGGTTTAATGATGGGAGATCATAGTAAATGCGGCATCAATACGATGTTTAATACAGGAACCGTAGTTGGTGTAAGCGCGAATATTTTTGGATCTGGTTTTCCTCGTAATTTTGTTCCTAGTTTTTCTTGGGGCGGTGCAGCGGGATTTACAACTTATGTAACAAAAAAAGCTTTTGAAACTGCAAGATTAGTTATGAGTCGAAGAAATATTGATTTCGACGAAACAGAAGCGGCAATCTTAGAACATATTTTTGAAGAAACTAAAAAATGGAGAAAAGACTAATTAGATAATTAGTCAATTTGAAAATTAGATAATTTTACAACCCGACAGGTTTTTGAAACCTGTCGGGTTTTGTTATTTTAAGGTTTTAGAGAATTTTCTAATTTCCTAATTGACACATTTTCTAATTTTACTTATTTATCAATCTTAATAAAATCCCCTTTTAAGCTGAATTTTAATTCTAAACCATTCGTTAGTTTTGTTTCGTATCCCGAAGATTCAATTTCTATTTTGGTTACTTTTTCTTTCGGGAAGTTTTCTTTTATATAAGAAGCAACCTTCTTAGGAATAATAGATTTCGGAATTTTAGAATTTTTGCCGTCAACTTCTTTCCAGTTTCCTTTTTTGTCAAATTCAATTTCAATCTGATTGTCAAATTGAACTTTGTATTCTGTTGAAAGGATTTCTTTGTCTTCTAATATATAGCTTGGCTTTTTCGACCCAAAATGTGTTTTTAAAAATGTCTGCGCGTTTGCGGGTAAAGCTTCTTTTTTGATTACAGTTTTTTGCGCATTCGCAGAAAGTCCAAATAGTAATCCTGCAATTAAGGAAACAGCCAGTTTTAATTTCGTTTTCATATTTTGCTGATTTTTAAATTTATATACAAGGTAAGATTAAAATTTTAAAATTGAGAAATCTAAGTAGATTTAAAAACAATCACGCTTCTTTTTTTGCCGCAGATTAAAAGATTAAAAAGATTTTTGAGAAGGAAGTTAAAAAAAGAGAATCAGTGAAAATCCTTTTATCTGCGTCGAAAAAGATATTGTCTAATTGACACATTTTCAAAATTATCTAATTATCAAATTGGACATTGTCTAATTAAATCTATCTTTGCAGCACGAAAAAAATGGGTAGTCAGATAAACGATTAACCGATTAAACAAAATTCACAAACACAAATGATTACAGTTAACGATATTTCGGTTCAATTTGGTGGAACTACACTTTTTAGCGATGTTTCTTTTGCTATTAATGAAAATGATAAAATTGCCCTTATGGGTAAAAATGGTGCGGGAAAATCGACACTTTTAAAAATAATTGCAGGTGTAAATAAACCTTCTACAGGAAGTATTTCTGCACCAAAAGAAGCTGTAATTGCTTATTTACCACAGCATTTGCTTACTGAAGACGGCGCAACTGTTATGGAAGAAGCATCAAAAGCTTTCAGTGATATTTTTAAAATGAAAGCCGAAATTGACGAAATCAACGAACAGTTAACCGTTCGTACTGATTATGAAAGTGATGAATACATGAAATTAATCGAAAGAGTTTCTGACTTAAGCGAAAAATTTTATGCTATTGAAGAAATAAATTACGAAGCTGAAGTTGAGAAAATTTTAGTTGGTTTAGGATTCGAAAGAGAAGATTTTACACGTCAGACTTCAGAATTTTCAGGAGGATGGAGAATGCGTATCGAATTAGCAAAAATCCTTTTGCAAAAGCCAGATTTAATTTTACTGGATGAGCCTACCAACCACATGGATATCGAAAGTATTCAATGGTTAGAAGATTTCTTATTGAATCAGGCTAAAGCAGTTGTTGTAATTTCTCACGATAGAGCATTTGTAGATAATATTACAAACCGTACTATCGAGGTTACAATGGGAAGAATCTATGATTACAAAGCAAAATACACTCATTATTTAGAGTTAAGAAAAGACCGTCGTATTCATCAGCAGAAAGCATATGACGAGCAGCAAAAAATGATTGCTGAAAATCGTGCTTTTATTGACCGTTTTAAAGGAACGTTCTCAAAAACCGATGCCGTTCAGTCTCGTGTAAAAATGCTTGAAAAATTAGAAATCGTTCAGGTTGATGAAGTAGATACTTCTGCATTACGTTTGAAATTCCCGCCGGCAGCACGTTCAGGACAATATCCGGTTGTTGTAAAAGAAATGTCGAAATCGTATGGAGATCATGTGGTTTTTAAAGATGCAAACATCGTAATCGAACGCGGACAGAAAGTAGCTTTTGTTGGGAAAAATGGAGAAGGAAAATCGACCATGATTAAGGCGATTATGAAAGAAATCGGCGTTGATTCAGGTAGCGTTGAAATTGGACATAATGCACAAATAGGATATTTTGCTCAAAATCAGGCCGCTTTATTAGACGAAAATGCTACTATTTTTGAAACTATCGATAGTATTGCGGTTGGAGATATCAGAACCCAGATAAAGAATATTTTGGGAGCTTTCATGTTTCAGGGAGATGATATTACTAAAAAAGTAAAAGTGCTTTCCGGAGGAGAAAAAACACGTTTGGCAATGATTAAATTGTTGTTAGAACCAGTGAATTTATTAATTCTGGATGAGCCTTCGAATCACTTGGATATGAAGACAAAAGACATTATTAAAGATGCATTGCGTGATTTTGACGGAACATTAATTTTGGTTTCTCACGACCGTGATTTCCTAGACGGATTAGCAACTAAAGTATTTGAATTTGGAAATAAAAGAGTAAAAGAACATTTTGAAGATGTTGCAGGTTTTCTTGCTCACAAGAAAATGGATTCTATGAGAGAAATAGAAAAATAGAGTCTAAATACATATAGATCAAAAAGCACAAGTTCATTCTTGTGCTTTTTTTTGTTTTAATAACATTATTTTAATGCAACTTTTTTTACAACACTTCTATTTTTTTTGTTATTTTAGTACTTCATTTCGTGTCGACTATAGGTAGTTAACTTTTTGATCTTCAAAAAGGATAGTGCTGATTCTGAATTCAGTTATAAGAAACTAATATTTTTATTAATTTGAAGTCTATGAGTAAAATTCTACTAGTTCCGATTATTTTTCTCTTTTTTATAACTCCATTTTTTCTGCATGCTCAGGGCGATGTAAACGCTGGAGAAAAAACCGAAAGTGAGATAAAATATCCTCAATATCAGCTAAAGGGACTTTTACAGGCAAGATATCTGGAAAGTTTTGGCGACAATGTTGATGTTCTAGGAGTACATCATTCTACTGGAGATGTTACCCAGCAGTCTTTTGATATTAAAAGAATGCGTGTTGGCTTAAATACCAGGTTAAGTGAAGCTACAGAAGTCGTAATTCTGGTAAACTTAGCCGATTTTAAATCAGATACTAAAGGAAAAGTTCTTGAAAACGCTTATGGAAAATATACCTTCAATAAATATATTGCTTTAACCGGAGGACAGTTTCGTCCGGCATTTGGTATTGAAGAGCTTGTTCCTGTAGATATCATCAAATCTTTTGACTTCTCAAATCAATATTATGAATTCGGAAAAAACGGCTGGACCAGTTTTCAAATTGGGGCTTCGGCAACTGGATCTTTTGATATTGGGAAAATTCCGGTTAGTTATGCTGTCTCAGTTTTGAACGGAAATGGAAAAAACGTAGAAATGGATAAGGATAACGGAAAACAATATTCTACAAGATGGGTTTTTGAATTGTCTAAAGAGCATAAAATAAATCTGGGTTTAAATGGTGGTATTGGAAAAGTGTTTAAAGAAGATGTTTTTGCAGTTGGAGCCGATATAACCAGCGATTTTAAACTAACAGACCGATTTACTTTTGATCTTCAAATTGAATACAAACAAGGAACAAACCATAATTTATATTTTTCACTGCCGGCAGAAAGCAGAGTAGGTGATGTTTCCAATTATCAAATGCGCGGGATTTATTTTCTGCCGAATTTGAGATATGTTGTAAATTATAAAAAACTAACGGCATTAGAACTATCATGTCGTTACGAAACTTTTAATCCTAGTTACAAAGTAAATTCAAATGTCAGACAAACTTATACACCTATGATTAGTCTTGAATTTGGAAAAAATTATACAGGAAGAATTGAAATGGGCTTTGAAATTGACCGTTTTGATAAAAATATCCCGGATACATCAACCTATAATGATGAATTATTCCTGATTCAGTTACAACTCCGACTTTAGTTTTAATATAAATCTAAATTATTATGAAAGAAGTACAAATTCCTCAAACTCTGATTACCCTTGCTGTTGGAATTGCAATTTGGTTTATTCCTGCACCAAATGGAGTCGTTATTGAAGCCTGGCACTTGTTTGCGATTTTTGTGGCCACTATTTTAGGAATTATTCTAAAAGCGGCTCCAATGGGGACGATGTGTATGATTGCAATTGCGTTAACGGCTTTTACGCAGGTTCTGGCACCGGGCGATCCTGGAAAATCAATTACGCTGGCCTTAAAAGGATTTGGCGATAAAGTAATCTGGCTTATCGGGATTTCGTTTTTTATTGCGAGAGGATTTATAAAAACTGGTTTAGGAAATAGAATTGCTTTTTTATTTATTCGAATCTTCGGAAAAAGCTCTCTTGGATTGGCTTACGGATTAGGTCTTGCTGATTTAGTTTTGGCTCCTGCTGTGCCAAGTAATACGGCAAGAGGAGGCGGAATTATTTATCCTATAATGAAATCGATGTCAATGAGTTTTGGTTCTGTGCCGGATCAGCCGGAAACACATAGAAAATTAGGTTCTTATTTAACATTGAATTGCTATAATATGAATTTAATAGCTTCATCAATGTTTCTTACCGGAACAGCAAGTAATCCAATGTGTCAGAAGTTTGCGCTTAATTTAGGAATTAAAATAACATGGATGTCATGGGCAGCTGCAGCGATTGTTCCGGGATTGTGTGCTTTTTTTGTGATTCCCTTTGTGCTCTATAAAATATATCCGCCAGAACTTAAAAAGACTGGAGATGCACCGCAGATTGCCATGCAGAAATTAAAAGAAATGGGGCCGATTACCCGTAACGAATGGATGATGCTTTTAACGTTTTTTGTTCTCTTGTTTCTTTGGATGACAGGCGATTTGTTTTCTATAGACGCTACGACAACCGCATTTATTGGTTTGGTAATTCTGTTGCTTACTTCAGTTTTAACATGGGATGATGTAAAAGCCGAAAAAGGAGCGTGGGATACTATTGTATGGTTTTCGGTTTTAGTAATGATGGCAAGTTCGCTTAACGAACTTGGATTTATCGGCTGGTTTAGTAATGTTGTAAGAGCCGAAATTGGAGGTTTGAGCTGGCAGATGGCATTTCCAATAATTATATTAGTGTACTTTTTCAGCCATTATCTTTTTGCAAGTGCAACGGCACACGTAGCGGCAATGTATGCGGCACTTTTGGGTGTTGGGGTTTCACTTGGTATTCCGGGATTGCTTTTGGCCTTTATGCTTGGTTTTATGGGATCAATTTACGGAACATTGACCCATTACGGACATGGTCCGGCTCCCGTTTTTTTCGGAAGCGGATATGTCGATTTAAAAAGCTGGTGGGTCAAAGGTTTAGTAACCGGACTCGTAATGCTTTTTATTTATATGGGAATTGGCGGATTATGGCTTTGGGTAATAAATTATTTTTAAATTCTGATTCCCGGCGGCAATAATTCTTTGTACTTTGGATTTTTTTTGAAAAATGCTGCGATTTTTGGATGAATCGGCACAACTCTGAAATTTTTTTCTGTACTTAGTTCCATAATGTTTTTAAGTAAAGTGTCAATTACAGACTGGTTTTCGAAGTTTTCGGGTGTGTTGATTTTGGTTAAAAAGATTTTCTTTTCCTGAAAAGAATATTCAACGCTTAATAATCCCTCAGGGACTACGGTTTCAAATTGTCTGGCAAAGGTATTGTCTTTGATTTCCATAGTTTCAGCAGGTTCCATATTTGTCATGTTTTTGGGGTGGATAAAATATTAGAAAAAGAACGATAAAAAAATAAACAAATAAAATCTTTGGAAAAGATATTTAAATGCGAGTAATTTGGATTGCAAAGTTAATCATTTGATTTTCAATATTGAAGTATTTTAAGTAAGATTTGGACTAGTTTTTGAAACTGCTTTGTTTTTGTAGTTTAATTTGTTTTAATATGTAAGAATGGTGTAAGATTTGCTGTGCATATCATTAAAAAAGTAAAATTATTTTGAAATTAAAATTCGCAATTATAATCCCTTTTCATACAAATGAGTAAAATTCCAGTATATTTTATGCCCGGTTTGGCGGCAAGTCCGGCAATTTTTGAAAGAATTCAGTTAGATGAATCTGTTTTTGAAATGTGTTTATTAGAATGGGAGATTCCGCATCCAAAAGAAGCCTTGTCAGATTATGCGCTTAGAATTTCTAAAAAAATCAAACACGAAAATCCTGTTTTGGTTGGAGTTTCTTTTGGAGGGATTTTAGTTCAGGAAATCGCAAAACACATTCAGGCTCGAAAAGTTATTATTATTTCTAGTGTTAGAAGTAATATTGAATTTCCAAAAAGAATGAAAATCGGAAAAACTACAAAAGCCTACAAGCTGATTCCGATGAAGTTGATTTTAAATATCGAAAGTCTGGCGAAATATTCTTTTGGAGAAAAAGTAAATAAACGTATTAAGTTATACGAGAAGTTTTTAGCGGTTAGAGATCTTAACTATTTGCAATGGGCTGTAGAATCAGTTATTTTATGGGATAGAAATAAAGTTGATGAAAACGTAATTCATATTCACGGTGACAAAGACGAAGTTTTTCCAATAAAATACATCAACAGTTGTATTGTGGTAAAAGGCGGTACACATATTTTGATTCTCAATAAATATAAATGGCTTAATGAAAATCTGCCTTCTATTATATTAGAAGATTGATTTTTTTTAGTTTTCAGCCGCAGTTTTCAGTTTGAAACTTTGTAAAAGTTGACAGACGGCTGAAAAAAATCTAAAATAAAAAATCCCAAACTCCTTAGGAATTTGGGATTTGATATATTGAAAATGAAAAAAATTAGATTTTCTTCATTTGTTCTTTCATCATAGAAATCTGCTCTTTCAGCATTCCCTGCTTATCTAATTTCTTAGCTTCGTTTAATAAATTAGTAGCTTCAAGCTTTCTTCTGCGTGACATTGCAACTCCTGCAAGGTTTAATTTAGCTACTGCTAAATCCATATCCATAGATAATCCAAGCTCAATTGCTTTTTTGAAATGTTTTTCAGCCTGGTTAATGTTAGTCTGAGATAACATGATACCTTGTAAATAATTTAAGTATCCTTGTTGTTTTCTAACTAATGCTCCTTCCGGATTTTTGATATATGATAACCATTTATTTGCACCTTCAAAGTCTTGTTTTCTTAATTTAAGGAAGGCTAAAAGGATAAATTCGTTTTTAAAATAAAGAAAAATTGGAATTGCAGTCAATAATATAAGAAAGATTCCATTTCCGATATTACTTTCTGTAAATTGCCAAATGCCCGCCACTACAAGAAGTCCGGCCAAAATAAGTTTAATATTTTTGTGAAACATAATTAATGTAAATTTGTGATTGCAAAGATAGTAAAAGGAATTAAAAATATTTTTATAAAACTGCTTGCCAGAAAAAAAAGTCTTTGTATATTTGCACTCGGTTTTTGAATAACGATATCCAAAACCAAATAACGAGTTAATAGATACCATTTTTAAAGATACAAAGCAATGAGCAAAAGAACATTTCAACCATCGAAAAGAAAAAGAAGAAATAAGCACGGATTTATGGACAGAATGGCTTCTGCGAATGGAAGAAAAGTTCTAGCGCGTAGAAGAGCAAAAGGAAGACATAAATTAACTGTTTCTAGCGAGCCTAGACACAAAAAATAATGTTTGTATAAACATACATAAGGCGATTACTTTTTTAGTATCGCCTTTTTTTATACCTTGTCGGTAAAAAATATCCCAACTTTCTAGTTTATAACGCACTAGATATGTTTTTTAAATCGTAAATAACTACACAATACATACAAAATGCCTAAAGACACATCAATAAAATCAGTTTTAATAATAGGGTCAGGACCTATTGTTATTGGCCAAGCTTGCGAATTCGATTATGCGGGATCTCAATCTGCACGCTCGATTCGTGAAGAAGGAATTGAGGTTATCTTGATTAACTCGAATCCAGCGACAATTATGACCGACCCATCTATGGCGGATCATATTTATTTGAAACCTTTAACGACAAAATCGATTATTGAAATTCTTAAGGAACATCCGCAAATTGATGCTGTTTTACCAACAATGGGAGGGCAGACAGCTTTGAACTTGTGTTTGGAAGCTGAAGAAAAAGGAATCTGGCAGGATTTTGGGGTAAGATTAATTGGAGTTGATGTAAATGCAATTAATATTACAGAAGACAGAGAGCAGTTTAAACAGCTTTTAGAAAAAATAAAAGTACCAACTGCACCTGCAAAAACAGCTACTTCTTACCTTGAAGGAAAAGAAATTGCTCAGGAATTTGGTTTTCCGCTTGTTATTCGTCCTTCATTTACACTTGGAGGAACCGGAGCAGCTGTGGTTTACAAAAAAGAAGATTTTGATGAGCTTTTAACACGCGGACTAGAAGCTTCTCCAATTCACGAGGTTTTAATTGATAAAGCTTTAATGGGATGGAAAGAGTACGAGTTAGAGCTTTTAAGAGATAAAAATGACAACGTTGTAATTATCTGTTCTATCGAAAACATGGACCCAATGGGAATCCATACTGGAGATTCGATTACTGTTGCGCCAGCGATGACATTATCTGATACAACTTTCCAAAAATTACGTGACTACGCTATCTTAATGATGAGAAGTATCGGAAACTTTGCGGGAGGATGTAACGTACAATTTGCAGTTTCGCCAGATGAAAAAGAAGATATCGTAGCAATCGAGATTAACCCTCGTGTGTCTCGTTCTTCTGCTTTGGCATCAAAAGCAACTGGATATCCAATTGCAAAAATTGCTTCTAAATTAGCTTTAGGATACAATTTAGATGAATTACAAAATCAAATTACAAAATCTACTTCGGCTCTTTTCGAGCCAACTTTAGATTACGTAATCGTAAAAATACCACGTTGGAACTTCGATAAATTTGAAGGTTCAGACAGAACTTTAGGTCTTCAGATGAAATCCGTAGGTGAGGTTATGGGAATTGGACGTTCTTTCCAGGAAGCACTTCACAAAGCAACTCAATCTTTAGAGATTAAGAGAAATGGTTTAGGAGCTGACGGAAAAGGATACAAAGATTACGAATTAATTATCGATAAACTGACTCACGCAAGCTGGGATCGTGTTTTCGTAATTTATGATGCAATCGCAATGGGAATTCCGTTGAGTACAATTCATGAAATTACAAGAATCGATATGTGGTTCTTAAAACAATATGAAGAGCTTTACACTTTAGAAAAAGAAATCTCAAACTATAAAGTTACAGATCTCCCTAAAGAATTATTGCTTGAAGCGAAACAAAAAGGTTTTGCAGACAGACAATTAGCTCACATGATGAATTGTTTAGAAAGTGAAGTGCACACTTTGCGTATGGAACAAAAAATCAACCGTGTGTTTAAACTGGTTGATACTTGTGCGGCTGAGTTTAAAGCACTTACTCCTTATTACTACTCAACTTTTGAGGCTGAAATTGAAAAAGCAAACGGAGAACGTTTTGTTGACAACGAAAGTATCGTAACAGATAAAAAGAAAGTTATCGTTTTAGGTTCCGGACCAAACAGAATTGGGCAGGGAATCGAGTTTGATTACTCTTGTGTACACGGAGTTTTAGCGGCTAAAGAATGCGGTTACGAAACGATCATGATTAACTGTAATCCTGAAACGGTTTCTACTGACTTTGATACAGCGGATAAATTATACTTCGAACCTGTTTTCTGGGAGCATATTTATGATATCATCCAACACGAAAAACCAGAAGGTGTAATTGTTCAGTTAGGTGGACAAACAGCTCTTAAATTAGCTGATAAACTTTCTAAATACGGAGTAAAAATCATTGGAACTAGTTTCGACGCACTTGACTTAGCAGAAGACAGAGGAAGATTCTCAGACTTATTGACTGAGTTAAACATTCCTTTCCCAAGATTTGGAATCGCTGAAACAGCTGACGAAGCTTCTAAATTAGCAGATACTTTAGATTTCCCGCTTTTAATTCGTCCTTCTTACGTATTAGGAGGGCAGGGAATGAAAATTGTAATCAACAAAAAAGAGCTTGAAGAGCATGTTATCGATTTGTTGAAAGCAATTCCAGGAAACAAATTATTACTAGATCACTACTTAGCTGGAGCAATCGAAGCTGAGGCAGATGCAATTTGTGATGCTGATGGAAATGTGTACATCATCGGAATTATGGAGCACATTGAGCCTTGCGGTGTTCACTCTGGAGATAGTAACGCAACATTGCCTCCTTTTAACTTAGGAGAATTTGTAATGCAGCAAATTAAAGATCATACACATAAAATTGCAAGAGCTTTAAAAACGGTTGGTTTAATCAATATCCAGTTTGCAATTAAAGATGATACAGTTTATATTATCGAGGCAAACCCAAGAGCTTCTAGAACGGTTCCGTTTATTGCAAAAGCTTACGGAGAACCTTATGTAAACTACGCTACAAAAGTAATGTTAGGTCACAATAAAGTAACTGACTTTGATTTCAACCCGCAATTAAACGGATATGCAATCAAACAGCCGGTATTCTCTTTCAGTAAATTTCCGAACGTAAACAAAGCGTTAGGGCCAGAAATGAAATCAACAGGAGAAAGCATCTTGTTTATTGATGACTTAAAAGATGATCAATTCTACGAATTGTACTCTAGAAGAAAAATGTATTTGAGTAAATAATCTCAGATTCTACTATAAAAGAAAAAGCTCCAATTTTATTGGAGCTTTTTTATTTTAATAGGTTTAAAACTTTTATTCGTTTTGACCAAAGCTCATATTGTCTCTGGTGTTTTTTTGCACAGAAATAGCACCAAACAATGCTAATAGAAATGCAAATGCATAAAAACCTTTTTCGCTTGGTAAAATTGTTGCATTCCATAATCCAACAACTAAAAGAACGATTGATAATAAAGTTCCAAACCAGCAGATTCCGTAGTAAATATCGGTTACCGGAAGTTTTTCAAGTCGGTCTCTAACACTTTTTTGTAAAGAAACAACAGCAAAAAGTCCGAACATTAAAACAGTGAAATAATATCCTTTTTCGTTTAACAGCATTTCAGCTCTGGCAAGTCCAACAATAAAACCGATTGTTCCGGCTCCAAGAGCAACCCAAGATGCTGCGATAAAGGCATTTGATGTTTTTTGTATCATAATTTATTATTTTGGTAAGTTGCAAATATAATTAAATTGCATTCATATCAAAATAAATACTCATTGTTTTGTTCAGTAAAATCTTTCAAATATATATAAGAAAAAAGCTCCAGTTATGGAGCTTCAGTTGTTTATAAAGTAAGTAAAAGTCTATTTTTTAATTAATTGCTGCAATGGTTTTAACTGCTCCATGTCAATTTTTGATTCTTTTAAAACTGACATAAGCGTTATAATGTTATTCGGGTTCATATCTTTTCCTAATACACGAACTACAGCAAAGCCATTTTCTTTTTTATTGGCAAAAACCACAAATTCTTTAATGTTTTCATCTGAGCCAACATAACTTATTGATGCTCCATCTTTTCCAGAACCAAATTTCATTAGTTCCTGGTATTTAGGATCTTTTAATATCGCCGTAACTTTTTTACGTTCCGTTTCAAATTCTGCCTGATTTTTATCTGTCGCTTTAAAAGCTAAGATGTTCATTTTATCAAATGAGTTTACAGCTTCTTTTTGCTCGGCTGAAAGTTTTGTTTTTTCTAAATTTAAAATATCAGACGAAACATCAACAGAGATGAAATCTTTTTTATCTGTATTTTCAACAAAATATTTTTGCAGTGATGGTTCAGAATTACAGCTTACTAAAGTTAGTAATGCTAAAATGGCTGTGGTGAAAACATTAACTTTCATGATTATTTTTTGTTTTTAGAAGCTTTTTTTAAGTCAGAACCGCCAGGAAGCTGCATTTTGTCTGTTAGTACAGAGATCTCGTTTAAATCAAAGTTTCCTGTAAGAGACAATAAAACAGTTTCGTCATTTTTTGCTCCGTCTACAAACATTAGCAATTCTTTGATCTGAGTGTCGCTTGCTCCAGATTTTACCATTATTTTGACATTTTTACCGCTGTCGTTTACACGCATCAACTCTTCTAAACCTGCAGTTTTGATGTATTTATCTGCAGAAGCTTTCATGTCGGCTTCGATTTTAGGATTTTTAGTTGTAAACACTTTTAAGTAATCTAATTTTTTAATCAGATTGATATATTGCTGCGTTTCTTTGTCAGAAGCATCAACCTTTACCTTGCTCATTAAATCGAACATTTTTTTGTTTACAATTACTGATGTTACATCGTCCTGACCATCAAATTTGTCAAAAGCACCTTGTGCATAAAAAGCTTGGGTAACGAATGCGAAAACTAGTGTTATGATGAAATTTTTCATTTTTGTGTGTTTTAATTTACTGTTTAAAAATTCTGTTTTTTGATTGTTCATATTCGTTAATGTATTGTACACTTTCAATACCTACATTAACATTGCTCGATAATAGGGATAAAGCTTTTTGCGTAGCTTTTAAAGCTTCTTCCGGATCATCGTAGGTTCCTAATTCTGACTGCGCCACAACCGGAGCTGTATTTTCTTGGCTCATGAACAAATAGGTTCCAATTCCTAGTAAAACAACAATTGATGCTGCAATTGATAGCCACGCCACATTTCGTCTCTTAGTTTTTAGTGGTATTTCCTGCGTTGATTTTTGTTGTTTTACCTGAGAGAAATAACCAAAAATAGGTTTGTACTGCTCCAAATGCTGCGCAACATCTGGTGAAGAAAAATATTCTTTTAATTGATTTTCTTCGGCAATAGTAGTTTCTCCCTGAAAGTATTTTTCTAATATATTTTCTATTTTATCTAATTCCATAACTGTGTGCATTTACCATTGATTCTCTTATTTTTTTTCTTGCTCTCGAAAGTGCTACCCTTATTGCGGTTTCGTTCATATTGACAATTTTCGCAATTTCTTCAAATTCATATTGTTCAACATCCCGCAGCTGAATTAATATTTGAAGCTGTTCCGGCAGCTGGCTTATAATTTTTCCAACCCATTCTAAACTATCTGCATCCTCCAGTTTTCGGTCTAATTGCGGTTCCCGATCTGTAAAATTGTTATGTACAATTTGAAGATTTCCTGCTCTTTTCGATTTTAACTGATCTAAACAATAATTTTTTGTCATGGTCATCGCCAAAGCTTCAACATTATTGTAAGCGTCAAGATTCTCTTTTTTGTTCCATAATTTTACCATTACTTCCTGAGTTGCGTCTTCAGCTTCTTCGGTACTGGTAAGCAATCTTTTTGCCAGACGAAACACTTTGTCTTTGAAAGGATTAACTAATTCTATAAACACATTCTGGTTCATAAATTAAAAGGTTATTCGTTAGCTTATATAGTCAAGACGAGGCACAATTATATTTGTTACAACATAAATGTAATTTTTTTTGCAAAAAAGAATAATACTTAAAACTAAAGGTAGTATTTTTACGTTAATACAATACCGAAACCTACTTTTATGAAACCAATTTTAAAATCGATACTGTTTTTGTGTCTGTTATCATTCTTTTTGCAATCTTGTGAGGATGAGGACGATGTGAGAACTCCTGCTCAATTGCAAGTGAATGATTTTGTGTGGAAAGGCTTAAACGAGCTTTATTTGTGGCAGGGTGATGTAGCTAATTTAGCAGATGATCGTTTCAGTTCTCAGGAAGAATTAAATTCTTATTTAGAAGGATATTCAAATCCTGAAGATTTATTTCAGGATTTATTAAATAAACCAGTCAGTAAATATCCAAGTAATGCGATTGATCGTTTCAGCTGGATCGTTTCAGATTATACTGTTTTAGAGCAGGAATTAGGCGGTATTACAAAAAATAACGGAGTTGATTTCAGGCTTACCAGAGTTGCAGAAGGTTCAAATGATGTTGTGGGATATGTTCGTTACATTATTCCCAATTCTGATGCATCTTCAAAAGCCATCAAAAGAGGAGATTTCTTTACGAGTGTAAACGGAACAAAACTGACGGTTTCAAATTATAAATCATTATTAGTTGACCCGGATAGTTATACTTTAGATTTTGCAGATTACAATGGAACAGCTTTTGTTTTAAATGGAAAATCAGTTGCATTGACTAAAACTGTTTTAGAAGAAAATCCAATTTTAATAAACAAAGTAATCAATACCGGCGGGCATAAAATTGCTTATTTAATGTACAATGGATTTTATGCTGAATATGACAGCAAATTAAATCAGGCTTTTCAGGGATTTAAAAATGAAGGGGCAACAGATTTAGTTTTGGATTTAAGATATAACGGAGGAGGTTCTGTACGCACTTCTACACGTTTGGCAAGTATGATTACAGGGCAGTTTGAAGGAAAAATATTTTCGAAAAGACAATATAATTTCAAACAAATGGCAGGTATGACTGCTGATGATCTGGAAGTTTTAAATGAACGATTTGTAAAAGATATTGATGGCGCTCCGGTAAACAGTTTAAATTTATCGACAGTTTATATTTTAACAACTTCTAGTACAGCATCGGCAAGTGAATTGATTATAAATGGACTAAAACCTTATATTAATGTAGTTCAGATTGGAGAAACGACTACAGGTAAAAATGTTGGATCGGTTACACTTTATGATTCGCCTACTTTCACTAAAAGAAACGTGAATCCAAACCATAAATATGCAATGCAGCCTTTGGTATTTAAAATCTCAAATGCATCAGATTTTGGAGATTATACACAAGGTTTAGTTCCTACGTATGTTCAGCTAGAATATTTACGCAGTTATGGAGTTTTAGGAGATACTGCTGAACCGTTGTTAAATATGGCAATTTCTAAAATTACGGGAGCAGCAGCTAAAAAAGTGCAGAATGATCACGGTTTAGTTTTACCTTATATAAGTGATTCTAAAAAAATCAACGGATTACGAAACGAAATGTACATAGACGGTAATGCCGGAGAGTTTATAAAAACTTTAAAATAAAAAAAAGGCTTTCAGAAATGAAAGCCTTTTTTTAAACCATAAATTCAAAAATGAATTAATCGTTAAAGTAAAAACCATTTGGAGATATTCCTACTGTAAATGATTTGTTTTTTGTTCCTGTAAGTGAATAAATGTATGCTTCTCCAGGATCTTGGTTGTTTATAGCATCGGCTGCATAAATTTTATTGTCTTCGACTGCAAAACCGTAAAGATTTGTAACATCAGCAGCTTTAAATAACGCTGTTGCTGGTAAAGATGTCGCATTAGCGGCCATAGAATAAATATTGTTTCCAATAGTATAATATACTTTGCTGTCTTCGATATCTAAGAATCCCGGATGTGTTATACCTGTAAAATCTAATGTTGATGATACAGTATTAGTACTTAAATTCACTTTTACAATTTTTCCCGCAGTTTCAACATCTGCATAGAATGGTTTTCCGTTACATAAAATATATAAAGTTCCGTTGTCTTTTACTAAGTCGCTTGGAACATCTCCCACTACAAAATTTGTAACAACCGTATTTGTAGCAGAGTTGATAACTGTTAATGAATTTCCTTGTCCCCAGCCGCCTTTGTGTGCTACATAAAGTTTACCATCATTTTCGATGATTTTTTCCGGACCTTCAACTACTGAAATTGAAGAAGTAACTGTATTAGTAGTAAGATCTAAAACTGCTACATAATCATCAGCAGGATCGCTTCCTTCACCCCAGTTTGTTACATATCCTTTTCCGTTTGCAAATGCAATAAATCTTGGATTGTTTAAATTAGCTGTAACGGTAGCAATGCTTTTAAAAGTGTATCTGTTAACCACTTCAATTTTATTTGATCCGTTTACCACTATATAAGCTGCATCATCTTTAAAACCAATAAATAAAGGAGTATTTCCAGTAATTTTACCAGGATTAACTAAAGAAAAAACATTGTTTTCGATACTCAAATCATCTGATAAATAAGAAATAGTTCCGTTGGTTTTTCCAAAATTACCTTCATTAACAATAAAAATTCCATTCTCATAATCGCCGCGCGGCTCATCGTTATTGTCATCATCGTTGCTGCAAGACACAAAAAATGCCGAACTTATAAGCACAGTTAAAAATAGTTTGTTAAATTTTTTCATGAAATTTAAAAATTAAGGTTTATGTATATAGTATAATTTCTACCCGGCATTTGTCTGTTTGTTACGGGTTGATAATTTTCGTTCCACAGGTTTAAAACCTGAAATCCAATTTTGTAACTGTTTTTTGCTCCAAAATCATAATCGACACCAATATTCCCAACATTATAATCTTTAATTCTTGATGCACGATTATTAAAAGGAGTAGTGTAAACTTCTCCATTATAGAGGTATTGAAAGTAAGAAGACAGCTTTTTCCAGTTGTAAGCCACAGAGCCTGTTAATTTATGATAAGGAACATAAATTAACTGTTTGTAGATTAATTCGTTTTTAATTAGCTGCCGGCTTTCTGAAACTGTATAAGCGTATGTGCCGTTGATTGTGAAATTATTTTGCCCAAATTTTGGTTTCCATTCGACAAGAACTTCTGCTCCATAGACTCTTACTTTATCTGTGTTTTCAGGCGTCCATATATCACCGCCTCCTTCAGCCGGAACCCAGCGCAGTAAATCTTTAATAGAATTATAATAAGCAGTGATCGATAAAGTAAAGTTTTTTCTAAAGAATTCATTGCCAATTTCTGCCTGATAAGAGGTTTCGGGTTTTAAATTAGGATTACCGCTTCCTTCCCAAAACAAATCATTATAAGTAGGCATTCTAAAATTCTTTGAAGCATTGAATTTCAAACGGTAAAAACTGGTGAAATCATATTTTGTTCCAAATGAAAAAAGAAAAGGATTACCGTAGTTGTCTGTAATTTCCTGACGAATGCTGGCGTTATAATCCCATTTTTCAGTTAACAAATGATGCAAAAGCAGACTGGCTGTACCGACTTCTCTTTTTACATTATCAATATTCGAACCGTATCCTTTGTTTCGGCTGTAGTCTACAATTGAGTTTAATTTGATTTTATCATTTACATCAAAAGCTAAATCGTATTTTATGATTGAAGTTTCAACTTTTCCGTAAGTAAAATTATTGGAGGTAATACTTGGAAAATATTTATAAGATTCGCCAATATGTGCAGCTCGGAGTTTAGATGTAAAACGCCCCAGCTGACTTTCCCATTCTAATAAATTACGAGTATTAAAATCGTTGTATTTTGTTTTTGAGGCATTTGGTGATGTTAAAGAAAAGTGACGTTCTGAATCGTAAAACTGGCTGTAAGCTTTTAAAGTATTATTAGCATTGATTTTATAACCAAAAGTAGTATTCATACTTGTGTTATAATATTGGCCATTAATGTTTCTTTCGTCTGAATTGCCAGGATATTTAAAATCATTATCAGAACTGTTTCTTGAAATACTGACCTGTAAGCTGTATTTATCTGATGAAACTATAGTGCGGTAATTTGCGCTGTATGTATTGTAACTTCCAGCGCTGAAAAAAACATGATTAGAAAATTCGTTTTTAAAAAGTAAATCATTGTTAAGGTGAATGCTTCCGCCAATAGCGCTGCTTCCGTACAAAACACTTCCACCTCCGGCTTTTACTGTTATAGAATTAAAATCTCTCGTTCCAATAGTATTAAAATCGGCCTGACCTAAAAATTGTGAATTTATATTTATACCATTCCAGATAACAGCGGTCTGTGCGCCTGTTGTTCCTCTAAAAGATGGGGCAGAAGTCATTCCGAGTCCATTTTCTTTGAAATAAATAACAGTATTAAAATTTAAAAGAGAGGTTAAAGAAGGCTGGTTTCTGTCGAGAATTGAATCGTTTAAAACCTGAACAGACTGTGAAGTAGAGTATTTCTTAAGATTAGCATCAGAAACTACAACTTCTTTTAATTTAATAGAATCGCTCTGCGCCCATATAAATTGGCACAACATCAAAAGAAAAAAAGCAAAACGTATTCTTAAAGTCATAATTTCTACACTCTTTTTCCCGAGAGCTCGATATTTGTTACAAAGGCAGGTCTCCTGGCTTGCGTCTTGTTGTTTACCTTCCCATTCGCGGTAGCGAGCAGTGGTTTTGCAGTTTACAACAATCATTCTTTTTTAGAACTAAGCTTACAGTTGCGGGTACAGCTCAAGATTTTACTTGATTCCCTTTTTAATGTGCTAATCAAAACACAACCTTAATTTTGTGCAAATATAAAGTTAAAAATACTGATAATTCAAATATGTGTTGTTTTTATAATCAAATAATCAAACAAATAGCCAGATTATAGTTCAATTCTTATGACTTCCCCAAAATCAACTTTGTTTTGAAAAGCCTCTTTTAAAGGCAGTGAAGTTTGATGGCACAAAATGCTTCGTATGATACCCGCATGAGCTACAATAATTACAGGGTGTTTAAGGTCTGAAATCTGCTCAGCTAAAAAGCTGCCAACTCTTGAATGTAATTCTGTAAATGATTCTCCATTTGAAACGGGAATATTTACAAAATCTTCCATCCAAGGATTTAACTCTTCTGGCGGAATCTCATCCCAGGGTTTTAATTCCCAGTCACCAAAATTCATTTCTTTTAAGCGGTCATCTTCCTGATAAGAAATAGCGTTTGTATTTTTTTGAATATGTTTTGCCAGAATAGAACAACGTTTTAACGGGCTTGAAAAAATTAGAGCTTGAGATGGCAATTCAGATATAATTCTGTCAAAGATTTCGGCAAAAGGCGCAGCAATATCAACATCCGATTGTCCGTAGCAAATTCCTTTTTCGCAGATCGTTTCGGTGTGGCGAACTAGATAAATTTCCATATAAAAAGAATGCTTAAATAATATACAACTTCACAAACCTGCTGTGTGGCGCCTAGACAATCGCCTGTGTAGCCGTCAATCCATTTTTGAAAATAACGAGCCAGAAAATATCGGGTAATAAAAACCGGAATTACTACTAAAAGAGTTTTATAATTGAAATAGGAGAGTGCCAATAACGGAATTAATCCGAAGAAAGATGAACCCAAAACTTCTTTCCAGCTGTGGTTTTTTGCTATTGGTTTACTTTTACTCGAAGCATCATCGCGAGAATATTCATGTGTAAAAATAATACTGATTGCTGCTAAACGACTTAAAGAATGTACAGAAATAAATAAAAGGAAAACCAGAAAAATGCTGTGAGTAAAAAGTGAAATGGATTCTGAAAGCAGTTTAAATTTTACCAGAAAAAGCAAAACCAAACCAATTGCTCCATAAGCACCAATGGCGCTGTCTTTCATAATTGTGAGGATTTTTTCTTTAGTCCATCCTCCGCCAAATCCGTCGCAGACATCTGCAAATCCGTCTTCGTGAAAAGCACCGGTCGTTAACACCGAAATAATAATTGAAAAAATCACTGCTGTTTCTGTTGAAAGAAATAATGAAAAAAGATAAAAAGCCAGAAATGAAATTGTGCCTACTATCCAGCCAATAAAAGGGAAATATCGTGTGGCTTTATTTAAATAATCAGGATTATGATCGATGTTTTTTGGACATGGAATTCTGGTGTAGAACATTAAACAAGTAAAAAAAATATGTAGTTCTTTTTTCATTTAGATTATGATTGTTTGGCTAAAGCCCTTTTTACAGGCACTTATTTTGTTCCAACATCTAAAGATGTTGTCAATTGATTTTATTTATTGCCAATACTCTTTTTGACGGTAGAATATTCAAAAAATAAAAACTAATGTATAAAATTAATTGCCTCCAGATTTATCTGGAGGTAAAAAAGAATTAGCATTTTCTGGGCTTTAGCCAAATTTCTAAGGATGCTTAAAACCAAATTTCGTTATAAATTCATCATATTCTTCTTGAATGTTTTCTTTTTATGATGATTCTCTTGATTTTTAATATAATTTCTAACCTTGTCAACTACAGATTCTGATACTGATACTGCAAAATATTCATCCTGCCATTCAAACTTTTCTTTAGTTAATTGATTTTTATTAATCCAATATGAAGATTCACCTTTTAATAATTGTATTGTTTTCTGAATGGTTTGATTATTTCCCAACGAAATTAAACAATGACAATGATCAGAATAACCACTAATATATTCAGGATATATTTCTTTTTTTAATGCATTTTCCTTTATATGATACCAAACTTTTTGGCGAAGATCAGTCGAATTTAAAAATGGGAATCTATTTTTTGTACTCCAAACACAATGAATATAAACTTTAGTAAAAGGCATGTATATTTTTTAAAATAATTTCAACTTATTAATTCAAAGGTATAAACTCTGAATTAAAAATGGAAAGTTATTTCTTACTTATTCCCGCGCTTTCAAAACTAGCCATTTCATTCAAAAAAGCTTCTGCCGATTTTAAAATAGGAAAAGCAACTGCACAGCCGGTTCCTTCTCCCAGACGCAGGTCTAAATTTAAAATAGGTTTTGCTTCAAGATATTCCAGCAGTTTTAAATGTGCTTTTTCGGCAGAACAATGACAAAAAATGGCATTTTGTTTTATGTTCGGATTTATTTTAAAAGCAATTAAAAAAGCCACACTGCAAATAAAACCATCAACAAGAATCAGCATTTTGTTTTCAAAAGCTGTCAACATGCCGCTTGCCATCTGCATAATTTCAAAACCTCCAAAATAAGCAAGATGCTGTTTTAATTCGGCTTGACCGGAATAATTTTCCAATGCTTTTTTTAGAATATTTTGTTTGTCGAGCAGTTTTTGGTCATTAATTCCAGTTCCTTTCCCAACGCATTCTTCGATAGGTAAACCCGTTAAAAGACTCATTAAGACAGAAGCTGTAGAAGTATTTCCAATTCCCATTTCACCAAAACCAATACAGTTAGAACCCGTTTTGGCAATATTTTCTACAATAGATTTTCCTTTTTCAAAACACAATTGAAGTTCAGTTTTGCTCATTGCCGAAGCGTGAAGAAAAGATTGTGTGCCTTTGGCTATTTTGGCATTAATTAATTTAGCATTTGTTGGAAAATCATAATTTACGCCCGAATCTACAATCGATAATTCGATATTATTCTGCTTGCAGAAAACATTTATTGCAGCACCGCCATTTAGAAAATTATTCACCATTTGGCGCGTTACATCTTGCGGATAATCACTTACGCCATGATTGGCAATTCCGTGATCTGCTGCAAAAACAACAACATTAGGGTTTATAATTTTCGGATTTAAAGTTTCAAAAACAGATGCCATTTGAAAAGCCAAAGTTTCTAATGTCCCCAGTGAACCAAGAGGTTTGGTTTTTGAATCTATTTTTTCTTGTAAAAGTCCTGCGAAATCAGTTTTAGGATCTGCTTTGGTTTCTTTTTTTAAATCGAAATCTGAAATATTGATTTGATGAATTTCATTGATTTCTTTGCAATCTGCAGTTTCAGATTTTTGTTTCCAGTGTAATTGCTGTAACATGGGCTGATTGCCGTAATTTGTGGCAGGTTTTCCAATGCAGAAATAACCAAGCGGTTCTATATTTTCGGGTAAATCAAGAATTTTTTTAAACTGGAAATAATTTAAAATCGAAACCCAGCCCATTCCGTAACCTTGTTCTGTTAGTGAAAGCCAAATATTCTGCGCAGCACAAACTGAACTGAACTTCACAGCTTCATTACTGCCAATGGTTCCAATCGTAAACTGATTTAAAACCGAGCGATCGTAAGCAATAATAAGTCCAATTGGCGCTTCTTCTATAGCTTCGAGTTTTAGCGATTTGTAAAGTTCTTTCTGTTCCGGATTATCAGTAAGTTCTTCTGCTTTTTTATTATAATCTAAAAATAGATTCTTGATCGCACTTTTAACAGCATCCGATTTAATGATATAATAACGTGTCGCATCGGTCAGTCCAACAGATGGCGCCCAATGTCCGGCCTGTAAAGCTTTTTGAATGACTTCATCAGGAACCTCATCGGTAGCAAAATGTCGGGTGTCGCGGCGTGATTTTAATATATCGTCTAAATGGCTCATAATTTTTCAATTTCAAAAATCAATATCAATAACAAAATTCAATATCAAACTTCAATTTCAATTTACTCTTTATGTAAAGATACTCCACGATATTGGAATTTGGAATTTAAAAGTTTAGAATTTGTTTTATTGGTTTTTGAAATTGAAATTGATTTTTGCGATGGTTAACCTTTTATCTTAACCGGAATTCCGGAAACCATTAAAACTACCTCATCTGCTTTTGAAGCCAGAAACTGATTTATCCAGCCTTGCAGTTCTGTAAATTTTCTGCCAATTTCGGTAGCAGCGTGAACGCCCATTCCAATTTCGTTGGTCACAATAATCAACGTTGCATTTTCTTGATTTGCTATCGATAGAAATTCTTTTTTTGCTTCTTCTAAACTTGATTCAACATTATTTTTATTGTCTACGAAGAAATTGGTAAGCCAAAGCGTTACACAGTCAATTAAAGCGACTTTATCTGAAAAATCAATTTCGCTGACATATTTTTCTTTTTCAATATTTGTCCAGCGTTCGTCTCTTTCCTGTTGATGACGATTGATTCGGTTTTGAAAATCTGAATCCCATTTTCTGGCCGTTGCCACATACATAGGAGAATCAGAAAGCTGTAATGCCAGATTTTGTGCATAAGTGCTCTTTCCTGATCGTTCGCCGCCGGTAATTAGGTAAATCATTTTTGTTTTAGTTATGAGTTATGAATTATAAGTTATGATTATAAGTTATGAGTTTTATTGTGTGAAGTTTTAAACTGGTAACTCAACACTCATAATTTTTAATAAGGGCAATGTCTGCAATTGTTGCCACAGCAAGTACCGCGTTTTAGGTGATACCAGGTTTTAAAAACCATGTTGCCGTTTTCAATATAATAGTCAATTCCTTCAATTAATTTAGTTGTTTGGGGTAAAGATATGGCTTTATTTTTAAGGGCATTTTTAGGAGTAATAGTCTCGATATAAGCATCGATTTTGTCTTCACAGGCTTCTTTAAAGCAAACAGGACATAGACAGTCCGCTCCTTCAGAAAGATTGAAAATAGGAGGATAGTCATTACACCAGCATTTACTTTCAACCGAAATATCTCCACAGCTGAATTCTGATTCGCAGCTTGAGCAAATTTTAATTTTTGTGGTATTCATAAATGTAAAGATACAATTTGTTGTTTTTGTAAGAATAAAGGTAAGTAAAAAAAATATAAAATGCTTTACCTTTGTTTCTTTCGAAAACGTAAAATATGAGACATTTATTCCCTAAATTGATTTTTATTTCTTCTTTTTTTATCCTCTTCGGATGTAAGAAGAACGAAACGAGCGAAGTAGCAAAAACAGATGCTGCAAAAAACAGTATCGAATATGCATCTGGACTTTCGATCGTAAAATATGACGATTATTCAGTAGTTACGGTTTCAAATCCCTGGCCTAATGCGAATAAGGACTTCAAATATGTTTTAAAAGAAAAAGAAGCAAAAGTTCCGGATAGTTTACAGGCTTATACTTCAATTCAGGTTCCGTTAGAATCTGTTGTAGTAACTTCAACCACTAATATTCCTTTTTTAGAAATGCTGGAAGTAGAAAACAAGCTCGTTGGTTTTCCGCATACTGATTATATTTCGTCTGAAAAAACCAGAGCTTTAATTGATAAAGGTTCTGTGAAAAACGTTGGACAGAATGAAAAGTTAAATATTGAACAGTTAATAGAATTATCGCCAGATTTAATTGTGACTTTTGGTGTTGATAATAACAACCCAATGCTTGATAACTTAAAGAAAAGCGGGCTGAATATTTTAATTCAGGGCGACTGGATGGAACAGTCTCCACTTGGAAAAGCTGAATGGATAAAACTTTACGGAGCTTTGTTTGGTAAAGAAGAAAAAGCAAAAGAATTGTTTGATAAAATTGTTCAGAGTTACGAGCAGGCAAAAAAACTAGCAGCAGAAAAAGCAGTAAACTCTACCGTTTTATACGGATCTATGTATGAAGATGTTTGGTACGTTGCCAAAGGAAACAGCTGGGTTGCTGAGTTTATGAAAGATGCTCATGCCAATTATTTATGGGCAGATTTAAAAGGAACAGGAAGTGAAGGTTTATCTTTTGAAAAAGTTCTGGATAAAGCAAAAACGGCGAGCGTATGGATTGCTTCAGGTTCGTTTAAAAGTCTGGATGAACTGCAAAAGGCAAATCCGCATTATGGAGAATTTGATGCTTTTAAAAATAAAAATGTATATAGTTTTGAAGGAAAACTGGGAGCGACAGGAGGAACGGTTTATTATGAATTAGCGCCAAGTCGTCCGGATTTAGTTTTAAAAGATTATATCAAAATTTTTCATCCTGATTTACTGCCAAGCTACGAATTTACTTTTGCATCAAAACTGAATTAAATTGGCAGACAAAAAACGAAATACCATTTTATTTGTCATCTTGGCGTTAGGTCTTTTGCTGATGTTTTTTGCGAGCATTAGTTTAGGATCCGTTACGATTCCGTTAAAAGATGTTTTTTCAAGTTTAACCGGCGGACACGCAGCAAAATCGACATGGGAATATATTATTATAAATTATCGCCTGCCAAAAGCGATTACCGCAGTTTTGGTTGGAACTGGATTGTCGATCAGCGGACTTTTAATGCAGACGCTTTTTAGAAATCCGCTTGCTGGACCTTATGTTTTAGGATTGAGTTCCGGGGCAAGTTTAGGTGTTGCTTTTGTTATTTTAGGCGCTGGGTTTCTGCCTTCGTTTTTAAGTATAATTGCTTTATCGTCATACGGAATCGTAATTGCGTCGACATTTGGAAGTACATTGGTTTTATTATTGGTCTTAGTAGTTTCTCAAAGACTGCGCGACACAATGGCAATTTTAATTGTGGGATTAATGTTTGGAAGTTTTACAACTGCAATTGTAAGTGTTCTAACGTATTTTAGTACGGCAGAACAATTGCAGAAGTTTACATTTTGGTCAATGGGAAGCTTGGGAAATCTTTCGTGGTCAACAATTGGAATTTTGACTTTTTGTGTTGGAATTGGCCTGCTTTTAAGTGCTAAAAGTATCAAGCCTTTAAATGCTTTACTTTTAGGAGAAAACTATGCAAAAAGCATGGGATTAAATTTTAATCAGGCGAGATTGATTATCATATTTGCAACCAGTATTTTATCTGGAGCGATTACGGCTTTTGCGGGTCCAATTGCTTTTATTGGTTTAGCTGTGCCGCATATTGCAAAACTGACTTTTCAAACGAGTAATCATACTATTTTGTTTTGGAGCACTTTATTTTTTGGATCAATTATAATGTTGTTTTGTGATATTGTTTCGCAAATGCCAGGATTTGATGTAACGCTTCCAATAAATGCCATAACGTCTATAATTGGTGCGCCGGTTGTAATTTGGCTTTTAGTACGAAAAAGAAATTTTCAGTAAAATTTTGGCCACAGATTTTACTGGTTAAACGGATGATTACAGATTATTTTTAAATCTGACAAAAGAAAAAACTCAGCATCTTAGTATCTTAGAACCTTAGCATCTTAAAAAAATGACAAGTATCTTAAAAACTTCAAACTTAACTATTGGATATAAATCCAAGAAAGCAACTGTGACTATTGCTGAGAATTTGAATTTAAATTTGAAGTCAGGAAAACTGATCTCTTTAATTGGTGCAAATGGAATTGGGAAATCGACTTTACTGCGTACGATTACAGGAATTCAGCATCCGTTATCAGGAAATGTTTATTTGAATGATGCAGCTATTTCGACTTATACACCTTTGGATTTAGCGCAGAATTTAAGTTTGGTTTTAACCGAAAAACTGCCGCCGAGTAATCTTTCGGTTTTCGAATTAGTGGCACTTGGCAGACAGCCTTACACCAATTGGGTTGGAACTTTGACCCAAGTTGATATCGAAAAAGTTCAGGAAGCAATGGAGTTGACACAAATAGAATATCTTTCTCATAAAAAACATTATGAAATAAGCGACGGACAATTGCAAAAGGTTTTAATCGCTCGGGCTTTGGCACAAGATACACCGCTCATTATTCTGGACGAACCAACAACACATTTAGATTTACTGCACAAAGTTTCATTATTTAAATTGCTGAAGAAACTAACTCAGGAAACTCAAAAATGTATTTTATTTTCTACACACGATATTGATCTGGCAATTCAATTAAGCGACGAAATGATCGTCATGACTCCTGAAAATGTTGTGCAGGATGAACCTTGTAATTTAATTTCAAACGGAAGTTTTGCAGCTTTGTTCAAAGACGAACATATAATTTTTGATGCCGAAAAAGGAAAGTTTATTGTGACTTAATTTTTCTCGATTAACCAGTTAAACAAATAAACGATTAAACGTTTTTAAGTCCAATCTGTCTCTTAGCTTCACCAACTACAAAAGCAACTGAATTTGCAATATTAAAAGAACGAATCAGCGGAGACATCGGGATTGTTAAATGATTTTCAAATCGAGCCATAAATGCTGCACTCAAACCAACGCTTTCTTTTCCAAAAACCAGCCAGTCGCCATCCTGAAATTCATTCTCTAAATATGATTTTTCAGAATGTGAACTCATCAAAAATACTCTGGAATGATCTGGAATTTGTTTTACCCATTCGTCTACGTTTTGATATTCGGTTACATCAAGATGCACCCAATAATCCAAACCCGAACGTTTTAGGTTTTTATCATTAATTACAAATCCGAAAGGATGAATTAAATGAAGCCGGCTTTCTGTACCTACGCACAATCTTCCAATATTTCCGGTATTGTTTGGTATTTCTGGTTCTACAAGAACTACGTTTAGCATTATCGTTTATTTGTTAATTCGTTTAATCGTTTATTTGGAAATCGTTTACTTCTAAAACGTCTCCTGCTTTTAAGTTTTGCAAATATACGTTTCCTATTCGAACACGAACGAGACGTAAAGTAGGAAAACCAACTGCTGCGGTCATTTTTCGAACCTGGCGGAACTTTCCTTCGTTTACAGTAATAGAAGCCCAGGAAGTAGGACCGTGACGCTCGTCTCTGATTTTTTTGGCTCTTGGTCCAAAATCAGGAATTTCGGTTACAGTAAAAGCAGTGCAGGGTTTTGTTTTGTATTTGCCGCCTTCAAAACCAATTTCTACTCCTTTTTGTAGTTGTTCGATGGCTTCTGGCGTAATTATACCGTCGACCTGAACATAATATTCTTTATCAACTTTTTTGCTTCTTATCTGCTCGCTTACTTTTCCATCAGTTGTCAGCAAAAGCAAACCTTCAGAATCTTCATCTAATCTTCCAATTGCCATTGTTCCTTCGGGAAAATCGTGCAGTTCGCCCAAAAGCTTTTTCTTTCTCTTCAGTTCATAAATAAATTGACTCAAATAGCCGTAAGGTTTAAAAAGAATGAAGTGTCGATGCATGTTTAATTTTTTGCAAAGATAGTGTTGTTCTGCAAGTATTAAAGTAAATCAGGTAATCGATTATTCGTTTTTTGTCTTCATTTTTTTCAGCCATTCATATACAAACCAGATTGCTGTAATTGCGAATATAACCAGAAGTATGGTATAATAACTTTCGAAAAAATCATGAAAATAGCTTCCAATAAAAATATAGGCAGAAGCCATACACAGTTTTATTAAAATAAATTCGGCATTAGACCAGCTGGTTTTGATTTTAAAAAAGTTCATTGGTTTTAGGGTTTAAAGGTTTGATAAAGAGAAGGGTTATAAGATTTTAATTAAAGTTATGAAATTGCTTTATAAACTAAAAGCAATGTTAAACCATTTCCTTTTAAAATTTAGAATTCGTAATATTAATATAGAAACTCAAAATAATAAGGATATGGAAACTAATAATTTAGGCTCTAAAAAGATAAATGGAGCGCAAAAAGATATAGATGAAACGAAAGGAAAAAATATTTCACATGACGGAAAAGCTGATGATGCCAATTTGAAAAAAGAGGTAGTAACAGATGCTGAAGGAAATAAAGAAGTTGTGAAAAGAGCCCGAAATGAGAACGAAGATATTCAAAAAGTCAAAGATGATGTAAATCCGAATAACCCAAACGCAAACCGAGGTGTTTCATCTGATGATGAAGCTGAAAAAACGGTAGAGAATAAAGACCGTAATTCTGATATTACACCAAATCGTTATCCAAACTCGCATCCGGATAATCATAAAGATAGGGGAAATATGAAATTAGATGAAGATAATTAAATAAGAAAAAATGATCAGATTTACGTGATTTTAATGTGAAATAACATTTGATTGTGATAAAGTCTTAATCTTGTTTTAAACTCGGTTTTTCTCATGGTCGGCACATGATATCTTCGTAAATTTAAAATACAATTTATAAATATATAAAAAATGGCACTTTTAGAAAATAAAGTAGCTTTTGTATCTGGAGGCGGTTCAGGAATTGGACGCGCAGTAGCAGAAGCCTACGCTCGAGAAGGAGCAAAAGTTGTAGTTTCGGATATTAATGTTGAACACGGGGAAGAAACCGTACAAGTTATAAAAGCCAGCGGCGGAGAAGCATTTTTTGTAAAAGGAGATTCGTCGAGTGCAAGTGATAATAAACACATGGTTGAGGTGACTGTTTCAAAATACGGCCGATTGGATATTGCCTGTAACAATGCCGGAATGGGCGGTCCTGCAAAACCAACCGGAGAATACGAACCGGAAGCCTGGGATCGAGTAATTGCACTTAATTTAAGCGGTGTGTTTTATGCTTGTCGTTATCAGCTTGAGCAAATGGAAAAAAATGGCGGCGGAAGCATTGTTAACATAGCTTCTATTCACGGTCAGGTCGCGGCACCATTAAGTCCGGCTTATACGGCTTCGAAACATGGAGTAGTAGGTTTAACTAAAAATATTGCGGCAGAGTATGCTCAGAAAAATATTCGATGCAACGCTGTTGGTCCGGGTTATATAGAAACGGCACTGCTAAAAGATAATTTAAATAATGATGCCATGAATGCCGTTGCAGCAAAAGCACCTATGAACCGTTTAGGAACTTCAGAAGAAATTGCCGAACTGGTAACTTTTTTAAGTTCTGAAAAATCGTCTTTCACAACAGGAAGCTATATTATTGCCGACGGTGGTTATACCGCAGTTTAATTTCTGTACTAAATAATTTACGAAAAGCTGTCTCTTTTGAGGCAGCTTTTTTTGTTGTAGAAAGCGATATTTATATAAATAAAAAGTTTTTTCTTGTTAAATATAAATATTGTATGTAAAAAACTACTATAACAGAAAAAGCTTAGAAAACGCATTATACTTGAGAATAATGAAAATTAAAAGCTAAAAATCTAATTTTTTATGACATATGTTTATAAATTACCTTACAATAACTTTATGGTTTTACAATATTCTCTTAACTTTAAACGAGATAAATTTGAATTCTAAAAACTCTATTATAAAAACGTATGAAAAACAATTACTCTTTTCGTCATTTGATGACATTTTTAGGTTTTTTTTATTGCTTTACGCTAAGTGCACAGATAACAATGCCAACAGCACAATCGCTGCCTTATACTCAGAATTTTGATGGGTTGGCAGCAGGTTCAACAGTTTATCCTGCTGGATTTCAAGGATGGGCTGCTACAGCAACGGCTCCGGCTACAACATATAGTACGGCACTGATTGGTGATAAAAATTTGACAGCAAACAGCTCAGCTTCAATTAATAGTGGTAACGTGCATAATTACAATGGAAAAATTGGATTTTTGGATACAGGAAGTGCTGATTTAGCGATTGGTTTTGCTTTATCAAGTGTTGGACAGACAGGAATACAGGTTAGATACGATGCAATGGTAATTCGTAACCCTTTTGATGGAACAAGCTCAAATAATCGTATTTTAGAAATGTCATTACAATATCGTGTTGGTACGTCAGGACCTTTTATTACACTTGCTAATACAGAATATTTAAGCGGTACAGTTCTTCAGACAGGAACAGGTGTTACAACACCACAAAATCCACAAAGAAAAAAAGTGACATTACCTTCGGATTGTGATAATCAGTCTGTAGTACAGATTAGATGGATTGCGAGACAATTTTCTGGATCGACAGGAGCGCGCCCATCATTTGCAATAGACAATATTGACATTAGAAGTGATAATACAGCTCCTATTACTGAGGCTGGTTATCCTAAAACGGCTAATATTTTATCTTCAAGTTTTGATTTTATTAATAAAATTGATGAAGTTGGAAAAACATATTATGTTTTGCTTCCTGGCGGAAGTGCAGAACCAACTATTGCTCAAATAAAAGCTGGACAAGATGCCACAGGAAATACTGCTTTACAATCTGGTTTCTTGGATATAACTTATCCAGCTCAGGAATATTCAAAAACATTTACACTATTAACTTTAAATACTGCTTATTCTGTCTTTTCTATTTCAGAAGATCCTTATGATAATGTGCAGACTACAGTAAGTAAAGTAGATGTTACTACAGCAAGTGTTGCAACGCCTTTAATATCAACAACCGTAACTTCATTAGATTTAGGTCTTTCTGAGGCAAACTATCAGGATGCAGTAAATAAAAGTTACCAAATCAGCGCTGATAATCTTACGAATGATATAATAGTAACGGCTCCGGCAGATTTTACTATTTCTAAAGATAATAATACATTTTTATCATCATTAACATTTGTTCCTGCAGATTTTGCTTCAAATGCAGCTCAAACAGTTTATGTGAAATTCTCACCAACGGCTGCTGGCAGTTTCTCTGGACAAATTACACATGAGTCAACAGGAGCCGTTACTAAAACAGTTTCAGTAACAGGAATAGGTATTAATCCTTATGTACAAGGATTTAATGATGCTAATGTTTTAACAAACAGCGGCTGGACACAATATAATGTTTCAGGACCAACAAACAAATGGGTATATACTAATACCGCTAGAAACGTAAATTCTGGAACTGGTGCGGTTTTAATGAATGGATACTCTGACAGCGGAGCAAGTCAAGATTGGTTGATTTCGCCAAAATTACGTTTAAATACTTTTGGAGACTTTCCATTGTTATCTTTTTACTCTCGTAAGTTTTATGCAGGACCAGGTCTAAAATTAAAAGTTTCTACTGATTATGATGGTGTAAGTAATCCAAATACAGCTACATGGACAGATATTGATGGTAAATTTCCAACTAGTACAGGTAATTATGTACAATCGCAATATATTAAGTTAAATGCTTATAAAACAGATCATACTTATTTAGCTTGGGTTTACGAAACTACTGCGGGTGGTACTAATAATGCTTCTGAATGGTCATTTGATGATTATGCTGTAACTGATGAAGCAGGTTATGTAGATTCAAATCCTGTTTTAGATTTTGGAGTTGTTGATCAGAATACCGTTTCTGCCTCACAGTCTTTCAATTTTAAAGCAGAAGGATATGGAGACATTACAATTACAGCTCCGGCTTCATACCAAATATCTGCAGATAATATTTCATTTGGAACAACTGTAGTGGTTTCTGCTGCAGATGCTTTTGCAGGAAAAACACTTTATGCGAAATTTGCTCCAACAACAAAAGAATTAAAAATTTCTGGTACTTTAACAGTTACAGGAACTTCATTAAACAAACAAATTGGTTCTTTAACAGGTTCTTCTCTTCCAAAATCAGATACTTTTGATGTAGTTACATACAACATGGAGTTCTTTGGTGCGCCAACCTCTGCTTATGGTCCAGCTGATAAAGCTTTACAAATGCAAAATGCAGTTAAAGTAATAAACAAATTAGATGCTGATGTATATGTAGTTCAGGAAATTTCGAGCGATGCGGCTATTGATGATTTAATTACACAAATGAATGTAAATGGTAAATCATTTAATAAAGTAGTTTCTACATCTTGGTCATATTCATGGGAGACTACTCCTTCAGATCCTAACTATCCGCCTCAGAAATTAGTTGTAATTTATAATACAAAAACAACTACTCTTAAGAATACTCGTGTAATGTTTAAAGAATTCTACGATGAATTACGTAACGGAACTAAATCGTTAACGAATTATCCGGGAACTAACAGTAATTTCTTTTCTTCGGGACGTCTGCCATATATGGTAACTTTAGAAACGAACCTTAACGGAGTGAAAAATGAAATCAAATTTGTAGATCTTCACGCGCGTGCTAACAGCGGAACTGATATCTCAAGATACAATATGCGTAAATATGATGTTGAGGTTCTTAAAGATAGTTTAGATACTTATTATGGAAATTCTAACATCGTTCTTTTAGGAGATTATAATGACGATGTAAAAGCTTCTGTTATTGCTGGACAACCATCTTCTTATCAATCTTTTGTTACAGATACCAACAATTATAAAGCCCTTACTTTAGAAATCAGCCAGGCAGGTGCTTACAGCTTTTTAAGTTCAGGAGGATTTTTAGATCATATTACAATTTCTAATGAGTTGTTCGATCAATATATTAATGAGTCAATTGCAGTTTATGATCCTCGTAATGATATTACAAATTACACAACGACAACTTCAGATCACGGACCGGTTATTGCCCGTTTCAACCTGAAACAAGATGTACTTTCGACACCAGATTTTGGAACTAAAAACGGATTTTACGTAAAAGCATATCCAAACCCTACATCAGACGTAATTAATTTTACAGTTAAAACAAACGAAAGTAAAAATCTTAAATTGAGACTTTACGATTTAAACGGACGTGCTTTAGGAAACCCAATTGATATTCAAAGCAGCGAAGAAGTAAATACAACTGTAATGTCTTTACGTAATTTAAATGCAGGACTTTACATTTACACTTTATCAGAAAACAATAAAGTAGTATACAAAAACAAAATCTTAAAGAATTAATTAAGATTATATTAATTAAAAAAAGGCAGTTCAATTCGAACTGCCTTTTTTGTTTTTTTATTATTTTTTGTCAAGCAAATGTTTCGCGCGATTTAAGTCTGTTTTGTCAGAAACAGATAAGAAATAGTCCAATTGCCATTGTTGTGTTTTTTGAGCCTGTTTACTCGTTGTTTCATCCCAAGGCGGATAAACTCTCGTTGCCCTTATTCCTTCTTTAGTTTCTGAGGTAAAAACACCTTTTTTCAGTAAAATTTCTTTTGGAAAAATAAACTGTCCCAATAAATCCTCTTTTTGAACACTTACAATAACAAAATCGATTTCATCTTTATAATCAAAAGGTTCAATTATGCCGTTTATATTTCGTTTCCATAAAGTTACAAACTGGCCAGTTTTAGTGGGCGTAATTTTGGCAGATCTAAATTTAATCTGGCTTTCGCCGATTTTATAATCAAAAGCATCATATTCCTGACTTTCCTTTTCGGGTTGAGGTTCAGAACATTCAAAACCGCAGATGTCATAAACTAATTCTTTGGCAGTAAGTAAATTTTTAGGAAGACTTAAGTTTTTCCAATTGTTTTTAAAAGTCATTTTAAGTGAAGTATTTTTCGAAATTACGAAAAAATAACCTTATTAAAAGTTAACATTCAAACCAAAATTTAATCCCCATTGAAACTGATTGAAAGACTGGCTGTTTAGCGGATTTGCATAATAATTTACAGCCGGCTCTACAAAGACATTTGTTTTCTTGTAAACGCGATACTGAATCGTACTGCTTAATGTAGAACCATACACGTAATCATTTGCGTTTATATTTTCACCGATAGAAGTGCCGTCTAAAGCCACATTATTCGAAATTAATTTACCAACAAAAGCCCCGGTATTTAAATTGATGCTTGTTTTCTTTCTGTTAAAAATCGAATACGAAACCTCCAAAGGCATTTCCAGATATCGCAAATTCTGATCTAAATTACCAGTTTGAATATTACTGCTGTTTATGGCTTCTTTTGCATTATTTGAAACCAGTACATAATTAGCATCACTGGTAAATTGTGTTGGACCTGCACTTTGAGCAAAATAATCAACCGGTGTAAAAAGAGCACTGTTTTTGGCATTGTAATACGAAACATTGGCAACACTCTGCCCAAGCTCATTAATCTTAAATCCAGAAGCAACAGCCCATTTTTTATTGATTTTATACTGTGTTTTTACACCGTATGAATTACTTTGTTTAGAATCGTTTACATTTCCTAAAGTTTTGTTTTTGCTGTAGTTTTCAGAATTTGCAACTCCGGCAAAAACCTGTAAAGCCCATTTATCAGCTTTAGAAAGCAGTTTGTCTTCTTTTTTCTTTTTCTCTTCTTCTGGAGTTACAATTCCTTTTTCCAGATTTTGAAGTTCAGCCAGCTGCGCAGAATCTTTTTTAGTTAAAACATTCACGTTTGTAAAAGCAGTATTTCCTTTCGAATTGTCTTTTTGAACACTTGCAATACTTTTATCAGTTGATGTTTTTTGAATGTTTTGTTGTTTTTCTTTATTAGAATTTACAGCATTTTGATTTCCATTTAAACCAGAATTTGAACCTGTAAACGCAATAGTATTGTTGTTTTTTGAATTTGGAATATTTTCAAAAATTGAATTAGAGATTTGATTTTTCTGACCTGCATTAAATTTATTCTGTTTTCCTGCATTAAATGTTTTCTCCGCAAGAACCTTATCTGCGTTTCTTTTTTCAATGTCTGATAACTGACTTTTTGATGCCGAATTTAAACGATCAGCCTGATTAGGACTAAATGTTTTTTCGGCTACTGCCTGATTTGTTTTCCCGGTTTTATTACCAGAAAATTGATTTTTAGAAGCCGGATTAAATGCATTCTCTTTAGCAGGAGCGTATGTTTTTTCGGCTACTGCCTGATTTGTTTTTCCAATTTTATTACCAGAAAATTGATTTTTAGAAGCCGCATTAAATACATTTTCTTTAGCAGGAACATAGGTTTTTTCTGCAACAGTCTGGTTAGACTGACCATTTTTACTGCCCGAAAACTGATTTTTAGAATCTGGATTGAATTTGTTTTCTTTTACAGGTGTTAATGATTTTTCAGCTACAGTTGTATTATTGTTTAAACTGTTTTTTGTCCCGTTTGATTTTGGTGCAAATGAATTGTTATTCAATTTGTTTTGAGAATCGGAGCCAACTGTTTCTGTTTGCTGCGTTTTGTTTAATTGATTTTCGGATTGATTTATTGTTTCTTCTGATGATGAAATTTGATTGTTGTTTTTTGATTCATTATTGATGTCGTTTTCTATAGAACGTTCAGTATTTTTATTTGTCTTTTCGGTATTGTTTTCTTTCTGATCAAGTACAATGCTGTTGTTTTCTAAAGTGTTATTTTGAATTGGGTTTGTCTGTTTATCACTAGAAGAAAAATGTAAAACAGATGGAAGCATTAAGCCTAATAATAAGCATGCAGCAGCCGACCACCAAAGAATAACTCTCTTCTTCTTTTTAGGTTTGTCTAGTTTTTCTTCAATCTGACTCCATAATTCAGGAGGCGGAACACTCGAAAAGTCTTCCATTGATGAAAAAATATCTTCTATTTTGTGCTTCTTCATGCCGTCTTAAAATTTTTTATGCTCAATATTTTTTTTTGCAAAATGTGCTTTGCCCGATTTAAATTTGATTTTGATGTTCCTTCTGAGATTTTTAATAAATCGGCTATTTCTTTGTGCTTCATTTTTTCAAAAACATACAGGTTAAAAACCGTTCGGTACTGATCTGGTAAATCCCGTATATATTCCAGTAATTTTTCTTGTTCTATTGGGAGTACTTCGAGTTCTTCTTCTTCAACAAAATCTGTATCCGGATCAAAAACATCCAAAAAGAAACTTTCTTTTTTCTTCTTGTTTAAAGTCTCGATGAGTTTGTTTATAAAGATCCGTTTGAGCCATCCTTCAAAACTTCCCTCAAATTTATATTGGCTTATTTTCTGAAAAACAATCACAAAGGCTTCCTGAAAAACATCTTTTGCATCATCTTCATTCTTCATATATTTAAGGCATATACCATATAAAACAGGAGAGAACAACTGATAAATTTTCAGTTGTCCCTCTCTGTCATTTTTCATGCACAGCTTAATATATTTTTCTAAATTGTCTTTCAAGAAAATGGTTGCTTTTGGTTTTGCAAAAATAGTTTTTATAAGGTTATAAAACTACCTTTTGTAGATAGTTCGAACAGGATCAGCATTATTACTTGTAATTGTTAGGTTTTGATTATCAAGGTTTTCTATGATATATGTTTTCCCTTCAAAAGTAATTAAGTCATGCTCTGCCTGATCTAAAAAACCAAGGCCTTTTTCTATTTGATAATTGCTTACTCTAATTTCAACATTGTTTTTATACGTAATAACTTTTCCTTCCGGAGTAAAAATTACCTTTTTTGTAAACCCAATAGTTTTAGGCGTTACCGTATAAGGATTAGAACCGCTCCCAATTGATTTTTCCCATATCCAAGTGTTTACAATCGAGCCCGCACCTTCAGTTGTAGATTCTAATGAATATGCCGAAGAAAAAAGAGTGATAACAATTAAAAATATAAAATGCTTTTTCATACTGCTGTTATTTTAAGCTTGTAATTTTATCCTGAATCGCTTTTTTAAATGCTTTTACCTCAGTGCTTTGATCTGCTGTGTCGGTATTGTCGATAAAAACTTTAGTAACATCAATTCCTTTGCGTAATTCAAAGTAGATACCTTGTGAATCAGGAGCACCGTAAGTTTTAGTCTGACCTTTTAAAGCAGTAATTTCAGCAGGAATGCTTTTTGAGAATAAAGTATATTCGCTTCTTTTTGCTTTTTGAGAATATTTATATTGGCTGAATTCATATTTACCAGTTACTACATTCTGAAAAGTCAAAATGTTATAATCATTGATTTGGAAGAAAGAATTAGTAGTGCCAAAACTTCCAATTATAATATTATCAGCACTTTCGTTAGTTCTGTTAAAATAAATAGGTTTACTAGTTTTTGGGATCAGGATAAAGTCTGATGGATAAGTTGGAGCCTGAGTGATGTTTTCGCCTGCAAGAGGTGCTTTTTCAAAAAAGTTAATGGTAATCTGGCAGCTGTTTTCTACCATTGAAGTTATTTTTATGGCATAACCGCTTGTAGGTTTTGCACCTGCAAAAATTCCAACCAATAAATTTTTACTAAAATCAATGTTAGGATCGCTTGCCACAGAACAAGTATTTTCATGTTTTGTAAAATAAGTATCCATTTTTTCTTGTGACTCCAGTACATAAGCAGTCGGGTTATTTGGAAGTGATTTTACACTATAATTACATAAAAGAGGAAAACCTGTAAAAGAGACATCCACATCGTTTCCACAGCTTACATTATAATCGTCGTTATTAAGCGAGCATCCATTCAATCCAAAAGCTATAAATAAGCTCAACATTAATTTTTTCATGATAAAATTTTAATAGGTTATATCATGTAGATGAACGTCTTATAAAAAGGTTGCGTAAAAAAATATTTTTTTAAGGATTTCCGTAAATCTTATTTAGATTGTTTGTTTAATTTCGAACTCATACTAATTCGTGAAATTTTAATTTTTAGAATCACGAACTACGTATTATTGCGTACTTTTACTTAATAAAAACTTAGTTATGTTTGATTTTCTTCCATATTTAATAGCTTTTGTAGTGGCTTTGTTCTTAGGTATTTACTTAGGAAAAATATTGTTTTCGGCTAAATTTCAGTCGGAGAAAGTTTCTTTGGAAGAAAGGCTCAATGCAAATACCAATCAGTTACTGCAGCAAAAAGAACAGTTTGAGATTGAAAGAAACAATTTTCAGAAACAGTTTCAATTATCCAATTCTGAAAAAGAAAGCATCAGAACAGAAAAAGACAGTCTGGCAATTCAGCTTTCTAAAAAAGAAGTTGATTTTGAAAACTTATGGGAACGCCACAAAGAGCAGAAAGCCGAAATAAACGAACTGCAGGAAAAATTTACCAAAGAGTTTGAAAACCTTGCCAATAAAATCCTTGAAGAAAAATCGGCGAAATTTACAGAGCAGAACAGCGAAAACATGAAAAATATTCTGTTACCGCTTCAGGATAAAATTCACGTATTTGAACAAAAGGTAGATCAGACTCATAAAGAAAGTATTGATTATCATGCCGCACTCCGCCAGCAGATTATTGGTTTAAGCGAGATGAACGCACAAATGAGTAAAGAAACCCTAAACTTAACCAAAGCATTAAAAGGCGACAGTAAAATGCAGGGTAATTGGGGCGAATTAGTTTTAGAACGCGTTCTCGAAAAATCAGGTTTAGAAAAAGGCCGTGAATATGAAGTACAGCAGAGTTTTGTAAATGCAGAAGGAAATCGTGTTATGCCCGATGTGATTATCAATTTGCCCGATGGAAAGAAAATGATTGTTGACTCTAAGGTTTCTCTTGTTGCGTATGAAAGATGGATAAATGAAGAATCTGATTTATTGAAAATCGATTTGCTGAAAGAGCACGTTTTGTCTATAAAACGTCACGTAGAACAACTCGGAAACAAAAATTATCATGATTTATATAGAATGGAAAGCCCGGATTTTGTTTTGCTTTTTATTCCAATAGAACCTGCATTTGCCATTGCCTTAAACGAAGATTCGACATTATATACAAAAGCTTTCGACCGAAATATTGTAATCGTAACCCCAAGTACATTATTAGCTACTTTAAGAACAATTGACAGTATGTGGGCTAACCAGAAACAACAGGAAAACGCTTTTGAAATTGCCAGACAAGCCGGGGCTTTATACGATAAATTTGAAGGTTTTGTAACTGATTTGGTTCGAATAGGAAACAAAATAAAAGATACAAAAACAGAATACGAAAACGCCATGAACAAATTGGTCGACGGAAAAGGAAACCTTATTACAAGCGTAGAAAAATTGAAAAAAATGGGAGCAAAAGCCAAAAAATCACTTCCTGAAAATATTATCAACAGAGCTTTAAATTCTGATGAAACCGAATTATTGAATTAAAAAACATTTAAACATATAGAAGCATAGATTTTTTTATGTGAAAGAATTAATAAAGAAACTAGTTTCTAATATATAGTCCCGAAGCTTCGGGATTGTTAATGGAAGTGAAACGCCTTTAACGACATTGAAAAACTATGTTTCTATGTGTTTAAAATAATAATTATAGAAATTTCCAAAAACAAAACAAACATGACTGCAGATTACAAACCCGTTTCATCATCAAAAATTAGTATATCAGAATTAATGCTGCCTTCGCACACCAATTTCAGCGGTAAAATACACGGAGGATATATTCTGCAATTGCTGGATCAAATTGCATTTGCTTCTGCATCAAAATTTAGCGGTAATTATTGTGTAACGGCTTCTGTAGATACCGTAAACTTTTTAAAACCAATAGAAGTTGGAGAATTAGTAACTATGAAAGCTTCTGTAAACTATGTAGGAAGAAGTTCCATGATTGTGGGTATTCGTGTAGAAGCAGAAAACATCCAGACCGGAGTCATAAAGCACTGTAACTCTTCTTACTTTACAATGGTAGCCAAAGATAAAGATGGAAAAAGCGTTCAGGTTCCAGGACTTATTTTATCTAATCTCGAAGAAGTACGACGTTTTAGAAAAGCAATCAAACATATTGAAGTTAGAAAGGAAATCGAAGAACACGAAAAAATTACGACCGTAAACTCAATCGAGGACTTAGCGAGTTTAGATAAATACAATGTGCTTTTAGAAATCAGCTAAATTTTCCTATCTTTATTTGAGTACATTTAAAAAAAAAAGAAAACATGGTAAAATTTGGATATACAATTTTGTACGTCGAAGACGTAGAAAAATCAATAGAGTTTTATGAAAACGTATTTGAATTTGAGAGGAAATTTATAACTCCTGATAATGATTACGGAGAATTAAACACAGGAGAAACCACAATTTCGTTTGCATCAAAAAAATTGGGAACTCAAAATTTAGAAGATGGTTTTCTGGAAAGCAGTTTAAAAGACAAACCTTTTGCAATTGAGTTGGCTTTTATAACAGACGATGTTGGGCATTTGGTACAAAAAGCAACTTCATTTGGAGCTGTTTTAGTATCAGAACCAAAGAAAAAACCTTGGGGACAAGTTGTAGCGTATGTAAGAGATACGGATGGTTTTTTATTGGAAATTTGTACGCCGGTACATTCTTAAAACATAGAAAATATACATTTTATACATTATTATTTTCTGCCGATATACATATTCCGTTAGGAATTTAATATCGGTAGAAAAAATTTAAAATTACAGCCCATATTTTGTCCCGTAGGGACATTTCATTTCACATCTCACAATAAGCATTTCACAAACAAAAACATTCACAAATATTTAGCATTAGTTCGGGAACTTTGCATATAGAAATTTCGTAACTTTAAGTGTAATCAATGTGTTACAGGATTTTTTCACGGAGTATTGCCGTTCTGTTTTTTTAAAGGCCAGTTTTTTCTCTTCTTAAAATTAAATAGAATGACATAATTGTTTAACTGCTGACGATTATGAAAAGAACTACATTACTTATTTTACTTTTTACCGCATTTTCATTACTTGCTCAGGATAAATTTAAAACAACTGCAGCAATTGTAAATTTTGAAGCTTCTGTTCCTTTTTTTGAAGAAGTAAAAGCGGTAAATAAGCTCGGAACTATTGTTCTTGAACCTTCAACCAGTACTTTAATCTGTACGGTTGTTATCAAAGATTTTCGTTTTAAAATGGATTTAATGCAGGAACATTTTAATGAAAATTATATTGAAAGCCATCGTTATCCTAAATCTGTTTTTAAAGGGAAAATCGAAAAATTTGACTTAAAAGATATTGACGGTCTTGAAAAAGAATACGATGTAAAAGGGAAACTTTATCTTCATGGAAAATCGAAAATAATCGAAATGAAAGCTTTAATTAAGCGAGTTCCTGAAGGAATACAAATTTCCTGCAATTATCCTATTTCAGTTTCAGACTTTAATATCGCTATACCAAGTGTCGTTGCCAATAAAATTTCGAAAACAGCCAATACTAATTTACTTGGTGTTGTACAAAATGGAGAAGAAAAAAAATATCTGACATTAAAATAAAACTTTAATGAATACAGCTTATTAATGCTTTTTCTAAATCTGTAAATTGAAATTCAAAACCTGTTCTTTGTATTTTTTCAGATGACACCCTTTGTCCTTCTAAAACAGCTTTGCTCATTTCGCCTAAAACAATTCTCAAAACAAAAGGAGGAACTTTGGGAAGCCATATTGCATATCCGTATAATGAAGCTAATAATCTGGAAAATCTAGCATTAGTTGTATTATCAGTAACAGCAGCATTGTACGGGCCATGCATTTGGTCATCTGTAACCGCTTTGCAATAAATCTGGCATAAATCTTCAATATGAATCCATGGCAGATATTGCTTTCCGGTTCCTAATGCAGCGCCAAAACCAGACTTAAAACTCGGATTCAGTTTTTTTAAAAAACCTTCATCTTTACCTAAAACAATCCCGGTTCTTATTTTTACAGTTCGAATTCCTAATTTTTCAATTTTATCGACTGCATTTTCCCATATCTGACAAGTGGTTCCTAAAAAATCATCTGCAGGCGGTGCGTCTTCTGTACAAACTTTATGACTTGTTACTGCGCCATAAATCCCAATTGCCGAAGCTGATATAAAACCATTTAGCTTTTTATTGTTTTTTTCTAAAACAGAAAAAATTAAATTGATAGGTTTTACACGACTGTCTATAATCGCTTTTTTTCGTTTTTTTGTCCAGCGTTTTTCAACTATTCCTTCTCCGGCTAAATGAATTATAAAATCAGCATTAAGGACAGCTTCTTCTTCAATATAGTCCTTATCTAAATTCCATTTATAGTAAGTAACTGTATCCGTGCTTTCTTTTTTGTTTCTACTCAAAATTGATACAGTAAATCCGGCTCCAATAAGAAGATTTGTGAGGTAACTTCCAATAAAACCGCTTCCGCCTGTTAATAGAACATTTTGAGCCATAATAGTTTATAATATATTTAACAGTGTATATTGTTTAAGGATAAGTAAAGGTACTTAAACAATGTTTACCTTTATGGCAAATTCTAAATTTTAATAAAATGGCGGCTAAAAAAAAGGTAATTACCAAAGATGAAATCGTTTCACTATATATGGATCACGTTTTAGAAAAAGACCAAAAACCAAAATCGGTTTATCATTTTGCTAAAGAAAATGATTTTACCGAAGCCGATTTTTATTCCTTTTTTGGAACACTTGAAGGTTTAGAAAAAGAAATATTCCGACTGTTTTTTGAAAACACAGTCAATTTACTTCACACAAATGAAGAATATCAGCAGTATGATATGAAGAATAAAATGCTGAGTTTCTATTTTACTTTCTTCGAAGTTTTAACAGCAAACAGAAGTTATGTTTTGCAGACGCTTAAAACAGATAGAAATCCGCTTAAAAATTTTGTACAGCTGACTACACTTCGTGAAAGCTTTAAAAATTATGTTTCAGAAATCCTGACCGATGATTACAGACTGGAGCAGGAAAAATTTCAGAAGTTTCAGGAAAAAGCTATTCAGGAGTCGGCTTGGCTGCAATTAATGCTTACGATTAAATTCTGGATGGAAGATGAATCAGCCGGATTTGAAAAGACAGATATTTTTATCGAGAAATCAGTTAATGCTTCATTTGAATTAATGAATGTAGCGTCAATGAATCATTTAATAGATTTTGGAAAATTTCTATTTAAAGAAAAAATACACAGCAGACAATGAAAACGATCGATTATATTCCAACTTCAAAAATAGAAAGAGCCGGAAAACTGGTTCAAACCGGAGCAAAAATTGGAGTAAACTATATTAAGCATTATGCCGAAAAAGTAGTAAATCCAGATTTGACCCGAGATAAACTAAACGAAAATAACGCCGAAGATATTTACGACGGACTAAAAAGCTTAAAAGGAAGCGCCCTTAAAGTCGCGCAGATGTTAAGTATGGACAAGAATTTTCTGCCTCAGGCGTATGTAGAGAAATTCTCTTTGTCACAGTTTTCAGTTCCGCCGCTTTCTGCACCTTTGGTTTTAAAAACTTTTAAAAGCAATTTTGGTAAAACACCTTATGAAATTTTTGATGAATTCAACCCAAATTCGGTAAACGCAGCGAGTATTGGTCAGGTTCATCTGGCTAAGAAAAGTGATAAAAAACTAGCCGTTAAAATTCAATATCCAGGTGTTGCCAATAGTATTTCTTCAGATTTGGCTTTGGTAAAACCAATTGCAATTCGAATGTTTAACCTTCAGGGAAAAGATTCTGATAAATATTTTAAAGAAGTTGAAGACAAACTAATCGAAGAAACGAATTATTTACTTGAATTAAAACAAAGTCAGGAAGTAGTCGATGCCTGCAGTAAAATAGAAAATATCATTTTTCCGAATTATTATCCAGAGTTTTCATCAGAGAAAATCATTACGATGGATTGGATGACAGGAATTCATCTTTCTGAATTTACAGCTAAAAATACAGATCAGGAAGTGGGCGATAAAATAGGGCAGGCGCTTTGGGATTTTTATATGTACCAAATACATGTTCTTAGAAAAGTTCATGCCGATCCGCATCCGGGAAATTTCTTGGTTAACGATCAAAATGAGTTAATTGCTCTGGATTTTGGTTGTATGAAACAAATTCCTGAAGATTTTTATACTCCGTATTTTGAGTTGATTAACAAAAATGTGATTACCGACCAAGCGCTGTTTAATAAAAAGTTATTCGAATTAGAAATACTTCGTCCAGATGATACGCCGGCAGAAGTAGAATATTTTACAGATATGTTTCATGATTTGTTGTCGCTTTTTACAAGACCTTTCCAAAACGAAACTTTCGATTTTGCCGATGAAACTTTTTTTAACGCTATCGCCGAATTAGGAAAACGTTTCTCCGAAGATACCAATCTGAAAAAAATGAACGGTAACCGTGGTTCAAAACATTTTATCTACATGAACCGCACTTTCTTCGGACTTTATAATTTAATGTTCGATTTGAAAGCGAAAATCGTGGTTGATAATTATTTGAAGTATTAGTCATTGCGAGGAACGAAGCAATCTCACTTTAGTGATTTTAATAATGTGGCTGCTTCGTTCCTCGCAATGACTTTATGTATAGAACTTTGTCAAAGTTTTTTTTTCGTCCAGATGACAAGATTGCGGGTAAGCGTCCAGTAAAAACTTGAAACTTGAAACCTGAAACAAAATAAAACTTATTTCAAAATCCCCGCTTTGTAAGTTGCAATCGCACGATCTCTTGCAAAAGCATGATCTACCATTGGTTCTGCGTAGCCAAAATCAAATTCTGGAATCCATTTACGGATATATTTTCCTTTTTCGTCAAATTTCTTTTGTTGGATTTCGGGATTAAAAACTCTGAAATAAGGAGCAGCATCACAGCCTGTTCCTGCTGCCCACTGCCAGTTTCCTACGTTTGAAGCCAATTCAAAATCTAGTAATTTTTCGGCAAAATAAGCTTCTCCCCATTGCCAGTTAATTAATAAATGTTTGCATAAAAAACTTGCCACAACCATACGAACGCGATTGTGCATATAACCCGTTTCGTTAAGCTGACGCATTCCTGCATCGACCATTGGATAGCCTGTGTTTCCTGAACACCAGCGTTTGAAATCTTCTTCGTTGTTTCGCCATTGAATTCCGTCATAAGCCGATTTAAAATTATGGTTTACACAATTCGGAAAACTAAAAAGAATCTGAATAAAGAACTCTCTCCAGATTAATTCACTTAAAAAAGTTTGATTTTTTCGATTTGCCCAGTTTGCCAGTTTGCGAATGCTTACCGTTCCAAAACGTAAATGCGGCGAAAGGTAAGAGGTACTGTCTAAAGCAGGAAAATCGCGTGTTTCTTTATAATTGGCAATTTGGGTTAAGTTGTGAGGCAGGACTTTTATAGTGCTTCTTTCAAAACCAATTTCCGTCAAATCAGGAAATGAGAATTTGGTTTTGGCAAAATTTGAATGCAGCGAACTTGAGTCACATTCAGGAACTGTTCCTAGAAAGTGATATTTTTCAAGCCATTTATTTTTATATGGAGTATAAACGGTGTAGGGACTTCCGTCGGCTTTTGTGATTTCTTTTTCTTCGAAGATTACATGATCTTTAAATGAAAAACATTCGATGTTATTTTCTTTTAAAAAAGAACAAATTATCGTGTCACGTTTGATGGCAAATGGTTCGTAATCTTTATTAAAAAATACGTTTTGAATGTCAAATTCTGAAAGAAGTGATTCCCATACTTCTTTTGTTTTTCCTTTTTTAATTAAAATTGAAGATTCAAAAGTGTTTAATTCATTGTTTATTTTTTGAAGTGAATCATATATAAAGCTGACTCTGGCATCGTTTTTAGGCAGATTATCCAGAATATCCTCATCAAAAATAAATAAAGGAATTACAGGAAAATCAGATTGTAAAGCGTGAAATAATCCGGTATTGTCTTCTAAACGCAAATCACGTCTAAACCAGAAAAAAGAAACTTTTTGTTTTGTCATTGTGTAGTTTTCGCTTGACGAGTATTTTGTATTGTGAATAATTCTAAACACATAGAAACATAGATTTTATTTTTTCTTGCAGAAGAACAAAAAAACTGGTTTCTAACACATAGCTATGTGTATTTTTGATAAGTGAAACGCCTTTTTCTGCGAAATGAGAACTATGTTTCTATGTGTTTAAAAAATAAAAAATTATATACTTTTTTGCTCAGCGTTAATTTGAATAATCTTTGGCTGTGATTTTGAATTAAACAATTCTTCGATTTTGTTATGACGGAAATCGAAAATAGTTTTCAATTTATTTTTTACTACTAACAGATTCATTAATCTTCCCAAAATTCCAAGGGGGAGTGCGTAATGCACTATGTCAGTCATTTTGGTGCCGCCATCGGCAGTTTTTTCAAAAAAGTGTTTGTGATGCCATAATTTGTACGGGCCAAAACGCTGTACATCGATAAAATATTCGTTTTCCTTACAAGCCGTAATTTCGGTAACCCAGGAAATTTTAATTCCTAAAAGCGGCCTTAAAGTATAGGTTATAATTTGTCCGTGATACATTCGTTTATCGTCAAAATCTTTAATTTCAAAATTCATGTTATCAAGCGTAATGGTCTGCAGGTTTTTTGGACTGGAGAAAAAATCCCAGCAGTCTTCAACGCTGGTATTTACATATTGAACGGTTGCTATTTTGTATAATTTCATAAATCAGTTGTTGTAAATGTTACTAATCAAGTTACATTTTATAATACTTAAACGGTACAAACAACATTCCGAAACATTCTCCTTTTTCTTTGCCTAAATGTTTATGATGTATTTTATGAGCTTTTCTGAGTGCAATAAGGTATTTGTTTTTAGTGTTTTTAAACCATTTAAAACGCTGATGAATCAAAACATCATGAATTAAAAAGTAACAAGCTCCGTAAAGTGTAACACCGCAGGCAATGAAAAACAAATAATTGAATCCGCCCTGAACACCAAAATAAAATAAAAGAATACTGGGAATGGCAAAAATGACAAAGAAAATGTCGTTTCGCTCAAAAGTATCCTCGTATTTCGGCTGATGGTGGTCAGAATGAAAATACCACATAAAACCGTGCATTACATATTTGTGTGTAAGCCAGGTGACACATTCCATAAACAGAAAAACGCCTATAAAGATTAAAAAAGAAATCATTTTTATAAATGTTGTAAATTAAAATTATGACTTTATTTTTTTTGAGTTTAGCTTTAGATTATAAAAGATTGACTCTAAAAGTTTTTTTGTTTTTAAACACATAGAAACATAGTATTAATTGTTGCAAAAGGCGTTTCACTTGCATAAACGCACATAGAACGCTATGTGCTAGAAACCAGTTTCTTTTGATATTCTTTCAGATAAAATAAAAACTATGTTTCTATGTGTTTAAAAAAAATTAAACCAGCTTCAATTTATAAGTAACAAACGACTGCGCCAAAAGCCCGGCTTTTGTATAATTAGAAACCCTGATTCTGGCATTTCCAATTTCATGCGACGGCGTATTTTTTAGTTTTTTGAGTAATTTTTTATAATAAACATAAGCTGTATAAACTCCAAACTTGGCTTCGATTGGCAGTTTTACGATTCCCTGATAAGCAATACGGAAATCTTCTTCAATTTCTTTGATGATCTGCTCTTTTGAATCTTCATTGAAATTGCTGAGGTTGATTCCAGGAAAATATGCCCGGTTCAAAATCGTGCTGTCATCTTTTAAATCTCTCAAAAAATTGACTTTCTGAAAGGCAGATCCTAAACGCATGGCTTCTTCTTTTAGCTGTTCGTATTTTTGTTCTTTCCCCGAAACAAAAACCTTCAGGCACATTAGGCCCACAACATCCGCAGAACCGTAAATATAATCAGCATATTCGGTTTGGGTATTGTACGTTGATTTAATCAAATCGAGTTTCATGCTTTTTAAAAATGCCTGAACCAAATCGTCGGTGATGTTATATTCTTTTACAGTATGCTGAAAAGAGTTCAGAATAGGATTTAGGCTGATTCCTAATTCCATTGCTTTATAATATTCTTTTTCGAAATCATCAATCAGGTATTCTTTTTCATAATCATGAAAAGAATCTACGATTTCATCGGCAAAACGAACAAATCCGTAAATGCTGTAAATAGCGTCGCGAATGCTTGGCGACAGCATTTTTACGGCAATTGAAAAAGAAGAGCTGTAGTTTTTGGTAACCAGCTTACTGCATTTAAAAGAAACGGCGTCGAATAGTGATTTCATTTTTTTAAGATCTTAAAGATTTTTGAATTAATTCAGCGGCTAGTTTTCCAGAAATTAACGCAGGGGGAACACCTGGGCCGGGAACAGTTAATTGTCCTGTAAAATATAAGTTATGAACTTTTTTGCTTTTTAGTTTTGGCCGTAAAAAAGCCGTTTGCAATAAAGTATTGGCCATTCCGTAAGCATTTCCTTTGTACGCATTATAATCTTGTACAAAATCATTTTTACAGAATGATTCCTTAAAGATAATATTATTTCTAATTTCTTGTTCTGTAAGTTGTTCAAAACGAGTGATTATTTTTTCAAAATATTCTTCTCTAAGTGATTGATTGTCTTCAATTCCGGGTGCAAGCGGAATTAAGAAAAAACCGGTTTCCATTCCGTCTGGCGCACAAGTCAAATCAGTTTTGGATGGAAAATTGGCATAGAATAACGGTTCTTTGGGCCATTTTGGTTTATCATAAATATCAATTGCATGCTGATCAAAATCGGTATCAAAAAATAAGGCGTGATGCGAAATGTTTTCGATTTTTTTATTGAAACCAATAAAAAACAGGAGCGAAGAAGGAGCGAAGATTCTACTTTCCCAATAATTATCAGAATAAGCGCGATGTTCTTTTTCTAATAAAGTCTCGGTATGCTGATAATCGGCTCCACTTAAAATAATATCAGATTTTATGATTTCGCCATTAATAACAATTCCTGCTGCGGTTTTGTCTTCAACAATTATTTTTTCGATTGGCGAATTGGTTTTAATGGTTACGCCAAGTTCCAAAGCTAATTTTTCGATGCCGCGAATAACATCAAACATTCCCGTTTTGGGATGCCAGGTTCCAAGACCGAAATCGGCATAATTCATAAAATTGTAAAAGGAAGGTGTTTTGGTTGGTTTTGCACCGAGAAACAAAACCGGAAATTCAAGAATTTGAATCAGTTTTTTGTTTTTGAATTTTTTACGAATATCAGCACTAACATTTCCTAAAAACTGATTGAGTTTAAGGGCAGTTTCTTTCGTAACCAATTCAAGCGGAGAAACTCCGGGACGATACACCAAATCTTTTATAGCAATATCGTAATTGCTTTTGGCTTGATTGATAAAGGTTTCAAGTTTTTGACCGCTTCCTTTTTCAATTTCCTCAAATGTATTTTTGATTGCCGCAAGATTATCATAAATGCTGATAAAATCATTTATGCCAAAATAAACCCGATAAGCCGGATTGAGTTTTACAAGCTCGTAATAATCTGAAGGTTTTTTGTTGAAATCCAGAAAGAATCGCTCAAAAACATCGGGCATCCAATACCAGCTTGGTCCCATGTCAAATGTAAAGCCGTCTTTTTTAAATTGTCGGGCACGGCCTCCAATTGTTGGATTTTTTTCATAAATAATCACTTTGTTCCCTTGTTGTGCCAAGTAACATGAAGCGGCTAACGAAGAAAAGCCTGATCCTATTATGGAGATTGTTTTTGTCATTTGTTTAACAAATATACAAAAACTTTAAACAAAGTAATTAAATTGTTTCCATTGTTTCTTCCATAGAATCGAAAATTCGGATTCTTTCGGGTAAATTTTTTCTGTCGATATGCTCAACCATTTTGCCCATAAGCCATACTTCATTGTTTTTTTGAAGTAGTTTTTGTCCCATCGATTTTACATATTGATTAATAACGCTTCGATCTGGCTGTATAGTCATGAAAGAAACAAAAGTGATGTTTTCAAAATGTTTGGTTAAATCCTGTAAGTTTTCGATAGGCATGCTTTCGCCTAAATAAATAGTTTTGTATCCTTTTGATAAAATTTCATATTGAAGGTACAATAAACCAATTTGATGAATTTCATTTAACGGAAGAGAAAGCACAAAAATTCTGTCGGTTTTTGTTGGTTTCTGAATCTGAAGGCTTTCGGTATAAATTAAGATTTTCTGTTTAATCAAATGACTCATAAAATGTTCATTTGCAGGAGTTATGGTTTCAGACTGCCATAACAATCCCAATTCTTTTAATAGTGGTAAAAAATGCTCTTTAAAAACTTCTTTGAATGTTTTCTCAGAAATAAGCCAGTCAAAAGTGTTGAAAAATAATTCCTGGTCAAAGTTCATCATCGCCATTTTAAAAGACGTGATGGCATAATTTTGAGAGTTTTTCTTTGATATGATTTCGCGGACTAATTGAGGGATCTTTTCCTCGGGATAAGTTGCGATTTTAGAAATTTTATAACCGTATTCGTGTAATAAAGTAATATTTAAAAGTTTCTGTAAATTCTGCAGGTTATAAAGCCTGATATTAGTATCGGTACGCATTGGTTCAAGGATGTTGTATCTTTTTTCCCAAATACGAATTGTATGTGCTTTAATTCCGGATAAATTCTCAAGATCTTTTATACTGAAAACAGTTTTTATATTGTTTATCATTTTTTTTGGTTAAGTGAACAAAAGTAAAATAAAATCTCAAAAAACCCTCGCAACTTGTTAAAAATCATAGATTACTAGAGGGTTACGTCGTTTTTAACTTTAAAATTATTAACTAATAAAATGATTTGAAAGATTTTTTGGCGCATAAAAAAAGCAATCTGTAAATAAAGTTTTACAGATTGCTTTTGCTTGTTTTTTGCGTTTGGTTATTTACAAAATGAGTTTCTGTTTTTTATGGCGCTTTGGCTTCCTAATTCGATTGCTTTTGAAAAATCTTTGCATGAATTTTTCTTGTCTCCAATGTTGTTATAAGCCAAACCTCTTAAGTTGTAGGCAACATAGTCTCTTGGGTTTAAATCAAGACAAGAGGTGCAGTCACTAATTGCTTCTTTAAAGTTTGATAGTTTAAAGTTTACATTGGCACGGCCTGTAAAAGCATCGGCATTCATGTTGTCTAATTCGATTGTTTTGTTAAAATCAGACATGGCGCCTTTTAAATCGTTTAGTTTGAATTTTGCAACGCCTCGATTTTGATAAGCTTCAACAAATTTAGAATCCTTGCCGATGGCTTTTGTGTAATCGGCGATTGCACTTTTGTAATTTCCGGCTGCAGCTTTATTAAAAGCTTTGTTAAAATAAATTGCTGCGGTTTGCGACCACGACGAAAAGCTTATCATAATAAATGATAGTACTAGTAGGTTTTTCATAAGACTAATTTGGGATTAGTGGTTTAATTATTTCTAAACGAAAATAAGAAAGTTTTTTTTGTAAGAGGATTTTTGGATCTGAATTTTTTCATCTGATTTTCACAATAGAAGTGTGAGTGATAAAATCAAAAAAAAGTACGAAAGGAAAAGTAGTAAATAAAAAAAGGCCAAGTAAAAAATACTTGACCTTTTGTGACCCGACTGGGGCTCGAACCCAGGACCCCATCATTAAAAGTGATGTGCTCTACCGACTGAGCTATCGAGTCTGTTGTTTTCTCGAATGAGGGTGCAAATATAAGGACTTTATTTAGTTTATAGTGCCTTTTTTTGCAATGATTTTAATAATAAATTTGATTGTAGTTGTAAGTGCTTATTATGCAGTAGAATATGTTTCTGTAAAAATAAAAGTGCAGAATTTGAAGTCCTAATTTTCTGAATTATTTATTTGATTAGTTTCTCAAGTCTTTGCATCATCTCGTCTTTTTCCTTCAACATCCTCTCATACAAAGCAATTTTTTCTTCATGAAGCTGAATTATTTTGTCGATTGGATTGGTATTAAATGTAGGGCTATAACCTGTATTTAAAAAAGCTCCATTATCAAAAGTATTAGAAATAATGTTGATCGCTTGTTCTTCGTTAAAATTCTGAAAAGCTTCCATCGGAATTTTTAATATTGCAGAAATTTGTTTTAGAAGGTTATCCTCAATTACATCTTTCTGCTCCAATAAAGAAATTTTCTTTTGACTCCAGTCTTCGCCTAAATCATACGCTAAAGCTTCTTGTTTTATGTTAAGCATTTCTCTAAAACGTTTTACGTTTCTTCCCTGATGTATTTTTTGTTCCATAATTAGTATTGTTTTCTAAAAGCTTAAAGATAAAGCTGTGCAGGTTGAAAAAAATCTGATTGCCAAAGATAAAAAAATATCCTGCAAATTATTTTTTTGTCAGATATTATGTCTGTTTTTGTGTGCTGTAAATAAAATTGTTGGATAGAATTCGAGCCATTTACGAGAAGATTTAAAAATCTTGAATGATGTTTATTAGTTTTATCTTTTAAAAATAATGATATATTAGCTATACAAATCAAGTTAATTGCTTTTTTATGAAAAGACAATACAGGGTATATTTTGTTATTTTGTTTTTTGCAATTGGTTGTAAAAAGAACGCAATAGATAAACTGGAAGTTAAAAATGAAACTTTTAAAAGTACAACTGATATAGTGAAAACTATAGGTGATACAACTGCTGAAATTTCAAAAAAGAGAAATAGGTATGTTAATAATATTGCTGATATTTCAAAAGACTCAGTTATTGCCTGTAGGTATTTTGAATTAATGTATTCGACAAATGGCGCAAAAACTTGGAAAAATATTAAAACATCATTGATGTTTAAAGATGTAACTTTTACTGATAAAAAGATTCTTGTTGGGATTGATAGTTGGGAAGGAATTCACGAATCGGATTATTCTCGAATACATATTTCAAAAGATTTTGGAAATTCTTGGGAAACAATAACTTTTGATACTAGAAAATTTTTTCCAATGGAAATAATTTCAAATCCAAAGGAGCAACTTTGTGTTCGTACAGCTGAAAATAAAGTCTATAAATTCCAAGGGACTGATTATAAGAAAGATTGGGTGTATGTAAAAACGATACCAGAAACGGAATATACAAGAGATGTAGTTGATTATCCATACGGAATAAATGATGAAAGTGATAACGTGAAGCTTTATAAAAAAAGTAAGAATAAAACGGACACGTTGGTATACTTAGATTTATGCAGTGAAGCTAGAGAAATTCTTCAAAAAGATAACATTGTGCATATTTCAGGAACAGGAACAGATAGGAAAACAGGTAAGCAATATGGGTATTATGGGCAGTTAATCCATGATGAAACATTGAAACAATATAAACTTCCTGGCTGGTTCGCAAATATTAAAAAAACCAAATTTAATGTATATATCATGTGTGAAAATGGATTGTATATTGTAAAAGATGGAAAAATAAAACAGCTGTATTAAGTTTTGTAGGGAAATAAGACAACTTTATTTAGCTCTCTTTATTTAAAAATTGTTCTAACACCAATGCGTCAACTTATTTTAGGACGAGACAAAACATAAAAAAAGCCTATTTCAAAACGAAATAGGCTTTTCTAGTGACCATGGAGGGATTTGAACCCTCACGCCCTTGCGAGCACCACCCCCTCAAGATGGCGAGTCTACCGTTTCTCCACATGGCCGATAAAGAAAAAAGGTCGAGTAAAATAAATTACCCGACCTTTTGTGACCCGACTGGGGCTCGAACCCAGGACCCCATCATTAAAAGTGATGTGCTCTACCGACTGAGCTATCGAGTCATTGCTTTCAAGAAATTTAATTTGTTAATCACAAAATTTGTGACCCGACTGGGGCTCGAACCCAGGACCCCATCATTAAAAGTGATGTGCTCTACCGACTGAGCTATCGAGTCATTTAATTCCTTGAATGCGGGTGCAAATATAAGGAGTTTTTTTTGAAGTTTCCAAGCAATTTTATCATAAATTTGTCTTTTTTTTGGAAAAGTTTCCAATCGCTTAGTTTATAAGGTTTTATTAATATGAAAAAAATTGTATTGTTAGGTTACATGGGCTGCGGAAAGTCTACAATTGCCCAAAATTTGTCAAAAATCACCCAAATTCCGTTTTTAGATTTGGATATCTGTATCGAAAAAAGAGCAAATTTGTCGATAAAAGAGATTTTTGAGCAGCACGGAGAGATCTATTTTAGAAAATTAGAGCACGAAATGTTTCTTGAATTACTTCAATCTTCAGAAAATGCTATTATAGGTTTGGGTGGAGGAACTCCATGTTACGCTAATAATCATTTATTATTGCAGCGAGACGATATTGTTTCGGTTTATTTAAAAGCTTCTATTGATACTTTATATAATAGATTGGTACATAATAAAAGTAAACGTCCTTTAATTGCTAATATGGACGAAGACGAAATGAAAGAATTTATCGCAAAGCATTTATTCGACAGAAGTTTTTATTATAACCACGCACAGCACAAAGTGGCAGTTGATAATAGAACAATTGACGAAACGGTTCAGGATATTTTGGATATTTTAGCTTAGAAAAGCATAATTGTCTCCATTTTCATCAAAAACAACCTGAACGTGTTCTAATAAAGAAGTTGATAAAGAGATTCCTTTAAAATCTGCTTTTACAGGGTATTTTTTATGATTTCTGTCAACAAGTACTGCTGTTTTGAATTTCTTAAGCGGAACGTCAAGGAAATGGCGGACAGCATAAATTAAAGTAGTTCCTGAGTTTAATACATCATCAACCAGTACAAGTCCTTTATTTTTATAATCTTCTTTGCTTAAAGAAGTCTGAATAGGGGACTGTGGGTTTTGTTTGTCAATTTTAACTTCGCAAAGAGAAACTTTTAATGTTGAAATTGTGCGTAAAGATTCTGCCAGTTTTTGAGCAAAAACAGAACCATTAGATGCGATTCCTGCAATTACAACTTCTTCTTCGTCAACAAAGGTTTCGTAGATTTGATAAGCGATACGTTTTATTTTGTGTTCGATTTCCTGATTTGTTAAGATGATGTTTTTGCTCATGATTGTTTTTTTTGCTAAAATACGATTACAATTTTAGATTTTAGATTGTAGAATTCAGATTTTTGAATTGAAATTTAAATTTCATCTTCGTTTTCTTCGTCAATAAAATCATTTCCGTAATCGTCGATATCTCTTCTGTCTTTTTTAGTTGGTCTTCCTGTTCCGCTTTTACGGTAATGCTCTTTAGAAAGTTTCAGTAGTTCTAAATGTTCGTAAGCTTCCGGCGGTGTTTCATTTTTTCGGTATATATCAACGAGTTTTGCGCCTACACGACTTTCAGGAATATCTAATACCGTTATAATTTGTGTAATTTGATCTTTTCTAAAGGTAATTCTGTCAGTAGGGAAAACCTCTTTTGATGGTTTTGCAACTAGCCCGTTTACAGTGATTTGGTTCTTTTTACAAGCTTCGGTTACCATATTTCTGGTCTTGTAATAACGAACGCACCATAAGTATTTGTCTATTCTCATAATTTTTCTAAAATCCAAGTTAAATTCTTTACAAAAATAAATCAATATTGTATCTTGCGCACCTAAAAAATTAACAATAATGAATAAATTTAAATATTATTTTGTTTTATTACTCGCAGGACTTGCAATTGTATCTTGTAATAAAAAAGATGATGATGAAGAGATTGTGCCTCTAAGAGATTATCAAGAACAATATAATACTGATAATGCAAATATTGAAGAATATTTAAATACCTATTTTATAACAGTAACAAATGCTCCGGGGGAACAAACTGATCAGGATGTTACATTTACTAAAATTACTGATCCTTCAACGCAGCCGTCAATAATGTCTTACCTTAATAGTTCAACATTTCCAAAGCTGTTAAAAAGACAAGTGCCTTTGCATGGTATTGTATATCAAATGTATTATTTGGTTTTGAGAGAAGGTACTGGGACTTCGCCAATGAATACTGACGGTGCATTTACATCATACAGAGGTGAGTATTTAACTCGCGTTGCAAAAACAGATACTGAGGCAGAACATTTGTCAACAACGTTTTTTGAGCAGGTTTTATTTCCAACTAATGCATTAGATTTGTATGGTACGATTACTGGCTGGAGCGAGGCTTTTCCTCAATTTAAAACAGGTACAACTACAATGAAACCTGACGGCAGTATGAAATATGAAAATTTTGGTGCAGGTGTATTATTTATTCCTTCTGGTTTAGGTTATTATGGTTCGGGAGCAAGTGCGATCCCGGCTTATTCTCCTTTAATTTTCAGCATTAAATTATATGATTTAACTCGTTTGGATCATGATTTAGACGGTGTTTTTGATTTTGAAGAAGATATTAATGGAGATGGATATGTATATGATTTTAGAAATACCACAAAATATCCTACTCCTCCTGCAAATCAATATGATGATGATACAGATAAAGACGGTATAGCAGATTTCTTAGATACAGATGATGACGGTGACGGTTATTCTACTCTTTTTGAAATTACAAAACCTACTGGAACTGAATTTTTGGGTGGTGTGAGTAAATATTATCCATACAATCCGGTTTCAGATAATCCTGCGACACCAAATTATGATGAAACAGAATTATATGGTATTCCTAGAAGACCAACAGGAGAATTAACAAATCCTAATTTACCTGAATCTATTAATAATCCTAGAAAGTTTGTCGAAGATGATTATTTAGCTGCAGGAAGAAAAAGAATTCATTTAGATAATACATATCCTTATAAAAAGAATTAAGGAGCGAAATAAATAGAATAAAAAACCTCGAAACTCGAATTTCGAGGTTTTTTTATGACGTTTTTCAATCCTTAAAAACTTACATTCAATTGTTTTTGCTGGTGAATTGTGAATTCAATTGATTGTGATGTGGGCTGAAAAAAGAAAAGCCTCGAAATTTGAGTTTCGAGGCTTTTTTGTATGTGTGAAAAGATTACTTTCTTTTAATAACTTTTTCTACAGCTTCAACAATCGCTTGATTGTTTAATTTGTATTTTTCCATTAACTGCTCAGGAGTTCCAGATTCACCAAAACTGTCTTTTACAGCAACAAATTCTTGTGGAGTTGGATTGTTTAAAGCTAATACGCCTGAAACGCTTTCTCCAAGACCTCCTAGGTAGTTGTGCTCTTCTGCAGTTACTACACATCTTGTTTTAGCAACCGATTTAAGAATTGCTTCTTCATCAAGAGGTTTGATAGTGTGAATGTTGATTACTTCTGCAGAAATTCCTTTTGCTTCTAAAGCTTCAGCAGCAATAAGAGCTTCCCAAACTAAGTGTCCTGTTGCGATAATCGTAACATCTGTTCCTTCGTTTAATAAAATTGCTTTTCCAATTACGAATGGTTCGTCAGCTGGAGTAAAGTTCGCTACAACTGGACGTCCGAAACGTAAATAAGCCGGACCGTGGTGGTCTGCTAATGCAATTGTAGCAGCTTTAGTCTGGTTGTAATCGCAAGTATTGATTACTGTCATTCCAGGAAGCATTTTCATTAATCCGATATCTTCTAAAATTTGGTGAGTTGCACCATCTTCTCCCAGCGTTAAACCAGCGTGAGAAGCACAGATTTTTACATTTTTATCTGAATAAGCAACAGATTGACGGATTTGATCGTAAACTCTTCCTGTAGAGAAGTTAGCAAAAGTTCCAGTAAATGGAATTTTTCCTCCAATTGTTAAACCTGCAGCGATTCCAATCATGTTTGCTTCAGCAATTCCAATTTGGAAAAAACGCTCTGGGTGATTTTTTTTGAAATCATCAAATTTTAATGATCCAATTAAGTCAGCACATAATGCTACAACATTTTCATTTTTTTGACCTAGTTCAGTCATTCCCGCTCCAAAACCAGAACGAGTATCTTTACTTCCTGTATTTTCGTATTTTTTCATTTTATTTCTTTTGAGGTGCTAAGTTTCTAAGTGACTAAGTTTCTAAGCTGAAAACTGTTCACTGAAACTGAGTACTTTTTAATAGTCTGCTAAAGTTGAAACGTTTTGAGCTAAAGCACTAGTCAATTGGTCATTGTTTGGTGCTTTACCGTGCCATGCATGAGTATGCATCATGAAATCTACACCATTACCCATTTCTGTATGTAATAAAATACAAACTGGTTTTCCTTTTCCTGTTCTTGATTTAGCATCAGTTAAACCAGCGATGATAGCGTCAATGCTGTTTCCTTCTTTAATTTCTAAAACATCCCAGTCAAAAGCTTCAAATTTAGCGCGGATACTTCCCATTGGTAAAACTTCATCTGTTGTTCCGTCGATTTGTTTTCCGTTAAGGTCGATTGTTGCAATAATGTTGTCTACTTTTTTAGCAGAAGCGTACATAATAGCTTCCCAGTTTTGACCTTCTTGTAATTCTCCGTCTCCGTGTAAACTATATACAATATGATTGTCTTTGTTTAATTTTTTAGCTTGCGCTGCTCCAAGAGCTACAGATAAACCTTGTCCTAATGAGCCAGACGCAATACGAACTCCAGGTAAACCTTCGTGAGTAGTTGGGTGTCCCTGTAAACGAGAATCTAATAATCTGAATGTAGCTAATTCTGAAACTGGAAAATAACCGCTGCGTGCTAGAACGCTGTAAAAGACAGGAGAGATGTGTCCGTTTGAAAGGAAAAATAAATCTTCTCCAATTCCGTCCATATCAAAACCTTCTTTGCGGTCCATTATATTTTGATATAGTGTTACCAAAAATTCAGTACAACCTAAAGAACCACCTGGGTGTCCAGAGTTTACAGCATGTACCATTCTAAGAATATCTCTTCTTACTTGGATCGTTAAATCGCTTAATTGTTGTGTGTTAGGCTTCATTTTATATGTAAAATTTTAAACTGTAGCAAAAGTAACGGATATTTTGTGGGGAGACAAATGATTTTCTGCTTTAGTTTGTTTCAATTGTTAAATTTTTTTGCTCTTTTTTTATCAGATTTGGAAAAAATACAAGAAGTTGATAATTGCATATAAAAATTTTGCCGCAGATTAAATGAATTAAATGATTTTAGAAATCAACTGAATTCGTTTAATCTGCGGCAAAAAATATTCTCGAAATTGATATACTTTTTAATTCGTATCGCTTTCGCTGTAATAGTTGTTTTCTTCATCTTCAGAACCAATGTCTTCCTGCTGGTCGTCTAGTTCAGAACCTGGAACATCTAAATCGTTGCCAATTTTATCACTGTTCTGTTTCCATTCGTGATTGTCATTGTTAATTATTCTTTCTCCGGAAATATCTTGAGGATCAATATCTTCTAATCTTTCTTCTTGATTGTAAATATCTTCGTTTGCTGGGTAATCCATGTTTTCAAGGTTTTTTTCAATTTTTTCATCCTTGATGTCATCTAATTTATCTTCTGAGTTTATCATGATTTCTATATTTAAAATGTTCTTAATAAAGTTATGAAATCTATGGTTTGAGTTCTTATATTTTTAAAATCAGAATCTTATAGTATTCGCATCAATATAAATTCATCTAATGGAAGAGATTTCTTTCCAGGTAATTAATTGAATGTTATTTTTTTTAAGTTTTGCTTTGCATTCATCGCTGGTGAAAAAATCAAAATCTATTTGACGCCATTCTGAACCAAAATTAGGATGGTTAACCGTAATTCCCTGCATTTCAAAATCATCATATGCAGGATGAAGCAGGAAAACATTGAATCCCGAAATAATATTGTCTAAGGCTTTTTCATATGATTTTCTAAGTTCACCTTTTTCGAAATCTGCATAATATCCAATAAGAAGATTATCAGCTAAAAGAGTGTCTTCAAAATTGTATTGTTTATCAGATAAACTTATAGATTCTACAAAACCTTTATTAATGAAAACCGGTAAGTTGTATGTTTTTCCTAATTCTCTATAAATATCTAAAATTTCTGGTGTTACACCAACACTGCACATATGTGAATCCAGATGTGTGGGCTGAATGCCAAATTGCAGCGCTTTTTCAATTTGAGCAATAAATTCTTTTTTAATTTCAGAAAGTTTAGCGTTGTCTTTAAAATCTTTTCTGGTTTTATAAAAATAACCGTTTTGATCTGCTAAGCTAGAAACTTCGGAAATAGGAAGGACGGGGCCAAACTTGTAATTTTCCCATTCGCAAGTCAGAGTTAAATGAATACCGCAATCAAAATCCGGATTGTTTTTAGCAAATTCAGCCATTTCGTAAAACCACGGACAAGGAACCATAATGCTATAAGAGTTTACAGATCCGTTTTGAAGTGCTTTTATTGTAGCCTGATTTTCTGAATGTGATAATCCGGCGTCATCAGCATGAATAATTAATAGTTTGGCATTTTCGGGATATCCAAGTTTTTGAGCTAAATTCATTTGATTTTTTATTGTTGCGGATATACTGTGTGAAGACCTTGGCTGAACTCTGTCTGACAGCATTACATTTCATTTTTAATAGATTTTACTCAAATTTAAAAATTTCTGAAGTTTAGCTTTTATGTTGTTTTCGAATTAACTCAATTTTATAATTGACAAATAATCTAATTAATTAAATTTCCGTGAAATTAGATTATCTTTGCCGACTGAAAAAAGAAACAAATGAAGTTCGATTTATTACAAAAAGATCCGCAGTCGAAAGCAAGAGCGGGGAGTATTACTACTGATCACGGCGTAATTGAAACGCCTATTTTTATGCCAGTTGGAACGGTTGCATCTGTAAAAGGTGTGCATCAGCGTGAGCTTAAAGAAGAAATAAACCCGGATATTATTCTAGGAAACACTTACCATTTATATTTACGTCCGCAGACTGAAATTCTTGAAAAGGCAGGCGGACTGCACAAATTCATGAACTGGGATCGTAATATTTTGACCGATTCTGGAGGATATCAAGTATATTCTCTTTCTTCAAATAGAAAAATTAAAGAAGAAGGGGTAAAGTTTAAATCGCATATTGACGGTTCATATCACTTTTTTACGCCAGAAAATGTAATGGAAATTCAGCGTACGATTGGAGCCGATATTATTATGGCTTTTGATGAATGTACGCCTTATCCTTGTGATTACCGTTATGCACAGCGTTCTATGCACATGACGCACCGCTGGTTAGATCGTTGTATTAATCATTTGGAAAAAGTTCCTTATAAATACGGTTACGAACAAACGTTTTTTCCAATCGTTCAGGGAAGTACTTATAAAGATTTACGCCGCCAGTCAGCAGAATATATTGCTAATTCTGGCCAGCAGGGAAATGCAATTGGCGGACTTTCTGTTGGTGAACCTGCTGAGGAAATGTATGCCATGACAGAAGTTGTCTGCGAAATTCTTCCTGAAGATAAACCTCGTTATTTAATGGGAGTTGGTACTCCTATAAATATATTAGAAAATATTGCGTTAGGAATTGATATGTTTGATTGTGTTATGCCAACGCGTAATGCGAGAAACGGAATGTTGTTTACAGCAAACGGAACAATTAATATTAAGAACAAAAAGTGGGAAGCAGATTTTTCTCCAATTGACGAAATGGCGCATACTTTTGTTGATACAGAATATTCAAAAGCGTATTTACGCCACTTGTTTGCTGCAAACGAATATTTAGGAAAACAAATTGCAACGATACATAATCTTGGTTTCTATATGTGGTTGATTCGTGAAGCTAGAAAACATATCTTAGCGGGCGATTTTAGACCATGGAAAGAAATGATGGTTAAAAATATGAGTCAAAGACTATAAAATGCGTTAATTTGTTTAATCGTTTATTCGGTTAAACGGTTAAACAAATAATCGATTAAACTTTGTTATGTTAACAATAATAGACAAGTATATTTTAAAAAGATATTTAGCCACTTTTTCGGTGATGATTTTGTTATTTATTCCAATTGGAATTGTAATAGACGTTTCAGAAAAGGTAAATAAAATGCTGGAAAACAAAATTCCGTTTACACAAATTGCGATCTATTATTACAATTTTACAGTTTATTTTGCCAATTCACTGTTTCCAATTTTTTTGTTTTTATCGGTAATCTGGTTTACTTCAAAACTGGCGAATAATACAGAGATTATAGCTATTTTAAGTTCCGGAATTTCTTTTACGCGTTTCTTGCGTCCTTATATTATTGGTGCATCGATTGTTTCTGTTTTTGTGCTTTTGATGGGATTTTTTATTGTGCCTGCGGCTAGTGAAGGATTTAATAATTTTAGGTACACGTATTTAAAAGGAAATGGTAAACAGCTCATGCGGGGAGAAAATACCAATGTTTTTAGACAAATTAACGATCACGATTTTATTTTTGTAAATAGTTTTAATGAAGAGTCAAAGACAGCTTTTAATTTTACTTTAGAGCATTTTGAAAAAGAAAAATTAACATACAAAATAACCGCAAGTCGTATAAAATGGGATCCAAAAAAGAAAATATACACTTTATACGATTATACAAAAAGAACAGTTGGAGATTTGAATGATGTTATTGAAAAAGCTCCTGAGAAAAATGTAGGTTTTAAATTTGAACTTGCAGATTTGACTCCTGTTGTTTATATCGCAGAAACACTGACTCTGGGAAAACTAATTGATTTTATTGAAAAAGAAAGAAAAAGAGGTTCTGGAAATATTAATACTTATTTAGTGGTTCTGTACAAAAAATACAGTGTACCGGTTTCAGCCTTTATTTTAACTATTATTGCTGTAGCAGTTTCTTCAATGAAGCGCCGCGGCGGTATGGGAATGAACCTTGCTATTGGAATTGCTATTGCATTTTCATTTGTATTCTTTGATAAAATCTTCGGTACACTTGCCGAAAAATCTACTTTTTCACCTTTATTAGCTGTTTGGTTCCCAAATATTGTTTTCGGAATTTTGGCCGTTTATTTATTACGTAATGCGAAACGATAATTTAAAAAGTTATTTAAATCTTCACTTAATAGTTTTTATCTGGGGTTTTACAGCCATTTTGGGTGCTTTAATTACCATTGATGCCGATAATCTAGTTTGGTACAGAATGTTAATAGCCATGATTTTTCTAGGCGGATTTATTGCATTTAAAAAGCAGTCTTTTCAGGTTCCTGTAAAGGAATTTTTTAAATTGATTTTTGTTGGATTATTGATTGCATTGCATTGGATTTTCTTTTTTAAGGCAATTCATGTTTCTAATGTTTCAATCACCCTTTCTATATTTTCTTTAGGAGCATTTTTCGCCTCTTTATTAGAACCGTTATTTTACGGACGAAAAGTACTTTGGTATGAAGTTTTCTTCGGACTTGTTATTATTGCAGGTTTGGGACTGATTCTTCAGGTTGAAATAAAATATCTTACGGGAGTTTATTATGCTTTGGCAGCGATCATTTTAGGCGTTTTATTTACTTTAATGAATGGAAAATTAATCTCAGATCACGAACCTTCGGTTATTACTTTTTATGAATTTGGAGCGGGAGTTTTCTTCATTACGATTTATTTTTTATTTCAGGGAAAATTTACAGCAGATTTCTTCCAAATGTCCTTAAATAACTGGGTTTTATTGTTGATTTTGGCTTCAATCTGTACAGCTTATGCCTTTACGGCTTCTGTAAAAGTAATGCAGCGATTAACACCCTATACAGTAATGCTAACAACGAACTTAGAACCTGTTTACGGGATCGTTTTGGCTTATTTTATTTTAGGAGGAAAAGAAAAAATGAGTGTCGAATTTTACATCGGCGCCGTTATAATTACCATAACAGTTATTCTAAACGGTGTTTTTAAACATTATCAAAACAAGAAGGAAAACTTGTAATAGTTTACTTATTTTTAAATTGCATTTTTATACTTTAAATAACAATTAACTTCGCCAATGATATAATATTTTTATATTTGCGGTTCGATTTACAAACAAAATTCAAAAATACATGGAATATTTAGATTTTGAGCTTCCAATTAAAGAACTTGAAGAACAGTTAGAAAAGTGCGTTATTATTGGAAAAGAATCTGACGTTGATGTAACACCAACGTGCAAGGAAATCAATAAAAAATTAGAACAGACTAAGAAAGATATATACAAAAACCTTACGGCTTGGCAGAGAGTACAATTGTCAAGACACCCAAACAGACCTTATACTTTAGATTATATCAAAGCAATTTGCGGCGATACTTTTTTAGAGCTTCATGGAGACAGAGGCTTTAAAGATGATAAAGCAATGGTGGGCGGTTTAGGTAAAATAAACGGTCAGTCGTTTATGATTGTCGGGCAGCAAAAAGGTTACAATACAAAAACACGTCAGTACCGTAATTTTGGTATGGCAAATCCAGAGGGATACCGTAAGGCTTTGCGTTTAATGAAAATGGCAGAGAAATTTGGTATTCCGGTTCTTACTTTAGTAGATACCCCGGGTGCATATCCAGGTTTAGAAGCTGAAGAAAGAGGGCAGGGAGAAGCTATTGCCAGAAACATTTTTGAAATGGTTCGTCTGCAGGTGCCAATCATTACGATTATCGTAGGTGAAGGTGCTTCGGGAGGAGCATTAGGAATTGGTGTTGGAGACAAAGTTTATATGTTAGAAAACACTTGGTACTCTGTAATTTCTCCAGAATCATGCTCTTCTATTTTATGGAAAAGCTGGGAGTACAAAGAACGTGCAGCTGAAGCTTTAAAACTGACTTCTTCTGACATGAAAAAACAAAAATTAGTTGATGATGTAATTCCAGAACCACTTGGCGGAGCGCACTACGACCGCGAAACTACTTTTAAAACAGTAGCGGATTACATTACTAAAGGATATAATGAATTAAAAGACTTATCAACAGCCGACTTGATTGCCCAGAGAATGGACAAATACAGTAATATGGGCGAGTATAAAGAGTAAATTCATATTTAATGATTATAAATCCGAAGCCCTGCGGTTTCGGATTTTTTTTTGGTTATCAACAAAAAAAACATATTTATAAACAACTGAATAGTTATAACTAGATAGCAATTTTTTTTTAAATTTTGTTACTTTCGCTATATGGAAAATTTCAAGAATGTAAACCCCGTAAAGGTCGATAAAACCACAATAATTAATCTCGAAAAAGGAAAACTCCCTCCGCAGGTTCTTGATTTAGAAGAAGCTGTGCTTGGTGCAATGATGATTGATAAAAAAGGGGTAGATGATGTAATTGATATTTTACAGCCAGATGCTTTTTATAAAGATGCGCACAAACATATTTTTGAAGCAATTCTGCAGCTTTTTACAGAAACACAGCCAATAGATTTGCTGACAGTTTCGACACAATTAAAGAAAAACGGAAAATTAGAATTAGCAGGAGGTGATTTTTATTTAATTCAGTTAACGCAGAAAATTGCATCTTCTGCCCACATCGAATTTCACTCACGTATTATTCTTCAAAAATTCATTCAAAGAAGTTTGATTAGAATTTCTTCAGAAATTATTGAAGAATCTTATGACGAAACTACAGACGTATTCGATTTGCTGGATAAAGCCGAATCTAAATTGTATGAGGTAACACAGGGAAATATCAAACGTAGTTCTGAAACTGCTCAGAGTTTGGTTCTTCAGGCGAAAAAACGTATTGAAGAAATTGCAGGAAAAGAAGGTTTGAGTGGTGTTGCAACCGGATTTGAAAAATTAGATGAAGTAACTTCGGGATGGCAGCCTTCGGATTTGATTATTATTGCGGCACGTCCGGGTATGGGTAAAACCGCATTCGTACTTTCGATGGCAAGAAACGTTGCCATTCAGTTTGGACATGCGGTGGCAGTTTTCTCTCTGGAGATGGCTTCGGTCCAGTTAATTACAAGGCTTATTTCTTCGGAAACAGGATTGTCTTCTGAAAAATTAAGAACAGGAAAATTAGAAAAACACGAATGGGAGCAGTTAAGTACTAAAGTAAAAGATTTAGAAAAAGCCCCATTGTTTATTGATGATACGCCGTCACTTTCAATTTTCGATTTACGTGCAAAATGCCGTCGTTTAGCATCGCAGCACGGAATCAAATTAATTATTATTGACTACTTGCAGTTAATGACTGCCGGAGGGAATGGTAAAGGAGGAGGAAACCGTGAGCAGGAGATTTCGACTATTTCCCGAAACTTAAAAGCACTGGCAAAAGAGCTAAACGTTCCGGTAATTGCACTTTCACAGTTATCGCGTGCGGTTGAGACCCGTGGATCAAGTAAACGTCCGTTACTTTCGGATCTTCGTGAATCTGGTGCGATTGAGCAGGATGCTGATATTGTATCATTTATTTACCGTCCAGAATATTATAAAATTGAAGAATGGGATGATGATGAGGCATCTCCAACTGCAGGACAGGCAGAGTTTATTATAGCCAAACACCGTAATGGTGGATTGGAAAATATTCGTTTAAAATTCTTAGGACACTTAGGTAAGTTTGACAACCTTGAAGATTTTACAGGAGGTTATGATGATTTACCTTCAAAAATGAATCACGAGGATAATCCATTTATTACTAAAAATCTGCCATCAGCCAATGAAGCATTTGGAAGTAACCTGAATGACGATGATGATGATAGTGATGTACCGTTTTAATCAGAATAAAAATCCTAATAAAAACCTTTGTAAGTATGTTCTTTCAAAGGTTTTTTTTATTTTAATTAATTACATAATCGAATCTATAATTTACCCCATAATATTTCTTACATAAAAATTAATTCGGTAGTTTCGCTAGACCATAAACAAATTAACTAATATTAAATTTTAAAAAAACTATGAGCGAAGAAGCCTTTCCAGACGCAGTTCTGATTCCTTTGGGTATAGCCAAAGAGTGGGAAAAAAGGTATCAAGATGACACCACCATCGAAGATCCTAAAACCAAAGTAAAATCTTTTTTAATTCCAAGAGAAACTTTAGAAAAAGTTTTAAAACTTGAAACTGAGGTTGTACGTGCATGTCTTGCTATTAATGACAAAGACGAAAGAACCTTACTTTTTGTTGGAGCTAGATTAGATAAGGAAACTGGTAAATACATTGATGTTTACGGAGAAGGTTCTTCTTATATGGCTAAATCTGCAGCAGATGATGCTGAAGAAGTAGTTTATGACGGAATACGTCCTAGTCCGCCATTTTAATTCTAAAATATTATAAAGTATATAAAATGATTGATATTTTAGTGTACTCTACATATTTTGTTTTAATAGTAAACTTAATAGCCTACTCATATAGCTTTTTCCGAAAGGAAAAAGCTAATGTTTTTCTTCTCTGCTATTTAGCTTTTTCAACTGTGATGCAATTGTCAATGGAATTATTATACCATTTAGGAATGACTAATTTGGTAGTTGTCAATATGTTTTTTGCTGGACAAATGTTGCTGCTTGGAATGTTTTACAACTCGCTGACAAATGTTAAAAGCCAAAAAATGTTTATTAAAATTAGTTTAATAACTGCATTATTAGTTTTAGCTATACAATTTTGTATGAATTCAAGCGTATTTCTTAAGTTTAATTTATTTGAAATTATCTTAACCAATCTGCTTATTGTGGTTTTTGCTCTATTTCACTTTTATAATATGCTTACAGAAGATAAAACATATTATTATATAAGTGTAGGTCTCATATTTTACTTATTAGCGAGTACAGTATTGTACTTAATTGGAAATCTTTCTATAGGTTTGAGTGATGATGTCAAGCTTTTAACCTGGATATTAAACAGCTTTTTAGTTTTATGTTATCAATTTTTTATTTTGTTCGAATGGATAAAAAGTTTTTCAAAAAAAGCATTTTCACCTAATAAAACTACCTTGAAATAAATTTGATATGAATACCCACTCAATACCAGAAAAAGAGCTTGTCGCTATAATATTATATATATCACTTTTCTTTATAATCGTTTCAGTCGTACTGATCGTATTTTTCTATTTCTCAAGAAAAAAAATCATTCAAAAAGAATTAGAAAAGAAAGATTTAATACTTCAGTATCAAAAAGAACAGTTACATGCTGTTTTGCAGATACAAGAAGAAGAACGCAAACGTATTGCTCAGGATCTTCATGATGATATTAGTTCTAAACTTAATATTGTTTCTCTAAATACACACTTGTTGTCAGCGCCAAATTTAACAGAAGCTGAAACAACTGAAATTACAGACAACATTATAAATTTAACGGCAAAAGCTTTAGAAAACTCAAGGAAAATTGCGCATAATTTATTGCCTCCGGTTTTCGAAAAGTTTGGACTTCATGCAGGTATAGAAGAATTATGCGGGGAATTTGAGAGTAGTAAATCGGTAAAAACCTATTATAAAAACGAACTTGATTTTGATGATAAAGAAATCGATCGTCATTTGCATGTTTTTAGAGTTTTGCAGGAACTAATGAATAATTCTCTTCGCCATGGAAAATCTAATGAAATCTGGATTAATTTTAAAGAAGATAAAGGAACAAATACCTGTTATTATAAAGATAACGGAGTAGGATTTGACAGTGAAGATTTTGAAAATTACAGAGGATTGGGAATGAAAAACATCAACAGCCGTATTTCTTTCTTAGACGGAACGATCAGTTTTGAATCTGAAAAAGGAAAAGGAGTCGAAGTTATATTTACATTTTAAGTTAAAAAGCGAATTTTACATCAATAAAATAAGGCAAAATAGCTTTTTTTGATTCATATTTCGTATTTTCGATATACCAAACGACCAAAAACGTAAAAAATGAATGCCATTATCAAAATAGCTTTAGTCGACGACGAAGTTTTATTCCGGAAAGGAATAGCTTTTTTATTGCAGAGGGAAGATAATATTGAGATTGTTTTTGAAGCTTCAAACGGAGAAGACCTCGTAAATAAACTTCTTGAAAATGAAATTAAACCAGATATTATTATCATGGACTTAAAAATGCCTGTTTTAAACGGCGTTGAAGCAACAAAAATAATTAGGAAATCTTTCCCTGAAATAAAAATTATTGCACTTACAAGTTACGATTCAAAATCTTTTATTGCCAATATGATTCAGGTTGGCGCTGTTGCCTATTTAATTAAAAATACAACTCCAAAAGATTTAATTAAAACCATTAATGAAGTTAATAAAAAAGGATTTTATTATAACGAAAGTGTTTTGAAGACTATTCAGGAAACAATAGTTTCTTCAAAAAATTCAAAAGGAAATCTGGAAACAAGTTTTCTTTCTCCAAGAGAAATAGAAATTTTACAGCTTATTTGTCAGCAAAAAACAACTTCAGAAATTGCTGAACATCTTTTTTTAAGTCCAAGAACAGTTGAAGGGCATCGAAATAATTTACTTCTTAAAACAGAATCAAGAAATATTGCCGGTTTAGTGGTATATGCTATTCAAAATGAAATAGCAGTTTTAACGCTTTAACTCCCGCTTGTTAAAAACTGAATAGATAAAACATAATAAGCTACAATAGTAATTACAAGAACTCCAAGACCAATTTTTTGCATTACATTTAAACCTCTAGGCTGATGATTATTTTCATTAAACTTCATGACTGTTGTTTTTTTATGGCGGTTATTTAGATTAAGGATTTCAAATGTAAGTAGAAAAAATAGTACAAAAACAGGTGTTTTTACCTGTTTTTACGAAAAGTATGGTCAATTTTACCAACGTAAAACTTTAACGTACAGCATTAGGGCAAAACCTTTGGATCGGTTATGTTTTTAATGACTTCCTCATTATCTTTACTAAAATATTTTTTTGATGAAAAAGAGTTTACTGTATATTTTTTTGCTGGTATTTTCATTACAGACGAAGGCATCTTTTATTTTACTTCCAATGGATGAGACTACACAGCAAAATCATCTAAAAGCATACGGAATAACATATTGGTGTTTAAGCCGCGATTATAAAGCAAGCTGGCTGTTAAATTATCGAGGAGGTTCATTCTTATTGCCTGATGCTGAGGAAATAAGAAAAGAATGTAAAATTAGAGGCGTTAGTTTTGAAGTACTTTCGGATACTGAAGAAGCCTCTCTTTTAAATGATATTTCGAGTCCGTCACAAAATATGGAATCTGTAATTCTTGAAAAAGCACCAAAAATTGCTGTTTATACACCAAAAGGAAAACAACCGTGGGATGATGCCGTGACGTTGGTTTTGACTTATGCCGAAATTCCATTTACGCCTATTTATGATGAAGAAGTTTTGAGTGACCAGTTATTATTATATGACTGGCTGCATTTACATCATGAAGATTTTACCGGTCAGTATGGTAAGTTTTATGCAGCTTATAAAAATACACCTTGGTATATTGAACAAAAAAGAGATTCCGAAGCTTTAGCAGCAAAACTTGGTTATTCTAAAGTTTCGCAGGAAAAAGGAGCCGTAGCAAAAAAGATTAGAGATTTTGTTATTGGAGGCGGTTTTATGTTTGCTATGTGTTCTGCCACAGATAGTTTTGATATTGCCTTAGCTGCAGATGGAGTTGATATTTGCGAAACTATGTTTGATGGTGATCCAAGTGAATCTAACTATCAGGCAAAATTAAATTATGGAAACTCTTTTGCCTTTAAAGATTTTATTTTAGAAAGAAGACCGGAAGTTTATGAATTTTCGGATATTGATATGACCGGAAAACGCAGAGTTCCTATGGAAAAAGATTATTTTACTTTAATGGAATATTCTGCAAAATGGGATCCTATTCCTAGTATGTTATGTCAAAACCATACTCAATTGGTAAAAGGTTTTATGGGACAGACTACTTCATTTAATGAAACATTGATAAAATCCAATGTTCTGGTTATGGGAACTTGTGAACTTAATGGTGAAGCTAGATATATTCATGGCGAAAAAGGAAAAGGAATGTTTACTTTTTTTGGAGGTCATGATCCTGAAGATTTTCAACATCAGGTTGGTGATCCGCCCACAGTTCTGGATTTACATCCTAATTCTCCGGGATATCGTTTAATTTTAAATAACGTTTTATTTCCTGCTGCCAAAAAGAAAAAATTAAAAACATAGTTTTAATTTAAAAAGAACTCAAACCAAATAGGAATGTGATCTGATATTTTTCTGGCTTCCTGAAGTGAATCGTAATTATTATAAAATAAAACAACTCCTGACTTAACAGGTTTTAACGTATTTGATTTGTAAAAAATATTATCAAATTCAGAGGCAAGACAAATTTCTGCTTTACATTTTTGTTTTAAAGTTGTTTTTTGTTTTTGAAATACAGAAATATACCCCATTTTTTTTAATGGATTAAAAACGGTATGTGATTCGGGGCAATTAAAATCGCCTGTAAAAACCAGATTTAGATCTGGATATTCTTGCGGAAGAAATTTGAAGTATTTAATTTCAGTTTCAGGCTGTTTACTTTTTGTTATAGCATGAAAATTAACAAGCGTAACCAGTTTTTTGTTTACTTCGAAGGTTGCAAAATAAGGTTCCCGGTCTATTTCTAAGTGATATTTTTTTTCCAGCCAGGGTTTGCCTTTCAATTTTACTTTACTTGTTTTCCAAATAAAAGCATAGCGCTCTTTTTTGTAACTGTTTCCACTTGTGGGATCACTTATTGTATAATCCCATTTTGAACCTTTTTCGTTTAATATTGAAGCAAGTTTTGCAACTGCCTGTGAGCCTCCGTATCCGGCAACAACTTCTTGGATAGCTATAATGTCGTATTCTTGTACCGTTTTTGCAATAAAACTTAAAGAGGCTTGAGACTTAGATTTTCCAAAGTTTTCTAAATTCCAGGAAATAAATTTGGTTTGAGAAAAGGCTTGGAATGAAGTAAGAAGGAATAAAAGGAAATAAAATGTACTATTTTTCATTAAATTTTAAAATCCAAATATAGCATATAGATTTCTATTTTCCTGCTTACTTACAATTAATGTTTCTTGTACCTGTTTTTTAGAGCTGTTCCAATAATTATAATTTGCAAAACCAGAAGAGCCGGGATACAAATTAGTTTCCAATCAATGTCAAGCCAGCCTGTTTTCTCAGAAACAAAAGCAAAACTTACAGAAAGAAAAAGACAAAGAAGCATAGTTTTCATAATAATTCTATTATTGGGTGTGTTGATCTTGGTAATGGGATCAAACTTATATTTAGGTTTCATCAGTTAATAATTTATACAAACTTAAATCTATGTAAGAGAATTTCCTTACGGGAAACCGTAACACATATGTTAAACTCTACACCAGACCAAAGTCTTTTGCAATGGCAATTAAGTGCACATTGTTATTTGCCTTAAAATATATTTTTAATTTGTTAATTCGTTTTTCTATACTGCTGGTTCCATTTGGTGTAATCGATTTTTCTTTAAACTCATTTGAAATGTTTTCTAATATGTAACCTTTTGCCAGAAGTGATAGAATAGAGATATCATAAGATTCAATTTCTATTAGTGATTTATCATTGAAACTAAAATTTAAATCAGATGAAAGTATTCTTTCTTCGTTTTTAAAAGTTTTTTCAAGAGCAGACCTTAGTTCCTGAATACTATTTCTTCCTTTAGATACATATGCATTTATTCCTAACTCATCAAAAAGAGTTTTAATGCGATACGATTTATCTTCAATTGAAAACACAATTTTTTTTAATTCAGGCTGCACTTTATTGATTGCTTCAATTAATTCATCACCGCTTTCAATATTTGCTTTCCTATGATCAGTCTTAAAAGATAAATCAGTAATAAGTAAATCGTATGGTTCTTTTTCGTTCAATGCTTTTTTTACTTTTAATAAACCTTCGTCACAATATTTAACATGGTCAATAACAGGAATATTAAGGTCTTCGAGAACTTGAACAACTGCAATACTAATACTATCTAAATCTTCTGCAACTAAAACTTTCTTAAACATATTACTTGTTTTATAATGGGAATGTGAAACTTATTTTGAAACCATTTTCTGTATAATTGCCAAAATTAAGAGTTCCATTCGTGGTTTTAATACGGTTTTCCACATTTTCAAGATCTTTTTTTAAAGTTATTCTTTCATTTTGCGTTTTAGAACTGTTGTCGCTGTAGGTAATTACGATATTTTTATTGACTATTTTAAATGATAATACGATCAAAGTCAAGTCGTTGTATTTTTTCATATTGTAAAACAACTCTTGTAATACTCTGTAAATAATGATCTTTTTGATTTTATTAATTTTATCCCAGTTTATAGTATCAAGACCATTTACTAATAAATTCAAATTTTGAGTTTTAAAACCTGATATCATTTCCTTCAAACCTAAATCGTACTTTTCATTTGTTACAATAGGGCTGTTTTCTCTGGAAATGTTTCTGGTTTGAGAATATATTTCATCTAATTTTATTAAAAACTGATTTTTATTTTCCTTGTTTTCTAAATCTTTATTTTGTGCAAAAATCAATGCATGATGTACCTTATTTGTCAATTCATTACGCAGTTTCTTAGAAATTCTCATTTCACTTTCAAAAACAGCTTCTTTTTTTTCTTTTTCTCCTTTTATAAATAAGTAGAGTGGTAAAAGTAAAAGAACAGCTATCGTGAAAGTAATAACGATATAGGATATAATATTTCTATTTTTATGCTTTTGTAATAACAGTTCATTCTCAGCTTTTTCGGCTTTGAGTTTTAGATTTTCTTCTTTATCAGTTTTAGATTCGTATTTAATTATTGAAAATTGATTTTTTGCTTGCTTTCTGGTGGATAATATACTGTCAATTATTTTTAAGTATGCTTTAGAATATTTTTTAAGTTCTTTTCCTTCAGATTTTCTAATTAAATCTCCTAAGGTATTTGCTTTAAATGATGCAGACTTTGCCCTGCAGGCAGACTGATATTGTTTTTCGGTATATATTTTAGATAATTTAGGATTGGTTTTGGCATAAACCATAGCCATACTGGAATAGGTGCTCATTAATTCATAATCTGACTTTAATCTTTCCTGTATCTTCAGACTTTTTTTATAATATTCTAATGCTTTTGGATTTCCGAGCTTGAAATAACAAAATCCCAGGTTGTTTAATAATAAGGAATAATTAATATCGGTTTTTGTAGAATCAGTTTCGTGTTTAATTTTTATTCTGGCTAATGGCTCCAATGCATCTATTATCTCTTTATATCTATTTTGTCTTAAGTAAACTAAGGCAATGTCATTTATGATTACTGATTTTTTGTATGCTGTTGCTGCAAGTCTTAATGCTTTTCTGTGGTATAACAGAGCATTACTATTGTCATATGTAAAGAAATAGTTGTAAGCTAAGAGCGTATAAGTATTATAAGTGTATTTAGGTTTGCTTGTTTTTTTTAAATATGGAAAAACTTTTAATAAAGCTTCTTCGCATGCCGTATAGTTGTTTGTGTTCTGATGTAAATTTGCTATAGATAATTGAGAATAGACATAATCATCTGCATAATCATCAATAGGATCACAAAGTGCAATTGCTTTTTTATAAAAGAAATATGCGCTGTCGTAATTAATTTGGTCAAATAAGCGATCAGCTTCAGTTATATTTTTATCGATTTCAACAGAATTGTTTTTTTTAATCTGTTGAATAATTATTACCTGGTTTCTATGCAGCTGATAAAGTAATACTACCCCAATTAAAAGTATAATCAGGAAAAACATAAGATACTTTAGAAAAGTTTTATTTTTTATAAATTCAAGTATCTTCATATTAAAAAGGAATTTTAATTGATATTTTAAATCCGTTGTCGGGATTTGATTCAAATTGAATTTCACCTTTTACATTTAAAATACGATTCTCTATTATTTGAATACCACTTTTAGATACTTGGTTAATGTTAACACCTTTACCATTATCTGTATAATTTATAAGAATATTTTTTTTGTTGTCTTTAAAATTAACTCCGGCAAGCGTTGCGTTGCTGTGTTTTTTCATGTTTACAAGTAGTTCCTGAATGACTCTGTAAATAATTATTTTTTTATTTTTATCAATTTTAATCCAGTTAATATCAGCAAGGCCATTTGTAAAAACATTTGTATCTGTTGTTTTAAAAGCAGCTATCATATTTTTCAATATCAAACTGTATCTTTTATCAGTTATAATATCGCTGTTTTCTTTTGAGATATTTCTGGTTTGAGAATAGATTTTTTCGAGACTTTCTAATAATTGATTTTTATTATCAGCAGCTTCTAAATCATTATTTTTTGCATACGTTAAAACATTCTGAACTTCATTTAAAAGTTCATTGCGTAATTTGTTAGAAATCCGGGTTTCACTTTCTTGTATGGCATTGTTTTTTTGTTTCCTCCCTTTTATTGATAAGTAAAAACTAAGTATGATGGACAATATTAAAATAAAAGTTATTATTACACCCGAAATTATATTGCTGGTTTTATGCTGTTGAAGTTTAAGTTCGTTTTCTGCTTTTTCTGCTTTAAGGTGTAAATTCTCGTCTTTATTTATTTTTGAGTAATATTTGATGTTTGTAAATTGATTTCTAGCCGATTTTCTAGAATTAATTACACTGTCAGTTAGCTTTATATAATCTATAGTATATTTTTTTAACTCTGATCCTTTACTAAGTTTTATTAAATAAGCAAGTAATTCCATTTTGGCACTGTTGGCATTTACATCCCTTGCTGTTTCATAGGATTTTTTTGCGTACTGTAAAGCAAGCTCTGGATTATTTTCCAAGTAATAATCAGAAAGAGATTTATAATTATTAAGCAATATGAACTTATTACTTCCCTGTAAATTGGTTGCCAGGCTTTTAAGATAAAGATCTAATGCTTTAGGTTTTTTTAAATTAAAATAACAGACTCCAAGACTGTTCTGCATGGAAGCATAAAAATAATCACTTAGCAGAGGTTCTCTTTTATAAACTATTTTTCTTGCAGTCAGCATTTCTAGTATTTCAGCGGCAATATCGTAACGGTTTTGTCCCATGTATACATGAGCTATATCGTTTAAAACAATTGCTTTTTTATAGGGTGTGCCAGGTAATTTTAATGCTTTTGTATGGTAAAAAAGGGAATTCTCAAAATCATAAGTATTATAATAATTGATTCCCATATTACTGTAAACATTTCGGGCATAAATAGGCTCTTTAATTTTACTTAAATAAGGAAGGGTTTTTGTCAATAATTCTTCACTTTCAATAAAATTACCAATAAGCGTTTGTATTTCAGCCATCGAAGACAGCGTATAAACATACTTTGTATAATCAATATCTGGATCATACATTGGCAAAACCTTATTATAAAAATAATAAGAGCTGTCTAATTTTTCTTCATCATAATATTTATCAGCTTTCTCTATAAGTCTATCAAGTTCTATTGCTTGATATTTCTTTTTCCTTTTTTTCTCAACTGTTTTCTCACTGGGATTTATAAAAAAAACAGCTCCAATAAATGAGATAAGGATTAAGCCTATATACAAAGACTTTATGGAATGATTAATAAAAAAACTTTTGTTACTCATTTATCGAGAAAACTTAAAAGTTAATTTAAATCCTTTACCTGCTGCCGAATCTATCTGCATTTCTCCTTTAAGATGGAGAATTTGATTTTCGATATTATGTAAGCCGTTTTTAAAAATAATATCTTGATTGTCTACACCCTTTCCATTATCATAATAATGAATTATAATATCCTTTTTGGCTGTTTTAAAATTGATTCCCACTACAGATGCATTACTGTGTTTCTTCATGTTTACAAGTAATTCTTGTAGTATTCTATAAATCGTCTTCTTTTTATTTTGATCAATATCTTCCCAGAAAATAGAATCTAAGCCATTTATGATAATATTAATAAAAGGCGTGTTAAAACTTGAAATCATTTTCTTTAGATGAGAAACATAGTTTTCATCTGTTATTTTATAATTATTTTCTTTAGAAATGTCTTTTGTTCTGGAGTAAATAGCATCAAGACTGTTTAATAACTGCTGTTTATTTTCTGCAAGCGAAAGATTTTTATGCTCAGCAAAAGCCATCGTATGATAGATATCATTTGCTAATTCATCATGTAATTTCTTTGCGATTTTTGTTTCAATCTTATAACTGGCCTCTATTTTATCTTTGTTTGCTTTAGAAGTTAAAAAGAAATACAATACTAAAATCAAACTTAGGCTTAGCAGAATAATAAGATATAGAATGATATTTCTTATTTTTTGTTTTTCTAATTGCAGTTCATTTTCTGCTTTATTGGTTTTAAGTATCAGATTTTCTTCTTTTTCTTTCTTAGAGTTATACTTGATTTTAGCAAATAAGTTTTTCGCTTTTTGGCGCACTTCATATATGCTGTCCACTAAATCTATATATTTAATTGAATGCTGTTTGAGTTCTGTATTCTGACTGTTGTTCATTATGAGTTTAAGTGCAGAAAGCCTCCCATCAACATTCTTAGCCAAAATATATTTCTCATAACTTGTTTTCATATATTTTTTTGCCAAAAGAGGATTTTTGTTTTCATAAAAAAGAGCTAAGTTGTAATTGCTTTTGGCAATTTCAAGAGGATCTTTTAGCTGTGCTCGTATTTGTAAAGCATCATTTAAAAAAGCATATGCTTCAGAATTGCCTGATAAGTAATAACAATATCCAATTCTGTCGAGTATCTCGGCATGAGTTTTTGGGTTATCATTTACTTCCTTTTTATCTATAAGTAATAATAAAATCTGTATTGCTTCTTGATGTTTGTTTTCGGCTATAAAAACTTCGGCTATATTTTTTTGTGATTCAATATTTGTAAACTCATCAATATTTAGTTCTAAAGCTTTTTCGAAATATTTCTCAGCTTTTCTGAATTGATATGTGTTTAAGTAATTAACCCCTAAAACTGAATAAGTATCCCAAATATGTTTAGAATTAGTTATGAGTGTTAAAAAAGGCAGAGCTTCTTTTAGTGTAATTTTACTGCCAACAAAATCATTTTGATTCTGCTGTATAACGGCCATAGAATTTAGGGTGACAACATATGTGTCAGGATATGTTAACGGATCGCAGATTGATTTTACTTCATTATAATAATAGAAGGCACTATCAGTTTTTTTCTTATCAATAAAAAACTCTGCTTTTTTTGTAAGAGCAGTAATTTTTTGCTTTTCATAGTTAGAATCAGTAAATGTATGTTCTTTTTTCTGGCATGCAAAAAGAACTAAAATGATTGCTTGAAAGCAGTAAAAATGGACATTTTTTAACATCATGTGCCAAAAATAAAAAATCTGAATTCCTGTGAAAGAGTATAAATACCTGTTTTTGCAAAATCGTTAATTTTCTAATTTTACTAATGTTCATTTACAGCTATATACAAACAACCCCTCACAGAGGAGGGGTGTTAAAGTTTTCTAATGTTGTAAATTTATACTTATAAAGCAATTATACGGCTCTCAAACCTGTTGTAATAGCTAATCTGTTCCAAGAGTTAATTGTAATGATTGCCAGAATAATTTCGGCAAGATATTTTTCATCAAATAAACGAGCTGCATCTTGATAAACTTCATCTGAAACATGATTGCTGATTAAAGTTACTTGTTCTGTTAAAGCTAAGATTGCTTTCTCTTCTTCGGTATAAACATCAGCTTCACGCCAGGCACTTGTTAAGTATATTCTCTGTTCAGAAATTCCATGTTTTCTTGCATCAGCAGTGTGCATGTTTATGCAATAAGCACAACCATTTATTTGTGAAGCACGTATTTTAATTAATTCCTTGTGTACAGGAGTTAATGAAGTAGATGAGATATATTTTTCCAGGTTTAATAAAGCATTATAAGCTTCTGGAGCAACGTTTGGGATAAGGGTTCTTGATTTCATTTTTATATGTTTTAAAAGTTCATTACAAAGGTCAATAATGTATGCTTTCAAAAACTTGAACTACTTCAAGAAATTCAAATCAGACTTTACCGGCTCTTATTTTACTCATAAATTCAGCAGAAAAATCTAAATAGGAGGCAAGCATATATTGTGGAACACGCTGTACAAATTCAGGGAAATGATCATTAAAATGATGATACCTTTCTTCGGCTGACATTGTAAATAAGTACTTAATTCGCATTTGCATAGCGCCAAAACTTTTTTGAGTAACGATTCTGAAATACCTCTCCAGATTCGGAATTTCAATTAAGAGTGTTTCAAAAACAGTTTTATCAATAGCTATCACTTCTGAATTTTCAACGGCCTGCAGGTAAAAACTGGATGATATGTGGTTATGATAACTCAAATAATCAGTAATCCACCAGTTTTCAATTGCAAACTGCAGTGTCTGCTCGCTTCCTTTAGAATTTATGATGTACTGGCGCATACAGCCCTTTAACATAAAATATAAGGTATTGCAAACTTGTCCTTCCTGTAATAAGTGCTCTTTCTTTTTGACTTTAGTGGCACACAGACATGATTCTAAAATATCAATTTCTGAAGGTTCTAGTGTTATAAATTTCTGTATATGATCAAAAAGAGGAGTGAGCATTTAATAATTGTTTTTAAGAAGTTTAAAGGTAAAACAGATTATTATAAAAACAAAAAACCATTCGAATTAACGAATGGTTTCTTTATGATAAGTAAGTAATCTAAATTGAGTTTATAAAACGTTTATTTTACTTTATTAAGTATTGCTTTGAAAGCTTCTGGGTGGTTCATAGCTAAATCTGCAAGAACTTTACGGTTCAATTCGATTCCGTTAGCTTTAACTTTCCCCATGAATTGAGAATAAGACATTCCTTCTAATCTAGCTCCAGCGTTAATACGTTGAATCCATAATGAACGGAAGTTTCTTTTATTCTGTTTTCTGTCACGGTAAGCGTAGCTCATTGCTTTCTCTACCGCGTTCTTAGCAACTGTCCAAACGTTTTTACGTCTTCCAAAGAAACCTTTGGCTTGCTTCATTATTTTTTTTCTTCTTGCTCTTTTAGCAACTGAATTTACCGATCTTGGCATAATTTTAATGTGTTTTTGTAGCAGGCGTCCTGAATTGAATCAAAGGAACTTGAAAGCCATACTCCAAGGTTATATAAATAATTTTTTAACCTAAAGAAAATCTTTAGCCTAATGTCTTAAAGTCAAATGTCTAAAGTCAGATACTGACTTTTAAACTTTATGACTTTCTAACTTTTGACTTATAATTAGATAATTCTTAATTGTTGTTTGATGCTTTTCTCATCAGTTTTGTGAACTAGCGCTGAGTGTGTCAAAGCTAATTTACGTTTTTTAGATTTTTTAGTCAAGATGTGACTTTTAAAAGCATGCTTTCTTTTAATCTTTCCAGAGCCAGTAACTTTAAAACGTTTCTTAGCGCTAGATTTAGTTTTCATTTTAGGCATTTTTCCTAGTGTTTTAATTTATTCTTACTTACTTATTTTTTTAGTTGTCAGTCTCGGTTTTCAGTTTACAGTGCGAAAACTGAAAACTGTGACTGCAAACTGTTTTACTTTTTCTTCTTCGGAGCAATGAACATAATCATTCTCTTTCCTTCTAGAACCGGCATAGCTTCAACTTTACCATATTCTTCTAAATCAGTAGCAAGACGTAATAATAAAATTTGTCCTTGATCTTTATAGATGATAGAACGATCTTTAAAGAAAACGAATGCTTTTAATTTAGCTCCTTCTTTTAGGAACTTCTCAGCATTTTTTCTTTTAAATTCATAATCATGTTCATCTGTTTGAGGACCAAAACGAATTTCTTTTACTACAACTTGAGATGATTTAGCTTTTAATGCCTTATCACGCTTCTTTTGTTCGTAAACAAATTTCTTGTAATCCATGATTTTACAAACCGGCGGTTCAGCGTTTGGCGAAATTTCAACTAAATCCAATTCAAATTGGTCAGCTAAACGTAACGCGTCAGCGATTTTAAAAACCCCAGGTTCAATGTTTTCACCTACAAGACGTACTTCAGGAACACGAATAAGATTGTTTATTCTGTGCGCATCTTTTTTTTCTACTCGAGGTTGAAAACCTCTGTTACTTTTTATTGCTATGACTTTCTAATTTAAGTTAAACTGTAAATACTTTTAATGTCTTTTTTATTTCTTCGTCTACAATCGAAGCAAATTCTTCGATAGAAACTGTGATATTACCTTTCCCTTCTTGTCCGTGACGACGAATAGAAATCGTTCCGTTTTTCTCTTCTTCCTCACCAACGATAAGCATAAATGGAATTTTCTGCATCTCTGCATCTCTAATTTTCTTACCGATAGTTTCATTTCGGTTGTCAATTAGGGCGCGAATTTCGTGATTTTCTAGCAAATCTAAAACTTTTTTAGCATAATTTTCGTATTTCTCGCTCAAAGACAAGATAATAGCTTGTTCAGGCATTAGCCAAAGTGGGAAATTTCCTGCCGTATGCTCTAGCAAAATTGCTATAAAACGTTCCATAGATCCAAAAGGAGCTCTGTGAATCATAACAGGGCGATGTAATTCATTATCAGCGCCTTTGTAAGTCAAATCAAAACGCTCAGGTAAGTTGTAATCTACCTGAATTGTTCCTAATTGCCATTGTCTTCCCAATGCATCTTTTACCATGAAATCTAGTTTCGGACCATAAAATGCAGCTTCACCATATTCTACAACAGTATTAAGGCCTTTGTCTTTTGCGGCATTGATGATAGCATTTTCTGCCTTTTCCCAGTTCTCATCAGTACCAATATATTTTTCTCTATCTTCTTGATCTCTTAATGAAATCTGAGCAGTAAAGTTTTCAAAACCTAATGAACCAAATACATACAATACAAGGTCGATTACTTTTTTGAACTCTTCATCTAATTGCTCTGGAGTACAGAAAATATGCGCATCATCTTGAGTAAACCCTCTAACGCGAGTTAAACCATGTAATTCTCCAGATTGCTCATATCTATATACAGTACCAAATTCAGCGTAGCGTTTAGGTAAATCTTTATAAGACCAAGGTCTTACATTGTAAATCTCACAGTGGTGAGGACAGTTCATTGGTTTCAATAAAAACTCTTCTCCTTCAGCTGGTGTGTGAATCGGTTGAAAACTATCAGCTCCATATTTAGCGTAGTGACCAGAAGTAACATAAAGTTCCTTTTGACCAATATGCGGACTAACTACTTGCTCGTATCCAGCTTTCTTTTGTGCTTTCTTTAAAAATTGCTCCAAACGTTCTCTTAAAGCAGCACCTTTAGGGAGCCATAATGGTAAACCTTGTCCCACTTTTTGAGAGAAAGCAAACAATTCAAGTTCTTTTCCTAATTTACGGTGATCACGACGTTTTGCTTCTTCAAGAAGTTCAAGATATTCAGTCAAATCTTTTTGTTTTGGGAACGAAGTTCCATAAACACGAGTTAACTGCTTGTTTTTCTCATCACCTCTCCAGTAAGCACCGGCAACACTCATGATTTTTACAGCTTTGATAATTCCAGTGTTTGGAATATGTCCACCGCGGCATAAATCAGTAAAAGTCGAGTGGTCGCAGAATGTAATAGTTCCGTCTTCAAGATTTGAAATCAATTCAGTCTTGTAAACATTGTCTTTGTACATTTCCAGCGCTTCCGCTTTAGTTACAGGGCGCATTTTAAAATCGAACTTCCCTCTTGCAATTTCAAGAATACGATCTTCAATCTTTTTGAAATCAGCTTCGGAAATTTTCTGATCTTCAAAATCCACATCATAATAGAAACCATTAGCAATTGCAGGCCCAAGAGTTAATTTAATTCCAGGGTACAATTCCTCAAGAGCTTGCGCCATTACGTGCGAAGTAGAATGCCAGAAAGCTTTTTTACCTTCAGCATCATTCCAAGTATATAAAATAAGATTACCGTCGGTCGTTAATGGAGTTTCGGTTTCAATAGTTGTACCATTAAAAGATGCAGAAATAACATTTCTTGCAAAACCTTCGCTAATGTTTTTAGCGACCTCCATTGGAGTTACGCCTTGAGCGAACTCTCTAATTGACCCATCGGGTAAAGTAATCTTGATCATTGTTTATAATTTTGTGAATGCAAATATACATGATTACAAAAATACATACAATATATATGTACAAGTTTACTCTATTATATATAAGTATAGTTTTTGCTCTACTATATATAAGGGTAATTCTAGTTTTAGCTTTATAGTTTTTGAAAACCTGTCGGGTTTTTTTTTTTTTTGTGTATACATATATAAGTATGGTATTATGATTTTTAGGAGCTAAATCCCGCTATCCGCTTCAATCTTTTTGTGGCGAACCCCGCCACAAAAAGGATTTCCGCTTCTAT